>ENA-OUQG01000011-OUQG01000011.1-human-gut-metagenome-genome-assembly--contig:-NODE-11-length-184195-cov-9.754366_pt1 | contig 184195 bp, 176 predicted proteins | sample MGYA00237943_ERZ548823 | MGnify/ENA primary metagenome ERZ548823 (study PRJEB26490, sample SAMN05194731) | human gut metagenome | biome: terrestrial biome; feature: human-associated habitat... | reverse complement strand
ATAATAAGAGTTATCATCACCTTTGAAGATTACAGATTCCTTTTTATCACGCTTGATTTTGCCTTGTTTTATCAATTCTTCTTTTTCAGCTCGTATGCGTTCGAGAAGAACTGAAGCAGGCTCATCATTCGGGTCTTGCGGTACAAGTTTGCCACGAATAGCAAGGTCGAGAATTTTGGATTTGGCATTTGCAATATTACTTTGGAGTTTTCCTTTGAGCAAATCAATATCATTTATATTTGATAATATTATTTTTATACTCTCAAGAATTTTTTCTTGTTCTGCCTTTGGTGGAATGGGTATAAGTATTTTGTTCATATTATCTTGATTTAATTTTGGTTGTGCTGAACCAGTTATATACTGAAATAAGTTAATAGCATTAATATAAATACAAATAAATTTAAGCAATCTTTTGTCAATAGAATCGATACAATGTGCATGATTATTAACCCAATATTTGCCATCAGCTAAAAAAGCTATTGGCTTTGTTCGTGCCAACAAATTAGCACCATCTTCTCCAATCAATAGCAATTCTTCATCAAATAGGAAACTATCTGTTTGGTCAATAACTCCTGATGCACCATAGTAATCATAAATTTTTTTTACTTTTTTTCTTTGGACTGAGGAAACTGGTTTCCTTTCGCTATCACGATTTAACGTATACGAACCAAATCTGCACCATTCCCAATTATCTGGCAGCTCAAACGGTATTTCATCCTCTATACATTTTACTGTTCCACCAGAGAATTTCTCATAATGTAAATTATGTATTCAGTAAAAACAAAAATATATTGTGCTTTTTGCACTCTTATGATACAATATATAGTGGTTAGGTTGAATAATTTTGACATCTGTTGTGTTTTAATATCTAAAAATACATTTTTTAAATGGAGAGTGATTACATGAGCAAGCAAGTATATATTAGTGCTGACTACGATTTGTACAATGGAGATACAGACGTTGTAAATGAATTAAACAAATGGGGAAGCGACGCTTGGCATAAGGTCGATTTCATCGACATGTCCAAAGTAGCTTCCGGCAGTGTTGCCAATGACAATGATTGTCGCATTTGTGATTTGAAAGCAGAATTTAATCGTCAAATCAACGCTTCATCTGCTGTAATCTTTGTTGTTGGAGATATGACGGGATCTCGTACAGCAGGGAGTGGATGTGCTCGTGCTGCTAAAAATCAGGGTCAGTGTACTTGTACACCGTACAAACAAAATACAAATGGCATTAAGTCATGTAAGGTTTTTAGCACTTCTACACCCGGTGATAATGAAGATTATGGCAATATAAACAATTACTCCTATCTTAGACACGAATTTGAACAAGCTAAAAAGAAGAAAAAGAAGATTATTATAGTCTACAACTCCACAAGAAAAGAGACGAGCTGGCTTCCTTCATATATGAATGGATATGAAGATTATGCAAAGCCGTTCTGGAAATTTGATTCCTATGGAAAAAGAGTCGGTGACTATTCCTACATAAAAGAGGTGCTCGGGTTTTGATTGAGTTTTTCAAAAAAAGTGTTACATTGGCATTTGCTATAGTTACAGTTATTTTTACATTTATACCTGAGTCATGCTTTGGAAATTGCGTATGGATATCGCAGAATTTCCTTGAACAATGTAAAAGGTTTTCAGTGTTGAATACACAAGTTATTAACATTATCATTTCTCGTATTATGTGCTTTTTTGCTGTTTGGATTGTAACATCGATAATATATGCAATTTTTAAGGCATTACGTTGGTGGACTACAATACACGGAGATAATTATTCGATTCGGGTCGAATATGGCAACATATTCAAGAAGAAAAAATGTAAGCGGGTAATCAACTTTGACGAGTGCTTTACAACACAAGTCAGTGATAAAATCGCAGATATAAATCCGAATTCTATTTGTGGACAGTATTTAATATCACATCCGAATTTAAATATTCAAAAATTGATTGATGATGCCAATACTACACCAGCTCCGACAAAATCACGTTATCAGCAAAAAACAAGATATGATTCAGGAACCATTGTTCCAAATGGTGACGACCTTTTGATGGCGTTTGCCAAGCTTGATAACAGTGGGAAAGGACGATTCTTTTCTCGTGATGAATATCTTCAGTGTTTGGATTTGCTATGGAGAGAATTGGAAAACAATTATAAAGAAAAAGATGTATGTGTACCGATCCTAGGTGCAGGAACTACGTCTTTTGACGGAGGTTCCGGAGCATCTATTTCACAGCAGGATTTGCTCGATATGATGATTTTGTCTTACAAGCTCAGTTCTCACAAAATAAAAGCTCCCCATAAGTTGAGAATCGTCTGCAAGAAAAATGCTGGTTTTTCCATCAATAAAATTAAAAAATGACAGTGTTGGTCCAATATGCTGGTTTGATAACGGTATGCTGGACCATATTTTCCCTTTTTTCCATACCGATACACTTAAGTCTTCTTCGTACATACTGCTTTAAATTATCACATGAGCATAGTGTTTTCGTTTTCTCATACAAAAATCAGTTCGCTATTCACAAATTCCATTGCTCTATTACGGATGTTATTCATCTTCTGCACCCTGAGCATCGTATCGGTTGCTTTTAGCTGTTCGGTGATACCTTCTTTTTCTGCCGGTAAAGTTAAATTTGTCAAAAGATAATCGCCCTGCTTATTATATGTGCCGCCAAATTGTTCAATAATCTGTTATTCATAGTGAAACCTCCTTTGATACTCAAATTGTACCAAAGGAGGTTTTCTTTTTGCGAATGTGCGATTTATAAATTTACAAATTTAGTTCGAGCCAAAAATTACAACGAACTTTTGCAATCTGTGCCACTTTTAGCGGCGAATAATGTGTGTTACGAATTTATTCGTTATGTTCGTTATATTCGTTTGGTATTCGTTATATTTACTTTTTCATTTACCACCAATTTCGTTGAAATATGAAATTGATTTGTTGGGATTGAATTTTACCGAAAATAATAATTGATGCAAATTATGATGCACAATTAAAAAAGCGTTGGAGATCGGTTTCTCCAACGCTTTTGTTTTATATTTCTTTCATAAAAATATTATCGATATCACCGTCATAATTTTCGAGCTCATCGATCTTGCAAAATCCGTATTTTTCGTAAAGACCGATTATATTTGACGGAATATATATTTTATCAAATCCAAACATGCGAGCGTGATTTATTGCAGATTGGATAAGCTTTTCACTGATTCGATTTCCTCGATATTCTTCGTCAAAAAAAATCGAACTAATCCAAGGAAAATAGCGATTTTCGGGATAGTAGTCCGTTTCAAGAAAAGTACAAAATCCGATAATGTTATTACCACTCAAAGCTATAAAAACGCCTTCAAAATCTTGAAAATCATCTTGTTCCAATAGCTTAGCTAAATGCTTTCCGACATTCCATGGGCAATTATTTGCATAGGCAATCGTTTGATTCCAAAGGTTGCTGTTACTTTGCAGTTTTTTGATTTTGATTACAAAATATTCATGTCGTTCATATTTCATATAAAAAATTGTATTAATTCGATTCTTTCTTTGCAGTTTTTTCTATTTGCTTAATAGTCTGCAAATACGCTTGTTCTACGGGTGAAAGATTTTGATTCACATATTTTTTGTATTCCTCGTTTGCTTTTTCAAGTGCTTGCTTGTGGCTGATTTTTCCTGCATTATCAAGCACTTTTCCGCCTGTTACTTGAATCAAATTATCAAGTTGGTCAACATAATCGCTCATATATACGGGATTGTGACGCATAGCTTGAATTTCTGCAAAATCGAAATATCCTGAAACAATATTATTGAGCACTTTTAATTCATCTTCATTAAGATAATTTTTAGCAACACAAATGTCTTTGGCAGTTGGAAAATCGCCGTCAAAAGCATTCATTCCCATAAACGGCTTATTTGCATCAGCACGCTCGTAAATAACTTCGGCGGCAGTATGACCGTGTGCCGCATAATGCAATTTGTTTTGAACCATTTTGAAAAAAGCAACTGTTTCGCTACTTTTCGGATTATAGTCAACACTTGTCGCATAAAGGTCAAGGACCTGACGATACATAACTTTTTCGGAAGAACGAATATCTCTGATTCTGTCTAAAAGTTCTTTCCAATAATTTCCACCACCGAGATTTTTAAGCCTTTCATCATCCATGGTGAAACCTTTTATCATATATTCCTTTAAGCGTTCGGTTGCCCAACGACGAAATTGAGTAGCAGTGATTGATTTGATTCGGTAGCCAAGTGAAATAATCATATCGAGATTATAATATGAAACGCTATAATTTTTACCGTCACTCGCAGTTGTTCGGAATTTCCGAACAACTGAATTTTCTTCAAGTTCGCCCTCTTCAAAAATATTTTTAATATGCTCACTTACATTTGATTTGCTCGTTTGGTAAAGTTCACATAATTGTGCTTGCGTCAACCATACCGTTTCATCAACAAATCGAACATCAATTTTTGTATCACCGTCATCGGTTTGATAAATAACTATTTCGCCTTGATTATTATCTCTATTCATTTCTTTAAAATCAATTTTCTGTTTTTTCATAGCGATTTATCCTCCTTTTATCATAGTAACATAATTGGCTTTTATATACAACATTTTCTTTTCAGCACAATCTGGGGCAGTTCACATCAGAGGGTGTTTATTGTATTTATTATTTGTATCTTTTGGATGTTTTTGTTGTGAGCAGGGGGCTTTATACCGCTATGCAAAATTCGTATGTAATCGGCTGAAGTTGGTTATTTTTAGTCCAATTTGTACGCTGAAATTGCACAGTTCGTACAGGACACATTACATTGACCATCTGTCCGCCGATAGAGCCGGCCTGCTTAGAAGTAAGGTCGCCGTTATAACCCTGCTTGAGATTTACACCAACCTCATTAGCAGCTTCCATTTTGAATCTGTTAAGAGCTTCCTTAGCTTCCGGAACAACGTTCTTGGAACTTGACATTTGAAAACACTCCTTTTCATTACAATTTGCGTTTGCATTACTATTTTTTACATTGAACGTTTTTATATTAAATAAAATAAATGCTAAAAATGTTATTTTTTGTAACTTAATAAGCGGATATTTCAAATGCGTTGTTTGAATCTATATAAAACTCTTTTAAAGACGAGCATATTATATATGAGTTGGTTTTTCGTTTCGGTGTGATTCTCATAAAATCGGCGGCTTAAAACCGTATTGCGTTTCGTTAAACAAAAAAATCTTGATAATAAAGCGATTGTATGTTAAAATATTTTCCGTAAATTTTGACAGAGGGTGAAAAATATGTCAGGGCACTCAAAATGGAGTACTATCAAACGTAAAAAGGAAAAGACCGATAATGCCCGTGCAAAGGTATTTACTAAAATCGGCCGTGAAATAGCTGTTGCCGTCAGAGAGGGCGGACCCGACCCTGCCGGTAATTCAAAGCTTAAGGATTGCATAGCTAAGGCGAAGGCTTGCAATGTTCCGAACGATAATATCGAAAGAATCATTAAAAAGGCTGCCGGAGACGGCAATACCGATAATTACGAAAGCATAATCTATGAGGGCTACGGTCCGTCGGGTGTCGCCGTAATAGTCGAGACTCTTACAGATAACCGCAACAGAACCGCAGGCGATATGCGTCATTATTTTGATAAGTTCGGCGGCAATATGGGAACCTCGGGCTGTGTTTCGTTTATGTTTACCCGTGAGGGCGTAATTATTATCGACAAAGAGGATGTTGACGAGGAAAAACTTATGGAAGACGCTCTCGAAGCGGGTGCCACCGATTTCCTCACAGACGGCGATGTTTTCGAAGTTCGCACAGAGCCTAACGATATGGGTGCAGTACGCGACGATCTTGAGGCCAAGGGTTATAAATACCTGACAGCCGAGGTCGATTATATTCCATCTACCTATACAAAGCTCGAAAGTGAAGAGGATATAAACAATATGGGCAAAATGCTCGAAATGTTTGATGATAACGACGATGTTCAAAATGTTTTCCATAACTGGGAAAACGAGGACGATTACGAAGGCTGACGATTTTTGAATTTAGGGAATATTCTGTTTTAAATTCAATGCGTAATTTAAGTTAAAGACGGCTTGATTTATTTTTCAAGCTGTCTTTTTTATTTTTCTTTCGGCATTTGTCGAACAAGGTATTGTAAATTAAAATAATACAAAATAATGTTCTTTCGCAGCATAAAAATATATTAACGTACAAACCTTAAAAAATATGCCTGATATGATTGACATTTGACAAAACTAATTATACAATGCATCTGAGGAAGATTTGAAAAACATATTTATATATATTTTTTGGAGGTGCTTTTAAATGAGAAAAACAAAAATAATATGCACCGTCGGTCCGGCTACCGATGAGGACGGAGTCCTTGAAAAGATGATAAAAGCCGGAATGAATGTTGCGAGATTCAACTTCTCTCACGGCACTCATGAAATGCATAAAAAAAGGTTTGATGAGCTGGTGGCTCTTAGAGACAAACTTGATCTCCCCATAGCTACAATGCTTGACACTAAGGGTCCGGAGATACGTATAGGCTATTTTAAAGACCACAAAGCCGTAACGCTGAAAGATGGCGATGATTATATTCTCACCTCGCGAGATATAGAGTGCGACGAAAAGCAGGCGAGCGTTTCCTTTAAGGAACTGCCGCAGGATGTCAGAATGGGCACGATTATCAGAATAAACGACGGTCTTGTATCTCTCAGGGTCGAAAAGGTCGAAGGCCCCGATATTTATTGTAAGGTTGTTGACGGCGGTGTTATTTCAGACCAAAAGGGCGTAAATGTTCCGGATACAAATTTATCAATGCCTTATCTTTCCGAGCACGATATGTCCGATTTGGCGTTCGGGGCAAAGCTCGGATTCGATTTCATAGCGGCTTCATTTATTCGCTCGGCCGCGGATGTTGATTATCTTCGTAATTTTACAAATTCCGTGGGATTTCACAAGGTAAAAATAATCGCAAAAATAGAGAATATGAGCGGCGTCAACAATATTGATGAAATTATTGCCGCTGCGGACGGTATTATGATAGCGCGTGGCGATATGGGCGTCGAAATACCGTTTGAGCTTATTCCGTCAATACAGAAAAAGCTCATCAAAAAGGCATATACGGCAGGTAAGCAGGTTATAACCGCAACTCAGATGCTTGAGTCGATGATAACGAATGCCCGTCCAACAAGAGCAGAGATTACCGACGTTGCAAATGCAATTTATGACGGCACTTCGGCAATTATGCTTTCCGGTGAAACTGCCGCCGGTAAGCACCCTGTTGAGGCTGTTGAAACAATGGCACTTATAGCCGAGACCACCGAGGCAGATATAGACTATCTCACTAAATTCAAAAATGATTCGTCTGAGTACGATAACAGCATAACAAACGCTATTTCACACGCCACCGTTACAACCGCTCACGACCTCGGCGCAAAGGCGATTATTACGGTAACGAAGAGCGGTTCGACTGCCCGTATGATTTCAAAGCATCGCCCGTCCTCCATGATAATCAGCTGCACGACCGATGAGACCGTTTGCCGTCAGATGAATATGTCTTGGGGTATGATACCGCTTATGTGCGAAGAAAAAAATAACTCTGATGCACTTTTCTCTCACGCTGTTGAGGTTGCACGTAAGCACGGTCTTATTTCAAAAGGCGATATCGTTGTAATAACCGCGGGAATTCCGCTCGGGATTTCCGGCACAACGAATATGTTAAAGGTTGAGCGCATAAAGTAATCGGTTTTTGCGTTTTTCTCATGTGTATATAAAAACAAATTATACCGAAAATATTAAGGCTTCGTTGTTTGCGAAGCCTTAATATTTTATGTGCGGCGGTGATATATAAATGAGCGATTATGAGATTATAAAGTATATCCTAAACGATATAAACGAGGATCTCGACGATGAAGAAAAAGTGCATTTGCTTTTGAATAAAACGGTTTCAGAAAACAACGAGTGTAAAGAAAGCTTTGGGCAAAGGGCCTCCGACAGGCTCTCCTCTCTTGCCGGAAGCTGGACGTTCGTTATAGGCTTCACTCTGCTTTTACTCGTTTGGATAACAGTAAATACGGTTCTGGCAGCCAAATCATTTGACCCGTACCCGTTTATTCTGCTGAACCTTGTCTTGTCATGCGTTTCGGCTATTCAGGCGCCTCTTATTATGATGAGCCAAAAGCGACAGGACGAAAAAGACCGTCGGCGCAGCGAAAATGATTATAAAATAAATTTAAAATGTGAGATTCTGCTTAAAAATATGCATTATAAGCTCGACAGGATAATCGAATGTATTGATGAAAAATCAAAATAAGGCAGAAAAGCCGTATGACGCATAATATATAAAATTCTCGTTTTTTTAACCGAATTATTTGCATTTCTACAAATTGATGTTTTGCTTGCCCATTGATATAATTATAATCGGTATCGCGGTTATGCAATACCGATATTCTTTCTTCCAAGGTGAAATATATGCATATAAAACTACTTGCTCTTGATATAGACGGAACTCTTGTTACCACCGAAAAAAATATACCGGCAGGCAATAAGACGGCTATACGGAGATTTATGAAAAACGGCGGAATAGTCACAATAGCATCGGGTAGACCGATAAGCGGCGTTACGCGTTATGCCGAGGAGTTGGGGCTTAACGTCGGCGGCGGTTATGTTATAACATATAACGGATCGCGTATTTTTGACGCGCGCACGGGTGAACTTTTGTACGAAAAAAATCTCTCGGCGGAGCAGAGTGCCCGTATTATCGATGTCGCCGAAAAGTATAATGTCCCGATAACCACATACAAGGGCGATACAGCGGTTACCGACAATGCCGACGATAAATATTTTTATCTTGAGGTAAATCTAAATAACTTGGGACTGCAAAGAGTTCCGAGTCTGCGGAAAGAGGTTACTTATCCCGTGCCTAAATATCTTATAACGGGTGAGCCCGATTATATAACCGAGACAGAAAAGCTGTTTAAAAACGAGCTTAGCGGAGTTTCGGTATTTCGCTCCGAACCGTTTTTCCTTGAGATAACGCCTCTTATGGTAGATAAAGGTACCGCACTTATGTGGCTTGCCGACAGTCTCGGTATAAGGCGCGAGCAGGTTATGGCGTGCGGAGACGGATACAACGATATTACAATGATAAGCGAAGCCGGTATCGGTGTAGCTATGGAGAATGCTCAGGAGCCTGCGAAAAACGCAGCCGACTTTGTTACTCTTTCCAACGATGATAATGGCGTAGCGGCAGCAATAAAGAAGTTTGCTCTTTAATTATTCAAGCGTTGATAATGGCTTTAAGGGGATACATAATTGGAAAACACATCTGAAAAAACACAGATTACAACTGAAAACAGCGGCCCGAAAAAGGAAAAGAAAAGACTTAAAGCTTTAAAGCCTTCGCAAAAACTCAAAGCTTTAAAGCCTTCGCAAAAACTCAAAGCTTTAAAGCCTTCGCAAAAAATAATGCTGATTGCGGCTGTTTTTGTTTTAGCGGCGGCAATAGTATTGACGTCGGTGTTAATTGTCCGCGGCAATAAAAAGAAGCGTGCTGCAGTAATCGGCGAGACTCAGACCGAGGCCGCTGTTACCGATGCGGAGTTAGAAGTTTTCGGCGAGGATGAGTCTGTTTCGTCAGAGGAAGAAACCACCTCGGCAATTATGTTTGAAATTGATGAAAAAATGAAAAATGTGCAGATTGCCACCGGTGACAGCAAAAAAGATGAGGACGCTGAAATCAACCGTGATTACGGTACCAATTCGTCGCGCCTTGCGCCGGCAAAATCTCCGCGCCTGAACGGCAGATTAACGGGCGTTCCGCTTTCATCAGACAGTATGTACACGTCCTCTCTGCTGTCTTTAAAATACGTGAACCGTGATTTTATGTCGGGACTTATCGATATAGACGGTACACTTTTTAATTTTGATTCGTCACACAACCCGATAAGAGGGCATAAAGCCATAAGCGATGTGCAGTATTATTTCAACGATAACGGTGCTCTTTCCTCTATGGTAGGTATTGATGTGTCTCATCATAATGGTAAGATAGATTGGGCGGCGGTGCGAGCTGCAGGCGTTGATTTTGCTATAATACGTGTAGGATTTCGCGGATACGGCGACAAGGGAACACTCAAGCTTGATTCACGCTTTAACGAAAATGTTGAGGGCGCTTTAAATAACGGCATACAGGTAGGCGTGTATTTTTACAGTCAGGCGGTTACGGTTTACGAGGCCGTTGAGGAAGCGAGCGTGGCTGTAAACTATTCGAGAAAATATAATATAACGTTACCCATATATTTTGATACGGAGTTTTCAAACAGTGAGCATTCGGGCAGAGCAGACCGCCTCACGGCAAGTCAGCGAACCAACATTGCCGTTGCATTTTGCGAGGCCGTAAAAAATGCAGGATACAAACCGGGAATTTATGCGAGCAAAACGTTTTATACCGATGAGCTGAATTTTTCGCGTCTTTCAAATTATGAAATTTGGGTTGCGCATTATACGAGTGAAACCACGGATTTTAAATATGACTATAAGGTATGGCAGTATGCACCAAAGGGTAGGGTAAACGGAATTCCGAATGACACCGACATAAACATATCTTTGTTTGATTACGGCAATAATGACGATATGAGCGACAGAGGCGGCAGCGTGGCGTTCTTCGATTCCGACACGGATATTCAAAACGCTCTGAATGCGGAGAACAGCATAAAGAAATATCAGCTGTTCAGAACACAAACACTTTATAATTCCGCGCAATCGGACATCGATTTTGTTAATCAGCCGGAAGTAAAAGCAAAGCTTTTTGATGCGCTTGAGAATTTGAAAAACAAACTGGGATTTTTGGCGGAGCCAACCAAAAACAGCGAAAATGATGAAACCACCGGTGAGCTGAGTGAGGAATAGACGGATATAATATAGTTTTAAACTTCCTATTCCCGTGTGAGGCGAACTTAAAGCCTTACGGGCTTGTGTAATTTGATTGCGATTTGAGCCCTGCCTACAAAAATTTAGGCTTGCTTTAGTATATCTCGGCATCATCCTTAAAACTCGTTTTTCCTCCGATTTGCCTAAAAATTGAAAACATTTAATAAAAAATCAAAATACCACTTGATTTTATCGCTCCGATATAATATAATACTAAAGCACTTCGGGGTGTGGCGAAGTTTGGTATCGCGCTTGGTTCGGGACCAAGAGGCCATGGGTTCAAGTCCCGTCACTCCGACCAAAAAACGGTAAGTATCGTAAGATGCTTACCTTTTTTTATTTATCCGCAACTTTTTGTAGCTATGAAATTGTTTTTGTGATACAATCATTTACAGAATATACTTTGACTTGTTAAGGAGCGCGCTATGAAAAGATTATTAAAAAACGGAACGGTAGTCAATGTCTTTACGGGTGAGCTCATAAAGACGAACGTTCTTTTTGAAAACGGAATTATTTTGGGCGTGGACGACTACGGTGACGATGAAGCAGATGAAGTAATCGACGCTGCCGGAAAATATATTTGCCCGGGCTTTATAGACGGGCATATACATATCGAAAGCACAATGCTCACTTGCCCGGAATTTGCCAAAACGGCGGTTTCTCACGGTACGACCGCGGTAATAGCCGATCCGCATGAAATTGCCAATGTCAGCGGTAAAGACGGCCTTCGCTATATGATTGAATCAAGTGAGGGACTTCCGCTTACCGTGTATTTTGTAATACCGTCATGTGTTCCGGCGACAAGCTTTGACGAATCGGGCGCGGTTCTCTCGGCGGATGATATAGAGGAATTCTATTCGGAAAGTCGTGTTCTCGGGCTCGGCGAGGTTATGAATTATGTCGGCGTGGTTGCCGGGGACGGCGAGCTTGAGAAAAAAATCAAATCCGCATTGTCTCGCGGACTTGTTGTAAACGGTCATGCTCCGCTTTTGTCGGGCAAGCCGCTTGATAAATACATTTCTGCGGGAATAGGAGATGACCATGAATGCTCTTCGGCCGATGAAGCCAAGGAGCGCATACGCAAGGGGCAGAGAATAATGATAAGGCAGGGCACTGCGGCGAGAAATCTTTCGGGGCTGATTTCGTTGTTTGACGACCCGTGGGAGCAGAGATGCCTTTTGGTGACCGATGATAAACACCCGGCTGACCTTATCTCAAACGGCCATATAGACAGTATAATCCGCTCTGCCGTGCAAATGGGCAAAAGCGCCGTCACGGGTATAAGAATGGCGACCCTCCATGCTGCGGAGTGCTTCGGACTTAAAAATACAGGCGCCGTAGCACCCGGTTACAAAGCGGATTTGCTTGTCCTTGATGACCTTGATAAGGTAATCGTGCGCGATGTATACAAAAACGGAGAAAAGGTTGTTTCGAACGGCAAAACACTTTGTTTTGATATGCCGAAAATAAATGATGCTCTCGAAAAGAAAGTGCGTAGCTCGTTTAATTTGCCTATGCTGTCTTCGTCTAATTTTGCCGTCGATTATAACGGTAAAAGGAAATGCCATGTTATATCCCTTGTGGACGGGCAGCTTTTGACCGATGATTTGGTATCGGATATTGATTTCGACTGCAATAACGGCATAGATATCGAGCATGATATATTGAAAATAGCCGTTATTGAAAGACATCACAACACGGGTCATATAGGAAATGCTTTTATAAAGGGTATCGGACTTAAGGAGGGTGCCATAGCATCTTCCGTGGCGCATGATTCGCACAATCTTATTGTGATAGGCACAAATACCGATGATATGGCGTTTGCCGCAAACCGTATACGTGAGCTCGGCGGCGGTATAGTTTCGGTTAAAAACGGAAAAGTCGTGGCCGAAATGCCTCTGCCGATAGGCGGACTTATGTCGTGTGAAACAGCGGAAAGAGCGGCGGAAGAAAACGAAAAGGTGCGCGAAAGCGTGTATTCTCTCGGTGTGCCGAAGGGCTTTGAGCCGTTTATGATTATGTCGTTTTTAAGCTTGCCGGTAATACCGCATTTAAAGCTTACCACTATGGGCCTTGTTAATGTTGATACTCAGAGTGAGGTCCGGCTTGCGGCGGAATAAATAAACTGTATTTATAAGAGTTTTGTTGATATTATGCCGTGTGAAGCATTCTTTCACACGGCATTTTTGCGCTTAATAAATTATTAATTTTCTTGTAATTATTTGTTGCTTGATTTTGTCGAACAGTATTATATAATGGAGTTACAAATTAAATCAAAGGATGTAATTGCGGTGGAAAAGCAAAGGTTAAGCATTGTTGTAAAACAAAATAATTTGTTTAAAAAAATGATATTTGTTCTGTCTTTGTTGATTATTTTAATCTCAATACTGCTTGCGGTGTTCGGAGTCAAATATAATAAAACCAAGAAAAATCTAAAAACGGTTGCGGCACAAAAGGCGGCTGTGGAGCAATCGCTGAGTGAACGGGAATCGTTATTTGCGGATGAAAAGGGCAGTCTGAACGGCGAAATATCAAAGCTTAATGAGCAGGTGTCGCTTAAAAGGGAACAAGAGAGCAGGGCACTCGCCGAAGCCAATGCCGGCAAAGTTGTTTACCTGACCTTTGATGACGGCCCGTCGCCTAACACTCCGAGGATAATCGATATCCTGAATGAGAACGGAGTTAAGGCGACTTTTTTTGTGAAAAACGGCGGTAAGTATAACGGGTATATGAAAAACATAACCGAATCGGGAAACCAAATCGCGCTTCATTCATATTCTCACAATTATCCGCAGGTGTATGCTTCGGAGCAGGCGTTTTTTGACGATTTGCAGAAAATATCCGATCTCGTATACAATGAAACGGGAGTCCGTACAAACATATTTCGTTTTCCCGGAGGCAGCAGCAATACCATAAGCCGCAAGTATTCGCCGGGGATTATGACGACGCTGACAAAAGAGGTGCAAGAAAAAGGATACTGCTATTTTGATTGGAACGTTTCTTCGGGTGACGCCGTTTCAAGGGAACAGCCTAAAAACACTATAATAGAGAATTGTAAAAAAGTACCGAAAACCAACACAATAGTTGTGCTTTTGCACGATTCTGCGGTGAAAAACACAACTGTGGAGGCGCTTCCCGAGATAATCGCATATTATAAAAGTATGGGTTACAGCTTCGGCGTTTTAAGCGAAAAAACATATCCGGTGCATCAAAAAGTCAATAATTGATGTGTGCCCGATTTTTTTGTGTATATTCAATATGAACTAAAGCTTGCGGTTGTTATTTTGCACAAACATTTAAAATTGTTTTGATTTGTCTTTGGAGGTACAGCCGAATTATTGCAAAATCCCCCATATATCGTGTCAAAGCCGTTGACGAGGACAAGTTTTGTGGTATAATATGTTAACGGTACGAAGAAAAAACATTATTATATATCAATATTTGGGGAGAATAACTATGTACGTTAAAGATGTTCTTGTTCAAAATCAGGTAGGACTTCATGCTCGTCCTGCAACCTTCTTCATTCAGAAAGCCAATGAGTTTAAATCTTCTATCTGGGTTGAAAAGGAAGAGAGAAGAGTTAACGCAAAGAGCCTTCTCGGCGTTCTTTCACTCGGCATAATGGGTGGCACAAAGATCAGGATCATTGCCGGCGGCCCCGATGAAGAACAGGCCGTTGAGGAGCTTGTTAAGCTTGTTGAATCAGGCTTTGCCGAGTAATTTAAATATTCAATTAAAACGGCACACCGTATTTTCTTCGGTGTGCCTTATTTTTTAACGAAGGGCGGTGAGTGCTTTGAATCCGAAAATGAAAATACTCAGAAAAAAGGCGATGAGCCTGCCTCTTTTGCCGGGCGTTTATATTATGAAAAATGCCGATGGGAAAATAATATATATCGGTAAAGCAAAAGCACTTAAAAACCGCGTCAGCCAGTATTTTGGCTCGCAAAATCGCCATCCGGTAAAAGTACGTAAAATGGTGGAAAATGTCGACCGTTTTGATTATATAGTAACGGGAAGCGAATTCGAAGCTCTCGTTCTTGAGTGCAGTCTGATAAAACAGCATTCGCCGAAATACAATATTCTTTTAAAAGACGATAAGGGTTACAGCTACATTCGCATATCCGAAGGTGAATATCGCAAGATTTCCGCCGTGTTCAATAAAAAAGATGACGGTTCGGAGTATATAGGTCCGTATCTCAGTTCGTATTCGGTAAGGCAAAGTGTGGATGCGGCCAATAAAATATTCAAATTACCGCAGTGCAACAAGGTCTTTCCGCGCGATTTCGGTAAGAGCAGACCATGCCTTAATTATTATATTTCGCAGTGCTGCGGACTTTGCACGGGTAAAATAAAAAAATCCGATTATGACGAGGCGGTGGACGGCGCGATTGCGTTTCTAAAGGGTGACAGCCGCGATATAATCGCCGATTTGCGTGTCAAAATGGAAAAGGCGGCAGAGGAGCTTGATTTTGAACAGGCTGCAAAGCTGCGCGACCGCATTAACTCCATAGAGCGAATTAAAGAAAAGCAAAAGGTTGTTTATAAATCCGTCGAAGAGCAGGATGTGTTTGCAACCGCTGATATTGACGGCAGTGTGTGCCTTGCTGTTTTAAGGTTTTCAAACGGCAGACTTTTTGACAGCGAGCATTTCTTCTTCGATGACCCCGGTGATAAGAAGGGTATGCGCTCCGATTTCATCACGTCCTATTATTCTATGCGAGACAATATTCCGAAGCGCGTTACTGTAGACGGCGAGGTTGCCGACAGAGAGCTTTTGGAGCAATGGCTTTCCGAGAAAAAGGGCAAAAAAGTTACGGTCTTTGTTCCGGCAAGGGGCGAACAGCTCGAAATAGTTAATATGTGCCGTAAAAACGCTGAGGAAAAGCTGGCGATTAAAAAGGGCAGAACCGGAAGAGAGATAGCCGTTCTCGACGAACTTAAGGATTTACTCGGCCTAAAAAAGACGCCGGAGTACATTGAGTCCTACGATATATCGCATACCGCAGGGCAGGATTCTGTTGCGGGTATGATAGTTTTTAAGGGCGGTAAGCCTTATCGTAAGGCGTATAAACGTTTTTCCATAAAGAGCTTTGATGGTAACGACGATTACCGCGCTATGAATGAGGTTCTTACAAGACGCTTTTCCGAATACGAAAAAAGCAAGGATTCAACCGAGGGCTTCGGAAAATTGCCGGACCTTATACTGCTTGACGGCGGCGTTGGGCAGGTCCATGCCGTAGAACCCGTGCTTCGTGAATTCGGACTTAAAATTCCGCTTTTCGGTATGGTAAAGGATAATCGACACCGCACGCGTGCCATTTCGGGTGACGGCGGCGAAATAGCCATAAATTCAAAACGACAGGTGTTTACGCTCGTTTCCGAAATACAAAATGAGGTACATCGATTTTCTGTGGCATATCATCACCAAAAGCATGCAAAACGCGGGCTTTCGCTATCTCTTACCGAGATAGAGGGCGTCGGAGAAAAAAGAGCATCCGCGCTTTTAAAATATTTTAAAACCATGACTGCAATTAAAAACGCTGAGGTCGATGAGCTTTCAAAGGCTCCGGGGATAACCTCTGCCGTTGCACAAAATATATATGATTATTACAGAACAAAGGATTGTTTAAAATGATTAACTCGGTTATATTCGATCTCGACGGAACTCTTCTTAACTCTCTCGACGACCTTGCAGACAGCACTAATTACACGCTCAGAACCGCTGGCTACCCGGAAAGGACGCGCGACGAGGTGCGCAGGTTTGTCGGAAACGGTATATATAAGCTTATCGAGAGAGCCGTTCCCACAGGCACCGATAAGGCGGAAATAGATAAGTGTTTCGATATATTTTGCCGCAATTACAAAAAAAATATGGCAAATAAAACAAAACCGTATCCCGGAATTACGGATATGCTAAAAGCCCTTTATGAAAACGGCTTTAAGCTCGCCATAGTTACAAACAAGGCAGATTTTGCCGCACAGGAGCTTTGCGGTGAAATGTTCGGCGATTACGTTAAAACCGTTGTCGGAAGCGTAAAAGAGCGCAGAAACAAGCCCTATCCCGACAATGTTTTGTTTGCTATGGATAAGATGGGCGCCGAAAAGAGCGAGACCGTATATGTAGGCGACAGCGAGGTTGATGTCGAAACGGCAAAAAATTCGGGGCTGAGTGTTATTTCCGTGCTTTGGGGCTATCGCGATATAGACGTTCTCAAAAAAGCCGGAGCGGAAAAAACCGCGAAAAATGCCGAAGAATTAAAGAATATACTCTTAAATTTAAAAAAATAGTGAAAACTGTTGACAATTGTGATAAAATAATGAAATAATATTAGAAGCATTTTATGGAGAGATCTTATGAGAGTTATTACCGGTATAGCCAGAGGACGTAAGCTTGTGACTCTTGAGGGCGAAGAAGTTGTGCGTCCCACTACCGACAGAGTAAAAGAGGCTATGTTCAGTATAATACAGTTTGATATTCCGGGGAAATCTGTGCTTGACCTTTTTGCGGGGTCGGGTCAGCTCGGAATTGAGGCTCTTTCACGCGGTGCCGAAAAGGCTGTGTTTGTTGATAAAAGCGCAGAGGCTTTTTCCGTTGTTAAGCAAAACCTTAAAACCTGCGGTTTATCGGATAAAGCAACGGTTATAAATTCCGACAGCTTTGGTTTCCTTCGCAGCACCGCAGAAAAGTTTGATATAATTCTCATTGATCCGCCGTATAGCAGGCAAATGGCAGAAACAGCTCTGTCTCTTGTCGACGGTGTTTTAAAAGACGGCGGCATTGTAATGTGTGAAACCGATTACCGCGAGGAATTGCCGGAAGAAGTCGGTGATATTAAAAAATTTAAGGAATATAAATATTCCAAGACTAAACTCACTACCTATAAAAAGTAATTCGGAGGGGTTTTCTTGAAAACGGTTATATGTCCCGGCAGTTTTGACCCTGTTACAATGGGGCACCTTGACATTATCCGCAGAAGCGCGAAAATGTTTGATAAGGTCATCGTTGTCGTAATGACAAATTATCATAAAAAAAATAATTATGCCTTCACGTCGGAGGAGAGAGTTGAGCTTTTGAAGCGCTGTACCGCAGATATGCCAAACGTCGATGTGGACCGATACGACGGTTTGCTTGCCGATTATGCGCGCCGCAAAGAGGCGGTTGCCATAGTAAAGGGCCTTCGAGCGGTTTCGGATTTTGAGTACGAATTTCAACAGGCGCTCACAAATAAAAAACTCAATAACGAGCTTGAAACGGTATTTATTACAACGCGAGCCGAGAATATGTACTTAAGCTCCAGCGTGGTAAAGCAGGTTTGTGAGCTCGGCGGTGACATTAGCACATTCGTTCCTGCTGAAATACGTGAGGACATCATCAAAAGAATAAAAAAATAAACTGAGAGACAGCAAATAAGAGGTGTAAAACAAATGACTATTGAAAGCTTAATAGAGGAGCTTGAGCAGATTATTGATGAGGGAAAATCCGTTCCCTTTACTTCAAATCAGATAGTTGACGTCGAAAGGCTCAGAACCACTATCGAGGATATGAGGCTTAATATGCCCGATGAGCTTATGCAGGCGAGAAAAATAGCCTCAGAGAGAAAGGAAATACTTACTGCGGCGCAAAGCACCGCCGAGGGGATTATTACCGCGGCAAAGAAAAAGGCCGATGAGCTTATTTCCGAGCACGAGATAACGAAGGGCGCCGAGGCCGAGGCTGAAAATATTATGGCGGAAGCACGTAAAAAGGCAAACGGTATCGTCGAGCAGGCGAGAGGGACTGCAGCGGAGCTTACAGAGCAGGCTCAAAAGTGGTCAAACGATATGCGTAAAAGCGCAGGCGAATACGTTGAGAGGGTTGTATCTATGGCAGACGAGGGTCTTACCAACTCCGTAAATGAAATAAGACGCGTGCGTCAGTCTCTCAAGGCTGCCGCTCAGCACAAAAAGGCTCCCGAAGAGAGCAAGTAATTTTTGCTGCCTTATATAGTATTTTATTTCGCCTCGTTGCATATATTTGCTTCGAGGTGAATTTATATGTTCGTATACTCCGTAAAGAAAAGGCAGGTAAAAATGGCTCTGCTTGTGTTTTTTGTGGCATTGCTTGCAGTCGCGCTGATTATTGTTTCTCATCATACGGCAGAGGCGGGAAAAACGGCGGCGCTGAATATCAGAGCAGCTTCCTCCGAGGACAGAATAGCGTATCTTTCGCAGTTCGGCTGGAGCGTAAAAGAAGATCCGGTTGAGGTTTGCGAAGTGATTATTCCCGCGGAATTTGATGATGTATACGAAAAATACAATGAGCTTCAAAAGGAACAGGGCTTTGATTTATCCTTGTATGCGTCGAAACGGGTAAAGCGTTGGACATATGAGATTACAAATTATACGGGCTACGAAAATACCGGCTTTATCCACGCAAATATCTTGGTGTATGACGGCAAGGTGATAGGCGGAGATGTGTGCTCAACAGAGCTTAACGGCTTTATGCACGGCTTTGCAAAGCCTGATAACACCGGCGAATAAATAAGGAGAAACGGATGAAAAAAGAGCGGATAGATAAGCTTATAGCAGGCAGCGGTAAACTCAGCAGAAAAGACGTGGCAGGTCTGATTTCTCACGGCAATGTTACGCTTAACGGCAGGACTGTCAAAAGCGGCTCCGAAAAGGCTGATGCCGATTCGGACGAGATTAAAGTATGCGGTGAAATTTTCACAATAAAAAAACATATATACATAATGCTCAATAAGCCGAAAGGCGTTGTTTCGGCAAGCGACGGAAAGGGCGAAAGAACCGTTTGTGACCTTGTCCCCGAGGAGCTTATGCGCCGTGGGCTGTTCCCCGCCGGCAGACTCGATAAAGATACTACGGGCTTTGTGCTGATAACCGATGACGGCGAGTTCGCACACCGTATTCTCTCACCGAAAAACCACATTGATAAAACGTACGTTGTGTCTCTTCGTGACAATATCGAAGAAGAGGCCGTTTCGTTACTCGAAAACGGCATTACTCTTCGTGACGGGACGGCTTTTTTGCCGTCAAAAATAAAAATACTCTCCGATAAAGAGTGCGAAATTACTATTTGCGAGGGTAAATATCATCAGATAAAGCGTATGTTTTGCGCCGTCGGAAACGAGGTTACAAATCTTCGCCGTATAAAAATGGGACGACTCTTCCTCGATGAAAGGCTGAGAGACGGCGAGTGCCGCGAAATAACAGCCGATGAATTAAAAATGATTTCCGAAAAAGAATAAGTTGATGCGGTATTCGCAAAGCTCCCTTTACGGGAGCTTTTTTGACGTAAAAGAACAGGACGCTCTCCGAAGGAAGCGTCCTGTTTTGCTTGTTTTAATCTATTTAATGAATTTATGACTTTCCCTTACTGCCATACTGTCGCATCGCTCATTTTCAGGATGACCCGCATGCCCCTTGAGCCAAACAATATTAAGACTGTGCTTTGATATGAGCGTCAAAAGCTCGTCCCATAAATCGGAATTCAACGCCGGCTTGCCGTCGCTCTTTTTCCAGCCCTTCCTTTTCCAGCCCTCTGCCCAGCCTTTTGTTATGGCGTCCGCAACATATTTTGAATCCGTATAAAGAGTTACGTCGCACGGCCTTTTAAGCGCCTTAAAGCCCTCTATTACCGCGGTCAGCTCCATTCTGTTGTTTGTGGTACTGCGTTCTCCGCCTGACAGCTCTTTTTCAGCCGAACCGAAACGCAAAATTGTACCCCACCCTCCGGGACCGGGATTTCCGGAGCACGCACCGTCGGTGTACATTTCAATTTTGTCAAGCTCTTTTTTCATGTGTTCACATCCGATTTGCTATAAAATCACACGGATATTTTAACATTAAATTCGCATTAAAACAACAGATTATTTTATAGCGACGGGGCAATAATACTTTTATGCATATATCCCTCTTTTTCCCCGAAGTGCGGAATACGTATGAAAGGTTACGGTGGTTTTGTGAAAGCGGTAATAGCATCTGAAGTCAGAAACGGATTTTTTAATGATGATTTTTTCGGTACGCCTAAAATTCTTTTGCCTTTACTCGGTAAACCGCTGCTCGGCTATATGACCGATATGCTTTCTTTTTACGGAATGAACGAAATTGTGCTTTTGCTTGATGCACAATCGGAAAAAGTAAGCGAGTATTTAAAAAATAATCCGACTTGCGGAGCAAAGGTTAAGCCGGTTATCGGAAAAAGTATAAACGACGCTTTAAACTCACTTTTCTGTTCTGATGAAAAAGAGGATGACAACGTTTTACTGATAACCGACAACGTGCTTTTCGATTTTGATTTGAGCGAAGCCGAAAAATATCACCGAAGTATGGGGGCGGATGTAACCGTAATAATCACGCATTGTGATGGAGTTACCGGAGAGAAGCTTGTTTTCACGTCACCGTCCGGCAGAATTACGGGCTTTTCGGGGAGCGTCGGCAGGTGCGGCTTTCTTACGGATAAGGCGGACACGGGCATTTATATAATTTCCGGCAGAATATTAAAAATGCTTCGCGACCGCACAATTACGGCTTTTTCAAATGAGATACTGCCTGAATTGCTCTCACAAAATAAAAGTCTTTTTGCATTTCGGTGCGCCGGATACAGGCGCGGTATAAATACGGTATTATCATATTTAAAATGTACTCGCGATATGCTTGACGGAAAAACAGTATTTCCTCTGTCGGAAATATGCGACGGAATATATTCAAACAGCGAACTGCCTTGCGGCAAATACAATATTACGCCGCCTGTGTTTATAGGTGAAAATACCGAAATTTCGGACGGAGCGGATTTAGGACCGTATACCGTAGTGGGCGACGGCTGTTTTATAGGCGAAAAAGCATTTGTTCGCGGCAGTATTATGCTCAATAAATCCGCAGCCTTACGCGGAGCCGATATATCGGGAGCCGTTATGGGTGTAAATTCGGTTGCGGAGGAAAACAGCAAAATGTCTTTAGGCAGCGTGCTGTGTGAGAAAGCGACTGTCGGCAGAAATATGGCGGTGGGCGAAAATGTAAAAGTCACACCGAAACCGCACGGCGGTATTTCCGTGTCCGAAAGTCAGCCGCAGGCTTATTATTACGCCGAAAATATTACCGCTTTGGGCAGCCGCGGTACCGATTCGCTTTTCGGCGATTTTGATATAGACCTGTTTTGCAAAGTCGGCAGAGCCTTGGGCAGCTGTGAATTCGGTACGCGAACAGGAATAGGGTACGATGACAGCGTTTCTTCCGCAGCGGCGGTAAAGGCCGTTACGGCGGGACTTATATCCTCGGGCTCGCACGTGTTTGATTTCGGCAGATGCTTTTTGTCAGAAGTCGCTTTTTTCTCTTCTTTTTGTTCTCTCGGCTGCGGAATTTACATTTATTCGGAAAAGAACGGTATTCATTCGGCGTTTTACGGAAACGGCGGATTGCCGTTATCGCCCGATTTCGAGCAGGAACTTGAGCACCGTGCAGAAAACGGTGAATTTCGCCGTTGCTCGGCACAGAATATGCGAGCCGTCTCCGATATGTCAAGCATGAGCAGTATGTATCGCCGAGAACTTTTGAGACAATCGGGAGATATGCTTTCGGGTATTACGGCCAATGTAATGAGCGATAATAAGGACATACTTTTACTTATGGAGGATTGTCTTTTAACACTCGGCTGCGGTAAAGGCGATGACATCACGTTTAAGATAACAAGAGGCGGCACGGAGGTTTCGGCATTTTGCCGTGAATGCGGGTGGATCAATATGGATAAGCTGCTTTCGTTGTGCTGTCTGTATGAGTTTCAGTGCGGTCATGATGTTGCTGTGCCATATGATGCTCCGGTAGCTATAAATGATATGGCAGACGGATATGAAAAGCGTGTTTTGCGGTACCCCGTGCAGGCGAAGACGCCTGTTCGCGATGAACTCAAATATCTGTCATCAAAACAGATTTTTTTACGTGACGGGCTTTTTATGGCGGTAAAAATACTCGGTATAATGCGCGAGACCGGATATTCTTTCCCAAAACTGCTTTCACAGATACCTGAATTCTTTGTAAAACACAAAACCGTCAGCTTTTCCTCCGTTCCCGAGGATATTTGCAGGGCTTTCCCAAATGACACCGTTTATCCGTCTCATAACGGGGCGGTAATGTATCGCAGCGGCGGCAGAGTGCTGCTGAAGCCGTCTGAAAACGGCAAAACAATCGAGATAGTCACAGAGGCACTGAACTATGAGGTGTCGTGTGAGCTGTGTGATGATATTGAAAATAAACTGAGAGATTTAGGCTCTGTTCTCAATTGACATCCGAGGCAAAAAATAGTATTATATTATAATCCATGATTATGCGGTGGAGTGGTGCCGTATCTTGATTAGGATTTTACCTGCTTTTTGTACGTTTTGAAAAGCAGGATACATATATTCATTTTTTATTAAGGAGATATTTAATGTTAAAGAAAAAAACAGAGAGACTTATTCCGCAGTCGGATCAGCCTAAAAAGCAGGTCAGCCGCGGAAAGGTAACTGTACCCAAAAACCCGAAACAAAACGCTCTCTCTAACGAAAAAAACAGTCTTGAGAACCGCAAAACAGCAAAAAAACCAACTTCCGGCAAGAAAAATTCCGCCGGTCAGAAAAAACAAAATCCGCAAAAAACAAAAAATCAAAATTCAAAAACACAGCAAAAATCCGTTCAGAAAAACGGTACTTCAAGGCCTGTGAAAAACGAGCGCAAGACAACCAAAGCACCCGGCAACTCAAAGGGTCAGAGTAAGCGCCGCGGCAAAAAGAATAATGTGCCGCTTAAAATTGCGTTTCTCGGCGGACTCAATGAAGTCGGCAAAAATATGACGCTCTATGAGTGCGGCAACGATATGATGCTTGTTGACTGCGGACTTGAATTTCCGGATACGGAAATGCTCGGTGTAGACCTTGTAATACCGGACTTTACCTATGTAACCGAGAATGCAAGCAAAATACGCGGTATAGTCATAACCCACGGTCACGAGGACCATATAGGCGGGCTTGCGTATCTTTTAAAGCAGGTTAACATTCCCGTGTACGGAACGCGCCTTACAATAGGCCTTATCGAGGGCAAGCTTAAAGAGCACGGTATTTTAAAGCAGTGCAGTCTTAATGTTGCAAATCCGGGCGATCATATAAAGCTCGGCTGCTTCGACGTTGAGCTGATACACGTAAACCACTCAATTCCCGACGCCGTAGCCCTTGCTATAAAATCACCCGCCGGAACCGTTATACAGACGGGCGATTTCAAAATTGATACAACTCCGATAGACGGCGGAGTTATTGATATAGCTCGTTTATCTCAGCTCGGAACGGAAGGCGTGCTCGCACTTCTTTCCGATTCCACAAACGCGGCAAAGCCCGGCTTTACCGAGAGCGAGAGGAAGGTCGGCGAGACGTTTGAAACGCAGTTTAGAAAAGCTAACGGCAGGCGTCTTATCGTAGCAACCTTTGCGTCGAACATTCACCGTGTGCAACAGATAATCGATGTTGCCGAAAGTCTCGGAAGAAAGGTCGCTCTCTCAGGCAGAAGCCTTGAAAACGTTGTTTCGATAGCAGCCGAGATGGGTTACATCCGTATTCCCGATGGCATACTTATAGGAATCGACAGTATTAACCGCTATCCTGCGGATAAGCTTGTTATTATAACCACGGGCAGCCAGGGCGAGCCGATGTCGGCACTTTACAGAATGGCGTTTTCCGAGCACAGACGTGTTGCTATCTGCCCCAATGATTATGTAATAATCTCTGCAACACCTATTCCCGGTAATGAAAAAATGGTCGGCAAGGTAGTTGATGAGCTCTTAAAGCAGGGCGCAGAGGTAGTGTACGAAAAAATGTATGATGTTCACGTTTCGGGTCACGCCTGCCAGGAAGAACTCAAAATAATGATGAGCATTACGAAACCCAAGTATTTTATCCCCGTGCACGGCGAGCAAAAGCATCTGCGTAAAAATGCCGGACTCGCGAAAAGCGTCGGAATACCTCCTCAGAATATCCTTATTGCCGACAACGGCAAGGAGGTTGAGTTGACGGAGGATAAAATAAGAATTTCAGGCGATGTACCGGCAGGTATGGTCTTTGTTGACGGCTCAGGTGTCGGAGATGTAGGCTCGGTTGTGCTGCGAGACAGAAAGCGACTCGCCGAGGACGGTCTTATAATTATTGTCGCCACAATAGATAAAGAAACGGGAGATGTTCTTTCGGGACCCGAAGTTATTTCACGCGGTTTTGTTTATGTACGCGAGTCAGAGCAGCTTATTGATAAGGCGAGACGGCTTTGCGACAGCGTTATAGCCGATTGTATGTTTGAGAGAGTTCGCGATTGGACTACCGTTAAAAATCGCCTTCGCGACGAAGTCTCTCACCTTATGTACCATGAGACCAAGCGCAGTCCCATGATACTTCCCGTTATAATGGAAATATAACTGTTTTTTATTTGCTTTTTACAGAGTGCCGCGGTTCGTCGGGCTTTAATAGTTAAAGCTTTGATTTTACGCCGCAGTGCCAAAGGGAGTAAAAATGAAATTCAAAATAAGTCATCTTGTAAAAACCTATCCGATTACATTTTTTGCGGTTATTGCGCTGTTTACGGCTTCAGCTGTGACGGCGGCAAAAGGAGTCCTTTTACCTCTCGCCATAGGCGAGGCGGCTCTTTCCGTTGTGCTTGCGGTTTCCGCAATTCTTAAAATGCACAACGAATTTCGTATAATAAAAAATGCGGTGATTTCACTCAATGCATCGCTGTCGGATAAGGATATGTTAAAATACTTTCCGCTTCCTGCCGTAATATGCAAGACAAACGGGAAAATTCTTTGGTTTAACGACCTTTTTAAAGCTGCCGTTATAAGAAACCGTCAGCCGAGAGAAGACAATATATCCGTTTTTATAGGCGGTAAGGCTTTGTCGGAGCTTGCCGCAAAAAAAACATTTTCAGCGACTTATGACGGTCGAGATTACACCGTTATAAGTGAAACGCTTGACTTTTCCGGAGAGTCCTGTACGGTTTTTTACTTTGTGGATGATACCGACCTTAAGAGTATAGTCAGAGAATATCGTATGTCAAAGCCGGCCGTAGCTCTTGTTGCGGTTGACAGCATAGACGAGTTTTACAGAGTGTATAAAGAGAGCGAATATGCCGAAATAACAAGTGCTGTTGAAAGACTTACCGAAAATTGGTTTTCTGAATTCAGCGGCGTTTTTCGCAAACTCGGAACAGGGCGATTTATAGCAATAGTACCCGAATCCGAGCTTGAAAAGATGATTTCAAAAAAATTCAATGTGCTTGAAAACGTCAGAAGCTATACTTATAACGGTGCTACCGTCGGAATAACGCTTTCCGCAGGCGTCGGCAGGGGAGATAATTTAAGTGACGCCGAAGGTGCCGCACGTCAGGCTCTCGATATGGCTCTCGGCCGCGGCGGCGATCAGGTTGCCGTAAAGGATAACGATAAGTACACGTTTTTCGGAGGCGTTTCAAAGGGCGTTGAAAAGCGTACAAAGGTTCGCACAAGAGTCGTGGCTTCCGCTATGTCAGAGCTTATAAGAAATGCGTCTAATGTGGTTATAATGGGTCACAAATTCTCCGATCTTGACAGCGTCGGTGCCGCATACGGTATGTACAAGGCGGCTTTGGCGCTCGGTAAAGACGCGAAAATAGTGGTAAACAGAAAAACAACGCTTGCCCAACCTCTTATTGACTATATAGGAAAAAGTGACGATGATTGCTTCGTTTCTCCTTTAACGGGTGAGCGTCTCACGGTCAAAAAGACCTTACTTATTGTAGTTGACACTCACAAGGCGGATTTCGTTGACTCGAAAAATGTATATGAAAAAGCTCAAAACGTAATAGTTATAGATCACCACAGGAAAACAGTCGATTACATAAATAATGCTGTTATTTTTTATCACGAGCCGCATGCTTCTTCAACGTGTGAAATGGTGACGGAGCTTTTGCAGTATATTAGCAAGCATCCTGTTGCAGACTCGGTTTGCGCTACGGCCTTAATGTCGGGTATTATGCTTGATACAAAGGAATTTGTTTTAAGAGCCGGAGTACGTACTTTCGAGGCGGCAGCATATCTTCGCTCCCGTGGAGCGGACACCGTAACGGTAAAATCATTTTTTGCAAATTCCATGGAGTCAAGAAAGCTTCGCGGTATGGTTGTTATGAATGCAGAAATGTATCGTGCTTGTGCGATTTCGGTTACCGATATTGAATCTGACGATATACGTGTGGTTTGCGCACAAGCTGCGGATGAGCTTCTTTCTGTAAGCGGTGTCGATGCGTCATTTGTTATATTTAAGACTGATGATATCATAAATATATCGGCGCGTTCCATGGGCAAGGTAAACGTCCAGCTTATAATGGAGGCGCTCGGTGGCGGAGGACATCAGACCATGGCGGCGGTTCAACTCAAGGATATTACCGAGAGTCAAATTAAAGATATGCTTAAAACCGCCATTGATAATTATTACAGTAATTTATGATTTCGGTTCCGAAAAACGGGTGCCGTATAAAAGAAAGGATTGATAAATATGGAGGTCATTCTTAAAAAAGATGTAAAGGGACTCGGCAAAGCCGGCGAAAAAGTCAAGGCGTCCGATGGTTATGCCCGTAACTTTCTTTTTCCTAAGGGACTTGCAGTTGAGGCAAATGCTCAGACTCTCACGGAGTTTCGCAACAGCGAATCCTCCAAGCAGCATAAGATAGAGGTCGAAATAGATAATGCAAATAAAGCAAAGGCAAAGCTCGATGGCAAGACTGTAAAACTTAAGGCTAAGGCCGGTGAAAACGGCAAGCTTTTTGGCTCGGTTACGGTTAAAGAAGCTGCAGATGCAGTCGGCAAACAGCTCGGCGTTACCGTTGACAAGCGCAAGATGTCTATGGATGACATCAAAAATTTCGGCACATATACGGCAGAGGTGAAGCTTTACAACGGAATTACCGCAAAGCTTTACGTTGAAGTCGGAGAATAAAACATAACCGGATGTGAAATAAATGGACAACCTGACTTTTGACAATTTAACAGAGCCGTATTCGCTTGAATCGGAACAGGCTGTTTTGGGTTCTATACTCATTGACCCGCAATGTCTTTCGGATGTAATGACGGTACTTAAGGCTGAGCATTTTTATATTCCGCAGCACCGCGATATCTATTCGGTTATTGTAACGCTTGACGCTCTCGGCTCAAAAATAGACCCGTTGATAGTTCTTGAGGAACTCAAAAAGAACGAAGTTTATAACGATGCCGACGGCAAAAATTACCTGGCACAGCTTGCTCAGGCAGTACCGTCAACGGCAAACGTTATGAACTATGCCAAAATCGTTAAGGAAAAGTTCACTCTTCGTGAGCTTATGAATGTTTCGCACGATGTACTTCACCAGTGTTCGGAACAATCGGAAAATGCCGAAACCATACTCGATTCGGCGGAGCAGCGCATATATAACATTCGTCAGGGCAAAACAACCGACGGACCGACTAAGCTCGGCGATATAGTGATAAATGACGTTATCCCTAACGTGACATTGCTTTCAACTCCCGAGGGCAAGGATCGAAAGGGTATTCCTACGGGGTTTTCCGTGCTTGATAAATATATGACCGGACTTAACAAATCCGACCTTATTCTTATCGGAGCTCGTCCTGCGATGGGTAAAACAAGCTTCGCGCTGAATATTGCACGCAATGCCGCGGTTACTTCGCGTAAAAAGGTTCTTTTCTTTTCACTTGAGATGTCAAAAGAGCAGCTTGCTCAGCGTATCCTTGCCACCGAAGCGAGAATTGAAAGCTCAAAAATGAGAACGGGCGACATTTCTCCCGAAGAGTGGGTCAGAATTGCCACGTGTTCCGACGCGCTTTCAAAGGCGGAGCTCTATTTTGACGATACGTCAAATATAACCGTTCCCGAAATGAAAGCAAGAGTGCGCCGCCTTAAAGATGTTGACCTTGTAGTTATTGACTACCTTCAGCTTATGACCGGAACGAAACGTACCGATAACCGTGCGCAAGAGGTAGCTGAAATTACAAGAAGCTTAAAGCTTATGGCAAAAGACCTTAAAATACCGGTGGTTACCTGCTCACAGCTTAACCGTCAGTCGGCGTCGGGCAAGGGCAAGGATCACAAGCCAACTATGTCGGAGCTTCGTGAATCGGGTTCAATAGAGCAGGACGCCGATATAATTTTACTCTTGTACCGTGAATCGTATTTTGATGAGGACAAGGGCGAAAGCGTTGTTGCAGACGAGAATAAGGCGCAGGTCATAATAGCCAAAAACCGTCACGGCGGCACTACCGACGTAGACCTTAACTGGAACGGTCAGTATACCTTGTTTACGACCGCGGAGTACAACAGAAATGAACCGTGACGTATTATCGGCAACAAAAAAATATGATATGCTGTCTTACGGCGATAAAATCGTTGTGGGGCTTTCCGGCGGAGCGGATTCGGTGTGTCTTACACATGCTCTTGTTTCACTCAGGGATTCGCTTTCGCTTGAAGTCGAAGCTGTTCACGTAAACCACGGTATACGCGGCGAAGAGGCTTTGCGAGATGAAAAATTTTGTTCCGATTTTTGCAAAAGCTTGGGAATAAAATTGACCGTGTTCCGCTTTGACATACCGCTTGAGTGTAAAAAGACGGGCGAGAGCGAAGAGGAGTGCGGCAGGCGAAAAAGGTATGAGTGCTTTAAAAATACGGCAGGCGAAAACGCAAAAATCGCAACGGCACATAACCTTAACGACAGTGCCGAAACCGTACTTTTGAACATTGTACGCGGCACGGGCTGCAAGGGACTTTGCGGTATACCGCCGATACGCGGCAATATAATAAGACCGCTCATTATGACTTCGCGCGACGATATTGAATTGTACTGTAAAGAAAATTCTCTTGATTTTGTTACCGACAGCACAAATCTTCAAAACGAATATAAGAGAAATGTTATCAGAAACGTAGTTTTTCCGACTCTGCAAAAAATGAATCCGTCCGTTCTTTCGGCATTTTCCCGACTTACTGAAAATGCGACGGATGACGAAAAACTGATAGAAGAAATCGCAGAGCTTAAATACTCCGAATGTAAAACTTCGCTCGGCTTGGACGAAGAGAAGCTTTCGGGTTATCCCAAGGCATTGCGCCGCAGGATCTTAATGAAGTTTTTAAGCGAGAATATTAAAAAGGATATATCCGCAGTCCACATATATGATGCCGAAAATACGGTAGGTACGGCTAAAAGCATAACCTTGCCGGGTAAAATAATCCTCGCTCACAAGGACGGTTCACTCGTCCTTTCCGAAAAAACAGAGGAGAATTTACCTTTTTCCGTAACGTTCAATGTAAAAGACGGCATCGTGGAATATCCGTACGGTAAGCTTAAAATTCAGATTTTCACTCAAAAAGATTTACAAAATCTTAACAAAGTACTATTGGATAATGCCGTGGATTGTGATAAAATAGGCAATGTTCTTTCGGTGCGGAGCAGAAAAGAAGGGGATAAATTCTCTTCTGCGCGCAGAAAGAATACAAAGACGCTTAAAAAGCTGTTTAACGAAGCGAAAATTCCGCAGCCGAAGAGAGTTTGCATACCGGTTGTCAGCAGCGGAGAAAAAACCGTTTGGGTTGAGGGCTTCGGTACATCATCTGAATTTCGCGTCGATAAAGGTACAAGAAAATTTATAATTATAACAGGTTTAACGGGGGAGAATTAATGAAGGTAGACTATAAGAATGACATTGAGAGTGTTCTCTTGTCCGAAGAAAAATTAAAGGAAATAGTTGCGTCGCTCGGTAAGCAGATAAGCGACGATTACCGCGACAGCGGCAGGAAATTACTCTTGGTCAGCGTGTTGAAGGGCTCGGTGGTATTTATGGGCGACCTTATGCGCGCCATAGATATTCCGTGCTGTATAGACTTTATGTCGGTATCGAGCTATGGCTCGGGTACTTCAACAAGCGGCGTAGTCAAAATAATCAAGGACCTCGACACAAATGTTGTTGAGGGCGCAGATTTGCTTATAGTAGAGGATATTCTCGACAGCGGCAAAACGTTGAGTTACCTTAAAGATATTCTTCTTCGCCGCAATCCGGCAAGCTTTAAGATTTGTACATTGCTTGATAAACCGGAGCGACGTCTTGTAGACCTCAAGGCTGATTACAGCGGCGCTGTGATACCGGATGCTTTTGTTGTAGGCTACGGCCTTGACTATGACGAAAAGTACAGAAATCTTCCGTATGTAGGCATATTAAAACCTAAGGTTTACGAAAAGTAACAACCGATAGTGCAAAATTACAACTCTGAGGAGTGATTAGTGAATTGAAAAAAATTGACTGGAAAGCAATAGCTCCGTATATCGTAATTCCGCTTATATTTGTTTTGTGTATTTCGATTTACGCAACAATGGGCGATACGCAGAGAGATAAAAAACAATATTACGAAATAGTTGATTTGTTTGAAGATAACGAGGTGTCAGAGTACACCTTGAATCTTGCAAGCGGAAGCTTGGAGTACAAGTTATTCGGGGACGACGACACTACTTATAAATATACCGTGCCGAATGTTTCGATGTTTGTTGACGATATTCACGACAGCGTTGTTGAATATAATAAGCAAAATCCCGATAATCAGATTAAAATGGACTATAAATCGGGTAATTCGGGCTCGTGGCTTGTAAGCCTTTTGCCTACGGTTGTCATAATGATAGTGTTAACCGTCATTATGCTGCTGATGTTCCGCAAAATGAATCAGTCATTCCAAAACGAGAATAACCGCACACTCTCTTTCGGAAAAGCAAGGGTTAAAGATGCCAATGACGGCAAACAGAAAAAAACCTTTGATGATGTAGCAGGAGCCGATGAAGAAAAAGAGGAACTCGAAGAGATAGTTGAATTTCTTAAAAATCCGTCGGCATTTAACGCGCTCGGCGCAAGAATACCGAAGGGTGTGCTCCTTGTAGGACCTCCCGGCACAGGTAAAACTCTTCTTGCAAAAGCGGTTGCCGGTGAAGCGGGTGTTCCGTTTTTCTCAATATCGGGTTCGGACTTCGTTGAAATGTATGTCGGCGTAGGTGCGTCAAGAGTCCGTGACCTCTTTGATCAGGCTAAAAAGAACTCTCCGTCTATAATATTTATAGATGAAATTGATGCCGTAGGACGTCACAGAGGCGCCGGTATGGGCGGCGGTCACGATGAACGTGAGCAAACCCTTAACCAGCTGCTTGTTGAAATGGACGGCTTTGGCGAAAATCAGGGAGTAATAGTTATAGCGGCAACAAACCGTCCCGATATACTTGACCCTGCGCTGTTAAGACCCGGTCGTTTTGACCGTCAGGTAACTGTTTCGTATCCGGATATTGACGGCAGAGAGGCTATTTTGAAGGTTCACGCGAAGCGTAAGCCCTTAGGACCCGACGTTGATTTGAGGTCAATAGCATCGCAGACTGTCGGTTTTACGGGTGCCGATCTTGAAAATTTGCTTAATGAGGCCGCTCTTTTGGCGGCAAGGCGCAAAAAGAAAGCTATTACAATGCCCGACATTGAAGAGGCTGCAATGAAAGTCCTTGTCGGAACAGAAAAGAAGTCGCACCGTATGACAGAGCGCGACAAGAAAATTACCGCATATCACGAGGCAGGTCATGCCGTTACCTCGTATTATCTTGAGCATAAGGATCCTGTAACGCATATTTCGATTGTTCCGCGCGGTATGGCAGGCGGCTTTACCATGTATCAGCCTGAAAAAGACGAGATGCATCTTATGAAGTCCCGTATGCTTGACGATATAGTCGGGCTCCTCGGCGGACGTGTTGCCGAAAAGATAATTTTCAACGATATTTCAACAGGTGCGTCCAACGACATCGAAAGAGCCTCCGATACGGCTCGTAAGATGATAACAAAGTACGGTATGAGCGAAAAACTCGGACCGATAACCTTCGGTACAGGAAACGATGAGGTTTTCCTCGGAAAAGATTACAATCATATGCGCAATTATTCCGAGGCGGTTGCCTGCGAGATAGACGAGGAAGTTGAGAAGATAATTCTCAAGGCTTACGACCGTACAGAGTCAATCTTAAATGAGCACATTGATAAGCTTCACGCTGTTGCAAAGGCTCTTGTCGAGAGAGAGAAGATAGACGCCGAGCAGTTTAAAATTCTTATGGAGGGCGGAACTCTTCCCCCTTATGAGCCAAAGAGTGAAAAAGCTGAAAATAAAACCGAGACTGTCGAAAAAGACAAGCCGTCAGCCGTTGATGATAAAAATGCGGACGAGGCGGTAAAGGACCTTGAAGATAATTTCAACAACGAAAAGAAATATCTTACGAAGGATGTAGCCTCAGAGGCGGAAAATGAAGTTGATTCGGATGAAAAGAAAAATTCGTCCGATGAAACCGGTAAAGAAAACTGATTTTATAAAAAATGAAAGCGTGTCCTTTTGGACACGCTTTCGTTTTTTTTAGGCTTTATAAAATTCTTATTTTTATATAAAGATGCCGTTGAAAATTGCAGGTCTTAGTGTTACAATTATTTATCACGGAAGGGGAGCAATATGAAAAAATTTCGTCTTGAAAAAATTGAGATTTTGCCCGAAAAAAACGCAAATCCTATATACAATGAACTTGAAAGCAAAGCTCATACTGCATATGAGGCGGAAAAACTGTTCTATACCTGTATCGAACAGGGAGACACAGAGCGTCTCAGCTATACCATGGACGAATTTTTTAGCAATGGACTCGTAATAGGCAAACTTTCCGAAAACAACTTGCGTCAAATGCAGTATTGGGCGGTAAGCTGTATAACCCTCGCTATACGGTATGCCATTGAAGGAGGACTCTGTGAATCCGAGGCATATGAGATGAGTGACAAAATGATACGCCGCGTCGATTCCATGACTTCGTCAGAGAGTATACCGCCGTTTTTGCAGGAAAAGGCAATAGAGCTTACAAATCTTGTACGCTATTCATCAATAGGCAAGGATTATCCGCCGCCTGTGAGGAAGTGTATAAGCTATATCAAGGAAAATCTTGAAAAAAAGCTTACGCTCGGCGGGCTTTCAAAGGTGTGCTCTTTGTCACCGGATTATCTTTCCGCGTTGTTTAAAAAAACGACGGGTCAGAATATCAGCCGTTTTATTTTGAGACAAAAATTGGAGCTTTCAAAATCATTGCTCAATGGCAAATATGATTACAGCGAGATAAGCTGTTATTTGTCATTTTGCTCCGAGAGTTATTTCATATATTGCTTTAAACGAGAGTACGGTGTGACTCCGCGCGAATATGCTAAGGCATTAAAATATTAAAAGGAGATGCTTATATGACTCAACTTGAAAAATTCTTTAAAAACCTTAAGGCAAGCTTTTTTGCTTCGGCGGCAATTTATCTTGTCACGGGAATGCTTCTTATGATTTTTCCCGAGCAGATAGCTAAAGTGGCATGTTATCTTTTCGGCGGTCTTTTTGTTCTTGCGGGTATTTATCTCGTAATTAAATTCTTTTCATGCCGTTCTGTTTCGTCACTGTTTTCTATAACTCTTATCAGCGGCATTATAATTGCCGCAATAGGCATTTTCCTTATGTTTAAGCAAGACGTTGTTTACTCTGTAATTCCGTTCATTTTCGGTATAGTCGCCATAATTGACGGACTTATCAATATCCAACGTGCCGTAATGCTTGCTCGCAATCATTTTCCGATGTGGTGGCTGTCGCTGCTTTTCGCCGTTGTAGCGATTGTGCTCGGACTCATTATGGCGATAAGACCTTTTGAAACTGCTATGTTTGCGTTCCGCTTTATCGGTATCTGCTTTGTTTTCAACGGTGTTATGGATATGTGGGGCACATACAGCTTTAATAAGTTTGTTAAAGATACAAAGGACGATTATGTTATCGAAGCAAAGACGGAAGAGAAGAACGGAGAAAACAAATGAATTTTACACAGCTTAACAATAACGGTCTTGTTGATGGGTTCGGAATACTGACAAAATGTGAAAAAAAGACAAGCTCACGAGGCGGAGCATATCTTGATATGATTCTTTCCGACAACGACGGTGAAATTTCCGCAAAGCTTTGGGACTACAATGAAAATACACACGGAAAATTTGAAACCGATATGTTTGTCAAGGTTCGCGGTACAATATCACAGTATAACGGTGCCGATCAGCTGCGCGTTGAAAAAATGCGTAAAGTAACACCCGAGGATAATGTGGATATTACTGATTATGTCAGGCACGCGGGGTACACCGGCGAATATATGTACAATAAGATCATGGAGACAATAAACGCTTTTTCAGATGAGGATTTGAAAAAGCTTGTCGGTACAATCTTTACAGAAAACAAAGAAAAGCTTTTGAAATGGCCGGCGGCATATAAGTTACACCATGCCATACGCGGCGGACTTTTAATGCATACCCTGTCTATTGTGAAGCTTTGCGAGGGCGTATGCGAGGTTTATCCGTTTGTGGATAAAGATCTTTTGCTGTCGGGTGCCATTCTCCACGATATAGCCAAGACCCTTGAGTTTAACGTGGGTGAAACAGGGCTTGCGAACGGATATTCCGTAGAGGGCAATCTTATAGGACACCTTGTTATGGGTGCTATGATGGTACGAGAGGCAGCCGACAAGCTCGGAACTGATAAAAAACGTGAAATGCTGCTTGAGCATATGATTTTGTCTCATCACGGCGAGCCGGAATTCGGGGCAGCGGTAAGACCTCTCTTTCTTGAGGCAGAGCTTCTCTCTGAGCTTGACCTTATGGATGCGAGAGTATATCAGATACATGAGGCAATTACACCGCTTAAAGAGGATGATTTCTCCGGCCGGCTTTGGGCACTTGACAATCGAAAAATATATAATCACGGACTTGCCGATAATAAAAAGGATGTAGATTTGGACTGAGTTTAACAAAAATACGTCGACGCTTTAAAATTTGTGCATATTTTTGTTAAATTTGAGACAACTAACTATTGAAATATATTTACCTTTGAGTTACAATAATACGAGTGAATAAAAATTCAATATTCCAAAGGAGAGAGTTATGGATCAGAATTGGATGAATAATACGACCGTTATCGTAACCGGCGCGTCAGGCGGTATGGGCAAGGGAATTGCCGAATCCCTTATCGTTGATCATGGTTGCACCGTTATCGGTATCGCTCGCAGCGAGGAAAAAATGAAAAAGGTAGTTGAGGAGCTCGGCCCCAATGCCGAAAAATTCAGCTATAAGCTTTTCGACGTATCGGTTGAGCAAAATTGGATAGATTTTGCAAAGTACCTTGAGGATAATGACATTCATCCCGACATACTTGTCAATAATGCGGGAATTTTGCCGAAGTTCGACAGATTTGAACATTATTCAATGGCTGATATCGAAAAGGCTATGAATATCAATTTCTATTCGGCGGTTTATTCGATACATACGCTTCTTCCGATGATTCTCAAGTCAAAGACTCCCGGAATCATCAACATCGATAGCTCGGCTTCTCTTATGTCTCTTGCAGGTACTTCGGTATATTCCGCAAGTAAGGCTGCTCTTAAGTCTCTTTCAGAATCACTCAGAGAAGAGCTTCGCGGCAAATGCTATGTCGGCATAGTTTGCCCCGGCTTTACAAAGACCGATATATTCAGAAGTCAGGATGCTTCCGACGCAAAGGGCCAGAAGATGCTCAATGCTGTCAGCACCTCTTGCGACAGAATGGTAAAGATGATAATGCATGACATCAGAACAAGACGTCCGCTCGGCGTTCATGGCTTTGACGCTGCATTTATGAATTATTTCGGCAGACTTATGCCGGTACTCGGCGGCCATATTTTCAGCAGCGTTATGAAGATTTCAAAGCTTCCGCTCTTTGACCCCGTATTCAAGGACTGATTTAGTTTTTAATTTAGCAAAAATATATAGTTAGACAGGAGAATTGCTATGAAAATCTTTATGATCGGCGGTACAGGCCTTCTCGGCTGTGAAGCTGCCACGACTCTCATTAAGAGAGGTCACCAGGTAAAGAGCGTTGCTCTTCCGCCTCTTCCGGAGGGAGCTCCCATTCCGAAGGAAATGGAACTCGTTTTCGGCGATATCAACAAGAAGACGGATGAGGAAATTGAGCAGATGCTCGAAGGCTGTGATTGCTTTATCTTCGCAGCAGGCGTTGACGAGAGAAAAGAATTCCCGGCGCCCGTAATGGATTATTACTACAAATACAACATTGCTCCGCTTGAGAGAATCTTCCCGCTCTGCAAAAAAGCAGGCGTTAAGAGAGCTGTTGTTCTTGGTTCTTACTTCTCATATCTTTCTAAAATCAAGCCTGATATGAATCTTGAAGAGAGAAACCCCTACTTCAAATCTCGTCTTATTCAGGAAGATGTTTGTAAAAAGGCTTGCGATGACAACTTCAGCGTAGCAGTTCTTGAGCTTCCTTACATATTCGGTACTCAGCCGGGCAGAAGACCTGTTTGGACTGTTCTTATTGAGCAGATTTCCGGTATGGACAAGCTTCCTTTCACCCTTTATCCGAAGGGTGGTACAGCAATGCTTACTTGCCGTCAGGTTGGACAGGCTATTGCCGGTGCCGCAACCAAAGAGGGTGCCAAAGGCTTTGAGGCTATTCCGATCAGTATGTACAATATGAAGTGGGATAAATTCCTCGGTATTGTATATGAGGCTCGCGGAATGCATAACAGAAAGATTGTCGGCATACCTCCGTTTATGATGAAGCTCGGTATGTACGGTATTGTTAAAGATTATAAGAAGAGAGGCATTGATTCCGGTATGGATCCGCTTCAGCTTCCCTACATTATGGACTATGATCTCTTCATAACGGATAAGTACACCCGTGACCTCGGCGTTGAGGATGACGACATTGAGGCTGCTATAACCGATTCTATCAAGGTTTCTCAGGAATCCTATGAGGGCAAGGTTAAGCTCCTTGATATGAAGGGCGAATAATCTGCATTTTGCATCGAACAGAGTACGGTTTTTCCGTGCTCTGTTTTTTTATGTTGTAAATTATTACAAATCAAGCTGTCTGGCAAAATGCACAAACAATAAATTTAATGATTAGCGTTTATGTATACAAATTCAACATTTGTGAACAGTTTGTTAACAATTAAAATTAATTATTGACTGTTGGTCATTTTTGGAGTAGCATTTTGAAATGTAAAAAGTGACTAACGGTCATTTTAAAGAGCGCAGAACTTTAATTTGCGGTGGATGATAAAATTCTGTTAAGCCTCAGAAATTCAACTGAAAGAGATAGTGTAAAATGCCGAGTGTGGAAGAAAACAAGCTTAAAAAACGTAATAAAATTTTAGAAGCCGCATATAATCTATTTGCAAAAAACGGTATAAACACCACACCGATAGATGAAGTTGTCAAATGTGCAGGCGTGGCAAAGGGTACGTTTTATCTCTATTTTCATGATAAATACGACCTTATGGATCAGATAATTCTTTATAAGAGCGCAGCGATTATAAAGTCTGTTATAGCGCAGATGAAAAATATAAACACCGATAACAAAATGGAGGCTATCGATCAGCTCACATTTTTTGTTGACGCAATTATAGATTATATGATCGAAAATAAAGAAATGCTTTCCGTGATAAGCGAAAAAAGCTCAATATTGTATTCGCTGATAATCGATAACGGCGACGATAACATCAAACTCGATTTTGATTATCTTACAGATATAATAGTTAAACTCGGAAATCCTCCCGAGAATGCCAAAAAGCTGTTGTTACTCGTTTCTACAATGATATTTACAACCGCTTCGAATGCCATTCTTTCGAGATCTCCGTTCACCATAGAAGAAATACGACCGGAAATTCATCTGGCCGTCAAAAAAATGTTAGCTTAGTAAATTATTATAGCAAAGGGGAGATACGATGATAGACAAAATGGCAAGGGGAATTGCAAAACACCCCAAAACAGTCCTTATAGTTTGCCTTATATTATTGATACCGTCGATAATATGTTATCTTAACACATTCGTAAACTATGATATTTTGTCTTATCTGCCGGAAGACCTTAATTCGGTACAGGGCGAGCATATCCTTGATAAAACATTCAATAACGCTGCAAGTGCCATTGTTGTTATTGAAAACGAGGATCAAAAAACCGCTGTCAAGCTGAAGGAAGAAATTTCCGAAATCGACGGAGTAAGCAATGTTATGTGGGTCGATGATATCGCTGATATATCGATTCCCGAGGATATGCTTCCCGATGACTTAAAGAACGTCTTTTACAGTAAAGACGGTAATGCCACACTTATGATGGTTCAATTTACGCAGGGCGGCGCTTCCGAGTCAACAATGGATGCTATAAAGTCCATACGTAAATGTATGAACAAAAATATGTTTATGAGCGGTGTTTCCACAATAATGTATGATACTAAGGCACTTGCCGACGCGCAGGCTCCGCTGTATGTAGTTATTGCAATAGTGCTCGCTCTTATCGTTTTGATGTTTACCCTGAAATCGTATGTCTTGCCATTTGTGCTTCTTATGGCACTGTGTACCGCGGTTGTATATAATATGGGTACAAACATTTTCTTCGGGCAAATATCATATATTACGCAGTGTATAGCGGCTATACTGCAGCTCGGCGTTACCATGGACTACTCGGTATTCCTTATGGACCGTTACGAAGAGGAACGCAAGCATAATGACGACAGAACCATGGCAATGGCTTCGGCAATAAGCAGTACGTTTGTATCGCTGGCAGGCAGCTCATTGACTACGGTATTCGGTTTCCTCGCACTTTGTTTTATGAGCTTCAAGCTCGGTCTTGACATAGGTCTTGTAATGGCAAAGGGCGTATTGCTCGGTGTTATCACGGTTGTTACATTCCTTCCGGCACTTATACTTTTGCTTGACGATAAAATCGAAAAGACAAGGCATAAGAGCTTGGTTCCTCATTTCGGCAAGCTTAATGAATTCACCCTTAAGCATCGCCGTGTAATTGCAATAATCTTCCTTCTTCTTATAATTCCCGCATACGGAGCTTCGAAGAGCGTTAATGTATACTACAATATGGATAAGGCTCTTCCCTCCGACCTCGCGTCTATCGTTTCACTTCACGAAATGAAAGATAAATTCAATATGGCAACTACACATTTCATTATAGTAAGCGATGATATACCGAGCCAGAAGCTTGAAGCTATGGAGCAGGAAATTGAAGATGTTGACGGTATAACAAACGTAGTTGCAATGAACGAGTTTTTAGGTTCTGCAATACCCGCCGATATGATTCCCGATGATATTCGTAATATCTGCATTAAAGACGGTTATCAGCTTATGATGGTAAATACAAGCTACGCTACGGCTACCGATGAAGAAAATGCACAGATAGATACGCTGAAGAGTATTGTATTGAAGTATGACCCGAACGGTTATCTGACAGGCGAGGGTGCTATGACTAAGGATCTTGTTGATGTAACGAACCGAGACTTTATAATAACCAATATAATTTCCGTCGCGGCAATATTTATACTTATAGCGATTATCTTCAAGTCAATATCAATACCTGTAATACTTGTTGCGTCGATAGAGATAGCAATATTCATAAACGAGAGTTTTTCGTTTATATTCGGCGAGACGATACCGTTTATCGCGCCTACAATAATCGGTTGCGTACAGCTCGGCGCAACGGTTGACTATGCTATACTCATAACCTCGAGGTTCCGTGAAGAACTGAGAAAGGGTCTGTCTAAGGATGAAGCCATCAGAAAGGCTGCCAACGAATCCGACCGTTCGATTTTCCAAAGCGCAATGGTATTCTTTGTTGCGACCTTCGGTGTTTATCTGATTTGCGATATAGAGATAGTCAAGAGTATTTGCGGTATGCTTGCACGCGGTGCAATCATAAGTGCGTTTATAATAATCTGTACTTTGCCGCCCATACTTTATATCTGTGAAAAACTCATAAACAAAACTTCGTTTAATTGGCGGACAATGCCGAAAGAAAAATTTAAGAAATCAAAGGCAAAAATAAAAGCCGTCAAGGCTAAGAAATCGGAGGCAGCAAAATGAAAAACACAAATAAAATCAAAAGTATAATCTGTGTTTTGCTTGTTTTCTCAATGCTTTGTGTCACCTTTACCGGTTGCTCGTCCAAAAAGGACGACGATACGGTAGCCGAGGTTGATAAAAAGGCTGAGGAAACTATTTACACAAACAGAATCAATAATTATAAAAAAACCGAAACGGTTTACGCTACACTTGATAACTCCGGTGCGGTTCAAAATATATCCGTTACCGATTGGATTCACACCGACACCCCCGAGGTTTACCTCAGAGATGTTACGGACCTTGAAAATGTAACAAATGTTAAGAGTGATACCGAACCCTATTTTAAGGACGGCGGCTTGTTCTGGAATATGCCGACTACTGACCTTTATTATCGCGGCACAAGTAATAAGACGCTTCCTGTAAGCATCTCAATTAAATACTATCTTAATGATGAAGAAATAGCCGCCTCCGATCTTGCCGGCAAGAGCGGTAAGGTAAAGATAGAAATACAGATGACAAACAACATCTTTAAAACCGAAAAAATCAACGGTAAGGATGTTAAGGTTTGCAATCCCGTGCTTGCTGTCGGCGGTATGATTCTTCCCGAAACCAACTTTCAAAACGTAAAAGTGGAAAACGGCATTTCACAGGGAGACGGTTCAAAGGAAGTAGCTGTGGTGGCCGGCTTCCCCGGAATTAACGAGACGCTTGGCTTAGATTCCAAAACTCTCAAAGACGCTGCCGATATCACATTTAACGATAACTTTACAATTACCGCCGATGTAACGGATTTTGAACTTACAAATATGTATTTTGCGGTCCTTCCTCTTTCGGCAGTAAGTAATAATATGGCTGTTCCTTCAAGCGTTGATGATTTAAAATCAAGCCTTAATCAGCTCAAGGAAATTGAATCCTCGATTAAGTCAATAGATCCCAATAACGTCTTATCGACTCTTATGTCAAATCCCGACAAGCTCGGCGAGCTTGCACAGATGATAAATGATGCAACATCGCTTTATGAGAGTAATAAGCCTCTTATTGATGTTCTTTCCAAGAACCTTACTCCGCAAAATATAGAAACGCTTAAAACTCTTCTCGATTCATCAAATAATTCCGACCTCCAGAAGATGATAAAACTGCTTTCCGACCCCAATGTACAGCAGTTCTTAAGCCTTCTTCCGTCGGCTTCAGGTGAGTTTAAAGATGCACTTCCGCTTCTTCAGAGTCTATCAAACGATATGCAGGATCCGGAGGTACAGGCCGCAATAGATAATTTGCCTGATACCATGAGTAAGATTTCGGATATCCAGGGCGAACTTGATAGCAACCAGGAGCTTCTTAACAGCCTCAGCACTCTGTTAAATGAAGACAATATGACAAAGATAACAAATCTGATGAATTCCGTCAGCGCGGCTGATTTTGCATCAAAGCTTGAAAAATATGGTGTGCTTACCGATAATTCCGATGAGCTTTTACAGAAAGCCACCAAGATGATTGAATACGGTAACGAATATAAGATTTACTCTTCGGTTGCCGACGGTATAGAGTCAAGCGTAATGTTCGTTATGAAAACACCGAGTATTGAAAAGGCTGCGGAGGTTAATGCTCAGGCAGAAAGCAGCAAACAAAATTGGTTCCAAAAGGTGTTTAGTAAAAACAAGTAAATAATTGTTTTAAAAAACGCGTTGCTTATTTTAGAGCAACGCGTTTTTTTGTGTGAAAATGCACAAACGGTGAGCCGCAAATTTGACGTTTGCAATTTAAAGTTTACTTTTTGACCAATGTGCAATATGAAGAATTAAGCACTTCTGACAAAGATATTTTTTCTGCAAAAAAAGAGTTGACTTTTGCTGTAACCGGAAGTAAACTATGGGCGTAGGGTAAACGATTACCCGTTATTTATTACAAACTTAGCAAACGATTACATAATTTTTCGGAGGTATTTGAATTGAAAGGGAAAATTTCAATGGTTGAGATTGCCGAAATGTCCGGTGTGTCCATCGCCACCGTTTCGCGCGTTTTAAATCATAACGGCAGATTTTCCTCAGAGACCGAAAGAAAAGTTATGAATATTGTTAATAAGTACGGCTACAAGGTGAATCTTAATGCCAAAGGGCTAAGAACCAATAAAACGCAGAGCATCGGTGTTATTGTCCCCGATATAACAAATGAATTCTTTGCTAAGATTATCCGTTCCATCGAGACGTCTCTGTTGCAAAAAGGCTATACCGTTTTTGTGTGCGACTCTAACGAGGACAGCAGCACAGAGGACAAGCATATTTCTTCGCTTGCCGCCAAAGACGTTGACGGTATAATCTATATCAGTACAAAGAGCGATGTTAAGCAGATATATAAAGATTACAAAATACCGGTAGTTCATATAGACCGTCGGCCTGAGCATGCGGGTACCCTTATAATTTCAGATAATGAGATGGGCGGTTTTTTAGCTACGGAGGCTCTTATAAAGGATGGCTGTAAGGATATATTGATGCTGAGCGACAAAAACTATTATTCTACCACACGAAACAGATATAAAGGTTATGTTGACGCTCACAAAAAGTATTCTTTGCCGCTTAACGAGGGAAATGTTATAAAAACGGATGTCAGCTACGCTTCATCTTATGACGCGATAAAAAAAGTCATAGCCGACGGCAAAAAGTTTGACGGAATTTTTTGCAATAACGATATGATGGCACTCGGTGCTTTGCAGGCTCTTAAGGATTCCGGAATATCTGTGCCTGAAAAATGCAAGATCGTCGGATTTGATGACATTACTCTGTCAGAGATATGCGATCCGCCGATAACCACAATACAGCAGGATACCGATATGTTCGGTAAAAAATCAGTTGAAACTCTTTTAAATCTAATCGAGAATAATGAGACAAAAAACAAAAATGATATTTATGTTATTCCCGTAAAGCTTGTTAAAAGAACAACCGCATAAAAAATCAGCTAACATATGCAAACGGGAAATATTATTTCCCGCATATTTTGGGAAATTGAGTAAACCTTTACCCAATAAAATGTATATACTATTCACATACGGATACAACTAATATGTGAAAATAATAGATTTCAAGGAGGAAAAAATGAGCGCATTAGTTGAAATGAAGGGCGTCGTTAAAAAGTTTCCGGGCGTAACGGCACTTAAAGATATAACATTTGATATACAGCCCGGCGAAGTACATGTGCTGCTCGGTGAAAACGGCGCCGGAAAGTCGACACTTATGAAAATTCTCAGCGGCGTTTATCAGCCCACTGAGGGAGAAATAATTGTCGGAGGAAAAAGCTATAAAAGGCTAACTCCCAAGGATTCCGCCGAAAATGGCATCAGCGTAATTTACCAAGAACTGAGCGTCATAAATGAACTTTCCATTCAGGAAAACCTTTTTGTCGGTAAGTTGCCGATGAAAAAATACGGCCCTGTTAAGGTCGTAGATTATAAGTATATGAATGAGCGTGCAAAAGAGCTGCTCTCGAAGGTAGGATTAAAACGAGACCCCAAAACTCTTGTTGAGGATATAAGTATTTCCGAAAAACAGCAGGTTGAAATAGCCAAGGCTCTTGCCGCCGACAGTAAAGTAATCATAATGGATGAGCCTACTGCGTCTTTGACAAGTGAGGAAGTAAATCATCTGTTTAAGATAGTTCGTCAGCTTAAGGAAGAGGGCAAGGGAATAGTCTTTATTTCTCACAAGCTCGGTGAAATTATTGAAATAGGCGATAGGGTGTCGGTGCTGAAAGACGGAGCTTACGTCGGCACGAGAGACGTAAAAGGTGTTACGGCAGATGATCTCGTTACCATGATGGTAGGAAGAAAAATTCAGAATACTTATCAGCATGAGGATGCTCCCGATACCTACGAGAATACAGAAGTCATTTTTGAGGTTCGTAATTTGTCTCGTAAGGATCAAAAGGTTAAGAATGTCTCATTTAAACTTCATAAGGGTGAAATCCTCGGATTCTCGGGACTTGTCGGTTCCGGCAGAAGTGAAATGATGAATGCAATATTCGGGTCTGAGCCTCGCTCGGCAGGAGATATATTCATTCACGGCAAACAGGTTAAAATCAATAGTCCTTACAGCGCCATAAAGAACGGTCTTGCAATGGTAACCGAAAATCGTCGTGAGACAGGCTTCTTTTATAACTTTGATATTAAGCAGAATATTTCGATTCTTCCGTTTATCAAGACTTCAAAGGGAAAAGGCACCATAGGTCTTACAAACAATAAATTTGAAAAGGAATGCGCAGAGGAGCAAAAGAAAAACCTGAATATAAAATGCGCTTCAGTTGATCAAAATATAACAGAGCTTTCCGGCGGCAACCAGCAAAAAGTCATACTCGGAAAATGGCTTGCCGCAGATTCTCAAATAATTATTTTTGATGAACCTACAAAAGGAATCGACATTGGTTCTAAAAGCGAGATTTACACTTTGATGCGTAAGCTCGCCGATGAGGGTAAGGGCGTACTTGTTGTATCATCAGAGCTTCCGGAACTTTTGGCGGTGTGTGATACCATAGCGGTTTTCCGTGAGGGTAAGATCGTACAAACCTTCCCACATAAAGACGCAACAGAAGAAAAAATAATTATGGCTTCAACTGCCGACCTTAAAGAAAGGACTAATTAAAATGTCACAGTCTAAAACATTAAAAAAAGAAAAATTAACCTTTAACACGATCTGGCAGAGGTACGGTACGTTTGGTATTCTTATAATCCTTCTTGCCATCTTGGCCATACTGAAACCAACATACTTTTTCTCAAGCTCTACGGCACCTCAGATTTTGGCACAGAGCTCGGTAAATATACTTATTGCAATGGGTGAGTTCTTTGCAATTCTTATTGCCGGCATCGATCTTTCAGTAGGGTCTGTGGTAGCCCTGACCGGAATGTGTATGGCAAAGTTAATGGTGGCAGGGGTAAACCCGATAGTTGCTGTTCTTCTCGGAATTTTGCTCGGTGCATTCCTCGGTTTCCTTAACGGGTTACTTGTAAATGTTACAGGACTTCATCCGTTCATCATTACGCTTGGCACACAGGCAATTTATCGCGGCGTTACGCTTATAATCTCAAATTCAAGTGCGGTTTACGGCTTCCCGGCAAGTTTTACAAGAGTTATTTCAAAATCTGTTATAGGTATTCCTCTTGTTGCGATAATAGCGGTTATTGTAGCTTTGATCCTTGCGTATCTCACTAAAAAAACGAAGCTTGGTCGTAATATCTATGCACTCGGCGGAAACAAAGAATCCGCTTGGTATTCGGGTATAAACGTAAATCTTCATACCCTTATAGTTTTCATTATTTCCGGTATTTGCGCCGGTATAGCCGGTGTGGTTCTTCTCGGTCGTGTAGGCTCGGCAGAGCCGGCAGCGGCAACAGGCTTTGAGACCTATGCAATAGCCGCTTCGATTATCGGCGGAACAAGCTTCTTCGGAGGCAAGGGTAAGATTTTCGGAGTTGTAATGGGCGGTCTCATCATCGGCGTTATCAACTTCGGTATGAATATACTTTCACTTTCGAGTACGCTTCAGCAGGTTGTAATGGGCGCTCTTATCATCGGCTCCGTTGCTCTTGACCGATTCGTAGCTAACAAAAAATAACCGTGCAGCTTAAAGGAGGTATTTTTATGGAACCTATGTTTAACCCGTCGCTCATGTGTATGGATCTTCTTGATATTAAAAATCAGACGGAAATATTAAATGAGCGATGTGACCTCTATCATGTCGATATAATGGACGGACATTTTGTGAAAAACATCACTTTGTCTCCGGACTTCGTAAAGGCGTTTTCAACAATCGCCAAAAAGCCTATTGACTGCCATCTTATGGTCACCGATCCCGATGATTATATTGAAGTTCTGGCTGAAAACGGAGCAGGTTATATTTGTCCGCACGCTGAAACTATAAACACCGATGCTTTCCGTATTATGAATAAAATCGAAGCATTAGGATGTAAAAAAGGTGTGGTTTTGAATCCTGCAACTCCGCTTTCTTATATCAGAGAATATATTGACCGCATAGATAAGCTTACCATTATGACGGTGGATCCCGGATTTGCCGGACAGCCTTTTATAAAAGAAATGCTCGGCAAAATCAGAGAAGCTAAGGAGCTTAAAGAAAAATACGGTTATAAGTTTTTAATCGAGATTGACGGTTCCTGCAATCAGAGGACGTTTAAGGAGCTTTACGAAGCCGGAGCCGAGGTCTTTATTGTAGGCTCGTCCGGACTTTTCTCAAAGGACAAAGACCTTAAAAAGGCTTGGGACATAATGAGAGAAGAATTTCGTACAGCAACAGGAGCATAGTATTAAAAGCAATTTTTAAAGGAGGTGACCGGCCATTGGATTTTACAATCGGTATAGATATCGGCGGTACAAACTTTCGCATCGGAATGGTCGGCCGTGACGGTGAAATTATCTACTTTGAAAAAAATTCAAGCAGAATTTTTGACAAAGGTGATGTAATCGAGACCCTGTATCTTAACATTTCGGATTATATGAAAAGATATAACGCGGCAGATTCGATAAAAGCGATAGCAATTGGATTGCCGTCCATGGTCAGCAAGGATAAAAAGACTGTTATATCCACTCCTAATCTTAAGGGATTTGATAATATACCGTTCGGAGATACGCTCAGCAAAAAGCTTGGCATACCCGTATATGTTGACCGCGATGTAAATTTTCTTCTTCAAAATGATATTGTTACATTGGGTCTTCCGAAAGATTCTACTGTTCTCGGCTTTTATATCGGAACCGGCTTTGGAAATGCCATTTATTTAAACGGCAGCTTCTACTGCGGACGCAACGGAGCGGCTGGAGAGCTCGGGCACATACCGTTTCCGAATATTGAGGAAAAGTGTACGTGCGGAAATGTCGGGTGCAGCGAAGTAATTTGCTCAGGCAAGTATCTTGAAAAGATTACCGCGGAGCTTTTTCCCGGAACCGATATAAAAAATGTTTTTTTCGAACACGGCGACGATCCGAGAATAATCAAGTATGTTAAAGATCTTGCTATTCCTATAGCTACCGAAGTCAACATACTTGATCCCGATTATATTATAATCGCCGGCGGAGTGGTATATATGAAGAATTTTCCGAAGGACATTTTGATAGATTCGGTACACTTTCATACACGAAAGCCTTACCCCGAAAAAAATCTCAGAATCCTTTTTTCGGAGCATACACAACAGAGCGGAGTTTACGGGAGTGGAGACTTTGCATGGCATCAGCTTAAACAGTAGTTTCGACTGCTGAAAAAATAAGTAAAAAAGAGAGAGGAATTTATTATGAAAAGGAAAATTTTAAGTATCGTTTTGGCATTGACGGTAGTTATCGGCATTGTTTTCGCTGGTTGCGGAAGTAAGACCGACGACAAGAAAACGACCGACGGTTCGGGCTCTTCTTCCGGAACCGCAGAATACGCAATCATTCTTAAACCGCTTTCTAACGATTTCTGGGCAAATATGAAAGCCGGAATAGAGAAGGAAGCTAAAGAACTCGGCGTAACCGTTGATGTTTTCGCCGCGCAATCCGAGGATGATACCGAGGGTCAGCTTAAAATTCTTGAAAACTGCATATCCAAGGGCTACAAGGCCATAGGTGTTGCACCGATTTCCCCGACTAACCTTATTAACGGTATAGTTGAGGCAAACAAAAAGGGTATTTATGTAATGAATATTGATGAAAAGATTGATATGGATACCCTTAAGAATGCCGGCGGAAGTGTTATAGCTTTTGCTACAACCGATAACGAAAAAGTCGGTGAAAAAGGCGCAAACTATATAATGGAACAGTTAAAGGACGGCGGCGAAGTTGCAATAATCGAAGGTAAGGCAGGCAACGCATCCGGTGAATACAGAAAGAACGGTGCAACAACTGCATTTACCGCAAACAGCGCATTCAAGCTTGTTGCTTCTCAGCCGGCTGACTGGGACAGACAGAAGGCTCTTGATACTGCCGCTTCAATGATTCAGAAATATCCGAATCTTAAGGCTATATATTGCTGCAACGATACCATGGCTCTCGGTGCTTTACAGGCAGTTAAAAACGCTAACAAGCTCGGTAAGATAATGGTAGTAGGTACAGACGGTGCAGCCGAAGCCATAGACAGCGTAAAAGCAGGCGAGCTTTCAGCAACAGTTGCTCAGGACTCAGCGGGAATCGGTGCTGTTTCACTTAAAACGATGGTTGAGACAGTAAAAGCAGGCAAAGCAATTGATGTTAATGCTACTCCCGAAACTATCCCGGTTGATTCTTATATAGTTACAAAGGATAGCTAAAAAGGTGTTTTCCATCCGTTTATTAGATAAACGAACTCCCTAACTCACAAGCTCAGACAGCACCGATTTTTCGGTGCTGTCGAGCTGTATAACGGAATATTGAAAGAGGTTTTAATATGAAAATAGCAATAGGTAGCGACCATGTAGGATACGAACTTAAAGGCAAGGTTATTGCTCACCTGAAAGAAAAGGGTATAGAGGTAAAGGATTTCGGAACGAACAGCACCGAGCGTACCGATTACCCGATTTACGGTGAGGCTGTGGCAAACGCGGTAGCATCAAAGGAATTTGACAAGGGTATACTTATATGCGGTACAGGTGTTGGTATTTCTCTTGCGGCAAATAAGGTTAACGGTATCAGAGCGGTAGTTTGCAGTGAGCCATATTCGGCACTTCTTTCAAGGCAGCATAACGATACCAATATTTTGGCTTTCGGTGCAAGAGTTGTCGGCCTTGACCTTGCACTTATGATTGTTGACACTTGGCTCTCCGGTGTTTATGAGGGCGGAAGACACGCACGTCGCGTGCAAATGATATCCGACATTGAAGAAAGACAGAAAAATAAATAAGCTTTTATTTAATTAAACAAAAGGAAGCCGCAGAAACTGTGTTTTGCGACTTCTTTTTTTCTTGAATTAGAGCTTTTTTTCTGATACAATATCAGCATGTTTTCTACGGAACTGTAATGTTTGTAGCGATTGGTTTTTATTCTGTAAATGGAAAGGCTATGTAAGAATTATGAGTAAAATGTCAGAAGTAATGCCTAAATGGGGGCCTTATTCAAAAAAGTACAGCGGTGTGTCAAGAGTCACAGAGCACGAAACGGAAAAAGGCGTCAGGTTTGATTTCATTTCGCTTCCCGCAGTTTCAAATACCGATGCCAAGGCTCCGAATGTGACTATACCGGTGGGTGTGCATCCTTGGGATGTAAAAAGTGATTATTCTTTTTATTCTTACAGACAGGACCTGGAGTGGAAGGATGTTATTTATTCCGACGTTTCTTTTACAAAACTCAGCGATGAGAGTGTGCTTGTCAGGACAGAGATTTTCAATAATTCAGAGCTTATGCAAAATTGCCTTGTCAATTATTTCTCTTCGCTGCAATTTCCGTTTTTAACATCATACAGAGTTTCTCTTCCCAATAAATCGCTTATGTTTGACGCGCTTGATTACAGCGAGTTTACATATAAAACAAGCCGTCCGTGGGATAATGAAACTATGGACGCCAGGCATAAAGGCGAGTTCTTTGACGATCGCTTTACTTCGCACAGAGGGCTCGGAGACCGTGACGACAACCGATATATATTGCCGAAATATCCGCATCTCGGAGAAGAAAAAGGCGACAAAATCGTATATAAAATAAAAAATGATTTAACCTTTTCAGATGCTGCTTTATATGTCAGATACCGTACCGTTGATAATAAGCCTTCGGCTTTTACCGTGAACGGTGACAGCGTTGTGTTTCCGCCTGCACAGGATATGGGTGAAATCACGATGCCGATAGGTAATGTGGATAAAGGGGATTATACTCTCGTTCTCGTTTCCGAGGGCGAAGGCGGCATAGAATTTGATTACTTTGCAATATGCGAAAAAGACGAAACCAATAAAATATTAGTTGAAGCAAAAAAGAATAATTTTGTTCCGGATGTTAAGGCTCGCGACGAAATAAACGGTAAAACCGTTGAGATAAAATACGAGGGCGTTGAAAAGCCCTTTGTTTTAAGAACATTTAATGATGAAACAAGACTTCGCAGCATACCCTCCGGCTGTCTTGAGGATGTACCGACTCCCCGTATATCTCAACCGGATAAAAGCTTTGACAATATGATGGAAACTTTTTCCGGAGAATTCAGTTGGAAACACAGCGACGAGGGATACTATCAGAATACTCTTGTCCACACCTTGTACATAGAGCCGGGGAAAAGTCATACCGAATATGCGGTTATTTCGTATGGCGGTGCAGAATATGAAACGCCGGAAGATTATGAAAAGATCTATTTATCGGCGTCCGGCTCGGTTGAAAAGCTAAGCTATAATGACAGCGGAAAAAAATATGAGTTTTCAAACCGCCTTTTGCGAGCTGCAATGTTCCAAAATACTGTGTATCCGCTTTATCATCACGGAGAATATGTTATACATCACACTCCCGGCAAGAGGTGGGATTCCTTTTACACATGGGATTCGGGCTTTATAGGGCTTGATATGCTTGAATTTTCACCGAAAATAGCGGATTATATCCTCGATTTGTATTTGAGCGATAAGGATAATAAGGACTATGCGTTTTTGCTGCATGGTTCTCCTGTGCCAGTCCATCTTTATCAATATTATGAAATGCTCCAAAAAACATCTGATAAATCCGAGCTGTATGATTATTACGACCGAGCAAAGATGTTTTATGATTTCCTTGCGGGAAAAATAAACGGTTCAACCACCGCTAAATTTAAGAGCGGTCTTACAACTACATTTGAGTATTTTTACAATTGTTCCGGTATGGACGATCTTCCGCCTCAAGTTCTGATGTACAAAAATAATTTGCAGCTTAAAACCGCACCGTGTATTTCTTCTTCTCAGGTTATAAGAACGGCAAAGCTTCTTTCTGTGATAGCCGAGCATCTCGGCAAAACCGAAGACGTAGAAGCGTATTCCGAAGATATAAAGAGAATATCAAATGGGCTCCAGAAATATGCGTGGGATGATGAGGCGGGGTATTACTCATATGTAATTCACGATGAAAACGGCGAAGCAAAAGAACAACTGCGCTCTGATTCGGGCGAAAATATGAATAAGACTATGGACGGTATATATCCTCTTATAGCCGGAATAACTACGGACGAGCAGACTGGCAGAATTCTGTCTCATTTGAAAAGCGAAGATGAGATGATGAGCAAGGTCGGTATAAGTGCCGTTAATATGAAGGCCGGCTATTATGCCACTAACGGCTATTGGAACGGCAACGTATGGTTTTCGCATCAATGGTTTGTTTGGAAAACCATGTTAGATATAGGTGAGGCTGATTTTGCATATAAAATAGCCAAGGTCGCGCTCGATTCGTGGAAGCGTGAGGTGGAGTATTCGTACTATACTTTTGAAATGCTTTCGATAACTACGGGCAGAGGAGGATGGTTCCATAATTTCGGAGGCCTTTCCGCTCCCGTGAACATTTGGGCTTCTGCATACTTTAAGGCGGGCACGTTTAATCTCGGCTTTGACAGCTTTTGTGAAAATTACATCTTCGAAAACGATTTCACTCATTTTTCCGCTGACGTTTCGCATTATAACGGTAAAGACAGCATAATGCTTGTTGTTATGAATGACAAAAATAATTATGTGGTAACAGTTGACGGAGAAAAAGCCGTTTTTAACGAGCGGAGCAAAGGAACATTTGAAATAAAATTACCCTCTGATAAAAAACGTGTGAAAATTGAAATTCAGCTTGTGTAATCCTCTACAAGCTTTTGTGCTTCTTCATCGGAATAAGCCGTAACACCTACTATTATAAGCTCCCTGTCGCTTTGCGGCAGGGAATTTGTATTTACGTCAAAGATTTCCACCGGCATAGAGTATCCGCGTTTAAATAAAGCTATTTTACCGTTATAGTCGGTTATGGTGTAAAGTGCTGCAACGGTAGTTTCTTCACTTTCCGTAAAGCTGCTTTTCTTTTTAGGAGATTTTAAAATTATCACTGTTACTGCACCTAATAAAGTCAGAGCAGCCACCGATGCGGCGATACATTTAAGTAAGGCTTTTTTCATTTTATTCACTTCCGTATATTATTTTTGACAAGAATAGGAAAAATATAATATTTTTTCAAAATTATGATGAAATAATCAACGGTTTGTGTTACAATAAATCAGTATAGTTATATCGTATCCGATCTTTTAAACGGAGGACTTTAAAATATGACTCAAAAGCGACGCGCAGTCACAAAGAGAGTGCCTAAAAACAGAAAAAAACGCAGTAAGGGCGCAACGGTTTTGTTGTCGGTTCTTTTTACCGTTTTGCTTACCGCGGTTTTTGTATGCTTATATCTTCTTGTGTTTATGGTGTCTTACGTAAACGGCGACAGTAAGATAAATCTTGAGGAATATAAAGAGAATCAAGATCAAACTACAATTATATATGCATATGACACCAACAACGAAGTCACCGAGCTTTCGCGCCTTCACGGTGAGCAAAACCGAGTTTGGGTAACATACAGCGAAAATCCGGATGAAAGTGTTATACCGCAAAATCTTGCGAATGCGTATATTGCGCTTGAGGATAAGCGTTTTTACGATCACGGCGGTGTCGACTGGTTCAGAACATTATCGTCGGCGGTTAAATACCACTTCAAGCAGGGCGGTTCGACCCTTACTCAACAGCTTATTAAAAATCTTACGGGAGAAAACGGCAAAACCGTAAATCGTAAATTTTATGAAATACTGTCTGCGCTGAACCTTGAGAAAAATGCCTCTAAGCAGACAATACTTGAGGCGTATATGAATACGGTCTATATGAGCCACGGCTGTTATGGCGTACAGACCGCCTCCGAAAAGTATTTCGGGAAAAATGTGCAGGACCTTAATCTTGCGGAGTGTGCGTCTTTGGCGGCAATAACTCAATCTCCGTCAAAATATGATCCGCTTATTCACCCCGAAGAAAACAAAAAACGTCAAAAGGTCTGTCTTGACAATATGCTTAAGCAGGGCAAAATAACAGAAGACCAGTATAATGAAGCAATAAATTACACAATGGTGTTCACGAACAGTGAGGGCTATGTGCCGAGCGAAAACCTTACAAGCGCTCAGCAGCAGACCACTACCACCATCCAGAGCTACTATGTTGATTACGTTATTCAAAAAGTTATTGCCGATCTTATGGATAAATACGGCTATACAAAGCCGCAGGCGTCTACGCTCATTTATTCGGGCGGACTTCGCATCTACTCCGCTGTGGATATGAATGTTCAGAATATTCTCGAAAACGTATATGTAAACAGAATATCATTCCCGTCCTATAATAAAAATGTTCCCGATGCTCAGTCGGCTATGACAATTATGGATTACAGCGGCAGAGTGCTCGGTATGATAGGCGGAGCTGGAGAAAAGACCGAAAACCGTGGACTTAACCGTGCGGCAAATTCGTATAGGCAGCCCGGTTCATCAATAAAGCCTCTCTCTGTTTACACACCGGCAATAGAGGAAAAATATGCTTATTGGAGCACAAGAGTTAAGAACTATGGTATTCCTCACTATTACAGCGACGGCGGAGTGGGTCCCGTCAACTACGGTAATGACCCCGGTTCTCCCGATTCGTATGTAAACGTACAAAAAGCTATTTGTAAGTCTTACAATACAGTACCGGCGCAGCTTCTTAAAAAGATGGGTTATGAATTGAGCTTTAAGTATGCCAACGGCAAATTCAGACTCGATCATCTCTATGATGTTGATAAGAACGCCTCGTCGCTTGCAGTAGGCGGTACAAGTAAGGGAGTATCAACTCTTCAGATGGCAGCCGCATATGCCACCTTCGGAAACGGCGGTAAATATTACGATCCGTACTGTTACTATAAGGTTACAAATTCAAGCGGTACTATGGTATACCTTCAACACGACGAGACCGATGGCGATCAGATTATGTCTCAGGATACTGCGGATATTATGAATGAGCTTCTGCAAACCGTTGTTACCGATACGGCAGGTGAAGCTACCGCGCGCAATTACGGCCTTAACAATATGAAACTGTTTGCGAAAACCGGTACCACAACCGAGGATAAGGATCGTTGGTTCTGCGGAGGTTCCCCGTATTATGTGGCTGCAGTTTGGTATGGCTGCGATACTCCTAAGCAGCTTTCGAATTATGTTTCTGGCAATCCGGCGGGTAAAATATTTGATGAGGTTTTGAACAGAGTTCATAAAGGACTCGCTTCTAAAGATTTTACAAAATTCTCATCTATTGTTGAGCAAAAAGAGTATTGTACAAAGACGGGCTTGCTTGCGGGCAGCGGATGTTCGAGTCGCGCAACCGGTTGGTTCTCAAAGAGCAATATGCCGGGCTATTGTACATCTTGCTCCGGCGGCGGAAGTAAGGATGACAAGATCGAGGGAGAGACCAAAAAGACAACCGACGGCAGCACTAAGCCGGCAGAAACAACAAAGGCGGCTGCTGAGACGACAAAAGCTCCCGAGGCCACAAAAGCCGCAGAGGCTACCAAAGCTCAATAATCAAAGGAGTTTTTATGGGCAATTTGCTGTTTAAAAATGCACACGTTATAGACCCTTCACAAAAGCTTGATACTGTCGGCGACGTTCTTGTCGTCGACGGTAAGATTGCCGATTTTGGCAAGGCTTTAAGCTGCTCTGCCGATAATATCATTGATGCTTCGGGGCTTGTTTTGGCACCGGGGCTTATTGATTTACACGTGCATTTGCGTGACCCGGGTCTTGAATATAAAGAGGATATAATTTCCGGATGCCGTGCGGCGGCGGCTGGCGGCGTGACAACGGTTTGCGCCATGCCTAATACAAAACCGGTATGCGATAACGCAGAAACGGTAAAATATATACTTGAAAAAGCGGCTAATGCCGATGCTCACGTTCTCCCCATAGGTGCCGTTTCCGTCGGCGAAAACGGTGAAAAGCTCACCGATATGCAGGCTTTAAAAGAAGCTGGTTGCTGCGCTTTTTCGGATGACGGCGTTCCGGTTAAAACCGCAGAGCTTATGCGTGAAGCGCTCAAAGAGGCAGCAAGACTCGATATGCCTGTTTTTGCCCATTGCGAAGAAAAAACAATTTCACGCGACGGCATTGTAAATGAATGCGATGTTGCAAAAGACCTTAATATACCTCAGATACCGGTTTCGGCAGAAGACGTGGGAACTGCGCGCGAGACAGCCCTTTTAATGTCAGCCCCCAAAAATGCACGGTTGCATATTTGTCACGTCAGTACGGGCAATTCAGCACTTCTTATAGCCTCCGCAAAGAGAAACGGATTTAATGTAACTGCTGAAACCTGTCCGCATTATTTTATATTTAACGATGAAAAGCTTTTGTTAAAGGATGCGGATTATCGAATGAATCCGCCGCTTCGCAGTGCCGTGGACCAGTTTTCCGTTCTCTACTCGCTTATTGACGGCGTAATAGATGTAATTGCAACCGACCACGCACCTCATTCACCGGAAGAAAAGGCAGATTTTTACAAAGCTCCCAACGGCGTTATAGGTATGGAGACATCTTTTTCCGCTTCATATACCGCGCTTGTTGCGTCGGGACTTATCAGCCTTTATGAGCTTATTGATAAAATGGCGTGTAAACCGGCCGAGATTTTAAACAGACCGATAGGCACGTTAAAAAAGGGGAGTGCTGCGGACATTATTTTGATAGATGAAAGTGAAAAATTTACAGTAGACATAAATAAGCTTCACGGTAAATCCAAAAACTGCATCTTTAAAAACCGTGAGCTTCAAGGCAAGGTAAAAATGACCGTTCTCAGCGGCAGAATAGTATATAATGATTTAGGAGATTGACAAATGGCTTTTGACAGACTTATCCGTGCAATTGACGAAAAGAAAAATCCTACTGTGGCAGGGCTTGACCCGAAGCTTGACTACGTTCCCGAGTTTATAAAAAAAGACTCGCGTGAGAAATACGGAGATACGCTTGAGGCTGCGGCAGATGCGCTTTTGACATTTAACAAAGGGCTTATAGATTCTCTTTGCGATGTTGTGGCGGCCGTAAAGCCGCAATGCGCCTATTATGAAATGTACGGGTGGCAAGGAGTAAAAGCACTTTATGACACAATAGCTTACGCAAAAGAAAAAGGCCTGTTTGTAATAACCGACGGTAAAAGAAATGATATCGGCACTACCATGGAGGCGTATGCCGCCGCACATATCGGTAAAACAGAGGCTTTCGGTAAAACCTTTGAAAGCTTTTCTGCCGATGCCCTCACGGTTAACGGTTATCTCGGAAACGACGGTATAAATCCTCTTTTAAATATTTGCAAGAAAGAGGACAAAGGCATTTTTGTGCTTGTGAAAACTTCTAATCCATCCTCCGGTGAGCTTCAGGACAGATTGCTCGGCGACAAAACCGTCTACGAAACTATGGGTGAAATGTGCGAGAACTGGGGCAAGGATTCTATAACGGATTACGGATACTCGTGTGTCGGTGCGGTCGTCGGAGCAACTTATCCGAAACAGCTTTCGAGTCTTCGCAAAGAAATGCCGCACACATTTTTCCTTGTACCGGGTTACGGTGCACAGGGCGGAGCCGCCAAAGATATTGCAGGTGCGTTTGATGAGAACGGACGCGGAGCCGTAATAAATTCCTCAAGAGGTATAATGTGCGCATACAAAAAAGGCGGCTTCGATGAAAAAGATTATGCCGTTGCCGCACGTAAAGAAGCTATCAGAATGAGGGACGAAATCAATTCCGTTTTATAAAGGGTGATTTATATGAAAAATAAAAAGGCTTACCTTGTTTTGGCTGACGGAACCGTATTTAACGGAATTTCTATGGGTAAAGAGGGAACAGCTTTAGGAGAAGTTGTTTTCAATACGTGTACGGCTTCTTACGGAGAACTGCTTTCAGACCCGACATATTACGGTCAGATAGTGGCGCAAACTTATCCTCTTGTAGGCAACAGAGGCGTAGAAAAAAGAGAAAACGGTTCAAAAATAATGGCAAGCGGCTATGTTGTGCGTGAATGGTGCGACACCGGCGATCTCGGCGAAGAAACGCTTGACAGCTATTTAAAAGAGTGCGGCATAGTAGGAATCAGCGGTATTGATACACGCCGTCTTACGCGCGCCGTCCGCGACAAAGGCTATATGAAGGGCGCTATAACCGACAATCTCAATGATTTTGACGTGCTTATTAAAAATATCAAGAATTATACAATTTCCGGGGCGGTTGAGGCTGTTACCGTAAAAGAGCCGCAGAAATTCACGGCGGAAAATCCGAAATGCAATGTTGCGGTGATTGATTACGGTTCGCCGCGCAGAACTCTTGACGGCTTTTTGTCACGAGGCTGTAGTTTGACCGTCGTCCCGGCTGACTTTACGGCTGAGCAGTTAAAGAACATTTCACCGGACGGTATTTTCCTTTCCGACGGTCCTGCCGATCCTGACGATAACCCCAAGCTTATAGAAAATATCAAGGAGTTTAAAAAACTCGGTGTTCCGATGTTCGGAATAGGTCTCGGTCATCAGATGCTGGCTCTTTCGGAAGACTTTAAAATTGAAAAAATGCCGCAGGGGCATCGCGGCTCAAATCAGCCTGTAGTTATAAAATCTACCGGAAAGCTTATGGTTACAGAGCAGAATCACGGCTATTCGGTTGAAGTTTCGAGCATCAGTGCCGATAAAGCCGATATTACAATGATAAATGTCAACGACGGCTCCTGTGAGGGACTTGAGTACAAAAATTTCAACGGTTTCGGGGTTCAGTTTACACCGGACAGCGACCGCGACAGCAGTACATCCTGGATATTTGACCGCTTTGTTGATATGATGGGGGAATGAGTTATGACAGAAAATAAATATTCAAAAATACTTGTTCTCGGAGCCGGCCCTGTGGTTATAGGCTCTTCCTCTGAATATGATTATTCGGCTGTATCTGTTTGCAGAGCGTTGAAAGAAGAGGGCATTTCAGTAGTTTCGGTAAACTCAAATCCGGATACAATAATGACAGATAAAAATGTTGCGGATACAGTTTATATTGAGCCATTAAACGGCGAAACAATAAAGAAAATAATTGAAAAAGAAATTCCCGATGCCATTATCGGCACCACGGGAGGAGAAGCGGGGCTCGAAATTTGCCTTGAGCTTTTACAAAACGGTTATCTTGATGAGCACGGTACCAAGCTTCTCGGAATTAAGCCGGAAACCATAAAGGCAATAAGAAACGAGCAGGCTCTTCGAGATACTCTTGAAAATGTGGGCGAACCGTATGTATACGCAAAGGTGTTGCCGACAGATGCGGAATGTGTGACATTCGCCGGTGAAATCGGTTTTCCCGTACTTATAAGTCCGGCATTCACGCCTGATTTTTCAGAGCCGATACGTTGCGAAAATGCAGATGATATTTTGTCAGGCTTCGGCAGTTGTGCCGAGCGGTCTCTCGTAAACGAGGTATACGTAAGAAAATGCGTCGATGATTATAAAGAAGTGGAATTTGTCGCAATGCGCGATTCCTTCGGCAACTGCATAAGCGTAAGCAGTACCGAAAATATTGACAGCGTCGGCATTCATTCCGGCGACAGTATTGTTGTTATTCCTGCGCAGACTCTTACAGACAGCGAAACCGTAAGGCTTCGCAGAGCCGCAAGAAAAATAGCCGATTATTTAAATATTGAAGGAAGCTGCAATGTCCGTTTTGCAATAAATTCGGATGGCAGTGAGTATATGGTTTTGGCAGTTGAGCCACAGCTTAACCGTACTACCGCTCTTGTTTCAAAGGCTACGGGTTATCCCATAGCGCAGGTCTCTGCCAAAATTGCTCTCGGATATAAGCTTTACGAAATCAAAAACGATATAACAGGCGTTACCACAGCGGCAAATGAACCTGCCATTGATTATTGTGCCGTAAAGGTTCCGAGATGGTCTTTTGAAAACTTCGATGCCGCCACCAGAAAGCTCGGCGGAACTATGCAGGCTACGGGTGAGGCACTCGCAATCGGCACTTCGTTTGAGTTGGCTCTTATGAAAGCGATACGCTCGATGAATCCGCGTACCGAATCCGTATCAATGCCCAAAATGAAGCAAAAAACCGACAATGAGATAAAGGAACTGCTGTTAGGCTCCGATGATGAGCGAATTTTTGCTGTTTACGAAGCTATAAGACGCGGATTTGACCTTGCTGAAATACAGTCTCTTACAAGAATAGATAATTATTATCTAACTAAGCTCAAGATTATAGCCGATACGGAAACATCTCTCGGTAACGGCTTTTCGGATGATTTGTATTTCCGTGCAAAAACTCTTGGTTTTCTCGACAGTACAATTGAAAAAATAACCGGTGAGGAGATTTCGGCACCCATAGCTGCAGGATATAACACCGTAGACACTTGCGCAGCCGAATTTGACGTTAAAAAGCCCTATTTCTATTCTTCGTTTGACGAGGATAACGAAGCCGCAATGTTCGGAAAAGCGCACCCGACATCGAAAAAGAAAATCCTTGTAGTGGGTTCCGGCCCTACATCCATAGGTCTTGGAACAGACCGCGATTATGCGGTGGTAAACTGTATAAATACACTTAAGGACTTCGGTTACTCCACTATTTTGCTTAATAATAATCCTGCGGCTGTTTCCACAGATCCGGGAGTTGCCGATACACTTTATCTTGACCCCATTACAGACGAAGATGTCAGAAATGTTGTGCTCACCGAAAAACCGTACGGAGCTGTTTTGCCGTTCGGCGGTGGTAACGCCGTCAGAAAATCCGAAATGCTTCGTTCTTTAGGCGTTAAGGTTTTTGGTTCGGATGACGAGGCTCACCGCAGACTAAAAAACAAAATCGAGTTATTTGATATCCTTGATGATCTCGGTATACGTCACACAAATAACCGACACGTTATGATTGGTAAGGGTGCCGAGGTGGATGTCCTGTCCGATGGCAGCGATATACTGGTTCCGGGAATTTGCGAGCATATTGAAAAGGCCTGTGTAAATCCCGGCGACACTACTACGGTTTTTCCGTCGATAACGCTTACCTCATCGGATAAAGCAAAGATATACGAATATACCGAAAAGCTTTGCAAAGAACTTAAAATTAAAGGGCTTATAAATATCCAGTTTGTTATATATGATAACGAAGTTTATGTTTCGTCGGCAAGCGTCGTGGCAACGCGAAACGTGCCGTTTATGACTAAGGCATCGGGGTTGCCGATAGTTGCCATGGCTACGCGGCTTATGCTCGGCGAGACGCTCGGTGATATCGGTATGGGATGCGGTATTTTACCGGAGCCTACAAGGTATTTTGTCAGAGTACCGGTATTCAGCTTTGAAAAACTTCAGGGTACCGATGTTCAGATAGGCGATACCGAAAAGTCAACGGGTGAAGTTATGGGCATAGCAGATACATTTGACGAAGCTCTTTTGAAGGGCTTGATAGCTTCGGGAATGCGTATAAAGCGCACAGGCGGAGTGCTTGTATCCGTTGCCGATACCGATAAGAGGGACAGCGTTATGCTTGCCGGTGAATTTTTAAAGCAGGGCTTTAAAATTTATGCTACCTCTAATACTGCTAAGCTTTTAAATTCAAACCATGTTGCGGCAAATTCCGTGCGTAAAATACATGAGGGCGAGCCGAATACAATGTCGCTTATTAAGAATAATAAATTATCATATGTTGTTTCAACCGCGGAGCAGGGGCCTAAGGTGAATGAGGACGACATTCGCATACGTCGTACCGCTCTTCTGCGCCGTATTCCGGTATTGCCGTCGGTTGATACTGCCTTTGCATTTGCAAAGTGCCTCGAAAATAACAATATTCTTGAAGAAATAAATGTTTGCAAGCTATAATTATAGGTGAATGATTTATGTTTCAAAAATCGTATAAAATCCTGTCGACCGAAAAACTGAATAATACAACTTTCAGCTTTGTTATTTCCTGCCCGGAGCTTGCCGAAGAAAGCTGGTGCGGAAGATTTGTAAATGTCTTATGCGGAGAAAAGACTCTGCGCCGCCCGATTTCAATTTCTGAAATTGACAAGCAAAACGGTACAATAACAATCGTATTTGAAGTCCGCGGAGACGGAACAAAATGGATGTCTGAGAGAAAAGCAGGGGACGAGCTTGATATTTTAGGACCTCTCGGCAACGGATTTTTCCCCAATAAAACAAAACGCGGAATTTTTATCGGAGGAGGTATAGGCTGCCCCCCTATGCTCGGTGCTGCAAAAGAATACGGCAGCGATGCAGAGGTGATTCTCGGCTTCAGAAGCCAAGAAAATGCAATACTTACAGATAAGTTTAAGTCTGTCGCTAAGCGGGTGGAAATCACAACAAACGATGGTACCCTCGGCGCAAAAGGCTTTGTTACCGATGTGCTTAAAAATATGGTTCAAAACGGCGAAAATGCCGTAGTTTATGCCTGCGGACCCACACCAATGTTAAAAAGCGTTGCTGCGCTTTGTAAGGAAAAAAGCATTAAGTGCTACGTTTCGCTGGAGCAGCGTATGGCGTGCGGAATAGGTGCTTGCCTTTGCTGTGCACAAAAGACTCGCGATGAAGACGGCGAGCATATGAAACATGTTTGTAAAAACGGACCCGTTTTTGATTCCGAGGAGGTCGTATTCTGATGGCTGATTTAGGTGTTAATATAGCCGGAGTTCATTTTAAAAACCCCGTAATTACAGCGAGCGGAACTTTCGGATTTGGGCAGGAATATGCCCGTCTTTATGATATTTCGCGTCTCGGAGGTATATCTTGCAAGGGGACTACGCTGAAAGAACGCCCGGGAAATCCTGTTCCGCGAGTTTGTGAAACGCCGTCAGGTATACTCAACTGCGTCGGACTTCAAAATCCGGGTGTTGACGCGTTTATAAAAGATGACTTGCCTTTTTTGGAAAAGTCAGGTACCGTTATAATCGCTAACATTGCAGGCAGCGCAGAAGAAGATTACGTTGAAACCGCATCAAGGCTTAACGGTACGAGTGTGGATATGATTGAGCTTAATATTTCGTGTCCTAATGTTAAAGAGGGCGGAGCTTCTTTCGGAACAAGTGCCGCGAGCGTCGAAAAGATAACGTCGGCTGTCAAAAAAGCATCCGAAAAGCCGCTCATGGTAAAACTTACGCCTAACGTAACCGACATAACTGAAATGGCTCTTGCCGCAGAGAGTGCCGGTGCAGATGCCGTTTCTCTTATAAATACGCTTACCGGAATGATTATTGATATAAACACAAAAAGACCGCTTCTTCGCAATAATACGGGCGGGATGTCAGGTGCGGCGGTTTTTCCCGTGGCACTTCGTATGGTTTGGCAAACCGCATCAAAGGTTAAAATTCCCGTTGTCGGTCTCGGAGGTATAACAAAGTGGGAGGACGCTGTACAGATGCTTTTAGCCGGAGCAAGTGCGGTTCAGGTCGGTACCGCAAGCTTTACAGACGCATTCGCACCGCTTAAAATTATAGACGGTATAAACAATTATCTCGACCAAAACGGTTATAAGAGTGTGTCTGAGATAGTCGGAAAGGTTGAACCATGGTAATACTTTCGGTTGATTATGGCGATGTCAGAACTGGAATTGCCGTTTGCGATAAATTCGGTATGTTGGCGTCACCCGTTAAGGTTATTGTCGAGCGCGACAGCAGCGCTTTGGCAGATGAGATAACTGAAATAGCCACAGAAAAGAAGGCTGAAAAAATAGTATTAGGGCTTCCGAAAAATATGGACGGTTCAGAGGGCTTTCGTGCCGAGGCTTGTCGGCAACTGGCAGAGCTTATTTCAGAAAGGATTAATCTTCCGATAGATTTTGAAGACGAGAGATTGACTACCGTTTCGGCGCATAATGCGCTGAACGCCACAAATACCCGTGGTAAAAAGCGTAAGGCGGTTGTTGACGCTGTTTCTGCAGTTATAATTCTTGAAGATTACTTGAGAAAAACGAAAAATCAAAAATAAAATCAAAAGCAGCCCGTATGTCATATGATATACAGGCTGCTTTTGGCAAAAGAAAAAATTAAATTGTTTAAACACAATAGAAATTTGTATCCCATCCGGGAATGCACGGATGATGTCTGAAGTATATTTTATATTCGGGATTTACCTCGAGTATTTTTTCGGGCAAAATAAATATATCTTCGATTCTGTGGTATGCCGCAATGTTGAGTTTGGGCTTCAACCTTTTTAGCGTAATTTCGGCTCCGTCAAGCATTTCGCTTTCCGCTCCTTCGATATCCGCTTTTATATATGTAATGCTTTCACTCTTTGAAATTTCATCCACCGAAACAGTATCTGTCTTTGCTTGTGCGGCATTTGAAAGATATGAATTCCTGCCGCCTTTTCCCGCAAAACCCATAGCCAATTCTCCGCTCCAAATGCCCTTGTTCACAAGAGTAATATTGCTCATACTTTTTGTGTATTCCGTAAGCTTTTTAAAATTTCGCGGAGCAGGTTCGACAGCTGTTATACTGCCGTATTCGTTGCCGGAGAAATGCAAAAATTCCTTTATTGTGTCGCCGTTATAAGCACCGAGATCAAGGTAATTTTCGTTTTTGCCGAGCCTTAATATATCGCTAAACACTTCTTCTTTATCGCTCTCGCAGGATAGAAGTATGTCTAAGCCTCCGCTGTATTCAAAATTGACAAACTTAAAAAATACATCTTTGGATTTTTCGTCTGCAAGCAGCGAATAAATGTTACAGATGCGGCTTTTGTTGCGTTCAAAAAAATCTCTGTTTGCTATGCCGTTTCCGTAAACCGACACGCTCGGTACAAAAGTTTTGTGCTTTGCTGCAACGCTTTTAATGTTATCGGTGACCGATTTAAGCTGAGAACCGAAGCATATTACACAGTAAAAATCGCCGAATTCATTTTCGCAGTCAGAGAGACTTTTAACTTTAAATCCGCGGAAACTTCTGTCCCTGACAAATCCGTCACTTGCCATAACGGCAGATATTTTTATACCCAGTCTTTCAAATTCGTCAAATATTTTATCGGCGCCGTTTCCGGTTCCGTAGCAAACTATCGGAAGGTCGGCGTCTTTTAATTTTTCCCATACAGAAGGAGATTTCAGCATTTTATCAAGCATTATAACCACTCTTTTTATTTCTGCAAAAGTTCGGTATTAATTGTAACATATAACGTGAGTTTTCACAAATGTTGTTATTTACTTTGATAAAAAAAGATATTATAATATAAGTGATGAATTCTAAGGAGGTATTATTATGAACGATATTAACTCTCTTTATAAATTATGGTGCGAAAAAGCCGTGAATGATAAAGACCTTATTCCGGAGCTTAAATCAGTTGAGGGAAATCAGGATGAGATTCTCGACAGATTTTATAAAAATCTTGAATTCGGTACGGCAGGTCTGCGCGGAGTTATAGGAGCCGGTACAAACAGAATGAATGTTTATACCGTTAATCAGGCAACACAGGGCCTCTCGGATTATCTTAACAGCGAGTTTAAAGAGCCGGGCGTTGCCATTGCCTATGATTCGCGTATAAAATCGGATGTATTTGCACGTTCTGCGGCTTCGGTGCTTGCCGCTAACGGTATTAAGGTATATATCTATCGTGAACTTGTACCGACTCCGATGCTGTCATATGCGGTTCGCAAGCTTCATTGCAGCTCGGGCATAATCATAACCGCAAGTCATAATCCCTCAAAGTACAACGGCTATAAGTGCTATGACCCAAACGGCTATCAGATGACCGATGCAGCAGCCGCCAAAACCTATGAGTTTATAAGCCGTGTTGATATGTTCTCGGGCGTTAAAACCGCCGACTTCGAAGAATGCGTCAAGAGCGGAAAAATTGAATATATCAGCGATGAGGTTTATGAGTCGTTCTTTACCGAAGTGCTGAAAGCAAGAGTCAATCCCGGCATATGTGAAAAAGCGGGACTCTCGGTAATTTATACTCCGCTTAACGGCACCGGAAACAAGCCTGTCCGCAAAATTCTTAAAATGATAGGCGTAGAGGATGTAACCGTTGTTCCTGAACAGGAATTGCCCGACGGAAACTTCCCGACCTGCCCGTATCCCAATCCCGAAATCAAACAGGCCTTTGAGTGTGCAATAAACCTTTCAAAAACAAAAAAGGCAGACCTTCTTGTTGCAACCGATCCCGATTGCGACAGACTCGGCATAGCTGTGCTTGACGACGGCGAATATAAGCTTATGACCGGTAACGAAGTGGGAGCAATGTTTACAGAATATTTGCTTGAAACTCTTACTGAGCAAAATAAACTTCCGAAAGCTCCTGTTGTTGTTAAAACAATAGTTACTTCTCCGCTTATCTCGGCCATTGCTGCTGCCCACGGCGCAACTACGGCAAACTTGCTTACCGGATTTAAATATATAGGAGAGCTTGTTACAAAGCTTGAAAGTAAAAATGAGGCTGACCGTTTTGTAGTCGGTATGGAAGAATCCTACGGCTATCTCCGCGGCTCACATGCAAGAGATAAGGATGCCGTTGTAGCTTCGATGCTTGTTTGCGAAATGGCGTCATACTATAAGCTTAAAGGTATGAGTCTTTATGACTTTATGCAGAGCATATACAAGAAGTACGGCCTTTATCTTAATACTCTTCTCAATTTCGGCTTTGAAGGTGCCGCGGGAATGAAAAAGATGGCTGAAATGATGGATTCACTCCGCGCTGACGGCCTTAAAAATATTGCGGGTATGGATGTCATAACATCTTCGGATTATGAGGCAAGCATCGAGACAAATCTTAAGACAGGCGAGAAGGCTAAGATTACTCTGCCGAAATCAAATGTACTTGCATACACCCTTGAGGGCGGCAACAGCGTAATAGTTCGCCCGTCGGGAACAGAACCGAAGATAAAGATTTATATTACGGCAGTAGGCAACACGCGCGATGAGGCTAAGACTGTTACCGATAAGATAAGCGACGATATGGAAAAATTACTCGGTATTAAGAATTAAAGGAAGATTCTGAAAATGATGCAAAAGAAATGGGCCGTTCGCGTTATAGCCATAGTATTGGCTGTGCTTATGGTGGCAACAACACTTACGGTTTTGCTTAATGTTTTTTACTTTAAATAATTGAAATAACACGTCGCATTTGTCGCGGCGTGTTATTTTATATGTAAAATTTGTCATTATTGCTCGCGTTGTGTAATGTACACAAAAAGTGTGGTTGACAAATGCTTAAAATATGCTATAATAATTAAGCTTGCAGTTTTATTAGCAATGTTTAGCCAAGGGGTGTGCCTGTTTTGACTGATAATGATGATCTTCTGAGGTTGGTCAAGCTGGCATCTTCAGGCGATAATGAAGCTTTATCTCTGCTTGTATCAAAAATGATTCCCGATGTGCGTCGCGAGGCTTCTAAGTTTTCCGGAGCTGTCGGCGTCGATTCCGACGATCTTTTTCAGGAGGGTATGATAGGGCTCTTGTCTGCCGCGCGTTCCTATAAAACTGATTGTGGCGCGTCATTCAGAACTTATGCCTCGGTTTGCATACGTAACAGAATCATTTCGGCTGTAAAAAAAGCGTCAGGCGGCAAAAGTGTGCGTCGTGACCTTTTGGTTCCTTTGGAAACAGAGCTTTTATCTGTGCCGGAGCTTTCTTATGATGACGGTCTTGTTGTTAAAGAGGAATGTGACAGGCTTTTTGGCTTTATCGAAACACAGCTTTCCGAAAGAGAACGCAGCATTTTAAAATTATTCCTTAGCGGGTTAAGCTACGGCGAAATAGCCCAAAAACTCGGTTCTTCATCCAAATCCGTTGACAATGCGCTTCAAAGGGTTAGGCGAAAGCTGAAGAAGTATAACTAAGGCGGTAATTAATACTTCATCAAAAGCCCTTTTCTCATTAGGAGAGCATTTTTGCGGCGGTGCAATTCCGCTTAGGGTAAAAATAATTTTTTTCAAGCGAGGTAGCAAAATGTACGAAGACAAAACCCTTATTTGTAAGGAATGCGGTAAAGAGTTCGTTTTTACAGCAGGTGAGCAGGAGTTCTATGCTGAAAAAGGCTTTGTAAACGAGCCCCAGAGATGCAAGGCTTGCCGCGATGCAAGAAAGAACGCTGCTAAAGGCGATAGACAGATGTACACAGCAACTTGTGCACGCTGTGGCGGCGAGGCAAAGGTTCCTTTCCAGCCCAAAGATGATCGTCCTGTTTATTGTAGCGAGTGCTTTGCAAAGATGAAAGAAGAGCAGGCATAATTTTAACATAAATTAAATATATATGTTTCGCTGAGTCTGTTCGTTAATTCGGGCAGACTTCTTCTTTTTGTATTTTTTGAAAAATTTATGCTATTATGAATGTGGTGATATAATGAAAAAGACTGTTTCTGTTTTGCTTGTTGCAATCATGCTTTGTGCATTTTCTTTTTGTGCCTTTGCTGTGGATAATACCGCATCCGTAAATATAGTTGAAACCGCAAGTAACGAATATACGGTTTATCTAGGATTTACCGATAACGGTAACGAGGTATGCGGCGGCAGTATGAATTTAGTATATAACAGCGACAAGCTTAAACTTGTTGATTATTCGACGGACTCCGAAAGGTGTATGATGCTGATAAATCCGGACTATCAAAATAAAGGCAATACTGTTCGTTTCGTTTTTGCCTCGGCCAACGCTTTAAGTAATGGGAAAAATTTGGCAACAATAAAGTTTTCGTCGAGCGGTGACAAAGTTACATTGTCGGATTTTTCGGTATCCGAGTATAGACTGTATGATGTAAATTCGTCCCTCATAGCCAACGAAAAGTCGGTTTCTCCTGCTATTTCGTTTAATGCTTTGTCTGATAAAAACAGTGTTGACACATCTGTTGTTGCTGACGGTAAGAATACAGATTCTGTTAGGGAAAGCACCGATTTTCCAAGTAATGATTCATATTTTTCACCTGAGTCGATTGCCGAAGACATTAACAATGTATTGCCGGACGAAACTTCTGCCGGTACTCCGGTAAAACATTCTTCCAAAAGCCGTAAAGCGCTTATCATATCGCTGGTAATTTCATTGGCTCTTGTTATTATTGCCGCAGTTATAATTTTAATTATGCGGAAGAAAAAAGGTAATCGGATTTAAAATAAAAAATATAATTTAGGGCTTGCAAAATCCCCCGTATTATGTTAATATATTCGGGCAGTAAAAAAGCATACGATTTATCGGGGTGTGGCGCAGTTGGTAGCGCACTAGACTGGGGGTCTAGGGGCCGCAAGTTCAAGTCTTGTCACTCCGACCATTGAATTGTGGTTACATTTGGTAATCACGACGAACGAGCGTGAATGTAAGTTGAATGTTTTGTGGGTTTTGTACAAGTTTTCCCTTTCATTCACTTCCGTTCACTCTCGTTTTTTCCATAATTGCAGTAAAATTGCAGTAAATCAGATACATTGCAGTAAAAGACCAAACACGATTTTTCGGCAGTTATAATAGGAAGTGGCAACAATAAAGTCGGCTATATGCCGGCTTTATTTTTTTCTTTTCATCGTTTCTTCTGTCAACATAGTTATTCAGGCGTATAAACTAAGTTATTTTCCTGTAAATATGTATTCATAATATTTACATTTTTTTGTTCGTTTGCCTCAAACACATCACAATAGGTATCAATTGTAGTTTTTATACTCTTGTGTCCTATCATTTTTTGAAGTACATCATAAGCCATTCCGCTTTCCATACTTCTTGTAGCAAAAGTATGTCTAAGCATGTGCTGATTTACACTATCTTCTGACCGTATTCCGTACTTATCGCAAATCCTCTTAAATCTTTCGTTTACTTGACATGTAGTTATTACTCCTGTTGAACCTTTACTTTGGTTTACAAACAATAAATTCGGGTATTCTTTAGACTTTTTTAGCTTTGGGTACTGATATGTTATATACCAAGATAAGACATCTCGTAAAAAACCGACCATTGTGACTTGACGAACACCCGCTTTTGTCTTTGCAGTTCTCCCCACAATGCCTTTATCATTACCATTTGAAGTTATTGTTCTGCGAACATAAATTTTGTCGTTCTCAAAATCTATATCTTCAACATACAATGCATTTATTTCACCCATTCGCAAGCCTGCAAATAATTCAATTAAAAACTGAACGGTGTAATCGTTTGGGAATTTGTTTATTATTCTTGACTCACTTTCAAGAGCCTTGAGAAATGCTTTTTCTTCCTCAAGTGTAAAAGCCGTTACATCTCTTGTTTCTTTTGAGCTTTTAGGCTGTTTTACCATACTTTCGCTACAAAAGAAGTCATCATATATTATTTTTTTGTATCTTGCTATCGCAAAGACTTTTTTTAATAGTTGATATTCCTTTTTTATAACAGAATCGGAATAGTCAACCAAAGTGCTTAAAAATCTAATTATATCATTTTCAGACACTTTGTTTATCGGCATATCGGATATTGGGTGAGCAAGAATGATTTTTGCAATTGCCTTTTTTCGCAGCATTGTGTTGGGAGTGAGACGATTAAGTGCTTCTTCTTGCACAATAAAATTGTTTAATATCTGACCGACAGTAATATTATTAGCATCTACTATTCCCATTGCATTTTCAATAGACGCTTCTTTTACCTTTAACGATACCTCCTTTTTTGTTTTTCCATAAAATGTTTTTCTCTTAACATTTCCTAAATAGTCTTTCTGGGCGATTTGTCCTACCCAGCGTTTCTTTGATTCGCTGTAATAAATTGTACCTTCACCGTTGTTTCTGCGTGCCATTGTAATTAAAACTCCTTTCAATTTTTAAAAATCCTTTTATCCACGCCGAAAGAACAATGATATTGCGTATAACTAATATACCACAATACCGCTGTTCTTTCAATTTATTAAGCTGTTTTCCTATGAGGCTTGCTAAAATACTGTAAAACGGCGTGTATTTCCGCTTTCTTTTCTTTACCGAAATCACAACAAGGGAAATCCGGTTCGTCAAACAATTTATTCACAGTATTTCTTCCCCATCCTGTCATTTCCACTAAATCTTCGACTCCAATAAAAGTTAAATAAACTATGTTATCTTTTACTTCCATTTGAAGTTCAAGAAGTTCTTTTAACTTTTTGATTTGTTCATCAATTTCATTCATTTCCCTTGAATTGTTAATAATAAGTTCCATAACTTATTTCCTCCCTCAGAACGCAAAAAAGCCATAATTCCCACGAATGAGAATTATAGCTAATATGCATCTTATTTATTTTATTTATTATACTAATAATATATCACCTTTTTTGATTCGTGTCAACAAATCGTGAACTACTCGGTATTTTAATGCCGAGTAGTTCACACCAAGAAAGGGACAGACATCTGCAAAAACTATATGATGTTGTTTCCCAAATAAGGGTCTGAGAGCAAATGCGTTCTTGACAAACAGAGAACATAATGATATACTTATGTCATAATAAAAATATAAAAAATAATTCATATCTGCTATTCGAAAGGGTGGCAGATTTTTTTATTTATAAGTCAAAAAAATATAGAGTCGTACCGTTGCATCTTTGCAATGTTGCGGCTCTTTTTTATTTTCAAAAATTATAAAACAAAAAATAAAAAACCGAAAGGAGTAAATTAAGCTATGGCAAAAAAGACAACAAAAGAGTATTCGCTTGAAGACTATATTTGCGGAATGAGTCGCGATGAGTTTGAAGAAAATCAGCTCAAACTTGTAGAAGTAAAAAATGACGAATATACGGAAAGAGACACAGGATGCAGTTTTAATCTTTTACGCGAAATGAATAAAATCTACAAATCTGTGTTTGTAGCTGAATTCCAAAGTAAAAAGTATCTGTATTACAAGAGGCTGGATGACCTTGTTATAAAGGCCAAGGGTGGCAACAGAGAAGCGACGCTCGAAATAATGGCGTATGCGCTTCATTCTTGGAACCCTAACGCTATGGTACAGAAGTTCCATATGTGGAACGGCAATACAGACAGTGACGATGTTACACAAGTAATATGTCTCTCAGTTTTGTCTGCAATACAGACATTCAAGATTGAAGAAAACTGCTTTAAAAACTTCGCCGGATATTTGAAGGCTTGGGTTATCGGCGACTTAAAGTCTGCTCAAATTGATTCTGCACCGATTAAAAGTGCAGGCTCAGCCATTGTTGAAAACGATAACGGCGAGCAGGAACAGGTTGCAAAAAATAATTCCGGCAGCAAAATTTCATATCTCTACATTGACGGCTTCAAGCTTGACGATGAAGAGAGCAGAATTGAAATACCCGACCCGTCGAATGAATATGAGCAGTTTGAAGATGTAGAGCTTGACAAAGAGTTTGTCAACAGCATTAAAAGCTGGCCCGACAGAATAGGTGATGTAGTGCTTACGTACTACGGCATTGCAGCTGAGGATTGTCAAAAGACGCTACAGGCTACGGCTGAAACGTTGGGTATGACTGTTAAACAAGTCAGAAGCCGTCTTGAAAAAGGACGGAAAATAATTAAGGAAATGTATTCGGAATACAGTGATTACAGCGATATTGCGGCATAACAGCTACAAAAATCGCAAGTATTAAAAAGGAGAATTATTTATGGATAAACAATTTAACAGAGAGCTTTTCACAGTGGATGAAGAAAAGTTTGTAAAAATGACAAAAGAGTTTACGGACGCAACAAAATGGTATTATGAACCTATAAACTCTGCAAGAGTTTCAGAGGGTTATGACGAAGAAGGCGAGAAAAGGCTTTTCTTGAAAAGTAAAAGTTCTCATCTGCTTAACGGAAACGGCAAGCAGAGTCTTCCTATACGAGCCGGAATAGGTGGTGTGACAATAGGAGAACTCAGTAATGAAGACTGGATTAAAGTCCTCAACACTTGTTTTCCGTATCGCGCAGGCAATATGATTTTAAATGAGCTTGAAGGCGAAGTATACGCCGCGCACTCAGAGCAATACGCGATTATAAACATCGACGAGGTGTTCGAGACAGCTAAACAGGTGTTGCATTTAAGATTTCCGAACATCACATATGTTTGCGGGTCGCTCTCACCTGAGTTTGCTTCTTGTGAGTATAGTTTGGCAAACGAGCAAGAGGTCAGAGATGTATATGAGACAGCTCTTGGCGAAACGTTCGAAAAAAGCCTTCGTCTGGTAGCCCCCACGATAAGGATATGCACAAGCAACACATCGGACAGCGGAGCTAACATTTACCCTTGTCTTAAATGTGTAGATGAGAACGGCGCATTTTACAGCATACTTGCCGGGTCTCCGCTTGTCGCTATACACAAGGGCTGCAACAGCATAAAAAAAGTAAGAGAAAACCTTGAAATGTCGATGGATATGTTTAAAAAGAGCGCGGAGAACCTTATAAGACTTACTTATATTAAAGTAAATTATCCCAAACAGTGCTTTTTGAATATAGCCAAAAGGTTATGTCTTCCGAAGCCCGCTGCAATGGAAATTGCAGAGGAAATAGGAGATATGTTTACAGGAGGCAGAACCACAACAGCCAAATTCATTTACTTGGCGCTGACAAGGATTCTTGAAAAAACAATCAAAAAGAATGAAATGGATAGTTGGAATTTGGCTAATAACATAGCTCACGCTATGTCGCTTGATTTCAAGCTTTACGACACAAAGTCTTGCGAATGGCTCAAGAAAAGCAGAGACGAAAATCAAGTTTCTCTTTTCTCGGCATAACTCAATGTTTTTAAAGGAAAAGGAGAAATTAAAATGCACGTTTTTGACGTTAATCGAAAAAGGCGTATACCCGACGTCATTTGTAATTGTGCGGATTTAACCGCACCGGACGGACATTTGTATACTCAGGACGAGATTGATGTTAAGTCCATTAACAATCCTGATGGCTCAATGTCTTCTATAGACTGGGAACTTCAAAGAAAGAACAGGTTTAGAAAGAATGTTTGGGAAAGCGTAAGGACTACCGGTATCGGAGGCTCTGATGTCGGAATTCTTTTAGGAGATAACCATTATCAGACGGTTCTTGATTTGTATTACAATAAAATCAATGAGTTACCCGTTGTAGATGCTCCCGAACCTGATAGTGCTAAAGAGTATCTCTTTGATTTTGGGCACAAAATGGAGGAGTTTGTAGCCGAACAGTTTGAAAAAAGATTGTTTTGGGACAAATACCAATCCATTTTTGAAACAAAGCTTTCAGAAAAATACGGCGAAATCATAAATATAACGGATGTTAAGTGCGTCAGAGATACGAATATGTATCGTTGCCCCGAATGTCCTGCTTTGATTGCCGACTTTGACTTTTTGATTCGTTTTACTCTTGATAGCGGAAAGGTGCTTGAAGGCATCTTTGAATGTAAAACTTCTTCTCCGTATCAGATTGCAGAAAAGTGGACCGATGGTTATCCTGAAGGCTACAAGGACCAAATTTCCGATTATATGCTTGTCGGAGATTACGACTTTGCCGTTATCTGTTGTGCGGCTGACAACAATTACAACAATTTTTATTCGCATCTTGAATTCAGAGATGAAGAAACGGATAAAAGAATTATGACGGCTGCATCTGAATTTTGGTACAACAATGTTCAGACTAAGACGCCTCCGCAGACCGTTAACACGGATGTTCAAAAGACTCTTATTACTTATATAGAGCCAAACGGCAATACTGCTGACTTTTCGAGAAATTTGGTTGCTAAACATGAAATAACGTCTTATCTCGCGAACAAAAGCCAAGAAGCGGTGTACAGAAAAAAAGCGGATGAGTATAAGGAGAAAGCAGAAGTAAACAAGTCAAACATTGCTATGTTACTTCAGAATAGGGAACATGGCATCTTGAAGAGCGACGACGGAGTATATTATAATATTGATTGTAATGTAACCGAAAAAGCCTCAATTACGGCTGCGCAACGTAAAAAGCTTATCAAGGACAGACCCGATTTGAAAGACTTGATTGACAGCTATACTGTTTTTTCGACAAGTAAAAGCTATAAAATTTCAAAACGCAAGGAGAGGAAGGAAGACAAGAAAAAGAAAGCGAGTTAGAGAGCCGTGTGATTCGTTGGTACTGAGATTACACATCGAACGCATAATTATAACAAAACTTAGGAAAGTCAATATCTTTTGGTATTGGCTTTCCTTTTTTCGAAAACTTTCAAAAAACGGGCAAATTATCTTGATTTTAGTCCATATATAATTAGAATGTTAACAGGAGGATTTTTTATTGTGAGAAAAATTACGGAGTATAGAATACAGGAATATCTTGACGACCACAATATGGCATTTTTCGTCAAGATGGGAGTACCGGATGCCCCTTCGATTATAGAACTGAAGATGCTTCCGCTCATTGATTTTGACAATGCGTTTCCATTGGCAGCGGCGAAAAAAAGGCCTCCATCGGACATGGAGATAAGACAGTTTGCTGTCGAGAATTTGGCAGCTGTACTGCGACAAAACCTTTTTATGTCGTTCGACAAAAAAGATGGATGTATAAACACGGTTATAATTGGGAATTTGTTGTTTTCAGAGGTCCTTTTTATTAACGAACCCGGAAAAGCTGAATTTGAGAAAATAAAAGACTCTATAAAAGAATACGAGTTCAGAAACAGTTGTGAACTCGAAGATAATATAAAACTGTTTCCGTGTTATATCGGTGTGATGAAAAAACGTTTGTAATTCATTGCAAAATTTCTTTCTTTCACACATTTTCTTGACAATAGATGTGTTTGGTGATATACTTAAAGCATAATATAAACATAAAAAATAACTTATATCTGCTATCTCTTTGAGGTGGCAGATTTTTTGTTTATAAGTTAAAAATAGAGTCGTATCTTCGTTTCCGGCGAGGTTATGACTCTTTTTTTTATATAAAAATTTATTTTGAAAGGAGATAATGTTTAATGGGCGCAGGAATAATACGTACTGCTGCAGAGCTTGCTTTTATTGTCTTTCTCGTAATCGGGTTTGCAAAAGAAGAAACGTTCATAGATTTTGAGCAAAAGGTAAAGAAAGATTGCTTAAAAATCCGTGAAGCCTGCAAACGACAACATATAAGCAAAGTATTGTTTCTAAAGATATTGCTGTTGGCAGCAATAACCCCCCAAAATAACATAGAACAGGCAAAGCAAAAATTTTATAATACAAGGAAAGGTAAAAGAGGTAATTGAAATGGAGAAAGAAAAAAACAACGGGCTGTTTAACAGCTGTAGGCTTATTGAAAACTATAACCCTTATGACAAAGCTGTTTGGCTTGACACAGAAGACGGAAAAAAGCCTTATCTGTGTGTTAACGAGCGCATAGAATGGTACACAAGGTATTGCGAAGAAAAAGGTTATGTTACGGTAGGTATAGCTACAGAGTACGTTCCTGAACTAACAAAACAAGGAATGATTACAATGAAGGCTACCGTTATGGTAGGTACAAGTGCCTACACGGGGTACGGCAGCAGGCTTGTTGATTCGGCTGAAGGATACAGCGGAGACGATATTGAAAGTGCCGAAACAAGAGCTATAGGCAGAGCGTTGCGTAATGCGGGTTTTGGTTCTCCTTTTGACGACAGCGAGGACAATCCTGTTGACGGTTTTAAACCGCAGCCTATACCGCAGCCAATGAGTATGCAAATGCCACCTATGACGCCTGTGGAAAAGCTTTCAGCTATGACGGAGGAAATTGATAAACCGTCAGACGCTAAAAAAGCAAAAACGGCAGGAGTAAAGATTGAACAGCAAGTGGCGGTAATGCTCGAAAAACCATATCCGTTCAAGCCGTGGCCTAAGCTTCCTTTATATGAATTGTTAGAACAACCGGATTTAAATAAAAATCTTACTTGGATAGCCAACGAGTATAAAGGCAACCCGGAAATAGCTGAATGGGCGAAGACTTGTTTGAAGTATATCTACGCCGCAGACGATACGGATAAGGCTATTTACCTTGCTGCTCGCAAAATCTTGAGAGACAACAAGCTCATTAAGTAACAGTTTCGAAAAAGAAATTCGAAAAAGAAAGGAGGGTGCGTTTTTGACGGACCTTGAATGGGAAAAACAAAAGGAGGCTGCAAAAACGGCCCCTATCCTTGATGTCGCAAACATGACCGGACTGACTATCGTTAAACGCGGGCGTTATTACACCTCAAAAGAACACGACTCGCTGGTAATTGACACCAAGAAAAATTTCTTTTATCACAACAGTCAGCACGTTAACGGTGACACTATAGCTATGCTACAGCATTTTAACGGACTTTCTTATCAAAAAGCTGTTAAAGCAATAAATAACCGTTTTGGTGCCAATTGTAATCAGATGAACTACAGAAACAGCCGCAATTTGTCAACTGAAAGCGATGCTTTAAACACAGAGTTTCGCTTGCCCAAAATAGCGGTTAATCTGAACGGCGAGATTCATACAAAACCAATAGAAGAGTACCTTGTGAACGTAAGATGCATCTCTTCTTCTGTGGTTAAGTATATGATTTCTTCAGGTAGATTGTATCAGCAGTCTATGCGAGAGAAAAAATTCACTCGTGGACGCTTTAAAAGTTGCTGCGTGTTTGTCGGATTTCCGACCGGCAAAAATGATTGTGTTCCCTCGTTCTGCGAAAGGCGTACTATATTTCCCGCAAAAGGAAAGAGAAAAACGATGACGGTTCCGAACTCGGACTGGGAACATGGGTTTTACATCAACAACGATAGAGACACGTTGATTGTTACTGAAGGTATACTCGACAGTATGGCTATAATGACAATCTTGGACCAAAAGGGACTTGATTTCAAATGCTATGACTATCTATCGCTTATCGGCACAAATAAAACAGAGTGCGTTGCAACCATACTTGAAGAACAATCTCATATAAAAACCGTTATATTGTCGTTGGATAATGATGATGCCGGACGCAAGGCAACTGAAGTAACGATAGACATGCTTAATACAAAATTTCCCAAAATTAAGTATAGAGTAAATATGTCGAAAAAATATAAAGATTTTAACGATGTTCTGATGGCTCGTGCGTGTTTAAAAAAAGCAGTATAACTTAAATTTAGAAAGTCAGCATCGTTTTTTGGTGCTGGCTTTCTTTTTCTCACTATTTTTTCAGCTTTTATATTGACATTTTTGTGCGATAGTGATATAATATCAATATAATAAATAATATAAAATAGTTGCATATCTGCTATCCTTTCCGGGTGGCAGATTTTTTTGTGTTAAATAAGTTAATCAAAGAGTCATACTATTGCAAGATGCAATATTATGGCTCTTTTTTTATATATTTTTATTTTTATATTAAAAAGGGAGTTGTAAAAATGGCAAACAATATAGTTAATTTCACTAAGGACAGTCAAGAGGAATACAAAATTCGAAGAAAAAAAGACTACGAAAAAACTTGTAGAGTAAACAACCTTGTTGATGACGTATTGAACGAGGCGGGAGTGCCGTTTATACGAAACAACACACACGTTGAGTTGCAGAAGCAGGGAGTGGACCTTGTTATATTTCGCAACGGCAAACCCGTGAGCGTCGATGAAAAATACGCTACAAGCTGTTGGAACAGACCACTGAACACGTTTTCGTTTGAGTTGGCATCTCGAAACAACACGAACAATGCCGGTTGGTTTTCCTCATCTTCACTTTTCACACAGGACTATATGCTTGTTTGGCTCAGAGCTTCAGAAGAAACCTTGAGAGATGTTTTCTACCTCGACATAATGTTTGTCGAAAAAGAAACAATAAGAAAATACTTAGCTGAAAGAAATATAGATATACCTAAAACGCTTAAAGATTTTACGGACAAGGCTTTGTTCTCTCGTAATAACAAACGCAGAGAACTAAAGCTCCACGGCGGTATTAAGATAGTACAAAATCTTACTTTTTTCGAGTCTCCGATAAACATAATTATTCCTAAATCAGACCTCAGAAAAATAGCATATTATGAGTGCTGCTACCACAGAGACCCGTCTACGCCACAAGAAATGCGGCTTGCTGCATAATAATCTGTATCACATAATCATAATTTGGAAAAGTCGGCATCTCTTGATGTCGGCTTTCTTTTTTTGTGCATTTTCTTGACAATAGATGTGTTTGGTGATATACTTAAAACATAATAAAAATATAAAAAATAACATATATCTGCTATCCGTCTTGGGTGGCAGATTTTTTTGTTTATAAGTCAAAAAATAGAGTCGTACCGTTGCACTTTCGCAATGTTGCGGCTCTTTTTTTATATTTTTTGTAAAAAGGAGTTTTAAAAATGGAAACAGACAAAAAGGAAAATAAAAAATGCAAAAAGGAGAAGGAAAAAAATTATAAACATTGGCGTTGGCAAAGCAAGGTCATATTTGCAATTGGATGTTTTGCGATTGCAATATCATCCTTTCAAATTGCATATTAAAGACAGTTAATAAGGAGGTCTTTGTTTTATGCAGGATATGCAAGACTTTATCGAAAACAACAAAAAGGAAAGCGTCTTTCTGTTTTCCCTTGAAACTTTTAAGGGCCAAAAACGAATGATAAAATTTCTTTCGTGTAGAGACACAATTAACGGATGTCCCGCTGTAAGCTACTTTACTTGGGGATATGTACCTGTCGAAGAGCTGATTAAACATAAGAACGACAAAATTGAAGATATGTTTACAAATGCTTTTGAAACAAACGTCGGCGGTGTTTACAGCGAATTTTTCGACGGTGCGACACAGCAAAAGGAAATCAACAAGAGACTTTTGAGTTTTGGAAGACCCGCGGGACCGACGTTTTTAAAGAGTTCGTTACCGGCAACTAAACTCATTCCTACTCTTCGGGACGGAGAATATCTGTACGTATACAGCTATATCCCCGGAGAGAAAAAGTATGAGGTTACAGTTAGCTGTGTCGGTTCGCTTGTGATTAAGGCCACTTCAAAAGAAGAGGCTATCAGCAAAGTCTTTGATATGTCGCAAGAAGAGATTAAGAAAAAAGCAAACGTCTGCGGCTTTACACCCACTGATGCTTCCGCAGCGTAAAAAACATAACGTGTGAAAAGGAGAATTTTTATGAAAAACAATAAGATTGCAGTTCTCTTGGTAGAACCGGGGAAGTTCCCCCGTACCGTCCATATCGACAACGATTTACATACAATGCAAAGAATTGTAAACGGGTATATCGAACAGTATATGCCGTTTGACGATGACGTTGCAATCATTTGCAACGAAGAAGGCAAGATGAACGGTGCTGAACTCAACAGGGCAATCTACTCCGAACCTGAAAATGTTGAGATGAGTTATCAGCAGTTGAAGGCTCATTTGCGACAGGCAGAAAAAGATAGAAGTCATACTGTCGGATATATTGTTTTTACAGCTGACAGCTTCGACAAATCTTATACAGAGGAAGAACGAACCTATGTTGTCGGCAGTAACAATAAGGCTTTCATCGAAGGTATGGGTGGATACTCTATCTATGCTTCTTCCCTTGACGGCTCGGATAAAAATGTGCGACTGGAAGCATATATGGCTGATGAATACGGTGGAAAGGACGGTTGGAAGATTGAAAAGTGCTATGTGAAAGACGAGAGGAATCGTGAAATGCTGGACATTATTGCCGGCAAGTTTTTCATTGCCTACGCGCCGTTTGATTCGGATAAGTTTTGCAGTTTACCGGATGACTTGTTGGAGAAATACGAGAAGCTTTTCCATTGCCCTGAGTATTTCTTCCGCACGGATAAGGAAATTAAGGCCGCGAAATACGAACCGATTTCAATAGACTAAATAGGGAGGAAATATGAATTATGGAAAATCTATCGGTTTGCGCCGTATTCGACGATTGCCGGACCTTAGAGGATACTAAGCTCTTTTTCCACTACAATAACGCAAAGAAATGTTTTGATACTGTAGTTTCGGAGAACGAGCTTGAAGGTAATGCAAGCCTTGTAGGGTTGACAATTGAGGACGCGGCAGGGATAAACGAATATGACAATCCGACTGATGCTTCGGAGAATTTTGTAAAAGCCAAAAAAATTCTCGCCGATGTAGATATAGAAACTATCGCAAAGACGTGCAAAGCAATTACGCTTTTCGTAAACAATTTGCGACCGGGAGTTTCTTGCGTATACGAAAAAGACAATCGTTACAGCGCAATACAAGATGTGAAAAAAATGTTCGATGTCAGAAACTCTCTTCTCACAAACGAGAGATGCCCTAAATGTGGCAAACGTTTATACCTAAGCGACTTGCCGCAATATGATTACGTTTGCCCGTGGTGCGACGAAAACTTTTAACAAGGATGGTTATTTATTATGGCTGAAATGAGTTATAAAGAAGAATTTATTAAGATTTACAAGGACAATATCAAAAGACAGGGAGCAGACTCTGTTCTGGCGTGGCTTGAAGACAGTGATTTCTTTACTGCCCCGGCATCTACAAGATTTCACCTTGCGGAAGAAACAGGACTTCTTCAGCACAGTATAAACGTCTACAAACAACTTGGAAATGAGGCGTGGATATATGAGAAGAAGACCGGGGAAAAGTATTCCTCTGAGTCCATAGCTATTGTTGCGCTTTTGCACGATATATGCAAAGCGAATTATTATAAAAAAGATTATAGGAATGTAAAAAACAGTGAGGGCGTATGGGAAAAAGCACCTTATTACACTGTTGATGATACCGTGCCTTACGGACACGGAGAGAAATCAGCTATTATTCTCCTCCAACTTGGACTTCAATTATCCGTGGAAGAAGTCGCTGCTATTCGTTGGCATATGGGCGGCTTTGATGAAGCTGTAAAGGGTGGTTCTTATTCAATGAGTAAGGCTGCGGAAAAATATCCGCTTGTAACATTGCTACAGGTATCAGACTTGAAGGCAAGTTACTTGGATGAGAGGTAAAAGGAGAAAAGCTATGAGTTTAACGTTCAAAATGTTCTTACCGGTTATTATTATTTCGGTAATTACAATAATTTCTATGATTATTGCTAAGATTGTCACAGACGAAGATGGTTGGGTACTTGGAATTTTCTTTGTCGGCGCTCTCTTATTTGCAACTGTCTTTTCGATAACACTCACAAAAAATAAGGATGCTTTATCAAAAGTAACGAACGGACTTGAAAAAGTCACTCTCGTTTATGATTATGCCAGTGATGATGATTATGACATAATAATTCCGGATGAGTCAAATTACGAATATATTTACCGTGATGACTTAGGAACATTTTATCTTGTAAAGTGTGAAGATGCTTCGCTTCCCGGAATTAAATATTCAAGGGAAAAGATAACTTCAAAGAAAGAAAACGGAGTTATTAAAGGTGAATTAGCGGTAAAAGATTGTTCATGCAAAACCGCAGACACGGACAAAAACGAGCTTAATTCCGATGTTCCGCTTGGCGAGATAACTCAGTGAACTACCGCACACCGTAAAGGTATGTGGTTTTACGGAAAAATATTTTATAAAACTTATAAAGAAAGTCGGCTTTTACCGGCTTTCTTTTTTTGCAAAAAGGGCAAATTTACAGAAAAAATTTTCATATATAAGTGTAAGTAAATATCGGGGCGTAGCGAAGTTTGGCATCGCACTTGGTTTGGGTCCAAGAAACCGCAGGTTCGAACCCTGTCGCCCCGACCAAAACAATAGACCAACCACAGGAGGGTACTTATGGGGAAAATATATGCAGTGAGGAAGGGAAGAAAACCGGGTCTTTATCATAGTTGGGAAGACTGCAAAGCACAAGTACACGGGTATAGCGGTGCTGAATATAAAAGTTTCGGTGACGAAAAAAGTGCCGCAGATTATCTTCAAGAAGGCAGAAGTGTTGAGCGTGAAAGCTTCAATGCCAAAGAAGATGCCGACAATCATCTTCTAAAAGACTCTCACGAAACACGTTGTAATTCGGATGATGAATATAAGGCATATGTTGACGGCAGCTACGACGGTAGCACAAACAGATTTTCTTATGGTGCTGTCATGGTAAAAGACGGAAAGGTTGTCGCTAAAACGTCCGGAAATTCCAAAGATATACAATCATTCTTCGGCATGTCCGTTCTTACTATGTCGGCAATGCGAAACGTTTCCGGTGAGATTTGCGCCGCGGTTGTCGCTATACAATATTGTATAGAACGGAAAATTCCGAGCGTTACTATTTATCACGATTATGAAGGTGTCGGAAAGTGGGCTGATGACGAGTGGAAAGCAAATAATGTATATACGCGCGTTTACAAAAATTATGTTAAAAGCGCAAGGGTCAACTGTGACGTTAAGTTTTGTAAAGTCAAAGCCCATTCCAACAACAAATACAACGATATGGCTGATGCGCTCGCCAAAAGCGCGTTAGGCATTTCCGCTGCGTAAGATGCAAAAGAGAAAAGAGGATAATCAAATGTTAAACAATAATCGGGAGGACGAATACAGTAAAATCGAAGAAGGAAACGGTACAGAAAGTACCAAACATACCGAGCGAAAAGAATTTATCAAATGCAGTTTAATTGCAGCGGGCGTTGTCATAGTCTTGTTTTCGGTTGTCTTGAGCATATATTTTGCTGTTACAGACAAAAGAGTCGATAATAAGGTAAGCGCGGGTACAATGAGATATAGTGTTATAGGGTTTGACCCCACAACAAAAAAATATTCCGGCGGTATATACGTGCCGACGGAATACACGCCGTCAACATCCGACTTCTTCGATTTGTATACCGTAACTGATAACAAACAATCTACAACAACAGTAACAACGACTAAAAGAATAACTACAACAGCTACAGAGCCTGATACAACGAAGGCAGAAAAGACAACGCAGACAACTAAAACAACCGAAACAACTAAAACAATCAAAACTTCAGAAACAACTAATCCGACAGAAACAGTCTCGGAAAGGCCGGGTGGAGTGCGTTTCGAAGATACAGCTGCATCTTGACAACACTTTGCTATTGTGATATACTTACCGTATAATATAAGTATAAAAAATAACATATATCTGCTATCCAAAAGGGTGGCAGATTTTTTTATTTTAAAAACAAAAATATAGAGTCGCATCAGTACAAATTGTGCTGTTGCGGCTCTTTTTTTATTTCTGAAAGGAGCGATGTAAATGTCAAAAATGTCAATTTTTATTAGGGACAAGAAAAAACCTGTTTTATATATGTTTGTAGGTCTTCCGGCAAGCGGAAAAAGTTACTACACAAGAAAACTTGCAAAGAAAACAGGTGCAAATATTCACTCGTCAGATGATATTCGTAAAGAATTATATGGCGATGAAAGAATACAGGGAGACGGAAATACTGTTTTTAACACTCTTCACAGCCGTATAAAAGAAGATTTGCGTGAAGGTAAATCAACGATATACGACGCTTGTAATATCAGTTACAAGAGAAGAATGGCGTTTCTGCAAGAACTTAACAACATTTCCTGCAAGAAAGTTTGTATTTTTGTAGCAACACCTTTTGAAAAGTGTTTGGAAAATAACGCTAAAAGGGAGCGATATGTTCCTACTGAGGTTATTGAAAATATGTTCAGGCACTTCGACACGCCTTCCTATTTTGAAGGTTGGAATGAAATTAAGATATGTTATCCGAAAAGAGCGTATCGTAGTTTTTACGGAACACCAAGTGCGTTTGTAGAAAGATATATAGATTACAGTCAAGACAATCCACATCACGATTACTCTTTGGGTAATCATTGTAAAAGTACGGGGTATAGGTTTACAAGAAAAGATATTCTATACACAGCGGGATTGATTCACGACTGTGGAAAGCCCTTCTGCAAAACCTATGAAAATAATAAGGGAGAAAGAACTGAAATTGCACACTATTATTCTCACGAAAATGTAGGTGCGTATAATTCATTTTTCTTTAATACTAAATACTCGGAAGAAGAACAACGAGAAGTTTCTGAACTTATCCGTTGGCACATGATACCTTATTATTGGGAAAAGAAAGGCAACGAAAAAATGAGAAACAAATACTTTAACCTTTGGGGAGAAAAACTTTATGAAAAGGTAATGTTGTTACATTCTGCCGATAAAGAAGCTCACTGAGGTTGAGGTAGATAAAAGGAAAAGGAGAAAAAACATGCATCAGTGTGTAAAAGATACTTTTAACGGAAAGAAAACTAAAAGGGAAATAACAGATTCTGTTTTAGCTAAAGTAAGAAATAGCGGAGACGGATATGGAACAGAATGCATAAGCTTTCCTACCGATAAAATCTTTGACACGGAAGAAAAAGCCGTAGATTTCATTGACGATTATTGCAGTGATAAGTTTTATGCCGGATGTGCCGTAAAATTTTATGATTACACGAATCTTAAACCTACGGCGAAAATTATTGAATTGAGAAATAAGATTTCTGAAAACAATAAAAAGAAAATCGAGTATATCAAAGAAAACTCGGTAAAAAACCAAAAAGCCGCATACATAGGTTGTCGGTCGTGCGGTTCTAAACTCAACAAAGATAAGTTAAGAGGAGAAAGTTGTCCTCTATGCTATTCTGATTTGAGGTCGGCAACCGTACTCAATAGAATTAACGGCTTTGATAAAAAGAAAGACGAATTGCTCAGTAAGATTGAAACTGAGCAAATAAAACAAAAGAAAAAAGCAGAGATTAAGTGGCTTGTCGGCTATGAATATCACTGCTAAATTGAAAGGAGCAAAAATATGGGGCAGTATTACAAATACATAAATATTGATAAAAGAATTATGGTCTGCACAAAAGGGGGTCATGGATTATGTGAACATAGTTGGCTTGGCAATAATGAAGTTGTTATTCCGATAAAGCAGCTTGTTAAAACCGAATGGCAAGGCGACAGAGTTATTCAACTTGGTGATTGTGTTGATGGAATGGCTGCTTCAACTGAGTTAAGAGAAGAACACCTGAAGATTATCAAGAAAATCAAAAAAGAGGTTGGAATGACAAACGACCAAAATTTGTTCTTGTATTGGAGTTATAAGGCTGGTGGAGGAGAAACATTCAAAGAATATACTTTAAAAGAGCTTTTTGACTTGTATGACTTAAAGTTAGAACACGATTCGGAAAGCACACCTATACCTTTTAACGAAAAAGGTCAAAAATGCTCTTGCGACCAGTTCCGTTATTTGTATAACACAAAGCGGAAAGAATATGTCGACAGTTTTAAGATACTTCCGAGTTATGTTGAAGAATATAAATCAGAAATAAATTTTTTAAAACTTGATGCGTATTCGTTGCTTATAGCGATTGGAAACGGCGAAGGTGGCGGTGATTATTGCGGACCGGACGAAAATTTAGTTGGCTTATGGGCTTCGACTTCCGACAGCATAATTATATCGGAAAAGTCACCTAAAGAATATGCTGAAGAAAATTCAGAAGTTGAAAATTACACTGAACTTGTTCCTCTCTTTTGCGAACACGAACCGATTGAAAATGAAGCGTTGTTTATGCAAAGGTTTTTGAGTGATGAAGAAGAAAAACAGGGTATAACCTTGTCATATAAGTTAAACGCCGAGGGCGTTTTAAAGCCTAAAAAACTTGAAATGTTGCTTGAACAACACAAAAGAAAAGTATGCTCCAAGTGAACTACCACACACCGTAAAGGTATGTGGTTTTACGGAAAATATTTTATAAAAGTAAATGAACGCCAATAGTTCTTGCACAAGGTATAATGCAGGATAATGTAAATTCTTGCAATGCTTGACAAAAGAGAAAATCCATGGTAACATACTATTATAAAATAAAATCATAAATAATTTATATCTGCTATCTCTTTTGAGGTGGCAGATTTTTTATTTTCAAAACAAAAAACAAAGAGTCGTATCAGTACAAACTGTGCTGCTGCGGCTCTTTTTTTATTTTAAGGAGGAAAACAATTTATGCTGAATTTTTGCCAGTGTATAAATCTTTTGTCAAAGCTTATTAAAAAAGGTATTTTGCAGAAAGACCCGAACAACGAAAACAATATATTGGTTTACCGCACTGCCGGATGTGATAACCCGGAGGGTTGGTATTCACAGAATATATTGGATGCGGCTACGGAGCTTTCCATGGATGAAGAGGGACAAAAGTTTCTTTTGTCTCAAATAAAAACACAAAGTGATTATTTCGAAGAGATAAAGGAACACTTTGTCAAATATATCGTACACAAAGAGGACGTCTTTCGTTCGTATAAATATTCGGATAAAAGGGCGGTAGACCTTTTAAAACAGTTTCGTAGTGCCGTCGAAAGCGGTGGTATGAAATATTCTGAAGTCTATCACGCTAACGGTATCGGAAATAATAACAAGTATACGATATACGTAGAAGAAGTAGATAATGACGGATTTGCTGTCATTAGAAAGAATATTGCCGAAATATATTATTGTTACGGCATATATGGTGGTTGTTATGTTGCCCTTACTGACCTTTCAACAAAAACAAGTTGGACTGTCGGACGCGCCTTTTAACAACAAACATAGCAAACAAAAGATAAGGAGATTTAATTATGGGACAATATTACAAATATTTTAATTTAGACAAAAAGGTTTGTCTTTCACCGAGAGGCTTAAAGCTTACCGAACACAGTTGGATGGGCAATAACGATGTCCTCGCTTTACTTCAATTAGTAAAAACTGAGTGGAAAAACGACAGAATAATACAGCTTGGTGATTATGCAGACTCCGAAGAGCATTATTCAAAGATGTTGCAAGAAATCTTGAAAGTTCCGAGCAACTTATATGACAGCAAAAAGTATAAGAAAATGAGCTTTGAAGAGTATTACGACAAAAATAAGCTTCGTTACATATCAAAGGATGTCGAAATGGAAAACAGCTTAACAGACTATAAATGGACTGAGTATATATTTGAACCGCTTGGAACGGACGGAGAACAACTTCCACTGTCGGATTTTCGCTATTTGTATAATGCCGCAAGAAGAGAATGGGTGGATTCGTTTAAAATCCCTCCGTCATATGTTTGGAACGATACGGAAAACAAAGCAATATCATTCGGAAAGCTTGACGCTTATTCGTTGCTTGTTGCAATCGGAAACGGCTTAGGTGGCGGAGATTACAATGGACCGGATAATGATATGATAGGCTTGTGGGCTACTACAAGTAACAGTATTGTTATATCTTCACTCGGACCCAAAGAAGTGTTGGATGACGTTAGTGAATACACCGAGATTACACCAATGTTTTCTAATGACTATGATTGTGAGAAACAAGCTTATGTTGTAAAAAACGAAGTCTTAGCATTATCAGACTATTTTAATGATAACGAACTGCTTAATTTCTTTGCCGCTAATGACATCAATGTTTGTGACTATCATATTGACTTCGAGGGAGTTTTTCAGCAACGACAGGTTAATTTGTGCTTTGAAAAAATAAAGGAGAAATACGAAAATGACAAAGGAAAACGAACTGCTTAATTTCTTTAAGGTAACATATGCAAATTATCCGATAGACAAGAACTATTTATATAAACTTGTCAAAGAGATGCCGGAGATAATTACGGCTTTTGACCCACATAGAAGTGGATACTACCCTGCTTCGTCATCTTATATAAAATGGTGGATGTCATATCTGAATTGTTCCGATAATGATTGTTATCGTTATTTTGATTACCAAACCGTTATGGCTTCAATTACTAATACACTTAATGATGCGGGTGACGATTTTACTTATCGTTTTTGTAACATAAATTATAAAATTTTAGAAAATATTGTTTCTGTGCCTTGCGTTGGTTTTTCTTGTAAGGTTCAGTATCACCTTAGTGATGCGCTTTTATCAAAGATTTCTCACGAAACTGAACTGATTCATCCGGAATTGTTCCTCAAACTAAGTGATGCAGCAACACTTAATAGACTTCCTGTCGATTATATCCTTCGTTGCTACGATAGGATAATAAACCCAAGTAGTCAAATTTTAAAAAAAGTGTCTTGTGTGCAGAACTTGCCGATTCATTTTATTGAACAGCGTCCCAGCAGGCTCAATTGGTATGACATTTCAATGTACCACAATATCGACCCTGACTTTATACGTCGTTTTGCAAGCCGCATTTATTGGGAATACATCGGGAGCACTAATCGAAATATATTTTATGATTTGTGCCTTTGCAAGAAGCCTCTTGAAGAAGTTCAGCCTTTTGTTAAATACGATTCAAGGCATATAAGACAACATATTTCAGATTGGTTTATCGACGAGTATTTTTCAAATGACATAAATTCTCCACTTGCCAATTACAAAGGAAGAATAGATGTGTATAATGCAATCTTTATCGAAAAACTTTTACAAGAAATGTACGAAAAGGACACAACAGTTAATTTTGAGCTCTTTTGCGAAAAACATATTGACCTTTTCTTTACATTGCCTACAGGCTGCATAAAGCAGCTTTTAAAGGCTTACGATTTTAGCAAGGCGTTTATTTTAGGCCATATGGAATCGTTTAAGTCTAAGAAGTGCGGAAAAGCCGCGAAAGAAAGCTTAAATATTAAATAAGGAGTGATTATTTTTGAGTGACGGAAAATACTCTGTTGAGTTACATGTTACGCCGTTGAACAAAAACGGAAAATGGGGAAAACGAGTTAAGAATTACAAAGTATCCGGAATATCAAATATAGATAAAGCTAAAGAGATTGTTCCGAAATACGTAGAGCATTTAATAAAGTTGTCCGGTCAAAAAACGAGTACCTTCTTTGCGGAAGTGTTTATTCTGAAGAACGAAAAATACATTGATTGTGATAATTCTATTGTCACTTGCAATAACGAAAAAACGATGTTTTCTTATGATGCAGCATAAAACGAAAAAGGAGATTTATTATGGAAAAAAGAAACTTCACAGATGTAGGCTATCTTTCAATAGACAATGGAAAGATAGATATAACAGACCCTTGTTATGACAGAGATGTATGGTGTCGTGTAAACGACGTCGAAGTTGTTCCCGGCAAATACGTCTGTCAGATAGAAAAGCAAAATGACGGAATATTTGGCCGCAGGGTGAGTGCTATAAAAATTGCTCTTTGCAATTCAGACTTTTCAAAAAGTAATCCCGAAAGGCTCGAATGGTTTGATTCTATCGGTGTTGATGCCGGTCTTGCGGGATTCTTTGTAAGTCCGAAAAAGGATTATACCGATTCTGAGTGGTCCGACTTGTGTCACTGGATGTATGATAACGCCAAAGCGTCTGAATGGAACAGCGATAAAGACAACGATTTTTACATAACTGACGCAGGATTCTTTTCAAGCAGCGGAGACGGAGACGGAGAATACGATGTCTACGTCGAAAAATCAGAAGGGAAAATAGTTGCTGTTGAAATACATTTTATTTAAGTGAGAGGGAAAAATAATGGCTTATGAAAGCAGAATAATGATTGTAAACGCTCTCCGAGAGAAAAACCCAAAAAGCGAAAATTTCGGTAAGGTTTTGTATGCCGATATTGTTGCTGACATATACCTTGGTTGTATGGGGTACAACAATGGTTGGCAAGAACTTTTTACTAAAGAAATTGATTTTGAGCTTTTTGCCGAAAATGACGAAGAGACAACCAAAGAGGACAAGTATGGTGAAATCATGAAAGAAGGCAACATAAAGACTATTATTGAATGGCTTGAAAATGTTGCTCCCATATCCTTGAAAAAATATCGCAGGATACCGCCGTTTCTCGGACTGCTTAAAGGTATCGACCCGGCAGAGTGGGATGAACTTCATGTTGTTCACTATGGCTATTAGTAAGTAAAGAATAAAAATAACTTAGAAAGTCATCATCGAAAGATGTTGGCTTTCTTTTTTTGCAAAAAGGGCAAATGTTTCCTTTTTTAGCTCATATATATACGAGCAAATAGAAATGGGGGGAAGATAGAAATATGATAGTTCGAACAAACGTGAAATATTGTGCTAATGGATTTGACTTGTTGTTGATGATACCTGATAATACAATCAAGACATCGTTTTTTGACCCTCAGTACAGAGGCGTTTTGGATAAACTGAACTACGGAAACGAGGGAAAACAACGGGGAAAACAAAGATGCGCTTTGCCTCAGATGAGTGAAGAAACGATTATTGGTTTTGTTCGTGAACTCAATCGTGTTACCGTAAAAAGCGGACACTTGTTCTTATGGGTGGATAAATTTCATTTGTGTACGGGTATAGACAAATGGATTGATAATACCGATTACAATCTCGTTGATATGATTGTGTGGGATAAAGGTAAAATGGGAATGGGGTATAGGTCAAGACGACGCTCGGAATATCTGATTGTTTTACAGAAAAGTCCTGTAAGAGCAAAAGGTTGTTGGACCGACCACGGAATTCCCGATGTTTGGCTTGAAAAAGTTGTTAAAAAGCATCCTCACAGCAAACCTGTTGAATTGCAAAAAAGACTTATTACGGCAACAACAGGACCAAACGATATTGTTTTAGACCCCGCAGCAGGCGGATTTTCGGTTTATGACAGTTGCATCGAAACGGGTAGGCTGTTCTTGGGCTGTGACTTGGTTTTCGGTGACGAAAAATTAAAAGAAAAAAGCGGTGATTTCTTATGTGCAGCATAGAATTACATAACGAAAATTGCTTTGATTTTCTTCCTAAAATTGAAAGTAAAACGGTCGATTTGATTCTAATTGACCCGCCGTACTTGATTTCAAGGAATACAAATTTCCAAAGCGGAAGTCCAAAAGGAAAAGATACCGATAGATTTCGGATTTCAATGGAATTTGGAGAATGGGATAAGGGTTTTCAAGATTTTCAATTTGTTCTGCAAGAATGTTATCGTGTACTTAGAAACGGAGGTACACTGATTTCATTTTACGACTTATGGAAAATCACGATTATTGAAAATTATCTTAAAGCCGCAGGCTTCGAGCAAATTCGGTTTTTGGAATGGATAAAAACGAATCCTGTACCGATAAACAGCAAAATCAACTATCTCACAAATTGCAGGGAAATAATGATTTCTGCGGTCAAGAAAAATAAGCCGACTTTTAACTCGGAATACGATAACGGAATATATCGTTTTCCTATTTGCCATGAGAAAGGAAGATTTCACCCGACGCAAAAGCCGATAGGACTTATTTCAGAATTGATAAGGAAACATTCAAACGAAGGCGACTTGGTTTTGGATTGCTTCTTTGGTTCGGGAACAACGGCTGTTGCTTCGATAAACGAAAATCGTAATTTTATCGGATGTGAAATATCAGAAGAATATTGTAAAAAGGCTCTTTTACGAATTGAAAAGTCGATAAAGTGTTGCCAAGGCGTTTACAATAATGATAGGAAGGTGTATGCAGCATGATTTTAGAATTTGATTAGCAGTGATTATTGCGATAGATAACAAAGAAAACAAATATGAAAGGATTGAGAGATATGGGAGTAAGTATTAGTTGTAAGAAAACAGGAAAGAGCATTGATATGGGTTACGGCGGTTTCTTTAATCTAAGGAAAAAAGTTGCAGAGCTTGCAGGCGGACCGTTTGCAGAACATTATGCTTCTTTGAACCCTTTCGGTGATGAAGAATATTTTGAGGCATTTGACAAAAAAACCTCTGAGATTTTAGAGAAAAAACAGGCAGATATTAAAATCGTTGATTTTTGTCTGCAATCCGATTGCAACGGTAAGATTCATTACGGTGCTTGTAAAAACATTCTCAAAGCAATAGGCGATTATGATGACGACATTGCTTATGGTTATTTTGGAAGACCTGACTGTGCTATGTTTAAGGACTTCAAGGAAATTCTTGAGGATTGCGTGAAAAACAAGTGTGATATGCTTTGGTATTGATTTTCTTGACATTAAAGGGGATGTAAATATGATACTTGATATAATTCAGACATCTAAAGGGTTAGTAACTGCTGATTTTATCGTAAAGCACGGAGAAAAAGAAATCGGTTCATTTTCAATGGAAGGAAGTCTTCTCTCTATTGAAGCAGTTATTCGTGGAATTCTACACGACTGTCCTCGTTTTACTATGACAAGAATCAAAGAGGTAAAATCTAAAGAAAAAGAACATTTTAGACCTTATATCATTTTGGAACTTGGCAAAGAAAGCGGTTTGATTTTCCAAGCCGAAAAGAAAATTTCTCTGTTCAAAAGATACAACTTTTACGAAATGAGGTGTTTTGGAAATACATATACCATGTATGCTATTGGAATGGGTAATAAAGGAGGAAAGATGCCGATATACTGTGGCGATACGCAGATTGCACAAATAGAAAAAGATTGTGTTGTTTACAATGGACTGCATAATTATAAAGTATATATTGAGCAAAATGTTCCTATTAAGCCTATAATATGGCTTTGTGCGTATCTGTATGTTACAGGTCAATATACGCCGGGAGAGAAAATTATAAGCGGTAAAACAAAGACAATATCAGTAACTACTAACAAATTGTTGAAAGAGAAATACAATCCGAAATTCACCGAAAATATAAGGGAACAACAGAAATGTCTTGACTCTTTTGCTATTTTAATGTAAAATATATTTATAACAAAAATTAAAAAAATAATTCATATCTGCTATCTCATTTGAGGTGGCAGATTTTTTTATTTTACAAAAACAAAAACATAGAGTCGTATCGGTACAAGATTGTACTGTTATGGCTCTTTTTTTTATTTTCAGAAGGGAGAGTGAAAACATATGGCAAGAAAAGATTGCTATATAGACCATACTTTGTGTTCCGGCGCAAAGTACAGCTTTTGTGACGATTGTAAGAAAGCACAAAAGCAAGAAAATTACAATGAAAGAATAACAAAGGCGACAACGCCTGCGGAAGTGAGTTTGGCTCATATTCCGTCTCCGTCAAAGGAAACTTGCCGAGAAGTCAACGAATGCCCTTTGGGTGGCGACAGTACCAACGACTGTGAAGGTTGTGCTTATTCGGGTGATTACCATTGCGTAAACGGAGATTGTGTAGAGCGACCTGCGGAAGTGAATTTGGCTGATATGCAGAGAAGATTTTTTGATGACATTTATCAAAAAGAATATGAAGAAAAAGAAACTCATGTCAAAAGAACTTGAGAATTTCGCAGCAGGAACGGGATTTGTCGTTGAGTTTTGATAAGAAAGGAGAAAAGATGATTTATGCGTCATGATAAACTGCAAAGAATAATTGAAGATAAAGGTTTTTATTTCAAGCATGAAAAAGAAAAAGACGGAAGGTATTACGCGCTTCTTGAACAAAGTACACCTTTGGGCGAAGATTGGTGCTTAGAGTTCATTTATAAGAATATTGCTGATTTGGTAAATCAAATTATAGAATATTCTTACAATTACGATGTTGAAGATGAAGCTGCAATCTACATCGACATAAGAGGAAAGCATGGCGTACCAAGTTCCATAAGAGCGTTGTTGGATGACTCTCAATGGAAAAAAGACAAGCTCACTAAGCTTGCAAGTCAAATTCAAGACGCTTACAAACTAAATTACAAAGGAGAGTAAATTTCAAATGTCGGAATGTTATGTTAACAAAGTTTACGTTTCAGGAGAAAACTTGAAAGACTTTGAAGATTTTGTGTCAACAGGAAATAAAGAGTTTTCATTTAACAAGGTGGTTCCGATGCCGCAAACCTTAAATTTCAATATCGGAATAATGGCCGGTTTAGCTACGTCGTTTTACATTTGGCGTCAAACCGGGGAGGGAAATCTTTATATCAAAGAAACACCTGACTTAACCAAATCCCAAAAACAATTGCTTATCGGCAATAACAACAAACCTCTTTCATTTTCTAAAACCATAAAATGGGAAAAGACAAAGGAAGAAATCGCAAATGCTCTAAATCGTCCGTGTATACAAACGCTTCAATACTCTGAAGAAAAAAGCGATACAATATCGTATATGTTTTCCGGCGGCGTTTGCGACGTTGTGCCTAAAACAACAGCCGACTTTATTGCTTTCGGAGAGAAGATAGCCGAAAATGTAACACGATACGGAGCCTCTGATTGGCATGAATGGCGAGAGAATAATTGGGGTACACCGTATGAATGTTATGATGTGGAAAAGGTAAGAAAAGCCGACGATGAGCTTGTTTACAGCTTTTTCACGAATGACAGTATAGCTCGTAACATATTCTTTACTCTCGCAAAGGCCTTTCCAAATTCAAACATAGAATGGTTTTATGCTGATGAAGAAATCGGAGCGAACTGCGGTGAATTGTATGCTCAAGACGGCATCATCACTGAAATCGACTGCGATGGCGATACCGAGTTCGCCCATACATTATGGAATATTGAAGCTGTTGCAGCATAAGGAAGTAAGGATAAGAAAGGAAAAAATTTCAATGAATACGAATACAGATGAAAAGAAATTCATCGACAAGTACGGGTATGACGCACTGAAAATTATCGCTGCTTTTGAGGAAGCGTTTGAGATTGACGATGAAAAGAGATATACGACTTGGTTCGGAGATTATAACATGTATGAAACCAGCACTGACGATTTGTCATATCAGAAATTGTGCAAACGTTTCTTTGCCGGTCTACAGTATCTCGGATGCGGTAAGAACAAGGAAGATGTCTCTGCAATATGTTTTCGTCGTCCCTCCGAAGAGCTTGTTGAAAAAATGAAAAACAATCGCTTTGCCGAAAAAATGAGGAAGACAACAAACGATAGACATTTAGAGAAAAAAGCAGTATAATGTTTGCGAGGTGGCAAAGATGATAGTTTATCACGGAAGCAATGTTCGTGTTGAAAGTCCTAAAATACTATCAAACGGATTTTATAAGGACTTTGGATATGGATTCTATTGCACCGAAATAAAGAGACAAGCTCAAAGATGGGCGCTTTCCAAAAGAGGCGACCATGTTGTAAGTGCGTATGAATATAACGAGCAACCGAAACTAAAAATCAAAAAATTCGATACTATGACCGATGAATGGTTGGATTTTATCGTTCGTTGCCGCAGGGGGCTTACTCACAACTACGATATTGTAGAAGGTCCTATGGCAGACGACACAATATGGGATTATATCGAAGATTTTGTGGACGGGAATATCACCAGAGAGGCGTTTTGGGAATTAGCTCGGTTCAGACATCCTACGCACCAAATTGTGTTTTGTACAGAAGAGGCTTTGCATACTATCTCGTTTGAAAGGAGCTTTACGGTAGAATGAAGAATGTGTTTTTCCCCGATGAAGAAGTCTCGGAAAACGACTTGTATTTTGTGTGCTTTATGATAGAGCGTGTGGCTCGTAAAATCCATCAAAGAAATGCATATGTCGTAAACACGTTCGGAGTTACCGAACTCAGAAAACTTTTGAGCGTCGCAAGCGTATTGCATTGCGAAAACCCTGATAAGGTTGCTGCAGATTGGATAAGGGATTATTCATTACAATATGGTAATTTCGATATAACGAATGTTAATCGCTCTTTAGTCGTTTCAATTCCGAGTGAAACACAAATGGGGAAGGTGTATAAAAGACTGATACTCAATACACTCCAAAAAGGAGAAGATTACGCACAAGCTATTGTTCGCGTCTATAACAGTTCTGTTTGTGAGACAATCGACAACTACAATTCAAGTGCATACTATGAGCCGTCGTATGTTATCACAAGAGCATACTATAACGGGTTCTAAAACTTCATAATTTATAATGAAACCTTAGAAAGTCAGCATCTTTTGATGTTGGCTTTCTTTTTTTGCGAAAAAGGGCAAATACACAAAAAAATATTTCATATATAGGTGAGGCAGATAAATTGAAAACAAACCAAAAGGAAGAGAGGTTAAATTCATGGAAGAAAAAAGAAAATTTGTTGCATTGCTGATGAAAACAACCGGGGACAGAATCAAGTATATTGTTACTGTGCCTGACTTTCCCGGTATTGTCATATCCGGAAACAGAATAGACGCTTTGGTAGACAGAACTACTCGAAAAATTAGAGAAAGATTGCAAAAAGAAGAAAGTTCTATTGTCCCAACACCTATTTCTGATGTAAAATATAACGAGGGAACTCAGTGCCCGTTTTACTTGGATGTGGGGGTGTAGCTTATTGAAACGGCTGGACGTAGCTTCTGCCGCAACCGCATTGAAAGGACTGTATCCGGACTGTGCAAAAGAAGACGTAAAGAAATTTGCGGAAATACTGTCGGGTTGCGATGAGAAGACGGCAAACATAGTTGTGCGTAGTTGTAACAAGTACAGCAAACAAACAGAAAAGAGAAAAAGGAGATATAAAAAGTGAGTGATAAACTTGAAAAGAGAAAAAAGAAAAAAGAAAAAAAGGTTTTGTCTGTTGAGGAAAAAAGGAAACTGGCGATAAAGAAGTGCATAGGCCTCATTGTCGCGCTTGCCGTGGTGTCTGTTTTAATTGCTACTATCGAGGTGGCTGTGATACCGACGGGTTCTATGACGCCGACTATAAGTCCTCCGAGTATTGTAACCGGCATACGGACAAACGGTCATGAGATAAATAGATTTGACGTCGTTTGCATCAAGATGAGTGACTCACAGGCGTTGCAAACGTCCGTTAACCCCGAATTGCCCTTGTGTAAAAGAGTAATTGCTCTTGGCGGAGAAAAGGTTGAGATAAAGGATGGCAAAATATTTATAAACGACAGTCCAACACCTCTTGATGAACCGTATCTTCCGGCAGACTATGTGCCCAATGGGAACTTTGGCCCTTTTTATGTACCGGAGGGTCAACTGTTCTTAATGGGTGACAACCGAGATAACTCGTATGATTCGCGGTATCTTGATGACCACTTCTTTAACCAGAAAGATGTTACGTCCGTAGTTTTCCTTGTTGCCGACAAAACCGGCATTGACAAAATTTAGGAAGGTGGTGATACCATGGCAAAGAAAAAGAACGGAACTGCATCTGCAGAAAACGATAATAATGCTAATCTTGACCTCGACCTCAATTTGCTTGCTATGGCAGAAAGTGTCGTTGATAACGAACCGGATTATAACATAGACAATATTCCGGAAGCTGAAAAGGAAAAGCTCAGGGATGATTATGTTGTATCAGAGGAAGAAGTAAATGGATTTCTTTCCGGATTTGATATGAATGCGGGGCTTGACAAGAAATAAATACTATGGTATACTGTTGCCATAAGAAAAGTAAAATATAACAAAAAACACAAGCTGTTACCTTCACGGGTGGTAGCTTTTTTTGTTTTCGCGAGAAATTAAACAGGAGGTCTTTTTATGAAAAAGTGGGGAATTATCATTCTCATCGCCGTTGTGGCTTTGGCTTGCGGAATTACTGCTGCGGATTTGTGGGGCTACATAGTCAATCTCATCAATCTCGGCGTTGCATATTTCTTTGACTTGTGCCGTTCCATTATCGACACCTTGTCGGGAAAAATTGTTGAAACTACCGCTGCAGCGATTACCGGCGTAATAGGCTAACGTAAGAAAAGCAGGCTTAATCGGTCTGCTTTTCTTTTTTTTGCGAAAAGGGCAAATTTCCTATATTTCCTTTCATATATTGGTAGGTAAAAATATGAAAGGACATTTGTTTATGGCAAATCAAAAACAAACACACATGTCGGTCGAAGAATATAAGGCATATCTCGAACAGCAAAATTCAAAATCGACAAACAAATATAAAAACACAACTCTTTGGTATGACGGACTTTATTTTCAGTCACAAAAAGAGCTGGATGACTATTTGGACCAAAAACGTTTGCTTATGGCAGGAGAAATCGCCGGATTTTTGTGGCAAGGCGTGTTGGTACTGGTTGAGGGCGGAGATAGCAAAAAAGAACCTGCAGTCACGTATCGACCGGATATTGTCGTATTTCATAACGACGGAACTTACGAAATCAGAGAAGACAAAGGGAAGAAAACGCCCGCTTACAAAATAAAAGAGACAATAATACGTCAGAAGTTTCCTAATATTGCGTTTAAGGAGGTGTAAAAATGGGAAACACAAACACTAAAAAAATTAAAATACCGACCTATGAAGTTATAAAACCGTCTATCGTCAAGACGTCTGTCGTCGGTTGGCATTACGAAGCGGATGTTGTTGAAGAAACAGATTGTTGTTGTGCTATCGGAATTAAAATAGTCTATCTTAACCTTAATCTTTTTGTGCAGGACGAACAGCCCGCATGGAATTTCAGTGTTACGGTAGGCGGACACACACTTGCTTGTGTCATCTTGACCGCCGAAGACCCGGAACTGTCATACAGAAAGGGCCTCAAGTGGCTTTTAATGACGTTTGAACGCCTTGGCAAAGATTTAAGCCGAGTTCACGAAAAGCTTCAAATTGCGTGTTAGGAGGCGGTCTGTGTGGGCAAAATATTGGTAATAGCAGAGAAACCGAAAACTGCTAAGTTGTTGCGAGAAGGGCTGTCTCCAAGCCAACCCAATATCAGTTTTGTGCGTTGCGGTACATCGGCTATCGGAGCCGCTCAAGTCGGATATTACGAGAATGACAACGTAATAATAGCGTATACAAGAGGACACCTGATGTCGTTGTATGATGTAGAAGATTACGTTTACGGTGAAAACGCTAAGCTGTCTAAAGAACAAAAATCGTGGAGCAATACGTCTTTACCGTTTGTTCCGGACAAGTTCAAAAGGAAACTGACATCAAAGAATGATAAGAGCGGGTTTTGCGAAAAGCAGTTCAAAGTTATTAAGAAGCTGGTGAACCGTGATGATGTGGATTTCATTGTTCATTACGGAGACCCTGATAATGAAGGCGAGCTTCTTGTGCGGGAAGTGTTGGAAGAAGCAAACTGCACAAAGCCCGTGAAAAGACTGTTTACGAATAGTCTTGTGCCGTCCGTCATAGCATCTGCTTTTTATACGAATTTAAAAGACGACAGAGATTATTTTTATATGTATCAGGAGGCATTGGCAAGACAACAGACGGACTGGCTTCTCGGTATAAATCTTACAAGATACATAACAATGAAGGCTGACACGGGAACATTATGGCGCGTCGGTCGAGTTATTGTGCCTATAGTTAAATATGTGTATGACAGAAACGAAGCCATAGAGAACTTTTCGTCTACTAAAACAATAGGCATTAACTCTATTGTGTCCGACGGCGATTTTTCAAGAACAATTTCTACGAGCATACCTAAAATATCATTTCCCGAAACGGAAAAAGAAGAGTGTGAAAAGCTGAAAAGCAAGCTTGAAAAACAGCCTATGACCGTTGAGAATATTGAAAAAGCTAAATTTAAAATAAAACCGAAAAAGTTTATGAGTCAAACTGACTTTAGGTGTGAAATGAACAAAATTTACGGCTATTCGATTGACGAAAGCACTGTAGTTGCGCAAACACTTTACGAGGCCGGCTTTATCACGTTTCCGAGAACCGACACACAATACCTCAGCACTAAAGAAAAGGATAATGTTAAAGATATAATCAACCTCGTCAGTGCTGCTTATAATATAAATCTCAACTTCAAAGATACGAAAACTATCTTTGACGACGACAAAGTGTCAAAGGAAGGACACACGGCTTTGACGCTGACTATTAAGCTTCCGACCAAAGAGGAGCTTGATGATTTAGGCCAAGCTTGTAAAGATGGATATAAGTTGATTCTTTCCAGATTTATTTCAAACTTCTACACGCAGCCTGTTGTGGAAGAAACTACCGTCACACTTAAATGTGGCGAATATATGTTTAAACTCACCGGAAACGAAGTCGTTGACTATGGTTTTTTGCCTTACGAAAAGAGAAATATCCTTGAAAAATTACCCGAATTTGTTATCGGACAGGTGCTTGATACGGAGTTTAAAGTCGTAGAGCGAGAAACAAAACCGCCAAAACCTGTTAGCCTTACGGAATTGTTGCATTATCTTTCCAACCCATATGAAAAAGAACTGAAGAAAGCAAATCCGAATGACGACGCGGTTTATTACAAGCTTCTAAAAGAAGGAGTGTCGATAGGAACACAAGCAACTATAAACACAATACTTAACAATGCCATTCAGGATAAGTATATTGTAGCGTCCAAGAAGAGCTTTATGATAGGAGAACGTGGCAAAACTCTTATCAAGTTGCTTGATTCGCTTCAAATTAACCTATATAAAGAGCGCAATATTCAAATGAACAAGGACATAATTGCTGTCGGAAATAAATCTTTAACGCTTGAGCAAAATGTTGAGAACGTAAAAAACGAGCTTGAAAATATAATAGCAAATAACGCTCAGGTTACTTTGTATGTTGACGACAGCAACCAGATAGCCATATGTCCGTTGTGCGGCGGAAAAGTTAAGTATAATCCAAAAAGCAAAATCTACTACTGTGAAAACCGAAAGCCAAACGGACAAGGCGACTGGGGATGCAAATTCCGCTTCGGCGAAGATGATAAGTTTTTATCGAAGTGGGGTGTTAAAGTTACTAAAAGCGTTGTGTCTGCTTTCGCAAGAAACGGATTTATAACCTTTGCAAGCAAGAAAAAAGATAAGAATGGCAAATGGAGGCCTTGCCGGATAAAAATATCTGTAACATATCCGGAAGACAGCCAATTCCCCAAATACACTGTTGAAAAAATATCTGAGGTTCAATCTCGAACCCAAAAGAGCGAGGAAACAAAATAGTTTTCTGTGACCCCAATAAGGGCAAAAATCGTGCTTTTTCTCTCATATATAGTTGTAACTAATGAAAGGGAGAAAAACATGAGAAAATCGAAAAAAGGAAAACTTTTAGTCGCGATAGCAGTTTTTGTGTTACTTGCAGCGTTATGTACTCTTACAGTATGGAGCACCTCTGCACAACGCAACAACACTTTGCCTGCCGGGGACTATATCAACGACCAAACAAACACGACTGTAGAACAAACGACGTGTACAACCGAAGTAGTTGAAACAACCACAGCATTAACAACAAAAGCGGCGGTTTCGGACACAACGGTAAAAGCAACAAACACTAACGTTGCTAAAACTTCAAAACCTAAAACAAACGTATCCGCAAAACAGCACAAATCAACTGCGGTAAGAGAAAAACAAATAAGAAACATCTATGTAACAGCGTCCGGTAGCAAGATGAGCGATGAAAAAGTGTCGTATCTTATGTCAATCATCGAAGGCTTGCCAAATAGTTTCTTTACGTGGAATGTTAAGTATATCAAAGTAGTAGACTCTATCCCCGGATACGGTAAAAACTGCAGAGGAATGTCGGTGTACGCCGAGAACACTATTTATATTAACTCAAACATCTCATCAAATTCGATGCTTCGTTCTTCTGTATATCACGAATTCGGACATTATGCCGATGCATCAAGTACGGGATTTACACTCAGAGACTGCTACACGCGCCACGATGAATGGCGAAATGTAAGCAGTGCGGAAATAAGCCGGTTATACAGTTATTATCCGGGAATGTCAAGTTTGAGTGACGACAACAAAAACATGGAAGCTTTTGCAATGGTTTTTGATGCGTACTACACCGGTTGTATTACCGGAGAAAAAGTTGATATTAAGAGCTTATGCCCGGAGATGTACAATACCGTGAGCAATTTCTGCAATTAACTTGAGGGAGGTGACAGCACTTGATGAAAAATCTTGACAAAAAGTCAATAATACTGCTTGCAACATTGCTTGCCGTTGCTGTCATAATTATAGTTTTCAGCCAAAACATATTAGACAAAACCGGCGGAAACAAATTCGGTTCTTCTTATACCGCATCAGAAACAACAGAGACAACAGAGACAACAGAGACAACCGTTGTAGAAACATCGGAAACGACAACCGTTGAAACAACAGAAGAATCCCCCGAAGAGCCTTCGTCGGAAACAACGGCTGTGGAAACAACAGTTGTCGAAACATCGGAAGAACCGAGAGAACTTGAGACATATGCTACAACCGAAACTATAAAGCCAACTGTTTATGGTTCTTTTGAACTTGACAATGCCTATCTGTCTATTTCCGAAGACAACAAATACTTGCTAACAAACAAAGCCGGAGACGCAGCGTTTTCAGGCAATATAAGAGATGTAAAAACCGGAGATGATATACCGGTAAGTAACCGTCGGTTAAAGAAGATAGGAATAGACCCAAAACAGGTCGATAAAAACAGAATGATTTACGTTCAATTACAATACGACAAACACGAGTTTGTTAAAGACGGGCAAACGGTAACTTGCTACTTTAACTCTAACATTCATGCAAAAAAAGACTCGTTTAACGTTATTATATTGTATGACGATAATAATGTTCCTTGTGTGTATGATGTTAACGGAGACGTGAGCAAACTCGACTTTAATAATTATTACTTCTAAACGGAGGTGCTATCTTGAAACAGAAAAGTAAAAAACAAAGCTTAAACAACGGTCCAAACAACAACCACAAAAACGGAAAACAACCTGTTCTGGTTTGTGTACTTACAGCTGTAATAGGAGTCACGGCGATATTGGGACTTGTGTTTAGTGATAAGTTTGAAGACCCTGATTATAAGACACAATATCAGACATCGGAGTCGGATGTCAGTATGCCTACGGCTAAAGCAGGAGAGACCGAGGTGTCTACCGATGCCTATGGTAATGAGTTTGTGGTTAACCAAGACGGCTTGTATAAAAGGTCGGATGTCGGTGCAGGCTTTGAAAAGGTTTCTCAACAGAAAATCGTTCCTCTGGTCGGCACATGGGTAAGTGATGACACGGGAACTGTTTATAAATTCGGAAATGACGAAACATTCAGCATTTATGTTCCTTATGAAAACGATGCCGGTAAATACGATTTTATGGAATATTCCGGCAAGGTGAATGTTAGAGAAAAATATACCGATTCGTTTTTGAAGTTCAAATTCAATGATATGAATGCTTTGTTTAAGTATATGGGTATTGACGGCAATTCTTTTGTAAAAGAGAATTTATACTATGTAGAATTAAAATACGATAAGATTGTTAATTCTGCAACCGGACAAGAAATACCGTTTGACGCTTCAAACTCTTCCGAGGAAGAAGCGGATGGAGCTACATTCGACGGGCTTATGTATACGTTCTGGGTACAAGATTCAAATTCATACAAGATGAAGGTTGCTTCAGCGACGGGAGATAATGTTCAAACGTTTGTAAGAAAGTAATAGAAAGAAAAGAGGGATTTATTTTGAATTTGCTTATTAAAAAATTAAAATCAAGCTTGATGTATTTTGGGATTGCGCTTGCACTCGCCGTAATATTACCGATAGTGCTGAAAAATGCTTTCGCTTGTTCTGTCGGCATAGCAGCTATGTTGCTGTTCGGTTATCAGTCGATAATGTATTACAAAGCAATCAAAAACAATGATTACATATGTATAAAGGCTGAGTGCGTTAAAACATCTTTTAATGACCTTGGGGCTGCTACTTACGCGCGCAAATGTGTTTTTAAGCCGCTTGACGGGGAGATTGTCAGCGGAGAAATAACGCTTCAAATAGCGAACGACGGAAACAAAAAAAACGGAACAAAAGTATATTCCGGAGGGAAATATGTGCTTGTGTTTAAAAAAGTCGCCTTTAACAGTGAAGCTCCTTACGATATGACAGGCTTTAGCAATGCTACGCTGATTACATATGGCCCGCTTTCTTATTTCGCTAAGGCTTATTTCACTAAGGGCAGTCAAGAGGGTGACTCTCCCAACGAAAAGAAACAAGAACACAAGGAAAACCAAGAAATTACTTGACAAGAAGGAAATACTATGGTATCATTATGACATAATAAATACATAAAATAAGAATTATATTGCTGTTATCTTTCGTGTTGGCGAATGATAGCAGCTTTTTTATGTTTTATTAAAATATTTGAAAGGAGATTTGTTTTTTATGAACAATCTTAATTTTGTAAGTCTTATAGGCAGACTCACACAGGACAACGAGCTTAGAACTAACACAAACGGAAAAAGTTTTCTTTCCAACAGCATCGCTGTTCAAAGAAGCTTCAAAAATGCAAACGGTGACTACGACACTGATTTCATCAATGTTGCATTTTCCGGTAAAACAGCCGAGTTTGTAAACGAACATTTCCATAAAGGAGATGTAATTTCCGTTATCGGCAATATTTCGGTTGCAACAAAAGAAACCGAAAACGGTAAGAGAACCTTTACAAATGTAAATGTTGATAATGTCGCTTTTGTACCGGGTGCCGGAAAAAGAACAGAGCAGACTGCTGAGACTCCTGCTGCAACTACAGCTCCTGCCGGTGACAAAGGCTTTACGCCGCTTCCGGTTACAGGTTCAATGGCGGACCTTGATGATGACACTCTTCCGTTCTAAGAGTTTGAGGCTTGAAAGTTGTGCGAATCGTTGGTACTGAGATTACACATCAAACACATAATCAAGCTGTAAAACACAGAACAGCCGGGTAACGAAAACTTAGAAAGTCAACATCAATTAGGTGTTGGCTTTCTTTATTTTTTACACATTTTCTTGACAATAGATGTGTTTGGTGATATAATCAAAACATAATATAAACATAAAAAATAACTTATATCTGCTATCCGTCTTGGGTGGCAGATTTTTTTGTTTATAAGTCAAAAAATAGAGTCGTACCATTGCACTTTCGCAATGTTGCGGCTCTTTTTTTTTAAAAAAACATGAAAACAAAAGGAGTCTATTATTATGAACACAAAGTTTAAGGACAATATGAATGCCAGATACTCTTCGTTGGAATATCCTGATAGTACGTTGTCTCGTATAGGCATAGACAAATCTCTTCTATCGGCGCTCGAAAACGAAAGCACAGGGTATTATCTGAATGCTTTAGGAGGAAAAATACCGAACTATATTCACGCCGCAATGGTTAAACTTATGTCTTATGGCTTTTTCCAAGTTGACGTTGCAAGCAATGCTCCATCGACAGCGGAAACTACCGTTGTTGAATATACGTCTGATGTTGAGGGAGACAATTCGGCTATTGTAATCTACAAAGATAGTACATCGGATAAGCTTGTACAGATTTGTTCGTACAAAGGTGGTAACGCATTACCGGAGAATAGTCTTGAGTGGCTTGCTTCGCTAATAGTCGGTGTTATAATAGCCGACAACAAAATGGCATTGCTTACCGATTTTATTACAGCAGCAAAAAATGAAGTTGAACAGACCGCTACTAATAAAGATAGTGTCACTAAGGCGTATTTTAAGTTGGTTGAGACGTTTTTTGAGAAAATTATGGATGTAGATGAAAGTGTTATGTTCACATCTTCACGTTCCGATTCATATGACTTAAAAACGATTACCAAAGAGTATGCTCAAAACACCACGGATTTTGATGACTGTAAGGCAATTCTTTCAATGCAAAGCTATTTCTTGCAAGAGCCGGACGCGCAATACTTTACCTTTATCCGTCCGAAAACGGATGTAGAAATAAAAGCGAAAATTGCGAAAAAAATGGACGAGAACGATTTCTCGATAACCGGTTCCCGTAAGTTTGATGAAACAGAGCAGGAAATGATGGCAAATACTGCGTTAAGGATGGTTAATTACATTCCTACACAGATAGCCGTCGATATGGTAGCAGCGTTTTACGCGACCAATAAATGTAGCTTCGGTTCTCCGCTCAGAGCAGCAATGCTCTACGGCCCGTCAGGTACAGGTAAGACAGAAATGGTACAGTATTTGGGATACAAGCTTGGGCTTCCCGTTACAACATTCTCGTGTTCCGCAAACACCGATGAATATGATTTGCTCGGCAAACCTATATCTCTCGGTGTAACAGGTGAGGGAGACGGTAAGATTGTATATACCGAAACAGAACTCACCAAAGCCATTAAGAATGGTTGGGTGATTGAAATTCAGGAGGCTTCCGTTGTTAAAGAAACAGCGGTACACCAGATTTTCAACTCTTTATTCGACGGAACAGAGCTTGTTCAGCTGCCCGACGGCAGTATGATAACACCGCATCCGAACTTTATTGCAGTGTTTACTACGAACGTCAGCTATGAGGGTTGTAATGCGATGAATCAGTCGCTTATTTCACGTAATCAGTTTGTTGCGGAAATTCAGTTGCCTTCGAAGGAGGAAACAATAAGCCGACTTAAAACGCAATTAAATTGGCCTGAAAGTAAATCAACAGAGGCTATTGATTTGGCTGTTCAATGCATGCAAAAAATCAACGAGTTTCTTCAGGAGGAAAACCTTGAGGACGGCTCATGTGATTTCAGATGTATAAAGGACTGGCTTCAAATGTATCTCGCTTATAACGAGGTTGGCATTAAAAAGTCGCTGTTAGACCTTGCCGACTATTGTATCATTCCAAAGGCGACTTTGGATTCCGAATATCATCACGACATTCGAGCGATATGTTCGGCTATTATTCCTGCGGCATAAGAAAGAGAAGAGGTTCGCCTCTTTTCTTCTCTTTGTGCGCAGATAAGGAGAATTTTTATGAGTATAAAAAAGCGTAATAAAGACAGAGAGGCAGTTATTAAGCGTATTCTCAAAGAAAACAAAGACAAACTGCCTGCCGAGAAGATATTATTGTCGGCGGAAAATATACGTAGGGGACAAAACGTTATCAATGCTATTACAGGACGTTATGGACCTGAAAAAGCAATATACGCCCCAACAAACAACGGAGACGACATTGCTTATACCAATGGCAGAAAAATTGTCGTCAATCTTAGTCACGACTTTATCGCGAATGAAAAAACGTTGAATGATAAAAGAATGATTGAACAAGGCTTGTATTCTCACGAGTGCGGCCACGTTTTGTTTACAGACTTTGACACGTTGAAGACTATTTTTGAGAGTTGGAGAAACGCTCAAAGCATAAGATTTAATTGCCGGAACTATCCCTACTTCGAGCAAAAAGCGTTTGACGATATTAACCGCATATACAAAGATTACCCCGATATAATTGAGGCTGTCATTATGTGCGTAAGCAATATCTTTGAAGACGCTTACATCGAAGATAAACTGAAAAAAATATATAAGGGCAGCGTCAAAACATCAATCGACTATGCAAAAAGCAAGCTTCAGAAACAGCTCGTAGCCGCTGTACGCGACGGCAACGACAACTGGAGAAACTTATGCTTGATGGTCGCTCGCGATTGTATGACGGAAGGTATGTATTCCCAATACCCTGTATATTCAAAAATAAAACGTCTTAACGACGCTAATCTCAATGGCTTTTGTTCTTACACTGACCGCTTCGGCAGAAGCTTATCGGCAGTTTTCCTTCTTTGGGAAAGCGACATTAAGAATGAAGTTGAGCAGGCTATTAAGCAGCATAAAGTTGAAGAGAAAATTCGTGAGATGACTAAGGATGAACTTGAAAAGCTTAAAGGGCAGGAACAACATAATGGTATGGCTTCAAGCCAGACTGCTCCACCTAATTCTTTTAATTCCGATTCGTCCTCAAAATCGTCATCAAATTCCAATCAGGCAAATGAATCCGACGATAATTCAGATGACAAAAAAGATTTGACGTCCGCCGACGGTAACAAATCGGATGAGAATAAAGACGGTTCTGACGGTGCTGATAATTCTAATTCTAAAGGTGCCGACAACCAAACTAATGAAACCGGTAAAACAGGGGAAACAGAGAGAAGTAGCAAGTCTGACAAAGGAAATAAGAAAAACGACAGTACGAACGGTAAGAAGGATTATCAGCAAAGAAGCTTGTTTGATGACCTCTTCGATTTTGACGGTTCTTCCGATTCGGATGACAACGGCCAGAAGTCGAATAATACCGACAATACCGGTAATGTCGAATTAAAGGTTATTGACAATGGAAAAGACTATAACGCGGAAATAGGCAACGGAGAAATCAGACAAATTGACGAAGACGAATACTTTAACAACCTTAATTCCGTATCTGATGCCATATTTGACAACGAGAAAACAAACGTTGGTGATGTTTTTTCAGACGAGGCGGGACTTATATCACAGGCTCTTAATGAAATTGTGAGCAATACTCCCGACTATGCCGAAAAAATCGCCGATTCTGTTGAGCTTCGAGAAATCAGAAATACTGATTTTCACAAATATGTGGACGCGAATGTGTATCATATACGATGCGGTAATCGTGATACTTACAACGACATTGTTGCAAAGGAAAATGTCTTGAGAATATCAAAAAATCTTCAACGTAAGGTCAAAAAGGATTTGTTTGAGCGGAGAAAAGGTTCTGTTAAACATAACCTTTATTCCGGCAAAAACATTGATTTAAGAGCTATTTGTAACGGCAGCAATAAAGTGTTTATGCAAAACAAACTTCCTAACAACAAGCCGCTTTTGGCTGCGTCCGTTCTTATAGACCAATCAGGGTCTATGTGCGGAACAAAAATATATAAAGCAACAGTGGCTGCTATGATGCTTGAAGATTTTTGCCGTAACCTTAATATTCCTTGTTCTGTTACAGGACACTGCACAAGTGCCAGCACAGTTAATATATATGACTATATCGACTTTGGCGAAAGAAATCCGAATGCCAAAGAACGTTTAGCCGCCATTTCCTGCGGAGGATGTAACAGAGACGGATACGCTATTCGCTATGTAGCTAATAAACTCGCAAAAAGGTCGGAAGAAACCAAACTTCTTTTTATTGTGTCGGACGGATTGCCTAACCATAGCAATTACGGCACGCACGAGCTTATAGCTGACCTCGCTGATATGAATAAAAGAAACCGTAACAAGGGCATTATTATTGTTCCTATCTGTATAGAGAAAAGCTGCCTTAAAGAATTGTCGTTTATTTATGGCTCTTCGTTGGTTGACGCTACTGATTTACAGAAGTTCCCGGTAAAATTAAATACTATTCTCGCAAGAGAACTAAAGAAAAAACTTGTTTAAAGGAGAATCGCAATGAGTGATGTAATGTACACAGACAAGTGCTTTGCTAAACTTATGCTTAACAATAAAATAATAAGAGCAAACGACAAATTACATCCCGCCAGCTTAAAAAATTGGCGTAGGATATTTGCCGGTACAGATGAAACTTATACCGCTGCAGACGGGACGTCAAGAAAACTGACATCCCTTATCGGTATAGAGATAATCGACTATAACAAAAATAAAACTTCGGGAGAAAAAACCGGTAACTCACTTGAATATAATCTGTCCGTTGACAACATTAAAACAATTTCAAGAAACATTGAGAGAGGTCTTAAATTCGAAGGAGTTTTGTTCAGCAATATAAAAACTCATTCGTTTGTCAAACGACAGGATGGAAAAGGAGAGGTTGTTTCTTTCGAAATAAAGAGAGAAAGCGTAATGTCTAATGGCGTTAAATCTAAGTATCCATATTCTATTACCATTAAGAAAGGTTGGGCTTTTCTTATGGAAGAGGGTGTGGGATATAACGGTAAATCATATGAACAGGATTGCTACCTTACCGTGCGTCTGTCATATGCAGATATTACAGCCTTCTTTGACAAAGTTATGGATGGAATAGAAATATTTAAAATCGTCGAAGGTTCTAATCTCAGACGTAAAGGTGTGCAATATGAACTGCACGAAAACGATTTGAGAGCGGGATGAGTTCGATAACGTATAAAACTTTGGAAAGTCAACATCGTTCGGTGTTGGCTTTCTTTTTCTGCGCATCTTCTTGACAAAAAGTAAATGCTATGGTATGATAAAACCATATTAAATAATCATAAAATAATCTATATCTGCTATCCGTTTTGGTTAGCGGATTTTTTGTTTTATGAAAACAAAGAGTCATATCTTCGCTTTTGGCGAGGTTATGGCTCTTTTTGTGTTTTGAAAGGAGATTTCACAATGGAAAAGAAGAAGCTGTTTATCGACATGGACGGTGTACTTGCAGAGTGGCGTGAGGACCAAACAGCCAAAGACACATACCGAAAGGGCTATTTCGAAAACTTGCGTCCGTACAGCAATGTTGTTGGCGCCGTAAGACAAATCATATCTTTGTATCCGGACATTTCTGTCTATATTCTGTCTGCGGTTTACCCGGACAACAACCATGCGATTTCGGAGAAAAGATGTTGGCTGAAGAAATATTTGCCGGAAATTGCGGACGAAAACATATTTTTTGTTGACTGCGGCTGCAGAAAATCCGTTATTTGCCCCGGTATGTCGTTCGACGACGTGCTTTTGGACGATTACAATGCAAATCTTGACGACTGGAAGCAGCACGGCGGCACGGCTGTCAAGGTATACAACGAAGTTAATTCTCCTGTGAGTACCTTGTACCAAGTGATTAACAAGAACGACCATCCGGATGCTATAGTGGTTGACATTTTCCACGCTATCGGCTATTCACCGTTCGCCTTGGAGAAAACGGCCATTTCCGCGTAAATGTGTGTTATTTATAAACAGTAAGACAAAATTTAGCCTTGCTCATATGTTCATGTATGAGTGAGGCTTTTGCTGTTTCTGAAAAATTTACCCGCGAAAGGGCAAATTTACAGAAGAAAATTTCATATATAAGTGAGCAATAGACAAGCTCGAATATTTCAGAAGGGAGGACAAAAGTATGTCTACAAAATCAGTAGCACCTACAAAAAGGAGCTTTAACAAAAGCATCTGTGTAGACGGTGTTGAATATCCCATCGGAGTTACCGTTTCGCTTATTAAAGACAGAGGTAATCTCAAGGGCGTGGTAGGACTTAGCTATTTCGGCTTTTTCCTTAACGATATTCGCATTAAAGAAGACTGGCAGGGTAATACGTTGGTTGTATTCCCGTCAAGAGAATTTACAGTCAAGGCTACACAGAAAGTCAGAAGCGCAAACGTGTATATCCCGACAAACAAGTTTAAAGCACCCGTAAATCAGGTGATTGTAGCTTGCTATCAAGAACTGCTTGCCGATGTAGGTCCGATGACGGAAATACTTGAAGACGATTCGGTGGCAGAAGCCAAAGCAGCGTAAGCTAAGCATAAGGCAAGAGCCGTCCTTAAAGGACGGCTCTTCAAGACTAATACTAACAGAGAAGAAAGGACGGTTCTTGTCATGAGCCAAAAGAAACGAAATTTGCAGAACAGAGTCAAACTGGAAAGATTCTTAATATACAACAAAATTACAGGCACCCCGATAGCCCTTGCGGGAGTCGAAGAGTTAGTAGAAACAAAAGGCGGGAAAACAAAACGAACATTCGGTGCGGATGTTAGGCTTATCCCTAAAGTCATTTCGGTTAACGCAATCGTCTCTTTACAAAAGACCGTGGACGGTGTTGTTCCGAAGAATATCAATTGGGGTATAGGCGACACCGAACTCTTGCCGTCTATCTTCAGCGAATATGAGGACATACCTTTTGTAAAAGCATTTTCCCATGCCAGCTCTGACGGCGCGGCTTGTGGGTTGATTAAGTCTGCGCTCATCGAATATGGTTCGTTTTTCACCGTGGACGAGAATGGCTTTTGCGGCGGTGCAGACAACGAAGAAGGCCTCGATGCCTTGTTCGACAGGTATCTGGCGTCGTTCAGTCTCAGAGAAAAAGACAAGCTCGGAGCTGTCAAAGAAACTGTAACCGGAAGAGGAAAGAACGAAACAATAGTTCGTGTAAATCTTGTAGAAAGCGGAGGTGAATGGATTTATGTTGAGTAAAGTAAAATATGTAAAACAACAAAATATTGAAAATCCGAACGATGGCAAAAGAAATGCCAATCTTGACAAAGTTCTGATTTACAGAGCTGCGATTAAACAAGTCGCAAATGACGTCAAAAAAAGCAGGGACGACCGTCGTGATGACTGGGCGTTTTATATAGTAGCCCTTCTTTCCCTTGTTATAGAAGACATTGAGGGTGATGTCTTGATGGACCCGGAGGGCTTCCACCAGCATTTTTACGCTTCAACGAAAAAACTACGTGAGTTTTTCGGTGTCGAAAGATTTGTACAGGTGACAAGAATTTTAAAAAAGCTTGAAAAGGCGGGCTTTATCAAGTATCGCCTTGAAGGTACTTGCCTCAACAGAGGCGGAATAAGGTTCAATGTACAAATGTTAAAGTACACCGAATACCTTTTTACAAATTCGGAAGGTTCCGGATGTGACCGTGATGCAAGAATATACAACGCGGTAAATTCACAGGGCTTTTTATATGTTCCGCTTAGAAGAATTATCAATGATGTAATGAAAGCTTTCCCGAATTACGCACCCGGAAATAAAGACATTCTTGTTCACATTTTTAACAACGTTGTGTTCAAAGACGAAGAGTGCATGAATTATGATGCTTTTAAACACCATTTGGCTCAATTCGGACAGACGTATATTGATGCTGACGGAGAGACTGTTTCTGAAGCAAACTATGTTGTTCGCATTGGGGAATGGGCGGGACATCTGAATCTGTCATATTCGGAACTTAACGAAACATTAGATTATCTCCAAAGATTAGGCTACATAAAGAGACGTTTTGTCCGGAATAGAGGAACAGCTATTATCTTCTCAGCGTTGGATTCCGACAAGGATGATGAGGATTATGATGCCACTATAAACCGTATTTTTAAATTCATAGAACTCAACTCTTACAAGTATAAAATGAAACGTGCCGAGAAACGTTTCACAAAATATAATTATGTCAATAAACGAACTAAGGGTCATATTAAGGTTTACTTTGCAAAAAAGAAAGCGGACGTTTTTGCGCGTCTTGACGAGATTTGCAACCGCCTTGCTCAAAATATACCTCTTCCGTTCGACGAGCAACGTATGACAAATTCAAATACCGTACTCGCAACGGCGGCAGGACCGGATATAACTCCGCCGCTTTCTCCGAATGTAACTTTAATACCGGAGGCAACTTATGACCCGGAGAAGGATGAGGAATTGAAAGAGAAGATGGAACGGGATAAGAGAGTTTGACTTCGGTGATGAGAACCCACCGTTTTAAACGAACTCGTTCCCGATAAATTCTAAATCAAAATCGTAAAAACAATATTTTGAAAAAAGACTGCTTCAGGCGGTCTTGTTTTGCTGTCTTAATATAACCGTTTTTGCTTTGCTGTCGGTCGGCTTTGCAAGACGGCTCTTTTTTTGTCGTTTTTTCGCTGAAAGAGCATCATCTTCTCCGAAAGCCGTTATTTTCAATAAAGAAACGATTTTTCTCAACAAAGTAACGTCTTTTCTCAATAATTCAAGTGTTTTTCTCGACACGGTTTTATTTCTGCATATATAATATATATAATATATAATATAATATATCTGTATTGGATTTACATAGTAATGTTCTTATTCAGTAGTGGCTTTAAGCCACACTTGTAAGTAGTAGAAGCAAAACAGAAAAGAAGAGAAAAATGCAAAGCGGCATCTTCTTATCTGTCTATAGGTGCTTACACTCCACTCAACTAAAGCAGATGGCTTTAGACTTTATGTCAGTATGTCAGGGGGAATTGCAATTGCAAAAGTTTTGAAAAAACTCTTGACAAACGAGAAATACTATGGTATCATATGGGTACGATAAAGTTCTTATGCTTTGTTGTTTACGACATTTGATTCTACTTTTCTTGACATCATTTGCGACTTGTCTAATCGCGGTTCTGTAAATCAAAACTTTATCAAGATTGGCATTTCTTTTGCCATTGTTCGGATTTTCAATATTTTGTTTTATGTGTTTGACTAATCACATTTCCGCGAATCAAAACTTTATCAAGATTGGTGTTTCAAAACAAACCCCCTTGTCATAACGATGACAAAGGGGTTTTCTTTTACCATATTTTCAAGAACGACGACCGTAAAAGTGATGTATGCAAGCAAGTATCACTTTTGTTGTCGCTACGGTTCTTTTCCTGTAAGCCGTAAGCACTAAAACTGCCGAAGAAGCAAACAAAATGAGTTGTATTTTCCTTTAGCTTCTCTTTTACATCCTCAGACATATACCGGTATACATTGTCCGTTATCGTAATTTGGTACATCGCTTTTCCCGTGAGAGGACTTGATAAGACAAGTTCTCTGCCGCTCTCGTCTTCTGTGCGGCTCACAGAGACATCTACGTTTCCGTAATACATAATCAGGTTGCCGGATTCAGAACGCTTTAGAGGGAGCGTGGCGAGCTTCAGCGGCAACCGTTTAAACTCGCTTACGCGGGATTTGGTTTTGGTTCCGCAATATACACTTACGAACTCGTCAATAGCTCGTTCTATGAAAGCTACGTTTCCGCGTTTTAGGTTGCTTTTCAGTTCCGCTTGAGTATATTCTTCTTTCTTCACGTAACAACCGTCTTTGTGAATAGCTGTTTCGGGCATTGAGAAGTGCGGATACTTCAATTCGTTAACATATTCGCATTTTGCTATTTTGCAAAACGGGCAAACCAGAAAGCTCAAGAATTGTTCTTCGTCTTTGCTTCGCAAGTTCCGCAAAACTTCCTTGATTTCTTCTGACGAATAGTTCCTGTTGTCTACAAGACTGTATGCTGTTTCTATTTCCACACTCAAGGTTCCTTTCTCTTTTCTTGTATCCAATTATATTGTTTTCCTGTTCTTTTGCAAGAAATTTTGAAAAAAAGCTGACATAGACCTATGAAAAAAATCGTGAAAAAAAGATGACATTGACTCCAATATAAAGCTGCGATATAATAATTATAGTGATAAGTGCGAGAAAAAAACAAACATAAAAAGCTTTTAAGCTTTTATTTTTTTACTTGACAAACAAAAAATACTATGGTATGCTTTTGGTATAAGATAATTATATTAAAAAATAAAATTGCTTGAAGTGTTCACACTAATACAGTCTCCTTTCTAAGAAACACATAAATGCTGATATTCAATTATTTGAATATCGGCATTTTTTTGTTTTGAAATAAATCAGAAACAGAAGGGAGAACAACAAGTCGGTATACCGACAATCTAAAACAGCCAAGTGTTCATTCTCCTTTCATAGCGAAATGCCGACACTCGTGCTTCACAAATGAGTGCGGGTGTCAGTATTTTCGTTCACTTTAGGACAGAAAAAGTTGTCTGAAGGGCAAATTTCTTCAATTCTCTGTCATATATAGGCGGAAGGAGAAAACATATCATCTATCACATTTACAAGGAAGGGGGGATTCGATGTACCTGAGAAAAAGAAAAAGCATCAAGATAATAAACACACTGCTTGTGATTGCACTTTTAAGTGTTGTTTTGACGGTATCTGTGTACGCTGCAGATGTCAGCGTTTCATATAGCGGAAGTAATGATATATCAATGAGCAGTATCCTTCATTCGGATGTTGTTAAAACTATAAAAAATATATTAGTCACTCTGGTAAATCCAATCGCCTCTGTTTCTATGGGAGCGTCGCTTATCGGTTTAACGCTTTCTTCGTCTCAGAAACAGTCGGAGAGATTACTTAGAGCTGTTAAAGCTATTGTGTGGGCTTTTGCTCTTGCTAATTTAATAGGGCTTATTTTTACTGCCGCAGGCAATATTGTAGGCAGTAACACTTATACGTTCAGCTAATTCCTAATTCGGTTACTACACATTTTACCATGTGTGTTTCATAGACCAAAAAAATTAAGAAAGGAGGAATTCTTGTGAACAAGACTTTAACTTTACAGACTTCACAGGCGACCAAGTTGCGTAAAACAAGCACTCTCGCCGTTGCGTCTGCGTCTGTAGCTTCACTTTGTTCCGTTTTATCTTCAATGGCTTTCGCAGCCGGTGAAGAAATTTCAAATGCGGTAATTAAAGTGTGCAAGGATATAGGCGGTATAATGACGGCGGTACTTAATCCTATCTGTGCTGTTGTAATCGGCATTTGCCTTTTAAGCCTTATCTTTGGCAAAAATTCAAAAAGTGCCGACTCTTCTATTCAGTGGATTAAAAGAGTTGTTATCTGCTTTGTATGCTTTAACTGTATAGGACTGTTCCTTTCTTACGGTACAAGTCTTATGGCAGGTATCGGCGGTCAGAGCAACTGGGGTTGATTGCTTGATTAAGTTTGAGAGTCGTGTGATTCATTGGTACTGAGATTGCACGAACACAACCTGTAGTAAAACTCAGAATTAACGCTGCGTTTGCAGCCTCACAAAAGGTGGGTACTGTTAAGGTCTGCTTGCAAGCGATTGTGAGCAGACCTTTTCTTGTTTTCCAAGACCGAAATTTTCCCCAAAAGGGCAAATTTGCGAAAAATTACTTCATATATTAACAAATCAAAGAAAGGAGGAAAATTCAATGTCAAGTATATGCGTTAACATTCTTTTCAGCGTAATACTCGGATTTGTTACGCCTCTTATATTTTCGGGAGCTTCGGCTGTCATGACTTTTATATTCGACACGTTCACGCGGCCTTTTCAGTTTACTTATGAACAAGGGCAGGGGACAAACTGGTTTGTCGAGATGCTCGGCTCGGACTTGCTTAACATCGTTGTTAAGATAATGATAAGCGCCGGAGTCGTGCTTGCAATTTTTATGCTTGCCGTCAACATCTTCAAACTGTTTTTTGCGGGTTTTTCAAAAAGAGTAGAGTCTCCGATTGCTTTATGTATTCGTGCCGTGATGTCTATATTTCTCTCCTATTGGATTATAGACATAGTGTATAAAGTCGTGTTCCCGATGTTTCAGTGGATGCTTGATAAAGTCAACAATATAACTATTAACACCGGTAAAACAGTCTCTCAGTCAATATCTGATATGTATTCGCTTGTGGAACAAACATCAGCCAGCGATTTTGGCTTGTCCGAAGGCACAAACTTTGTTGATAAACTGGCAGGGGCTATATCGGGAACTTCATACGGTTCAGTCGGAACAATTATAACCGCTATAGTGTTTATTGTCTTTTTCATAAAATCAATTATAGCGTTGTTCAGGCTCATTGCCGAAATGGCTGAAAGATATTTGCTTGTAAACGTGCTTACGGTTTGTTCTCCAATGATTATGCCTACCGTGATAAGCGATAGCACTATGCAGATATTCCTTTCGTGGATACGAATGATGATTGCTAACTGCTTGGTTCTTATTTTTAATTCACTCGGTATGATTATGTTGAACGTCGCTTTTGTAAACGTAGGCTCGGCTTGTACGGCTATAGTCGGAATGAGCGGAAGCGGCAGATGGATGAGACCTATTACCGCTATGGTTGTTTTTGTAGCTTTAATCAAGGTCGTGGAAAAGTTTGATGTATACCTTGCTCAGCTTGCATTTAAGATACAGGCTATAGGAGGCAACGATACAGGACCGACCCTCGGCGGACTTATTGCTCTCGGCGGTAAAGCTAATAAAAATGCCGCGCAAGTGGCTCAGGCAGGAGGCTTGGGTAATTACTTAGGTGAAAAAGCCGGCAATGTGTTAGGCTTCTTCGGTGGCAACAGAAGCGGTTTGGCAAAGAACTTGTCTCAAAACGCAACCGAATACAGAGCAGCAAGCAAAGAAGAGGCAAGACAACTCGGTCACGGTGCTTTAGCTGATAGGCAGAATGAGGACGAGATGAACGAAGAAAATAAACGGCTGAGAAATCAGAAGAATACTCAGGAAACGGACGATGACCAACCTAAAAATACCGGCCCCGGTGGTGGTTTGGACCAAAATCCTGATGCTGGTAGCGGTGATAATGATGGCGGTAATCCGGGCGGCGGCGAGGACGACAATAGTCCGGACGACACCAAGCGGGTTCCCGGCAATAATGATGGCGGTAATCCGGGCAGCGGCGAGGACGACAATAGTCCGGACGACACCAAAAAGGCTCCTAATCCCGGCCCCGGTGGTGGTTTGGGTCAAAATACTGATGCCGGCAGCGGCGGTAATAATAATTTTGAACCCGTAGCCGAACCTAAAGGAACATTTGACCTCGACAGACCGGACGAAAGCGGTACACCCGGTCAAGATACAACCAAAACTGTAGAGACCGTTCGTGACCGTGCCAAAGCCAAAGGCGTTAATGTTGAGAAAACGTTGGACGACAGTTATAAGGACAACAGTCTAAGTGACGCGGAGGCTACACGTCGCCAAGAAGAATATAAGCGTAAATTCTACGAACAGAAATCGCAAGAAGAAGAGAAATACGCAAAGGATAATCCGGAATATCCGGAGGATAAATAACACGGAGTCTTGCTCTTTGCGTTAATAGCGTGAGGGGCAAGACTCTTTCCGTTTTCTCTCCATAGCAATCCCAAACAATCGAAAATACAGAAAGAAAGGGGGCAAAATCTTTGTCAGATAACCACGAAAACAACAATAATGACAGAAATAGCAGAAACGTTGACAACTCCGCAAACAAGTCGGACATAAACAACGGCCGTGTTGCTCGTTCCAACGGCTACGGCGATTACGGCGAAAACAGCGTTATTGATGAAAATATGCAGGACAACTTTATAAAGAATAACTCGAAGCTCGCAAATAACGGGCAAAACGATATGTCCGGACTGTCTTCAGACCAAAATACTGACAATGTGTCTGCAACGGAAAACAGCGACAAAACAAAAGGTTCCGACAGTAACGCTTCTCAGACTGCACAAACCGCTAAAGACGCCAAAACCGCAGAAGACAATGCCAAAGACGCCAAAGACGCCAAAGATACAGCAAAAAACGCTGCGTCCGAAGCAAGCGATGCGGCAAGCGATGCAGCCGGTAAGGGCAAAGTTATGACCGCTTTTAATGTGACGGACAATCTCAAGGCTTCGGCACAGGAGGCGGAAGCTCAAGATGCGGAACAAAGCATGAAGGACGTAGCCAAGGATACTGTTAAGGCAGCTCCTAAAGTTGCGGCGGATGCGGCTTCGGGAAACGTCCCCGGCATTGTAGCCGATGCTGTTGATTATGCGTCAAAAACACTTCCAAAGCTGGTAAAGATACTTCCGGTGTTGCTTCTGTGTGTATTGCTTATCGGTGCATCTATATTCAGTATGGTCGGGATGTTGCCGTCAGTTATGTACGGAGGTCTTGAAGAAAAAGTTGAGGAACGACAAATCAACAAGGCTCAAAATGTTATCGAAGAGGAATATGAAAAAAGAATATCCGCTGTTGTAAGCGATATTATTAAACAAACTAAAAACGAGGCGGAAATCGGTACTTTTTCGGCGTGGAAACGTATTGTTGCCGGAAAGAACGATAACTACACCGTTACTGTTCAGCGTAAGAATGAAACAGACGCTGTTATTACCGTTAAAAACAACAAGACTTCTACCGGACTTAAAATAACCGTTAATCAAATTTACTTGACGGATTATTCTCCGTTAAAAGCCGATAAGGTAGCTTTGATAAATTCTTACGCTTATAAAGACGCATATAAAGACACTAAAGAATATCTGTCGGGTGAAGCTGTGCCCGACGAAACACTCTTTGAGACAACAAGCAATACCAAATGGAGAAGCAAAGACACTTCAGGTCTAAAAAAATGGCTTGAAGATAATATGAACAGCCTTGTTACATACAGTGTAAGCGAAGAGTCTCAGGTAACGGAAGACGGGTTTACGTATAGACAGCTTACGTACTCTGTAAACGGTATCTTTACCGAAGACGATATTTATGCGGCTTATGGCTTCTCAGATGCTCAAAAAGAACAGCTTAAATCTTTAAATTTTGCCGGAAATATGTACCTCGCCGCGTGTGATGACACATCTCCGGAAGGCACGGAGAAATTATCATCATCCAACATATACCCGAAGCTTGACGTTTACACAAACCTTGTAGGCGGTAACGATAACCTTATCTGGTCTATGCTTCCGTCAGATTATAAACACTTGATTGCCGATAACGATGAAACAGGCACGGCAACAATTATTCGTGAGTTTATAACCGCTGCAAAAAATCAAGTTGGTTTTGTTGCAGGAGAAAACAACAACAATCCCTACAGTGAATGGAACAACACTAACAGTGCCTATTGGAACGCTGCGTTCCTAAGCTATTGTGCGAACACGGTGGATTCGGTTCTTAATACCGGCACGAAACTGCTTGACAATGTTATACCGAACACAGGCAGCGTCGATTACATGACAGGCTTCTTGTTTAACAACAACTATGTGTGGCATTACAAAAATGATAATTATGTACCCCAAATGGGCGATATTGTAGTTTTGTATGCTCCACAGCAGACTATAAACGCGGATGGTAGCATAACTACTGTCGATACTCCGACAGTGGCGGAAACGTGTCCGGAACTTAACATCTCAGATACAGAACTCAGAGCAACCGCTCTGGGCCTCGTAGAAACGGTTTCGGGCGGAACTGTAACGTTTATATGCGGTGATACGGCAAATCACGCTGTGGAGCGTCTGGCTCTTGATTTGAGCGATTATAAGATAGTAGCTTATGTTACTCCCGATTACGGCAGCATTACAAATGGGACGGACGACTCGCTCATATACGACGGCGAGGTTTTTGATAAGGGTTCTTTTCTTTTCCCCGTTAAAGGAACAGTAACCGTTTCGGCTCTGTATCCTTTGTATCCGAGCGGTACGCCACATTCGGGACTTGACCTTGCTTGTCCTATCAATACGCCTATCGTTGCGGCAAATTCCGGTACTGTTGTAAAGATAGACAACGCTTGCAAAACTACTTACGGTAAGTTTATTAAGATACAATCAGATACACCATCAGGTACAGTTTACTGTATATATGCTCATCTTAATCAAATATGCGTGAAAGAAGGCGATACCGTTTCCGCAGGAAGTGTTATTGCTCTCTCAGGTAATACGGGTAACACTACAGGCCCACATCTTCATTTCGGTGTAAAAAACAGCGCCGGAATTAACGTTAATCCTGTTCCTTATCTGGCTAAAAGCTCGGATATTCGTCTTCATGCAACTATAATAAATTAACAAAGAGAGGATGTGTTATTTATGTCAGAAGAAGAAAATCTTTCACCTGCATATGTTATACCACGTAATTACGAAGATAGCTTTATTACCGCCGGCGGGCTTTCGTTCAGAAGTATTGGCGAGGGTGCCCTGCTTGCAGCTTTAACAATTCCTATCTTTATTTTCTTGCCTATCAGATTGCTTTACAGAGCTATTCTTATAGCTGTATTCGGCGGTGCGTTGTTTGCTTTCGGCGTTATAGGCATTAAACACTGCTATCTTTCCGAGTTTATAACGAAGTTCTTTAAGTTTAAAAAAAGCTGCCACGTTGTCGAAAGAGACGATAGTCACGTTTTTGACAACCTGATAGCCGAAACTGAAGATGCAGAAACACAAAATGATAGCGTAGAAGAAATCATCGAGTCGGAAACAGTAGAGACGGATGCTCTTGATTCAGATTCGTCAATTTCCGAGAAAGAAACCAAAAAGAAGCCAAAAAAGGGCAAAAAATCAAAAAATTAAGTCATATATAAAAAAAGAAAGGAGGTGCTTTTCATGAAAAAACCTGAAACTTCAACTGAAAGAAAAAACGAAAGTGATAAGAGAGGTTTTAAAGAGTTCTGGGCTAACAAATCTACACGATGGGCGTTTTGGGCGTTTATCGCTGTTGTTCTTGTAACTATCGGTGTTTTCATTCTTAATGCAACAGTCGATATTTAACCTGTGATTGTGGTCTTACAATCAACAGAGATTACAATGCTGCAATCAACATAAAAAATGAAGGTTTACGCATACTATTGTCTGCTTAGACCTTGTACTTGGTAGGATAGGAACTATCCGAACCTAACGCTTGCGGACACTGTGTAAGATTTGATTGCATTTTATATGTAATTAAGCGTTGGTGGTTGAAACAAGAAGCTCGGTATTTAAATGCCGAGTAGTTCACTTTGTCGGTTGTCAAGGCTCCTTACTTACAGTTTTGTTTTTTTAGACTAAAGACGCTGTGCTTTTGCATGGCGTCTTTTGTTTTGTGCATTTGTTCATAAATTAAATTCAAACAAATTCAAACAAAAGGGCAAATTTCTTTGATTTTCGGTCATATATAAATGAAAGGAGAGCCTCAGAAAAAAACAAAAACCGTGTGAAGATAAAGAGTAAATCTCTATTTTATGTGTGCTTTGTCTTGACACAAAATCAAAAATAACTATAATATATCTGAGGTGGTAAAGAACTATGAAAAAATTTAACTTGAAAGAAGCGGCAAAAAACCTTAACGAAAAGCTTAAAAACGACAAGAAGTTTAAAGCTCGTTTTGCTACTCTTACCGTAGCGGGAGTAATCGTTATAGCAACTGCGATAACCGTTCCTACGGTTGTGCATAACAACAAAATCAAAGCGGAAGAAAACACTACGAATGTTGCCGTGCAGGCTGAACCGGAAACCGAGACTACAACATTGCCCGACGGCGTTGAAACTACCGTCGATGCGGAAGGCCACGTTGTACCCGTAACCGACGAAAGCGGTAACTTTGTTTATACCACCGCTACGCCGGAAACAACCATAGCTGCTATCGAAAGCACCGTAGCAAACGTTAACAACAACACAAACAACACCGCCGGAGGCAACAAGGGCAGTTCAAGCAATACAGGCAGCTCAAACAATAAAAACACAGGCGGCAATAAAAACACAGGCGGCAATAAAACAAACAGCGGTAACAAAAACAACTCTGGCAATAAGGGCAACTCCGGTGGCTCAAATAGCAGCGGTGGCAGTCAGCAACAGGGTTCTCGCCCTGTGACCGAAGCCGATGTCAAGGCTATTGTTGAAGAAGCTAAAGCTTACGCAAGAAATAAATACGGCTTTGTTATAGACTCGTCTTTAACCGAGGTTGGCACTTCTTGGGGTCCTGAAACAGGTATATTGGCTAAGTTTGATGATGCGCACAAAGCTAAATACTCCAAGGATTTGCGTGACGAGATTGATAGTACGTATAAGGGCGGTAGGCAAGATTTTTCGGAGTTGAGCGATGAGGAATATGCTGAATTGTGGAAAAAACACCCAGCTCGAATGAATATTTTCTACAAATACCGTCCTAATGACAGCGCCGAGCCGTATTACATTTATGTTGTTTATTGATAAAGTGTTATTCGCTCCCAGCGATAACGCTCCTCACGAAGATAAGGTCCTCTTTTTGGAGGACTTTATCTTTTTTTCTTTTTGCATAAAATATTCTAAATAAAAAATGTTGAAAAGCTCTTCTTTTTATCATATAATTATTATAAAGAGTAAATTCATATTATTGTATTTATGAGGTGTGTGCCATTATGCAAAATAATAAATATACGTTTGACTATATTTTTGATGATGACTATAATCCTAAATATGTTAATGGGGCTTTTGGAGGAGTTAATCCGCAGGGTGAAATTAACTTGAATTTTTACTTGGAAAGGTTTGCTCTCCCTAAAGCCGAACATGTTGAAATTGACAATGAGAGTGATGTTACTAAAGTAATTCGACAGCCCGAAGATGTAGATAAGAGATTTATCCGTTTTATTCAGTGCGGAATTACTATGAATAGAGATAGGGCACAAGAAATATATAATTTTTTAGGCCAGTTATTAAGCCAAGATGCAGAAGAAAAAGAAGAAAAAGAAGAAAAAGAGGTCGAATAATATGAATAACACAAGTACAAATTATGATGTTTTTTTGAATTATAAACCATATGTAAATACATCTTCTGAGGCAAGCAACGAAATGATATTTACGATTGCAAAGTGGTTTCTTTCAAAAGAAAGTATGTCTAATAAAAAATTGCAAAAAATGTGCTATTATGCGTATTGCTGGTGCATTGTGTTTTTAAATGATATGGAAGACTCTATTGACAAGAGTATTTGTAAAGACGGTTTTGAAGCTTGGATTCACGGTCCTGTATGTAGAAATTTATATAACAAATACAAAAGTTATGGTTGGAACGATATTCCGATGTTTGACGGAAAATTGAATTTGTCAAATCAAGTTGTTGAGGTTTTAAATGAGGTTTGGGAAGCCTACAGTAATTTAACGGCTACACAATTAGAAAGTCTTACACATAGCGAAAAACCTTGGATTGAAGCTCGGAAAGGTTTTGATTTTAACGAAGCGTCAACTCAGAAAATAGATGTAAAAACAATTTATGAGTTTTATTCTAAACAAGTAGTTCATGAGTAAGATAAAAAAAACTTCAACAAAAAATATCGGTCAGGAAAAGATTTTGACTCCACGGTTGCCAAGCAGCGTCGGATTGTGTTTTAGCTTTAAAGATTTCAAAAAGCAGTCGGTAAAGACCCGCAGCTTTAACAACCATTTTCAAGACGAAAAAGAATGTTTTTCTGTTATAACTAAATCTTTAGAAAAGATAAAACATATTTCCGGTTTTCCTAATTTTGTTGAATTAAAATCCGATAAAGGTATGCATTGCCATGTGATAAGCAATGATTATAAAGACTCGGTAATATCTATTCTCAAAAAATATGGATTTCCAAAAGGAAAAATCGAAGAATTGTTTGAGGGGAAAATATATCAAGTCAAAATTGCGGATGGTTCCCCTGAATCAAGATTGATTTTTTATTTAATTGGCGGATACATTTTGATGCCGTTGTATGTAGACACAAATCATCAGTTGTACAAAAGTCAATATCGTGGATATGATAACAATTTGCCATCAAAATCTTATTCTTTATAGGAAGTAGCGTTAATAGGCGAATTTGCGGCGAAAAATGCGCTGCCTGCCCACATATCAACTTTTGTGCTAAAATGTTTTGAAAAAAAGCTGACATTGACACGTGAAAAAAATTGTGAAAAAAAGTTGACATTGACTTTAAAGAAATCCATATGTTATAATAAGTACAACAAAAAGTGCGAAAAAACAAAGCACCGAAAAAACAATCAAATAACGAACATCAGACCGTTTCCCTATGGGAAGCGGTTTTTTTATGCCTTTTTTACATCGAATTTTCGCAAAAAGGGCAAATTTGTAAAAAACCTTTTCATATATAGGTGCAAGCAAAAATCAATTTTTCAAATAGGAGGAGGTATCAATATGCTCTTTGTTCCGAATTACGGTACGGGCTTTTCGTAGCACCGCATCACATATGCAAAATGCAAAAAATATTACTGTAAGTGTTTAAAAAACAAAAATTTATACGAAAGGAGAAATCCAACTATGAACACTACAAGTATTCATTCAAACAATCGAAAACAGACAAAAATCGTAAGAATCGTGTCCGTCTTTCTTGCCGTGCTGATGATGTTGTCGGTAATACCGCTGACTTCATCGGCTATAAGCGACGGAGAAACCGTAAGAGTTACCGGCAGAAACGACTGGATAAGCGGATTTTATTATGACTTTACTTCACATAAAGAGTTAGGCTTGGGCGGTAAACACGGTCAGCATCAAAGACTTAAAGCCAACGGTCAGGTTGCCTATTGCGTTGAGCCGGGCCTACAGGTGCAGGAAGGTAATAAAACAGCAAGCGAAGTCTATTATGACCTGTCTAAAGACCAACAGCAGCTTATTAAATACGCCTTTATCTACGGATATAACGGTACTCCGCGATACGGATATTCAGGTGATGTTGAAGAGGTTGCTACACAGGCTATTATGTGGGCTATTGTTAAAGGTCTGTTTAACACCGATAAAACTGAGCCGTTCCTCAACTGTGCTTTCGGAGGCAAGACAAGCTCCGCAAACAGAGATGCTTGTAAAGCTGTATATTACAAGATAGAAGCTCAGATGTTGAGCCATGGAACAAGACCGAGTTTTGCAACAAGATACGACTGGCAAGCTTCAGGCAAAACCATAACTCTCGACTACAACCCGAACACGGGCAGATACGAAAAGAGTATATTTGACGATAACCACGTTATATCTGGATATACATTCAGCATGCCGGGCGTTGAGTTTGAGGTTGTGGGTAACTGGCTTAACATATTCACAACAAACGAGTTTGACGGTTCGGAAGTAGTTACAGGCGAAAGGACCAACAACTCGTTTTCAAATCCGTTGCCTCAGCTTACGGCTATGTACTGCGTTGGTCCGGGTCAGACTACGGCAACGGCAGTATCAAGAAACGACCCTGTTAATGCGTATTTCTCTCTCAAAACAGAGGGTAGAGGAAAAATACAGATAAACAAACATGCCGAACAAGGCGATAGTCAGGGAATGGTATTCAATATAAGCGGTAACGGCATCAATATGGATGTAACGATAAACAGCGGAAACGGATATGACGGATATGTTGTTATAGACGATTTGCGCCCCGGTACATACACAGTTACAGAAAAGGCAACGGGCGAAAAGTATTATGTAGAACCTGATTATCAGTATACAACCGTTACGCCGAACAACACTTCAAATGTTTGGTTTTCAAACAACCTTAAACGCGGCAACATTGAAGTCAGAAAGAACGCTGAAGACGGTATTAAGTCAGGATACCAATTTAACATATCCGGTACTGCAATTGACGGCGAAACAATAAACGAAACAATCACTACAAACGCTGAGGGTGTTGCTACCAAAGAAGGCTTACCTATAGGTACATACACGGTAAAAGAACTTAACTGTCCTTCCTATATGGTAGTGCCGTCAGACCAGACTGTTACCGTTAAATATAACGAAACCTCTTCCGTAACCTTTGATAACAAATACAAACGCGGAGATTTGGTTCTTTCAAAAACGGACGCGGAAACAGGCGATATAATACTTGCTGATGATGCTGTATTCGCAGTAAGCGAATATAACAAAAACACAAACGAATATGATTTCGTGTGCAACTTGTCTCATTCGTCTACACTTGACAACGACAGATACGGTTGTACCGACGGTTATTATGTCAACAGATTACCCGTAACGGAAAAGAATGACGGAAAGTACAGAGTAACCGAAAAAACAGCTCCTACCGGATATGTAACAGACGGTAGGTCTTATGACGTTGTAATATCAAATGACGGCGATGTTATTAAGGTAAACGACGGTACTGTAGTTAACAAAATTCAGAGAGCACAGATTAACCTTACTAAAACCGACAAAGAAACCAACAAAGCTCTTAGCAATGCTGTTTTTGATATATATGCAAGAGAAGACATAATTGCTAACGGTGTTACAATGTTTAAAGCCGGAACAAAAGTCGGTACATTAACGACCGGCGAAAACGGGAAAGCTCTTTCAAATGCGCTTTATCTCGGCGAATATTATCTCAAGGAAGTTAGTGCTCCTACGGGATATGTCCTTAACAAAGACAATCACAATGTTTCATTGAAATACGACGGGCAGAAAGCTGAAGTATACATTCAATCGGAAACAGTTTCAAATATGCCGCAGAAAGGCATTATTGAAATTTCAAAGATTGATGCTGAAACCGACCGCCCGATTATAAAAGGTGCTGTATACGGTGTTTACGCAAGCACTGACATAGTTGTAAACGGCGATGTTAAGTACAAGAAAGACCAGCTCGTAGATAAAGTCTCTACAGATAACGGTAAAGGTGACAGCAAGAAATTGTATCTCGGAACATATTATGTCAAAGAATTGACGGCTCCGGAAGGATACAACAAGAACAACAACGTATACTATGTTCCACTGATGTATCAAGGTCAGGATGTAAGCATCTTTACGTTTAAAGTTACCGACAAAGACGTGTCTCAGAAGGGCAGAATAACAGTAACTAAGACCAATTCGGAAACGAATAAAACTGTCAAAGACCTTACCACAGAATTTGAAGTATATGCTAAATCCGACATAATCGTAAACGGTGAGATTTTATATAGTGCCGGTCAGCTTGTAACAACAATAATGACTAAAGACGGTGTGGCTTCAACGGAAAATCTTCCTCTCGGTGATTATTTCGTTAAGGAAAAGACAGCTCCCGTCGGTTATTCCGTTAACACAGAAAGACATGATGTAAGCCTTACGTATGATGCGGAAAAGGAAACTGTATATGCAGAAACCACAGTCTCTAATGCACCGCAGAAAGCTACAATAACAGTTCTTAAAGCAGATAAGGAAACGAATATCCCTGTGGAAAACGCCGTCTATGTTATTAAGGCTGCCGATACTATTAAGGTAAATGGAAAGACCGTATACAGAAAGGGCGAGAAGGTAGCCGAATTGACTACCGACAAAAACGGTAAAGCCACAAGCGAACCTCTGTATATAGGACAGTATATCGTTACCGAGAAATCAGCTCCAAAGCCTTACGTAAGGGACAAGAACAGCTATACGGTTGACATTACGCCCGTAGACCAGAACATTACTCTGTATAACAAGAATTGTGAAGTCACCAACCTTGCACAAAAAGCTACTATCAAGCTTACAAAAACCGACAAGGAAACAAACAAAGCTTTGAAGGGTGCAACTTTTAATATTGTTGCAGCAGATGACATAACAGTTAACGGTGATGTTAAATATCACAAGAACGACATAGTAACATCGTTTACAACCGATGAAAACGGTGTTGCAATATCACCCGAACTCTATCTCGGTTCATACAAACTTATTGAAACAACTGCTCCTAACGGATACGTATTAAATACGGATGAAGTATTGGCAAACCTTGAATATCAAGGTCAGGAAGTCGAAGTGTTCCAGAACAGCTACACAGCGCAGAATGCTCCGCAGAAAGCCAACATTGAAATTACCAAATCCGATGTTGAAACCGAAAAACCGATTAAAGGTGCTGTGTACGATATATTCGCTGCGGAAGACGTAGTTGTTAACGGCGAAGTTAAATATACCAAAGACCAATTGGTCGATACCGTAACTACCGACGAAAACGGTAAGGCGGTTACAAAATATCTTTATCTCGGCAACTATTATATTGTTGAAAAAACCGCGCCTTACGGTTATGTTATTAACAATACCAAACAGAATATATCATTGACATACAAGGGTCAGAATGTAGTTACATTTACCGACTATGCAAGCTTTGAGAATGTCGCTCAAAAGGGTGTTATCGAAGTACGCAAGACAGGCGAAGTGTTAAGCAGCGTTGAAAAGAATGAAGATAAGAACGGTAAAATATACACTCCCGTATATGCCGTAAAAGGTCTCAAGAACGCCGTATATGACATTATTGCTAACGAAGATATTTATACTTCTGACGGTACAAAACGTGCTTCTGAGGGCGAAATTGTCGATACTGTGAAGACAAATAGTGAAGGTGTTGCAAAGAGCAAAGAACTTTATCTCGGCTCATATAAAATCGTTGAAAAAACAGCACCTTACGGTATGACCCTTAACAATATTCCGCAGTATGTTACACTCTCGTATGCAGGACAGAACGAAAGCATTGTATCTGACTCCGTATCGTTTACAAACGAAAGACAGAAGGCTACCGTTACAGTTGACAAGCTTCTTGAAAAAGATGACCTTTACAACATAGGTAACGCAGACGAAATAACAAATGTTAAGTTTGGTCTCTATGCTAACGAGAATATTCTTGCCGACGATAACACGGTTCTTCCGAAAGACGGACTTATAGAAATCGCTTCGGCAGACAAAGACGGACATATAATATTTAACAGCGATATTCCTCTTGGTAAATACTATGTCAAAGAAGTATCGACAGACAAGCATTATATACCGTCCGATGTTAAATATCCTGTAGAGTTCAATTATGCCGGCCAATCCGTTCTTGCCGTTACCGTAACAGCCAATGACGGTAATGCCGTGGAAAACGATATTATTCGCGGCAAGATATTGGGACATAAGGTGGACGATGACGGCAATTCCGTCGCAAACGCTACAATGGGATTGTTCTCAACAACCACAACCGAATTTACTAAGGACACGGCGTATCTTGTAAGCAAGACCGATGAAAACGGTACATTTGTGTTTGATAATGTTCCTTACGGAGACTATATCGTAAGAGAAATTGAAGCTCCTGAGGGCTTTGTATTAAGCGAAAAGTCTACCCCGGTATCTGTTACGGATAATGCTCAAACTGTTGAAATCAAAGTTCTGAACAGCATTATAACCGGAAATGTAACCGTTACAAAGGTTGATAAAGAATATAAGGATAAAAACATTGCCGGCGCGGTATTTGACATATACCTCGACGTAAACGCCAACGAAACTTATGATGAGGGTGTCGATACGTATTACGGAACAATGACGGATAATCACGACGGCACATACATAGCCGAAGGGTTGCGTTATAACGGATATTTCCTTCACGAAAAAACAGCCCCTGAAGGTTTTGTGGCGGACGACGAATATTATTATTTTGAAATAAGAAATAATAACGAGACTGTTACTGTTTCAAATAATGACGAAAATACGTTCGAAGACCGTCCTATAATCGGTACTGTTGAAATTACAAAGACCGATGTAGCTACAGGTGCTCTTATTCCGAACGCAGGTTTCAGAATTTATGACGCCGACGGCAATGTCGTCGCCGAAGGGTATACCGATGAAAACGGTGTAGCAACATTCACATTAAGATATGGTAAATACACGTATCAAGAGTTTGATGCTGCTCCCGGTTATATTCTTGATGAAACGCCGCATGAGTTTGAGATTAAAGAAGACGGCGAAATCGTTAAAGCTGATATGACTAATGAGGCAATACCAGCTGTTGAAATACCTCAAACCGGTACAGCCGGAAAAGCAATCGGTGCTTTCACAGGACTTTCAGCTCTTAGCGTTATCGGAGTTTATTTTGTTAAAAAGAAAAAGTCCGAAGCGTAAGTAAGTGAAAGCGGTATTCAAAACAAATCAAAAGTTAAGAAGGTCAATGCCGATTGGTGTTGGCTTTCTTTTTTGCAAAAAGGGCAAATTTGCCGAAAAATATTCCATATATTGTTGTAATAACATGATTTTTTAGGCGGTGATAAAATTGAAAAAAAACAACAAGGTAATGAGTTTTGAAGACGTTATCGGGAACGTCGAAATCAAAGACAACGTTATTATAACGCCGGATAAGAGGTATGTAACAATCGTTGAAATTGCCCCTATTAACTTCGACTACAAGACGGCGTTGGATAAGGAAAAAATAATTGATGGCTTTGCTCAGCTGACTAAGATAGGCCCGGTAACGATGCAGATAAAAAGTCTTTCGCGCCGTGCTGACGTAAACAAGTATATAAACGTTTTGAATCACGACTTTGCTCTCGAAAAAGACTCTCATTTAAAGCCATATCAAGATGATTATATGCGGCTTATAAAACGCTTGGGAGTTTATTCGGGTTTATCTCGTCGCTTTTTCATAGTTCTTGAAGCCTGCGGCAATGACACAGAAAAAATAAAAAGCTTTGATGACGCTGTTTATTATCTTGACAAGGCTAAACAAACCATAAGGCGTTTTATTCGCAACTGCGGAAATGCTGTTATTCGACACGGTGACGAAAAGAACTTCCTGATTAACACACTTTATGAGTTTGCCAACAAAAACAAAACAATATACGACCTTAAAGAACGCAAACAAGCGTTCTACGATGAAGCAAAGCGCATTACGGATAATGACGAAGAACTGCTTGATAACTTTGATGTTCCCGTTTCTACGCTTGTTTCACCTGAGAAAATAGAGTTTTACAGCGAATATTGTGTTGTGGACGGGACGTATTATTCGTTCCTGTACATTCCCTCTAAGGAGTACCCAAGCAGAATTTCTTACGCTTGGCTTACAGGAATAATATGCGGCGCAGAAGGTATAGATGTTGATATTTTTGTCGATAAAAAAGACTCTAAATCAATGAAGAATAAATTGCGTACCAAGATACGTATTAACAAGGCTCGGATGAATACTATGAAAAACACCGAGGGCGAAAACTATGAGGAAATCGGCAAATCTATTCAGTCGAGCGCATACATAAGAAACAGATTAAACAGCGGCGAGGACTTTTTTTATGTCACAACGATGTTCACCCTTTCCGCTTCTTCTTTAGAAGAGCTGTATGAAAAAAATTCAGCTGTTAAAGATATGTTCGGAGCCATTGATGTTGACTTGAATGAGTGCGAATACAAAATTAAAGAAGCTTTTTCTTCTTACATGCCGCTTAATACTCTTGACCCATACATATACGGTAAGGGCAAGAGGAACATGACAACATCGGGACTTAGTGCCTTCTATCCATTTAATTCGTTTGAGGTATCCGACACAGACGGAATTCTTCTTGGTATCAGTGACAACAAGACAATGCTCGTGATTGATAACTTCGACACTTCTAAGTATTCAAACGCTAACATAACTCTTTTGGGTACATCCGGTGCAGGAAAAACATTTACCTTACAGACGATGTGTCTTCGTTTTAGGCTTAAAGGCGTACAAACTTTTGTTATTGCCCCGATTAAGGGCGACGAATATGAACGAGGTTGTAAAGAAGTTAATGGTGAATTTCTTACTATTTCTTCGGGTTCAAAAACACGAATAAACATTATGGAAATTCGACCAAGCGCAGATGAAAACGCAAAGAAATTGGGTTATTCATCTAAAAGAGAAAGACAATCAATCCTCAGTAGCAAAATCGACTCTTTGCTTACCTTCTTCTCGTTGGCGATAGGCGATATGTCAGGAGAGGAGAGAACCTTTCTTGACGACGCTATCTTAAAGACATATTCGCTTAAAGGTATTACAAAAGATAACAGCTCTCTTATAGATACAACAAAAACTGTTGTAGACGAACAGGGAAATCCCGTTTCAAATGTAGTATATAAAGAAATGCCGATTTTGGAGGATTTATATAATGTGCTTTCTCAACAAAAGGGTACAGAGCGACTTGCAAATATCTTGTTGAGATTTGTTACAGGTTCGGCAAGTGCTTTTAACGGTCAAACAAATGTTGACCTCAGTAATAAATATATCATATTTGACCTTAACGATTTGTCAGACGAGTTAAAGCCTTTGGGTATGTTTGTTGCTCTTGAGTTTATTATGGATACTGTTAGGCAAGATAAGACACAGAAAAAGGTTGTCGCAATAGACGAGGCTTGGATGTTGCTCAACAAAAATCCTCTCGCAGCCGAATTTGTCGTTACTGTATTTAAGACTATTCGTGGTATGGGTGGTTCAGGTATAGCGGCAACACAGGATATTGAGGACTTCTTTGCTCTTGAAGGTGGTAAATACGGTAAAGCTGTATTAAACAACAGCCGTATTAAAATGATACTTCGTCTTGATGATGATGAAGCAAAAATCGTTAAAGAACATTTCAACCTTACACACAACGAACTGAAAACAATAACAAACTTTTCAAGAGGTCAAGTGTTAGTTAAAGCAAATGAAAACACTTTCACGGTTAATATCAAGGACTCAAGAAAGGAAACTCTACTTATAACATCTGACCAGAAACTTCTTCGTAAACTTGCTAACGGCGAAACGATTACACAGGATGACTTGGCTGCGTAAAATAATTGCGGAAAATGAAAAAAAGTTGACATTGACACGTGAAAAAAATCGTGAAAAAAAGACGACATTGATTTTTTAAACACAGCCTGTTATAATAAATATAACAAAAAGTGCGAAAACAATATGAAACCGTTTCCCATTTCGGGAAGCGGTTTTTTGTGTCCTTTTTTACATCGGATTTTCGTAAAAAAGGGCAAATTTTCTCGTATTTTCGTCATATATATTCGAAAGGAGAAATTTTTTATGGAGACCAAAAAAAGAAAAAAAGTTATGGTTGCATGTTGTATTTGCTGTGGGCTGGTTGCTTTAATAACAATAGGGGCAGCTGTTACAAAGCAAAACAAAAGTAAATGTAAAGCCGACGAAACGCTTGACAGCGAAGTTCTTTCTTCTTGTAGTTCCTCTTGTAGTGATACTACGAACGAAACGGAGATTACTTCTGAATCCATAACAGAGGCAGTAAGTGTCCGAATACAGGATACACTAAAAGATACTTCTTCGAATAATGAGACAGGCGAAAAAGAGAGTTCCCCCAACAATATTTCGAAGATGAAAACAACAACAGTCAAAACAGAAAAAACAACAGCATCAAACGCTTCTGTTACTACTGCTGCGACAACAAAAAGGGAAATTCCTTGCGGGTCAAATCAAGATATAAACCCGGAACAGCTTAAAGCAGAGGCAAACAAGCATCTTGGGTCATTTAGCAACGTGGAAGTGTCTTCGACACTCAACAAGAACAATTCGTGCTGGACGCTGACTGTTAATTCATTTAATAATCAAAAGGTCTTACAAGACATAAAGGAATGTGCAGAAATCGAATATAATGAGTGCGTTAATGCCGGATATTTGAATAGAGGCGCACCGATAAAAATGTATGTCGATTATGAAGCCAAGGCGAGAGATGACCTTGGTCCGGGAGTGTGTTATTACACTTTTTATATTTTCTATTTGTAATAAGTTAATAAGTTAATTGCCGTATCTACTACGGTTTGTGCTTAGCAGTTATATGTTAAGAAGTTGCTCGTAAGCAATGGTTAATGGAGAAAATGTGTATTTGCGTTGGTGCTTTTTGGTTTTGCCAAAAATTACCAACAAGAAAAATACTCGTTTTCTCTTTTTTTATTTTCTTAGTGAGTTATCATTATATTTTACACGCTAATAAAAGGTATAGTCACCAAACATACAAGAAAGGAGGGAAATGTTTTGGTTATAACAACGATAGAGACGTTCATAACATTTGCGCTGTTGCAACAGCTACAGTGCCGTCCGCCGTGAGCCGACGGCTATGCAACATAAATGAACAGTATTATATTAACCAAAAAAAGAAGAAGGAGGTAAAAATATGGTTAATAAAAAGCAGAAAGTTTTTGCAAGAGTTCTTTGTTCGATACTCTCTGTGCTTATCATACTTGGGTCGTTTTCTTTGTCTGCTTTTGCGGCGAATGTAAACAACAAATACACTATCAAACAGTCGCCTACTCATTATAAATACATTAAGTATTGGGGTGACGACGGGTCTGTAGCATCTCCGTCTCAAAGAGGTTGGGAAACGTTTTACAAAAGAACGGTTACAGCAACAGGCGAGGCGGCTTACTGTTTGGAGTTTGGCAAAGATTTTGCCAATGGTACATCTACAGACGCCGTAGACCTTGTTGATACAGCCGCTTGGCAGAACGCAAGTAACACGGCCAAAAGAGGCGTCGTCTTAGCTTCTATATATGGTTATCCAAACTCTTATTCAGAATACGGAGACGCAGGCTACTATGCAACTCAGGTAATTATTTGGGAATACATGCTTGGTTATAGAACAAGTGCTTCCTCGGATATTTACGCCGGAATTACCGGTGGATATGATGAAAACAATAAGTGCTGTCGTTTCATTTTGAGCATGCAGACAAAAGGATACTCAGATATTCTTGAGGCATATCGAGGCATATTAACCGAGATGTCTAAGCATACGGTAAAGCCGAATTTGGGTGACTCTTTGAATTTAAAACTTGATTATGATGCGGCTACCGGTAAATACACAAAAACGTTTACAGATACGAACGGCATTTTATCCGAGTTTAATATTACAAACACGGATGGGTTGTCAGTTTATAAAAACGGAAACGTTATAACTATAACTTCAGATGCTCCGATAAACAGAAAAAGCCTTAAACATATCGAAATGATGAAAAATCTGACCGATTGTCACGGCGGCGTGGCTTTGTATGCTACCGCTAATCCTGAACTTCAGACTTTGATTTGCGGTTCAATACCCGACCCGCAAGTAGTGATGTTCAACGTTTATACGGATACAAGTGCGTTAAAGATAACGAAACATTCCGATGATTCGAACGTAAACAATGTCGAATTTAATGTTCGTTGCGATGCCACGGGATTCAGTCAAAACGTAAAAACCAACGCAAGCGGTGTAGCTGAAGTGAATAATCTTCCTGTTGGCTATGAGTACACCATTACCGAAATTACACAGAACAACTACATACCCGTAGCTCCACAGAAAGTTACTTTGTCTTTCAATACAATTCCGAACGTCCATTTTTATAACGTTACTAAAAAAGGTTCTGTGACGGTTAATAAGGCGGACGCTGAAACCGGCAGAAAGCTCAGTGGGGCAGAGTTTGTGATTTGTAAGGGAACGTCTTGGAACTGGGATAATCTTGTGTGGAATGACACTTTGAACGACGATTATTTTGTAACAGACGAGAACGGAACATTTACAGCAAACAATCTCCCGGCAGGCGATTATATTTTGAGAGAAGGTCAGGCACCGGACGGATATATGCTCGATGAAGAATTATATCCGTTTACCATCGCCGACCAAAATTCAAACATAACGCTTGATTTGGTTAATAAGCCGAAAGAAATTCCTTTTGACGTTGATGTTGAAATCAATAAGGAAAATGAGGTTGGCAATAAGCTTAAAGGTGCCGAATTTTCTGTTTACAAAGCCACATCTTCGTTTGAAATATCAGACGAAACACCTGTTTTTACGGGCATATCCAAAGACGACGGAACGTTGAAGATAGAAAATCTTGCCCCCGGCTACTTTGTTATTAAAGAAACAAAAGCCCCGGACAGATGTGCTCTCCCTGCGAATGAAATTGTTGCTTGTCTGACAGTACAGCTCAACAAAGAAGGTACTGCGTATGAAGCAAAGTTCGGTCAGCTATCGGACTACTCTTCGGCTAACGGCAATGTGCTTACGGTCGTTGACAATCGTATAGGTGTAACTCTTCGCAAGGTTGACGCCGATACAAATGAGGCTCTGCGCGGTGTCGAGTTTGAAGTTAAATCTTCTGACGACGACAAATTCACAACAATTACAGACAAGAACGGAATAGCTGTTGTTAAAGGATTAAAAGCCAACACAACCTATACGTATCAAGAAACAAAAGCTCCAAACGGATATTATCTTGACGATACAGTGTATTCGTTTACTACAGATACATACGGAAACATTGATGTATCAAACAATGTTAACGAATCAACAGGGTATCCGGAAATTGTTGTCAAAAACAGCGAGACTGTTTTCACAATAAAGAAAGTAGACGAAAACGATAATCCCCTTTCAAATGCAATGTTTGACTTGTACAACAAAGAAAACATATGTGTAAAACGCGGTCTTGTTACCGATGAAAATGGTTTGATAGTTCTTAAAGGCTATTCGGAAGGAGACTATTATCTCGTTGAGACAAAAGCTCCTGACGGTTATCTTACAACTGCTCAGAGCAAAGACGAAATGTCCTTCTCAATTTCTGCAAAGGCAGCCAAGACTATAACAATTCATGACAATTCAACTGTTATCTCTCTGAAAAAGGTAAACGCAAACGAAAATATAGAAGACAGAATAGCGTTATCGGGAGCAGAATTTAAGCTGTATAAAGTTACAGATACCGGACTTGAAGCCGTAAAGGATGCTGCAACCGGACAAGATAAGATTTACACTACAGATAAAGACGGAATAATTACCGTGAAGAACTTACTTGTTAACGTTACTTATTGTTTTGTAGAAGTAAAAGCTCCCGACGGGTATTATACCAATCCGGAAAAGCATTACTTCACAATAACCGAAAGCGGAAAAGCCGTTGATGAAAACAATGAAGTAATTGCTAATAATGAAATTATCGCGGTCAACGCAAGAACATCTTTCACAGTAAGAAAAGTTGACAGCTTAACAAATCAAGGAATTGACAATGCGCTGTTTGTTGTTTACAAAGCAAATGCCGACGGCAGCTTTAATCCGAACTGCAAGGTAGCGACCGGCAAAACAGATGCATCAGGTCTTTGGAAAATAGAAGGCTTACCGGAGGGAACTTACTATGCTGTTGAGAAGACGGCTCCGACAGGTTATGTGCCTAACCTTACTCCGATAAAGTTCACAATCGGATTTGCTAACGACAATGAAATGACGGTAAACAACGACAGAATTTCAGTAACTCTTAAAAAAGTTAACGCAGATAATGCCGAAATTACCCCGTCAGGTGCTGAATTTGACATTTATGAAAAAGGCACGTTTAGTGACACAAAAATCAATAAAACGTCTCTCAAACCGGACGAAAACGGCGAAATTACAATATCTGACGGACTTGAATTAAACAAGGAATATTATTTCGTTGAAACATTAACTCCGAAAGGATATTATACCGATTCCACCAAGCATTACTTCAAAATAAACAATGACGGTAAATGCACCGACAAGGACGGCAATTTACTTAATGAAGTAGTAATAAGCAATGTTCCGACTCGCTATACCTTAGCAAAAGTTGATGCTGATACTAACGAAAAAATATCCGATGTAACATTTGCAATCTACGCAGATGACGGCACTTATAAAGGCAGTTACACCACCGACGAAAACGGTACTATCGTTCTTTATAATACTCTCCCTGAAGGCAAGTATTACGCTGTGGAAACAGCTTTCCCTGACGGATATATTCAGGACAGTTCGCATTATGACTTTGAAATAAATTCTTCGACTAAGGACACAGTGCTTACTATAAAGAACAAGAAAACAAGCGTTACGCTATCAAAAGTAGACCTTGTTAACGGTAAACCCGTTGAAGGAGCGACCATTGAAATATATGACAGCACCGGCAAATGTGTTTACGCGGGTGTATCAAATTCAGAGGGTACAATCACCGTAGATTACTTACCTGTGGGTACTTATACTTTTAAAGAAACAATAAATCCCGACGGGTATCAAATCAACAGCGAAACTTATGAGTTTACTTTAAATGCCGACGGAACAATAACAAACGGATACGCCATTACCGATGCACCGACAGAAGTTATAATCACTAAAACCGATGCAGACGGAAAGCTTCTTAAAGGCGCAACAATCGGTATTTACGATTCGGAAGGCAAAGAAGTTTATCGCGGTGTTACCAATGAACTCGGTCAGATTAAAGTCCAGTATCTCAAGAGCGGCAAGTATACGTATAAAGAAATAGCTGCTCCTGACGGCTACAAGCTTAATAAAGAAACGTACTCTTTTGTTATCAATCGTGACGGCTCAGTCGAAGGCGAAAACGTAATGATTAACGAATCGACAAGCGTTACAATCACGAAGACAGACAAAGACGGTGTACCTCTTAAAGACGCATTGATAGCTATTTACAACTCAAACGGTGATGAAGTATATCGCGGAACTACAAACGAATTTGGTAAGATTTCAGTTTCCGGCTTATATGCGGGAGATTACACTTACAAAGAACTTGAAGCTCCCAACGGATATATTTTGGATAAAACATCTTATAAGTTTTCTATTGACAACGAAGGTAATGTTACCGGAGACAATGTAATCGTTAATGCGGAAACTTCGGTTGTTATTACTAAGACTGATACAGACGGAAATCCGATAGAGGGTGCTACAATCGGCATCTACAACGAGAACGACGAACTTTTGTATACGCTTGTTACCGACAAAGACGGTAAGGTTTATGCTTATAACCTTTTGAGAGGTAAGTATTATTTCAAAGAAATACTTCCGGCAGAAGGCTATGAAATCAATCCCGAAAAGCACGAATTTGAGATTGCTCAAGATGGATTGGTTAAGGGCGAAACCACATTGGAAAACACGTTGTCAAAGGTTGTTATTACTAAGACCGATACAAAAGGCAATCCCCTAAGAGGAGCAGAAATTGGTATTTATAACAGCAACAACGAGCTTGTAAAGAGCGGAACCACAGACGAGAACGGAGAACTTGTAATATACGGACTCAAGCCGGGCACTTATTATGCACAAGAGCTTAAAGCTCCTGATGGTTATGTTCTCTCTGACAAAAGAGTTACATTTACAGTAACCGACTATGGTATAGCTGAAGGCGAATTTGTAATCACTAACGAAGCTGTACCCGTTACAGTAAATCTTCCTCAGACCGGTTCTACATTAACGGTTCGTGTGTCTGTTCTTGCTTTTGCATCGTTAATGATTAGCGGCGCAGCTATTTACGTCATTGTCAAGAGAAGACAAAAGAAATTAGTTGCGTTTGAGAAATAAATTCAGACAGTGAGTGATGCCGTGAGGGGCAAAACTCTTGCGGCTCACTCCATAAAATTTACAGAAAGGAAGGGAATTTATATGCTTAATAAAATAGCTCAAGTTGACGTTTACAACGGTGTCGGACTTGTCAGCAGCGCGGAAATAATGAAGCTGACACAGCTGAAACAATACTATAAGAATCAAGGATTTAAAGAAAAAAGAATTGACAGCATCATTAACATTATGCTCAACAATCACCTTGCGTATCAAATAAAAGGTACAGAGTATATCGTGAGTTCTCCGATGGTGTCATATCAGAAATATAACTCATCGCTCGAAAAAGCAATTTGGTTGTATATCGACAGCGTTAATACGAATGTGGAAAATGATATATTCAATTTTCACTGCAAATATCCGGCCGTGTTGTTTTTATCAAACAAGGAAAAGTTGTTAAGCGACATTACTTGTTTCTACATCAGAGACGGCGAAGAGGCGACTTCGTGCCGTACTATTGATACTAATTACAATATATACGGAGATAAGCAGCAGAATATCATTGTCATTATTGATGATGTTAAACAAATTGAAAAAATCAAATTGCCGGACGTTTTCAAAATTTTGTATTACGTCGTAATTTCAACCGATGGCAATGTTACTTATTATAATTTTGATGAACAAAATAGGGTATAAAGAGAGGAAAAAACCATGAAAAGCGGTACTAATAACACAAAAGGTGTTTCAAAAGAAGAAAGTGAAATCTTCGAGCAAATCGAAGGAGTGAATGAAGCGGTTAATCGTTATTTTGAAATAAATAACGCAAAACAATACGATAGAAAAGAATACGAAAAAGTGATAAATATGGAGGAAAAATTGGGGAAAATAGTTCTTAACATACGAGGTAATATAAACAATTTGTTTGTGTCAGCTAATAAAAAGATTATGCCTGTTACCTCAAATGTTATAGATTTTAACCTCAATAAATTCATAGCAAATGACTTTAAAGTTGAAAAAAACGGGTCGGTAATTAAAATTAAAATACCTCCGTTACTTCACAAAAAAGTCTATAAAAAGACTCAGATAAGCGAGAAATATTACGAGGATTATTACACAAATGAATTAGTGGACGGTGAGTTGTACGCATATTTACGCAACTATAAATTGACAAAACATATTTCAAAATACAAAGAAAAAGTCCTCATTTATGTAAAAAACGTAATATCAACTAATAGGAAAAGAAATGATATTCCGGATACAGACAATCACGAATATCATGACTTAATAAACACGATTACGACGGTTTTTCTCGAAGACGATTCACCCGAACATGCAGCATTTATGTTCGATACTGAATACGGCAGCACCAACAAAACCGAGATATATATAATACCGTACAGTGAGCCTGAAGAGATAATGCGTGTTGCTCTTGAAGCTCCTGCTTCGGCTCAATCGGAAAACAAAGAAAAAGAAAATATTATTGATTTCAGACTTGCTGTTTAGGCCAAAAAAACAGAATAAAATGTGTGCTAAAATCAAGCACTTTTTTGAGAATTTGATTTTGGCACACAAAAGATGCGATAAAAAGGTTGGCTTTGTGGGCTTTTTGGGGATTGCAAATAGCAAAAAATACAGAGCAATGGAGAGACGAGGCTACTTGTTATTTTTTCTATTTGGATTGGCGTGTGTCTTTACGTTTATACGAATGGGAAAAGACAAAGACGTCAAACAACACAGCCACCGTAAACAAGAGATTAAGCAGACCCAATAAAGGCCCAATAAAGAAAACGAGAGAGACGGCACTCGAAACACAGCAGTGAACTAATCCTTTGCGGTAAACTCAAAAGGGCAAAGAAACCCAAATAAAAAAGGAAAAGAAACACACTACAATAAAAGCAAACAAAACGAGCAGAGAGAAAGCCGAAAAAAACTCTCTACAAGCTTTACACATTTCTTTACACAAATCAAAAAAGGAAGGAGATGAAAAGAGAAATGAGAAACGAAATAACTGCAATGAAGCTAAAGATAATGCAAGTCCTGTACGTAGAGAAGTGTATACCGTCATCGCAGATAGAACTGTACGCAATGTACTTACGAACGAAAGGGATACAAATAGGCCCGTCATACTTGTACCGAATACTAAGAGAACTGATAACTGTTGGATATGCGGAGCGAATACGAGTAGGGTATCAGCAAAAAGGAGTGAGTATAAAAAGCCTTGAGGGAAAGAGCGGGTATAAAATCAAGAATATATACCGGCTAACGGCAGCGGGTCGGCACTATATAGAGAGTGAAGACCTAACGATATTGAACAAGGAACTTCGGGAGGATATGTGTGAGGAACTCGACATACGGCTCAAAGAAGGGCAAGTGGAGCAAGGGAACCGAGAGAGGGAAAAAAGCGAAGCCAACGAAGAAAAGGAAAATTTGATAATACTCAAAGGCAACCTTGTGGGTGACACAGAAAAGGCAAGCGGACAGGTAGCAAAGGAAAGCACGGGGTTTGTGTTGCAGAGTGCGCTAAAAAACGAGCGAGCTGTTCGACTTATGAAGACAGAACTGTTAGGCAAAGTCAGCGAGATAGGGAGGAAGAATATAAAGTACATAAGCAATGAAAATCTGCGAAGCAGCATAAAGAACAAAGGGGCACTGGCATCGAAGATAACGGGACTTATGCAAATACGTGATGCGGAAAGCAATGCACATTTTCTTCCGATATACAATCTCGGCGGAAGCGTAGGGGCGCAAAGCAAGAAGACCGAGCGAAAGATGAAAGCAGAAATAGAGAATAAATACAATACAGAAATAAGTGAAGAAATCTTGCTTGGAGAAAACTACGAAACGTTGCTATATAACATAGAAACGTTGCTGACGAGAAAGCGGGCGAAAAGGGAGGACGGAGAAAACAGGAGAATAAAAGCACTGATGATAGAGACGGACGAAGCACATCACACCTCAAAGCATTATCACAACATAGACGTAAGCGGGGCGAAGCAGATGGAGGTATATACCATTCCGCAGGAAATGCGGAGAGTGTACTATCAGCAGCGATTGCGAGAAGAGCAAGAGACAAAGAGATATTTCAGTCGCGAAGCAATAGAGAGGGCAAGCGGTAGTATATACAGTGCAAAGACGGAGGCAGAAAACGTGTATGTTGGATATGAGGTAAACATAGGCGAGCTGGTGCAGTTTATGACGCAGATGAATGAAACGGCAGGCGAAAGGAAAAAGACAATCATAATATGTCAAGAGAGCCAAAGGAGCTTATATGAAAAACTGACAAAGAGAGTAGGCGTTGAAGAAGACACAAAGATAATAGCAACGCCATACTACATATAAGCTTGTAAGGCGAGAGAACGAACAAATATTCATCTCAACATAAAAAAAGAAAAAACAAAAATAATCAAGGGAAGGAGGTAAAAACCTTGAATAAAAAAAGCACAAACAAAGGGAAGAAAGCAAAGAAAGCAATACCGTTAAAAGAAAAAATAGTAACGGAGATAAAAGAGCATTTTTGGCGAGACGTGGTGATAGCGTTATTCACGATGTGGTTCGCGGGCATCTTGGGGCAAGCGTTGAAATTACCGATTGCAACAGCGGCTCTGCGAGAAAAGGGGTTCACAGGAAGTGTAAGCGAAGCTGTTAAGATGTGTTTCTCTCTTAATCCCTTAAAGTGCATGTGGGCAAGCATAAGCACCGTGAGCGGTATACTCAGCTTGCTTTTGACGATAGCCTTGGTGTGGTTTGGATACAATTACGGAATTAAGCCGAGGATAAAGCAGGAGACGGGATATAAAGACGATAGGAACTTTACCGTAGCAGAAGAAGGCACATACGGAACATCGTCTCTAATGCGAAAAGAAGAAGTAGGTAACGTCTTGGATATGAAGGAGGTCGGAGAACAGGAGGGCATAATACTCGGACAGCTTGACGGCAAGGTACTAAGCGTTCCCTCAGATAAAGAGTTTGATGAAAAAGTCAAGCGGCTTAATTGGGGTATAGAAGAAATCATCAACAACAAGCTAAACAAGAATGTACTTGTAATTGGTGCTCCGGGAACAATGAAAACGAGAGCAGTAGTACGAAATTCAATCATACAAGCGGCGAAGCGAAATGAAAGTCTTGTAATAACAGACCCAAAAGGAGAGCTTGTTGAAGATACTGCAGTTTTCTTGCAGAACAAAGGGTATAAAGTACGAATATTCAACCTTGTTAATCTACTCAATTCTGATAGTTGGAATTGCGTAGCGTGTATAGGAAACAACAGCCTTGTGGCAAAGATATTTGCAGACGCAGTAGCCGACAACGCAGGAAAGGGAAATGATACATACTTCGTAACAAACGCCGCAATCATCCTCAAGGCAGTGTCACTGTATGTTATAGAAAGTCCGAATGAAACGGTAAAAACAATGGGGAGAATATATGACATTCTGTCAGAGAAGACGCCGGAACAGATGGATGAATTGTTTTGGGGCTTGCCGGAACGAAGCGTAGCAAGGCGAGCATACAATGCGTTTCGCCGGTGTAATGATAATGTAAAAGGACAAATTCTAAACAACATCAGTGCGATGCTTTCGGTGTTCCAAGACGATGCAGTACGAGATGTAACCAACACAGACGAGATAGACATAGAAGAAATATGCTATGAGAAGTGCGCGTATTTTCTGATAACCTCAGACCAGCACACATCGTTTGACTTTCTTGCAGTGTTGTTTTACGCAATGAGCTTTATCAAACAGGTAGAGTTCATAGACAAAGAGCGAGGCAAAAAAGAAGCGGGGTTAGAATACAGAGAAACGTTGCCAATCAATTACATTATGGACGAATTTTCGAACCTCGGACAGATACCGGATTTTGTAAGAAAAATATCGACGGTCCGAAGCAGGAACATCAACATAACAATCATCATTCAAAACATAGCGCAGTTGAAGAACCGATACCCGAACGACCAATGGCAGGAAATACTCGGCTGTTGCGACATCAAGATATTCTTGGGCTGTACAGATATGATGACAGCGGAATACATATCAGATGTAACGGGTATAGCGACAATAGAGGTTGAGAGTACGAACAGCACATATGACAGACAGGTAATGATATTCAATCAAGACACAGACTATCATGAAGTAAAGTCGAGAGGTCAACGAAAGGTAATGAATAAAGATGAAGTTCTGAGGATGAAAAACACAGATGAGCTCATCTTGCTTCGATGTCAGAAGCCGATACTCTGTCAAAAGTTTGATTATACATTACACCCTGAGTCGAAGAACTTCATAAAATCATCCCCGGCAGACCACATACCGGAGTGGCGCAGAAAGCGAATGGAGGAAGAGGCGGAAAACAGAAAAAAGGCGGAAGAGATAATGAAGGAGGCAAAGCTGCAGACAGCAAGGAAGGTAGAGGAATACAGGAACAACAGAGAGAAGTATATGCAAGATATACGAAACGACGAATATAAAAACTGTATAACGACAACCGAAAGAGGTGAAGTAGCAGAAAAGGCAAAAGTAGTTCAATTATCTCCGAAAGACAGCAAAGACAAGCAGAGGACGGATGCGTTCATCAAAGACTTTTTCGCACCGGCAACAACATCGACGGAAAGTAAGACCGGCGATGAAGACGACAGCTATGATTATGACGATGAAGCAGAAGGAATAGCGGAAGATGAAAGAGAAGCCGCATAAAACAAAAGCAAAAAATAAAAAAAACATCAAAAAACAGAAAGGAAAAGTGATAACAATGGCAGAAATTTATACATTACCGAAAACGCAGGAAGAGTTGACAACGCTCGAAAAAGAGCGAATGGCTGTCTACAATGAGCTCTTGGAAAGCCGAAAGGCGCAGAGGCCGTTAACAGGTAGAGTGATACAATGCAAACCGAATGACAAAGCATCAGATTCAAAGATGCGGGTAATGGCAGTGGTTAATTATAAAGGCTGGAAGATACTGATACCGATAGGGCTTATGGGTCTTGACTTATCGTCAATCGAAGAATACGGACGAGAAAAGAAAGAAAGTCTGTATAAACGATACATAGCGTCAATGTTAGGGACGGATGTCAAATTCATGGTGTATCCGAAAAAAGAAACGGACAGTATCAGTTCGGCTCTGCGAATGGCAATAGGGGACAGAAGTGCAGCGATGAAAAAAGAGCAGCAAGACTTCTATCTTAAAGTAAACAAGACAAGCGGCAAAAGCAAAATGGAAAGGGCATATGAAGACGGCATTATAGTCAAAGGGCGAGTCGTATCCACAAACAAGTCAACGTGCTTTGTTGATGTATACGGCAAACAGGTACAGATACCGAAGAAAGAGATGTCGTGGCGATACGTAGCTAATGTCGGAGATGTAGTGAGGAACAATGACATAGTTAACGTAAAAATAACAGATTTGGCTGTAAACCACGAAACCGGAGAAATAGATATGCAGGCGAGCCTAAGAGCTGCACAGGAAAACGTGGTAAAAAACAACATGAAGCTGTACAGCGAAGGAACGATAACTCTTGGAGTGGTAACAGGCATATCAAACGGATATTGGATACAAGTCGGCGACACAGAGACAGGAATAGATGTCTATTGCAAGAAAATCAACTGTATGGAGCTTCCCGAAGTCGGAGATACTGTAGGGGTAACGCTCTTTAAGATGGACTACGAGAACGGAATGACATTCGGGTCTGTTGAGAACATAGTCAGAAGAGCAAACCGATGGGGAAGTGTAGCAGCGTAAACGCAAGCAGCAAATAAATTAAATCGGCTTAAAGCAAAAAACAAAAGAAAGGCGGTGAGACTATGGCAAATAAGGATGCAAACTTTGCGGAAAGCTTAGAGAAGTTTAAAAAGCTTCCTGCTGCAACGCAGAAGAAAGGCTTTGACACAATGCTTGAAAGCATAAAAGCGGACAGTAGCGACAAAGAGATAGCTTCAACAATTAAAGAAGTAATCTATTGGGTTGCAAAGGTCGGCTAAGATGTCAAAGTAAAGTAGGAATAGTGAAAAGGAGGGGATAAAAAGCTCCTTCTTTTCAGCTTTTCCTGCTTACAAGGGCAAAAAATAAAAAAATCAAGTCATATATAAGAGTAAAGACAGATATTAAAATCATTTATTTCGGGGGTAAAGATATGAGTAGTTCGAGCAATCCATATATATCAGGAGTAAACACGAAAGGCAAATACTACCAAAACACCAAGCGGCTTTTAGACAACTATGACAATATATCCTTACAGGTAAAGTCATTTGAGGCGATTGTAAAGAAGCGATACAAAAAAGCGTTTGTGGATGTTAAGATAGAAGAGTTGTCAGCGGAAGAGATAGCGGAAATGATGACAACCAAAGACGAGTTTACACGAAGCGAGGTAAAGCTTCTCGAATGCAGAAGAACGTATCTGAAGAGCAAATATCTACTTGAACTGATTGATGCAGCATTAGAAGAATTAAAGACACGAGAAGGGGGAGCGATGCAGTATGAGATAATAAAAGCTATGTCGATACACGGCATAAAGTTAGACGAAATGGAAGAGTATATGATGTCTAAAGGACGGCCTATGTCGGCAAGCACAATATACCGGGCGTATGTGCAGGGAATATCAACAATGTCAGTGTTGCTGTGGGGGTACAAAGCAATCGCGACGGACATCACGGATGAGTTGTACAACAAGCGTATGCAGGACTTGTTTGACCTTGTGGCTTGACAAAGTATATGATTAGTGATATACTTATGTCATAATAAAAATATAAAAAATAACACATATCTGCTATCTCTTTTGAGGTGGCAGATTTTTTTATTTTATTAACAAAAACATAGAGCCGTATCAGTACAAATTGTGCTGCTGCGGCTTTTTGCTTTATGGCAAAAAAAGAGTAAAAAAGCTCATATATAGAAGAGCGAAAAAAATAAAGAAAGGAGAAAAATAATGGCAGCAGCAGAAGCAAAGGAAGTGCTTATTGCCCCGGAAAAGCACATATGCAAGTGTGCATATATCATAAATGTAAGCAGCGACAAAAGCTTTGTAGTTGCGGACCTAATAGATGAAGGCACGAAAAAGAGGTTCAAAGCAAAGGGAAAGAACACGATACCGCCGTATGTAGCGCCGATGTTGACAGTTGAAGTCACAGGGGTGTGGGAAGAATACAAAAGAGACGGCAAGACGTGCAAGATATTTGACATAACAAGATTTGAACCTTTGCAATATGAAAGCACAGAAAGCTTTGTAGGTTATCTTCAGACGTGCTATAAGGGCATCGGGCCGAAGACGGCGGCAAAGATTTTAAACGCGCTTGACGGGCAGTACACAAAATTTGGCGAGAAAATAAATGAAGAAGGATATTTCAACAAAGCAATAGGCAAGAAGCTTGCGAAGTCGCTTGTAGAACAATACAAGAATCATGAAAAGCAAGACGAAGTATACAAGATAATGCAGGCAGCCGGAATATCCGAGAAAAAAATCAATGAATTCAGAAATACTTACGGAAAAGGCGCAATGGAAGTGCTTGAGAGCAATCCATATGTGTTATATACGCAGTACAAAACGAGTTTCAACTCTGCGGAAGCAGTATGTATGATGATGCTTGGAACACATCCTGAGTTGCTAAAATCACAGGAACGGATAGACGCTTGTGTGCACTATCTTTTAAAGAACAAGGTAGCACTTCAGGGACACACGTATGTAAACTCGCGTCAGCTACTCGAATACACGTTAAGGAAACTTAACGAAAACAAAGTGAAAGAGCTTTGGGTAAACAAGGAAGACGTGTCTAAAGAGTTGTATGACATGTGCAAAGTATCAGAGCTTGTGTGTGGAAAGATAAAAGTAAAAGGACAGCTTGCCGAAGCAGATAAAGGCTGGTGGGTGTACGACGCTTATTATTATAAAGCTGAAGAGTACATCTCGAAGCGAATAGCGGAGATGGCAAATTTCCGGTACAAATATACAGAGGCAACAAAAGCAAAGTATATATCGACGATAAAGGAGTGTGAAAAAGACGCCGGAATAGAGCTCGAAGCAAAGCAAAGAGAAGCGGTGATGTCCGTATTAAGCAACAAAATCAGCGTAATAACGGGCAGTGCAGGCACGGGAAAAACGACTGTCCTTAAAGTATGTATAGCAGTGTTAAAGAAGCTTCATAAAGGGCAGTGCAAAGTAACGCTGACAGCACCGACAGGGAGAGCGGCAATGCGAATGTCGCTTGCAACAGGGCTTGAAACAGGAGCGTCAACGATACACAGCCTTTTGGGCCTTACAGGGCAAGAGGATGAAAATGTAGAGGTAACGCCAAACCAAGTTTCAACAGATGTGTTGTTCATAGATGAAGCGTCGATGTGTGAATTGAGTTTGTTTTACAAGCTTCTTTATAACACCGATGAACATGCGAAAATAGTGCTGATAGGCGACCCTAATCAGTTGCCTCCGGTCGGGGCAGGAGAAGTGCTAAAATCAATAATCGAAAGCGAATCGGTTCCGGTGACAAAGTTAAGCGTAATATACAGGCAGCTTGAAACAAGCTCGATAGTATATAACGCAACAAAGATAATGACCGGTAAACGTGATATACGCTTAGATGACGATTTTGTGTACTACCGATATTCCGACCCGAAGCAAATAAAATCCGCTGTTCTATACGCTTTTGAAAAAGAACTTGAAACGGTAAAAGACGTGAGAGAAGTTCAGATAATAACGCCACTTCGGGAGAAGGGCGAATTATCGGCACTGTCTTTTAACAAAGCTGTTCAAGAGATGTTAAACCCACTTCACACGAGCGTGTCTTCGGCCGGCAATACAATCTATCCGTTGTCGTACCAAACAGGAACGGGTTTAAGAATAAGAAAAGGGGATAAGATAATCTGCCAAAAAAACACACCGGAAATTAAAAACGGTGAAATAGGGATAGTTATGAGTATGACATCAGACGATAACAAAAAATTCAAATCCGCTGTAATTTCTTTTGAGAGAAGAGACCCGATAGAATTTACGCGGGAAGAACTCTCGGATATGAATGTTACTCTTGGCTATGCAATAACCGTACACAAGGCACAGGGTTCAGAATTTAAATCAGTCTTAATGCCTATAGCTGAGGAAAACAAAACAATGTTACGCCGAAATCTTTTTTATACCTCTGTAACGAGAGCAAAAGAAAAATTCACTCTTGTAGGAGACGAAAAAGAGATAACATATGCTATTAAGAATAATTCACAGGACTACCGTAGAACGTGCCTTGCGTCAAAAATCAAAGAAAAAGTCAACAGCTTAAAGCCAAAATCTTCTAAATCTTCCGATGAAGCAAAAAAGCATCAGGAATATCAGTTGACTTTGGTGTAAAGTGTAAAGATTTATTATAAAAAAGGAGTAAAAAATCATGAAATTCAATATTAACAAATACTTGGGCAACTATGCTATGCACTGCAAAACCGAAGAAGAAGCTAAAATCTTCTTACGCTATCTTGATAGCGTAGGCAGAAGGTGGGCTGACGGAACCTCGTATATTTCAAAGACAAACTGGGACGTTTATGGCCCCGATACCTGCTATGATTTTTACGATGGGACTTATTGTGCGAAAAGATATTTCTTAACTCGCAATTGTTATACTATTTTTGAATTCAGTGATTTTGAATGGGATAACAAAAACACAAAGAGAAAACCGGTAATTATTTATCAGAACGGACAGGACGTTATAGCTCTTGATAAAGAAACAGGCGAAAAGGCTGTAGCAAAATGTCATCCTAATGATGAGTTTGATTTTGCTATCGGCGCCAAAATTGCGTTCGGAAGGCTCTACCATTCACAGGATTACATTTCGGAAGGCAATGAAGCTAAATGTAAACCGAAATTCCAAGTTGGCGACCGAGTTCGTTTTATTAAGAAAGATTATGAAGTTAGCAGCATAAATATTGTTAACGAGCTGGGCGTAATAAGAGAAGCAGAAACAGGGGCCAGCTGTGTTTTGGTTGAATTTGACAACAATATTGGCGGACACAGTGGTGGCGGTAAAGGCAAAGACAACCATTGCTGGTGGGTTATGAATTCTTCCGAATATCTTGAGCTTGTAGACAACAAAGATGCTAAAGAAATCAATGTTGGAGATAGAGTTAAGGTTACTAATATCGGTTGTGCGTATGGCTCTTATACAGAATGGGTAACAAAAAACGCACCCGAATTTGCGGTGCATTATGATGTGCGTTATACTCCATACTTTGACCCGTCTATACGCGAAAGAATTACAGCATCCACATTCACGGTTGTTGCAAAAGCTCCTCATTCGGATTCCACCAACAAAACATTGTATCTTATACAAGACGAATTTGCCCGTTGTTTTCTTTTTGGCGAAGAAGGACTAAAAAAATGCGATTGACATAACATAGAAAGAATGTTATAATAATCACATAATACAAAAATAAAAAATAACTTATATCTGCTATCCATTTATTTGGGTAGCAGATTTTTTTTATGTAAAAATCAGAAAGTCGTATCATTGCGCTTGCAGTGCTGCGACTTTTTTATTTAGTGGCAAAAAAATAAAAAATTTGTTCATATATAAATGAACAAGAAAGAAAGGAATAATTTTATGAGATTTAATATTCACGATTGCAAAGAAAAAAAGGAGAAAATGATATGAAAAGCGTAATGATAAGCATTAAGCCTTATTGGGTATTTTTAATCATTGCTAAAACAATGGGTTGGAATATAGATAAAGAAAAGACCGTTGAGGTTAGAAAGACTTACCCTCAAGATGATGAGTGGAATAAGGTGGGAAAGATATATTGCACCAAAGATAAAAAGTCTTTTAACCATATTCCGAAAAAATATCAACCTTTCATGAAGAGATTCTTGGGCAAGGTTATCGGAGAGTTTATATGTGATGACATATTTATCATGTGGGATGGATATGCAGGAAACAGAGGTGAAGATTGTCTAACCTTTGATGAACGAGAAAAATACTTGCAAGGAAATAATGGCTACGGTTGGCATATATCTAACCTAAAAATATATGACGAGCCGAAAGAGTTAAGCGAATTCTACAAAAAGGATTTTAAAAAGGCTTTATGTTATTGGGAATATTTATTCAGCATAGATTGTGTTGATGATGAACCTGAACCGAAAGAAGAAGATTATATTTTAACAAAAGCACCGCAGAGCTGGTGTTACGTAATAAAGGAGAATTGAAATGAAGACTTGTAGAGATTGTGTAAATTATGCCAAGTGTGTAGAGAATTGCAACACTTATCACGCATCGAGACTTACACCGGATAGTGATGTGAGTGATAGGTGTAAGCATTTTGAACATAAAGCTGCGGCAATCAATACTGTTGTTTATTGCAAAGACTGCAAATACTATTCTGTTGACAATGCGTTATTAGGGAATGTATGCGCAAGATTATTTACTGTATTTCCTATGCAGGAATATGATTTTTGCAGTTATGGGGAACATAAAAGGAGAAAGAAATGAGAAGAATCAAAAAAGTAAAAATAGTTAAAGAGCCGGATATATGCATCGGAGACCACTTTATCTATAAAGATATAAAGTGGATATGCCTTGATATTATCGACGGCAACTACCTTGCAATCACTGCAAAAGTATGGCAGGAGCTTCCGTTTGATTTTGGTAATCATAACAACTGGAAGGAGTCATCCTTACGCAGAATGTTGAACTATAAGTTTCTTGACAAGCTTAACAAGAAACACCTTGTAATGCAGACATCTGACATGATTGCAGACAATGGCGACAAATCATACGGTACTTGTAAGGACTATGTAACGATACTGTCTTGCGACCAGTTCCGTAAGTACAGAGACCTTGTGCCATGCTACCCAGAGCGTATGTGGACACTGACCCCGTGGAGCTGTTACGGCAGCCTCGGTGGCACAGGCCGCACTGTTCGCCTTGTCAACCCGACAGGCAACATCAACGACTACAGTGCTTGCTTCGGTTACGGTGTCGCCCCAGTGTGTTTGTTTTCGTCTGAAATACTTAAATCCTCACATTTAGGTATCCAAAAACCAAACCAATTAGGAGGTAGTTGTAGATGAAACATAAAGTAGAATTAGTGCACAACTTAATGTACAGAGGTTGTGAGCCACACTGGCATTGTACTCATTGTGATATTTACGTACCAATTCATTGTTACACTAAAGAAGAACTTGAAAATATGGATTGTGAGGAAGATAAGAATGACAAATGAGAAGCTTACAAATGAAGAAGTAATAAAAATACTTAAGGAAGCTATTGACGTTATCAACCGTCAAGAGACAAAGATTGTAATCTTAAAAGATTATACTAAAGATTTAATTGCCGAAATTAGAAAATTGACTGGTTGTGAAATAATCAGCAACTTTACGGAAAATCAGAGAAGAATTAGAAGAGAAGCAAAAACTGAAGCATATAAAGAGTTTGCGGAACACTTGAAAGAAGAGTGGTTTAATCACTACTATAGTAGTCCTGATTTAGATTTTTACGAATTTGTTGATAAGTTCTTAAAAGAAACGTTAGGTGAAGAAGAATGAGAGTGACAATGTTCATTTGGCTCACAAGTCCGGCTTTCGGGCAGGTACTTGTATGGTTTTAACGGAGGTGCTCTTATGACAATCGAAGAAATTAAGAATATGGTTGAAAAAGAGGAGTATGATTTTTTACGAACTAACCCACATTTATCAGGAAGATTGGTTTTTCTGACACTTGGCGGAAGTTACGCATACGGAACGAACGTAGAAACCTCCGATGTAGATATTCGTGGCTGTGCTCTGAATCGCAAGAGCGATTTGCTTGGGCTATCTAATTTTGAACAGGTGGTTAATACCGAAACGGATACCACCGTTTATAGTTTTAATAAGTTGGTAAACTTACTGATTAACTGCAACCCGAATACAATCGAGCTTCTTGGATGTAAGCCTGAACACTATTTCCTGCTTACCGATGTAGGTAGACAGATGATTGAAAATAGAGGGCTTTTCTTATCACAGAAGGCGGTTGCGTCTTTTGGCGGTTATGCTACGCAGCAGTTGCGTAGGCTCCAAAACGCTCTCGCCAAAGATAGGGTTTCTCAAGCCCAGACGGAAGAACATATCAAAGGGGCGCTGGAACGTTCCATTAAATCCTTTGAGGACAAGTTTACCTCGTTTGAAAATGGTGGCATTAAACTCTTGACTGACAAAAGTCAGCGTGACGACCTTGATTTGGAGGTTTACTGCAACATTCATATTGACAAATACCCGGCGAGGGAATTTCAGACATTGCTTAACACGCTTTCTTCCGTTGTCGGGAACTATGAAAAGCTGAATCATAGGAATCGCAAGAAAGACGATGCACACCTTAATAAACACGCTATGCATCTTGTCAGGTTGTACCTCATGTGCTTAGATATTCTCGAAAAACAAGAAATATGTACCTATCGTGAAAATGATAGAGATTTTTTGCTGAGTATTAGAAATGGCGCGTTTCAGAATGAGGATGGGACATACAAACAGGAGTTTTTTGAACTGATTTCTGATTATGAAACCCGTCTTCAGTATGCGAAAGAGAATACCAGTCTCCCGGAAAAGCCTAATATGAAACGAATCGAGGAATTTGTGATGAGTGTAAATGAGAAATCAGTCAATGCCTAAAACCAGTTAGTAAAGCAATTGCTATTAACTGTTTTGAAAGATAAAATTCTCACATACAGCGGATGGCGTCACGCATTAAAGTATTACAACGAAACACATTTCTATGATAGAAACGAAAAATATAAATAGGAGAAAAAATCATGAAACCGATTTACGAGCCGAAAGGCAAAGCAAAAGAATACGGCGATTTAGCCATAAACATTTACACAGGCTGTCCGCATAATTGTTTTTACTGTTTTGCACCAAATGTTTTGCATAAAGACAGAAAAACATTTCATTCGGAAGTAAAGCCGAGAGAAAACATAGTTGAGGCTGTAAAAAAGCAACTTAAAGACGAGAATATCAGCGGAAAGCTGATACACTTGTGCTTTACTTGCGACCCGTATCCGACAGGTTATGATACAACACCGACAAGAGAAATTATCCAAGCTATCAAAGATAGCGGAAATAATGTTCAGATACTTACCAAAGGTGACGGAAGCAGAGACTTAGATTTGCTTGATGAAAACGATTGGTACGGTATAACTCTTGACGGAATAGGAGACGGTCTAAACCCGTTATGGAGAGCAAGAGTTGATGCTTTTGCAGAAGCACACAAGAGAGGAATAAAAACTTGGGTGTCTTTTGAGCCTGTGACAGACGAAAAGAAATTCTTTGTTGATTTACATTGGGTTGCACCGTTGGTTGATAAAGTAAAAATCGGCAAACTAAATTACCACAAGTCGAATATCGACTGGGCTGAATTTGGTAAAAAAGCCGAAGACCTCTGTATCAAACTCGGACTTGATTATTACATCAAGGAAAGTTTGAGAAAGGAAATGGAGAAAGGAATTTAAAAATGGTAAAATTGTATGTCAAAGACAATACAACAGGTAAAATCCACGAATACGGAACAAGCCCGCACGATAGTCTGGTTTTGAAGGAGGATGGTAGTATTCACTATCTCAACTTGCAAACTTGCACAGGTACACGCTTTCCGAGTGAAGGTTATTCCTTCTGTTTGGAGGACGGTAGTGACCCACGGGAAAGTGCAATGTGTAAAATATACAGTATGGAAGCGTTTTTAGATGTTGGAGGAAATTGATAAGATGAAAACAACAGGAGTTATTCGTAGAGTCGATGACTTAGGCAGAATAATCATACCTAAGAGTGTTCGCAAGGAACTCAATATCAAGGAAGGCGAGCCTATGGAATTGTTCATAGACGGCAATGATGTCGTTTTCCGAAAATACACATTTGATAACTGCGAAAATGAAACATACAACTGTGATGCTTGTGTAAAAAACGGTGATTGTATCGAACAAGGCATTGACGGAAAATCAAGATGGATGGAGGAACAGAAAGCATAATGATTAAAGTTATTAAGGAATTTGTAAAACTCGTCGAAGAAAATCCGACATTACCTGTAATCGCTATGGTTGACGGAGATATAATCGGCGCAGATGATTATGTTCGTTGGTTGGGAAAAATTAGCAGCGTTGAACTTGGAGAATACACCTTGTTTGGCGACCGTTTCATTGACGACAGAGGATGCTTTGAAGAAGAATATTACGATTCAAAAGAAGACGAGCTTTGCGAAAAGTTTGACTACGAACCGTGTATTTGCGAGTCTACTGTTAAAAGCGGAAAATATACTCAAGAAGAGTACGAAAGAAATTGCAAAAATGAAGAAAAACTTGACGCATATCTTGAAGATGTTGCAGAGAGGGCTTTTCAAAAAGCAATCATTCTTTATATCGGTGTTCCCAATTACGAGAACTTTGACGAGGAAATTTTATGATTTTGAGTGTAATCCCCACTGCTTTTAGGCGGTGGGCGATTGGCACTTTTGAAAGGAAATGAAAAATGAAACATGTATATGATGTAGGAAATAAAATATTTGAACTTATGACTGAGTTGTTTGAGAATTTTTCCGATGCGGATAATTTCATTTTAACTTCTCACGGTATTAAAATTGTCAATGAAATTGCAGATTGTGCAGAGAATACGTATGAGTTCGGAATGGCAAAAAAGGAGAATAAAGAGATTTTTAAAAAACTGGAAAATCAGACAGCAAAAAATATATGGTTCTTTCTATTAAGCCTTCTATCAAGAACGTCTCATGGTCCATATTACGATTGTCTCAGCATTATAATTGTTATGCCGATTTTGCGAGAACAGATGTACAAAGAAATGTCGTAAATATAAGTAGATGAGCTTGATGAAATGTTCCCCGGAGATTGTGGAAATGAGAATGCGGAACTTGAAAAATATCTTGACAAAATTGCAGATGAGAATTTCAAGACCGCAATCATTGTTTCAATATCTCCTTATTCGGAATAAGAAATAATCTACTTGTCAAATTACGGTCAAATATTGTATAATATAATAAACTTACTTCGCAGATAGGAAGTGCTTGCTATGTTTTGTTTAAAATGTCAAAAGGAAACGCCTGAAAACAGTGTATATTATATTTGGGCGAATAAAAACGATTTGAAAGAATGGTGCTTGTCTAAATCTCCATGCTTGTTTGAAGATTTTACGCAAATCGCAACTTTGAAGAGCATAATAGAGGAAACGTCAAGCACCTTGAAAAACATTATTATAGACGAAGTAAAATAACTTAGAAAGTCGGCATCTTTTGATGTTGGCTTTCTTTTTTTGCGCATTTTCTTGACAACACTTGGCTGTTGTGATATACTTAATACATAATAAAAATATAAAAAACAAAGTATATCTGCTATCCGTCTTGGCTGGCAGATTTTTTTATTTTATAGAATAAAACATAGAGTCATATCTTTGCTTTCGGCAAAGTTATGGCTCTTTTTTTTAGGAAAGGAGGCTTTTTGTTTGTGACTCTATTAGAACGCCTTGAAGCTTTTGAGCATAATCAAACAGAAGCTTGGTATAAAGACATATACATACTTAACAAAGGGAAATACGCTAAGGCTCCGGTCGTAAATGTAGACGGAGAAAAAGCGGTGAAAATGTATGGAAATGTATATGTAACGAAATATGACGAAACACGAAAGGCGTGGTTGGTAAACACAAAATACGGGCTGTACCGTTTTTGATAAAAATTAAAATAAAAAGTAAGGAGATGATTATAAATGAGTTTTCCCTTGGCTTTTGCTTTGAATACGTTAACTAAGGAAGAAGTCGTCAATAAAATCAGAGACTATATAAAAAATAATATGTATTTGAACGACGAACACGACGGAGAATATTCTTTCGATACTTACGTTGATTACGATGATGAAATTTCAACGGAAAGGTTGAAAAAAATCTTCCAAAGCGACGAGCCTATGGCAGAGTTCGAAGAGCAAATAATTGATATGTATGATAACTATTACGACTATGAGTGTGATGAGATAACAACTCAAATTCAAAATGAGTTTGACGAGGGTTATCACGACTTCATTTTCGAGTGGGTAAGAGAACACATACATATAAACTTTCCGTTTGACGAGTTCCTGAAAAGAACTGTTTGCGTTGATATAACCGTGGATACGGGTGACGCAAACTACGATTTTACTCTTAACTCGTTTTACGAAGGAAAAATAAACGATTTAGCTTCAACAGTATGGCTGTCTAAACAGCAAGGATACAGTAAGACACAGCTTAACAAGGCTTATAACGAAGGCGATTACAGTAAGAACAGCTTTTTAGAAAGTCTTGTTGCGGAATACGTTAATGAATGTACCGGTATAAATGCACTTACGTTTCTTGTTAAGATGCCATTAGGGCAAGCTATAGCAATACTGGAAACGAAAAAAGAACTTGGAAAAACAATAACGGAAGACGAAAAATATTGTCCCAAGAAAATTAAAAACAGGAAATACCTTGTTTTAGATAAGGATGTTAACTGCGGGCTGATAGACTTTTGGAACGGCTCAGGAAGTCTTTTAGAGCTTAAACTTGAAAAAGATGTCAAGCTCCCGATAAAGTTTGTTCACGAGATTTCGCCTGACAGCTGCTACAAATGGGGCTTTAAAAACATTTACGGCTGTGACGATTCGTTTTATGAGGAATCATTGATAAGTCTTAGTCTGTAAAAAAATAAACCAAGTAATTATATACAATAAAAAAGGAGAAAAATTTTTATGAAAGTAACATTTACAAATTCAGCAGAATTCAAAAAAGCTCTTGTCACTTGTGCGAGAGCAGCGGCGAGCAAAAGCCCCGTTCCGGCGTTAGAGTGTTTAAAAATAACCGCTACGGCGGACAACAAGGTTATAATAACAGGATACGACCTTGTAACGGGTATAACAACAACGCTCTGTGATTATATAACGGTGCAGGAACCGGGAGAGATATTGACAAATGCCAAAACGTTTGTATCTCTTGCAAAGAAGCTGCCGACAACGAAGACAATAGTTATTGAGACTTTTGATGATAAAAGCGTCAAGGTATCAAAACCCGGTATGGAATTTAACCTGCCTACGGTAGATATAAAGACTTATCCCAATTTGCCGTCGTTGGAATCAGCAAAAAGCTTCACGGTTCCGTTCGGTGATATGAAGGAAAGTATTGAACAGACACTGTTTGCGGCAGGAGACAATGACGAAGCGAGTCTTGCCAAGGGCTGTGCTTTCAGTCTTGAAGTAGAAAAAGGCGAAATGAAAGCGTTTGCGCTTGACGGTTTCAGGGTTGCTTGCCGTAAGACGAAGATAGCTGACGACTCAGTATCGTTCAAAGCAAAGCTGCCGAAGAATGTGTTGTTGGAGCTTGCGAAAAGCAACACCAAAGATGATGAAAACGTAATCGTGTCATATGACAAGAGGAACATTATCTTCGATATAAACAACAGCCGAGTAATAGGAAGGCTGTACGGCGGAAACATATTTGACGTGGACGCGCTGACGGAAAAAATAACAAAAGACAACACAGTGACCTTTAATGTAAACACATCTGAATTTCAGGATGCGGTTGACAGTCTCATTCCTCTTTGCACCGCAACGGAAAAAACTATCGTTGTGAAGTTTACAAAGAACGAGATTGAGTTTTCAATAGCCACAGCACTCGGAACAGCAAAGGTAAGTGTTGAAGCCAAGTCAAATGCCGAAGCAGAGTTGGTTATGGGATTTAATATTAACTATCTGTTAGAAGCAGTCGGAGCTGTAGAAAGCGAAGACTTTGAAATGACGGTAGGTAATGCATACAATCCCATTAACATTTTGGACGGTAAAGCTAATTTCATAACCTTGCCGGTTAGAATAAAGACCGCTGCATAATTTATGCTTGAGAACGGTTTGAGAGTAGTGCAAATCATTGATACTTGGATTACGCAATTAAACCGAACGTACAATTTATAGTGAAAATTTAGAAAGTCAACATCAATTAGGTGTTGACTTTCTTTTTTTGTGTGATAAAATAATACGTTCTGAAAAAATATGCGGTTTTTTGCTTTTTTCAGACATGAAAAGAAAAAACATTACGGAGGGCTATTTCATTTATGGAAAATGCGACTACAACAAAAAAAGAGTATGAATATTATCGGTTGGCGAAAGAAGCAATTGATAGAGGAGAGGCGGAAAATGCACTCTTTAATATCAGAAAAGCTCTTGAAAGAGTTGTAAAAGTTCTTTGCGGCCAATGCAATATTGACACTTACAAGGTGGATTTATGTGACTTAATCCAGAAAATCAGAGAAGCAAATATGATTGACGAAAAAGAGGAATCTCTTCTTCACCGTATAAGGATTAAGTCTAATTGTGGAGTCCACGCCCAAGAAGAGACTGAAAGAGAAGCGACTATTGATGATGCGGAAGAGTGTTTGCATCTTCTTAACCAAGTGCTTAAAGCTTTTGAAGGAAAATTAGAAAACACGGAAAAAATTGAAACAGCCAAAAAGAATAATAATGTACCTATGCGTAATCCCGATTATTATTCTCCCAATCGCCGTTATTACGGAATGTGGTATAATTGTTACACTAAGCCTGACCTTATGCGTATACCTGAGTACGTTGATTTAAACAACAAAGCCAATAAAGGCGATATTCAGGCAATGCTTGATATTGCTGTCGGTTTTCTGCCGAAGCAAATTCAATGGGGCGCTTTTCAATCTGTTTGCGTATCTTATGATTATTTCCGTGGATGTTGCGATGCGAAAGTGTATTTTTCTAATAATAACTATCTGTACGATGCGAGATATTATTATTGGATTGTTAAAGCTGCTACTCTTGCAGCTAAAAGGGGACTCGCAAATGAATTTGTCCCGCTAAAATATATTGCTACGGCGTTACTTGAAGCCTTAAAGATTTCATGTTTATATAATAATAACACTTGTCAGAGTATTACTAACAGAAACCATTATGATATGTTTGAAAAAATTTATGACGTGAAATGTTCCAAAGCTTTAAGTTGTTCCGAACTTGCGGTTTTTAAATATCTTATAAGTCTTATTAACACGTATGGGAATGATATTATTTCTCCCGTGCATGAGGAAACAAGCATAAATCAAATTAAATATATTGTCATTATTTCTCAAGCCCGCAATGATTTGTTGCGCTTATATTGGGGCAATCGTATGAAACAATACATAGATAATAGTATTGCTATATCGGAAGACGATTTAAAGAAGCCCGCTTTTTACAGTATTGATAAATATAGGAACGACTGTCGCTCAAACAAATGTTACTACAATACACTTATATCGGAAGCCCCGAAAGTCTGTATAAATGATGTGCAAATTTCCGCAGAACGATTAGTTTTGGGGAGCGCATGTATGAGCTGTGGAAATGTCAATATGGATACGGCAAACTTCTGTGTACAATGTGGAAAACCCCTGTATAGCACCAAGAAAAAGACGGGAGAGCTATATTACATGAAGGAAATAGTTTACCTTAACAGTATTGCTCAAGAAAGCACAATAGATAATAAACGTCGCAATAAGGCTTTATGTAGCATTGGCCATATTTACAGGTACGGTGAAGGCGTAGAACAAGACTATACAAAAGCACTTGAATGGTATAACAAGGCTGCTAATGCCGGTAATGCTGCTGCAATGTGCAATATCGGCTATATGTACGGGTTTAGTAAAGGCGTAGAACGAGACTATTCCAAGGCTCTTGAGTGGTATAACAAAGCTGCTAATGCAGGGGATGGTGATGCAATGTACAGTATCGGCTATATGTATGATTATGGCAAAGGCGTAGAACAAGACTATTCCAAGGCACTTGAATGGTATAACAAAGCTGTTAATGCCGGTAATGATTCTGCAATGTACAGTATCGGCTATATGTACGAGTACGGTAAAGGCGTGGAACAAGACTATTCCAAAGCTCTTGAATGGTTCAAAAAGGCTGCTAATGCAGGCAACAGTGCTGCAATGAACAATATTGGCTATATGTACGAGTTTGGCAAAGGCGTAGAACAAGACTATACAAAAGCACTTGAATGGTATAATAAGGCTGCTAATGCAGGAAATAATGTTACGATGAGCAATATCGGCCGTATGTACGAGTGCGGCAAAGGTGTGGAACAAGACTATACAAAGGCCCTTGAATGGTATACAAGGTCGTACAACAGCGGCTATAAGGACGCAAGTAAGGGCGTTGAAAGAATGAAAGAATTATTGCAAATGTAAAGTAAAGCAAATATAATTAAGGCTCTCTGAGGTGTGATACTCAGTGAGCCTTTTTGCTTTTTTTTACTTGACAGTAGTAAAATACTATGGTATAATTTATACATAATAAATTATGTATATTAAATAAATTTAATGTTTTGCTGTTATCTTTCGCGCTCGGCGATTGGTGGCGGTTTTTTTATTTATATTGTGTATTTTACGGGAGCTTGCTGTTATCTTTCACGATTGGTGATTGGTAGCAGCTATTTTTTTATCAACCGTCATATTTAAAGGCGGCTGTTAGGGTCTTTTGAAGACCGCTTGTTGTAGTAATATGACAAGTATAATATATCAGCCGCCTTCTCCTTGGAGAGTGCGGCTTTCTTTTGTTTTCCGGCTGTTCTATATTTTACAGCCGTTTATATATATCTTACTTTTACTTCTTACTGAAAGGCAGATATTAAATCATGAAAAAGACGTCTAAAATAATAATGGCAGTAGGCATTTGTGCTGTTTTAACAGCAGCACTTACGGTAGCTTTCTCTATTCAAAGGAATAATGATGAAGATATGCCGGAAACAACGACGGTTGTTACGACATATGCAGATGCTTCAGATGTTGAGACTTCTGTTCCTGAGAGTACGTCAAGCCCGGAAAATGCTAAGACAGAAACCAAGGCCACAACCAAGCGCAGAAGTGTTAACAATTCGGTTGTGTCGGTGAAAAGTAACGAGACAGACAGCAACGACGAGGTTGTAGCTGTACGAAGCAACGATGAAGATTTCGAAGCATCCGTTACCAAAGCCGAGAAAAAAGCCGAAGTTGAAGCTTCCAAGGCAGCCGATGAAATACCGGATGCAGAAGAAGTCGAAATAGCACCGAGTGAAGTTCAAAGCTTGTTGAGGCAAGAACAAAGTAATGCCACTTGCGAACATAAAGGAAAATATTCGAGTATGCACGGTTCGGTTTGATTGTTTCATTACATAAAATAATTTAGAAAGTCAGCATCTTTTGATGTTGGCTTTCTTTTTTTGACTTTGTAAAAAACGTGAAAAAAACGTGAAAAAAATGTGAAAAAAACCGTGAAATAAAAGTGAAAAAAATCGTGAAAAAAAGATGACATTGACTTCAAAATAAAGCCGCGATATAATAGTTACAGTGATAAGTGCGAGAAAAAAGAATAAACGCAAAAAACAACCAAATAATGAACATTAGACCGTTTCCCTATGGGAAGCGGTTTTTTTATGTCCTTTTTTACATTGATTTTTTGTAAAAAGGGCAAATTTCACGATTTTTTCATCATATATAGATGCAAATACAACAAGGAGGAAAAACAAAAAATGAATGAAAACAAAAAACTAACCACATCAGGGAGTTCTGATGTTAAACAGAGCAAAGAGCAGAAGACGGATGAAAAAAAGATATACTTCGCTCGCAATGTGCAGGACTTGGGCGTAGGGTATAAAAAAGGTGAATACAAGCGTGAAAAAGAGAAAAAAGAATATCAGTATCTTACACGCAAGCAGTTTAAGCGGTTTAAGCAGGAGCAGGAAGAACGCGGTAAAGACTATCCCATTGACGGCTTTGCAAAGATAAAAAAGAAGTTTAAGGACAAAGGCGACAACATACTGTCTATAAACGGAGACAAATTCGACCATTACAATAAGCGAAGATTTTTCTCGTATACAAAACAGTATGTAAGGACGGGAGAAACCTCCTTTACAAAGATACAGCGTTCGTTAGCCATAATTATAATTCCGATTTTACTTGTGACGTCTATGCTCGTCGGATTGACGTTTATACCGTCAAAGCCTGACAAACCGCATATGCCGTGGACGCCTGTAATAGAAGACACTACAGGGAACAGCGACAATAACGGTGAGGAACAGCGACCGGCAGGCATACAAGTAAAAGGCTTCACCGAATGGACGATACCGGCAAATAAAACAGAGGGATTAGGGATAGACCTCGAAAACCCTGATGGCAACCCGTGCTATTTCTCGTTTGAGATTAAGCTCAAAGACTCAGGAGAGGTAATATACAAATCAAACATGGTGCCGCCCGGAGAAAAAATACATGAAATAGACATTTCGCGTGAGTTCTCGCAGGGTGATTATCCGATTATCATACACATTTATACAAACGAGCTGGAAACCGGCGCCGAGATGAACTCGCCGGAGATGCAAGTAACTATGCACGTCAAGTAAGATTGTTCAGAGGCGTGCAATGAAAACAAGACCGTATACAAAAATCTAAATTGAAAGGAGAATTGCTTTGAAAACCAAAGTCTATTACAAGGTACGAGCAGAGCCTTCTTGGGCTGCATTTCATGTTTGAGCGTTGTGTGATACATCAGAGATTACACAATCAAATTACAAAAAACAAAAAATTTCAAGAAAGAAAAAGAGGTAATTAACAATGCATTTTAAGAAAAACGTATTAAAGAAGGCAGTAGCCGCAGCTCTTTCACTTGCGACTCTTTGTTCACTCAGCACAGTAGCTTTCGCTGCTGACAAAACACTTAATCAGGACACCTCGACCGGTACTGCAACCGTCTATTATCAGGCAGGTAAAGTAACCGACCCCGGTACTCCGGAGGACCCGACCGATGATACGGTCAACGGAACATATATAGTAACCATTCCGGAATACATTAAAGCTGCCAAGGTCGGCGAGACCCTGGTAACTGAAAATGTAACTGCTAAAGAAGTCCTTATTCCGTTCGGCAAGACCCTTAACGTAAAGGTTGCATTTGCGGATTCTCTTGTACTTGCTGACAACGCAGATACTAAGATTACTTACGACCTTCAGAATCAGGGTGCGAAGATAGCAACAGGTGACACCATTCTCAGTGTGGCCGCCGGTAATCCGGATGCTGTAACTTCTACGGCTCTCGGTGCTGTACTTACTCAGGCTCCGTCCTTTTCAGGAACCTATAACGACACAGCTACATTCACTGTATCTGTTGACTAATCTTGTATTCGTAATCGGTCTTGATTGACCCGATTCCATTTTTCAGCGGCTCCTATATATTGCCCCGAACAATTATAGGGGCCGCTTTTCCTATTTCTAAGAAAGGATTGATAAATTTGAAAAAGTTAACAAAACAGATTATATCTGTAGCTCTTGGAGCAGTAACAGCCGCAAGCTGTGGCACTATGGCTTTCGCGGCAGATAAGACACTTAATCAGGACACGCCTTCGGGCAGTTCAACAGTTGAATATTCAGAAGAGTCTACATATACGGCGACTATACCAGAATACATCAAAGTACAGAAGATGTCCGAAGACGTCGATACCAATGCCAACAGCGTAACATTAAGAGATGTAATTATACCGGACGGTAAGTCCCTTGTGGGAACAGTTACGTATAACGGCGCTGTAGCTGAAGAAAACAATGTGAAAATACCATATAAGCTCGCTACCGCCGAAGGCGATTTAACAAGTGGCTCGACAATCATAACTCAGACGTCTGGTAAGTCTACTGAAGAGAAAACCTCACACTTTGGTGCTGTTGCAACCGAAAAACCTAAATACTCGGGTTATTATACTGATACAGCTACGTTTTCGTTCGATGAGGTTGGTGCTACTAATGCCTTTTTTGAACAAATAAAAGCCAACAATTACACGCTTAATATAGGCAAAACCAAACCTGAGTATGTTGTTGCTAAGTTCAATAAAGATTTTACAAAGGTAACAATATCTAAGAACGGCAATGACTCGGATGGATTGATGAAAGATGATGCTTTTGCCTACGTTAACATGAAAGGCATTACCGAGCGCCATCTTCAACAAACGCTTAAAGAGGCTGAGGTTCTCGATGGCGTAAAGAATATTGGAAATCTTACATTTTGTAGTTGTTTACAACTTACAGACGTTAATATTTCTAATAGTGTAATAAGTATTGGAAAAAATGCTTTTGATGATTGCGAGAGCCTTGTAAATGTCAACATTCCCAATGGTCTGACAAGCATAGGACCAAACGCGTTTCATTTTTGCCCCCATCTCAAGAATATCACAATACCGAGGAGCGTTACAAGCATAGGTAATTTCGCGTTTAATGGTTGTTATAGTTTGAAGTCAATAGAAGTTGCAGAGGATAATCCAAACTATTCAAGTGAGGATGGAGTGTTGTTCAATAAAAACAAATCAAACTTAATATGTTGCCCCGGCGGAAAAGCTGGCGAATATACTATACCTGATTTTGTAACAAGCATGAGTTCGGGTGCTTTTAGCAATTGTAGGAGTATCACAAAAGTCGTTATACCAAACACAATTACAAGCATTCCATACGGTGCCTTTACTCAATGCTATGCCCTTACTGACGTTGTAATTCCCAATTCTGTAACAAGTATTGAAGACAGAGCTTTCGCTGAATGCTCTTCTCTCGCAAATATTACTATACCAAGTAGTGTTACTAATATAGAAACAAACGCTTTTAATAATACTTACAAAAAGCAAGAAGGGGAGCCTTTCCTAAGAAAAGACAGGTATATAACGCTTTTCGTTACTACCGGTTCATATGCCGAAACTTGGGCAAAGACTAACGGCTGTAAGTTTGTAGCTCAGTAAAGAAGTTGCTTAATGCTTAATAATGTTAACAAAACACCCATGCTTTCGTTTTGAAAGTATGGGTGCTTTTGTATTTGTTACTATAATTTTGTTGAATTTTTGTGCATTATTCTGACTTTTTTTGAGATGACTTGAAGGTATATACAAGCATAATGTAAAATGCTATAATATCCTTACCTTTATCCAAAATAATCCAGTCGGTTTTGCGTAATTTATGTTTCAATTTTGGTCGAAAGGAGTTTTTTGCTGGATATATTTTGCGAGAAGGAAATATTGTTAAGGGGATATGATATGTTAAAAAACAAAAGAAAAGCAGTTTCTGTAATACTAATGGTCCTTGTAATTTTAGCTACATTAAATTGTTCTATTCTTTCCGTTGCGGCTATGGGCGTGAATGCAGAAAAAGATGATGGTTTGGTAAATAATACACCTTATTCTAAGGAAGATATTATCGAGGCACTTAACAATGCCAAAGTGGTTAGTTCAATGGAGGATAGTGAATTCATAATAGCAAATTCGTCAATTGAAATAGGCGATAAGTCTTATTCGGATGATGAATACTATTTGGATACTGTGTATGATAAAGATGAAGATGAAGAAGATATAACTAATAATGCTTACTCAAACACAACCCCCGGAGACCCAATGGTTTATTATACTCAAAAATGGCTGAATCAAGAATATGGGAATTTAACAGGCTTTGATAAGGTAGAAGAAAACGGAAAAACAGGGTGGGCCACTATCTATGGTTTGAGAAAGGCTTTGCAGCACGAGCTTGGTATAACCTCTCTTTCAAATAGCTTTGGACCAACAACGCAAAAACTTTATTCTGAGAATATATTGAAAAGACAAGATGGTGTTACTGATAATAAATATGCCATTTTACAATGTGCGTTGTGGTGTAAAGGATATAATCCCGGGTATAAGTTTAACTATAATTCTGAAACAGATACGGTATCTATTGATAAGGTCTTTGATAGTAGTGTTGAAGAAGCTGTTAAAAAAATACAAAAAGATGCGGGACTTAAAGCCAAAGATGGCATAGTATCATTAAATTTAATGATGGCGCTTCTCTCAATGGATAGTTTTAAGTTACTGCCGTCATCATATGGAAGCGATGCTGATATACGTTCATTTCAGCAATGGCTAAACAACAACTATGAAGCTTATACTGGTATTAGTCCTTGCGATGGCGTGTATGGTCGTAACACTAATAAAGCACTGATACGCGCATTGCAGGCTGAAGAGGGGTTACCAATAGAAATTGCTAATGGAAATTTTGGTAACACTACGCAACTTTGTTGCCCTCAGATTCCATACAAACAAAATTCGTCGGCTGCAAGAACATATCCGGGAACAGGCGATAGCGCATACTATTCTAATTCAAATATAACGAATTTTACAAAACTGCTACAGTTTGCATTATATGTAAACGGCTTTGGAAACGGTGTTTTTAATGGTAGATATGACAATGCAACAAAATTAAATGTGAGAAAGTTCCAAGAGCACCACGCAATTACAACATCTGGAGTTGCAGATAAAGAAACATGGCTTTCGTTGTTTATAAGCTGTGGCGACCGTAATCGTAAAGCGATTGCTGCTGACTGTGCAACAAAATTAACAAAACCCAAAGCAGAAGCTTTATATGAAAAAGGATATAGATATATCGGAAGATATTTGACAGGTACTTATAATGGTGGAGTTAGTAAAGCATTAACACGTTCTGAAGCCGAGATTATTCTTGCAGCAGGCTTGAATTTCTTTCCAATATATCAAACAACAGCAAGAAAAGACTCTTATTTTACTTCTGAACAAGGAAAATCCGATGCTAATTCAGCAATTAAAGCAGCAAAAGCTTTAGGACTTCCCGAAAATACAATTATTTATTTTGCAGTAGATTTTGACGCAATCGATTCCCAAATTACGTCAAATATAATTCCTTATTTTAAGGCAATTTCAGAAGAAATGAAATACAGCTCATATAAAACTGGCGTTTATGGTGCTCGTAACGTCTGTATTAGAGTATCTGAGAAAGGTTATGCTTGCAGTAGTTTTGTCGGAGATATGTCAACGGGATTTAGTGGAAATTTGGGATACAGACTGCCAAGCAACTGGGCTTTTGACCAGTTTTCTGACAAGGATGCATCAGGCAATTATTTATCTATTCCAAGTTCAGATGGAGCTTTTGAAATTGATAAGGACGCTTTTTCGGGACGCGATAAAGGTGTATCAAACTTGGATAGCAACCCTGACCCTTCAATTTCAATTGATACTGGTTCTACACAAGAGGAAGTTTTGTATGGACCAACAGTAAATATATTTGGCAAAGATGTACCGCTATTTCAGGCGAATTTATCATTCAATTGGGATTTCATACAGATTGAAACACATCATAATATAGAGACAGATTCGTTAGATGTGCTTATGGGAGTTAACGTCTATGGAAAAGAGGTTAGTAAATATGGCGTTAGAGAAAAAGCAGGAAAATATAATGAGGCGTTTCATAAAGTTAAAACAATAGTTACAAGTATAGATAAAGGCAAATATGAAATAGATAGCCTAATAGCAGGTACAAAGGGTGATTTATATGACCAAAAACTAAAAGCGGGATTTGATTTTAGGTCTTATGTAGTTGGATATATGACAATCAACAATAAAGGTCAAATTGTAGAAGGTGGCGGGGCTCTTTTGGGGGAAACCAAGGCTACCGCAATGTATACAATGGTTCCGACAATGTATTTAAAATTTCAAATTGAAGGCTCAATTCGAGATGGCTTTTCTTTTAACATTGATGAAAATAATAATGTTAATGTAAGTGGTGACTTGAATTTTTCTGTAAAACCAAGTGCTGGTGTTGAAGGAAATCTTTTTGTTGCAAACGCTTATATGGGTGTGAGTGGCGATTTGAATTGTAATTTTAAGCTGCCGATGAATTCTTTTAAAACCGACTTTAAAGCAAACTTTAGCGCTTCGGTCTTTTTTGAATGGAACGCATTAGCTTGGGGAGCAAGACATGATTGGAATTTTGTGGATTTGCAAATATATCCAAAAGCCAAAAAAACTTTAAATGTTTCTCCAAATGATTTACAATTTATAAAACCTGTTGGAGATACGGCAAGCGCGGATATAAAGATGGCAAGAACCATTCCAAATACTTTCAAGGAAAACCTTCAAATTTATGCGAAACCAAAAATTGTAAGCCTTAATAACGGTAAAATGTTTTTGACGTATGTTGATGATGCAACTGATAGAACAGAGGAAAATCGTTTTATACTTATGTATAGTATTTATGATGGTACAAACTGGAGTAACCCGCAACCAATTTTCGACGATGGAACAGCGGATTTTGAACCTACTATATATCCAGACGGAACCGGGGGAGTTTATGTTGTTTGGCAGAATGCAAATAAAGAATTTGATGAAAATGTTACGTTAGAACAAATGTCCGCCAATATGGATTTGTACTATACTCATTGGGATGGCTCAAGGTTTGTTGATACAACAGCTGTAACGACCAATAACAATAAGTATGAAATGTCACAAAGAATTGTGTCAGATGGAAATAATATATCAATAGTATGGCAGGAAAATAGTGAGAATAGCTCATTAACTGTTGTTGGTGAGAATTCGATTTTTAGGAAACAATGCATATCTGGTATATGGCAGCAAGTTGAAACAATGGCACAAAACTTATCGACAATAAATAGTGTTGATACATCATATATTGATGGAGATAACTTTGTTGTGTTTTCTACGCAAGCAGATAATAGTGAAGTCAATTCTAATTCAAATAAATTTGAGATTTTTGTTGTTGGTGGAACGGAAAACATAAAATTATCAAACGGCGAAACATCCGACTATTCTGTAAATTTTGTTAATGGCAATTTGTATTGGCTAAGTGATAATTCAATTATGGTTGCACGAAATGGGAATTTTGACGTTAAACAGGAAATAAAAAGTATAGATAATAGTGTTTCTCAAATTAAAGTCATTTGTGATAATAACAATAACACAGCAATTGTTTGGGAAACCGAAGATGAAAGTGGTATGGTTTTTCAAGGAATAAAATATGAACCTATATCTGGTAGTTACGGTTCAATTTATCCGTTGGCTAAAGATTCGGGCGTTGTACGAGGTTGGGATGTATGTTTAAACTCAACTGGAAATATTGAATTGGCTTTTTGCTATGCTGATTATACCGGTGGTAATTCATATGGAAATTTGTGCCTAATTCAAAAATCGGAAGAAGAGTATTACGATATTTACGTTTCGCCTAATACTACATATACCGGTGTTGTTGAGCCAAACAAATCAATTATGCTTTCAACAAAAATATATAATAGTGGCTCAAAAACAATTGATAGTTTTAAAGTGGAAATATCGGACAAAAACGGTACATCGGTACAGTCAACTTTTGTTGAAAAGTCAGTCGGAATAGGCGAATCATGTAATTTGGAGATACCATTTACTTTACCGGCCTCTATAGAAAAAATGGAATACCATATTACGATTACGCCAGCAGACGACTTAAATAATAAAATTACTAACAATCAATCTACGTTTATTGTTGGTTTACCCGACCTTAATATAAAAAGCGTTGAAGAAATAAGAGATGGGTCGTTGCGTCAAATTAAAGTTGTTGTACAAAATAATGGTTATTCATCTGCATCATCAGCTACTATTAAATTATTTGAAGATAAATTTAACGGTAAGGTTATAGGTGAAAATTTTGCTTCTGTAATACAAGCTAAGGAAGAACGTTCTTTTGTTTTCACGTTAAACGATTCTTATTCAAACCCCGTAGCGTTTGATAAAGCAAAACTTATCTATATATCGTTAGAAAGTGATGATGCCGAAGAGAACTACAGCAATAACACGTTTAAATATTATGTAGAGCCTGATTGCCTAATTACGGTTACATCCGGAACTTTAGGCGGACGTGTTGTTGGTGGTGGTACTTTTGCTAAAAATACGATAGTACAAATTTCAGCTATTCCAAGTGATGGTTATGTATTTCAGGGCTGGTATAAGAATGGGTTGCGAATTATGGATGCTGAAGAAAAATATTCGTTTCCTGTAACTGAAAGTTCCACTATTGAAGCAAGATTTATGAAACTTGATTACAGTGAAATTGTTGCGGTTACGAATAAGAATGTTATTGTAGACAAGACCAACAAATATTTATGGGGGCTACCTTCTGGATGCAAGATTGATGATTATTTTTCTGCTACCGAAGGAGGACGTATAAATCAAGTCGAAAATACAAGTGGTTTAATTAACGCAACCGGGGCAGAAGCACAAATTTTGTCAAAAGAAGATACGGTAATTGATGTATACACAATTATTATGCCGGGGGATGTAAATGGCGATGGTATTGTTGATGCGTTTGATGCGAGTGTTATAGACTTACATATTAACACATCAACAAAACTAACAGGTGCTTATTTAGCGGCTGCGGACATAAATCGCGATGGTGTAGTTAATGATACTGACTATGAGCTGTGCATAAACATGGTATTTGGTGTAGCAAACAGTGAATATTGTTTACAACCATCAATAAGAAAACAGATGCGAGAATTTTATGCTGAAAAAATAAAGGAGGTGGAGAAGAAGTGAAGTACAATGGATATACGCTTACTGCAAAAGATGTACTAAAGATTTTTGCAGCCCTGTCATTTATGGGAATACTCACTTTTGTGGTGATGAAAGCAGCGTTTACTCCAATACCGTCAATAACAACCGAACAATTCGCAACTATATTGAACGAAGAAGGATACCCTGCTTATGACAGTATTGCTGAGTGGACTACAGAAAGTCCCGGGTGGAGTTACAAAGAATGTACATCGTATAAAGACAGTTCACTGCGTTTTGATTTTGTTGTATTTGACAGTGGTGCAGTAGCGGCTAACAAGTTCTCCAGCATTGCGTCGTATCTAACGAGTATTCCTCACGGTGACGACTATGTTGAGGGCGTTAATGGCCGCGAGAGCAGAGCAAATTTTAACTTTTGGACTTTAGAGGCAAATGGAAGGTATTATCATTTAATGAGAATCGATAACACATTATTCTATGCTATATCAACAGTAGACAGAGAAAGCGAAGTATTGAAAATGGCCTCAAAATTAGGCTATGTAGGAGATTAGTTTGGAGGAATAATTATGAATATTGAAAACAGAGTAATTTTTTATCTTGTATTTTTTATTGTTATGCAGGTGATAACTTCATTAAGCCGCAAAATATTGTGGAAATCGGTATGTAAAGCCGGTGGAACAACCCCAGAGGGTGTCAGAGAAAAAAGAGGCGAGCTTTTGCAACAATCTACAGGCAGACAAAACTTGCAAAACAGTTTTCGTGCGTGGATGAGAAGTAATGCTCCCGACCCCAAATTGTATGATAAATTAGACCATATATATACTTTTTCTATGATACCGAATGTTATATTTTTAATCCTTTCTTTTGCAAGTTTGAGTATGCCGATGGCTTTTCAAAAGGTTTTGACAGTAGGCTTGTTTGTGTCACCTGTTGTTATTATAGTTGTAATAATTCTCGGAATATATTATAAGAATTATCTTGATAAAAATTTTTAACATTCTACTGGGATAATCCCAAGCCCTTAAAGGTTTCAAGGAATTCCTGACAAGTGCCGTGGTATTCGAGCGGCGTTGCTTGCCTGTTGACCGTGCAACAGAATAAACAACAAATTAACAGGGAACATATAGAGTTAATGCTATATGTTCCCTGTTTGATTTTATACCAACCAACAATTACTAAGCTCTACTTATGATTTCATTCGAAAAATTGCGGAATTTTTAATAAATCAGTTGACTTTTTAAAGAGTAATGCATATAATAGCATTGAAATCAAAAAACTTTTATTTTTGTATGGGGAGCGTCGTCGACGTTCTCCTATTTTTTTACCATGTAAAGCACTCTCTACTTTTTAATGAAAGTGGAGAGTGTTTTTTTGCATTTAAGGGCAAATCAGACGTTTTTTTCGTCATATATAGATGTGAAAATCAAGTAGTCCATCTCGTATGGCTTGCGTAAAAGCCGCCGTGAAAACAAGCGGAGAGTTTGTGGTGAAACCATCTCGTCAAAAAACCACGTTAAATATGGCACGGGGAGAGCTTGGCTCCCCACCTTTATATGCAAGATTAGTGTTAACGGTCAGCACATCAGTTTTCCAAACTGAGGGTGGGAGTTCAAATCTCCTATCTTGCTCCAAAATGCTCCATGAAAAAGTAAAAAGGGGAGATTTTTTGAATAAAAATCGCAAAGAAACAACCAAATATCTTTCAAAACTGCTTGAACAACACCTCAACCCACATAACGACACTCGATTATACATTGCAAAAGAAGTGACATTTTATTATTTCACTTCAAATGCCATAAGAGTAGATTATATGCAATTCAAACCTGTTAATAATACGGTTAGTGGAATTGAAAAAGGCGATTTCCTTTGTTTTGAAATAAAATCGTCAGTTGAAGATTTTCTGTCGAAAAACGGACATAATTTCATTGGGGATTATAACTACTATGTAATGCCTGAAGATGTGTTTTGCTTAACGAAGGACAGAATTCCTTATTCCGTAGGTGTATATTGTCCTCATGGAGATGAATTGAAGTGCTTTAAGAAAGCACGAAGGTGCGATAGGAAGTGTCCGGCGCTTCAAATGTTGTTGATGATGTTTAGGTCGTCAAACCGAGAAAATATAAAAAATAAGCGTTCTGCTGCCATTACGCTTCAAACGGCTCGAAAGGAAAGAAGATGAGGAATATTTTGAGAGAAACCGAGTTCCAAAAGGTTGGGAAATACAAAGTTGATGTTGCAAATGCAACAAATCAAGCAATACGTTTTGTGAAAAGCAATCCGTGTTGTATTTGTTCATGCGAAAACTTTTGCCCTATAAAATACAAAGGCACGTGTAAGATTTGGATAAAGCTGAAATCTGCATTATTTTCGGTTGATGAGGTAAAGGAATGATGAGAAAAAGGAAAAAATTGACAGCGAGTGAAATTCAGGTAAATCAACAGTTCGTTAGCTATACAGTCGGTAAGTCTACTCGTATGCCTTGGATGGACCATATAAAAGAAATAAAGGATGACTGTATTGTAATATACGACAAAACAAGACCAAATTTAGGCTCTGAGGAAATACCAAAGACAGCTATATTTGAGGTTGAGTTGTCCGATGAAGAATATAACGCCCAATATTATGATGCCGCCAAAGAGGTGTTTGACATTTTGTCCGGTAGCGAATATTTAGGCGACCATGGTTATCACGAAATGTGGAATGCTTGGATAGGACGCAGCTGCCAAGAAATGTATAATAATCTTAGAGAAGAGAAGTTAACCTTGATAGGTTGGTTCCAATTATCTGAGATAAAACACGGCTGGTTTTCTGATAGTGATATTGGCATTATAGCCGAAGATAAGGAAGGCAACAGATTTTGGTGCCATTGGGAGAAAACCGCTATCGACAAAATGTGTGAACGGTACAAAGAACAAAAGAACAATTAAAAATCAGAAGAAAGAAAAGAGGTATAAAGAATGTCATTTGATATATCAAAAATAGACACGCAAGATGTTGTAAATGCTATTAAGCTTTTCATGAAAGAACAGGAATATGACGGCTTTGCCGTGAATTGCCAAACAAGAGAAGAAGCAGAAGTGTTTTTATCAGGTCTTCACGCGATAGGGAGATATTGGAGCGAAGACCAGCCGATTATAAAAGACGGCAATGTAATAACATACTATAAATATCGAAGCGAAACTTGTTACCGTTTTTTTCTGCAAGAAAAGAATGTAATGAAGGCTCAAAAGTCTTACTACGAAAAGAAAGGGATAACGATATATACCTTCACGGAGCTTATAGAAAATTATCTTAACCTTACCCCCGATAAGACAAATGAAAACAGCGATGCAGAACATCAGGCTGAATTACTCGAAAATACAAAAACAAAACCGGAAACGCCGAACACAACAACTGCGGTTGCAGCCGAAAACGAAAAGGCGGTTAATAACGATGAACCTAAAGATGTTCGCAAGGAAATGGCAGCCAGAACGTCTCAGGCGGCTCAAAATGATGTTTTGCCGAACATATGTAGAATTCTTAATGTAAAGGTAAAAGAACCGTTTTACATAGAGTGCAGCCGTATTTTGCTATTTCTACCAAACACCCCATACAGATTCAACGAAAACGGAATGAGAGAGTTTTTGGCGGATGCAAAAAACGAAGCTTGGGTTCCGTGTAACGACGAAAGAGAATTGGCGTACCTTATATGTCATCCGGAGATTGTTATTGTGAACCACTCGGCTTAAAAAACCGAGTTTCCTCGCCCACTATTCACCAGAAAGGACCAGAAAGGATGTGAATGGGCAAATCCTCCCACCACCTAAAGAGGTTGGAGTATCTTTGCCTTGATTAGATGACTAATAATGATAAAGAACTATGTTTACAAGTAAAACATAGTTATCGTGAGATAAAAAAAGCGGTAAACTTTGAAAAAATGAAAAGTTTTGAGGAAATGGAAAACTTTGAGGAAATAGAAAGGAAAAGCAAAAAAATCAAAGTAAATTTTCAAGAAAAGTTCTTAATCAATAAAGCATGTAAATTATCGTATGAAAAGATGCAATATATACCTTTGACAAAAAACGAGCTTGCGAACCTCAATATCCATAATGTAAACGATTATGTACATTTTCTTAATGACTTCCTAACGAGTGAAGTCATGTATTTCTCGTATTCGCAGTCCAAAATTCTCACTATTCGTCAAATAGCAAGACCGCCACAACAGCTTCTCAACGAGATAAACAAGTCTTTGTTTGTGTATCTTGACAAAACGCCCGACAAACCAATTCGCTTCAATAATGTGTTTAAAATTTTCGAAGCGAGATAATCAGCTTGGTTTGCTCTGATAAAGTACAAGGGAGAAAAGATTATATGGAAACAATAAAGAAAATATTTTGTTTGTTAGCGATACAGTTAGCTGTTTTTGCGATTTTCGGAATTGTATGGCACGTAAATTTTCCCAACATACCGTTGCTCAACGAGAACGGTGTGCCGAACTTCTTTTGCGTGCCGATTTAAGATTTTAGACAGGTGATGTTGCGTGAAAAGAATTTTTAAAACTCAAAAAAAGAAGTTTATATCTGTTGTGATTGCGCTTGCGTTATTACTATGTACGTGTTGCTTTGTCAGTTCTGCTGCGGCCACAAGTATAAGAATAAACGTCAGTCAGGTTACAATCCAATCAGGCGGACAGTATCAGTTATCGGCTATAATTATGCCCTCAAATTCAAGCAAAACATTAAAGTGGAGCAGTAGCAATAGCAGCGTTGCTTCTGTTAATAACAACGGGCTTGTTACCGGAAGAAATTCCGGTACGGCAACAATAACGTGTACTACAACAGACGGAAGCAATTTGTCTGCTTCTTGTACCGTAACTGTCGCTCAGTTAATATCTTCGATAAGCATGCAAGGCAATCTTGAAATATATACGGGCAACTGCCAGAGATTATCAATAACAATTACACCTTCAAATGCTACAACCAAAGGTTTAAGGTGGAGCAGCAGTAATAACAATGTGGCTTCTGTTAATGACGGAGTAGTAACCGGCATAGCACCGGGAACAGCAACCATAACGTGTGTTACAACGGACGGAAGCAAGAAATCTGCATCATGCACGGTCGTTGTAAAACAGGGCGTAACCGGCATAACACTTAACAAGACAAATGTCACGTTGGGTGTTGGAAACTCGGCACAGTTAACAGCTTCGGTGCATCCGAGTAATGCGTCAAATAAGAGTGTCAGTTGGAGCAGCAGCAATAACGGGGTAGCTTCGGTTGACAATAGCGGACGTGTAACGGGTAACGGAGTAGGAACAGCGACTATAACCTGCAGAAACGGCGATATAACGGCATACTGTAATGTTACGGTAGCAAATGTATCAAACGGTAATACATATGTACCTTCGGGTGCTCACAGAAACGGAAACAGCGGCTCTGCGGGACCGGGAAATACTGTTGCCGTTCCAAACGACAGCAGCAACAGCGGCGACGACGGCAACGACGTAAACAACGTCCCTGAAAACGAGGGTGATGTTATAGAATTACCCTCGGATGATTTTAGCCAAGCTGTTGAAGATTTGTTTTCAAAGAACAACGATGATTCCTCAAAAAAATATGAAATAACGGATGTTATGAAGCTTCAAGTAAGGCAAAGCAAGAAAGAAAATCCCATAACGATAAGTTGGACTGCTGTTAAAGGCTTTACCGGATATGAAGTGTATGCTGCTAAAAAGGATGGTAAAAAAGAAACTTCCGATGAGGATTATGTTTTTCTCGGCGAGACAACGGGGAGTTACTATGAAATAGTGAACTTTAAGCATAAAAAGTCATATCAGATTAAAATCAGAACGTATATGATAAACGAAGAAACGGGGGAAAAGAACTATTCTGATTTTACGGATATTGTAACAATAAAGACTAAAAGCATGAAGTTTTCTCAATGGATAAAGAGACTGTTCGTTAAGATGTACTAAAGCTTTTAATGATATTTATGTAAAGTGCCGAAAGCGATATTTGTCGTCCGTTTTTTCGTCTTAATTGCTTGACAAGAAATAAATACTATGGTATCATATTGACATAATAAAGATATTAAAAAGTAATTTGTTGCTGACATCCTCTTTAGGGGCTGTCAGCTTTTTTTGTTTATAAGTTTTACTTAATTTCTACTGTAGTAGATGCTGCTATCTTTCACGATTGGTGAATGATGGCAGCTATTTTTTTATCAACCGTCATATGTAAAGGCGGCTGTTATGGTCTTTTGAAGACCGCTTGTTGTAGTAATATGGCAAGTATAATATATCAGCCGCCTTCTCCTTAGAGAATGCGGCTTTTTGTGTTTTATACGCAAAAAAATCACCGTAGCGACTACTTAGATAATCACTGCGGCATTAAACAATTTTATTTCGCAACTTTAATAAATTAAGGAGAATTATTATTATGACAACAGATAGAAAAAACATTATTGATGATGAGATTTTATACGTGTTCGACATGGAGGGAGAAAACAGAGCGTTCAGCCGTAAGTCTGTCCTTGCTTGTGCAGGAGACGAATATTTCGGTGATGACTATTCATACGACGAGTATGGAATTAACAAAAACGACGCTGCGTGGAACGACGCATATGTTTTCTGATTTTGTTCACAGCTTTTCACTTAATATCTACTGTGGTAGATAATTTTAATTTAAGGAGTTTCTATCATTATGACAACAAATAGAAAATCATCGAAAAAGGCGAAGAATGCATCACTTCACATGGATGCGAAAACAATTAGGCTTTCCGACACTACATCTTTCAAGAAGTCGTTTTTGAAAAACGGTTGGGGAGTAAAAACGAAAAACGGCCAGTGGTTTACAGTTACAAAGATAACCGGATACGGAACAGCCTTTGTTAACGCAGAGACGGATGAGGTTATCTCAGCTCGTCAGTGGAATTCGGTTATGAAACATAAAACCGACAAAAACCTTGACATCGTGCTTGTGGCACAGCCGTGCAATATAGATGATTTTATAGAAAAGAATTTTGAATCATACGCGGTGGCGTATATTTACAAGAATACGAAGAGAAACAATGGAAATCCTAAAAGGGTTTCCGATGTCTAAACGTCTTTTTCGAAAGCCGGCACTATTTAGGTGTTGGCTTTCTTTTTTTAAGTTTTTTTGAAAAAATCGCGCAAAAAGGGCAAATTGGCGAGTTTTCTTGTCATATATAAACAGAAAGGTAAATCCTATCACTACAATCAGAAAGAAAAAAGAGGTATTAAAGCAAGATGATGAGAAGAGCAGTAAAGACACGCAAAATTGATTACGATACGGCCGTCTCGTTGTTTAAGAGACAGTTTGATGAGTTGAAGAAAAGCGTTGAAAAAACAGGACTTACATCCGATTGGGTTGATAACAAACCTATGATTACGGATAAAACGAATTTTATTCCTGCCGGTACAGCAGAAGGTATGGGAAGTAAATGCAAATGCTTTCAAGGGTTCTTTATAACCAACGAATACGGGGCAATCAAGTGTGCGTTGGCAGACAGCCCATTGCCCGGAGCTATATACAATATAGTATGTTCAGACTACAAAAGAAAAAGCTGCCCGCTATACGAAAACCGCGATATTGCCAAGAGGTGTGCGGAAGACGGGTTTATGGAAGAACAGATAAGCAAAATAGAAAAGACAAGGGGAAAATAATATGCGACATTTGCGAAATGTTGTCGTCTGTGCTATAGTTATAGCAGTGTTTGTCGCTCTGTTTTCTTTGCTCCGAAAAGAAAATACGCCGAAAAGCTATGAGCCACCGATAAGCGAGACAACTCAGACGGTTGTAGCCGAAAAGACAAATTTAGAAAAAGTCAAACTTGTCAGGGTGGTTGACGGTGACACGGTTATTGTTCGAAAAGAAGATGGTAACAATGTAAGGGTTCGCTTGATAGGTATAGATACGCCCGAAAGTGTTAACCCAGACAATTCGAAAAATACGGTATCCGGGAAGGCAGCTTCTGCTTTCTTGAAGAGTAAAATGGAAGCAGGAAAAGACTACTTTCTTGAATATGATGTTGAAAGAGAAGATAAGTACGGAAGAACTCTCGCATATCTATGGGACACCGACCACACACAGAGCGATAAGGAATACATAGTTTCTCATATGGTTAATGCTATGCTTATAAACGAGGGCTACGCCACAACAATGCAGATAGACCCTAATGTCGAGTATTCAAAAGTGTTCGACGAAATTAAGAACGATGCAAAAGAAAACAAGAAAGAATTGTGGACCGCAAAAGATACACATTGGTCGTAAAAGAGGTAAGAGAGGGTAAAAGGGAAAGTTATGTTTACATCAACACAAGTCAGCAAATATATTATGTATTTGTGCGACGAAAACAATATAGAATTAAGCGCCGGACGGCTGCAAATCATACTTTTCCTTCTGCAAAGGTATTACTGTGATTTCCATTGTGAACGGTTAATATCTGACCCATGTTACGCCTGTGTAGGACCGGTATTTGACGATGTAGACGTTTTGTATCCTGACAGAAACGCAATTGTAAAATCCGAAAGTTTTGCAAAAGAAAAACAACCGCCAAGGAAATATCAAAGTAAAATTAAGATGTTCCTCTCGATTTTCTTCCAGAACAACGGCGATAAGTCGGAATTTCGGTTGATACAGGATATACAAAAAGACGCAGCGTTCAGAAAAGCACGAGAGAACAAAAAAGACAACGAAATTTACTACAAATATTTCTACGAAGAATTACAGCCATACGACGACTGAGAAGGAGGTGTTACTTATGGCAAAGAAGAAAAGTTTTACCGATATGTTAATCAAGGTGTTTGTTGACGGTTCAGATAAGGCGTGCAAAACGGTATACGTGTTGGTTGCGTTGTTCAGCATAGCTGTTTTCGCTTCCGCTTTAGCTTTGATGCTTCTTCCGGTAACACCGGATAATCTTGGACTTTTCCAAGTAATAGGAACGTGTTCGCCTTTTGCGAAAATCGGTCTTATGGTAACTATTATATTTATGTTCTTCGTTGCTGGGAAATAATCCTGCCACCCCAGCCACGGCACCGTTTTTTAATTATCAAAATTTTTAAATCAAAACCCCACCGGCGGCAAGTGTCATCGGTGGGGTTTGTTATTTATAATTTAATTTTCACGAATTTATAAGAGCGTTCATTTTTTCTTGGCTTTTTTTAAAATCGTCTTCCGGATAATGCGAAAAAAACGTGTCATATCCGCATGCGTCACATATAGCGTTGATTATTTCATCTTCATCGTTTATATCTGTATCATCGGGGATTTCGTATATCCTACCTTCTATTGCGCTTTCCTTCTTGTCCCTGTAATCAAGACGCTCCCAATTACTTAAGGCCTCATCGCATGCACAAATGGCTTTTTGTAATCCGGGCCCATATACGAGCTCTCTTCGTCTCCCATTTCGTACCCTTTAGAATTGAGATTTAAGGTTATTTCCGCAACTTCATAATATTTCATTTTGTTAACTCCCTTTCATTATTTGTTGTGATTATATTATATAGCAGTCGTATGATTATGCCAAGGGCTTTTTATTATTTTTGCTATTATTTGCCGCAATAAAATGCCCATGCAAAAAATAAGGAGAGCTTTTCAGCTCTCCTGTTTTTTTCTTCTTTGGTCGGTCCACGGCTCGCTTTCTTTAATAAGCCACATTTTCCCAAGCTTCACTGCCGGTAACAACCCTCTACTTATTTTGTGGCGGACGGTCGAGGGGTCAACCCCGTGCTTTCGGGCGTAGTCAGACACGGACATCATTTTATCTCGGTGACCGTAAAGCGCAATTTCGCTGCGCTCGACTATATCTGCTCCGCAAGCCTCGACGGCTTCGTCAAAGGTTGGAAATTCCGAGACAACGCCTGCGCCTATTGATAAGCAATTTTTAAACGCTTTGGCGCAGATAAATTTTCCATCCGCGTTTATAAAAACTGCGTAATCGTCACTGACCTTAATCGCAAAAAACTCGAACGCTCCGTCAACATAAATAAAATGCTCGCTAAGTGCTATTTTGTCAAAGTTAATATTTTCAAGTCCATTTTTTTTAAGCGTTTTCATTTCTTGTCAGCTCCTTTAACATAATCATCAATCCATACTGTTTTGCCGCTCTTATAGTGGCGAAGGTGCCCTTTTACGCCGAAAACACCTTCTGGCGACAAATGCGAGCCGACAGGAACGAGTATTGGTTTATTGTTCAACTCTCTGATTAGCCAATTTTGGTCCTTTGAATATAAATCAACTTTTCGATTCAGAATTTGAAGCTCAAAAAACAAGGCGTTAACATCAGATGCAACTGTAATGACCGTATTCACAACCTCGTTTAACATTTCGTATTCCAAAGGTTTAAGAAGTTTATATTTAATGTTGAAGTCGTTTTTTTCGCTTTTATCGAATTCAACAAACAACTTGATTGCGGTGCCTTCTTCGTTAACGATATTTATTTTGTATCCTTGCTTTTTTACTTCGCAAAATGCTTTATAAGCGTTTTCGAAAATTAAAACAAATTTGTTGAAAAATCGGAATTCATCCCTCGCGTAATATAAAACAGTATCTTTGTGCGTCGGGGTCCATTTTTCAAGGGCGGAATGTCCGACCTTATCAATATAAATGTTAATTGCCACTAACCACAAGCTCCTTTTATTTCAATCTCTCAAATCCTGTCGGTGCATAATGTGTCCCTTAGTTCTCTTATATAATACCACGTTAGCGTGGTGTTGTCAACAGAAATAAAAAAAGCAAAAAAACTTCAGTTGAAGTTTTTTAAAACAAAAACGCAAGTCAGCATTTCGCATTTTGAGTACGTTCCCTCTCTAAGAAGATTTTGCTTACAGCGTTGACAATAGGTGGATAATATGGTATAATCCCAATATAATATAAATATAAAATATAACATATATCTGCTATTCGAAAGGGTGGCAGATTTTTTTATTTTAAAAGGAAAATTCAGAGTCGTATCGGTACAAGTTTGTACTGTTACGGCTCTTTTTTTATTTTAGAAAGGAGGAAAATTATGTCAACAAAAAAATATAAAATTGTAAAAAGCGAAAGCATCGTTTACAAAGGAAGAACTTTATATCGTATAAAGGCGTTGAAAACTTTTTGTGTCGCTTGTACCGCAATATCAATAGTGGTTAAAAAGGGCGAACTTGGAGGTTTTATTGAAACTGAAAATAATCTTTCACAAGAAGGATATTGCTGGATATTTAACAATGCAAAAGTCTATGACGACGCCAGAGTTTCAGAAGATGCTAAGATTTGTGGCGGCGCCGAAATCTTTGATAGTGCAGAAGTGTTTGGCAATGCAGAAATCTCCGGCAATACTCAAATTTTTTATGGTGCTCATGTTTGTGGTAATGCTAAAGTTTACGGCTACGCTAAAGTCTGCGGCAAAGCAAGAGTTTACGGTGAAGCGAAAGTTTACAATTTTGCTAAAATTCTTGATAATGCTCAAGTTTATGACAATGCAAAAATTTACGAAAATACAATTGTTGCCGGAGATGTACAAATTTACCATAATGCACAAGTTTACGGTAACGCTTGGATTTATGACGACGCCTTTATTTGTGACAACGCTCGAATTTATGGTTTAGCAAAAATCTTTAATAAAGCCATCGTTTATGGTAATGCCAAAGTTTATGGCAACGCACAAATATTCGGAAAAGCCAAAGTTTATGGCAACGCAGAAGTTTACGAAAATGCAGAAATTTTCGATTATGCCTTTATTTTTGGCGATGCTAAGGTTTTTAGTAATGCGAAGATTTTTGGCACTACTTGGCTGTATTGTGCTGCCAAGATAGGTGACAAATTAAGTCTAAATAAAGGAAAATACATTTTTGCAACACTTAATATTGATGAAACATTAAGCGAAATTGAACCTATTTGCTATAAAATCAGTTTTGCAGTCAGAGTGATAGAATTGAAACTTCCTATCGAACAAGGTTATATTGAAAGCCTTGTTTCT
>ENA-OUQG01000007-OUQG01000007.1-human-gut-metagenome-genome-assembly--contig:-NODE-7-length-225003-cov-10.703060_pt1 | contig 225003 bp, 170 predicted proteins | sample MGYA00237943_ERZ548823 | MGnify/ENA primary metagenome ERZ548823 (study PRJEB26490, sample SAMN05194731) | human gut metagenome | biome: terrestrial biome; feature: human-associated habitat... | reverse complement strand
GCTTGTGCGGGCCCCCGTCAATTCCTTTGAGTTTCAACCTTGCGGTCGTACTCCCCAGGTGGATTACTTATTGTGTTAACTGCGGCACTGAAGGGGTCAATCCTCCAACACCTAGTAATCATCGTTTACGGCATGGACTACCAGGGTATCTAATCCTGTTTGCTACCCATGCTTTCGTGCTTCAGCGTCAGTTAAAGCCCAGTAGGCCGCCTTCGCCACTGGTGTTCCTCCCGATCTCTACGCATTTCACCGCTACACCGGGAATTCCGCCTACCTCTACTTCACTCAAGCAAGACAGTTTCAAGCGCAGTTTATGGGTTAAGCCCATAGATTTCACGCCTGACTTGCCTCGCCGCCTACGCACCCTTTACACCCAGTAAATCCGGACAACGCTCGCTCCCTACGTATTACCGCGGCTGCTGGCACGTAGTTAGCCGGAGCTTTCTCCTTAGCTACCGTCATTATCGTCACTAAGAACAGAGGTTTACAATCCGAAAACCTTCTTCCCTCACGCGGCGTTGCTGCATCAGGGTTTCCCCCATTGTGCAATATCCCCCACTGCTGCCTCCCGTAGGAGTCTGGGCCGTGTCTCAGTCCCAATGTGGCCGTTCAACCTCTCAGTCCGGCTACCGATCGTCGCTTTGGTGGGCCGTTACCCCGCCAACTGGCTAATCGGACGCGAGTCCATCTTCCAGCGGATTGCTCCTTTGATCAACCTATCATGCGATAAATTGATGTTATGCGGTATTAGCGTTCTTTTCAGAACGTTATCCCCCTCTGAAAGGCAGGTTACTCACGCGTTACTCACCCGTCCGCCACTAAGTTAAATCCAACCCCCAGCACCCCGCCTCCCGGCCGGATACTCGGGTGTCGAATTTAACTCCGTTCGACTTGCATGTGTTAGGCACGCCGCCAGCGTTCGTCCTGAGCCAGGATCAAACTCTCTAAAATTTCTATTAAAACGCCTTCCGGCGCCCTAATCAATTTCAGAGCTTCTCTCGCTCATTGAAACACTTGCGTGTTTCGCGTCTCTTTTTCTCCGGGGCTGACGCTCTCCCCTCGCTCGTCCAGCTCTCCGCCAGACTCGCTTCTAAAGGAATTACGGGTCTCTTTTCTTCTTCACGTTGTTTAATTTTCAAGGTCCTGAGCCGCCGTCAATTTTTAATGAATTTCTCCAAACATCGCTGTTTAAAATTGTTCACTGTGCAAGGATTTTTTCCCTGCCGTTCTCGACGGCTTTACTATAATACCAAATACAGATATCTTTGTCAACACTTTTTTGCAAAAAAAATGGCAAAAACCTTTCTTTTTTTTGATTCAGAAGAATATTGGGCGTTTCTCACAATATCTTGTGACAGTCGGGCGGAAAAGCCCTATTTATCACCATCCTTTTGGAAAAATCAATGTATAGATATTGAGCTTTGGCGCAAAATAGTTCTAATCAAAATCATGTGAACTTTGGAGGATTGCCATGAAAGCAACCGATATTGGAAAATACCTGTGGCGTATTTTCGTGATTCTTCTTCTAAATATTTTAGTTATCGTCATGGTCAGCGGCTATGAGCCCTTCGCCTCCTTCGCTTCCCAGGGCGCCTCAGAGGACTCCGCTCAGGAGGTTCTTTCCAAATACGGCTCCCAAGGCGAGGAGGTTCGCCAGATTCAAACCAAGCTGAAGGAGCTGGGCCTGTATACAGGCAGCATAGACGGCATCTATGGCAGCGGCACCAAAAACGCCGTGATTCAGTTCCAAAAGCAGCAGGGCCTTGACCCTGACGGCATCGCCGGCACCAAAACCCTGACAGCCCTGGGTCTTGCCCAAAGCGGCGGCAACGGGCAGTTCAGTGACAGCGACGTAGCGCTGCTGGCTCGGACCATATCCGCCGAGGCCAGGGGCGAGCCTTATACCGGACAAGTGGCCGTAGGCGCGGTAATCCTGAACCGGATTGAGCATCCCTCTTTTCCCGACACTCTTGCCGGTGTAATCTATCAGCCCGGCGCCTTTTCCTGCCTGAACGACGGTCAATTCAACGAGCCTGTTGCGGATTCCGCCAAACGGGCCGCCCAGGACGCTATCAACGGCTGGGATCCCTCCGGCGGCGCCATCTACTATTTCAATCCCAAAACCGCCACCAACAAGTGGATCTGGTCCAGGCCCGCCATTACCACCATCGGGAACCACCGGTTCTGCTCGTAGCCTATGCTCCCGGTCTTGTCCTTTGCGGGGCTGCTTGCTTCATTATATATGTATAAAGCTAAGGGATTTCTGTTTTCTATCTTTCTCATAAGCTTTCTTGCCGTTAACCGAAGCTATTCCCAGCAGAAAAGCCTGGCACCATTAGGTGCCAGGCTTTTGTATTCGCCCCAAAAAGCGAGTCATTGAAAGAACCGCAGAGATTCACCCGAGCCCTTTTAGTGGAACTCATTAAAAGCCTTAACGATTTCTTCCTTGCGCTGCTTATTGGCCTCATCCTCAGATACGTCGCCGTAGCTCATCATATACTTGCCGTTGTCGGACAGCATAGCGTTGATCTGATTATCCAGCATCGTATAATGGCCCTCAGCCTTAACCGCGCTTACTGTACTGGAGCCGTGGGAATCCAGATTCTCGGTATCGAACTCATACAGCTCGATGATATAGTTCCCGCCGTTGATGGTAGCTTCGTATTTATAGCCGGCCTTCGCGCCGATCACGTCGGCGTACATATCCTTTTTGCTTTCCTTGTTGACAAAGCCCTTGTCTTCAAAATATTTGCAAAGGCCATCCAGGTTGGCTTCATAATCGTCAGGATCCAGATTCGCCTGAGACGAGGTTTCCGCCGCCTGGCTTTGGTTCTCCGCCGCCTGAGAGCTGGACTGATAACCGGGACCACCCACATCGCCGGCGCCGCATCCGGTCAAAGCAGTGAAAGAAAGGGCACAGGCCATTACAATTAGAAATAATTTTTTCATTTTATCCTCCGGGTATTTCATTATTTTCCTGTAATTTCTCGGCAAGCTTTTAACGGCAAGCCTTACTGATATAGTATTATAGCCTATTTCCCGGGAAGATTCAACCGCCGCCCGCAACTTATTTCCCGCCTCTTCTGCGAAAAGCAATTCACGCGCCGCGGTGACAGGCCGGTTATTTTAAAAAGGTTTTATAGTCCTCATAATTCCGGCGCAGCAGCTCCGGGGTATTCAGGCCATAGGGGCAATGCCGCACGCAATGGCCGCAATGGATGCAGTTTTCAATCTTTTTCATTTTTTCCTGCCATTCCTCCGTCAGCCAGGCGGCAGAGGGGGCGCGGCGCAGCATCAGGGACATTCGGGCGGCGTTGTTGATTTCGATTCCGGCCGGACAGGGCATACAATAGCCGCAGCCCCGGCAGAAATTGCCGGAAAGCTCCTTTCGGTCCTTGGCGATCTTATCCTTCCGCTCCTGGGTAAGCACCGGCTCGTTTTCCTGGTAGGAAAGGAATTCATCCAGCTCCTCCTCCCGCTGGACCCCCCAAATCGGCAGTACGCTGTCAAACTGGTTCAGATAGGCGTAAGCGGCGGCGGAATCTGTAATCAGCCCGCCGGAGAGGGCCTTCATGGCGATAAAGCCCAGGTTTCTTTCCTTGCACAGCCGGACGATCTCCAGCTCCTGCTCTCCGGACAGATAGCAGAAGGGAAACTGTATCGTATCGTACAGGCCGGACTGGATGGCCTCAACCGCCACATGATACCGGTGGTTGGTCAGCCCGATAAACCGGATTTTCCCCTGGCGCCTGGCTTCCTCCATCGCCTCGTAAAGCCCGGTGCCATCCCCCGGCTTCGGGCAGAAGGCCGGGTTGTGAAACTGGAGGATATCCACATAGTCTGTTTTCATCAGCCGCAGACTGGTTTCCAGATCCTTCCAAAAGCCCTCCGCCGTCGTGGACGGGGTTTTGGTGGCGATAGTGATCCGGCCGCGCACGTCGCTGAGAGAATAACCGATTTTTTCCTCGCTGTCGGAATAGCTTCGGGCGGTGTCAAAAAAATCGATCCCGTTGTCATAGGCCTTCCGCAGGATCGTCCTCGCCTGGTCGAAGCCGACCCGCTGCACCGGCAGCGCGCCAAAGCCGTTTTTGTTGGCGGTGATCCCTGTTCTTCCCAAAGTAACCTTGGTCATACAAAGCATCTTCCTTTCCTTTTCTTTCGCATTGCTTTTGAATCTTATAGGATGCCGTTTCCGGCGGTTATGTTCGGTGGTTCAGACCGCGGTTAATACTTATAGTATATATTATTAAATTCTATACTTATTTTTAGCTGCTTTTCTGTGCTGGAAAATCAAAAAAGCGGTTAACCGCTTTTTCCTTCTCTCCCCTTAAAGGCCGTCTCTTTACAGGCTGAAAGCCCCCGGTAGACGTATGTTCTATCACCACAAGGACAGGCACAGAGCCAGGGAAGTTAAAACTGCCAGTCCCGCAAGATTCAGGCCGGTAAACACGCCAAGATACCGCAGGGGCTTCGCGCCTTCCAGGCGGAGATAATACCGAAACGAGATCAGGCTGGCCAGGGAAGCGATCAGCGTGCCCAGGCCCCCCAGATTGGTTCCCACCAGCAGTCCCTGGCCATCCTGGGTAAAACCGGAAAGCAGCACCGCCGCCGGAACATTGCTGATGACCTGGCTGGCCAGCAGGCTGGTCAGCATGGCGCTTCTCTCCAGCAGGCTGTTTAAAAACTCACGCACCGCGCCGATATTCCCCATATTCCCGGCGAACACAAAAAAGCACAAAAAGGTCAGCAGCAAGCCGTAGTCGATCCGTGCGAACAGCGGGCGGTCCCACAAAAGAAGAGCTATGACTACGGCGCCCAGCGCCCAAGGGTAGGGCAGCGCCCGGAACACGCCCAGCAGCGACAGGGCGAACAGCCCGCAGAACAGGCACAGCTTTTTCGGATGCTTTATGGTTTCCCGGGCGGAAAATTCCACCTGGATGGTTTCGTTTTTCACCAGCAGAGCGGCGGCGGCCAAGCATACCAGGCTGGCCAGCACAAAAGGAAGCATCAGCCTGAAATAGCCTCCGGCGGACAGATGGAATTTTTCATAAAGGAACAGGCTCTGGGGATTTCCCACCGGCGCGGCCATGCTGCCCAAATTGGCGGCGATGGTCTGAAGGACGATGAGATAAATCAGATACTGCCGCCGCTGGATCATTGACAGCACCACAATGGTAAAGGGGACAAAGGTGATCAAGGCCACGTCGTTGGTAATGAGCATGGAGGCGAAAAAGGGAAGCAGAACCAAAATCAGGCTCAAAAGCCCCATCCGTTTGCGTCCCGTAAGAAGCCTTTGGCAGAACACGGCGAAGACATTGCACTCCTGCAGCCCGGCCACCACCGCCATCAGGCAGAACAAAAGGCTCAGAACCTTCCAATCAAAATATGCGCCATAGGCCTCGGAGGGAGGCACGAACGCCATAGACGCCGCGGCGCAGACAAAGGAAATTACCAGCACAGGCTCCCGCCGAAAAAAACCGATTGCTTTTTGCTTTGCCCCGGCCGCCAAGCCATCCCCCTCCTTTCTTTCATTGATTTCCGCTGCTTGCCCGCATCATGAATTATTTTCCATTGCTTTTTCATTTTGCTTTTTCGAAAATACAGCCGCGCCGGCCCTTCTCCGTATGCTTCCGTAAAGCCTTCTGCTCTGGAACCAGCGCCCGGTATCCGGGGGTTCAGCCCCTTTTCTTTAGATAAGCGGATGAAATTAATCCGCCGCAGCCAGGGAAGCGTCTCTTTCCGGCTGCTTTTCTTTGCCGCCGATCGTCTCGCAGCACCGGATCAGAAGCTCGCATTTTTCCTCCGCGGTCAAATCGGAAGTCCCGCGGGCCTGGACCCGCGAAAGAAACCGGGCGTTGTTAAGCCTGGCGCGGCTTTCCTCCCACACTGTCATATAATCCTTATAAATCAGCCCGTAAAGCTCCTTTTGCGGGTCGTTGATATCCAGGGAGAAAAAATCCTTCGCCGTGATCCGACCGTTATTTTTATCCAAGCAATGAAGATACGGCCCCGTGATAAACCGGTCGTCTATTTTATAGGTATCGTTGAATATCGGCTTTTCCGTGAACCGGATTTCCAGGTTCGTCCCGTAATTTTCGGCGCAGCTGCAGAGATCGGAAAAAATCTTGATATAATTGTCCGACACATCCTCTGTGCCGTATACCAGCTGGTAGGTCCTGCTCCAGGGCGGCACCGCCAGCACCCGAACTCTAAGGCCCTTCGTCTCGGCGCAGGCCTGGCAGAGCGCTCTGCGAAAGGACTTTTTTCCTGTCATAATCAGCCGGTAGCCGGTGATCCAGATTTCATTCCGGCATTTGGGGATCAGCAGCTCCAAAAGCTCATCCTTATGGAACCGCAGGTTCTCAATCCCAAAGCTTTTTAAATTATTGATATACTCGTCGTTCTGGGATTCCTTATATTTCAGTAAGGTATCCGAAAGCAGGCACAGCGCCGACGCGATCAATGAGGTAGCGAAGGCGATGGAAAGCTCATGGAGAACGCCGCCGTCGGTCAAGGACCAGGCCGTCACAAAGGCAGCGGTGAGCACGACCAGGAGCAATAAAAACAGAAAGTTTCCGGTAAGCCGGTATTGTTTCATCACCTGCCGGCTTTTTTTCGCCACCGGTCCGTGATAATAATAAATGGTATCGATTCCCGGGCCCCGGTCATCCTCCAGACGGCAGTGCTCGTAAAACTTCAGGGATGACAAAATCCGGATATGGGACAGATTAGTAGACCAGGTCCGGGTAAACACATTGCCCCAGCCGAATTTTTTAAACAGGTGGTGATAAAAGCCGTTGGTGATGCCGTGGCGGCGGTAATGGGGATGGACGATCACCGTGGTGACATAGACGTTTGGAGAATGGGAGGGCGGAATTTCCTCGCAGACATAGTTTTTCTTTAGGGACATAAAGCCCACTACCCGGCCGTCGTCAACCGCCAGAAACGCCGGCTGATGCTGGATATTCTCAAAATAAGCCACAGGCCCTTCCCTTTTCCCTCCCTGAGGGCCCAGGTTGCTCTGAATCGTCGAGCTCCGGGCGGAAAGAGGAGGGATAAATTCCTGGTCGCACAGCGACAGCAGCTCCATAATATCCGCCAGGTAAGCCTCCTTGGTAACGCGCTCAAAATATTTGATCTTCATAGCGGGCCTCCAAAACGCTTGATCTTCTCTCCCATTATAGCACAAGTCTTCCTCCGCATCCCCTGGTATCTTACAGAAATTAAGAAAAATTTTATACGCTTCCGCCCGCTCCCGAAGGGCTCCTCCCCCTTTCTGCTGAAAATTCAGCTTTGCCAAGCCATAACCTGCCTAAAAAACGGGAGAGCGCAAGGCTGCGCTCTCCCGTTTTTCGCTATATCCTTAAGTAAAATAAAAAATCCCCAGGCTTTGCTGAAGAGAAACAGCCTTCGCTTCCAATACGGACGGAATCGGACCTTCGCACAAAGGCTTGGGAGGCCGCAAGGACTTTGAAAGCAGCTTACGGTCTCGGCAGGCGGCACAAAAAAGAAGGGCCTGCGCCGCTTAAAAAGCCTGTTCTCCTCAAGCTCTTTCCGAGATGATACCATATCAGAGGGCATATCCTTCAGCCCTAAGGCCGGATCTGTAAGTCTCCGGAATTCCGTTCATTTCTTCTGCACGTACTTGCGGTACAGCGGCAGATAAACCTCCTGGTCCCGCGGGACGCATCCGGTGGTGGTATGGCCGATTTGAATCAGGTCGTAGCATTTATCACAGGTCAGGCAGCATTTATTCCGCTGCATCCCCTTACCGCACAAAATATCTTTCGCAAAATCCGGATAGGCAAAGGCCTGGCGGCCGAAGCCCGCAATGTCAAACCATCCTTGCTCGATGCCGCCGGCGCCTACATTGGCCCCAAACTGCTCCAGCCAGGTCAGGCCGGTGCACATAAAGATACCGCCCGGCGTCTGAGCCTTGATGTCCCTGGTGGCCTTCAGCAGATCATGCACGCCCGCATAGGGGGTGATCGGCTGGTCGTCGTGCTCCGCCATCAGGCCCGTTCCATAAGGCCGGTACCGGGGCATCATTGTTGAAAGGTTTATCAGCTTCACGCCTCTTTCCACCAGCATGTTGCAGAGCTTTACCGGCTCGGTTAGATCCGGCTCCATGACCCCCTCCTTCTTTACCATTCCCCAGCCATAGGGATAGGGTACGCAGTCATAGGCATTGAGGCGCACGCAGATTTCTATTCCGCCGCCTACCCGTCTGCGGATGCCGTCGATAATATCGAACAGGGCCCGCGTGCGGTTTTCAAAGCTGCCGCCGAATTTTCCCGGACGGGTAAAGGCGCTCAGAAGCTCCCGCAGGATATACTCATGGCACACCTTAACATCCACGCAGTCAAAGCCCGCTTCTGCGGCCAGCTCCGCCCCGTGGATAAAGCCCTCGATGATCTCCTCAATTTTTTCATCGGTGGCGATCTCAATTTTTCCGCAGCTGCCGTCAATGGAGGTATGGTCATCCATATAAGGGTTTTCGCACACCGCCAGAGGCGTAGGCTCCCAGTTTTTATTATTGGAGCGCCTGCCGGAATGGGTAAGCTGCAGGACGTTATAAGGCTTATGCCCCATAGATTCCCACGCGGCCTGGTCGGATTCCCGGATGAGCCGGCCAATTTCCCCTACCGTCTCCTCATTGATGACCATTTGCAGCGGGTTGCACCGACCGTCGTCGGAAATCGCGATGGACTCATACCAAATCAGTCCCGCGCCGCCGGAGGCATACCGATGGTAACGGCGGAAGATCAGGTCTGACGGCGCGCCGCTGGGCAGTCCGTCAAAGCCCTCCAGAGGCTGGATTCCCAGCCGGTTGGGAACGGTTTTTCCATACAGCTCAAAGGGCTGGGCCAGAACGCTCAGGTCCTGCGATACCGGGAAATCAAGCCCATCCGCCCCCAGGATTCTCGAAAAATCCTCTACGGAATGCATTTGGCCGAAACGGTACTTTTTTTCAACTTTTTTCATCTCTAGCTACCACCTTTATGTTATTTGTTACCGGCGTTGATCGGGTCAAAGACCTCCCGGTTGATATAGTCTAGGCACTGGGGCGCCGCAGCCTCATAATCCTGAAGATAGATGTCCAGGGAAACCGGCCCGTCATAGCAGGTATCCTTTAATTTCTGATACACCGCCCGCAGGTCGATCTCCCCCTCCCAGGGCAGCTTATGGCAGTGCTCTCCCATGCACATATTATCGATGTGAGAGTACACAATGAAATCCTTCGAACGGTCGATGGCGGCTTCGATATCAACCTCGCTCAGATAAATATGCCCCACGTCGAAATTAAGCTTCAGCGCCGGGCTTCCCACCTTTTCCGCTACATGGAAAAAGATTTTCAGGCTATGGATCAGCTGGTTGGGCTCCACCTCGATGGCAAGCCGCACACCGCTGTCCTCCGCGATTTTGCAAAGCTCCCGTGTGCGTTCGATCAGCTGGGCGTAAACTTCCTTTTCGTTCAGCTCCCGTATCTCAAAGGGCATAAAGGTGGACAATATTACTGTATTCGAGACCGTATGGTATTTGGGCGCCGCTTTTAAAAGACGCTTTTCAATTTCATAGGTATCGTCGTCGTTCACATAATTTTGATGGCAGGCCAGAGCAGTGATCGGAAAATCCAGTTCCCGGCTCACCTCGTTGACCTTTTCGATCACATAATCATCCAGATAATTTACATCCAGCCAGGTGCCCATACCGTGCTGCAGGCTCAGCTCTAAACCTCCGTAGCCCATTTTATGAAACATGCGCATGGTATCGATCAGCGACCGGTTTTTTATAATATGACTTCTTCCCGCCAGATACATAGCAAACCTCCTACAAAATAATGGCGGCCGGGCGTGTCTGTTTTACCGTCCCGGCCGTTTGTCCCGGCCGGTCTGTCAGCCCTTCACCGCGCCCGACGTGAGGCCTTGGATAAAGTAACGCTGCAGATAAATGAAAATAGCGATCAGCGGCACGACGATGATGGTGATGGCCGCGGCAAAGGGCCCCCACTCAATGCCGTACTCGCCCCGGAAATACAATAGTCCCACCGGGATCGTCTGAATCTTGGTGGAGGACGAGGAGGCGATGCTGGCCCACATGTATTCGCCCCAGGTGCCGATGAAATTGAACACCATTACTGTAGCGACGGCGGGCCGCACCAAGGGCAGAATCACTTTGAAGAACAGCCGCACCTCGCCGCTGCCATCCACCCGGGCTGCCTCCATCAGCTCCGAGGGGATGGAATCGAAGAAATTTTTAAATATATAAATGCTGAAGGGAATATGCCAGGTAAGATAAGGCAAAATCAGCATCCAAAGAGACCCGCTCAGCTTCATGTCGATCATCTGCATATAGAGAGGAATATAGACCGCCACACCGGGCACGAAGTTCAGGGTCATCAGCGCGGTAATAATGGCCTTAGCGCCCGGGATATGCATTTTAGAAAGAGCATAGCCTCCTAAAGCGGTAAACAGCACCGAGCCGATGACCGCAGCAACCGTTACGACAATGCTGTTAAAGGCGTAGAGGCCGATCTTGCCCTCCACCCAGGCCGCCGCGTAATTCTCAAAGCGCCACACCTGGGGCAGGCCGAAAATATTGCTGTAAAACTCCTGGTTGTTTTTAAAGGAAACCAACACGATGAAAATCAGCGGGTACACAACCGTCAGAGACAGCAGAATGATGATCACCCGGGAAATAATTTTTAACGAGGTGCTTTGGGAATAGGGCGTTGGCGCGGCGGCGCGCTTCTTTGCTTTAATACTCATAATTTTCACCTCGGAACACGGTGCGCAGCACGATATTAAAAATCAGCACCACAATGATAAACGCGATACACATGGCGCTGGCATAGCCGAAGTTAGAATAGGTAAAGGCGTTCTCAATGATCCACATGGGCAGCACTACCGTTTGCCTGGAAGGGCCGCCGCCTGTCAGAGATACCACGGAGTCGTAAATTTTCAAGCCGTTGAGCAGGGTGAACATGGTGGCCAGCTCGATCTGCGGCTTGATCAGCGGCAGCAGAATCCGGGTAAAGATCCTGCCGTCTCCCGCCCCATCCAGACGGGCGGATTCAATCAGCTCATTGGAAATTCCCTGCAGCCCGGCAAAGCATAATATCATGGTCAGGCCGAACTGCCGCCAGGTCTGTACGATCACAACCGTGGGCTTGACCGTGTTCATGTTGGCCAGCCAGGCGGTCGTCCATTCCTCCAGGCCTACCGCCTTCAAAATGTTATTGAGCAGGCCGATGTCCTCTGTAAAGACAAACAGGAACAGCAGGCCGGTGATGGTAGGCGCGATCATATTCGGCGCGAATAAAACCGTGCGGAATACCTGCCCCTCCATTTTTCTCATATAAAGGATCAGCCAGGCCGTCAAAACGCCGAGCACCACGCTGATGATTCCGGAAAACACCGCGAAATACAAGGTGTTCCCCAAAGATGACCAAAAGGTTTTGTCCGCGAAAAGGTCCTGATAATTTTTTACGCCGTTGAGCACAACTTCTCCAAACCCGCTCCAGCTTGAAAATGAAAGATAAGCCGTGCGGCAGAGGGGATATGCCATAAACACCAGGTACGCGGCGACAGCGGGCAGCAAAAAGCACACGCCGATCAGCACATACCTGCGCTCCACAGATTTCTTCTTCATCGTTTTACCCCTTCCTTCACAAAGGCGGCGGAGCTCCTGCTAAGGGTTGAGGGCGCGCACGGCGCCCTCAACTGCAATTGCTGAGCGTTAACAGGATTACTGAGCCTCGCCTGCCGCCAAACGGATCCGTTCCATTTCCTCCAGCGTCTGGTCGATGGTCATTGTTCCACTGCAAGGCGCCGCGAAGATCTGCTGCTTGATAAAGTTCTGCATTTCCGAGCTGGTGCGGCAGGGATTGACGCCGGCCTGCAGCCGTCCGCTGTCCAGCTCTGCCATAACCTCCTCAAGCAGAGGATCTACGTTTTCAAAGGTATAGGAGGTCATCGAAGGGGTTTGCCCACTATCGACAATCGTCTGCTGGATTTCATGGCCCAATATGATCTCAAGGAAGGCCAGGCCCGTATTAATCTGCTCCTCGCTGGCGTTGGAGGGGATAAAAAACACGTCGGGCTCGATATTGTCAATGGAGGTAATCCCTGCCTCAGAGGTAGGCTTCATAAAGGTGCCGATTTCAAAATCGCAGGAATTTTTCAGAACCTCCAGCGCGCCGCTGTAGATAAAGGTGCAGGCGGCCCGGCCCTGTGAAAAGGCCGCGTTGGCGTCATCCTGGGTTACATTAATGCCGCCGTCGCCTGGATACCAGTAGCCAGCCTCATACCAAGCCTGTACCTGCTCGATGCATCCGCGGATCACTTCGCCGGCCTCAGTACCCGGAAGCACGGAAACCGTGCCGTCGGCAACGCCGTAGGCCGTCCCCTCGCCTACCTTAGCGTCCAGCTCGCCGTAGGTCATGCCGTAAAGGCAGTCCTGCATAGTGGCCGAGTTGGTGGAAAATCCGAAAATGTCATCCGCCTTCAGGGTTTCAAAAATTGCGGTCATTTCGTCCCAGGTTTCCGGCTCTTCAAAGCCGTACTCGTCAAACATTGTCTTATTGTAGAAGGTAGTGTGGTAAACTGTCTTCATGGGCAGCGCGTAGATCTCGCCGTTCTCTCCCAGGCAAGGCTCCAGCATCCCCTCGTTCACATTGCTCACGATTTCCTCGCTGATTTTGCCCTTCAGGTCAAGGTTCATGCCGATATCATAGAAGGAATTGACCCGGGTTCCCCAGTAATAGCCGATTGTGGGAGGATCGCCGGCGGAAATCGCCGTTTTGATCACCTGCTCGCGGGTGCTGTTATCGCATGGAATATACTCCACCTCGATCTCCGGATGCTCGGCCTGGAGCTTTTCCACGCCCGCCACGATAAACGCGTCCGGATCTCCGGTAACGCCGGAAATGGTCAGCTTTCCATAGGTCTTGTCCTCCGCCTCGGAGGCGCCGCCGGCAGACGCCGCGGATGAAGGATCCGCGCCTGCGGGAGTGCTTTCAGAGGAACCGTCCCCGCCCGCGCAGGCGGTCAGGGCCGACACCATCGCCAGTGCCAAAAGAACGCTGATTGTTTTTCTCAACATAGGGATACTCCTTTCTCTTTTTCCGTTTCTTCTATCATCAGCCATCCGGCTAACAATCCATGGAAAGCTTTTTCGCGCGCCGCAGCGCCTCCATGACCTGCGGATCAACGGGAGCCTCCACGCTGCCCATGCCCGCCGCCAGCTGCTCATCGTTGTCAAAGGACGCGATCGGCACCGACGGGAACGGATGCCCCTCCATTAAATACCGCAGGGCGTAGTCCATCATAGAACACTCACCGTCTCCACACGCCTTCTTCAAAAGGCTGAAAATCTGATCGTTAGCTTCTCCGTCGTATACGTCCGTCACGCTTTTCGGCAGAGCCTCACCCGCCGCCCGGCGGGTAAAATACCCCTTGGCCACTGACATATAGGCCATAGCGTTCAGCCCGGCACGCCCCTGATATCTGTAGGTTTCCTGGTCCATCAGCACAAAGGACTGGTCCGCCAGTCCGCTGAAATTTACATCCGCCAGGCTCCACATCAGCTGGTTGCAGACAAAGCCCTGCAGCCCGTGCTCCTTTGCGTAGGCGTTTGCCTCCATCACCCGGGAAAGCTTCCAGTTGGAGCAGCCATAATAGCGGATTTTCCCAGCCTTCACCTGCTTCTCCAGAAATTCCACGATTTCTCCCGCCGGGCGCCTGGGGTCATCCCGGTGGAGAAAATAAAGATCCACGTAATCGGTATGCAGCAGCTCCAGGCTGCTGTTTAGATCTTCTTCGATTTCCGCGTCGCTGCACCGGGGGATCTGCATCGTTTGCATTCGGGGATGGGCCCCCTTGGTGGAGATCACCAGCCGGTCCCTTTCTGGAAACTCCTTGAGCCATTTTCCAATAGCGGTTTCCGACAGCGGCCCCATGCCGGGCTCCCAGTCACCGTAGATATGGGCGGTATCGATGAAGTTCCCTCCCAGTTCCACATACCTGCTCAGCTGGTGAATCGCTTCCTTTTCCGGCATGGCGCTGCCGTAGTTCACCGTGCCCAGGCATAAAGGAGCGACGGAAAGCTCTGTGTTTAAAAATTTTATTTTTTTCATTTCTTTTCCTCCCTTCCAACGAAACCAATTGGATAAAATGCGTTTTGACCGAAATCTATCTATTCCGCCAAAGGCGGCAATGCTGCCTGCGGTTGTTGCTCGCAAAAATCTTATTGACTTCTGAAAAAGTATAAATGCTTTTCTGCAAACGCTTCTTTCGGCGTCTCACTCTGTCCCTAATTCTAAACATTTATAGAATCAGCAGATTGGTGAAAAAATCAATAAAAAAGCTGTTATTTTGCGTTTTAATCAAAATAACAGCCGGTTTGGCGCCGTTTATAAATGTTTAGAATTTCGCACAAATTTATTTTGTATAAACCCCTTCAACTTATCAGTTATCAGACAAGTTGAAGTAAAATGATTCCCTTGATTTTATCCCAGGGAAAGGATTATGGATGATCCCTTCCCCAAAAGCCAGCGGCGTATTTCGCTACGCCTTCTCCGGTTCCAGCCAATCCTTCATCCGCTGGAGCAGCATGTCGTAATGCTCCACCATGATTCGTACCGCCCGTTCCGTTTCCCGCGCCCGGAGTGCTTCAAAGCATTCCTCATGCTGCTGCATGCTCCTTTTGCTGCCGTGAAAGGCAACGATATCCCGCAGATAAACATGAAGCAGATTTTCCACAATTTCTATCGCTTTGATAAACAGCGGATTCCCCGTAAGCTGGGCCAAATAGCTGTGGTAGCCCATATCAAAATGAAAATAAGACTCATAGTCCCCCGCAAAGCGCATCTGCTCCAAATAATCGGAAAGCCGGGCAATTTCTTCATCACTGGCACACTGGGACACGATCCGCACACATTCTACCTGTATGCTTTTAGTAAACTCAAGAATGCTGATACTGTCGCCGCCGCTGAGCATCAGAGAGGGAATCAACAGATTCAAATAGAAGCTGGTATCAACCTGCTCCACGTAGGTACCCTTTCCCTGCCGGGAGCGAACAATTCCCAGCGCGCTAAGCCTTTGCACCGCTTGACGCACTGTGCTGCGGCTTACAGAAAAAGCCTCTCGAAGCTCGTTCTCCGAAGGGATCATCTCACCCTTTTTCCAATCGCCCTCGATAATCATATTCAGCATTTTTTCGAATACCTCATCGGCAACGTTCTTCTTTTCAATTGGTTGAATCATTTTTTCCCCTTATTCATTCACACTTATCGGTTGTCTGACAACTTATATTATAATAACCTATTTCTGCTTTGTCAACCAGCCGTCTTAACAAATCAAGAATCAAAACTTTTACATATTATACAAAAATAGACTTTATCTTTTCAAAAATCAAATCATTATTTTTTAAAGACAGCGCTCTCCTTCCCTATGCGGCTTAAATCGGCTGTCAATCAGCAAGAAAAGGAAGCAGGCTGTTTCCCTATTTTCTTAAAGGCCTATTATAATGGAACTGCGAAAGCCTTCCGGGATGGATGAGTAAAAAATACGGAGCAAGCATTCCAGAGCCTATCCGACAGATGCTAAAAAGTAATTCTTAACCATTGGTTGGATGCGGCAATAAAAATTTCGTAAAAAGAGTCCTGCGCATATTGCGTCCAGTCTTAACCAAGCATGCGGCACCAGAGAAATTGATACCCTTTGGCCGCAGAAATCAAGATTTAAAATAAAAAAACTGCGGCCGCAAATTGCTGACCGCAGATCTGGTGGACGCAGGGGGACTCGAACCCTCGACCTCTCGCGTGTGAGGCGAACGCTCTAACCAGCTGAGCTATGCGTCCAAGAAATAAAAAGCTTCCCCCGAAAAGCCGGGGGATAACCTTATTCTCCATGGTGACCCGAACGAGAATCGAACTCGTGATTCCGCCGTGAAAGGGCGGTGTCTTGACCTCTTGACCATCGGGCCATTGGTAGCGGCAAATGGACTTGAACCATCGACACTTCGGGTATGAACCGAATGCTCTAGCCAGCTGAGCTATGCCGCCATATTTCGCCACTATTCAGTGAGCGAGATTTATTATAATATATATAGGACAGGTTTGTCAAGGCTTTTTTCACAATCTCTCAATTTAACCACAAGAAAAATAGTTGTTTTGGGAATTTTGCGTTCTTGTGGAAAAAACCACGATGTGATACAGTATAATCAGTAAGAAAATGGAATTTGTTTTACTTTAAGGAGGGACCGCCATGAACCAAATAGAAACCGCTAGAATTCTGATTCGGCCCTATCGCCCTTCCGACGCTGACAGCGTATGGCAGGTCCTGAGAAGGAAGGAAATCTATGATACTACCTACGCTATTCCCCGGAATTATCCCCGGGAACGGGTGGATTGGTGGATCCAGTTTGTGGAAAGCGCGAGAAAAAACCGTACCAGCTACGAATTCGGCATGTTTGACAAGCACACCGGGGCTTATCTTGGCAACTGCGGCGTGATCAATGTTCAGCCCGCCTTGCGCTCCGGCGCTATTTCTTACTTTGTCAATCCGGACTGCTGGAACCTGGGCTACGCCACAGAGGCCTGTTCCGCCATGCTGGCCTTTGCTTTCAACGAGCTGGGCCTTTGCCGGGTCTCAGGCAGGTGTATGGCGAAAAACGGCGCTTCCCGGAAGGTTATGGAAAAGCTGGGCTTTCTTTACGAGGGCACCGGCAGGCGTGAGCTGCTGAAGGACGGCGTCTTTTACGATGTGGACCACTTAGCTATTTTAAAGGAAGAATGGGCCGGCTATCTCGGTTTTTAAGCGTCTTCTCCCCTTTTAAGCCTGGACTCTCAAACCGGCTTTGCCCTGCGGCAAAAAGCCGAGTCTTTTTAAAAAAGTAATCAACGGTTTCTTAACCTAAAAAAGTTTTCCACCGCAAATTGTTGAAAGAGTTGAAAACTCATAACGTTCTGTAATATTGGATTTTGTTATTACCGGCCGCTTGATGTTACAGCTTTTTCTACACACAATATTTTGTGGTTTTATCCGTAACTAAAGGAGTATCCGGAATGGAAAAGTTTGTTAAAATCTTAAAAAAGCTATTCCCTTTCACTATTATTTTGATTCTAGTCTATTTTGTTCCGCCGATCTTTATCCTGGTGCAGCAGGAGGAAGAAGTTATTGAGCGTATGCTGACAGCGGATCTAATGATTCTAAATCCGGGAATTTCTTTTATTGCCGCAATGGCATTTGGCGTACGCAACGGATTCCACTGGTATTTTGTACTTTTGGTAGTAATTTTATTCTTTCTCTGCCTTTTGTTCATTTATGGCTTCTCTTTTTTCGGCTTTCTGCTCATCTATGGGGTGGCCGCCATTCTTGGCCTATACCTTGGAAAAAGCCTAAAAGAGGGCCGGGATGAAATGTATCTATGATGGCTGTACCGCAAAGCTCTCTGGCAAAAAGAGCTGCGGCTGGATAAAATTTTCTATAAAAAGCTGCGTTACCTGTGTTCTTCCTCGTGCCCTTACTGTTTTTTATAACCACCCCCGGCCCTAAAGCCCTTGTCTTCTTAGAACAGACAAAAGGCCCGCCTCCTGCGCAACACAGGAGGCGGGCCTTTTCAGCCGTTTTCATAAAGCGAGTCTGGCAGTCTGCGCCAAATCCGCCCCTTCGGCCGCAGGCCAGCCCTCTTTTAGGCGGTCAAACGCCTTCAGAGAAATGGCGGCGGCGCCGGCAGATTTCCTGCGGTTAAATCGATAAGGAATAGTTCGGGGATTCCTTGGTGATTTGAATATCGTGAGGATGGCTTTCCTTCAAGCCCGCGCCAGTGATCTTCACGAACTTAGCCTTCGCGTGAAGCTCCTCAATGGTGCCGCAGCCGGTATAGCCCATGCCGGCCCTCAGGCCGCCGATCATCTGGAACACGGTATCGGACAAAGCGCCCTTATAAGGCACCCGGCCCTCTACGCCCTCGGGAACCAGTTTTTTGTTGTCGCTTTGGAAATAGCGGTCCTTGCTGCCGTGTCCCATAGCGGCCAGGCTGCCCATGCCGCGGTAGACCTTAAACTGGCGGCCCTGGTAAATCTCGCTGTCGCTGGGGGATTCCTCGCAGCCGGCAATCATAGAACCGATCATAACCACGTTGGCGCCGGCGGCCAGGGCCTTGACGATATCGCCGCTGTACTTGATGCCGCCGTCGGCGATCACCGGGATGCCATATTTAGAAGCCTCGCAGGCGGCGTCATAAACCGCTGTGATCTGGGGCACGCCGATACCCGCCACCACACGGGTGGTACAGATGGAGCCTGGGCCGATGCCGACCTTGATGCAGTCCGCGCCCGCGTCGATCAGAGCCTTAGCGGCCTCGGCGGTGGCGATATTGCCCGCGATCAGCTGAACATCGGGATAAGCTTTCTTTACCTTGCGGACGGTCTCCACCACGTTGCTGTTGTGTCCGTGGGCAGAATCCAGAGCGAGAACGTCCACCTGAGCCTTTACCAGCTCGGCCACCCTTTCCAGTACATCCGGGGTAGCGCCGATGGCAGCGCCGCACAAAAGCCGTCCATTCTGATCCCTGGAGGAGTTGGGATATTGGACCGCCTTCTCGATATCCTTAATGGTGATCAGGCCCTTGAGGCGTCCCTCGCCGTCCACAATGGGCAGCTTTTCAATTTTATGCTTTCGCAGGATCTCCTGGGCCTCCTCTAGGGTGGTGCCCACCGGAGCGGTCACCAGGTTTTCCCTGGTCATTACCTCGGCGATCCGCTGGCTGTAATCCTGCTCGGTCATAAACCGCAGGTCCCGGTTGGTGATGATGCCCACCAGCTTGTCGTTTTCACAAATCGGCACGCCGGAGATCTTGTATTTTGCCATCAGATTGTTGGCGTCGCTGACATAATGGTTTGGGGAAAGGAAAAACGGGTTGACAATTACCCCGTTTTCGGACCGCTTTACCCGGTCTACCTGGTCTGCCTGCTGCTCAATCGTCATATTCTTGTGGATGATGCCAACGCCGCCCTCTCTGGAAATGGCGATGGCCATGCGGGCTTCTGTCACCGTATCCATGGCGGCGGTGATCAGCGGCGTATTTAAACGGATCTTCTTGGTCAGCCAGGTGCTTACGTCTACCTCCTTGGGCTGTACGTTGGATTCTCCTGGAATTAACAGGACATCGTCAAAGGTCAGGCCTTCTTTGACAAACTTCTCTTGAAAATTAGTGTTTAACATCCTATACGGTCCTCCTTGTTCAGTTATTGATCTTTCCCCTTGCCTCAGCGTTCAAAACAAGGCTGGATTTTCCCCTCCAGCCTTAATTTATATAACCTTAATTTTAGCAAAAACAACCCTGTTTTTCAAGTAGTTCCGCATAGAAAATATCACGAGGAACTTTCCCCATTTTTTCTGCTTTTTGGCCTCATTCCCTAATTTATTGCTTTATCAGTTTAATTCAATAAAAGAATTAAACTGATAAAATCCTTTTGTTGGTGCAGCTTCAGCGAACAGAACCACCAGCACTGCTGGTGAGGGTAAAAAAGCTTTAGCTGCAAGTCGCGAGCGAAGCGAGTTGACAAATAGCAACCGTACAAATTGTGCAAGTTGCCAATAGCGGGAGGGATGCTATATCAATAGCGGCGGAGCAAGTGATGCAGGAGAAAAAAGTTTCGGCGCGTCTTGAGACGCCGGCCGGCAGCGGGCCCTTATCGGGCCTGCTCAACCCTCCGGCAAAGCCGGAGGGTTTGACTCCCCCGCAGCCATGAAGGGCTTGCCCGCAGGCTTTGGGGGTCCGGCCTCCGCCGGACCTCCCTCATCGGCGCTTTTACCGCTGCTTCTCGATTCTGTCGATTCCCAGATAGGGGCGCAGCACCTCGGGAACGGTGACGGAACCGTCGTCGTTCTGATACTGCTCCACGATCGCTGGGATTACCCGGCTGGTGGCCAAACCGGAGGCGTTCAGAGTATGGGCCAGATGCAGCTTTTTATCGGCGCCCCGGTATTTGACATTGCCGCGGCGGGCCTGGTAATCCCTGGCGTTGGACGCGGAGCTTACCTCCTTATAGATGCCCATGCTGGGAATCCAAACCTCGATATCGTAGGTTCGCGCCATAGAGAAGGAGCAGTCGCCTGCCGCCAGCTTACTCAGGCGGTAGTGGAGGCCAAGCTCCTGGACCAGCCGCTCTGCCTTGCCGACCAGCTCCTCAAAGGCGGCGTCCGACTGATCCTCGGTGGTATACTGAACCATTTCCACCTTATTGAACTGGTGGCCCCGGATCATGCCCCTTTCTTCCGCACGGTAGCTGCCGGCCTCTCTCCGGTAGCAGGGGGTGTAAGCGATATATTTTCTCGGCAGGTCTTCCTCGCTTAGGATTTCGTCGCGATGGATGTTGACCAGCGCGGTCTCGGCGGTTGGCAGCATAAATTTCCGGTCGGAGCTGGTAGGATTCTCGATCCAATAGACCTCGTCACCAAATTTCGGGAACTGGCCCGCCACATAGCCGCACTCATATCCCAGCATGTGGGGAGGCAGAATAAACTCATAACCGTCCTTGATATGCTCGTTGACAAAGAAATTAAGGAGCGCCCATTCCAAACGGGAGCCCCAGCCCCGGTACAGCCAGGAGCCGGCTCCGGCGATTTTTGCGCCCCGCTGGTAGTCGATCATCCCCAGGCCTTCGCAAAGCTCCACGTGGTTTTTCGGCTCATAGTCAAACTTAGGCTGCTCCTTAAAATAGCGGATAGGCTGGTTCTGCTCCTTGCCGCCGGCACAAACGTCCTCGTCCGGCAGGTTGGGCAGGGAAAGCAGCAGATCCTTCTGCTTTTCCTCCAGCTCCGCCAGTTTCGCGTCGCCCTCCTTGATTTCCGCGGAAAGCGCCTTCATACGCTCCATCAGGGGGGCCGTGTCTTCTCCCGCCTTTTTCAGCTGGGGGATCTTTTTGCTGTCCGCGTTCTGCTCCGCTTTTTTGCTTTCCACCTCGCCGGTCAGCTCACGGCGCTTTTTGTCAATGTCCAGAATTTCATCCACGATGGAATCCAGATTCATTTCCCGTTTGCGGATTCTCTCCTTTACCTTTTCTCCATCGGTACGAATCATTTTAATGTCTAACATAGCTTTTTACCCCTTTTTATTCTTCTCCGCCTAACAGGCGTGCTAGATTCTGCAAATCCTCCTGGCTGTAAAACTCAATGGTCAAAACTCCCTTTTCCTTGCCTTTTTCTTGAATTTTGACCTTCCTTCCCAAATGCTCGTTGAGGGAAAGCTCCACTTCCTCAATGAAAACAGGACGCTTCTTTACCCTTTTGGCCCTTTCGTCCCCGCCGTGGAGGACGGCGTTGGCCTTTTTCGCCAGCTTTTCCAGCTCCCTCACGGAAAGGCCTTGCTTCACCGCCAGCTGGGCCGCCTGAAGCTGGTCGTCCTCGCTTTCAAAGGCCAGCAGGGTTCTCGCATGGCCCGCGCTCAGCTTTCCGCCGGACACCATATGGATAATCTCCTCAGGCAGCCGGAGCAGCCGCATGGCGTTGGTGATGGCCGGACGGGATTTTCCTACGGACCGGCTGACCTCCTCCTGGGTAAAGTGATAGTGCTCCATCAGGGTCTGATAGCCCTGGGCTTCCTCGATGGGGGATAGATCCTCCCTCTGGAGGTTTTCGATCAGCGCCAGCTCCATCACCTGGCCGTCGCTCAGCTCCCTAATCACCACCGGAACCTCCTGGACCCCCGCCATGCGGCAGGCGCGGAACCGCCGTTCACCGGCCACGATCTGGTAGCCGCCTCCGGCGATAGGCCTTACCAACAGGGGCTGGAGCACTCCGTGCTGGGCGATAGAATCCGCCAGCTCCGCCAGGGCCTCGTCGTCAAACTCCCGCCTAGGCTGATCCTGGTTAGGCTCCAGCTCTGATATTTTTAAGGTTACGGTGCTGTTGCTGTTCTCGGTGGCGTTTTCCATGAAAATCGCGTCCAAGCCTTTGCCAAGCCCGCCTTTTTTCGCTGCCAAAATAACATTCCTCCTATCACATAGAAATTGCTTCGTTCCGGACGGACGCCTTTTTCATAGCTTTTCCTCCTTTATCTGCCGGACCTTTTCCAAAGTGCTGTTTTCTTTTTCACCAATAGGCCGCGCCCGCCGTAATTATATCCTTACGAAAAGCCGCGGATTTTTCTCAAATCAGCGGCTTGTCCTATCGAATAAATTCCGCTTTCCCTTAAAATGCTCTCCATTGACTTTCCGGAAACGTTTTTATGCCTTTACCGGTTATTTTTTTCCAGCTCTTCCGCCAGGCTCCGGTAGGCTTCTGTTCCCCGGTTGCTTTTATCAAAGTACATAATGGGCACCCCGTAGCTTGGGGCCTCCGACAAGCGCACGCTTCTGGGGATCACGCTTCTGAACACCTTGCGGGGAAAGTATTTTTTTACTTCCTCCACCACCTGCTGGGTCAGGTTTAATCTGCCGTCGTACATAGTCAGCAGAACCCCTTCAATCTCCAGGCGCTCGTTATACTGGCGTTTAACCCGCCGCACGCTGTTCATCAGCTGGCTTAGGCCCTCCAGGGCGTAGTATTCGCATTGAATCGGTACTAAAAGAGTATCCGCCGCGCAGAGAGCGTTCGTGGTGATCATTCCAAGAGAGGGCGGGCAGTCGATGAACAGATATTCATATTCCTCCCTAAGGGGAGCCAGAGCCGTTTTCAGCCGGGCTTCCCGATGGTCAAAGTCCACCAGCTCCAGCTCGGCGCCCGCCAGGTTCAGGCTGCTGGGAAGAATGGTTAAATTGGGAAACTGGGTTTGAACCAGCGCCTCTTTGGCGCCCGCTTCCCCAATGAGAAGCTCATAGGTGGATTTTGGCACGCTTCTCCGGTCGATTCCTACTCCGCTGGAGGCGTTTCCCTGGGGATCGATATCCACCAGCAGAGTTTTATGCCCCCTCTCGCCCATAGCGGCGGAAAGGTTGACCGCTGTTGTGGTTTTTCCAACGCCGCCCTTTTGATTGGCGACAGCGATGATCTTCCCCATACCTGTTTCCTCCCTTAGTTTCCGTCGGCTGAAATTTTTATTTTTTCACAGCTTCAAGCCCTTATATAGCCGTTCATGCTGCCGGCGGACATTCAAAGCCGCCGCGTTATCCTCTATCCATGGTCGTTTGCCTGTAACGCTCATTTGACTCTTAAACGGACGGACGCAGAGGCGCGTCCGCATGATCAAGCATGTTTTGCCATGTTCTGGCCGCCGGTTTTTATCGGCAGCGGATTTATTATATCACTTTTTGCTTTCTTTTAAAAGGCTTCCGTTTAAAAATTAGAAAATTCATGTTTCACGTGAAACATAAGCTTTCTAATTTTTAAAATTTCGCGGAGGGAAGTATCTTTTCTATCTCTAACGGCTTCAGGCGGCTTTCCATTTTTTAGGAACGCTTAAAAAGCTGCGCTTTTTAATAAAACAATCCCGGTTTTTTCCGGCGTGCCCTAAAGCCCCATAAAAAGACTTGAAAGCAGCAAAAGGAAAGGCCGGCGGAATGATTCCGCCGGCCTTTCCCCTTTGGGGAATAAATTGGAAATAGGGCATGGATCTATAAGAACTTTCGTCGCACGCTGTTTCTATGCCGAGTGCCTGTCCAAAGCGGCTGCCTTGGGGATTCTCACCACGCACTCTATGTATTCTTCCGTTTCCTTTTGATCGGTAAAGGCGTCGATTCCAGACAGCCGCATGGTATCCACAGCCTTATTAATGGTATTCATAAAAATTCTTACGTCTTTGATAATAATCCGCCGATGGCTTTTCCGTTCCTGTTCCCGGTTTTTCTCCAGCAGCCTTTCCACGAAATCCTCGGTTTGCTTAACATTTAACCCCCGCTCTATCATATGCCGCAGAGCGATAGACCGGAGTCCTCCGTCCTTCAGCTTCAAAACAGCCCTGGCGTGGCGTTCCGTCAGCCCCGCTCTTTGAATGGCTTCTCTTTCCTCCGGGGCCAGCCGGAGCAGCCGCAGCTTATTTGCAATGGTCGATTGCTTTTTTCCCAGCCGCTTGGCGGCTTCCTCTTGGGTAATGTGCCACTCCTGAATCAGCTTTTCGATGCCTTCCGCTTCTTCAAAGGGGTCTAAATCCACACGCTGTAAATTTTCCAGCAGAGAATAAATCGCCGCCTGCTGGTCGTCACAATCAATTACCAGACAAGGCACCTTTTCACTTCCAGCCAGAGCCGCCGCCCGCAGGCGCCGTTCTCCGGCGATCAGCTCAAACCCGGCCAGTCCCGCTTTGCGGACTGTTAAAGGCTGTAATACCCCGTTTTCCTGAATGCTTCTAGCCAGCTCCAGCAATTCCTCGTTGGAGAAATTTTTTCTCGGCTGCGCCTTCCCCGGACAGATCTGCACCAGCGGGATCTGTCTCACCCTATTTTCTTCCTTTGACCGTAAACGCATCTGCGCCACCTCCAATGCTTGTCCATTTCCTTAGGATCATCCTATCACGGATGGGGCGCGGATTCTGTCGTATTGTGAGCAAAGAATTTAGGTTGTTTTGTCGTTTATAAGGGCTTTTTCGCAATTTTTGAGCCGTGGCGGGGATACAGCGCCGGAGTAGCCCTTTCTTTTTTCACTGTCACCAGCGTGCGGCCGCTTCCGTCAGGCAGAAAATACTCCGCCGTCTTTTCGGCCCGCCCTCCCAGCAGCTGAAATGCCTTTTCTGCCTGGGAAAGCTCCTCTTTTACCTGCGGCCCCTTCGCCGCTAAGAAAATACCGCCGACCCTTACAAATGGAAGACAATACTCCGCCAGCAGATTCAGAGGAGCGACCGCCCTGGAAACCGCGGCGTCAAAGTTCTGGCGCAGGCCGGAAAGTTTTCCACCATCCTCGGCCCGGCTGTGGATAATGTCCGCATCCAGCCCCAGTGTTCCGCAGACCGCCTGCAAAAACGTTAATCGCTTCTTTAAGCTGTCCAAAAGAGCCAGCCTCAAATCCGGCCGGGCAATTTTTAAGGGCAGGCCTGGAAATCCGGCTCCCGTCCCCACGTCGATCAGCTTCGCCCCCTGGGGAAGCTCCGCGAATCCCAGCAGCGCCAAACTGTCTACAAAATGCTTAATCAAAACCTCCTCCGGTTCCCGGATCGCGGTCAGATTCATTTTTTTATTCCACTCCAGCAGCAGACGGCAGTAACCGTCAAACTGATCCAGCTGTTCCGGGCTTAACAGCACTCCAAAGCCCTCGCAGTACGCTTTCAGCTTTTCCCGGTCGATCATCCTTTGCCCCCTTTTCTATCGATAAACAAAAAAACTCCGTCTTAATCTAACACAGGAATTTAAAATGATATTGTCTCCCGATTATGCATGGCGCCGCAGTCATTTTGAAGCCCGCGGCCATTTTGCTAACCGGAACAATTGATAAGGAAAAAGCCTGCTTTCACAGCCGCACTCCCCTTTAGAGAAAACGAATCCGCGAAAACAGGACAAATTTCCATTTTTTCCGCTTTGTAAATTCATCCTTGAAGCCCTTGCTGCTAAAACAACTCAGCCGCAGGGATTGCCAATCATTTTACCGCCTTTCCGTTCTGGCTGAGCCAAATCAGCAGTACTGAAATATCCGCCGGGCTGACGCCGGAAATCCGGGAGGCCTGGCCGATATTTCCCGGACGAACCCGGTTCAGCTTTTCCTGGGCCTCGGAGGAAATTCCGTGGATTTCCTGATAATCGAGCTCCTTTGGCAGACGCTTTCCTTCCAAACGGCGCATTTCATCAATCTGGGATTTCTGCCGCCGGATATAGCCCTCATATTTAATTTCCACTTCCACCTGTTCAAAAATGTTCGGGTCTAGATCCGGCCGGGTGGTATCCACCGGGGCCAGGCAGGCGTAATCCACCTGGGGCCGCTTGAGAAGCTCCAGCAGGCGGATCCCCGTTTCCACCGGGGATGTTTCACGTGAAACCAAAATCTCATTCAGTTCCTTGGTAGGAGGGAGAGAAGTCTTTTTCAGCCTGTTCAGCTCTTTTCTTTTCAGCTCCTGCTTTTCCACAAAACGGTTCCAGCGGCTGTCGCTGATTAAACCGATTTCCCTGCCTAAAGGCGTCAGCCTCTCGTCGGCGTTATCCTGGCGCAGCACCAGTCGATATTCCGAACGGGAGGTCATCATCCGGTAAGGATCCTCCACTCCCTTGGTCACCAAATCGTCGATCAAGGTGCCGATATACGAGCTGGCCCGGTCCAAAACAACCTGCTCCCGGCCCTTGATTTTCAGCGCCGCGTTCATTCCGGCCACCAGGCCCTGGGCGGCGGCCTCCTCATAGCCGGAGCTGCCGTTAAACTGCCCTGCTCCGTATAAGCCAGGGTAGTCCATAAATTCCAGGGTGGCCGCCATTTGCAGCGGATCCACACAGTCGTATTCAATGGCGTAAGCGCAGCGCATCACCAGGCAGTGCTCCAGTCCCTTAATGGAATGATAAAACTGAAGCTGCACCTCCTCCGGCAGAGAGGATGACATTCCCTGTAAATACATCTCCTCCGTGTTTTCACCGCATGGCTCAATAAACAGCTGATGCCGTTCCTTATCGGCAAACCGGACAATCTTATCCTCCAGGCTGGGACAGTACCGGGGGCCTACCCCCTCGATCTTTCCCCCGTATAAGGGCGAACGGTGTATATTCTCCAAAATGATCTGCTTCGTTTTTTCATTGGTCCAGCTGATATGGCAGACCGCCTTGTTTTCCAGAGGCTCTGCGGTATCGTAAGAAAAAGGAATCACCGGGTCCTCCCCCGGCTGCTCCTGAAGTCCGGAAAAATCAATGGAGCTCTTCAGCACCCGGGCTGGGGTGCCGGTCTTAAACCGGCGCAGGCGAAGCCCAAGCTCCTTCAGACTTTTTCCCAAAAACGCCGCCGGAAAGGTGCCGTCCGGGCCGCTTTCATAGGAAACCTCTCCCACATAGATTCGGCCTCCTAAATAGGTGCCGGTAGCCACGATCACCGCCTTCGCCTCAAATACGGCTTTCATCCGGGTCACCGCCTGCCAGCGGTCATCCCCCAGCCTGCGGATTTCCGTAATCTCGCCCTGACGGAGGTCTAAATTTTCCTGAAGCTCCAGCTTGTGCTTCATAACCTCGCTGTATTTTCTCCGGTCGATCTGCGCCCGCAGAGAGTGGACCGCCGGGCCCTTTCCCCGGTTGAGCATCCGCATTTGCAGCAGGCACTGATCTGCGGTTTTTCCCATTTCTCCGCCCAAGGCGTCGATTTCCCGCACCAGGTGTCCCTTAGCGGTGCCTCCAATAGACGGATTGCAGGGGCAATTCCCCACCGCGTCCATATTAATAGTAAACACGGCGGTTTTACAGCCCAGACGGGCGGCGGCCAGCGCCGCCTCAATTCCCGCGTGGCCGGCGCCGATTACCACCACGTCGTATTGTCCTGCTAAATATTCCATTCTGGCATCAACTCCATTTTAAACTGGTTCTTTTCGGGCTTCCCAGAAAGGATCCTATGGAACTTTACTCCCTATTCCTGCTTTCCCGATTCACTTTCCCACGCAGAACCGGTGGAACACCTGATCCACCACCGCCTCGCTTGCCCGTTCTCCCGTCAATTCCAAAAGCGCCTGCACCGCCCCTTCAATAGAAACAGTCACCGCGTCTAAGGTCATGCCAAGCTCCAGCGCCTCTAATCCCTCGTTTACACAGGCCAGGGCCTCCTTCGCCGCCTGCTGCTGGCGCTCTGTAGCCAAAAGCCCCTCAGAAGGCTCCAGTTCACTGATTCCGGCAAGCTCCGCCAATGCCTGCTGCAATTCCTCCAGGCCCTTACCCTCGGAGGCTACTAAAAATACTATTTGTTTAACTTTATTTTTAATATACTTAACGTCTATTTTGGTATCTAAATCTGTTTTATTGATTACCGCGATGGATGGCACACCCTGTAGAGAATCCAGCAAGTTCCGGTCATCCTCGTTCAGCTCCTGGGAGGCGTCGAACACTGCCAGCACCAGGTCTGCGGTCTGGACCCGGTCCTTGGCCCGGTTTACGCCGATCTGCTCCACCAGATCCTCGGTGGAACGGATGCCCGCCGTATCCGAAAGCCGCAGGGTCACGTCTCCCACTAAAACGGTTTCCTCCACTACGTCCCGGGTAGTGCCGGGAAGCTCGGTGACGATAGACCGTTCGCACCCGGAAAGCAGGTTCATTAAAGTGGATTTTCCCACATTGGGCCTGCCGGCGATCACCGTATTCAGGCCCTCCCGGATCGCTTTGCCGGCGTCGTACTGGCTCAGCAGCCTTTCCAGGGCGGCCTCCGCCTTTTTCAGCCTGGCGGTAAGCTCCATTTCCTCCACCTGGGGAATATCCTCCTCCGGATAATCCGCCCAGGCGGAAAGATGGGCAGCCGTAAAAACCAGGCTGTCCTTTACGGAAGCAATTGCCTTATGGATGGCCCCATCCCTGCCGGCTAAGGCTGTTCTGGCGGCCTGCCGGCCCTTGGCGCCGATCATATCCATAACCGCTTCCGCTTCTGTCAAACCCATTTTCCCGTTGAGAAAGGCCCGCCGGGTAAATTCTCCCGGCCCAGCGGGAGAGGCTCCCCCGTCCAGCACAGCCCGCAGCACCCGGCGGGTCAGATACAGCCCCCCGTGACAGGAAAATTCCACCACGTCCTCGCCGGTATAGCTGTGAGGCGCCCGGAACACCAGGGCTACAGCCTCGTCGATATCCTCGCCGTTTGACCGGATTCTGCCGTAAGCGGCGGTATACCCTTTCATCTGGGACAGCTTTTTCCCTCCGGCGCTTTGAAACACCCGGTCGCCAATGGCAAGGGCGTCCCTGCCGGAAACTCGGATCACCCCGATGCCTCCCACCCCCTGGGCGGTGGAAATGGCGGCAATCGTATTTTCCCAGCTGCTCCGGCCGCTATCATTTTTTTTCAATCCAGCTCACCACACTTTAAATATCACACTTTATAATGATCCCGCCGGCACCTGCAAAAAACGGCGATTCGTTTTTGAATCGCCGTTTTCATTCCGCAATATTTTAATTTATTCGCCCTTTTTCGGCTCGATCTTGCCGTACAAGGGAGAAACCGGCGATTCATCCTTTACAGGCTTCTTTTCCTGAACCGGTTTCGGCTGAGCCGGAATTCCGGGCACAATCTTCTCATAAGCCGCGGCGTTCTTTTTAATTTCCGGCCTGGGCTGGGTTCCCGCGCTGGCAGCGGCCTCCCCCTTGGTTCCATCCTGAGACTGGCTCCGGGAACGGAAATTGTTGTTTCTAGGCCGGCCGCCCTCTCTCCGGGGACGGAAGCTCTGCTTTACCTTGGGATCCGGACCGATGACCACGTGCCGCCCCATATCCTCGCCCTCAGACCAGGAAATAGCGCCGTTAACCTTTTGCACCGTGGTATGGATGATTCTTCTCTCATAGGGGTTCATCGGCTCTAAAGAACTGTTCCGGCCGGTTTTCACCGCTTTTATGGCCATTTTTCTAGCCAGGCTTTCCAGGGTTTTTTCCCTTTTTTCCCGGTAATTGCCCGTATTAATGGTAATCCGGTAATAGGAGTTGTCCACATGATTGGCAACCAAGCCGGTCAGATACTGTAAAGCGTCCAGGGTCTCTCCCCTGTGTCCGATGATAAAGCCGATATTATCGCCGGAAAGGTTCAATACCGCGCCGCCTTCCACCTCTTCAATATTGATCTGGACCCCCTGGGCCCCCATTTTCTCTAAAATCTCGCGAAGATAATCCGCCGCCGCGGACGCCGGGGTAATGGAAATATAGGCTCTCACCTTGGCGGGAGCTCCGCCGAACAATCCGAATTTCTTCTTTTCAGGCATTTGAAGAACTTCAAACTCTACTTCATGGGTTTCCATGCCAAGCTGCCGGCAGGCAGCCTGCTGCGCCTCCTCTATGGTCGCGCCAATGCCAATTGCTTCTCTTTCCAAAAAGCTCACCCCTCTTTTTAACCCTTCTTGCTTCCTAAATAATCACTGGTCGATTTATTGCTTCCCTTTTTCCTGCCGGAGGATTTTTTCGCGCTTTTCTGCGGCTCCGCTTTTTTCTGCGACGCGGGAAGGCCTCCCATATTTTTGGGACCCTCCGGCAAAGCGATCATCTTTACCTTTTTCTCCTCGATTTCCCTCAAAGCGATCCGCGCCGCCTCTTCCTTGGCGATCATGGTATCTGCGTTGTAGAAGATATTCAGCACCCAGGTCTGCAGGAACTGGAGCACGGTGTTGATAATCCAGTAAAAGCCTACGGCCGCCGGCACGGTATAAGCGATCCAGGCGGAGAACAGAGGCAGAATGAACATCATCCATTTCATGCAGCCCTGCATGGCCATCTGGTTGCCGGTAATTTTGGGCATCAGCCACTGGGTTACCAGAGAGCTGACCAGGCACAGCACGGGAATCAGCCACAGCATAGAGCTGAAGGAGCTTGACTGAGGCGTATCCAGCAGGTTCAAGCCAAGAAAATTAAAGCCCTGCCCGAAGGAGGCGATATTTGCCGCCTCGTCAGCGGAAAACATGGGCAGAAAATCCTTAAAGAAGTCGAAATGCTTTACAATATCGATTTCTCCGTAAAAGCCGCTGAACAAATTTCCCACGCCGGGCACCTGCTGGAGCAGCTGTCTGGCCTCTTCTACCTTGTTTCCGGCGATGTGCAGGGTATTCTGCAGCGGATTCACCACGGAATAGTAAATGCCCATCATGATGATCAGAGGAATAATAGAGGTCAGGCAGCCCCCCATAGGGTTGACGCCCTCCTGCTGGTAAAGCTTCTGCATTTCCTCCGACATTTTTTGCTTGTTATCACCATATTTTTTCTGAATCTCTTTCTGTTTTCCCTGCAGCCTGGTATTTTTGGCCATAGACTTCTGCTGCTTAATGGAAAACGGAAACATGATTATTTTCAATACTATGGTAAACAGAATAATCGAGACGCCGTAATTCTTGGTAAACTCGTAAAAAAACCAAAGCAGGTAACCGAAAACGTTACCGATCCAACTAAAAATCTGCATACCTGCGATTTTCCTCCCAACGCCGCCGGACTAGGCGGCCGGCCGTTACTTTTTATTTTTCTTTTTTCGTTTTTCCTTCTTTTCGGGCACCGGGTCGTAGCCTCCCTTGGAGAAGGGATTGCACCTTAAAATGCGCCAAAGGGTCAGCAGCCCGCCCTTCAGGGCGCCGAATCTCTCGATGGCCTGCAAGCCGTAATTGGAGCAGGTGGGATAATACTTGCAGCAGGGCCGGCTTAAAGGGGAAATCGCCCTTTGATAAAACCGGATAAGCCAAATAAGCGGGCGCTTCATTTGAAAACTCCCGCCTCTTTCAGCTGCTTTGTCATCGCCCTTTTCACGGCCTCACATTTTACAAAGGGCGTTTTTCCCCGGGCTACAAAAACAAAATCATATCCTGTTTTCAATTCCGGCGCGATCAGCCGGAACGCTTCCCGCATGATCCTGCGGGACCGGTTTCGCTGCACCGCGATTCCGATCTTCTTGCTGGTGGTAAATCCAATCCGCAGGCCGGCTTTCCGATTTTTCATCACATAAGTAACCAAAACAGGAGATACATAAGATTTTCCCCTGTGGTAAAGGCGGCGAAAATCCTTATTTTCCTTCAGCGTTGTGAACATGGCGTTCGGTTTCATGTGCTCCCCTGTTTTCGTCCCGCGGCTTCAGTTCCCGCGGCCTTGTCCGATTTCATCGATCTTTCCAGCGAAATTTTGTTTTTCACTTTTATTTCGGCAGGGAACTCTCACCCCCTGCCGGTCTTTTCCGTTAAAAACCTAAAATTCAGCCAATATTAATGAAAAAGACTCCATTAATAAGAAAGATGCTTTCTTCCCTTCGCCCTGCGGCGAGACAATACCTTGCGGCCGTTTCTGTCAGCCATTCTCTTTCTAAAGCCATGCTCCTTTTTTCTGTGGAGCTTCTTCGGCTGGTAAGTTCTCAGCATGAGTAACCCCCCTTTCCAGCGTAAAACCTTGCAATTTAGCATTATATATGAAAAATAGGGCGGCTGTCAACCTTTTCAGCCCAGATCATCCCGAATCTTTTCCTTTTTTCAGGCCCATCAGGCCCAAAACCTTGTGAAAGAAAAGAAGCCGCCCCACAACATGATGAAATCTCACAAAAATAAAAAATTTTAGTGTTTTTTCTTCCAAATGAAACATGTGGAAAACTATTTGTGTATTCCGGGAATTTGTGATAAAATAATTCTATATAGCGCCTGCCTCTCCCGGCAGGCGGCTGATATCTGAAAATTACATTCGGAGGAAGATAGAATGGAATCCTTTCACGAAGCATGGGATCTGATCTGCGATTACTGCAAGGCCCATATTACGGACGTTGCTTATAAAACCTGGATCAGCCGGATCGAGCCCGTCAAGCTGGACTTCGACGCGGGGGACGCCATCCTGATGGTGCCCAACGAGTTTCACCGGCAGACCCTGAACCGGTGCTATATGCCCCTGTTAAATTCCGCAGTCCACGAGATTTTCGGCTCGGGCATCAACATTATCTTTACCATTCCCAACGAGGCCGGTGAAAAGAAGGCAGCCCCAAACGACAACCTGGCTATCGACTCGGAATATGAATTCACCTTTGACACCTATATCGTAGGCTCCTCCAATAAATTCGCCCACGCCGCCTCGCTGGCGGTGGCGGCTAATCCGGCCGGCGCCTACAACCCCCTGTTCATTTACGGAAACTCCGGCCTGGGAAAAACCCATCTGCTTTACGCCATCTGCAACGACCTAAAGCGCAGCCACCCGGAGATGACCACCCTGTACATAAAGGGAGACGATTTCACCAACGAGCTGATCGACGCGATCCAGCATGGGACAACCTCCACCTTTCATCAGAAATACCGGAAAACCGACGTGCTTCTGGTAGACGACATCCAGTTTATCGCCGGCAAGGATTCCACCCAGGAGGAATTTTTCCATACCTTTAATTCCCTGTATGAAGCAAAAAAGCAGATCGTCCTTACATCCGACCGTCCTCCCAAGGAGATCCAGACTCTGGAGGACAGGCTCCGCACCCGGTTTGAATGGGGCCTGATCGCCGACATTCAGCCCCCGGATTTTGAGACCAGGATCGCTATTATAAAAAGGAAAGCGGAGGCCCTGGATCTGGAGCTGCCAGGCGATGTGTGCGAATACATTGCCACCCGTCTGAAAACCAATATCCGGCAGCTGGAGGGCGCGGTAAAGAAAATGAAAGCCAACTGGCTTTTAAACGGGGACGCCCCCACCATGGCGAACGCCCAGACCGCCATCTCAGACATTCTGAACAACGACCAGCCGCCTCCGCTGACGGTAGAGAAGATCATCGAGGAGGTGGGCCGCACCTTCGGGGTTTCCCCCGACGATATCCGGTCCTCCAAGCGGAGCGCCAACATTTCCAACGCCCGGCAGATCGCCGTTTACGTGGTGCGGGAGATCACCCAGCTCTCCATGACCACGATCGGCGAGGAGTTCGGCGGCAGGGATCACTCCACCGTGGTGTACGCGGTGCAGCAGGTGGAGAAAAACATGAAAAAGGATTCCAAAACCAAGGCCATGGTGGAGGATATCATCAAAAATATCCGGGACCGCTGATTTTACACATCCCGGTGGATAAGCTTTCCACATTCCACAAAACCGGTGGAAAACCAAAGCTTCCGTCCGCTTCTCTTTTCCACTTTTTTTCCACATTCCACCGCCGGATTTCCACGGGGATGTGTAAAACTGCAGGGCGCCGCTTTTCTTTCCACCCGTCCGCCACATCCATTCCACAGGGGCTTTTCCCGTTTTCTTCCCGGATTTCCTAAGAAAAAAAGGCTTTTCCACATTTTCACGGCCCCTACTACTATTGCTATTAATAATTACTATTCTGTCCTTTCCTAAAGAGAGATTTTCCTTTGCCAGCCGGATTCCGGCCAAACAGAGGGACGCCCCCTCCCCGGAGCGTTTCCCCTGTGGAAAATCTTATCCTTTCGGACCGGACTCAAAAAAAGCCCGGCGAAATACAAGCGGCAGGCAAAGCCGAACCGCTGAAATCCGCCAGGCCCGGAATTGAACCTGGAAAAGAATACCAAACGGGATTTCTGCTTTATTGTTTTCGCATAAGCGGGAAAGCCCTTAAATCTACTTTTTATGAAAGAAAGCAGGAGGTTTTTATGAAAATTCAATGTCAAAAATCTCAGCTGGTGGAGGCGGTTTCCAACGTACAGAGAGCCGTTTCCTCAAAATCCACACTGGCCGCCTTGGAGGGGATTCTCTTGAAAACCACCACGAACGGCGATTTAAAGCTTTGCGGCTATGACCTGGAGCTGGGCATCACAACGGTGATCGAGGCCCAGGTGGACGAGCCGGGAGAGGTGGTTCTCAGCGCCAGGCTGTTTGGCGATATCGTGAGAAGGCTGCCTGATGAAACGGTGACCATTCTGGTGGACGAAAAAATGATCACCCAGATCACCTGCGGCCCTTCGGAATTTTCCATTGTAGGCATCCCCAGCTCCGAATATCCGGAGCTTCCCTCCGTGGAGGGGGCCTCCAGCATCGACCTGACCAGCCCGATTCTGAAAAGCATGATCCGCCAGACCCTGTTCGCGGTGGCGGATACCGACGCTAAGCCCGTCCATACCGGCACCCTGTTCAATATTGAGAACGGGATCATCCGCCTGGTGTCTGTGGACGGCTACCGGCTGGCCATGCGGACGGAAATGATCAACCTGAAATTTGAGGAGGAGGACGAGATCCGGTTTGTGGTGCCGGGCAAGACCCTCTCCGAGGTGATCAAGCTGCTGCCGGACCAGGATGAAAACGTGGAGATCCTAGTGGGCAGGCGGCACATTATTTTCAAGATCGAGAAATATTCCGTGATCTCCCGGCTTTTAGAGGGAGAATTCCTGGATTATAAGGCGGCGATTCCCGCCCAGTTCACCACAGAGGTGACAGTGAACACCAGAAACCTGATCAACAGTGTGGAGCGCGTCTCCCTGCTGATCACCGACCGGCTGAAAAGCCCGGTGCGCTGCATTTTCTCCGAGGACGGAGAAATCAAGATTTCCTGCGTCACCTCGATCGGCAAGGCCAACGACGAGCTTTCCGCCCAGATTACCGGGCCGGAGGTGGAGATCGGCTTTAACAACCGTTATCTGCTGGACGCCCTGCGGAATGCGGACACGGACGAGGTCAAGGTTCAGCTGACCGGCCCGGTCAGCCCCATGAAGATCGTTCCCACCCAGGGGGATTCTTTCCTGTTCCTGGTGCTGCCCGTCCGGCTGAAGCAGGAATAAGATCAGTAAGGAGCATTCATGAAAAAGGAACAAATCCAGATTGATACGGAATTTATCCGTTTAGATTCCCTATTAAAGCTTTCCGGCGGCGCGGTCACCGGCGGCCAGGCCAAGGTAGCCATTCAGAGCGGCCAGGTTTTGGTCAACGGGGAGGTCTGCACCATGCGGGGAAAAAAAATGCGCCCCGGCGATACCGCTCAGATCGGGGAGCTGTTGATTGAGGTGCTGGCGTAAGTGAAGGTCAACCGGCTTGGTTTTCGGGATTACCGCAATTTAAAAGAGAATGAGCTGATCCCCGGGCCTCAGGTCAACGTGATCTGCGGGGATAACGCCCAGGGCAAAACCAATCTGCTGGAGGCGGTTTGGCTGTTTACCGGGGGGAGGTCCTTCCGGGGCGCCAGGGATCAGGAGCTGATCGCCTTTTCCTCCCAGGCCGGCGCCGTGCTGGCGCTGGATTTCGAGGCGGAGGAACGGGAGCAGACGGCGAAAATCACCATCGGCCGGGGGGCGAAAAAACGGACCGCCCAGCTTAACGGGGTGGACCAGCCGGCTGCCTCGTCGCTGATTGGCAAATTCTGCGCCGTGGTATTTTCTCCGGACCACCTTTCCCTTGTTAAGGAGGGGCCGTCTATGCGGCGGAAATTTTTGGACGCCGCCCTTTGCCAGAGAAAACCCGCCTATGCCAGGCTGCTGAGCCAATACAGCCGGACCCTGGCCCAAAGGAATACCCTGCTCAAGGATATTTCCTATCATTCGGAGCTTTTGGAAACCCTGGAGATCTGGGACGAAAAGCTATCGGGACTGGGGGCGGCTATTACCATAGAACGAAAGCGCTATCTTGAAAGGCTTTCCGAGGCCGCCGGAGAGATTTACGACGGCATTTCCCAGGGAAGGGAAAGGTTCGCCGTCCGCTATGACAGCGGCCTGCTCAGGGACGGCGGGGAGGAAGCCGGGTATCGGGAGAGGCTTTTCTCTCTGCTGCAAAACGGGAGAAAAGAGGATCTGAACGCCGGGTTCACCACGAAGGGGCCCCACCGGGACGACCTGCTGGTGACCGTTCAGGAAAAATCCGCCAGGGAATACGGCTCCCAGGGGCAGCAGCGTTCCTGCGTGCTGGCGCTGAAGCTGGCGGAGGCCGCCCTGCTGGCGGAAGCTCTGGGGGAAAAGCCGGTGATTCTGCTGGACGACGTGATGAGCGAGCTGGACGCCTCCCGCCAGGACTACCTGCTGAACAAAATTCAGGGCTGGCAGGTGTTTATCACCTGCTGCGATCCCAACTCCATTTCGGGCTTGTCCCAGGGCAGAACCTTTTACGTAGAAAACGGAGAGATCCGGGGGTAACAGGGCCTTGGAAAAGCAAAAAGACAGCCGGGGCCTTCGGTCAAAGGCTTGAAGGCCGGTAAGAGGTCCGGAAACGCGCTGGGAATTTTTTAATCTCTTTTATTTTGTTTATTCCATTTTATTTGTTTTATTTTTATAATATATTTATTCGATTTCATTTGATTTATCGTTAGAGGAGAAGAGCTTATGTATCTTCATTTGGGCCAGGAAACCGTGGTAAAGATGGACAGCATTGTGGGAATCTTTGATCTGGATACCTCCACCATCTCCAAATTTACCCGGGATTATCTGACTCAGGCGGAAAAAAGCGGCAAAGTGGTTAACGTATCTATGGAACTGCCAAAATCCTTTGTGGTGTGCGCGGAAAAGAAAAGAACCACCGTGTATATCAGTCAGATTTCTTCCTCCACCCTGCTGAAGCGGATGGATTTTCTGAAAACCACAGAAACCAATCTGATTTCGATTCCAAAGGAAGCGCCGGCTCCGGAAAGGTAGGATGGAATATGAAAAATCAATTGCCGTTTTGTCCCTACTGCAAAAGCAGAATGTCCTATTTGCAGGCCTGGGGCATCCATAAGGACGGGGAATACCGGTGCCCGCGGTGCGGGAAAGCGTCTAATATCCGGTATACCAAAAGGCTCAGAACCTTCGCCGCCGCAGCCTCAGCTTTGGGCTTTCTCATCGCCGTTTTGCTGGTAATCTTCCGGCAGGGGATTCAGTTCGGCCATGTTCTCCTGATCATCGTTCCCTTTCTGTTCTTTTTTCTCCTGGCTCCCTTCACTATTGTGCTTTCGCCCATGAAGGGGCATAGAAAAAAGCATGTCAGAGGCGCAAAGCCCGCCGGCTCCTTCCACAGAGAGCTTTCCGGCCGCCGCGCCGCCGGCGCGTTTTCGGAGGAACGGCCGGTTTCGGAAGAGAAAACGGATCCATACCGGGAAAAATTCTATGATCCGGACCCGCCCGGGAAAAACGCCGGGGATTCCCTGGAAATCAGCAGCGCTTCCCACAGCGGCTATTATTCCTCAAAATATGATTTTTCCTTATTTGAGGAAACCAGGCGGATCGATAAGGTAAAAAATAATCCTTCCGTTTCCAAAAGGCGGCAGGCCCAAAGGCCGGCCAAACGGCGGGTGGACCCGCTGAAAAAGCCCGGGGGGACGGAAGAAGAAATAGATCAGATTTTACAGGATTTCATCGATGAATAAATGGAGGTTTCACCTTGGAAAACAATGAGATTACGCAAACCAACGAAGAATACGGCGCAAGCGACATACAGGTGCTGGAGGGACTGGAGGCCGTCCGGAAGCGTCCGGGCATGTATATCGGCTCCACCGGGCCCAGGGGCCTGCATCACCTGGTCTACGAGATCGTGGACAACGCCATCGACGAGGCCCTGGCCGGCTACTGCGATAAAATCGACGTGCGGATTCTCCCCGGCGATATCATCGTGGTAGAGGACAACGGCCGCGGCATCCCAGTGGGAATCCAGCCAAAAATGGGAATCCCCGCGGTGACGGTGGTGTTTACCGTGCTTCACGCCGGCGGAAAGTTCGGCGGCGGCGGCTACAAGGTTTCCGGCGGCCTTCACGGCGTGGGAGCCTCGGTGGTCAACGCCCTCTCCACCTGGCTGGAGGTAGAGGTCAGCGACGGCGCTCATATTTACCGCCAGCGGTTTGAACGGGGAAAAACCATCACCGACCTGGAGATGATAGGCGACACCACAAAAACAGGGACGAAGGTTACCTTCCAGGCGGATCCGGAGATTTTCAGCGAAAGCACGGTCTACGAATATGAAACCCTGGAAACCCGCCTGCGGGAGCAGGCGTTTCTGAACGCTGGCATCCATATCGAGCTGGTGGACGAGCGGGATCCGGAAAACAGGGTGCAGAAGAATTTCCTTTACGAGGGCGGCATCTCCAGCTTTGTGGAGTTCCTGCATAAAAGGAAATCCCTGGAGGTCATTCATCCGGATATTATCCATGTAAAGGGCGCCCTCACCGACGGCTCCGCCGAGGCCGAGGTGGCCATGCAGTATAACGAAAGCTACAATGAGCTGTTGATCTCCTTTGCCAACAATATCCATACCACCGACGGCGGCACCCATGAGGAGGGCTTTAAACGGGCCCTCACCAGAATCATGAACGATTACGCCAGAAAATATAATATCTTAAAGGACGGGGATAAGAATCTGTCCGGCGAGGATGTGCGGGAGGGCCTGACCGCCATCATCAGCGTCAAGCTGAAGGAAGCCCAGTTTGAGGGCCAGACCAAGGCGAAGCTGGGCAATACAGAGATCCGCACCCTGGTGGATAATCTGATCAGTGAAAAGCTTTCCGCTTATTTGGAGGAGAACCCGGCTACCGCCAGGGCCATCTTTGAAAAAGCTATGGCCGCCAGCCGGGCCAGAGAGGCCGCCCGGAAGGCCAGGGAGCTGGTAAGAAGAAAATCCGCGCTGGAAAGCGCCGCCCTGCCGGGCAAGCTGGCGGACTGCCAGTCCAGAAATCCGGAGGAAACGGAAATCTATATCGTAGAGGGAGATTCCGCCGGCGGCTCCGCCAAGGGCGGGCGGGACCGGAAATTCCAGGCGATCCTTCCTCTGTGGGGCAAAATGCTCAACGTGGAAAAGGCCAGGCTGGATAAGGTCTACGGCAATGACAAGCTGATGCCGGTTATCACCGCTTTGGGATGCGGCATTGGAGATGAATTTGATCTGGCGAAGCTGCGTTACGGCAAGGTCATCATCATGGCGGATGCCGACGTGGACGGGTCCCATATCCGGACCCTGCTGCTGACGTTTTTCTTCCGGTTCATGAAGCCGCTGATCGAGGAGGGACATATCTATATCGCCCAGCCCCCCCTCTACCGGCTGACCAAGGGCAAAAACCATTACTACGCCTATTCCGATAAGGAACGGGATCAAATGCTGAAGGAAATGACCGTCACGGCGCCGATCCAGCGGTATAAGGGCCTGGGCGAGATGGATTCCGAGCAGCTTTGGGAAACCACCATGAATCCGGAAACCCGGATCATGCTGAAGGTAGAGCTGGAGGACGCGGCCGCCGCGGACGAAACCTTTACCATCCTGATGGGCGACAAGGTAGAGCCCAGGCGGGAATTTATCGAGAAAAACGCCAAGTATGTTCAGAATCTGGACGTCTAAAGGGAGAAAGGCTTGGACAGCTTAGCGCCGGGAAATGGGCTCTGATCCCCGCCCCGGCGCCCTCGGAGCAGAAAAAGGCGCCGGGGCTTCCGGCGGCTTCTCCGGAAATTGCGAGAACGAAGCTGCCTCTCCCAGCGGTAAAACGCCGCGGGCAGGCCCGCGAAAAAGCGGAGAGAATCCGGGATTCCTGTGGAATCCCATTATAAGATTAACTGATACTGAAGGAGGAAGCGACAGCGCTTATGGAAACCAACAACGACAGTCCGAACCCTATACGGGAGGACGATTGGGATGAGGCTGCCGAGGAAAATTATCCCCAGGAGCTGACGGAGGTGCTGCAGGCCGCCGATGTGGCGGAGCAGCTGGAGCAGGCCCAGGAGGAGGAGTATACTCCCGACTGGGACGGCACCGACGCGGAGTTTGTAGAGGATGAGGACGCGGCGGAATATGAGGAGCAGTACGCGGGCATCAAGCTTTCCTATACCCTGAACCGGGAGGAGGCCATGGCCTGCCTGAAACGGGCTCACATCTATAAAACAGTGGGCCGCCGGGCGTGGCTGGAAACCGGAATTTTAATTGTGGCCGCGGCGTTGTTTTTCGTCTCCTTCGGCTTGTATCAGGGAGGCTATAACCTGGCATTGGGAATCCTCAGCCTGGCGGTCGCGGCGGCGGTTTGGCTGGTTCCGTACCTTGATATGCGGAAACGGGCCGGTGAGATCGCCGGCGGCAGGAAAATCGAGGTGGAGATTTATCCCGACGAGGTGGTGGTCGGCTCCGGCGAGGGCCAGTGGGAAATTCCCCTGGACGGCACCAGCAGCTTTGAGGAATTTGATGACCTGATGGTATTGTTTACCCCGAAAAACGCTATTTTAGCCATGCCCATGCGGGCCATGGAGCCTGCTGTTATCGCGGATATCCAGGGAATGCTCATCGCGGGATGTATTCCCGAAAAGCGGTAAGCGGCGGCTGGAAAACCGGAGGCGCTTATGATTTCAGAAAGTAAAATTATCGTACGGTATCAGGAGACCGACCAAATGGGCATCGCCCACCATTCGGTTTATCCGGTATGGTTCGAGGTGGCAAGAACAGATTTTATCAAAAAGCTGGGGATCACCTATTCCGAGATCGAGAAAATGGGGGTTATGCTCCCTTTGACAGAGGTCACCTGCAAATATTATAAGGGAACCCGATACGAGGATGAGCTGACGGTGACGGCAAGGGTGCTGTCCGTCTCTCCCAGCCGGATGACCTTTGGGTATCAGGTGTTCCTGCCCGGTGAAAAGAGGCCTGTCAGCGAGGGAACCACATCCCACGGCTTTGTGGACAGCGGGACCTTCCGGGCTATGAATTTAAAGAAACGCTTTCCAAAGCTTTACCAGGATTTATTTGACAGTATAGAGCCGCGGGACGCGGGAGGCTGAAAGCCGCTGCGGGAAAGGCGGGAGCGCCGCGGGGCAAAAAGCCGCGTGCTTGAACAGCTTCCGGACGGCGGAGAAAAAGCAGAGTTAAGAAGAAAGCTGACGTTCCATAAAGCAAGGCGGAAAGCTTCCGCCGAAGGGTGAAAGCAGAGGAAAAGGCAGCGAAAAAGGAGATTAAAAACATGGACGAAAAAAATATGGAGCCAAGATCCAATGTAATCGAGGTGGATATTCAAAAGGAGATGCAGAAATCCTTTTTGGATTACTCCATGTCGGTCATTGTATCCCGGGCTTTGCCGGATGTAAGGGATGGGTTAAAGCCGGTGCACCGCCGGATTCTCTATTCCCAGTATGAGGATGGCCTGACTCCGGATAAGGCCTATAAAAAGTGCGCCACCACCGTCGGCAACGTGCTGGGCCGTTACCATCCTCACGGCGACGCGTCCGTTTACGACGCCCTGGTCCGTCTGGCCCAGGATTTCTCCATGCACTATCCCCTGGTGGACGGCCATGGAAATTTCGGTTCCGTGGACGGCGACCCGCCGGCCGCCTACCGTTATACGGAAGCCAGAATGAGCAAAATCTCCACGGAAATGCTGACGGATATCGATAAGGATACGGTCAACTTTATTTCCAACTACGACGACAGCCGCAAGGAGCCGGAGGTTCTGCCATCCCGGTTTCCAAACCTGCTGGTCAATGGCTCCACTGGCATCGCCGTGGGCATGGCCACCAACATTCCTCCCCATAATCTGGGGGAAACCATCGACGCGGTTTGCTACCTGATCGACAATCCGGACGCCGGCCTGGAGGATCTGATGGAATACATCAAGGGGCCGGACTTTCCTACCGGGGCTATGATTATGGGCCGGGCGGGCATCCGGGCCGCTTACGCCACCGGCCGGGGCAAGATCACCGTGCGGGCCGTGGCGGAAATTGTGGAGGAGAAAAACGGCCGGTTTAAGATCATTGTCACCGAGCTTCCCTACCAGGTGAACAAGGCCCGGCTCATCGAATCCATTGCCGACATGGTGAAGGATAAAAGAATCGAGGGCATTTCCAATATTGACGACCACTCCGACCGGAATGGCATGCATATCGAGATCGATTTGAAACGGGATGCCTCGCCTCAGATCGTTTTAAACCAGCTTTATTCCTATACCCAGATGCAGACCACCTTCGGCGTGATTATGCTGGCCATTGTAAACGGCGAGCCGAAGACCCTGACCCTGAAAGAAATGCTTCAGGAATACATCAAGTTTCAGGAGGAGGTCATCACCCGCCGGACCATTTACGACCTGAAGAAGGCCCGGGAGCGCGCTCATATTTTAGAGGGCTTGAAGATCGCGCTGGACAATATCGACGAGATTATTTCCATTATCCGCAATTCCAAGGACCGTCCCACCGCCAAGGCCAGAATGACGGAACGGTTCGGCCTGGACGACGTGCAGACCGAGGCCATCGTACAGATGCGCCTGGGACAGCTCACCGGCCTGGAACGGCAGAAAATCGAAGACGAATTGGCGGCGCTGGAATTGAAGATCAAGGATTATGAGGATATCCTGGCCCATGAGGAACGGGTGAAGGCCATCGTTAAGGATGAGCTGATGGGAATCCGGAATAAGTACGCTGACGAGAGAAAAACGGAGATCATGGCAGTCAGCGGCGAGGTGGATATCGAGGATCTGATTCCTCAGGAGGAATGCGTGCTGACCCTGACCAATTTCGGCTACGTGAAACGCCAGAAAATGGATACCTACCGGACCCAGCGCCGGGGCGGCCGTGGAATTTCCGGCATGAGCCGCCGGGAGGAGGACGTGGCCACAGAGATGTTCGTCATCAATTCCCACGACTACGTCATGTTCTTTACCAGCACCGGCCGGGTGTACCGGCTGAAATGCTATGAGATTCCCGAGGGCTCCAGAACCTCCAAGGGAATGAATATCGCCAATCTGCTGCCCATCACCGCTGAGGAAAAGGTCACATCTATGATCCGGGTGCCGGAATTTGACGAGGAGAAATATCTGGTGATGGTCACCCGCAACGGTATCATCAAGAGGACCCTTTTGAGCGCTTACAATTCCGCCAGAAAGGGCGGCCTCATCGCCATCGAGCTGGATGAGGGCGACGAGCTGGCCTGGGTGCGGGTCACCGACGGCAGCAACGAGCTGATCGTGGCCACCAAGAAGGGAATGGCGATCCGGTTCCATGAAAGGGACGTCCGCCTTGTGGGACGCACCGCCAGAGGCGTGAAGGCCATCACCCTGGGCGAAGACGACTGCGTGGTGGGCATGGCCCGTCTCCGTGAGGGCGGCAAGGTGCTGACGGTCTCTGAGACCGGCTACGGCAGGCTCTCCCCCATCTCCGATTACCGGATTCAGTACCGGGGCGGCAAGGGCCTGCTGAACTATCACGTGGATAAGTACGGCGATGTGGCCGCTATCAAGGTGGTAGACCTGGACGACGACGTAATCCTGATCTCCGCCGACGGTGTGATCATCCGGATTCAGGCGGATTCCATCCGGGAATGTGCCAGACCCAGCAAGGGCGTCCGGGTCATGCGGATCGGCGAGGATAACAAGGTGGTCACCCTGGCCAGGGCTCCCCACGAGGAGGAAGACGACGGCGAGGAATTAGAAGGCCTGGAGAATACCGAAGGCGGGGAAGAGGAGATCCCGGACAGCGCTGGAGATGAAGAAGTTCAGACCCCGGAGGAGTGACGCAACGCCTCGCCGGCGGCCGAAAGGCAGCGGCGCTGTTCCGGGCGCGGAGAAACCCGGAGCTTGCCAAGGATAAAAAGCGCCCTTGACGGATGGCGCGGCACAGACGAAGGAAGCCTGCCGCGGGTTCGAAAAAATACTGCGGTTCGATGTTTTTCACAGAGTGATTCAAGAAAATAAATAAGCGCGGGCAGTTTGCCCGCGCTTATTTTATCTCCGGCTCTAGATGTTCAAATATGGGATCGCTGAAAAAGTCAAGAATGGTAATTTCCAGCCCGTCACAAATTTTCTGAATCGTGGAAACGGTAGTGCTGTGGTTTCTTCTGCTGACGATATTATTCAACGTTGATTGTGTAATTCCGCTAATGGTTGCCAGCTTATTCACAGTTAGGTTTCGGTCTTTGCATAATTTCAAGATGCGTTCTCCCACTGCCTCGCCTATTGTCATGAAATTCTCCTAACTAAATTGAGTTAGTTTTAATTTAAAAGATTTTAGGTAAAAACGTTACCTCTTTTGAGTTGACTTGCAGATTTTTATATGTTATTATTAACTCAATATAGTTAAAAATGTGAGAAGGATTAGTTTATGAAAAAGATTACTATTCCATTGGAGGAAGAAGCGTTTTTATTTTATCAGCGGGTAGCCTTCGTATTAGAAAGTTCAACCGAATTGGTAATTGCAGATTATCTTACCAAACTAAGTGAGATTATGATAAGACGCCTTACCGAACAGGAAAATGACGTGTAGGAGCCGTAATTTCTGCAAGATTTTCCGGATAGCAGAAATAGATTAGCAACAGCCCGGCACATTGTGCCGGGCTGTTGCTATTGTATGCTTTTGCACAAAGAGCCGCCGCTTTGCCGGAATAAGGCATGAAATTAAAAATATATTAGCGCACAATTATATAATAGGCGGATTCCCTTTTGAAAAAGCTTCATAAATAGATTTTTGACGGGAATCGAAAAAAACAGGCAAAGCATAGGGCGCTTTTAAACCCTCAAAATGCTTTGCCTGTTTTTACAATAAAAATTACTATTTTTCGCTGGTTAAGAAAACCCGCCAGCCTTTAAGCAATTTACCGATGATGTTACGCTTTCGGGACGTTTGGGACATAGATTTTCATGTCCCGCTCTTCGCCCGCCGCAAAAGCGGAGAGATCCCTTGCCGCCCGGATCAGACAGCAGCTTTCCCCTTGTAAGGTCAGGATACGGTCTTTTAAGGAGCCGCCCAGCAAAACGGTCCCGTTTTGAAATTCCAGAGGCAGGTCCAGAGTCTCCGGATTTTTTCCGGAGCAGAAGGCGCAGAGAACCGACGGGCTTTTTCCTTCCGGGTCCTCCCGGACGTAGGCCAGCAGGCTGCCTTTGGCTTTCAGCAGGCGGAAGCTTCCCTCTTTGAAAACGGGATGCTCCTCTCGGATTTCCCCCAGCCGCCGGTACCAGGCAAGCAGCTCCTGATTTTCCCTGCCCCAGGGGTAACAGCCCCGGTTGAAGGGATCCTTATAACCCTCCATGCCGGCTTCGTCGCCATAGTAAACGCAGGGCACGCCAGGCAGGGTGTACTGCATGGCGGAGGCCGCCATCATCAGCCGAACGCCCCGTTCTCTCTGCCCGGAGGAAAGAGTTTGGGCCGACTGCCATTCCCGTCCCCGTCCCTGAGAGGGCTCTCCCGCCAGCACGGTAACGGCGCGCTCCGTATCGTGGGTGCCAATGTGATTCATCAGCATCCGGACCACCTGGGGCGGATAATTTTCCAGAACGGATAAAATCCCCTCGGCAATTTGAGCCGCGTCAGCCCCGGTGAAAAATCCCAAAACCGCGTTCCGAAAGGGATAGTTCATCACACTGTCAAGCTGCCGGCCCAAAAGATACCGCCTGCGGCTTCCATAGCTTTCCTTGGTGGTAGCGTCCTCCCAGACCTCTCCCAGAACCACCGCGTCCGGTTTCTCCTCCTTGGCGGCCTCCGTGAGCTGGTCGAGAAAGGAATCCGGCAACTCATCGGCTACGTCCAGCCGCCAGCCGGAAGCGCCCTTTTTCAGCCATTTTCTGACCACGCCCTGCCGTCCATTAATATACTTATTGTAATTATTATCGGTTTCTTCAACTTCTGGTAATGTTTCAAACCCCCACCAGGAATGATATTTTTCCGGCCAGGAAATAAAATGATACCAGCTGAAATAGGGAGACTGCTGAGACTGGTAGGCTCCCGGCTGGGGATACCGGCCCTGGCGGTTGAAATACACGCTGTCGCTGCCGGTATGGCTGAATACGCCGTCCAGCATCACCCGGATGCCCAGCCTTCCGGCGGCGGCGCAGAGGCTCTGAAAGTCCTCCTCCGTGCCCAGGACCGGATCGATTTTGGTGTAGTCCGCCGTGTTGTACCGGTGGTTGGAATGGGCCTCTAAAATGGGGTTCAAATAGAGGCAGGTGACATGGAGGGATTTTAAATAGGGCAGCTTTTCCTCAATCCCCCTTAAGGTGCCCCCGAAGTAGTCGGAATTGGTCACCTCACCCCGTTCGTTGGGCCGCCAATAGGGCTGGCCGCCCCAGTCCTCTCGGATGGTCCGGTCTGGAAAGGGATTATTCACCGGACCCTCCGGGCGGTAAAATCGATCGGGAAAAATTTGATAGAAAATACCGCCGCAAAGCCAGCCCGGGGTCTGAAAGCCCTTTTCATACACCGTAAGCTGCCAAAATGTTCCCGAGGAAAGGGCTCCCTTTCCCCCTTCCCCTTTCAGAAGAGGCATTCGGCCCCGGCAGGTTTCCAGCTCAAACCGGTACCAGTAAAGCCCGGCCTCCGGCGGGGCAAAATCACATTCCCAAAATTCATGGCCGTCCCCGTCCATGCCGCACCAGAACATGCTGCTGACCATATCGTTTTTGCTCTTATCATCCTGCACCAGCAGGTAGGACGCGGAGCATCTTAAATCTCTGGGAAGCCGTATTTTAAAATGAATCCGGGTTTCCTCCTCCACCGCTCCGACAGGCCGGCGGTGGAAGGGATCCCGGGAATCAAACAGCTGGTTCATGCTGGTCGTCTCCTTCCTGGGGAAATATTTAAGGAAAAGAAGCATTAGGGCAAGGCGGAGCCGCCGGAGGGCCTGTGAGGGGCGGAAAAGACCTCCATTTTCCCGCCTTTTTTCCGGAACGCGTTTTAGAGCCCCTCTCGTACCAGGAAACCGGCGGAAAACGGCCGCGGCATAGGGTTCTCCGGAACTCCGCGCCGGAGTGCTGTCCGGCAGGCGGCGCTGGAAACCGAAGCTGCGGCTCCAGACCGAGAGCTCCCGGCGGCCCCGCTTGACCCTTCGCTTGCAGGCGGAAAATAAAGGCCGGCAGGCCCCGATGATTGGGAAAACGGGCCTAAAGCGGAAACAGCCGGACAGGCGGCTTCACACAGGCCCGTTTGGTGATTCGATGGAATCGTGTCGTCCGCCTCACACGGAGGGAAAAGGATAAAAACAAAAGAAGCTTTGCTGAATTACGGAAAAGGGAAATAGTATCCGTGGGCCTGCGAGCCCGCTATCGCGTTATTTCGCCCTTGACCGGGGAGGCGCCCCAGATATCCCGGGCGTATTCCCGGATCGCCCGGTCCGCGGCGAACCGGCCCGCCTGGGCGATGTTTACCAGGGACATCCGGTTCCAGGCAGTCTGGTCCTTATAAACCTGACTTGCCTTCTCCTGGACGGCCGCGTAATCGCTGTAATCCGCCAGCACCATATAACGGTCGGTGCTCAGCAGGTTTTGGGTGATTTTCTCAAATTTCATGCCGTTGAACCCGGAAACCGACATTTCGTCGATAGCCTTTTTCAAGGCGGGATTGTTGTTATAGCACAGATAGGGATTATAGCCGTTCTGCCGCAGGAGGTTCACCTCGGGAGTGGTCATGCCGAACAGGAACATGTTCTCGCTGCCGACGGCCTCGTGAATTTCCACATTGGCTCCATCCAGAGTGCCCAGAGTGATGGCGCCGTTGATCATCAGCTTCATATTACTGGTGCCAGAGGCCTCGGTGCCCGCCAGAGAGATCTGCTGGCTGATCTCCGCCGCCGGATTCAGAATCTCGGAAACGGTAACCCGGTAATCCTCCAGGTAAATAACCTTTAATTTATCCTTCATGGCCGGGTCCTTGTTGATGGCCTCGCCAAGCTCCGCGATAAAACGGATAATCTCCTTGGCGAAATAGTAGCCGGGCGCCGCCTTGGCGCCAAAGAAATAGGTTTTAGGGGTGAAGTCGGCATTGGGGTTCTCCCGCAGCCACTGGTAGGTGGAGAGAATGTGCAGGCCGTTCAGCAGCTGGCGCTTGTATTCGTGCATCCGCTTGACCTGGCAGTCAAAGATGGAATTGGGATCGATCACCACTCCGTTTTGCTGCTTCACATAAGCGGCCAGGCGCTTTTTGTTCTCCAGCTTGATTTTTTTGAGCTTTTCCAGCACAGCGGGGTCGTTTTTATAGGCCATCAGCTTTTTCAGCTCCGCGGCGTCATAGACATAGCCGTCTCCGATCAGCTCGGTGACCAGGGAGGCCAGGCCCGGATTAGCCTGGTTCAGCCAGCGGCGGTGAGCGATGCCGTTGGTCACGTTTTTAAACTTATCCGGCATGACCTGGTAGAAATCCTTAAAGACGGTTTCCTTTAAAATCTCGCTGTGGAGCTTGGAAACCCCATTGATGGAGTGAGAGCCGATTACCGCAAGGTTGGCCATGCGGACGATGCCGTCGTTGAGCACCGCCATGCGGCCCACCTGACAGCCGTCCAGGCCCAGGTCGTGCATCTGGGCGCAGAAGCGGCGGTTAATCTCCTCGATGATCTGATAGTTTCTGGGCAGGCGCCGCTTGAACAGCTCCTGGTCCCAGCACTCTAACGCCTCGGCCATCACCGTATGGTTGGTGTAAGCCACCGTCCGGGTCACGATGTCCCAGGCTTCATCCCAGCCGTAGCCGCATTCATCCAGAATGATCCGCATCATTTCGGAGATGGTCAGCACCGGATGGGTATCGTTTAAGTGGATCGCCACCAGATCCGGCAGGTTCTCCAGACTGCTGTAGGTCCGCAGATGGCGGTGGATAATATCCTGAATGGTGGCGGAAACTAAGAAATACTGCTGGGAAAGCCGCAGGCTTTTACCCTCCGGATGGTTATCCTCTGGGTAAAGCACCTTGGTAATGACCTCTGCCATGGCGTTCCGCTCCATGGCCCGCAGATAGTCGCCGCCGTTGAACAGCTTCATGTCAAATTCCTCGGACTTGGCAGCCCACAGCCGCAGCCGGCTGATCCCCTTGCCGTCCTTGCCGGAAACCATCATATCATAGGGCACCGCCAGAATCTTGGTGGCGTCCTTTACCTCGATGGAGTGAAAGCTCCCATCCCAGCGCTCCTCCAGGTGGCCGTTGAAATTGACGGTCACTGCCTTTTCCGGATGGGCCTGCAGCCATACGGCGCCGCCGGGCAGCCAGAAATCCGGAAGCTCAGTCTGCCAGCCGTCCACCAGCTTTTGACGGAAAATACCATATTCATACCGCAGGGAGTAGCCCATAGCCGGATATTTCTGGGTGGCCAGGCCGTCTAAAAAGCAGGCGGCAAGCCTTCCCAGTCCGCCGTTGCCCAGGCCGGCGTCAGGCTCCTGGTTATAAATATTCTCCAGCTTCAGGCCCATGCTGCTCAAAGCCGAGGAAACCGCGTCCTCCAGGCCCAGATTGTAAAGGTTGTTCCGCAAGGAACGGCCCATGAGAAATTCCATGCAGAGATAATAGACCTGCTTGCGGTTTTCCTTTTCCGCCTGATCAATGAATTCCTTGCGGCCCTCGGTCATCAGATCCCGCAGAATTAAAACCACGGCTTTATAGTAATGCTCGTCAGTGGCCTCGGCGGGCGTCACCCCGAAATTGTGGGAAAGCTTTGCCACGATCAGCTCCCGGATTTCACTGGCGGATAGTTTGTAGTTCATAGCGCACCTCCAAAAATTTAGGTTTTCCCGTTTCTCTTATCGGGATTCTAGAAAAATTATACCTGATCGTTCCACGCAATTCAAGGGAACCGGCGCTCTGAGACTTGCCGTTTGGGAATTTTCAGCAGATTAAAACCATTCTTCCCGCAAACCGGCCGGAAAATTTGTATCACATTCAAGGTCTTTTTTACAGTGGGACAGGCAGGGCTTAACCCAGGAAGAACCTGTTAAAAATTTTCCTTTCACACAGCCGTCCCCCTGGGAAAAGGGCGGCAGGCCGGCGGCGGAAAAAACTTAAGGCTTAAATTAAGGCCCAAAACTTGATATTCAATAAAAATCCTTTATAATAAAATTAAGTATCCATAAAAAACTGATAGAATGGGAAAAGCTGCCGAAAAGGCTGATGAACAGGAAGGGGCTGCTGTTATGGCGAAAAACAGAATTAAGATTAGTATCCTTGGATCTGATTATATTATTGCCTCGGAAGAGGAAGAAAATTACGTCCGCCAGATCGCGGCGGAGACAGAAAAGCGGATCGCGGGCATTACCAGGGACAACCCCCGGCTGTCCGTGACCATGGCGGCGGTGCTGGCGGCCCTTGATTACTGCGACGAGGCGGTCAAGGCCACCGAGAGCGCCGATAACCTGCGCTCCCAGATCAAGGACTACCTGGAGGATTCCTCTCAGGCCAGAATGGAAGCGGATGAAGCCAGAAGGGAAAATGAAAAGCTGAAAAAGGAGGTCCAGACCCTGCGTTCCAGGCTGGAGCACCAGGCCGCGGAGCCGAAAAAAAGCGCTCAGGTGCCGGGCAGAACCGTAGCCGCCCCGGCGCCCATCTCCCGGCCTGCCGGGCAGAACCGCGCTTACAGCCAGCCGGCGCCGGAGCAGAAGGAGAAAAGCACGCTGGATCAGGAAATCATGGAGTTTTTCCAGTCAGGCGAGGCGGAGGAATAGTTCCTTGAGGGAAGCCGGATGAGGGCCGGACTCCTTCCCGCTTCTTTATTTCCCGCTGTTCCCGGCGGCCTGCGAGGACTCCCGCGCGTCCCCGGCCGCCATAGAAAAACGCCGCCGGGCTGTTCCGGCTGTTCCGCCGGCGCCGCCGGGACAAAGGATTTGTGTGTTTACGAAAAAGGAGTTGTAGCGTAGCTTGAGCCAGCCGATCGAAATTTTAGCCCCCGCCGGGGGGATGGAAAGCATATATCCGGCGGTCCGCATGGGCGCGGACGCCGTTTACCTGGGAGCGGAGCAGTTCAGCGCCAGGGCGGGCGCCCAGAATTTCAGCCGCCAGGAGCTGAAGGAGGCGGTAGAATACTGCCATATCCGGAACGTGAGGGTGTACCTCGCCGTCAATACTCTGCTGAGGGACCCGGAGCTGAAAACAGCCCTGAGCCTGGCGGAGTACGCCGCCTCCCTGCCGGTGGACGGCTTTATCGTTCAGGATGTGGGGTTTGCCTCCTTACTGCGGGAGGCGGCGCCGAAAATCCGGCTGCACGCCTCCACCCAGATGTCGGTTCACACACCAGCCGGCGCCGCCGCGCTTTATGACGCCGGCTTTTCCCGGGTGGTGCTTTCCCGGGAGCTGTCCCTGGAGGAAATCAAGGAAATCCATAACGCCTCCCCCATCGAGCTGGAGGTATTCGTACACGGCGCTTTGTGCATGTCGGTCTCGGGACAGTGCTATTTCAGCGCCATGCTTGGCTCCCGCAGCGGAAACCGGGGCCAGTGCGCCCAGCCCTGCCGCCTGCCCTTCTCTGTGGAGGGCGGCACCGGCTATGACCTGAGCCTGAAGGATTACTCCATCGTTTCCCGCCTTAAGGAGCTGGAGGCGGCCGGGGTGGCCTCGGCAAAGATCGAGGGCAGGATGAAGCGCCCCGAATATGTGGCCGCCGCCACCGCCGTGTGCCGGTACGCCGCCGACGGAAAGGAAATTCCGGAGGAGCTGGCCCAAAAGCTGGAGGCGGTGTTTTCCCGGTCCGGGTTCACCGACGGCTATCTTACCGGAGAGCTGGGCAGAGGAATGTTCGGCATCCGGCAGAAGGAAGACGTAGAGGCCGCCACCAGCGATGTGCTGAAGGAGCTGCGGCAGTTATATAAGGATGAAAAACAGACGATCCCCCTGGATTTCCGGGTGGAGATTCATAAAGGAAGGCCCGCGGCCCTTCACGGCAAGGACTCGGAAGGCCACAGCGCCATGGCCCAGGGACCGGCGCCCCAAAGGGCGGAAACCCTGGCGGTCACCGAGGCGCGGTGCCTGGAGCAGCTGCAAAAAACAGGAGGCACCCCTTTTTTCTGCCGCGGGCTGGACGCCCACATTGATCCGGGGCTGTCACTGCCGGTATCCGAGCTGAACCAGATGCGCCGGGCCGTGGTGGAAAGCCTGGAAAAGCAGAGAGGGCAGAGAAGGCCGGCGCCGTTTTCCACCGTGGCGCCGCCCAAGGGGGAAAACCACCAGGCGTCGAAAAAGCAGAAGCTGCGGGTTTGGTTTGAACACGACCGGGTGCCGGACTGCATGAAGGGCTGCGACCTGGTTTACGTGCCGCTGTCCACCCCGCCCCAGCGGCTGGAGGAGCTTTTGAACCAGGAGGTAAATCTGGCGGTCCACATGCCCCGGGGCATGTTCGGCCGGGAGGATGCGGTCCGCCGCCAGCTTGCCCAAGCGGAGGAGATCGGCGTGAGCCACGTGTGGGTGGGCAATTTAGGGGCGCTGGCCCTTGCCCAGGAAACGGATATGTTTATCCACGGCGGGTTCAGCCTGAATATTTTCAACACAGCCTCCGTAGAATGGTGTGAGGACAACGGCCTCAGCGACGTAGAGCTTTCCTTTGAGCTGACGGCGGAGCAGGCCAGGCGAATCGGAGGAAGGCTTCCCCGGGGCCTGATCGCCTACGGCCGCCTGCCGCTGATGCTCACCCGGAACTGTCCCAACAGGAATGGGGCGGGCTGCTCCGGCTGCGGGGAGACCTCCTCCTTAAAGGATCGGAAAGGGGTTTCCTTTCCGATGATTTGCGATCATATTTGCACACAAATTCTCAATTCCGTACCGTTGGAGATGGAAGACCGGAAATCCGACTTTTCCGGGATGGATTTCACCGTTTTAAGATTTACTGTGGAAAACTCTGTGGAAAGTGAGGAAAAATTTCACGCTTTCCACAGCGGACAAGCCCCTAAAGATGGCTTCACGCGTGGATTATATTATCGAGGTGTGGATTAAACTGTCGAATTTTTAAGAAACCGTTAGAAGCTGGGGAAAACTCTGTTACCGGATGGTTAATTTGTGAAAAAGGAATCATAACGGCTGGATAAGCCTCCGAAAAGGCTTTGATTCATTTTGAAGAGCGCCCGGCCGGAGGGGCCTGCGCAAAGAGGCCTGAAAAACCCCGCGCGGAATCATGATAAATTTTTTAAGCGCCGGCTATCTATAAGGCCTCAGATGGAAAAAGGGCCGGAGAAAAACGAAGCAAAGGGTCCGCGGCGCGCGTGATACAGAAAGGCCTCCTCTGATTCCCGGCCCTAGCAGGCAGCCTCTTTTCAGAGGATGCCCAAAAGGAATCTTACCGTCTTCTTATAGCCTAAAAACATCTTTCCTATCAGATTACTGCACAGACAGGGAGCGATTGCTTATGGAGCAGATTTTAAAAATAAAAAAAATGAGGCCCGGGGCGGAGGTGCCTCAAAGAGCCACGGAAGGCGCCGCCGGCCTGGATCTGCGGGCATGTATCGATGCCCCCGTCACCCTGGCGCCCGGCGGCCTGGCTATGATCCCATCCGGGATCGCCGTCAGCCTGCCGGGCAGCGGCTATGCCGCTTTCGTATTCGCACGCAGCGGACTGGGGGTCAAGCATGGGATTTCTCTGTCCAATGGGGTCGGGGTTATCGACAGCGACTACCGGGGAGAAATCTGTGTGGGCCTGTGCAACCTGGGAACCCAGCCCTATGAGATCCAGCCTGGAGAACGGATAGCCCAGCTCGTGGTTATGCCTGTGTGCCCCCTGCCTGTGCAGGAGGCGGCGGAGCTGGATCAGACCCAGCGGGGCGCGGGCGGCTTCGGCTCCACGGGAAGAAGCTGAGGATAGGCCCGCTCCGCCAGGGACGGGCGGCTTCGGCTCCACGGGGAGCAGGAAAAAGGCCTGCCCCGCCGGAAGCGAGACTGCCGAAATGGGGAAGGACAAAGCCGAGCTCCGCTCAGAGACCGCGAAGCCTGTGTGCCTCAGAGAAAAGACTGAAATCTGTCTTGGCCGAGGGGCGTTTTGAGTTGAGGAAAATAGCAGAGGACAGGCTTGCCTTGCCCGGCGGGAAACCCCGGTTTTATGAGAGCCGCCGAAAGCAAGCGCGCCGTATCGATGCTGGCGGCGGGGCGGATAAGCGTATCTCCTCCGCCGGCATGAATGAAATCGGCGGAGGCTCAGCGGAAGCCGCTTTGAAGCTTTCCGGCGCGCTGAAAACCAAGGCCGCGGCCTCGGTTTTGTGCCTTTCAGATAGTCCTGGCAGGAAAAGAAAACCAGAATTATGTAAATTATGGAAATTTTTTAAAAAATTTGTAACGGCGGGAATTATTTGTTGAGAATTTATCGGTTTCGGGGTATAATGTATCCATATGCAGAACAAAAAAGACATGGAATCTATCAATAAGAGATGAAGGGGAAAATAAATTATGTTTTCAAAAGACATCGGAATCGACCTGGGTACCGCCAACACCCTGGTTTTCATGAAGGGCAAAGGAATCGTTATGCGGGAGCCGTCCGTTGTCGCGGTGGATGTCCGCTCTGATACCGTTTTGGCCGTAGGCTCCCAGGCAAAGGAAATGATCGGCCGCACCCCCGGCTCTATCGTGGCTGTCCGCCCCCTGAAGGACGGCGTAATCGCTGATTTCGACATTACCGCCACCATGCTGAAGCACTTTATCCGCAAGGCGGTAAAGGCGTCTCTGTTCAGCAAGCCCAGAGTGGTGGTGTGTATTCCCTCCGGCGTCACCGAGGTTGAGCGCCGGGCCGTTGAGGACGCCGCCAGACAGGCCGGCGCCGCGGAAGTGGATTTGATCGAGGAGCCTATGGCCGCGGCGATAGGCGCGGGCCTGCCTGTGGCGGAGCCTACCGGCAGCATGGTGGTAGACATCGGCGGAGGCACCTCCGAGGTGGCCGTGATCTCCCTGGGGGATATCGTCACCGCCTGTTCCGTGAGAGTGGCCGGAGACAAATTCGACGAGGCAATCATCTCTTATGTAAAGAAAAAATACAACCTGCTCATTGGCGAACGCACCGCTGAGGAAATCAAGATCAGCATTGGTTCCGCTTATCCCTATGAGGATGAGGGCAGCGTGCAGATCAAGGGCCGCAACCTGGTGGACGGCCTGCCGAAAAATGTGACGATTTCCGCCTCCGAGGTCCGGGAGGCGCTGGCCGATCCGCTGGTGACCATTGTGGACGCGATCAAGAGCACCCTGGAAAAAACTCCCCCGGAGCTTTCCGCGGATATCATCGACCACGGCATTATGCTGACCGGCGGCGGCGCGCTGCTCAGAGGCCTGGATCTTCTGGTGGCCCAGGAGACCGGTATGCCCGTGCACGTGGCGGAAAGCCCCCTGGACTGCGTAGTAGACGGCACTGGAAAGCGGCTGGAGGTCACCATGCCCAAGGAGTATTATAAAACCAGAAGGCGTTAACGAAAAACCATACAAAGCGCGGCGGCAGGAGGAAAATATCCTATCGATCTTTTCCTTCCGCCGCTTTTTATTCCCCGGCGGCCTGAGTGGGTTCCTAAGAGCCGTTGGCTTCGGCGGCAGGAAAAAGCGGCGGAGCAAACAGGAGAAAGGAATGACTTTTGGCACGCTTGGCGCGCCGTGCGGCCGCAGCCCTGAGAGGGCTTATACATGCCTGGAGCTGAAAGGAAAAAGGGGGCTTCAGGTTCCCCGGTAAAGGAGGTTTCACAGGTGAGAGATTTTTTTAAGAGCCGGAGCTTCAAGGTTCTGGCGGGCGTGGTATTGGTGCTGCTGGGCGTGGTGCTGTTTACCGCCGCTACAGGCCGTTCGTTTTTGTCATCCCTGATGGGCTTTGTCACCACGCCGGTCCAGCAGATCTCCAGCCAGGCCGCGGGCGCGGCGGGAGCCGTGGGGCCCAGTGGAAAGACCATCGAGGAGCTGGAGGCGGAAAACGCCGAGCTGAAGGAGAAGCTTAACCAGATGATCGCCCTGACCGTGGATTATTACGATATCAAACGGGAAAACGAGCAGAATGTCAAATACCTGGAGCTGAAGGAGCAGAAAAAGGATTACCAGTTCGCGCTGGCCTCTGTGATCGGCAGAGACCCGGCGGATCTGTTCTACGGCTTTACCATCGATCAGGGCTCCTTGTCCGGGATTGAGAAAAACGACCCGGTGATCACCGACCGGGGCCTGGTGGGATGGGTTTCGGCGGTTTACCCCACCTACAGCCATGTGACCACCATTTTGTCTCCGGAAACCAATGTCAGCGTGCTGGATCAGGTGACGCAGGATACCGGCGTAGTGGCGGGAAGTCTGGAATACGCCGCAGCCGGCCAGGTAGAGATGCGTTTTCTGACCGCTGAAAATAAGCTGAAGGCCGGGGATATTATCGTGACCTCCGGCGTGGGAGGCGTTTACCCCGGAGAGCTGCCGGTGGGCGAGGTTGTGGAAAAAAGGCAGGAGGAAAACGCCGATTCCATTACGGCGGTGATCCAGCCCTATGAGGACATCAAAACGCTGACCAACGTGTGCGTGATCACCGAGTTCCTGGGCCAGGGCTCCACAATGCCGGAGGTGGCGTCTCCTGACGACAGCTCCAGCCAGGCGGAGGAATAACCATGGCGCTGAAATATAAAGTGATCCGCTGCGTGGCCTATACCATTGAGATTATTTTACTGTTTATCCTTCAGGAGCTTCCCTACCTGATGCCCAGCCTGCTGGGAGTGCGGCCCCTTTTGCTCATCGCCGCCCCTATGACCATCGCTATTTTGGAAAATGAAAAAATAGGCCTGGGCTTCGGCGTGTTCGCCGGCCTGCTGATGGATATGGGCTATGGATCGGTCATCGGCTTTCACGCGATTGTTTTGGGCGTGCTGGGCTTTTTCATCGGCCTGCTGGCGGTAAACCTGGTGAAAACCAACGTGCTTACCTCCCTGCTCTGCACCGCGGCCGCCGTGTTCGCCGTCATTTCCCTCCATTTCGTGTTTTTCTATTTGCTGCGGGGCTACGGCATGGCCTCTTACGCCTATCAGAAATATTACCTGCCAATGATGCTGTACAGCTTTTTGCCCACGCCTATCCTATATTATTTCAACAAAGCCTTTGTAGTGGGCGTCCGGGAACGGGAAACGATCTGATCCTATCCGTCAGGAAGAAGCGGAACGGGAAAAGCTCCGCCGCACAGTATGACCGCATGACCATCCGATAAGCGGCCGCTGATAAGAATCCGGACAGTACATTAGAAAGCTCACATCCTGCCAACCGGCTGCAGAAAGGAGTATCCATGGAAGAGAACAACAAGGAAAAAAAAGGCCAGTCCGTTCGAGTTTTAGCCTTGGTGCTGGGAATTTTGGCTGTTTTTGTAGTGTTCGGCGCGCAGCTGGTCAACTGGCAGCTGGTCCACGGCGCCCAATACCGCGCCCAGGCGGACAGCACCAATATTTATACAGTAAAAAAGGACGCCTCCCGGGGGGAAATCCTGGATGCCAACGGCGTCAGCCTGGCGGTGAATGAAACCGGCTACAAGGTGGTGTTCAATAACCTGTATGTCCCCAAGGGTTCCCTGAACGCCACAATTCTCCAGCTGGTGGCCCTGTTTGAGTCCCGGAATGAGGAGTGGATCGACAGCTTCCCTATTGTGGTGGATGAAAACGGCAATTTCGCCTTCAAGCAGGACGACGGGGATGGTACGGTGGATTCGGCGATCAGCCTGCTGAAAAGCGACTACCGTTTGCAGCAGTACGCCACCGCCGAGGAGTGCATCAACCTGATGGCCAGCGACCAGTGGTACGACTGCGAGGGCTACAGCAACAGCGATAAGCGCTCGATTTTGGCGGTGCGCTACAATATGGCGAAAACCGGCTACAATAACGAAAATAAGTACACCTTCGCCGAGGGAATTTCCAACGAAATGGTGGCGATTGTCTCGGAAAACAGCCAGAAAATGCCCGGGGTTTCGGTGGAAACCTACTCTGAGCGGAAATACGCAAACGGCAGCCTGGCCACCAATATTGTGGGATATATCGGCGCGATTGATCCAGACACCTATGAGGAGAAAAAGGATACCGGCGATTATCAGCTGGACTCTAAAATCGGCATTGAGGGCATCGAGGCGGCCCTGGAGGATAAGCTGGTGGGACACCGGGGCGAGCAGCTGGTGGAGGTGACCCCTAACGGCACCATTGTCAGCGAGACGGAAAAGACGCCGGCGACCTCCGGCAACACGGTGTATCTGACCATTGACGCCCGGCTGCAGAAGATCGCGTTGGACGCTTTAAAGGAAAACGTGGAGGCCGCCCAGAAGGAGGAAAGCTACGGCTCCCAGTGTACCGGCTCCGTGGTGGTGCTGGATGTAAATGATTTCAGCGTTTTGTGCGCCCAAAGCTATCCCAATTACGATTTGGACAAATATATGAACGATCCCCAGTACCGTGAGGACCTGCTGCTGAACAAGGACGGTCAGAACGCCATGTGGAACCGGTGCTTTTGGCAGGGCTACCCGATCGGCTCGGCTATGAAGCCGGCGGTGGCGCTGGCGGCGCTTCAGGAGGGCGTGATCGACACCTCCACCCAGTTCCGGTGCGGGTATACTTATTATAACGCCGATATGCCGGACTTCCATCCTTTGTGCATGGGAACCCACGGCTATCTGAACGTAATCGAGGCACTGACGGTATCCTGCAATATTTTCTTTTACGATACCGGCTATAACCTGGGCATTGACAATATGAACCTTTACCAGAGAAAGCTGGGCCTGGGAGAACTGACCGGCGTTGAGATTTATGAAAGCGACGGAACCCTGGCGGGTCCGGACGAAAAAGAGGACTGGTACGGCGGAGATACCATCATGGCGGCCATCGGCCAGTCGGATAACCTGATCACTCCGGTGCAGCTCGCCACCTACGCGGCAACCATCGCCAATAACGGCACCCGGCTGCGCACCCATGTGGTGGATAAAATCACCGATTACAGCCGGCAGACCGTGCTGGAGGAAACTAAGCCAGAGGTAGTGGAAGAAAACATTTTTGACCAGGAAGTGCTGGAAACCGTAAAGGGCGCCATGCGCAACGTGGTGACCAGCCCGTCCGGTACCGGTTATTACAGCTACGGTTCCTATGAAATCCCGATCGCGGCGAAAACGGGAACGGCCCAGACCTATCTGCCTAACAGCAACGAATATGACGTGGATAATATTACGCTGATCGCCTACGCCCCTTACGACGATCCCCAGATCGCCATCGGCATCATTATGGAGCACGGCGGAAAAAGCGTTTACGCCGCCAACGTGGCAAAAGCGATCATGGATGGATATTTCCATCCGGAAACCATGCCGGAAGTTGAATAATGTCATAGATTAGTGGAAAAAATTTCGTCGTTTTTTCACAGAAAATTCAAAAAAACGCTTTGACGTATTGCTTTTTTTGTGTTAACATGTTAAATATGAGGGTAATATCAGTATGGGAACAATCACAGTAATCACATCAGGAAAAGGCGGCGTGGGAAAATCCGTGTTTACGGCCGGGCTGGGGTACGCTTTAGCCGGCAGAGGAAGGCGGGTTTTGCTTGTGGACTGCGACGCCGGGCTGCGAAGCCTGGACTATATGCTTGGCATCGGGGAAAAGCTGGTGTTCGACCTGGCCGACCTGGTAAAGGGCAGCTGCCGCCCCGCCGACGCAGTTTACGAAAGCCCGGTGAAAGGGCTTTATCTGCTGCCAGCTCCGCTGGAAACAGAGGATGTGGTCAGCCCCAGGCTGATGAAGCCGCTGATCCATGCGTTCGCACCCTATTACGACCACATTGTGATCGACTGCCCCGCCGGGTTTGGCAGAGGCTTTCGGGCCGCCTGCGCTCCGGCCGGCAGAGGAATTGTGGTGGCGAATACGGATCCGGTTTGTATCCGAAATTCTCAAAAGGCGGGCAGGCTGCTGCGGGAAGCCGGCATCCAGGAAACCCGTCTGGTGATCAGCCGGTTTTCGGAAAAAAGCTTCCGCCGGCTCAACTGCTTTGAGGATTTAGACCAAGTGATTGATGAAACTGGACTGCAGCTTCTGGGAATTATTCCCGAGGATTTGTCTGTGGTGGAAGCTGTGGTTCACGGCAAGCCCATTGTAAACGCGAAAAACGCTCCTGCCGCGCAGGCGTTCGGCCGGGTGGCCGCCCGTTTCGAAGGGGAAAATGTTCCTTTGCTCCATTTTCATAATTAGTCATTCTCTTGCACTTGGATAAACTCTACCGATCATTCTATTTTTAGGAGGGAACTGTTGAAATGAATATAGCTTTGATTTCCCATGACGCGAAAAAAGAACTTATGGTGCAATTTTGTATCGCTTACTGCGGCATCCTAAGCCGGCACAACCTTTGCGCGACGGGCACAACCGGCAAAATGGTCAGCGAGGCCACAGGGCTGACCATCCAAAAATTCCTCTCCGGCTCTCAGGGCGGCGACCAGCAGATCGCGGCGCGCATCGCCTGCAATGAGGTGGATCTGCTCCTGTTTTTCCGGGATCCCTTGGATCCCAAACCCCATGAGCCTAACGACATCAACCTGCTCCGCCTCTGCGATATGCATAATATCCCGGTGGCTACCAACATTGCTACCGCCGAGGTTCTGATCCACGGCCTGGAAAGAGGAGACCTGGATTGGCGCAATATTTTAAACCCAAGATATTAATTTGTAATGCTCTCTGAAAGGAGCCCAACCCCGCAGCCCCCCTTAGCTTTTGGAACCGGGGGCAAGCTTGGCTCCGGAAAATTAAAAACGAAAACAAAGCTTTGACCGGGAGGAGTATTTTCTTCGCTCGCCCAGAGAGAGCGCGAACGGCGGTTCCGCCGGGCTGGAAGCGCGCTTGCGACGGTACGTGGAAAAGAAAGACGCCCGTTAGCTGATCCCGCGCCTGAAGGCGAAGGGAATCCGGAAGGTTCTCCGTTATCAGAACGCTAAAGCGGGCGCAGTGCGCCCGGAATTAGGGTGGCACCACGAGGCAAAGGCCTTCGTCCCTATCCCCGTCAATTATATTGGCGCGGATAGGGACGAAGGCCTTTTTATGGAGCGGAAAACGAGACCTTCGCGGCGGGGGTCATGAGATGATTTTACCGCCCGGCTTTAAACGGCTTAAAAACCAGAGACCCGCTGAACCCTATTTCAGTGAAATAAAAACAGAGGTATCAAATGACAGGATAAAAAATTAATAAAAATTCTGGAGAAAGCGCCAAGGGGCAGCTAATCCAGCAAGCAGGCCCGTGTTTTCCACAGGGTGAAAAACGCGTGCGGAAGGATAAAAAATCACAGCGGAGGACGACGCGCCCGCCCTGAGCGGGCGCGCCATGCGCGAAATAAAAAAGGAGGAAGTTATGGGATTGTTGACAAAGGGGCCGAGAGGGACCCAGGATGTTCTGCCGAAGGAGAGCTATCAGTGGCAGGTGGTGGAGGACGCTATGCGCCGGATTTGCAGCGCGTATGGCTTTAAGGAGATCCGCACACCAGTGTTTGAGCATACGGAGCTGTTCCAGCGGTCGGTGGGAGAAACCACGGATGTGGTGCAAAAGGAGATGTATACCTTCCAGGATAAAGGCGGACGCTCTATCACTCTGAGGCCGGAGGGCACCGCCGGCGCGGTGCGGGCTATGGTGGAGCACGGCTTGTATAACGACGCCCTGCCCATCAAGGCGTACTATTTTACCTCCTGCTACCGGTATGAAAAGCCCCAGGCCGGACGGCTGAGAGAATTTCACCAATTCGGCGTGGAGGTATTCGGCGCCGGAGCGCCGTCGGCGGACGCCGAGGTGATCTGCCTGGCGAAATCTGTGTTCGACGTGCTGGGAGTTAAAAACCTGTCGCTGGAGATCAACTCCATCGGATGCCCGAAATGCCGGGCCGAGTACCACAAGGCGCTGAAGGAGTATTTTCAGGGCTATCAAGACCAGCTGTGCGAAACCTGCCTGGGCAGGCTGGATAGGAATCCTATGCGGATTCTAGACTGCAAAAGCCCGGTCTGCTCTAAGATCGCCGAGGGCGCGCCGGTCATGCTGGATTACCTGTGCGGCGAGTGCAGGGAGCATTTTGAAGGCGTCAAGACCTGCCTGGATACCATGGGAATTGCCTATACGGTGAACCCCACGATTGTCCGGGGCCTGGATTATTATACCAAGACCGTGTTTGAATTTGTCTCTACCGGCATCGGCGCTCAGGGCACTGTGTGCGGCGGCGGCCGCTATGACGGCCTGGTAGAGGAAATAGGCGGGCCGTCTATGCCGTCGCTGGGCTTCGGCTTAGGCCTGGAACGGCTGATGCTGGTGCTCGCTCAGCCTGACAGCGCTTTGGCGGCGGTAACGCCCCCAACCTGCGACCTGTACGTGGCCTCTCTGGGTGATAAGGCCAAGGCCCAGGCGTTCCGGCTGGCGGAGCTGGTGCGGACCACCTCCCTGAACGCCGAGTGCGACCTGGTGGGCAGGAGCCTGAAAGCCCAGATGAAATACGCCGATAAGCTGGGAGCTAAGTTCAGCCTGGTGCTGGGAGACAGCGAGCTGGAGGAGCAAAAGGCCAAGGTGAAAAATATGGCCACCGGCGAACAGAAAGAGATCTCTCTGGGGGAAAGCTTTGTGGACGAGTTTACCCAGATCTATTTCGACGCGCAAAGCAGTCTGAGCTTATAAGCGGATGAAACGGGCTTCCGGCGCGGACTGGCACACGGCGTCGGGCCGCGTTTTGGCAGACAGCCCGGAAAAAACAAATGCGCCGCAAAGAAGGCTCGGAACAGGCAGGCCCTCTGACGGCCTGTGAAAAATCGATACCGACAAAAAACCACGGGAAAATCACAGGAAAACGGAAGGAAGAAATCATATGGCAGAAGTGATGACAGGACTGAAAAGAACCCACTACTGCGGAGAGCCGAGGCTTTCCGACGTGGGCAAGGAGGTTGTGGTATGCGGATGGGCCCAGCGGCAGCGCGACCTGGGACAGCTGATTTTCATCGACCTGCGCGACCGCACCGGCATTATACAGCTGGCCTTTGACGACCACACGGACAAGGAAATTTTCGGCAAGGCCTTCGGCGTCCGGGCAGAATTTGTGCTGGCGGCCAAGGGCGTAGTGCGGGAACGCTCCAGCAAAAACAAGGAGATCCCCACCGGCGAGGTGGAGATCGAGGTCACCGACCTGCGGGTGCTTTCCAAAAGCGAAACCCCTCCCTTTGAGATCACCGAGGACAGCAAGGTCAAGGAGGAGCTGCGGCTGAAATACCGCTATTTGGATCTGCGCCGCCCCGACGTGCAGGATAAGATTATCGCCCGGCATAAGATCGTGAAAATCGCCCGGGACTATTTCGACCAAAACGGCTTTGTGGAGGTGGAAACCCCTATTTTGATCAAGTCCACCCCCGAGGGGGCCAGAGACTATCTGGTGCCCAGCCGGGTATTCCCCGGCAGCTTTTTTGCCCTGCCCCAGTCCCCTCAGCTGTATAAGCAGCTGACCATGCTGGCGGGCTTCGACCGGTATATGCAGATCGCCCGGTGCTTCCGGGACGAGGACCTGCGGGCCGACCGGCAGCCGGAATTTACCCAGATCGACCTGGAAATGTCCTTCATCGACGAGGAGGATATTATGTCCATGGCCGAGGGCTTCGTGAAAACCGTCTACAAGGAGGTGCTGGATGTGGAAATCCAGACCCCCTTCCCCCGGATGACCTACGCCGAGGGCATGGAGCGGTTTGGCTCCGATAAGCCGGACCTGCGGTTCGGCTATGAGCTGAAAAACCTGACGGAAGTCCTGAAGGGCACCGAGTTCCGGGTATTTGCCGGGGCTGTTTCCGCCGGCGGAAGCGTGCGCGGCATCAATGTAAAGGGCGGAGCCTGCTACACCAGAAAAGAGATCGATAAGCTGGCCGAATGGGTCAAGGCCTACGGCGCCAAGGGCCTGGCCTGGACTAAGCTGAACCAGGACGGTTCCTCCAGCTCCTCCTACGAAAAATTCCTGAAGGAGGAGGAAGCCGCAGGGGTGAGGTCGGCGCTGGAGGCGGAAAACGGCGACCTGCTGTTCCTTGTGGCCAGCGACAAGCCCCAGGTAGTATTTGACACTCTGGGCGCCCTGCGGTGCGAGTGCGCCAGGCAGATGGGAATCATTGACGAAAGCAGGCCCAATCTTCTGTGGATCACCGACTTTCCTCTGTTTGAATACGACGAGGAGGAGGGCCGGTTTGTCGCTAAGCATCATCCCTTCACCCACCCCAACGACGAAGATCTGGAGCAGCTGGAAACCAATCCCGGCGCGGTGCGGGCCAGGGCCTACGATATGGTGCTCAACGGCAACGAGGTCGGCGGCGGATCTATCCGGATCAACGACCCGGCGCTGCAGCAGCGGATGTTTAAGGCGCTGGGCTTTACCCAGGAGGAGGCCCAGGAACGGTTCGGCTTTTTGATCGACGCGTTCCGCTACGGCGCGCCGCCTCACGGCGGCATGGCCTTCGGCCTGGACCGGCTGGTGATGCTGATGCTGGGATGCGACAGCATCCGGGATGTGATCGCTTATCCCAAGGTAGCCAATTCCGGCGAGCTGATGACCGCGTCTCCGGCGCCGGTGGATCAAAAGCAGCTGGATGAGCTTGGCATCTCCATTAATCTACAGGAGGAAACAAAGGAATGATTACAAAAAAGGAAGCGGGCACGGTAAACGGAAAAGCCGTCGCCCAATATACTCTGGAAAACGAAAACGGCTTGGCGATGACCTTTTATACCTACGGCGGCATTATCCAGTCCCTGCTGGTGAAGGACCGCCAGGGAATCGCCCGGGATGTGGAGCTTGGCTTCGATACCCTGGATGAATACGTAAAGGCCGCCTGCTACTACGGGGCGCCGATCGGCCGCTACGCCAACCGGATCGGCGGGGCCAAATTCACTATGGACGGCAGGGAATATCACCTGACCGCCAATGAAAACGGCAACACTCTTCACGGGGGAAACGGCCTGACCTTCCGGGTCTGGCAGGCGGTAAAGGAGGAGGACGGCGGCGAGCCGTCAGTGACGCTGCGTGTGGAAAGTCCCGACGGGGAGGACGGTTTCCCGGGAAATTTGGCCATGGAAATGACCTATACCCTGACCGCCGACAATGGAGTGAGAATAGAATACCGGGGCACCACGGATCAGAAAACTCCGGTGAATATGACCAACCATTCCTTCTTCAACCTTTCCGGCGAGGGCGAAACCGCCCTGGACCACGTGCTTTGGCTGGACGCCGGCTGCTATACCGCGGCCAACGAGGCTCTGCTTCCCACCGGGGAGCTGGTGCCGGTCAAGGGAACTCCCTTTGATTTTACCTCTCCCAAGGCCATCGGCCAGGAGATCGGCGCGGATGACCCGGCGCTGAAGGCCAACAACGGCTACGACCTGAATTACGTCGTCAACAGCTGGGACGGAACCATGAGGCGGGTGGCGTCCTTGTCCTCCCCGAAAACCGGGATTCAGATGGATGTTTACACTGATAAGCCCGGCGTACAGCTTTTTACCGCCAACAGCGCCGGCCCCGTGCCGGGCAAGGGCGGAAAAAGCTATCCGGCCCACGCCGCCGTGTGCCTGGAAACCCAGTTCTTCCCGGATACCCCCAACCATCCTGAATTTCCCGGCGGATTTACCTCCCCCGGCGAAATGTACCATTATACCACCGAATACCGGTTCCATCTGTAATAAAGCGGCTGAGGCCGAAGCTGCCGCCGTAAGATCACAAGGGGCGGAAAATCGTAAGATGATTTTCCGCCCCTTGTTTGCAGAAACAGAAGGTAATAATTATCTAAAAATATCCTGTTTGTATTATCGCGGCACAGCCGGACAAGGCGGTAACGGCCTATCCGCGTCTATCCGGAAGAGCCGGTGAAATCAATATGGATATGGAGGTCCTTCGCGGCCGCCGGCGCCTTGACAACAAAAATTTGCCGTGATAGGATAAAAGGACTGTAGGATTAAGAAAATATAAAGATGATATGGGCGCTGAACGGCCTTTCCAAAGGAAGGCCGGGGCGCCTGGTTTTTTAGGAAAGCCGAAAGAAGCCCTGCGGTTCTGCCGTATCAGGGGCTAAGGCGGTCAGAAGGGCAGGCGGCCTTGCCGGCGGGGCCCGCGGCCGCGCGGCGGATTTACAGCAGATTTATCATGGGAAAGGAGACTCCGCGCGTGAATAAGGAAGGAACAATTTTCAGCCAGTTTGCCAGGTACGTATCCCTGAACGTGCTGAGCATGGCGGGGCTGTCCTGCTATATTTTGGCGGATACCTATTTTATTTCCGCCGGTGTGGGCAGCAACGGCATCGCGGCGCTGAATTTGGCGCTGCCAGCCTACAGCCTGCTCAACGGCATAGGGCTGATGGTAGGCATGGGCGGCGCCACCCGGTATTCCATTCTGCGGGGCGAGGGCCGGGAGGACGAGGCCAACCAGGTGTTCACTCACGCTGCGGGAATGGCGGCGCTTTTAGGAATCCTTTTCACTGCGGCGGGGCTTCTGTTCTCTTGGGAAATCGCCGGGGCCCTGGGAGCCTCCGGACAGGTGCAGGAGCTTGCCAGCATTTACCTGAGGACTCTCCTCACCTTTTCCCTGCTGTTTTTATTTAACAACCTGCTGGTCTGCTTTATCCGCAACGACGGACAGCCTAACCTTTCCATGGCCGCCATGCTGGTGGGCTGCCTGAGCAACGTGGTGCTGGATTACGTCTTTATTTTCCCTCTGGGCATGGGGATGTTCGGCGCGGCCTTGGCTACCTGCGTGGCTCCCTGCATCGGAATCCTCATCTCCTCCACCCACTTTCTCCGCGGAAAAAACAGCTTCCGGCCTGTCCGGTGCCCGCTGAACGGCAAACAAGCCCGGGGAATCCTTTCCCTGGGGGTTTCCTCCCTGATTACAGAGGTTTCCTCCGGGATCGTCATGCTTCTCTTTAATCAGATTCTCCTGTCCCTGTCGGGCAATGTGGGGGTGGCGGCCTATGGAATCATCGCGAATCTGGCGCTGATCGTGGTCTCCATCTTCACCGGCGTGGCCCAGGGAATCCAGCCTATCGTCAGCCGCAGCTTCGGCAGCGGACAGATGCGGCATGTGAAGCAGATCTTTCATTACGGCGTCATCACGGCGGCAGCTTTCGGCCTGCTCTTCTTAGGGATAGGCTGGTTTTTCTCCCATTCTATCGTGGGTATCTTCAATCAGGAAAACAACCTGGAAATGGAGCGCCTGGCCAGCCAGGGCCTGCCCCTTTATTTCCTCGCGTTTCCCATGATGGGCGTTAATATCCTGGCCTCCTCCTATCTGGCGTCCCTCTCCAAGGGCGGCCCGGCCTTTGTCCTCTCTGTTTTAAGAGGCGCCGCGGCGGTGATCCCTGCGGTGCTTCTGCTGTCGCGGCTGTTCGGTATTACCGGCGTGTGGCTGGCCGTGCCCTGCGCGGAGGCGCTGACGTTTCTGGTTTTCCTGGCAATGCTGCCGTTCTGCTTCCGCCGCCCCCAAAAAGGCGCCGGCGCATAACAAACCGCGGCGGCCGCCGGCGCTGCGGAACTGGGCGGCGAGGGCCCTGTTCAGGCGCGGCTCCGGGCGCAGAAAAGCGGCGGCCGTAAATCGGAGGCGGCTGAGCCGGAAACGGCGGGTTATGCTTATAGGAGCCTAATAAAAAGCTAAAAAGGCCCCAAAGACTCCTTTGGAGTCCCGGAAAGCCTTTTTCTGTGGAGAGCCTCCCCGCGGCTATTTCCTGGCGGTCAGGCGTTCCGCCGAGTATTTCTGCTTGGTAGCCAAGCCGCCGCGGATATGCCGCTGGGCCTTGTTGATCTCTAAAACCGTTTTCACCCGTTTATATAATTGGGGATCCACATATTTTAAACGCTCTGCAACGTCCTTATGTACGGTGCTTTTGCTGACGCCGAATTTTTTCGCGGCCTTGCGCACGGTGGCTTTGCTTTCAATAATATATTCCCCTAGTTCGATGGCTCTTTCCTCAACAATGCCTTTCACCCTGTACCCTCCCTTTATGAATACGTTTGCTAATGTTTATGCAGGGATAAGAGGGAATATTATTATTCCGGAGGAAAACCTTTCACAGGCTGGGACGCGGCGGACGGGAAAGAAAAAATTAAGATTCATTGCGAACGGGATGGGCCTATGGTATAATGGCTTCATACCATCAGCGGAGCCAAAGCCGCAAACGGCCTGAACCCATGGAAGCCGCAAACGAAAACCAGCGGACGCCCTTAGAAGCCGGCTGGCCGAATAGGCCTTTTTCGGACAGGAGCAAATAAGAGCGTACCGCCGCAACAGGGAGAATCATCATGAAATTAAAAAGAACCGCCGCGGCCCTGACCGCGGCCGCAATGCTGCCTTTGTGCGCCTGCCAGAGCGCGCCGCCTCAGGTTCAGCTGGATCCCAGCTCACCGACCGCCATCGAAATCTGGCACTATTATAACGGCGCGCAGAAGGAAGCCTTTGACTCCCTGGTAACGGAGTTTAACGAGACGGTGGGCCGCGAAAAGGGCATCGTGGTGGAGGCTTTCAGCCAGGGCAATGTGAACGACCTGATCCAGAAGGTGACGGACGCCGCCGATAAAAAGGTGGGCGCCAGTGAAATTCCGGATATTTTCTCCGCCTATGTGGATACCGCTTATGCCATGGACCAGAGGGGCCTGGTGGCGCCGCTGGATTCTTATATGACCCAGGAGGAGCTGGACCAGTACGTGGACGCATATATCGACGAGGGCCGGTTCGACCAAGAGGAAAACCTAAAAATTTTCCCGGTGGCGAAATCCACAGAGGTGTTCATGCTGAACAAAACCGATTGGGATAAATTCGCCGCTGATACCGGCGCCAGCCTGGATTCCCTATCCACTGTGGAGGGCGTGACCCAAACTGCGGCCCAGTATTACGAATGGTCCGGAGGCAAAGCGTTTTTCGGAAGGGACGCGGTGGCTAATTATTTTATCACCGGCTGCAAGCAGCTCGGCCACGAGATCTTCGCGGTGAAGGACGGAAGGGTAACCTTTGACACGGATGAGGATACCCTGAGAAAGCTGTGGGAAAATTATTATGTGCCTATGGTACAAGGGCATTTTGGCGCCTATGGGAAATTCCGCTCCGACGATGTGAAGACCGGAGATTTGATCGCCCTGGTAGGCTCGACCTCAGGCGCGGCCTATTTTCCCACCCAGGTGACCATAAACGATACAGAAAGCTATCAGATTGAAACCCTGGTGCTGCCGCCGCCTGTTTTTAAGGACGGGTCGCCTTACGCGGTTCAGCAGGGCGCCGGCATGGTGGTGGTGAAGTCGGACGAAAAGCGGGAATACGCGTCGGTGGAGTTTTTGAAGTGGTTTACCGACGCCCAGAGAAACCTGCAATTTTCTACAGAATCCGGTTATCTGCCGGTGAAAAAGGAGGCCAACAGCCTGAAGGCTCTGGAAGCCGCCGAGCTAAGCGGCGCTGGGGAAGCGCTGGAAAAGACCTTAACCGTGGCCATCGACGTGGTGAACGGCTATACCCTTTATACCAATAAAGCATTTGAAAACGGAACCAACGCCAGGAACGTGCTGGAATATTGCATGACCGACCGGGCTCAGGCCGACCTGGAGCAAATTCAGGCTCTGGTGGACGGAGGAATGACCCGTAAGGAGGCCGCCGCTCAGTTTACCACGGAGGAAAGCTTTCAGAGCTGGCTCGAGGAGTTCCGCGGAAAGCTGGAGGAATCCATTCAATAAACCGGAAAGCTGGAAGAAAGCATGAAAGGAAAATTCCGCCAAAGCTCCATAGGCGCCAGAATGCTTCTGGTGATGGGCGTTGTTTTGCTGCTGCAAACAGGGCTGATCACCGGTTCTATCATTGGCAGCGGCGCCATTGAAAGGCTGAGTGAGAATTCTTATGATATTTTCAACCAGAAGATCATTACCCGAAAAAACTATTTAGAGTATGAAATGATTTCCCGGTGGTCCAACCTGACGGAAGCCGAGCAGAAGATTGAGGCGCATTTTTCCCGGGTGCTGGAAAAAAACAACGCCGGCTTTGATGAAATTGAAACCAATTCCGATCTGGCGGTGGAGCTGCTGAGGAACAGCGCCGAGGATGTGATCGAGCTTTTGCGCCGCAACAGCGTGACGGGAGCTTTCCTGGTGCTGGAAGGCTCCCCGGCTGTGGATGACAACGGCGGCACAGTAAAAAGCGGGCTGTACTTTCGGGATATGGACCCCTCCTCCACCTCCCAGGACAACTCGGATATCCTGATCGAGCGGGCTCCGACCGCCATTACCAAGGAGCTGGGGATCCCGATGGATTCTGAATGGCATCCGGTCTTTCTTTTCAGCGGAGAAAACGACCAGAGGAACCTGTTTTACCAGAATCCCATCCGGGCGGCCCAAAGCTATCCGGAGGCGGAACCAAAAGAGCTGGGCTACTGGAGCAAGCCCTTTTATCTGGATGAGCGGAGCGTGCCGGTCATCACCTATTCGATGCCCCTAAGGGCGCCGGATGGAACGGTTTACGGCGTACTGGGGGTGGAAATTACCCTGGATTATCTAAGCAAGCTGCTGCCCTATACGGAGCTTTCAGAAGAGACCAACGTGTCCTACGTGCTGGCGGTCCGCCAGCCGGATTCTAACCAATATGTTCCTGTTATGTCTACCGGCCCGCTGTATACCTATCTGTATTCCGGCGGCGACGGCGTTCTCACCGCCGGCGAGCCGGTCAGGGAGAACTGCTTCTCCCTGGTGGATAACGGCAATTTTACCGATACCACCTATGCCTGTGTTCAGCAGATGAAGCTTTATAACAACAACGCCCCCTTTGAAAACGACCAGTGGGTGCTGATGGGCGTGATTGAAAACCGGTATCTTTTCGGCGCCGCGGACTCGGCCCGCACCACCTTTTTCCTGGCCGTCGCCTTGACCCTGCTCATCGGCGCCGCCAGCATCTTCCTTACCATCCGATCGACCACCCATCCGATTCAGTCTCTGGTGAATCAGGTCCGGGGGCTGAATCCCAGGCAGCCGGTGCGGTTCCAGCGGATCCACATCCGGGAATTCGACGAGCTGACCAACGCGATTGAAACCTTAGGCGAAGAGGTGGCGGATTCCGCCTCTAAGCTTTCTCAGATTGTGGAAATGGCCAGCTTTCCCCTGGGTGCCTTTGAGTATACCATCGGCGGCCGGGAGGTATACTTCACCACCAATTTTTTCAAAATCTTCCTGATCGGCCAGGAGAAGGGCTTGCAGTATCTTCCTCTGGACCGGTTTAAGGAGCTGATGCTCCCGATCGCGGAATATATTGATCCGGCCCTTTCCACCGATAAGGTCAAAACCTTCCGTTTAACGGATTCCCAGGGAAGTATCGTCTGGGTGCGGCTGAAGCTGATCGACAGCGAGCAGCATATGCTGGGCATCGCGGAGGATGTGACCCAGGAGATGGTGGAAAAGCAGAAAATCGAGTATGAACGGGATTACGACCTGCTGACCAATCTGCTGAACCGCCGGGCATTTCACAGCCGGATGAGGCAGCTGTTTCAGAACCGCGGCCGGATGAAGGTTGCGGCTCTGATTATGATGGATCTGGATAATCTAAAATATATCAACGATACCTTCGGCCATGATTACGGCGACCAGTATATCCGCGCCGCCGCCAACGCCCTGCGGATCGGTTCGCCGGAAAATGCGGTAATCTCCCGGATGTCGGGGGACGAATTTTATCTATTCCTATATGGCTATGATTCGGAAGACCAGGCCAGGGAGCGGATCGACCGGCTGCAAAAGAGCATTCAAACCTCCACCCTGGAGCTGCCTAACCGGCCGTCGTTCCGGATCCGGGCGTCCGCCGGCGTGGCCTGGTATCCTAAGGACTCTGAAAGCTATGAGCAGCTGATCCGATACGCGGATTTCGCTATGTATTCAGTAAAAAATATGACTAAGGGCCGGTTCGCGGAATTTAATATCACCGACTATGAAAAATCCGCTTACCTGCTTCATAACAGCGAGGAACTGAACCGGCTGATTGAGGAGGAGCTTCTGGATTACTATTTCCAGCCTATCGTGAACGCCCGCACCGGCCAGGTTTTCGGCTATGAAGCGCTGATGCGCCCCCGGCTCACCTCTCTGGAAACGCCCTTAGAGGTGCTTTCCCTCGCGAAAAGCCAGGGTAAGCTTTATCAGATCGAGCGGCTGACTTGGTTTTTGGCTCTGAAAAGCTTCACCGGATTTAAAAATATACCGCCGGACTGCCGCCTGTTTATCAACTCTATCGCCAACCAGGGGCTTTCCGAGTCCGATGAAAAGGCGCTGGAGGCTCAGTACGGACCTTACCTCGGCAGTCTGGTAGTAGAGCTGACCGAGGAGGAGGAACGAGTGGAAAGCTATACCCGCAAGAAAATTTCGTTTTTGAAGCGTCACGGAGGCCAGGTGGCTCTGGATGACTTTGGGGCTGGATATAACGGCGAGGTCTCTCTGCTCGCTGTGCGGCCGGACTTCATTAAGGTGGATTTGTCCATTGTGAGGAACTGCCATCAGGATAAGAACCGGCAGGAAATGATCTCCAATATTATTTCCTTTGCCAGAAAAAACAACAGCCTTGTGATTGCCGAAGGGGTTCAGTCTCGGGAAGAAATGGACACCGTAATAAGCTTGGGCGTGGATTACCTTCAAGGCTATTACGTTGGCGTGCCGAGCCTCACCTCGCAGCCGATTCCGGATAAAATTTTGAAGGAGATTACCAGCCGGAGCCGATAGCAAAGAGATTAGGCGCGCTGCCGGCGCCGGGTGAAGCCTAAAATTTTTCACATGGAATAACGGTAAAACGGCAAAAAAGAAGAAAAGGCAGCGAGAGACTGCGTGCCTTTTCTTCTTTTTATTTAATTTTGTTTTGTGCCCCTAAAACGAAACGGGGGCAGGCTTACTGCTCCGCGCCGGCGAGCGCGTCCATGGGGTTGATCCAGACGCCATCCTTTTTCACGCCAAAGTGCAGATGAGAGGCGTCTAAGACCTCACTGGGAATTTCCTTGACAGAACCAATGTCCTGGCCCGGATAGACGGAATCTCCGGCGCTGACTAGGGTGGTATCACCCAGACCGCAATAATAGGCTTCATAGCCGCCGCTGTGGGAAATCACCATGGTTTTTCCCAGCATGGGGTCGTCGTAGATTTCCTTGACCTGGCCGCCGGTAAAGGCTTTCACCACCGCGCCTTTTTCCGCGGCGAAGTCTACGCCCTCGTGGACGCGCCAGTCGTCAAGGGTGACGGAGTACACCGGCGCCTCGCCGCTGAATTCCTTCAGCACGTTGCCGCCTACCGGGTAAACCACGGAATCCATGCCGCTGGTCTGGGCGGCCGTCTGGGCGGCGCCATCCTCTTGGGAGTCTTCCTGGGGAATATCGCTTACCTCGGGCTCGGACTGCTCAGGCTCTGATTCCGCCGCAGAGGACGCCGCCTCGCTGGAGGAGGCGCTGCTGACGGTCTCCTTGACGCCGCTGACCGTATTGCCGGCCTGCTGGGTGGATTCCGCTTTGGACTCCGGCTGCTGTGAGGAAGCCGACTGCTCGGGGGAAAAATATTGTGAGACATTTTGGTAGGTAAGGAACGCGGCGGCTCCTACGGCGATGAGGCAGACGCCCAGCGCTACAAAGAAGCCTTTTCCTCCCTTTCCGGATTTTTTCGGGGATGCATAACGCATATTGCTCATTTCATTTCACCTCTTGGGTTATTCTTGCCGGGTTTTTTAGGTAATATTCGAAAGAGGATCAATAAAATAAAAACAAAAAAATAAGCCGGATTTTCCTTTGGAAAATCCAGCGCTTTTGCCGTGCTTCCGTATGCCCGATTTTGCAACAGGGCAAAAACGCCGGAGAAAGAAAAGGCTGAAGCAGAAGGCTCCAAAGGCCTGCCGGAGCTGCCGCGGGCTGGAGCAGAACAAGTAAATTACCCGTCCGGGAAAAGGGCCATGGAAACAACAAGAAGCACCGCCCGGCGGAAAACAGCGTCCGGAAGAAAGCACAGGAAGGCCAGCGGTTTTGCGGCGGTGCCGGCGGACAGCGGCACTGAAATATAATGGTAAAAACACAAAAGAAGAAGCCGAACCCTAAACGGATTCGGCTTCTTCCTTTTAGCTTGAGGGGTACATTGAGGAGGGTAGAACATATACTCAAGATGGTGCGGCTCCATCTTTTGAGTACGGTTTTATTATAGTCCATATGGCCAAAATAGTTGTGAATTTCTTGTAAATAAAATTTAAAAAATCCTCATAATAAAAAATAAAAACATTTGTTTGATTTTTTAAAAATAATATGGTATACTGGGGATAACCAGGAAAGGAGGCGTTTTCTCATTGAAAAAGCTGAATAAAAGCCAGCAGAAAATATTAGATTACCTCAGGGAGCGCTCACAGGACGGGGTTCCGCCGTCTGTGCGTGAAATCTGCGCGGCAACCGGGCTGAAGTCCACTTCTACGGTCCACGCTCACTTAAAGGCCCTGGAAGAGAACGGTTTCATTTCCCGGGACGCGGGACTGAACCGTGCGATTCACATTTCCGGCGTGGAGAGAAGCGTCCAGGTGCCGGTGCTCGGCCGGGTAACCGCGGGCCTGCCGATTTTGGCGGTGGAGGATGTGGAAGGCTATCTTCCCATCAATGAGAGCCAGTGCCGCGGCCGGGAGCTGTTTGCCCTGCGGGTAGTTGGTGAAAGTATGATCAACGCCGGTATTCTAGACGGGGATTATGTAGTAGCCCACAAAACTCCAGTGGCGGAAAACGGCGATATTGTAGTGGCGCTTTTAGAGGATGAGGCGACGGTTAAGCGTTTCTTCCGGGAAGACGGACATATTCGCCTTCAGCCGGAAAACCCTGCCTTCCAGCCCATCATCTCCGAACAGGTGGTAATTTTAGGCCGGCTGGTTTCCCTGATCCGTAATTACAACTGAACAGTCAGAACAAACCCTTATGAAGCAAGAAGTTTAGGGGGCCTATTAAAGTCATATTGTCGGCAAAAATTTCGTGACGTGCTTCTTTTTGCTTCACTCTTGTCATGCAGACAGCACCAGTAAGCGGGCGGAAGTTTCGATATTGTTCTTCTGGTTTTTAATTTTTGGGGACAACGGCCAAGGTTCCCTAGGTGCCTGCAGATAAGATTTTTTGTCCTTGCTGCGCTAGGGCTGAGGATCTATTTTCCTAAACTTAAAAAAACAGGAAGCACGGATTTTAAAAATTCACGCTTCCTGTTTTTTTATATAGCTTATTGTCCGGTTACTGATTCGACTGATCTGTGGATTCCTTTTGGGAAGAAGAATTATATTTTAATAGATGAAAAACAAGCAAAAGGAACAGGGCCACCGTCAAGGTTGCGGCAACAAAAAGGGCCGCAGCAGCAGCGGCTTGTCCGATACAAATTTTTTGGTAGCATACAATAATACAGCCAGCTTCTAAAATGATAGATAAGAATAAGGTCAGTTTTTCAATTATGGGCTGAAGCTTGGAGGTCTTCAGCTGCTGCATTGTTTTATTAAAATGGAGCAGTACGTATAATAACAGGCTGAAAACCAGAGAAATGCCAAAGGCAGTTAAAATAATGTAAGAAATTCTGGGAATGCCGCTGGCTGAGACCCGTAGCAGCACCTTAAAGTGAATTAAATAGAAATATAAGCTGAGTCCGCCGAAAAATTGAACGGAAGGACAGGATAGAAATCTGGAAACCACGCCTCCGTCTTCGTGGAATACGATTAGAATCAATAAAATGAAAGGCGCATAGTAGGTGCCGTGAAGATATGGCACAGGCACATAGACTCTTAAATAGAAAAAGACCGCGCAAAGAATCAGCGCGCCAATTTCAAGGCAGGAAAAGAAGAAATATCGATGGTTTTTTTTCCGAATTATTGGTTTTTGCAAGGCGAAACCTAAAATCAGTCCGGTTAAAAAATCAAAGAAGCGGAATTTCCAGTTGGTGTAAAATAACTGCTGATGGGCCGGGTTATCTAAATTTTGTGTCACTATGACAATTTGGCCAATAAAAATTGCGGCGATCATAAGGTAAAAGGCCGGTTGCCATTTAATTTTGCTAAGCAGAAAGGCTATAAACGGCGCTGCCGCATAATAGAGAAGAAGAAAACTCAAATACCAACTGACTGGGTTGATTCTGGAAACATGGAGAAGATCTTCAATGAGAAAAAGATTGCCGATTGTGTATTTGACGCCTTCAGAAAAATCAGAAAAGATAGAGGCTCTGTCCAAAAAAATCAATGCTAACGTGATAATTATGGAGGCGGGATAAATAGCTTTTATTCTTCTCCAATAATAGCTTTTTAGTCCCTTGCAGGTATAAGCGGAGTTCCCTTTGTAAGCGAAACTGCTTCCAATTCCAAATCCAGAGAGCAAAAAGAAAAATAAAACGCAGAAAGCACCGCAGCCAATCAGCCAATTGTCGTAAACATTAGCTAGAAAGGTGTGTCTTAATATAGATAAGTGAACCATGAAAACACCTAAGGCTAAAAATCCACGAAAGCCTTGATAAGATTTGACCATAAAATGAAACTTCCCCTCAGGTTAATATTGAACGCGCAGTAAACACAGGACGGACAAAAACCGCTGATTTTATAGATTAAGAATAGCAAAGAGAATGAAAATTGTCAATTTCCGCGGGTGAAGGTCTAGAAAATTGTGTTGATTTTTTAACAATATGTCTTTATATTTTTTCTCTGATGATGTATAATAAATTTTGGAAACCTCTGCTTTTCCGTATTTTTACAAACGGTGCGGGGCGTGGGAAAGGCCCGAATCGCCCGCGGAGGTTAATTTTAAACAGGAGTGATTTCAAAATGCCTCTGGTAAACACAAGAGAAATGTTCAAAAGGGCTTACGAGGAAGGCTATGCCATCGGCGCATTCAATGTGAACAATATGGAAATCGTGCAGGGAATTACCGAAGCCTGCAAGGAGCTTAACGCTCCCGTGATTCTTCAGGTGTCCGCCGGCGCCCGTAAGTACGCCAACCACACCTATCTGACCAAGCTGGTAGAGGCCGCCGAAATTGAAACCGGCCTGCCCATCGCGCTCCATTTGGATCATGGCTCTTCCTTCGAGCTGTGCAAGGACTGCATCGACGGCGGCTTCACCTCCGTGATGATCGACGGCTCTCATCTGCCCTATGAGGAGAACGTGGAGCTGGCAAAAAAGGTCGCTGACTACGCCCATCCCCGGAACGTAACCGTGGAAGCGGAGCTTGGCCGTCTGGCCGGCATCGAGGACGCCGTCAATGTCAGCGCCGCCGACGCTTCTTACACTGACCCCGCTCAGGTGCAGGATTTTGTAGAGCGCACCGGCGTGGATTCCCTGGCCATCGCGATCGGCACCAGCCACGGCGCTTATAAATTCAAGCCCGGCCAGAAGCCCCAGCTCCGGTTCGATATCCTGAAGGAGGTCTCCGACCGCCTGCCTGGCTTCCCCATCGTGCTCCACGGCGCTTCCTCCGTTATTCCGGAGTATGTGGAGATGATCAATCAATTCGGCGGTGAAATGCCCGACGCTATCGGTATCCCTGAGGATATGCTGAGAGAGGCCGCTAAGATGGCCGTCTGCAAGATCAACGTGGACTCTGACCTGCGTTTGGCTATGACTGCCGCTGTCCGCAAGTATCTGGCGGAAAATCCCTCCCACTTCGATCCCCGCCAGTATCTGAGCCCCGCCCGCGACGCCATTAAGTCTCTGGTTATGCACAAGATCGAGACTGTTCTGGGATGCGGCGGCAAGGCTTAAGCTTTTGCGCCTGAAATAAACATTGAGAGCCGCCTAAAGGGGAAACGGTTTTCGCAGCCTAAGCTGCGGAGGCCGGCCCGAAAGGCGGCTTTTTCTGCATACCGGGCCTGCGTGCCGCCCCGGCTCCACGCGGCCCAGCGGGAGCGCGCGGCGGAAAAAATTTGCGGCCTTATCGGCTATACGGGAAGGCTGAGGATACCCATCCACAGCATCCCTTACCGTGCGGCGCAAGTCCCTGGAGAGGGACTCTAATCACTACTACGTTATGATATAAGGTGAGAATGCTTCATGCGGGAATATCTGCTGATCCGCTCCAAGAGGAAAACAGTGGCGCTGGCCATAAAGGAGGACGGGACCCTGGAGGTTAGGGCGCCCATGCGGCTTTCTAAAAAATGGATTGACGGCTTTGTGGAACAAAAGGAGGGCTGGATCCAGCAAAAAACAGCTGAGACAGCCAAGCGCGCAGCCGCCCGGCGGCAGCTTACTCCGCAGGAAGAAGAAAATTTGCGCCTGCGGGCTCAGGAATACCTGCCCCAGCGGACCTGGGAGCTTGCGGAACAGACCGGCTTAACGCCCGCCGGAGTTAAGGTAACCGGCGCGAAGACCCGGTGGGGCTCCTGCTCCGGGAAAAACAGGATATGCCTTTCCTGGCGGCTGATGGAAAGGCCGCGGGAGGTCATCGACTATGTGATCATCCATGAGCTATGCCACACGGAGCACCACGACCACTCTAAGGGCTTCTGGGCGCTGGTAGAGTCCTTTCTGCCAAATTACCGGGCGCTGCGCCGGGAGCTGAAGGGCTGGTAACATGCCGCATGGGGAACCCGGAATACTCCTGAAACGGCTTAACAAACAGAGGACAGCAGCCGAAATACGGCTTCCCTATCCGATCCGCCGCTTTTCCGGCAGGCAAAATGCTTCCAAAATGCTTCAGAAAACCGCATAAAAGAGGCGGTGCGGGAGCTGGCGATTAGTAAAACCTAACCATTGACAAAAAGTTTCCCTAAGCTTACAATTAAGACAGAATTAACGGCGTTTGGAGGGAGCTTTTTTGACACTGGACGAATTAAATCTGGAAGAGCCTGCCAGAGTGTCTGAGGTAGGCGGCCAGGGAGCTTTGCGGAGAAGGCTTTTGGATATGGGGATCACGCCGGGCACTGAGGTGATGATCCGGAAAAGGGCGCCGATGGGCGATCCCATTGAGATTCATTTACGAGGCTATGAGCTGACCCTCCGGATTGAGGATGCCAAAAAAATCCAAGTGGAGAAGGAGCGGCTCAAATGATTTTTGCATTAGGAGGCAATCAAAACAGCGGGAAAACTACCCTGTTTAATCAGTTGACCGGTTCCAACCAGCATGTGGGGAACTTTCCCGGCGTCACCGTGGAGGGAAAAAAGGGAACCATCCGGAATCACCCGGACGCGGCGCTGGTAGACCTGCCGGGAATCTATTCCCTCTCCCCTTATACCAACGAGGAGATCGTCACCCGGGATTTTCTGGTGGAACAGCATCCCGATGGAATCATCAACATTGTAGACGCGACCAATATTGAACGGAACCTGTATCTTACCCTACAGCTGATCGAGCTGAATCTTCCCATGGTCATCGCGCTGAATATGATGGATGAAATCCGGAATAACGGGTCGTCCATCGACGTGCAGAAGCTTTCCGAGGAGATCGGGGTGCCGGTGGTACCTATCTCCGCCAGTAAAAACGAGGGCGTGGACGAGCTGATCCGGGTCATGCTGGAGACAGCGGAGAAAAAGCAGCGGCCCAAACGGATGGACTTCTGCTCCGGCGCCGTACATAGGGCGATTCACGCGCTGTCCCACATGGTGGAGGATCACGCCGAGCGGCTGGGGGTTCCCCCGCGCTTCGCGGCCACCAAGCTGGTGGAGGGCGACGGGCCCATGATGGAGAAGCTGAAGCTTTCGGAAAACGAGATCGACATGGTGGGCCATATCGTAAAGGAAATGGAGCAGGAGCTGGGCACCGACCGGGAGGCGGCCCTGGCGGATATGCGTTACCAGTTCATTGATAAGCTGTGCTCCGGCACCGTAGTGAAAAACGGGGAATCCAGGGAGCACCGCCGCAGCGTTCAGATCGATAAGCTTCTGACCCACAAAATTTTCGCGATTCCGATCTTCCTGGCGATTATGCTGCTGATTTTCTGGCTCACCTTTGGGCTGGTCGGCGCCTGGCTCAGCGACCTGCTGTCTCTTGGCATCGATTCCCTGACCCAGGCCGTGGACGGCGGCCTGACCGCCTACGGCATCAATCCGGTGGTTCACTCCCTGATAATCGACGGGGTGTTCGCCGGAGTGGGAAGCGTGCTTTCCTTTTTACCGATCATTGTGGTGCTGTTTTTCTTCCTCTCTATTTTGGAGGACAGCGGCTACATGGCCAGGGTGGCCTTTGTTATGGATAAGGCTCTGCGTAAGATCGGCCTATCCGGCCGAAGCTTTGTGCCTATGCTCATCGGCTTCGGCTGTACGGTGCCGGCGATTATGTCCGCCCGCACCCTCAGCAGTGAACGGGACCGGAAAATGACCGTGCTGCTGACCCCGTTTATGAGCTGCAGCGCCAAGCTGCCCATTTACGCCGTTTTCACCGTCACCTTCTTCGAGCAATACCAGGCGTTGGTTATGATCTGCCTGTATGTGTTCGGCATCATCATGGGAATTGTAAGCGGCCTTGTGCTGAAAAAGACGGCGTTTAAAGGGAAGCCGGTTCCCTTCGTTATGGAGCTTCCCAATTACCGGCTGCCCAGCGCGAAAAGCGTGGGCCTGCTGCTTTGGGATAAGGCTAAGGATTTTTTGGAGCGGGCCTTTACCGTGATTTTCGTTGCCACCATCGTCATTTGGTTTTTGCAGACCTTTGATACCCGGATCAACGTGGTGGCGGACAGCGCCGACAGTATGCTGGCCCAGATCGGCCGGTTTATTTCTCCGGTTTTCGCGCCCCTGGGCTTTGGAGATTGGAGGGCCTCTACCGCCCTGATCACCGGGTTTACCGCTAAGGAAGCGGTAGTCAGCACTTTGGCGGTGCTGACCGGCACCAACATGGCCGGGCTGCCCGCTGCTCTGGGCGGGATCTTTTCCCCGCTGGCCGCGTGCTCGTTTTTGGCGTTTACCGTATTGTATACTCCCTGCGTCGCCGCGGTGAACACTGTACGCAAGGAGCTTGGCGGCGCGAAGTATTCCCTTTGGGTTGTTTTATTCCAGACCGGCGTTGCTTGGATTATGGGAACCTTGATTTATCAGGCCGGCTCCCTGATTTTAGGATAAAAATCAGAGCTGCCGTGGGCGCGGCCGCGGCCGAAGGAGAACGCGGGTGAAAACGAAGCGCAGAAACCGCCGCCTGCTCCAGCGGGCTGAGCGGCAGGAGCTGCCTTCCCCGTTCCGGATGCGGGCATCGTTCCTGACGGCATAGGGTTCCAAGCGGTGATGATGGAAGGAACCCTGCGGCCTCCGCTAAAAGACAAAAGATGGAAAACAGAGGAAGCTATGAGTTGGTTTGACTGGTTATTAATAGGGGGCCTTGCGGTTTTATTCGTTCTGGCCCTGCGGCATATCATCCGCCAGGCAAAGAAAGGGCGGTGCTGCGGCTGCTCCGGATGCTCCGGATGCGAGGGCTGCCCCAGCCGCTCCGGATGCGAAGAGGGCCTCGGCCGCTTGGAGCACGAGGAGGATGCTGACAGCGGGAGAAGCGCCGGACAGTCTGCCGCCGGATGCCGCTCCGGTGGAGCGGCTGAACAAAAACACCCGGAAAAAAAGGGCGGCGGCCGGAAGCCGGAGGCTTCCGGCCGGGAAACAGCTTCCGGCGGCTCCTGTAAGAAAAAACGCTGATGCCGGCGGACGGTTCCGCTGGAAAATGCGCGAAGGACTGGGCGGGAGCGGTCACGATTGAGAAACCGCGAATAAGGGCTGATAGAAGGACGGCTCCTAGAGACTGCCGGCAGGAGATTTGCCGGCCCTGTTTTTCGATGGGAGACGCCCTTTCAGTGGGGGAATCAAAATGCCTGAAATCAAAACAGGAAACGCTGGAAACCAGGCACAGGGCGGACGGGCGTTAAGCTCCCAGCCTGTTTTCCACGCCCAGTTTCCAGTGGGAAAGCAGGAATATGCGGAATTTGGTCAGGCTCCCTATGTGTGGCTGATAAAATTTCATCTAATCTGTTTGGCGGTGATCCTCCTCAGCTTTCTCATGCAGGCAATAACGGAACAAAATTATTTGTACTGCGCCTGCGTATCAGGCGTGTCCGCTTTGCTCTGCGGTTCGTATGACATCCAGGCGGAGCGCGGCAGCCGCCTCGCTTACCGGCGCCATATGATTTCTGAGGGGAAGCCCGGCACAATTTATTTTTTAAACTTTTGCGGCTATCTCGTGAGCGCTACCGATACCCATACGCCGGTGTCCTATGATTATAAATCCATCGTTTCCATTGCCGAGAGCGAGCGCTTTTTTCTTCTATTTCTTCCTTACAGGCTCTATATTCCTGTGGAAAAGGCGGCGATATGCGGCGGAAGCAGAGAGGAATTTTTGAGCTATCTTTTCTCAAAATGCCCCCGCTGCAGATCCACAATACAAAAAGTAAAATATAAAAGGCAGATCTGTCTTGCGCTGACGATTCTTTTCCTGGCAGCATTCCTTCTCGGGTTTGTCTTGTTCGTTTTCGATTCCGTAAGGAAAGCCGCCGCTTATCCAAAGGGAGAAATTGAAAAAATGCTGCTGATAGCCTTGAAGCTTTTGTGATTGTCTTGACAAGCCGGGCGGCTGCCGCTATAATAATTGTAAACTATTAATTTGATAATTGGTTTACAATTGGAGGAGAGCGCATTGAAAAAGGATTCCATCAGAAATATCACCGTCACCGCCATGTTTGTGGCCCTGACCATCGTCTTATCTCAAATCGCCATCCCCCTGCCCTTTACCGATGTTCCCCTGAGCCTGGCAACTCTGGCGGTATTCCTTTCCGGCGCGGTTTTGGGCCCGGCGCGGGGCGCCGCTGCCCAAGGAATTTACGTCGTTATGGGACTGGCGGGGCTGCCGGTGTTCGCAAATTTTTCCGGCGGCTTCGCCCGTGTGCTCGGACCCACAGGCGGATATATTTGGGGCTATGTTGTGGCGGCGCTTTTTATCGGCCTGATCATTTCCAAGGCAGGCCGGCGGTTTTGGGTCTACCCCGCGGCAATGGTAACAGGGCTTGCGGGGTGCTACGCCCTGGGCACCGCCTGGTATATGATTTACGCCCAAATTGACCTATGGGCGGCGCTGGCTCTTTGTGTGGTGCCCTTTCTGGTTGGGGACGCCATCAAAATTGTACTGGCGTCAGTGCTGGCGTACCGTCTGCGGCCCATGCTGAACCGGATGGCGGCATCCGCGTAAAATAATTGGAAATAGACAGCTTCCTTTCTCATATACTGTAAGGATCGTTTTGAAGAGAAGCAGCGCCCAAATTTTGCCGCATGGGGGAAAATGGTCTACATAACTGCCCTGTGAGGCAAAGCCCATAAAATGTTACTTCCATGACAGGGGCCCTACAGGCCCGGCGGCGGACCGCTCCTCTTCAGTCAGGATCGTTACAGATAGAAAGGGGAATGGATTTTGGAAAAGAACGTACTGCATTATTTTGTAGATACCAACAGCTCCCGGGGATTTGTGAGCTTTTGGGAATCTAATTTCGGAAAACTGGAGAAGGTTGTCAAGCTGGATGGGTATCCTGACCTGCTGGTAACCCAGCTGGTGAGCCAGGCCTGCGCTCAGGCTTTGGGCTGCGAGCAGGAGGTGGAGCTGGTTCACAACTGTCTGGACAACAGCCTGCAGGGAATCATTCTGCCGGGACAAAAGACGGGGCTGCTGAACCTTCCCGCCTACGGGGATGAATCCTATTCCCTCCGGCTGACGGAGGATGAGAACCTATCCAAGGCTCGGAAGCGGGTTCAGAGGGCCTACGGCTGCTTCGGCCAGGCGTTGAAGATCCACGACGACTGGGAAAGAATTTTTATCTCCAGCATGGATTTCGAGGCGATGGACGAACTTGCGGAAGAAACCGCCGAGAAGCTTTTCGGCGGGCAAAAGACAGACCACGCCGGCAGCTGTGCAGACCGGTTCTTCGGCGCGGCCACCGTCAACGGCTCTTATGATTATATTCCCAATATTACCCAGGAAATTCCCAAGCGGTATTTCCTCAAGGGCCGCCCGGGAACGGGAAAGTCCACCTTCCTGAAGATGCTGGCAAGGGCGGCTCAGGACCGGGGATATCGGACAGAGGCTTACCACTGCGCCTTTGACCCCAACAGCCTGGATATGATTGCCGTCCGGGAGCTGGGACTCTGTGTGTTTGACAGCACCGCGCCCCATGAATACTTCCCGGATCGGGATTCTGATGAGATCATCGATATTTATAAGGCGGCGGTCCAACCGGGAACAGACGAAAAGTATGAAAAGGAAATCGCGGGCTACAGCGCGGGCTATAAGGCCAAGGTGCGGGAGGCCACCGGCTATCTGGGAGAGGCGAAGCTGGCTTACCATCAATATCAGAAGAGCGTTTTGGAGTCTGTAAATCCGGACCGCAGAATCGGATCTATGGACTGGATCATCGGGAAGCTGTTTGGCCGGTAAAGCAGAAACGGCAGACCGGTTTCTGTCCGGGCCGGCTCTGGTTTGTTAAAGGGATTCTGCACATCCGTGCAGGCCAAAGTGAGAGAAATGAAAAAGCAGCCTTGTGTTTTTAGAGCCTGCTTTTTGGAATAAAGCCCGCAGGGAATTATTTTTTGAGCGCGGCTCTGTGCTTTCCGCTTTGGGGAAAATCCCGGGGCGTTATAAAAAATCCTTTGGGATTCGTTCCATATTTTCTCAAGGTGTGCTATGATGGGATTATAACACAAGCATAGCGGGCGGGTGAGAAAATGGATCAGCTAAAAACAAAAGCCATTCTGACAAAAACCGGCGTGGTGATTTTATTAGCGGCGGTGTGCGGGATCCTATGGGGCAGCGCGTTCCCCAGTGTGAAAACCGGGTATGAGCTCTTTCAGATTGCTCCGGAGGACAACGCCAGCAAGCTGCTGTTTGCCGGGATCCGCTTCGGCATGGCGGGCCTGGTCACGATTCTGTTCGCCAGCCTGAAAAGAAAGCGGGCCTGCCTGCCAGACCGGCGCAATATTGCAGGCATCCTGGTGCTGGGACTGGTGCAGACTACTCTGCAATATGTTTTCTTTTATTTAGGCCTGGCCAACACTACAGGCGTGAAGGCTTCTATTTTTGGCGCGGTGAGCACCTTTTTCGCGGTAGCGCTGGCCCACTTTATTTACCGGGATGACAGGCTGAACCGGTTTAAGGTGGTCGGATGCATCGCCGGGTTCGCCGGCGTGGTCGTGGTGAACCTGGGAGTCGGCGGCCTGGAGGCCAGCTTTACCTTTCAGGGGGAAGGCTTTATTATACTGGCGGCACTGTCTTCCGCGGCGGGCGCCTTGCTGAGTAAAAATGCCGCTTCAAACGGGGATTCCATGACCATTACCGGATGGCAGCTGTTTATCGGCGGCGCCGTGCTGTGCCTGATCGGCTTGCCGAGAGGCCGGCTGAATCCAACGGGCCCTGAGGCATTCTTACTGCTGGGGTATATGATTCTTCTGTCAGCGGTAGCGTTCGTCATTTGGACTGCTCTGCTGTACTATAATCCGGTGGGGAAAATTACAGTATACAACTTTATGACGCCGGTGTTCGGCGTGATTCTATCTGCCGCCTGCCTGGGAGAAAACCTGTGGGATTGGCGGTATTTGGTCGCTTTGGCGCTGGTGTGTTTTGGAATTTTTGCAGTAAACCGGGTGAAGGCTCCAAAGCAGGAGCAGGGCAAAACCGGTTTGCCGGAACAGGCGGAGCCAAAGACAAAAGAAAAATAGCCTGCGGGAAGCAGCCGCGCCCAGCGTGCGCCGCGGCTTGCGGGAAATCATTTCTCAAGCGCCTGGGCTTTCGTTTTCAGAAAAGCGCCGGGCGCTGTTGTAAAAAGTCAGAACGCGGAATAATCGACAAAAGAAAAGGCGTCTCCGAAAGCTTCGGAGACGCCTTTTCAGATGTAAAATCAGAAAAAGAAGTCTGAGCTAAGAGCGGCGGACAAATTTTTTGGAAGATACGGCTGCCATTATCCCGCCGAAGGCAATGGTCAGCAGAGCGATCCAGAAGGTTAGGCTGCTGTATTCGCCTGTTTGGACATTCCCGCTGGCACTGCCGCCGCTTCCGTTTTGGCTGCTGCCCGGCTGACTGCTGGTTCCGGTTCCCGCCGCGGGAATTTCCACGGCCTCCTTCTGATATCCGCAGACGGTGCATTCCTCATGCTTGATACCCTTCTCTGTGGCAGTAGCCGCTTTATCCGTCACCCATTTGAAGCTGTGAGCCGCCTCATCCGTTTTCGCTCCGCAGGCGGCGCAATCATGCCAATGGCTCGTGCCGTCAGATTTCCACTCTGTCCCAAAGCTGTGGGTATGGGGCAAAACTGGAATTTCTTCAATGTCAACATATCCGCAAACAGAGCAGGTGCGCTGCTTTTCTCCCTTTTCGGTTTCAGTGGCGGCCTTTGTTTCCTTCCACTCTCCATACGTATGGGCTGACTCGTCTGCTCTCGCACCGCAGTCCGTACATTCGTGCCAGTGGTTTTTATTGTCATGCTTCCAGTTTGGATCATAAACGTGGGCGGTCACTTCTGTGTTCGTTTCTACTGTTGTACCATTGACTACAACATTTCCAGTGCTCTCATTTTTTACGACAACCTTATCTGCGGTGTCCAGAGCAACATCTCCGGACAGCACAGTAATGGTATCCCCAGCCTGGGCCTGCTGCGCCACTTCATCAATGGATGATTTGCCTACCGCGTAAACGGTGCTATTTTCGTGGGTATAGCTGATCGAAGCATTGTTATCCGGGACATAAGCTGACGGGTCAGCGGCGTAAATGCCGCCGGTAACATTGGCCGCCGACGTTTTATCCACACCTGTGCCGATTGTCCCGAGTACAGCCGGCGCGTTAAAGGTTCCGCCGGCGGCGGAAACCTTTCCTGCGGATGCCGCGTCGCCCTGCGCGACAAACGCTATTTTCGAAGCGTTGATTACAGCTGTCGAGTCGGCCGGAAACACAATGCTTCCGGTTTCCCCTGAGCTTGTTTTCTTGGATACAACGCCATAAGCGCCGTCGAAGGTGCCTCCATTGATTACAGTTTCACCATAGGAAATCACCGCGCCGGCTCCGTTCCCTTCGAAGGTACCGCCGTTAATGACCGTGGTAACGCCGCCGGCAGTGCTGATTGCCGAGTTATATGCGGCTGAATCAGCGCCGTTGCAAACAAAGGTGCCGCCCTCAATGGTCATGCTGTAACCAACGTTATTCACCGCGACTAAATACTGACCGCCATTGTATTCAATGCGGCCTGTTTGCTCCGCGGAACCGTCCATAATCGTTAAATTGCCTAAATTGGCAATTACAATACTGGTGCCGGAAAGCGTACAGCCGTTTAAATCTAAAATAATACGCGGCTGCTCCGCGCCGGCCTGAAAATTACCGATTGAAATATCTTGGTATTTTGCCAGGGAGATGTTCTTTAACAGCTTAAAGGTATAGGAACCGTCGTCGTTTTGCGAAATCGCCGCCGCCCCTTCTCCCCAAGCTGCGGCAATCGCTTCATCCGTGGTATCTGCAGTAATGGTAATCCCATCGGCGTCGGCAACTTGTTCTGCCGCAAAGGCTGTGGAAGCCACAAACACAAAGGCCATACAAAGGGAGAGAAGTAAGGCAGATAGTTTTTTTACCTTTTTCATATTAAATGTTTTCCTCCTTTATTTTTGGTTTTTCGTTTACAAAAGAAATCCGTCCCATTTTGCGATACGCCTCGCCTCCAGTATCCTTGTCCGATTCTTTAGCAGACAGTGCCCAGCCTTGTTTCTTTTTTATTGGCTATGATTCTTAATAGAAACAATACTGCGTCACAAATTCCAAAAGAAACTGAACAAGTGTTTTTTGATTTTATTGGATAACGAAATATGCAATAAATTTATCTGTTATAAATTATTATAAAACAAAAAACATAGAATTTTTAGATTTAATTCTCATAAATGAATATATTTGTATAATTTTTTGCTCTTTAAAAGTGTACTTTATAAGATGCTGTTACAATCCGCTTATAATGCGATTATATCATAATAGTCACAAATATTCAAGCCTCTATTGTATACTTTTGTGGACTAATTAAAATTGCAATATAATTATTAATTATCTGGTATAAATTAAAAAAGTTGCTCAAAATCAAGTAAAAAATAGAAATCTTTAAAAGTATGGTTAGTATAACAGCCGGTCTGAACCAAATAGTTGGAATTTATTCCGTTAAAGTACACTTTTTTACATGGCGTCTGGACTTTTCAAGAGGCCTTGTCCGAGGCTGTTTAAGTGGAAAATACTGTTGTCCGCTGAATTAAAAAAGGAGGAATTTTAAATTGTATCGGCATTTGAAAAAATTGTTGACCGGCGTATTGTCTCTGACAGTGCTGTGCGCCGCGGCGATGCCCTCCATGGCCCTGGACGGGACAGGCAATGTCGCTTCGGTTGACGGACAGGAATACGCCACCGTGCAGGAAGCCATTAACAATGGCAACGGGAAAACCGTCACTTTGCTGGATGACGCGAAGGAAAATGTTGTGATTCCGGAAGGAGCCACGGTTACCCTGGATCTGGGTACCTTCACGCTGGCGAATAACGGAGCGAGCCACACCATTACCAACAAGGGCACCCTGACCATTCAGGGAAGCGGCAAGGTAGATAATGAAAACCACGGAAAGGCCGCTCTGTGGAATGAGGGAACCGCAGTTTTAAACGGCGGCACCTTTGACCGCAGCAAGGAAGCGGGTTCCTCTGCGGAGGCATCTGGAAGCAATTCCTATTATACCGTGGTGAACCATGGTAACATGACCATTAACGACGGCGTAACCATTACCCAAAACGGAAAATTCTCCAGTCTGCTGGAAAACGGCTGGTATAACGGCGCGGAAAACAAGAGCGGCCAGCCCTCCGTATTGACGATTAAGGGCGGCACCTTCTCCGGCGGCCTGAACACCATCAAGAACGACGACTACGGCGAGCTGATCGTAGAAGGCGGCACCTTCACCAACGTAGCCCAGGCCGCGCTTCTGAACTGGAACGAGGCTGAGATTTCCGGCGGCGATTTCCAGGCGGATGAAGGATCTTCCTGCGTAATCCTGAACGGCTATCTCGACGATACCATGGATGCCGGTAAGCTCACCATCACCGGCGGCACCTTTACCGGCGGAGACAGCACCGACGCTCTGAACACCATGGGCGGCTCCAGCAACAGCGGAAACATTCAGATTTCCGGCGGCACCTTGAACGGCGATATCGTTCTGGGAGCGGCCAGCAATAGCGCGGCGGGGACGCTTGCCATTTCCGGAAGCGCTGTGGTGAACGGAAGCGTCACTAATACCAAAAAGGATAACGTGACCATTTCCGGCGGCAGCGTGGCCGGTGAAGTTTCCAACAGCGGCGACGGCAGCACCTCCATTACCGGAGGAGCGTTTGCTCAGAAGCCGGCCGACGAATATATCGGCGGCGCCAGCGCGGTTGCCAAGTACCAGGCTGCCGGCGGGGCGGCTGCCTATTATATCGGCGAAGAATCCATCAATCAGGCGGCCGCGAATGCGGAAAGCGGCAGCACCATTGAGGTTTTAAAGGGTGACGTCAAGCTGGATATCACTGCGGACGATGTTACCGTTAAGAATTCCGGCGACGGCGATGTTACCGTAAACGACCAGGATGTGCCTGCCGGTGATGAGGGCGTAGTCACCCATACTCACAAGGCTGAGAAAAAAGAGGCCAAGGAAGCCACCTGCACTGAGACCGGCAATCAGGAATACTGGTACTGCGCCGGATGCGGCAAATATTTCACTGATGCGGCCTGCCAGAACGAAACCACCTGGGATAAGCTTGTAATCGCCGCCAAGGGCCACGAAGCGGAGAAGACAGAAGCCAAGGCGGCCACCGCGACGGAAGCCGGAAATAAGGAATATTGGTATTGCCCGGTGTGCGGCAAGTATTTCAGCGACGAGGCTCTGACCAAGGAAATCAGCAAGGAAGACACCATTATTCCGGCTACCGGGACAACCTCCTCTAAGCCGGAGGACACCAGCAAGCCTGGCGATCCTACTTCCAGCAATTCCGAAAACAGCAATCGTCCTCAGACCGGAGAGACCTCTCAGTTCACCCTCTGGGTGGCCCTTCTGGTGCTGGCCGGCGGCAGCTTTGCCGGCGTAGCCCTCAGCAGATCCAAGAGAAAAGCCTCTTAAACACCTTTGAAGCGGATTCCGCGTATGACACGCGGAAGACCGTGGGACAGGCTGTAGATTTAAAATTCGAAAATGAAAGAGTCCGCCGGCTTCCTAGGGAGCCGGCGGATTTTATTGCGCCAAATATTTTTAATGGCTTCCAGCAGAATTGCGCGCTTTTTTAATAGAACCTAGCGCTTTGTAAAAGCTGTGAAGCGCTTCTGGAATGAAAAGAAATAAAAGCGGCGCCAGGGAATTTTCTTCCTTGGCGCTGCTTTTTATTCAGCTCTGCCATCCATTTGATTTTTCAGGCCCGGACTAAAATTGTGAAGGTGTTCCGGGACAAGCCCTTTTTGAGTTTTTGGGGCAAAGATTTTTGAGTTTTGAATCAGCAAGGAACAGTAAATAAATTGCCTATTTTACTGAATGTTCGGCTATTTGCAGGGCTTTCAGCACAAAAAAAGACCTTGCAGATGTTACTCCGCAAGGTCTCTTTTTCTATTGGGGCTTTGATATCGGGCATTGCCCTAAAACAGCAATTTTATTTCGCGTTCTTTTCCTTAATAGCAGCCTGCGCAGCGGCCAGCCGGGCGATCGGCACGCGGAACGGAGAGCAGGATACATAATTGAGGCCGATATTGTGGCAGAACTCGACGGAGGTCGGGTCGCCGCCATGCTCGCCGCAGATGCCCAGCTTGATGTCGGGGCGGGTCTTGCGGCCGCCTTCGGCAGCCATCTTGATCAGCTTGCCAACGCCGTTCTGATCCAGTCTGGCGAAGGGATCGTTCTCATAGATCTTGTTCTCATAGTAGGCATCCAGGAACTTGCCGGCGTCGTCACGGCTGAAGCCGAAGGTCATCTGGGTCAGGTCGTTGGTGCCGAAGCTGAAGAACTCGGCTTCCTTGGCGATCTCGTCGGCCAGCAGAGCGGCTCTCGGGATCTCGATCATGGTGCCCACATGATACTTCATGTCGCTGCCGGCGGCGGCGATCAGCTTGTCGGCGGTGGAGGTCACGATGTCCTTCACGAACTTCAATTCCTTAACCTCGCCTACCAGCGGGATCATGATCTCAGGAACGATATTGTATTCCGGATGCTCCTTGTTCACAGCCAGGGCCGCGTTGATCACAGCGGTGGTCTGCATTTCGGCGATCTCCGGATAGGTTACGGCCAGACGGCAGCCGCGGTGGCCCATCATCGGGTTGAACTCGTGGAGACCGGCGATTACAGCCTTCAGCTCGTCTACGGAGATCTTCAGTTCGCCGGCCAGCTCTACGATGTCCTCTTCCTTCTGGGGAACGAACTCATGCAGAGGCGGATCCAGGAAACGAACGGTCATGGGACGGCCTTCCAGCACGCGGTACATAGCCTCGAAGTCGCCCTGCTGATAAGGCAGGATCTTGTCCAGAGCAGCCTTTCTGGCCTCGGGAGTCTTGGCTACGATCATCTCGCGGATGGCCTTAATGCGGTCGCCCTCGAAGAACATGTGCTCGGTGCGGCACAGACCGATGCCCTCGGCGCCAAAGGCCACAGCCTGGGCGGCGTCACGGGGAGTATCAGCGTTGGTGCGGACCTTCAGGGTTCTTCTGGCGTCGGCCCACTTCATGAAGCGGTCGAAGTCGCCGGAAATAGAAGCGGCAACGGTGGGAATGGCCTCGCCATAAATGTTGCCGGTAGAGCCGTCGATGGAAATGTAGTCGCCTTCCTTAATAACGTGGCCGGCCAGCTCAAATTCCTTGGCTTCCTCGTTCATCTTGATGTCGCCGCAGCCGGATACGCAGCAGGTGCCCATACCACGGGCAACAACGGCGGCGTGAGAGGTCATACCGCCGCGAACGGTCAGAATACCCTCGGCGGCAGCCATGCCCTCGATGTCCTCAGGAGAGGTCTCCAGACGGACCAGAACGACCTTTTCGCCGTTCTCATGCCAGGCCTTGGCATCCTCGGCGGTGAATACCACCTTGCCGCAGGCGGCGCCGGGAGAAGCGGCCAGGCCCTTGCCGATGGCCTTGGCGGCCTTCAGAGCCTTGGCGTCAAACTGGGGATGGAGCAGAGCGTCCAGCTGCTTGGGCTCCACGCGGAGAACAGCGGTGTCCTCAGAGATCTTGCCCTCGTCCACCAGGTCTACGGCGATCTTCAGAGCGGCGGCAGCGGTTCTCTTGCCGTTTCTGGTCTGGAGCATATACAGCTTGCCGTTCTCAATGGTGAATTCCATATCCTGCATGTCGGCATAGTGCTCTTCCAAGCGGTTCGCGATGTCGGCAAACTGCTTGTACACCTCGGGCATATCCTCGGCCAGCTTGGAGATGTGGCTGGGAGTACGGATACCGGCAACCACGTCCTCGCCCTGGGCGTTGATCAGGTACTCGCCGAACAGAGCCTTTTCACCGGTGGCGGGGTCGCGGGTAAAGGCAACGCCGGTACCGGAGTTCTCGTTCAGGTTGCCGAACACCATGGGCTGTACGTTAACAGCGGTGCCCCAGCTGTAGGGGATTTCGTTCATGCGGCGGTATACGTTGGCGCGGGGGTTGTCCCAGGAACGGAATACAGCCTTGACGGATTCCATCAGCTGAGTCTTAGGATCGGACGGGAAATCCTCGCCCATTTCCTTCTTATAGTGGGCCTTGAAGAGCTTGACCAGCTCTTTCATGTCGTCGGCGTCCAGATCAATGTCGTTCTTAACGCCCTTCTTCTCCTTGACCTCGTCGATGATGACCTCGAAGGTGGACTTGGCTAAGCCCATTACAACATCAGAGAACATCTGGATAAAGCGGCGGTAGGAGTCGTACACGAAGCGGACGAACTTGATGTCGGAATTCTTGGCGATCATGCCGGCGACAACGTCGTCGTTCAAGCCCAGGTTCAAGATGGTGTCCATCATGCCGGGCATGGAAGCTCTCGCGCCGGAACGCACGGAAACCAGCAGCGGGTTTTCCTTATCGCCGAACTTCTTGCCGTTGATCTCTTCCATCTTGGCAAGGTTCGCATAGATTTCCTCCTCGATCTCGGGAGCGATTTTCTTTCCGTCCTCATAGTAACGGGTGCAGGCCTCCGTGGAAACAGTGAAGCCCTGGGGTACAGGCATACCCAAAACGGTCATCTCGGCCAGGTTGGCACCTTTGCCTCCGAGCAGTTCTCTCATGGAACCGTTGCCCTCAGAGAAAAGGTATACATACTTGTGGCTCATTGGTATCTACCTCCTATAATATTAAGCGCAGGGCGCTTGAGCAGATTGAGCTTTTCTCAGAGATCCTAACTTCTTCAAAGCTCTCAAAGCCATTATAACAAAACGTCCGCGGATTTTCCACATCTTTTTGCCAACAAATAGGGATTTTTTTCAAATTTCCGAAAAGAGAAATGGCGGCTGGGAAATTTCGTCAAATCACGACGGAAAAAGCTTGAAAAATCCGAAGGTTATGAGATAATAGGATTAGCTTTTGATTAAGATTTTGTTGGGCCGCAGCCGCGCCTGACAGAGGAGGCTTATATGTCGGAGGTTTGTGGAATTATCCTGGCCGCGGGCGAGGGCAAGAGAATGAAATCCAATCTGCCTAAGGTGCTGAGCCGGGTGCTGGATAAGCCCATGCTGAAATGGGTTATTGACGCCGCCAGGGGAGCGGGAATCGAGGCGCTCTGCGTGGTGGACGGCTTTAAGCGGGAGGAAGTGGAGCGCTATCTCGCCACCCTTCCGGAAGCCTATGAAACCGCTTTTCAGGCGGAGCGGAAGGGCACCGCCCACGCGGTGATGCAGGCCCGGGGCTTTCTGGAGCGCCATCGGGATGGGGATGTGCTGATTTTAAACGGGGACGCCCCGTTTTTGGATGAGGAGACGATCCGGAAAGCGTACCGGCGCCATCGGGAGGGCAATCACGCGGTGACGCTGATCTCCGCGTATCTGGACGACCCCTTCGGCTACGGACGGGTGCTGCGGGATGAAGGCACGGGCCGAATGGCCGCCGTGGTGGAGGAAAAGGACGCGGACGCGGCCCAGAAGAGAATCAGGGAGGTCAGCTCCGGCGCTTACTGGTTCCAAGTGGAAAAGCTTCTGGGGGTGCTTTCCTCCATCGGGAACCACAACGCCCAGGGGGAATATTATCTGCCGGACGCGGTGAAGCTGCTGCTGGAAAGAGGGGAAGCGGCGGACGCCTGCCCTGCGGAAAGCGCCGACGCGGTGCTGGGGGCCAACGACGCCGCCCAGCTGGAGGCCCTGAACCAAATCGCCAGGCAAAAGGGGTATCAATAAGGCTGATACCGTCACAGACGGGTATGGATACGAACGTGGAAAACGAGGGGGAATTTATCATGAATTTTCATGGGAAAGACATCAAAATCTTCACTGCCAATTCCAACCCAATGGTAGCCAAGCGGATCGCCGAGTGCCTGGGCCTTCCCTTGGGGAAATCAGAGGTGGGCACCTTCAGCGACGGGGAAATCGCGGTTTCCCTGTTCGAGTCGGTCCGGGGCTCGGACTGCTTTATCGTCCAGTCCACCTGCTCGCCGGTGAACAACAATATCATGGAGCTTCTGATCATGATCGACGCCATGAAGCGGGCTTCCGCCGCCAGGATCACGGCGGTGATCCCTTATTTCGGCTATGCCAGGCAGGACCGGAAGGCAAAGGCCAGAGACCCGATCTCCGCCAAGCTGGTGGCGGATCTGATTACCACCGCCGGCGCGGACCGGGTGCTGACTATGGATCTCCACGCGCCTCAGATCCAGGGGTTCTTCAATATCCCGGTAGACCATCTGGTGGGCGCGCCTACCCTGGCGTCCTTTCTGAGAGGCCGTATCGGCAGGGATAACGAGGAATATGTGGTGGTCTCTCCCGATTTAGGCTCGGTGACCCGTGCCAGGAATTTCGCTTCCCGGCTTGGCTGTCCTCTGGCAATCATCGATAAGCGGCGGCAAAGGGCCAATGTGTGCGAGGTCATGAACATTATCGGTGACGTGAAGGGGAAAAAGGTCATTTTGGTAGACGACATGATCGATACCGCCGGCACCCTGTGCAACGGCGCGGCCGCCATCATCGAAAAGGGCGGCGCCCTGGAGGTCACCGCCGCGGCGACCCACGGGGTTCTTTCCGGCCCCGCCATTGAGCGGATCGCGGACAGCCCCATCAAGGAGCTGATTCTGCTGGATACGGTGCCGGTGACCGGAGAACGGAAGCTGGACAAGATGACCATCCTCTCCGTAGCGCCTCTGTTTGCCGAGGCCATCGAGCGCATTTATGAGGACAAGCCGGTTTCCCCCATGTTCCTCTAAATATATGCTCCCGCGGCCGGTTCCGCCGGGCAGAGGATACCCGCGCCAGGGACGCTTTCCATGGCCGTGGAAGCCGTTTCCGTGCCTGAAAAGCAGGCCGCTAAGGAGGGAGCGGGGCCCGGAGGAAGGGCGCGGCCTGGCGGGCGATTTTTCTTTTTCGGCTTTGGATATGCCGGGCTTTGGTTTTGGTGTGCCGCGGCAGCCGGCAGACCTCACGCTCCTATTATTTATGCGGCGGGCTGGGACAAGCCGGGGCCGGTGCTTTCAGAATTTTCAAGCGGTAAAAACAGGCGGGATGGAAGCTCCATCCCGCCATAATGTGCTGCTTTTCCGTTTTCTTTTTTGGCCCCAAAGCTTCTCTGTGACGCCGTGGGCCTCTTCCGCAAGCCCCGCCGCCAACGCCTCTCAAAGCCAAGGCGGCGTCCTGCTTTACCGGACCTGTCCGTTTAAGGGCTGGTGGAAGGAGGACAAAATAAACTGGCGGACGCTGTTGCAGTTTTCGGCGTTTTTGCCGTAATCGATCAGTGTGGTCGCCATAGCCGGCTTGGATTCCACGATAATCCGGCATCCACCGTCCTGCGGATCGTAAAAGGAAATTGTAATATGCTCGCCCCAGGTCAGCATGTTGGCCCGGTGCTTGAAGAAGACTTTAAAGTTAGCGCGGTCTACCGCCGCCAGCTTCATTTTATAAATTTCCTTTTGAGACGCCACATAATTAAAAACATCCATTACCGGTACGGGAAGGTAAAAATCCAATTGACGTTCACAAGCCACAGTGTAAAACCCCTTTCCTTTTTCTTGCTTTTATGATATCATTTTTTTCGCTTCAGCACAACGGAAAAAACCAGGAGGATACGCAAAATGTTTGATATCTTTAAAAAATTAGAGGGCCTGCGGCCCGCCGCTCCCACAGGGCCGGTGGAGGCCATCGTGGCGGGCTTAGGCAATCCGGGCAGAGAATATGAAAATACCCGGCACAACGCCGGTTTTCTGGTGCTGGACCAAATCGCCGGAAGCTGCGGCGTGAGGCTCGACCGGCTGAAATATAAATCCCTGTGCGCCGACGCCGTGCTGGGAGGCAGGCGGGTGCTGCTGATGAAGCCCCAGACCTTTATGAACCTGAGCGGCCAGGCGGTGACGGAGGCCATGCGGTTTTACAAGCTGCCGGCAGAGAAGGTCATCGTGATTTTCGACGACATTTCCCTGGAGCCGGGCAAGCTGCGGATCCGCCGCAAGGGCAGCGACGGCGGGCATAACGGGATCAAAAACATCATATATCTGTCGGGAAAGGACACCTTTCCCCGGATTAAAATGGGAGTGGGCAAAAAGCCCCGGCCCGACTATAATCTGGCGGACTGGGTGCTGTCACGGTTCACCCAGCAGGAACAGCAGGCCATGGAAGAAGCGGCAAAGCGGGCCGCCCAGGCCGCGGAGCTGATGGTCCAGGGGAAAATTGACCAGGCCATGAACCAGTTTAACTCTTAACGCCGGGCCTGGCAGGCCGCCGGGATCCGCCACTCCGCCTTGGGCGGCCCGGCGCTAAGCAATTCCCGCTTTTCCCCATTGACTCTTATCCGCCGGGCACAGGCGGATAAGCCGCCCGCGAATTTTTTAGCGGACCCATAGACAGGGATAACGGCAGAGAAAGCTCTGCCTGCGGCGGAACGTCATAACGCCCCGCGTTACAGCCGCAACAGCAGGCGGAAAGGCACCCCAGCGGCGGCAGCGCGCTAGAGCCCCCGCTTTCGCAGCTGAGATTACAGGCGGCAGACAGGAGAAAATAACCTATGAAATTTTTAAGCACCCTTTTAGATGGGGTAACTGAATATGAAACCCTTGTGTCGGCGGTGGAGCGCCACAATACTCCCGCGGCGGTGACCGGCGTTTCCGGGATCCATAAGGCCCATTTGATCCACTCCCTCTGCGCCAGAACTGGGAGGAAAGCCCTGGTGCTCGCCTCCGACGAGGGCGAGGGCCAGCGGCTCTGCAACGATTTGTCGTCCATGGGCACTGCGGCCCTGGTGTATCCCGCCCGGGATTTCAATTTCCGGGCCGCCGAGGGCCAGTCCAGGGAATATGAGCATCAGCGGCTTCAGGTAATGGCCGGAATGCTGGATGGGGATTACCAGGTGGTGATCTCCTGTATTGACGCCGCCCTGCAATATACCATCCCGCCGGACGAGCTGAGGAGCAAAAGGCTTACCCTGCGGGCGGGACAAGAGGCGCCCCTGGAAAAAATTGAGGCTTTGCTCAGCGCCTCCGGATATGAGCGGTACCAGCAGGTGGAGGGCCCGGGCCAGTTCGCGGTACGGGGCGGCATCCTGGACTTTTTTACTCCCGACGCCTCCGCGCCTGTCCGGGTGGAGTTCTGGGGGGACGAGATCGATACCCTGTGCTATTTCGATCCGGAAACCCAGCGGAGGACCGACGACCCCTTGGAGGAAATCACTCTGGCCCCGTCCACGGAGGTGCTGGTTTCCAGCCCGGGGAGCCTGGCGAAAAAAATAGAGAGGCTTTCCGCGGGGCTGCGGGGGAAAACGGCGGTCAGGGCCAAAGAGAGGCTGGCCCAGGAAGCGGATCAGCTTCTGGCGGGAAAACGCCCGGGAAGCGCGGACAAATTTCTGCCGCTGCTGTACCCCTCGCCGGCCACCCTGCTGGATTATTTGGAGCCGGAGGCCCTGGTGTTCCAATCGGAGCCGATTAAAATCAAGGAGCGGCTCCGGTCAACGGCCTGGCAGTGGGGCGAGGATCTGAAGGACTATCTGGAGGAGGGAATCCTGTGCAAGGGCCTGGACGCCTTTTCCGGAGACTATATCTATGTCCAAAAGCAGCTGGAGCACCGGGATTGCGTGTACCTGGACACCTTTGTCCGGGGCAGCTACGATACGCCTCTTTCCTCCCTGATCAGCCTGAATGCCCGCCAGCTTTCCGTATGGGGCGGCGGGATGCAGCTTTTGCAGGAGGACTTAAACGCTATTCTTTCCCCGAAAATGCGGATTGTGGTGCTGGGCGGCACCGAGCGCTCCGCCCGGGCGGCCGCCGAGGACCTGCAAAATTCAGGCGTCCCCTGTGAGTACCGGGATGACGCCAAAACCCTTTCCCTGGGCCGGGTGACGGTGCTGCCCGGCAGCCTTTCCGCCGGGTTCGAGTACCCAACGGCCAATTTTGCGCTGATCACCCACGGCCACTTCGCGGCGGCGCCCAAAAGGACCAGAAAACGGCAGAAAAACGCCAAGGAGATTTACAGCCTTTCCGAGCTGGCCCCCGGGGACTATATCGTCCATTCGGCCCATGGCGTCGGCGTGTTCGAGGGGATTCACAAGCTGGAAATGCAAGGGGTCACCAAGGACTATTTAAAGGTACGCTATGCCAAGGGGGACATTTTATATGTGCCCGTCACCCAGCTTGACATGGTTTCCAAATATATCGGCCCCAAGGAGGAGGTCAAGGTGCGCCTGAACCGCCTGGGGGGCCAGGACTGGCAAAAGGCCAAGGCCCGGGTTCGCAGCGCGGTGAAGGACATCGCCAAGGAGCTGATCAAGCTTTACGCCGAGCGGATGAAGCTGAAGGGCCACGCGTTTCCGCCGGATACCGGCTGGCAGCGGGATTTTGAGTCCCGGTTCGAGTACGAGGAAACGGAGGACCAGCTCCGGTGCATCCAGGAGATCAAGGAGGATATGGAGAAGGAGCAGCCTATGGACCGGCTGCTGTGCGGCGACGTGGGCTTCGGCAAAACCGAGGTGGCTCTGCGGGCGGCCTTCAAATGCGTCACGGATTCCAAGCAGTGCGCCTTGCTGGTGCCCACCACGATACTGGCCTGGCAGCATTACCAGACCGTTACCCAGCGGTTCGAGGGCTTCCCCATCAAGGTGGAGATCCTTTCCCGGTTCCGCACGCCCAAGCAGCAGGCGGAGATTCTCAAACAGCTGAAGCGGGGAGAAATTGACATGATCATCGGCACCCACCGGCTGGTTCAGAAGGACGTCCAGTTCCGGGATCTGGGGCTGGTGATCATCGACGAGGAGCAGCGGTTCGGCGTGGCCCAGAAGGAGCGGTTTAAATCCGTCACCAAAAACGTGGATGTGCTCACTCTTTCCGCCACCCCGATTCCCCGCACCCTGAATATGGCCCTGTCCGGCATCCGTGATATGTCCTCTCTGGAGGAGGCGCCCCAGGACAGGCATCCGGTACAGACCTATGTTCTGGAATACGACCAGGCCGTCATTAACGACGCTGTCCGCCGGGAGCTGCGCCGGGGCGGCCAGGTGTACTATCTGCATAATAAGGTGGAATCCATCGAGCGGGTGGCCGCCCGGCTCCAGGCCCAGATTCCCGAGGCCAAGGTAGGCTTCGGCCACGGCAAAATGCCGGAGGGAGAGCTTTCCGAGGTTTGGCGCAGGGTCATGGAGCAGGAGATCAACGTGCTGGTGTGCACCACCATCATCGAAACCGGAGTGGATGTTCCCAACGTGAACACCATCATCATCGAGGACGCGGATCACATGGGCCTTTCCCAGCTTCACCAGATCCGGGGCCGGGTGGGCCGCAGCAGCCGGCGGGCCTACGCTTATCTGACCTTTACCCGGAATAAGGTTCTTTCCGAGATCAGCCAAAAGCGGCTTGCCGCTATCCGGGAGTTTACCGAATTTGGCTCCGGGTTTAAAATCGCCATGCGGGACCTGGAGCTGCGGGGCGCCGGCAATATCCTGGGCGGCGAACAGCACGGACATATGGAAACCGTGGGCTACGATATGTATCTCCGCCTGCTGGGCGAGGCGGTCAGCGAGGAAAAGGGCGAGGAAGCCTCCTCCTACGAGCTGGAATGTCTGGTGGACGTCCAGGTTCAGGCGCACATTCCGGAGGGCTATATCGAAAGCCTGAGCCAGCGGCTGGAAATTTACCGCAGGATCTCCGACATCCGCAGCCAGGACGACGCTATGGACGTGCTGGATGAGCTGATCGACCGGTTTGGGGAGCCTCCCGCCTCAGTCAAGGGCCTGATCGACGTGGCCCTGATCCGGAATACGGCGGCCTCCCTGGGCATTTACGAGATTAAGCAGAACGCCGGGGCCCTGCTGCTGTACCAGAGAAAGCTGGATATGGAGTTTGTCAGCAGGCTGATCGGCGTGTTCAAAAAGCGGGTGCTGGTCAACGCCGGGGCAAAGCCTTATATTTCCGTAAAGCTTCAGGCCGGGGATTCCCCCCTGGAGACGCTGCGGCAGGTGTTCCAGGCCTGAGACGCCGTGAGGGCTGACCGGCGGCATAAAATCAGGAAAGCCATTCTCCGGGCCTTTATTGGAATAGCGGGGCCGCCAAACTGAAAGATAAAATTCTGGACAAACCAGGAAAATACGTGTATAATTTAACTTATATGCCAGTATGCTAAGCAATTGCGATATAGGAGGATTCAGATTTATGAAAACCGGATTTTTCAAAAAGGCCGCCGCGGTTTTTATGGCGGGCGCCATGGCGGTCAGCCTGGCGGGCTGCGCCGATGACAGCTGGAGCGCTAAGGACGATACCCAGACTCTGGCGGCGGGGGTTTATATTTATAACCTTTACAGCGCTTACCAGGAGGCCCAGTCCCGGGTGATGATGGAGTCTCTCAGCTCCGGAACCAGCTCCGGCTCCACCGACTTTTATTCCCAGCAGATCGACGGCAAGAATGTTACCCAGTGGATGCAGGATAAGGCGGTGCTGAAAACAAAGGAGACCTTATACCTGGACGCCAAAATAAAGGCTGATGGGATTGAGTGGACCGACGAGGATCAGAAGGAAGCAGAGGAAACGGGAACCGCGGCCTGGGCGCAGCAAAAGAGCGTTTTGGAGGGCTTCGGCATCTCCAAGGACAGCTTTCTAAAGGCTTATAGCTTGTACAACGCGAAATATCTGAAAATATTTGAATCTATTTATGGGGAAAACGGCACCGAGGCTGTGAGCGACCAGGAGCTGGAGAACTTTTTTAAAGACAGCTATTCGGAATACCGGTATTTCTCTAAAAGCCTGACTACCACCGGCGAGGATGGCACCACCGCAAACCTGAGCGACGACGAGATCGCGGAGATCGAGGAACAGTTTAAGGAGTACGCCCAGCAGGTCAGCGATGGGGACAAGACCCCGGATGAGGTAGCTTCCGATTATCAGACAGCGGAGGGCCTGGAAAGCAGCCCGTTAAACGGCAGCGTAACCCTGACGGAAAATATCGTCCTTTCCTCCGACCTGCAAACCGCATTTGACGAGATGAAGGAGGGCGAGGCCAGGGCTATCAAGTCCGGTACCTCCTACTATTTCCTGTATAAAGGAAAAATCGGGGATCATCTGGATGAGTTGTCCACGGAGAGCGGCAGAATGAGCGTTTTAGCCGCCATGAAGCAGGATGAGTTCCAGGAGAGAATGGAAAAGGAAACCTCCGAATACAGCTGCACCATGAACGACGCGGCGGTAAGCAGCTATCAGCCCGGCCGGTTCGACAGCTGACCGCTGACGGGAGCTGGAGCCTGCGGGGCCAAGCCTATCCGGCCATTGAGGCTGGACAGAGCGGACGCCGGGGAAGAATAGTGCCTTTTGCCTGGAAATGCCAAGCCGTATGCGCTTCCCTTTTGCGCTTTCGGAAATATCCTGGAATAGTTTATTAGAAGCACCTAGAAGCACCAAAAACGGATCATAAAAAGCACCGTCCGGGAAAGACGCTTTTCCAGACGGTGCTTTTTTGCGTAATCAGGCGGAGTGACACTGTCTCTGCGGCGGGGGTCCGCTGTCGGGCATGGATAAAAAAGAAAGCCAGAGCCGGACCTTAGCCTTGCGGCTCCTGCCGTTTCTATGGCGGGAGCCGCTGACAGGGAAATTGCCGGAGAGCCTGCGCGGAAAGATGTCAATCGGCGGGAGCGCGGGGCCGGCGGAGCGCCCTGCCAGAGCGATTTGGAAGAAGGCTGTCAGCGTTCGCTTTCCCTGGGCTCCTCACCCTCAAAGATCAGATCGTCTAAATCCCCGCTGCCGCCGGACCAGACTGGCTGGAATGTCATTGCAATGCCTCCCTGCATAAAGTGTTTTTCATAATACATTCAGGCTTATCGGATATACCAGAGCCGGAGGGACAATAGCTGCCGGACGGCGGGGCTGAGCGCTCCGGCTTCCGGTCGGGCTGGGCTGTTTCCCTGTGCCGGAGGTTCGCTGTAAGCCTTACAATACAAGCTTCCCTTTCGCGGCTTTGTTTTCCCCCGGTTGGGTTTTCTATCAGCATATGCGGGGAAAGGCCGGATTTTTCCTGTTTTTTGACAACGGTTAAAATTTTGTTGCTTTGGTTGACTAGGCCGGCGTGGGGGGACTATAATGAAAGAGCACGTTTGAAACAGAACAGAGGAGATACTATGGAGCCGTTTTTAAAGAGAACCTGGGCCCAGGTGGATTTGGACGCCCTGGACCACAATATCAGAGAAATCCGAAGCGCCATTGCCCCCAGCGCAAAGCTGATGTGCGTGATTAAGGCCGACGGCTACGGTCACGGGGCGGTGCCTCTGGCGAAGGAAAGCGAGGCGGCGGGGGCGGACTGGTTCGCGGTATCCAACCTGGAGGAGGCCCAGGAGCTGCGGGAAGCCGGGATTCAAAAGCCCATTTTGATTCTGGGCTTTACCCCGGACAGCGACGCCCGGCTTCTGGCCCAGATGGAGATTTCCCAGGCGGTGCTTTCCGAGAGCCACGCGCGGCAGCTGTCGTCTTACGCCCAGGAGGCCGGAACACGGGTAAGGGTTCATATCGCTGTCGATACGGGAATGACCCGGATTGGATTAAGCGCGCAGAACCAGACCCAGGCGCTGGAGGCCGCGGCTGCGGCCCGGAGGATCGCGGAGCTGCCTGGGCTTTTGCTGGAGGGCCTGTTTACCCATTTCGCTGTGGCGGACGAGGCGGAGGCCGGGGCGGACTATACCAAAAGGCAGTATCAAAGCTTCCGGCTGGTGGCGGACACCCTGAAGGGCTGGGGGATTTCCATCCCGTTTTGCCATTGCAGCAACAGCGCGGGAATCCTGGATTATCCTGAGATGAACTTTAACCTGGTACGGGCCGGAATCATTTTGTACGGCCTGCAACCCTCCTCTAAGGTGCGCCGGCCCCTGGACCTGAGACCTTTGATGGAGCTGAAATCCGTAGTGTCGATGGTAAAGACCGTAGGCTCGGGCGTGGATGTCAGCTATGGAAGAACCTATACCACCCGTGGAGAAACCAAGATCGCCACCGTACCCATCGGTTACGCCGACGGCTACCCAAGGGCCCTTTCCAACCTGGGAGAAATGCTGGTGCGCGGCCAAAGGGCCAGGATCATCGGGCGGGTGTGTATGGATCAGCTGATGCTGGATGTCACTCATATTCCTGACGTGGAGGAGGGGGACGTGGTGACGGTGTTCGGCCGGGACGGCGGTGCCTTTCTTCCGGTGGAGGAGGTTTCCTCTCTGGATCAAACCATCAATTATGAAACGGTTTGCCAAATCACTAAGAGGGTTCCCAGAATCTACCGGGGCGGGAAGCTTGGCGGACTTGAAAAAGCAGGGAGGCCGGCGCGCTGAAGGACACGGCGATGCCCTTTTGTGAAACGGGGTTTAGAAAATTTATGTAATCGAAAAAGCCTCTAGACAAAATGTTCGTTATTTACTATAATAGGTGTGACCAATATGAGAAGCTCATGATAAGGCCGCGGGACTGCGGCGGTCAAAGGCTGATAAAGACCTTGGCAAAATACCAGCTTGAGATTTCAAAATGTAAACTTTTGTAGACGTGTTGGTTTTACGAGGCTTTAAGCAATATTTTGCCAATTCAGGCGAAATATTGCTTTTTTTATTGCCTTTTTTTGGCATCCGCAAAAGTTTAGCCTGCTGGAACGGCTGCGCGGCCATGAAAAGCGGCCGCGCGGCAAAAAGCTTTATAGCCGTGCTATGGACTTGCGGATACGGAACAGAGCGGTTTCTCATTATGTCAAAATAAAAGAAAGAAGGAGTTAAAATTATGAGGCAGTTTTTTAAGAAAGCTGTGGCCGTTGTTTTGACGGGCGTACTGCTGGCCGGCGCAAGCATTAGTGCGGCCGCTGCTCCTCAGGAGCTCAGCGTAACCCCCACCGTCGCCTCAGGCGAAGCCGCTGTGGAGGGAGACGTTATCACTCTGACTGAGGGCAAGGCCGCCACGGTGGCCTTCCAGCCGTCTCAGGAGCTTGATATTATTGAATACCAGTATTCCCTGGCTCAGCCGTCTGATACCAATGAGACTATTGTGGACGTAACCGACTGGGAGACAGCGGACAGCCTGGTTCCCGCCTATTCCTTCAGCGGCCAGCTCAAGGAAGGCACTTATCAGATCACCCTGACCCTGACGGAAAACACCGGCTACACCACCGTATTCCAGAAGGAATACACGGTTAAGGTGCAGGCCGCTCCCGTGCCGGTTACTGTGGCCCCGGCCGTTGTCTCCGGCAAGGCGGATATTTCAGGAGACGTAATCACCCTGACTGAGGGAACCGCCGCCACGATCGCTTTTCAGCCGTCTCCGGCGCTTGACATTCTTGGATATCAACACTCTTTCCGCCAGCCGGAAAGCACTTTGTCTCTGATCGAGGACGTAACCGATTGGGAGACTGCAGACACCCTGGTTCCTACCTATTTCTTCAGCGGTGAGCTGAAAGAAGGCACCTATCAGATTGCCCTGACCCTGACGGAAAACACCGGCTACACCACCGTATTCGAGAAAGAGTATACCGTACAGGTAGTCGCCTCTGAGCCGGAGGAGCCGGAGACCCCGGATGTCGTCATTGACCAGGATAAGGACGTTCCCCAGGTATCCCTTGGCATGGATCAGGCGGAGCTGGCGGAGAGCCTGCTGACGGAAGAGGAAATCAACGACGGCGCTCAAATCGTGATCTCTGTGGAAAAGGCGGAGCTTAGCGAGCAGCAGAAAGAGCTGTTCCAGAACGCCATGTCCGGCTATCAGGAGGGCGTTTACCTGGACATTTCCCTGTTCAAGGTATTAAACGACCAGAGCGCCGCGATCACGGAAACGAAAAAGCCCATCCGTTTGACCATCAGTATCCCCGAGGAGCTGCGGAAGGACGGCCGCACCTTTGTCATTTACCGTGAGCACAACGGCGTCGTGGAATTGCTGAAGGATTTGGACAACGACCCGGCTACCGTCACCATTGAAAGCGACCAATTTTCTGTTTTCGCTCTCGCCTACAGCGACGGACAGGCCGGAGTCTCCTCTGGTGAGGCCGGTTCCTCCAGCGCTTCTGGTTCTTCCGGCGGCTCCAGCAACGATAAATACGTGCCCACCGGAGACGGCTTCCCAGCCGCCGTTGTCAGCGCCGTTCTTTTGATCAGCGCGGCACTGGTTCTGGTGCTTGTCAAGGGCAAGCGGGGCAAGGCCAGCGAATAAAAGAGCTTAAGGGCTTAACCACCGGCCCGTCATTCGGGAAAGGGTTCCCGCGAAACGAATTAAAGAAGCGCTGGACGCCATATAGCGTCCGGCGCTTCTTCCTTTTGATATGGCAACCAGAGAAAAAGGACAAGCCGGAGAGCATACCGCTCTCCGGCTTGTCTGCTAGTTGTATGGTTCAGCGGCAAAGCCTCCGGTTCTGCCGCAAAGCGAAACCGCTTTAAAAGGCGCGTTTTACAAAGCCCACCTTTTTCATGGCTTTGTCCAGGGTGCGCTGGGAAATCCGCAGGGCGATCTCGGCGCTCTTGGTATAGCACTGCTCCAAATAGGCCTTGTCGCCGATGAGCCGGGTGAATTCCTCCTGGATGGGACGGAGATGATCCACTACTGCTTCGCCAACCGCCAGCTTGAAATCACCGTAGCCCTTGCCGTCGAACTCCCGCTCGATCTCCTCATTGGTTTTTCCAGTCATCACGGAGTAGATCCCCATTAGATTGTTAATGCCATCCTTGCCCTCGCCGTAACGCACCTGAGCGTCGCTGTCGGTGATGGCCCGCTTGAACTTCCGCATAATGTCGTCCGGCTTATCCAGCAAGGCCACGTAGCTGTTGACGTTCTCATCTGACTTGGACATTTTCCTGGTGGGATCCTGCAAGGACATGATCTTTGCCCCTACCTTGGGGATATAGGGATCCGGCACCTTGAAGGTCTGGCCGTAAATGCCGTTGAACCGCTCGGCGATATTCCGGGTCAGCTCCAGATGCTGCTTCTGGTCCAGGCCTACCGGCACCATGTCCGCCTGGTAGGCCAGGATATCCGCCGCCATCAGGCTGGGATAGGCGAACAGGCCAACGTTAACGTTATCGGCGTGCTTCTGGGATTTATCCTTAAACTGGGTCATTCGGGAAAGCTCCCCGAATTGGGTGTAGCAGTTCAGCAGCCAGGCCAGCTCCGCGTGAGTATGAACGTGGCTCTGGATAAAGAACAGGCTTTTGTCCAGGTCGATGCCGCAGGCCAGCAGCAAGGCGTAAGCTTCCAGGGCGTTTTTACGGAATTTGGCCGGGTCCTGCCGCACCGTGATGGTGTGCAGATCCGCCAGGGCGAAAATACAGTCATAGTCATCCTGAAGGCCTACCCAGTTCCGCAAGGCGCCTACATAGTTGCCCAGGGTGATGGTGCCGCTGGGCTGGATCGCGCTGAAAATTACTTTTTTACGCTCAGGAGTGTTCGCTGTTTCCATGGGAAGGGCCTCCTTATATTAATTCGTTTACAAGCTGTCCAAGAATCTTAATCCCTTTTTCCAGCTGCTGGTCGGTGGGCGTGGAGAAGTTGGTGCGGAAGCACTGGCAGGGCTCGCTTTCATCGGTCAGGAACGCGTTCCCGGGCACCACGCAGACCTTCCGCAGCACCGCCTGCTTGCAGAAATCAGGCATATCCACCCCTTCGGGCAGAGTGCACCAGATGAACAGGCCGCCCTGGATAGGCTTATAGGTGATCTTAGGAAGCAGATACTGGTCCATCAGATCCATGGCGAATTTTGCTTTTTTCCGGTACAGGTCCCGCAGGAACTGGATATGGGCCGGATAATCGTATTTGGTCATAAACTCGTTGGCGATCATCTGGGCCAGGATGTTGGTATGAACGTCCTCGCCCTGCTTGCAGACGATCATCTTCTGGCATACGGCTGAGGGCCCGATGCAGTAGCCTACCCGGATGCCGGGCGCCAAAACCTTGGAGAAGGTGCCCGCGTACATCACCAGACCGTCCTCGTCGAAGCTTTTGATGCAGGGCAGGTCCTCGCCCTCGATCCGCAGGTCGCCGTAAGGGTTGTCCTCCAGGATCAGAACGCCGTAGCGCTTGGCCAGCTCATACACCTTTTTCCGTTTTTCCAGGCTCATGGTGATACCGGAGGGATTTTGAAAGTTGGGAATGGTATAAATAAACTTGGCGTTAGGCTCTTCCCGCAGAGCGGTTTCCAGGGCCTCCAGGTTCATGCCGTCGTCATCCATGGGAACGCCCCGCAGGCGCACGCCGTAGGAGCGGAAGGAGTTCAGGGAGCCGATAAAGCTGGGCGCCTCGCAGATGACCACATCCCCCGCGTTGCACAGGGCTTTGGTGGTTAAATCCATCACCTGCTGGGCGCCGGAGGTAACCACCAGCTCGTCGAACTCCCGGCCCACGTTATGAGTCTTTTTCATGTAGTCCTTCAGGGTTTCCCGCAAAGGGGCGTAGCCCTCGGTAATACTGTACTGCAAGGCCGCGATGGGGTTTTTCTCCAGAATGGACGCGGTAATCTCCTCAATGGCCTTGGTGGGAAACGCCTCGGGAGACGGATTTCCCGCGGACAGGGAAATCACCTCCGGGTCCGCCGCGTACTTGAAAATTTCCCGGATCGCGGAGGGCTTCAAAGACTGTACCCGATTTGAAAATTTATATTCCATTTTCAGCACCAACCTATCATGATATAATATAGAAAATAAGTGAAAGCAAAAGCTCAACGCCTGCAAAACAGAGCTCCCGCCGCTTTTCCGGCGGCCTGCGGCGGGCGTCCGCTGTTTCAGACGGTGGTTTACCAGCGCCCAGAAGGTCTGCCGGATGTACCCGAAGACCCGAAGCGGGATTGAAAAACTATTTTTAATTTTATCACATTTTTTACGGTGAATCAATGCCAATCCCTAAAGATAAGCGTTTAAAAGCGGGGGACTCCCGAAACGGGCCTGAACGGTTCGGGAGGACTGTGAAAGCAAAAAGGCTGGTGGTTTTCTACAAATTTTGGGGAAGAGAAAGCGGTAAATTTTTCTGTTTAAAAACAGCAATTTACGCCATATATTAATGAAATATTCACAATAACATGATAGAATAGAATCAACATAAGCATAGAGGAGGCTTACCACTATGAACGCACAAAAATTTACTCAAAAATCTCTTGAGGCCATCCAGGAGGCCCAAAATATAGCGCTGGAGCACAACAGCATGCAGATCGAGCAGGAGCACCTGGTTTGCGCCCTGCTGGAGCAGAAGGACGGCCTGATTCCCCAGCTGATGAAAAAGATGGGAACCGACCCGGACGCCTTGCTTCACGCCGTGGAGCAGCGGATAGAGGGCCTGCCCGGGGTTACCGGTCCCGGCCGGGAAAGCGGGAAGATCTATGTGTCCGGCGACGTGGATCAAAATCTGGCCGCCGCTGAGCGGGAAGCCGGCCGGATGAAGGACGAATATGTTTCCGTGGAGCACATTATGATGGCGGTTCTGGAAAAGCCGAACACAGGCATGAGCCGTATTTTCCAGCAGTTCGGCGTGACAAAGGACCAGTTCCTGTCCGTGCTGGCTACGGTCCGGGGCAATACCCGGGTCACCAGCGACACCCCGGAGGAAACCTATGATTCCCTGTCCAAATACGGCCAGGATCTGGTGGAGCTGGCGAAAAACCACAAGCTGGACCCGGTAATCGGCCGCGACTCGGAGATCCGGAACGTGATCCGGATCCTTTCGAGGAAAACCAAAAACAATCCGGTGCTCATCGGTGAACCCGGCGTGGGCAAAACCGCCATCGCCGAGGGCCTGGCCCTGCGGATCGTCCGGGGGGACGTGCCCAACAACCTGAAGGACCGGAAGCTGTTTTCCCTGGATATGGGCTCCCTGATCGCCGGCGCCAAGTTCCGGGGCGAGTTTGAGGAGCGGCTGAAAGCCGTGCTGGGCGAGGTAAAAAAGAGCGAGGGCAAAATCATTTTGTTCATCGACGAGCTTCACACCATCGTGGGAGCGGGCAAGACCGAGGGCTCCATGGACGCCGGCAACCTGCTGAAGCCGCTGCTGGCCAGAGGGGAGCTCCACTGCATCGGCGCCACCACCCTGGACGAATACCGGCAGTATATTGAAAAGGATCCGGCTCTGGAACGCCGCTTCCAGCCCGTGCTGGTGGATGAGCCCTCTGTGGCGGATACCATTTCCATTTTGAGAGGGCTGAAGGAGCGCTACGAGGTGTTCCACGGGGTAAAGATCCAGGATCAGGCCCTGATCGCCGCCGCGACCCTTTCCAACCGGTATATTTCCGACCGCTTTCTGCCGGATAAGGCCATCGACCTGGTAGACGAGGCCTGCGCCATGGTCCGCACCGAGATCGATTCCATGCCTACGGAGCTGGACGAGATTTCCCGGAAGATCATGCAGCTGGAAATCGAGGAGGCCGCCCTGAAAAAGGAAACGGACGCCCTTTCCCAGGAGCATCTGCAGGAGCTGCAAAAAGAGCTGGCGGAGCTCCGTTCCCAGTTTAAAGAGATGAAAGCGAAATGGGAAAACGAAAAAGAGGCCATCGGCAAGGTGCAGAAGCTGCGGGAGGAGATCGACCAGGTCAACGGCGAGATTGAAAAGGCGGAACGCAGCTACGACCTGAACAAGCTGGCGGAGCTGAAATACGGCCGCCTGCCAGCCCTGCAAAAGGAGCTTCAGGAGGAGGAGCGGATCGCCGAGGAGGGCCAGAGCAATGCCAGCCTGCTCCACGACAAGGTCACCGAGGAGGAGATCGCCAAGATCGTGGGCCGGTGGACCGGGATTCCCGTTTCCAAGCTGATGGAGGGCGAGCGGGATAAGCTGCTGCGGCTGGAGGATATCCTCCACCAGCGGGTCATCGGCCAGGATGAGGCGGTAGAAAAAGTCACCGAAGCCATCCTCCGTTCCCGGGCGGGCATCCAGGACCCGGACCGCCCTATCGGTTCCTTCCTGTTTTTAGGCCCCACCGGCGTGGGCAAAACCGAGCTTGCCAAGGCGCTGGCTCAAACCCTGTTTGACGACGAGCGGAATATGGTCCGGATCGATATGACCGAGTATATGGAGAAATATTCCGTATCCAGGCTGGTGGGAGCCCCTCCCGGATACGTGGGCTACGAGGAAGGCGGCCAGCTGACCGAGGCGGTGCGCCGGCATCCTTATTCCGTGGTGCTGTTCGACGAGGTGGAGAAGGCCCACCCGGATGTGTTCAACATTCTGCTTCAGGTGCTGGACGACGGGCGGATCACCGACTCCCAGGGGCGGACGGTGGACTTTAAAAACACCATCATTATCCTGACCTCAAACTTAGGCTCCAATTACATTTTGGAGGGCATCAACGAAAAGGGAGAGATCAGCGGGGAGGCCAGAACCATGGTGGATGGCCTGCTGAAGCAGCAGTTCCGCCCTGAGTTTCTGAACCGGCTGGACGACATCGTATTCTACAAGCCCCTGACCAAGGATGAGATCACCAGGATCGTGGATCTGATGATCGCTGACCTGCAAAAGCGCCTGGAGGAAAAGCAGCTCACGGTGGAGCTGACCCAGGCCGCCAAGGATTACGTGGTGGACAGCGGCTACGACCCGGTTTACGGCGCCCGCCCGCTGAGGAGATTCCTCCAGAGCAAGGTGGAAACCGCCATCGCCAAGGCTATCATTTCCAGAGACCTCCGGCCCCGCACCCACCTGGTGGTGGATTACAACGGCAGGGAGCTGACAGTGGAGCCGGTGACGATTATGCCCAGGGAAGGATAAGCAGCTTCCCAAGAGAAAAACCTTTGGGCGAAAGAAGCTCGTTTCCACACGGAGCCTGTCAAGGAAAAACACTTTTTATGTAATAACTTCCCCGGCAGGGCCTCGGGAGGATTCGGGACTTCCCCAAAAGGGCGATGACGCCCGGCGGGAAAGAGTTCCGGAGAAACCCCTTTTCAAATTTCCAAGTTGTAAATAAAAACAGCAAAAAACAGCGGCTTTTCTGTTATTGCCAGAGCCGTCCTGATTCCGTCTGCGGACAGCAAAGGAAAAAAGCAAAAATATCTGGAGGCCCCGAAAGCAAATTGATCAGAGCTCATATAAAAGCGGTTTTCTGACCGCCGGAAAACAGGGGCGAACAGATCGTTTCCGTCGACTTTTTCTTTTCTCCATGTTATAATGTACTATAATAATAAAAAACAGGCTGGTCTGTACTCCGATCAAAATTGCAGCTTCATTAAATACGGCAAGGACCAATTTTGATTGATCATAAGAGGGGATTATTATGAAAGGCGGAAAGAAGGCCGTGATGACCGCTTTAGCGGTCATCCTTGTGGTTTTCATGTCATTTCCCACCGTGTTTGCCCGCGCGGGCGGCGGAGGCGGTACCGGAGGCGGGGGAGGTACCGGAGGCGGAGGAGGTACCGGCGGTTATACCACCGGCGGCCATACCAGCGGTTACACCCGCTCTAATCCGATCTCGTCTATCATCGGGTATGTCGTTATGGGGCTAGCGGCGTCCGGCGGGGCTGTGACCTTATATATAAAGGTGAGGGCTAAAAACAGGAAAGCGGAAAAGATCATGGAAAATCTTTCCCGTTTCGATCCCACCTGGAGCCTTGCTGACTTTGACCGCCATATTCAAAATATGTTTTACACCGTTCAGGAGGCCTGGGCCCAGCGGGATCAGGAAATCGCCCGGCGTTATTTGAGCAGGGAACTTTTTGAAAAATATCAGATCAAATCCCAGTGGATGATCATGCGCCATGAACAGAATATTTTGCAAAACCAAAAGCTTTTGGCGGCACTCCCAGTGGCTGTCAATGATTTTCAAGGGGAAGACCGGGATTACATGTGGGTGTACATCAAAGCCAAAATGATTGATTACACCATAGACGACCGAACAATGGAGGTGATTTCCGGGTCTAAAAACAGTGCCAGCTTTGTGGAATATTGGAAGCTGATCAAAGAAAACGGCTGTTGGGTACTGGATGAAATCCGCCAGAAAAATGAGTTTAATCTGGACAACGTATAGCAATTAGCGATATATCATACACGGAATAATCGGCACGTTATACCCGCCGCCGAAAACAATTAAGCGGAAAACAGAATTAAGAAGAAAAATTAGAAATGTCAAAAACCACCGGGCGCTGTCAAAACAGCCCGGTGGTTTTTGACATTTTCTGGGGGTTATCACAAGCCTGCTGATTACGCTTGACAGCTGATTTTTTGAGCGTCGGTGCCGCTTTAGCATTCGAAGATTGGAGAACAGCAAGCGGCCTTGCGAACGAATCCTCTTAAAAGAGTCAATCGGCGTTCCAGTGGGCGATGCCGGCGCGCTCCACGGCGCCCATGACTTTGGATTTTAAATCCGGATAGTCCTTTTCCAGCCGGGCGATCAGCTCCTTGGTTTTTTGCCGGGAAGTACTGCCGTCGGCGGGACATTCACTTTTTACTACCGGCAAATGGCAGCGGTTCGCCGCCGCCGCGACCTGGCGCTCCCCGCAGAACACCAGGGGACGGATCAGCCAAAGCTCCTTTCGGGAAAGATAGGATTTTGGGGAAAAGCAGTCCAGAGAGCCGCTGTTGAACAGGTTCATGAAGAAGGTCTCCACCGCGTCGTCGTAATGATGGCCCAGGGCCAGCTTATTGCAGCCGGCCTCCTTTGCCATATTGTGCAGGATCCCCCGGCGCATTCTGGCGCACAGGCTGCAGGGATTAGCTTCTTTCCGATCCTCGAAAATGATCCGGCCCAGCTGGGTGCGCCGGATATGGTACGGCACGCCCAGCCGCCGGCAGAGCTCCTCAATCTGGGAGTAGTCGGCGGGTTCGCCGTGAAACTGGGGATCCGCCGTCAGGGCGGCCACCTCGAACCGGCTGGGATAAAATTCCCGCAGGGCCGCCAGGGCGCAGAGAAGCACCAGGCTGTCCTTGCCGCCGGAAACGCCTACGGCAATCCGGTCCCCCTCCCCGATCATATGATATTTTTCCACGGCCGCCCGCATCGGGCCTAGTATCTTTTGCATCCGCGCATCCTCCCGTCCGGCCTGGGCGGCCGGCGATTCCTTTCTATAAGCTGGGTTTTCCTTATTGTGGCACAAAATTGCGAAAAACACAAGTGAAAATGGCGCGTGAGAAAACAGGAGATATCATGAGAAAAACAGAGCATATTGAAGATTGTAAGTGTACAAATTAAAAAAATAGGAAAAAGTGTTGACAAGGCCGGGGCCCTGTGTTATGATAACAACCGTGCACGATTGAAAAATACGTGAAACTTCGAATTATTAGGAGGAAACGCTATGTCCACTTATATGCCCAAAGCCGGTCAAGTCGACCGCAAGTGGTATGTACTTGACGCCGCCGGCAAACCGCTGGGCCGCGTAGCCGTTCAGGCCGCCAATCTTCTCCGCGGCAAGCATAAGGTTACCTTTGCGCCTCATGTCGACTGCGGCGACCATGTAATCATCATCAACGCAGAAAAAGCCGTGTTAACCGGCAATAAGCTGACCCAGAAGTATTATTACCGCCACACCGGCTATATCGGCCACCTCCGGGCTGTCCGCTATGACACCCTGATGGCGGAGAAGCCGGAAAAGGCAATGGAGCTCGCCGTAAAGAGAATGGTTCCCGATACCACCATCGGCCGCGCCGCCCTGACCAGACTGCGCATCTATGCTGGCGCCGAGCACAACCACGCCGCACAGAAGCCCGAAGCCTGGGAACTATAAGGATAGGAGGAACGCAAGATGTACGATAAGGCACCTTATTTCTACGGCACAGGTAGAAGAAAAAGCTCCGTTGCCCGCGTGAGAGTATACCAGGGCACCGGTAAGGTTACAATCAACGACCGTGATATCGACGATTACTTTGGCCTGGAGACCCTGAAGCTGATCGTTCGCCAGCCTTTGGTGGCCACCGAGACCGATCAAAAATTTGACATTGTCTGCCGGGTTGCTGGCGGCGGTGTTACCGGCCAGGCCGGCGCGATCCGCCATGGCATCGCCAGAGCCTTGCTCCAGTACGATTCTGAGAATCTCCGCCCGATTCTGAAGAAGGCCGGATTCCTGACTCGTGATCCGAGAATGAAGGAACGTAAGAAGTACGGCCTGAAGGCCGCCCGCCGCGCTCCTCAGTTCTCCAAGAGATAACAGGCTTGTGTTACAAAAAGAGATGCCCTTTCTGCGGGGCGTCTCTTTTTTTATTTCGATGAAAAATAACGGCGCCGCCAGGCCGCCTGCCGGTCAATTCCTTTTAGTGCCGGCTTAAGCTCCCGGGCTGCCCGGCCGTTTTGACTTTTCTCCTTGCCGCCTTTTTTGATTAGAGACTAAAGGGGAGGGTTCCGGCAGGAAGAGGGAGGAGCTGGGCCTAAATGGAAAGCCGGGCCGGCCCCATTCCTTGAGAAGCAAAAAAAGAGGCATCCGGTTAAAAATGGCGGCAAAGGGCTTGCATTAGAGTGGAAAAGGCTTTGCCTTGAGGAAAAGAGGCAATGATGGAAATACGATACGGGAGGCTGCTATGAGTAAGAAATACGCGTTTTTATTGATGGGAAAGGACTTTAACCCTCAGAGAGACCATGCCTGCTTTTCCGCCGGCGGTGTGGACAGCTATATCATCACGGTGCGTTCCCCTGAGGAGGCGGTGAAAAAAGCCAGAGAGCTGGCGGATGAGGGCTTTGGCGCGCTGGAGGTCTGCGGCGCTTTTGGAGAAAATCTGGCCCGGGAAATGTACCAGGCCGCAGACAGGCGGCTGACAGTAAGCTATGTGGTATGCCCTAAGGATCAGGAGGAAGCCAGCCTTCAGTTTTGGGGCCCGGGGAAAGCATGAAGAAGGCGGCTTTGCCCGCAAAGGACAAAACGCATTTCTTAAAAAGGACGCCTGAGGCCCACGCCGCAGGCGCTCTTTTCTACCGGCGGAAATGTTAGCGGCAGATATTCTGTACTGGCCGGGGGCGGGATCAAAAAACCCGCTCCCCGAGCCGGCCTTTTTGTGTAAAGAGAAGAATCTCAGGAGGAAGGAAAGAATAATTCTTTTTCGCAATTATAATAACAAGGTCTATGGGTATTATTATACTACTGTTTTCGACCATGTTCGTGTGATGTTCATAAGGGGTTTACAAAAGGGTTTTAAAATTGAGTAAATAGGAGCCGAACCGCGGCCGGTCATCGCCGCGGCAAATAATAATAATGAGGTACTCCAAATGGAAAAAATAATGAGAAGAAAAGTAGATCCATTGGGAAGGATCATCCTGCCGGCAGAATTTCGCACGCGGCTGGGGATCGAAAAGGACAGCGAAATTGAAATCGTCTGCGAAAAGGACCGCATGATTATCAAGAAAGTATCCCCTATGGGGGTTATTATCCCGCTGCCCCGGGATCAGTAAAGCAAAGCCGGCGGCGGTGCCGTTCCTTTGCCAGCCGGGCTGCGGCCCTGGCCCGCGATTGACAAAGGGGCTTGGTTCGTGTAGGATAAAAAAGGCCGCCGCGGGCGTCTAAACTAAAAAACAGGAGGCGGTTTTGATGAAGCCGGCTTATCAGACTGTGATCTTTGATATTGACGGAACCTTGTTAAAATCCGACCGGGGCGTGATGAACGCCCTGAAGTATACTACGGAGAAAATGGGAGTGCCCTATCCTTCGGCAGAAATCCGGCAAAAATTTATCGGTCCGCCGCTGCATTACAATTTCCACGACCTGATGGGGATGAACGAGGCGGACACCGCTAGGGCTATCGATCTATTCAACGAGTATTACCTGCCTATCGGCGTATTTGAGTCGGAGCTCTATCCCGGAATCATGGAGCTGGTCACCGGCCTTTTCGATCAGGGAGCGCGGGTGTGCATCGCCACGGCGAAATCCAAACCGATGGCTGACCGGGTGGTGGCTCATTTTGGGCTGACCCCCTATTTAGCGTGTATGGAAACCAAGGCGGATGAACAGCCTACCGGAGATAAAAAGGTGCTGATCCGCCAGATTTTAGAGGACACCGGCGCGAAGCCGGAGGAAGCCGTGATGGTTGGAGATACCTGCTTTGACGCAGAAGGGGCGTTTCAGAACCGGATGCCCTTTATCGGCGTGACCTACGGCTATGGGCTGAAAAAGGAAATGGAGCAGGCAGGCGTCACCCTGTTTGCTTCCACAACAGAGGAGCTTCGGGCGCTGCTGGGGCTCTGATGGAAACCAAACAACGCGGGCCGCGCGGAAAATTTGCGCGGCCCTTGCCCTAGAAGGAGAATTGTGGAATTATTTCACGGTTCTCCTTTTTTTTTATTCCTATTCGACAGTCCGCTCGGTCACATCAGAGATCTCGCAGTCCAGAATGTCGCAAAGGGAATCCAGGGTTTTCGTTGTAATTGGTTTACCGTGTTTCATCCTGTGTAAAGTGCTGGCGGAAAAGCCCTCTTTAAAAATCAGATGATATTCCGTGATGTTTTTACGCAGGAGTGTACGGTAAAATGGCGCATAAGTAATCACAATTATCACCTCGATAGTAAGAGTATCACACGAGATCTCTTGATTATACTCATTATATCGAGTATAATTGTAATCATGAGAGAGGGCTTCCCCTTCCTCATAATACCCCAAAAAGGGCGCCTGCTGCACACAGGCGCCCTTTGCTTTGGCGTAGAATCATTTCCGGTATTCCTATTTTTCACTTGGCGGGACGAAAGCTGAGACGGTTTATTTTATGTCAGCGGAAGATGCTCCCAGTGTGGTTTCCTCTGAAACGGAGACAATGAACTTTTGACAGACCCATTTCCGCAGTATGAGGAGACGCTTTCACCGGAGCGCCCGCCGTGTCCATAGCGGAAGGGCTTTTCACCGCCGCCGCATCGGTTCCCCTTTGGGCGTATCCCAGGCGCAAGTCCTGCGATACGCTTTTGCGGTTCCGGCGCCCGCTTTTCGGAACACCTTCTCAGGAAGCGGGAAAACCGCAGCCGGTCGGCCATTTCTTCGGGCGAAACGTGAAAGTATCTGCCGCCTGCCGCTGCCGCAGCACCCGGGAAAGCCGCCGCCCGCTTTCCTTCGCGCGTCTCTGCCCCGGCCGGAAAGGGCGGTTCTGGAATTTAGTTTTCCACAGTTCCCGCGAAAAAGACCATATCGAAGAAAATCATTTTCGGTACTTTTTCATTTCTGTCTCATAAACGTTATTTCCCAGGGAATCGATGGCCACAATGGCGGGAAAGTCCTTTACCGTGTACCGGCGGATAGCCTCGGTGCCCAGGTCTTCGTAGCAGAGCAGCTCCTCCTTGACGATGCTTCTGGCGATCAGGGCCGCCGCGCCGCCAATGGCGGCGAAATAAACCCCGCGGTTCCGCACAATAGCTTCTACCACCGGGGCGCTTCTGGCGCCCTTGCCGATCATGCCCTTCAGGCCGAGGTCTAAAAGGGCCGGAGTGTAAGCGTCCATCCGGTAGCTGGAGGTGGGGCCTGCCGGGCCTACGGCATAGCCGGGCTTCGCCGGCGCCGGACCCACGTAATAGATTACCTGGCCCTTTAAATCCACAGGCAGCTCCCTGCCCTGCTCAAGCAAGGCGTACAGCCTCTTATGGGCGGCGTCCCTGGCGGTGAGCATAGTGCCGGTAATCAGCACAGGATCTCCTGCCCGCAGGCCGCGGATGGCTTCGTCATCCAGAGGGAATATGATTTTTTTAGGCGCGCTGCTTTGACTCATCTGCTTTCCCTCCTTATAGAACTGCGGATTTATGCCGGGCCGCGTGGCAGCAGATGTTTACCGCCACCGGCATGCCGGCGATGTGGGTGGGAAATGTGAGAATGTTTACCCCTAAAGCGGTGGAAGCGCCTCCCAAACCCGCCGGGCCGTAGCCAAGAGCGTTAATTTTTTCCAAAAGCTCATCCTCGAGAGCGGCGTACCTGGGGTCAGGATTTTTTTCAGTGATCGGCAGCATAGCCGCCTTTTTCGCCAGCTGGGCCGCCTTTTCAAAGCTGCCGCCGATGCCGATTCCCACCACGATGGGGGGACAAGGGTTCGGCCCGGCGCGGTCTACCGTATCCAGAATAAACCGCTTGACCCCCTCCAGCCCCGCGGATGGGGTCAGCATTTTAATGGCCGACATATTCTCGCTGCCGAAGCCCTTGCCGGAAACCAGGAATTTAATCTGGCTGCCCGGCACGATGTCGGTATAAATTATGGCGGGTGTGTTGTCGCCGGTGTTAACCCGGTCGATCACCGGGTCGCTGACCACGGATTTCCGGAGATAGCCGTCCCGGTAAGCCTGGCGCACTCCCTCTTGAACGGCCTCCTCAAAGCTGCCGTTTTCAATAACTACCTTGTCGCCGTATTCCACAAATAAAAACGCCATGCCCGTATCCTGACAGATCGGGAGCTGCTCCTGGGCGGCGATCCGGTCGTTTTCCAGAAGCTGGCCCAAAACCTCCCGCCCCAAGGCAGAGGGCTCCCGTTCCCGGGCTTGGGCCAGGGCGTCTAAAATATCCTGGCCGATTTCATAGTTGCACCGCAAAAAAAGCTCCTTTACCGTATCTGTTACGGCTTTTGCCTCAATTCTCCGAATTTCCATGGCAAATCTTCCTTTCTTCAATTCTATCATTATAAAATAAAAAGTTTTGAATTACAATAGATACCTCCGGGCTTTTATGCTATCATAAAAGAGAAAGAAAAACCAAGGAACCACGGCGGGAGGAGGATTTTATGCGGATCTTGATCGACGCTGACGGCTGCCCGGTGGTGAACCAGGCTATCCGGCTGGGAAACCGGGCGGGGCTGGAGGTGATCCTGCTGTGCGATACCTCCCATGTGTTTCAGCGGGAGGGGGCCAGGACCATAACCGTCTCAAAAGGGGCGGACAGCGTGGATTTCGCCTTGGTGAACCTGCTGGAGCCGGGAGATGTAGCCGTCACCCAGGATTACGGCCTGGCGGCCATGTGCCTGGCCCGGGGAGCCAGAGCGATCAGCCAGGACGGGCTGGAGTACGGCGATGAAAATATTAGCGCCCTGCTGCTGGCAAGGCATACGGCGAAAAAAATACGAAACGCCGGCGGGCGGCTGAAGGGAAGCCCGAAGCGCGCCCCCAAGCAGGATCAGGCGTTTGAGGAAGCGTTTGCCCGGCTGATCGGGCTGAAATGAGGCAGAGGGACCCGGCGGGCAGCGGGCCTGGCCCGGGTCCGGGGCGGTCAGCCGGGGCAGACCCCGCCGGAAGGCTAAGAGGCTACCTTCATACAGCCGTCACATTGCGGGAGTAACCTAAAAGCAGGAGAAACAGAAGGCCAGAGAAGGAGGAGACCCATGAGCAGACTGCTGATCGTTGACGACGAGGAAAGAATCCGGGACATTATCAAAAAATACGCCCAATTCGAGGGCTTTGAGACCGTAGAGGCGGTAGACGGCCTCCAGGCGGTGGAGATCTGCCGGAAGGAAAGCTTCGACCTGATCATCATGGATGTGATGATGCCGGAGCTGGACGGCTTTTCCGCGGTGCGGGAAATCCGGAAGACCAGCTCGACTCCGGTGCTGATGCTTTCGGCCCGGGGCGAGGAGTACGATAAAATCCACGGCTTTGAGCTGGGGATTGACGACTATGTGGTGAAGCCCTTTTCTCCGAAGGAGCTGATGATGCGGGTAAGCGCCATTTTAAAGCGTAGCGGCGGCGGAGAGGCCCAGCGGGATGTGGTGACCTACGGCGGCCTGACCGTGGATTTTACCGGCAGGCTGGTATATATCGACGGCAAGCGGGTGGACATGACCCCCAAGGAATACGACTTGTTTTTCTATTTGGTGAAGAATAAGGGCATCGCCCTGACCCGGGAAAAGCTGATCAACGAGGTGTGGGGCTATGACTTTTACGGCGATGACCGAACGCTGGACACCCATATTAAGCTGCTGCGGAAAAGCCTGGGGGAATACAGCGGCACCATTACCACGCTGAGAGGGGTGGGCTACCGGTTTGAAGGGTGTTAAAAAAGCGGCAAAGCTGGGAATCCGGTGGAAGCTGATCACCTATTTTGCCTTGTTTGTGGCGGTGATCCTGGTTTTGCTGTGGCTGTTCCAGACGGTGTTTTTAGACAGCTTTTATAAGGCCATCAAAACCCGGAACGCCCAGGCCTGCGGGGACAGCATTGTCAGCAAGATCAATTCGCCGAACCTAGGCGATTATATCAATGAGCTGGCCCGGCAGAACGACGTGTGCGTGCGGGTGGTCAACGGCGAAATGCGGGACCTTTATTCCGCGGACATCAGCCCTGACTGCTTGATCCACCATTACGGAACCTTCCAGCTGTTTTTGATTTATAACTATACCAAGGAAAATGGGGGGATGCGGTTCGAGACAGTGCCTCAAACCCAATATCAGTCCTTTTACTCCTCAGATTTCGGCGGCGGCCAAGAGATCGGGCTGTATCCCTTTTCAGGCGGCGATCTCCAGATGGGACAGCTGACCACCGGCGAGTCCGCCATGGAATCCCTGATCTATTCACGGATCGTCAAGACAGAAGCGGGACAGGAGGTGCTGGTGCTTCTCAATTCCACCATTACCCCCATCAACCCTACGGTTCAGACCATACAGGTTCAATTGGCGCTTATTACCATCGTGGCGCTGCTGCTGTCCCTGGTGCTGGCGGTAGTCCTCTCTCAGAAAATTTCCAAGCCTATCATTAAAACCAATAACGCCGCGAAGGAGCTGGCTCAGGGCAACTATGAGGTGTCCTTTGAGGGCGGGGATTACCGGGAAATCCGGGAACTGAATTCCACCCTGAGCTACGCCGCCTCAGAGCTTTCCAAGGTGGAGGCCCTGCGGAAGGAGCTGATCGCCAATATTTCTCACGACCTGCGGACGCCCTTGACCATGATCGGCGGGTACAGCGAAATGATGCGGGATATCCCGGGGGAAAACACGCCGGAAAACGCCCAGATCATTCTCGATGAAACCACCCGCCTAACCAACCTGGTGAACGACATGCTGAATCTGAGCAGGCTTCAGTCCGGCACCCAGACCCTGACTCTGACCGAATTCAGCCTGACCCAGGAAATCCGGGAGATTTTAGCCCGGTACAATTCTCTGACCAAGCGGGACGGATACCATATTGTCTTCGATTATAAGGAGGACGTTACGGTAGAGGCGGATCAGGTGCGGATGTCCCAGGTGATTTACAACCTGGTGAACAACGCGGTAAACTACGCGGGTCAGGATAAGGAGATCCTGGTGCGCCAGCGGCTGAAGCCCGGCTTTGTCCGGGTGGAGGTCATCGACCACGGCGAGGGCATCGAGCCGGAAAAGCTGGAGCTGATTTGGGACCGTTACTATAAGGTGGATAAAACCCACCGCCGGGCGGTAGTGGGAACCGGCCTGGGGCTTTCCATTGTGAAATCGGTGCTGGAGATGCACAGCGCCAAATACGGCGTGGAAAGCGCCGTTGGAGAGGGGAGCACCTTCTGGTTTGAGCTTCCCCTGCCGGAATACCTGGCCCAGATCGACGAATCTCAGCAGCAGTAGCCTTCTGAGGCCGGCTTAGGGCGGAACCCGCCGCCGCGGCCTATCTCACCGGCTCTGCCGGCGGCTTGGCCGGCACGATAAGGGCCTGTTACGGGTTAAGCGTCTCAAGGCGAACTGAATTTTATTTATATTGCGTTCAGGCCCCACGGCCTGTAAATGGGCGATCACCGTTCTGGCGGCAGCTTATTATCACCGTAAGGCTGATATTAGCAGCGCGCTTCGCCCGACAGCGGCTAAAGCTTTTTACGGCGCTCCTCCCCCGGATCTGCCGGGAGCCTAACAATAAAAAAGCCTGGATCTTTTGATCCAGGCTTTTTTGCTGATCTATTAATCGCAAGGTGAATCACCATTTTGCAGTCAGGACGGCTGGCTGTTCAGATAGATCTGCTTTATTTTTCCATAATCGCAGCCATTGGGGGCACGATAGCACTGAGTGCCGCCATCCTTCCAAATATTCCCGTTCTGGTCTACGCTGAAGGAACCGACCTGCTGGCTTTGGTGGAATAAATTAACGGTGAGCATAGAAGTCAGGTCCATTTCTCCGGAAACCGGCTCTACCTCTAAATTCCGGTAGGTATCGGCCAAATAACGGAGAGTCTCCTCATCCGCGCCGAACATGGCATAGCTGCTGACTCCAAAATAAATAGCCACGTCGTCTACCTCCAGGCTGGGAGCCTCTTCTTGAAATTGGCAGCCCATAGTGAAAACCGCTAAAACCGCCGCCAGAATAAGGAGAATCAACCGCTTTTTATTCATAGGCATCACCTCAAGCTCTAGGAAACCTGGTTTTAGGACCCTAATTCCGCAAGGCTCCAGCGATTCGTAAAATCAAGGAACGGACCCGTCAGTATGGCTATTATAACATACCCGCATGGAAAAAACCACCATGAACCTGTCGCTAATTTGTTAAAATTATATGAAGAAATCTTAATAAATCTTACGTTTTTGCCTTTTTTGCTGGGAGAGTTCTGCGGGAACCAGGGATTAAACTTTTTCAAAGGCGTTTTTCGGCAGAGATTAAATTGTAAATAGGAAGCAAACAGCCCGCGGAGTCATTTCCCGCGGGCTGTTTTACAGCGGTTCCGGTGACAACTTGCTAGAGTGGTTTTATCTTTGCCAAGTCCCTGCCGCGCCCTGGGGCTGCCGAAGGAAGCTGACGCGGCATCTAAAAAATTTCTGGCGGAAATCGCCGCAAAAAGCAAAAGCCCAATGAGCGGTTCCCATATTTCCGTAGCGTTCTGCGGCGTTAGAAAGCAAAAACGTCCTCTTGGCGCGCAAAAATAAATATCCATCGGGCCGGCCGAAAGCGCGCAGCCATTTTTCTATAGCGCGGCGCGGCTTCCAGAAAACGAGGGCGGGTCCGGACAGTCCAGGAAATCACCGCCGGGCCGGGCTGAAAGCCGTGAAGAAGACGGCGGCCGCCGGTGCGGTCACTGATTAATCACGCCGCTCATAAAGTCGCCCAGCCGCTTGGTGATCTGGGAAGCGTGGGCCAGGTCCTTGCCCACGGAGGTCACGTACACCTTAATTTTGGGCTCCGTGCCGGAGGGACGCACAATCACAGCGGCGCCGCCCTCCAAGGAATAGGAAAGCACATTGGATTTGGGCAGTTTGATCTCGGTTTTTTGGCCGGTAGCCAGATCTACCGCCTCAGACAGCTGATAGTCGGCGGTTTTGACCACTTTCATGCCGGCGATCTCCCGGAAGGGATGCTCCCGCATAAAGGACATCTTTCCGGCCATGATCTCCATGCCCTCGGCGCCTTCAAAGCTGTAGCTGAGGGTGGTGTTCTGATAATAGCCGTAGCGGTCGTACAGCTCATTGATTACCTGCACCAGAGACTTGCCCTGCCTGCGGTAATAGGCGGCCATCTCGCAGATCAGCATGGAGGTTACCACGGCGTCCTTATCCCGGACATAGGTGCCGGCCAGATAGCCGTAGCTTTCCTCAAAACCGAATACGAACCGGTCGGCCTCTCCGGCCCTTTCCAGCCCCAGAATCTGTTCTCCGATATACTTGAAGCCGGTGAGCACGTTCCGCAGCTCGCAGCCGTAATCCGCGCAGATTCTCGGAATCATTTCACTGGTAACGATGGTTTTTACCGCGACCGGACGCTCCGGCAGGGTTCCGTTGCGCTTCCGGCAGGAAAGAATGTAGTTCATCAGCATAATACCGGTTTCGTTTCCGGTCATCAGCCGGTAGTCGTCCCCATCCTTTACGGCGATGCCTACCCGGTCGCTGTCCGGGTCTGTGGCAAGCACCAGATCCGGCTTGCTTTCCTGGGCAAGCTTCAGGGCCAGGGTCAGCGCCTCACGGAATTCCGGGTTCGGATAGGGGCAGGTGGGAAAGCTGCCGTCAGGCAGCTCCTGCTCCGGCACCACCTGGATTTCCTTAACGCCGATCCGGGCCAGAATCTTCCGCACCAGCTTGTTGCCGGCGCCGTTTAAGGGCGTATAGACGATTTTCAGGCCGCTGCCGGCGCAAACGCCGGGATTAACGCTCTGCGCCTCCAGACAGTCCAGATATTTATCGTAAAAGCTGTCCTCAATATAAACGATTTTTCCGGTTTCCAAGCCCTGGTCAAAAGAAATTTCCTCCACGCCGTCGAACAGGTCTACCTTTAGAATTTCCGCGTAAACATTGTCCGCATCCGTGTCGGTCATCTGGCAGCCGTCGGGTCCGTAACACTTATAGCCGTTATATTTGGCCGGGTTATGGCTGGCGGTAATCATAATACCGGCGTCGCAGCGGAGCTCCCGCACGGCGAAGGACAGAACCGGCACCGGCTGAAGCTCCTTCACGATTCTGGCGGTTATGCCGTTGGCGGCCAGCACCCGGGCGCACTCTCTGGCGAACAGCTCCGATTTGATCCGGCTGTCGTAGGCGATGGCCACGGAGGCCCCCTCCTTTTTGGAGTTAAGGTAGTTAGCCAGGCCTTGGGTAGTGCGGCGGACGGTATAAATATTCATACGATTGGTGCCCGCGCCGATTACCCCTCTCAAGCCCGCGGTACCGAATTCAAGTTCTTTGTAAAAACGGTCGTAGATTTCCTTTTCATCGCCGGAAATCCTTTTTAATTCCTCGATCAGGTCGCTGTCTTCCACAGCTTTTTGGAGCCAAAGGGCATACTTTGCGTTGCTTGCCATTTTATTCATCCTTTCCTGTGAAGCTTGCTCTTATTTTACCATAGTTTTCCCGCGGATTCAATCGAAACCCCCGCGCTTATTTTGTTCCTAAAAAAATCTTAAAATTACGGGAAAGGGCTTGCGTTTCCCGCGGTTTTATGCAATGCTAATAGTAACTATTTTAAGAAAAAAGGGGTAAAATATGAGAATGTACGACGTAGTTGCCTTAGGAGAGCTTCTGATCGATTTTGTCCACCAGGGAAATAACGACGTAGGGTACCCGCTGATGCAGGGGAACCCTGGCGGCGCTCCGGGGAATTTTTTAAGCACCCTTTCCAAGTTCGGCGCGAAAACTGGTTTTCTGGGAAAGGTAGGCAGCGACCGGTTCGGAAGGATGCTGGTCAAAACCTTCCGGGATGCGGGAGTGGAAACCAAGGGAATTTTGGTGGATGACAGATACTTCACCACGCTGGCCTTTGTCACTTTGGACGACAGCGGCGACCGGGAATTTTCATTTGCCAGAAAGCCCGGTGCGGATACGATGCTCACCATCGATGAGCTGCCGAAGGATCTCGTTACGGAAACGAAGGTTTTCCATTTCGGAACCCTGTCCATGACCGGCGAGCCTGCCAGAAGCACCACCAAGGAGGCGGTCCGCATGGCGAAGGAGGCCGGCGCCATGATTACCTTTGATCCCAATCTGCGCCGTCCGCTGTGGAGCTCGATGGAGCTGGCCCGGGAACAGATGCTGTGGGGCCTGCGCCACGCGGATGTGGTAAAAATCGGCCAGGACGAGCTGGAGTTTATCTTTGAGGGCCAGGATTTCAAGGACAGCGCGAAAAAGCTGGTGGAGGACTTCGGGGTAAAGCTGGTGTTCGCCACCATGGGCAAGGAGGGCTGTTATTTTATTAACCGTCAGGGCAGCGGGCAGGTTCCCACCTTTCAGGAGGTTAAAACCATCGACACCACCGGCGCGGGAGATATTTTCGGGGGCTCGGCAGTGTATCAGGTGTTCGCCTCCGGCATAGCGCCGGAGCAGCTTTCCACGGAAAGGCTTGCGGAGATCGTCCGGTTTGCCAATGCCGCGGCATCCCTGTCTACCACCAAGCACGGCGGCATCCCCAGCATCCCTTCCAAGGAGGAAGTGGAGGCGTTTCTCAGCCGCGGCGTGTGATAAAAACAAAAACTCCCTGGGCCGCTGCGGTGCGGCCAGGGAGTTGCTGCGTTTTAGCTGCTATTTTTCACTGAGGGATATCAGGCGTTGATGACAGCGTCACCCATCAGTTCGTTGGTTCTTTTTTCGTAGAGATAATCCTCTACGTATTCCGGCAGATTTTCCGGGTACGCGCTGTTTTCCATGAGACATTGGGTAAAATTGACGATTTCGTCGTAGTTGGTTGTGATGTTGCTGTAGGACGCGAAGCCGCTGTGGGTTGGTTTGCTGGACTTGATCTCGATACCATAGGAACCGCCGTTTTCTTGAATGTAATACTCCAATTCAATGTGGTCGTCCTCCTGCACGAAAACGGACCCAAAGAAATGTCTCATAATACCCCTCCGTTATTTTGTTTTTTTCCGTGAAATTGTGTCACAAGAGCAATGATAATACTATTTGTTGAATATTTCAAGGCTATTTGACCAAAATGGGAAAATTAGACAAAAAATAATTTTAAATTTAAGGAATACTTTTTATTGTATTTTCATAAAAGACGACTACAATATGTAGTTTTTGACAGGAGTGTACTGCTTTGCCCAGATTTCTGCTGGATTCGACAAAGAGGGCTTCCCGGCGGGGACTGCTGGGAAAACTGGAAAATATCGCTGTATATCTGATTCTCTTTTTTCTGTGCTTTGCCGCCGTGATATTGGCCTTTCCGGCCAACGGACAGCTTCAGGGAAAAGAAATCCAGGTAATATCGGCTTTTTTAGCCGGAGGAGACATCGCCGTGCTGTGCGTCCTGTGGCGGCTGAAAAGGCTTGACCCCAAGACCCTGATGTTTTTGCTGTTTCTGCTGGGGGTTCTGATGAGGCTTTCCTATGCGGCGGCTTATCCGGCTGAGGATCGTCAGCATGACGTGTTCGACGCCGACGGCCATTTGCAGTACATCCTAAGGCTGGCTGACACCTGGCGGCTGCCGGATTCTAATAACTGGCAGTATAACCATCCGCCTCTGCACCACCTTTTGGCGGCGGTTTGGGTCAAGGTATTCCAATGGTTTGGCGTAACGGATCAGGCGCAGCTCGCAGAGACGCTCCAGTTTTTGACCTGCTTTTATTCCTGCGCCATGCTGGCGGTGGTTTACCGGATTTTTGACGAAAACCCCTTCGGCCGCCGGGCGGTCCCGCTGGCTTACGCCCTGGTCTGCCTCCATCCCACCTTTTATCTGCTGGCGGGTTCCCTGAATAACGACTGCCTGATGGTCCTGCTGTTTTTCACGGCGGTCTTATACACCTTGCGGTGGTACCGCGATCCCAGCCTGAAAAACAGCCTGACGCTGGCTGTGGCCATTGGCTGCTGCATGATGGCAAAGGTCAGCGGCGCGATGATCGCTCCGGTGACGGCAATGGTGTTTATGTGGAAGCTGGCCGTTCTGGGAAGGGAGCGGAAATGGAGGCTGCTGCGGGGAATCCTGGCCAAGCTGGCGGCCTTTGGAGCGGTCTGCATCCCTTTGGGGCTCTGGTACCCTGTGCGGAACCTGATCCTGTTCGGACAGCCCCTGGGCTATGTGGCTCCCATCGGGGAGGATGCGGCTATATACTGCGGCAACGAAGCCCTGGCGGACCGGTTTGTGCCTCTGCTTTCCCCGGATTGGACGAAAAGCCTTTACTGTGACCCCTTTGAGGATTATAATATTTTTGCGTATGCAACCAAATGCTCCGTGTTCGGCGAGACCGCTCTGTCCGGCAGCGGGGTGGCGGCTGCTGCTTTGCTGGTTTGCGCTTTTATCCTGATAACAGGAGCCCTGACCGCCATGGTTTATGTGCTGGCGCGGGGCAGAAGTGAAAGAACCACCCTGTTTTTCTGGGTCATGGCGGCGGTCATGGCGACGCAGGTTGGACTGTTCCTGTATTCCAATGTCAAATATCCTTACGGCTGCACCATGGATTTCCGGTATCTCGCGCCCGCGGTGCTGCCTGGGGCCGTATTTCTGGGCGCCGCGGGCCAGCGGCTTTGGCGTTCCAAAAGAGAGGTCCCTCAATATCTGGCGGTGGTGCTCTCCTGCGTCGTATTTCTGTTTTGTGTCAGCGGCGTCTTTTTATACCTTACGCTTTCTTAAACGGACGAGGAACGGTTCACGCTTTGTCCCGCGGCCGCAGTGCTGAAAGCGCCGGCACACCGTAAAAACCAGGAAGCACAGGCCGCGTGGGTTTCGTGAAAAACGGCGGCCTGCCAATGTCCCTTGATCGGTTGTTCCGTTTTGCGTGACCGGCGGCCAGGGGGGCAGAGATCTGCCTTCGGGGGGACTGCCCGCCTGTGTAGCCGAAGGCCTTTGCCGCCTGGCGCTTGTCCGTATGGGGATGGGTTCTGTATAAATTCCATGTGCGGCTAAGGGACAATAAAAGCCCTTTATTTTTGATCTGTCTTACCCGCGTTTTGATAACGCTTTCTAAAATTGAGGAGAAGGAAGGGAACCATCATGTCACAGTCTATCGTGATTATCGGCGCCGGGCCGGCGGGGCTTACCGCCGCCTATGAGCTGTTGAAAAAAGGACAGGTATCCGTCACCATTCTGGAGGCGACCGGAGAAATCGGCGGGATCTCCAGAACAAAAAACTACAAGGGGAACCGTATGGATATCGGCGGCCACCGCTTTTTTTCCAAATCCGACAAGGCTATGGATTTCTGGAAGGAGATTATGCCCTTGGAGGACAGGGAAAGGGGAATCAGCCCAGATCAGGCCGATCTGCTGTTTTTAATCCGCCATCGGCTTTCCCGGATTTTATTTCTCAGGAAATTTTTTGATTATCCTGTGACCCTGAACGGATCTACCATCAGGGGGCTTGGCTTTTCCCGGCTGATGAAAATCGGCGTCAGTTATCTGAAAATCTGCTTCAGGCCGGTAAAGGACATCGACTCCCTGGAAAAGTTTTTTATCAGCAGGTTCGGCGTGGAGCTGTATGAAACCTTCTTCAAGGATTACACGGAAAAGGTCTGGGGCGTGCCATGCTCTCAAATCAGCCCTGACTGGGGCGCCCAGCGGGTGAAGGGGCTGTCGGTTTCCAAGGCGCTGCTCCACAGCCTGAAAAAGCCCTTCCTGAAGAAGAGCACGGTTAACGGCAAAAAAGTGGAAACCAGCCTGATTGAAAGCTTTATGTACCCGAAATACGGCCCGGGGCAGCTTTGGGAGGAGGTCGCCCGCCGGGTAGTGGCTATGGGCGGAGAAATCCGGTTCGGCCAAAGGGTAGACCAGGTCAGCGTAGAAAACGGCCGGATCGTTTCGGTGGCCGCTGTGGATGAAAACGGCGTCCGAAGCGCTGTGGAGGGGGATTATTTCCTATCCACCATGCCGGTGAGGGACTTGATCGGCGCCATGGGCCCGGCGGCTCCGGAAAAGGTGAAGGAGGTTGCGGAAGGGCTGGTCTACCGGGATTTCATGACCGTGGGCCTGCTGCTGGACAGCCTGAAGCTGAAGGATCCCAAGGCGGAAAACGGCAGGGTCATGGATGACTGGATTTACGTTCAGGAGCGGGATGTGAAAATCGGACGGCTCCAGCTGTTCAACAATTGGAGCCCCTATATGGTGAAGGACCCGGACACGGTATTCATGGGACTGGAGTATTTCTGCGACGAGGGAGACGAAATGTGGAATACGCCCGACCAGGAATTTATTGATTTCGCCGTAGGAGAGCTGGAAAAACTGGGAATTGTGGAGCGCAGCCATGTCAAGGATGCGGTGCTGATCCGGGTGCCCAAGGCGTATCCCGCCTATTTCGGAACCTACGGGCAGTTCGGTGAAATCCGGAAATTTACCGATTCCCTTGAGAACCTGTTTTTGCTGGGCCGGAACGGCCAGCACCGCTATAACAACATGGATCACTCCATGCTGACGGCCATGGCCGCCGCGGAGGCGATCCTTTCCGGCAATGTCAGGGATAAGTCTCCGGTGTGGGAGATCAACACCGAGGAGGAATACCACGAGGAAAAGCAAGGCGCGTAGGGCTTTACAAGCTAGGAGCCCGTCAAAGGCCGGAGGGCCGGCTTGGTATCAGCCCTGAACAGGAAATCTTCCCCGTAAAGCGCGGCTCTGCTGTGTATATTGGATAGTTCCGGCTTCCGCGGCTCAGGGATCGTTTAACAGAAGAGCGCGGAAGGGAAGCTCCCGCTTAACAGCGGTCGCTGCGGCTATTGTTAAATTTGCTGTAATCGTCAGGCTTGATTTTAAGGCATGTTATTTTAGAAAGCGCCCTCCGCGATATCGCGGAGGGCGCGCTGTTTCATCTGGTTTTGCGGAAAGCAGTCACCGGCGCCGCGGGGCTTCCCTTGGAATACGCTTTGTCAGATTTTACGGGAGGGGAGCCTGGCATGAGCGTTCTTGAAAACGCTACATCACCAGAGTACCGTTGTCCGATTGGAGCAAAATCAAAATCTGCTCCTCCAGAGCGGTCTGGGCGTTAATATACACCAGCACCCGGTCTCCGTTTTCCGCCGAGCAGGTAAACTCATAGCACAGCGTTTCGGTTAGGCCGCTGGAAGGCACATAGCACAGGCTTTCTGCCTCGACGGTCAGGCGGGGGCTGACGGAGGCCCGGGCCTCCTCTGAGGAAATCGGGCTGTAATCTACGGAACGGGTATGGTGATTCATCAAATACCCGGTAGCGCTGAAGGACACGATTTCCCCGGAATCCAGCGCCACGCCTACCTTTACCAGGTCGCTGTAGCAGACGGCGCCGTCCTGCACATAGGCGTAGTTGATGGTGCAGATATTGTTATTGATGACGTAATAGCTTTCCTTCATGGACGGATAGCCGGCCTGCTCTAAAAAGCCGCGGGCTTTTTCGGCGGCCCCCTCAAAATCCAGCTTGGCGCTGCCGATCATCCGGGAATTCAGCATGGCGTTCACATAGCCGCCCTGCTTGGAAATAGTGATGGATTTATCCCCCGCCGTAAACCGGTAGCAGGGCAGATTTCCCTCGGTGCCGCTGCCTCTGGCCAGGCTTTGGGGCTTCTCGTTTAAGAACAAGGCCGCTGTGGTCAAAGCGGTTTCCTCGGAAACGGCTTGAGCCTCCTCTAGAAATACCGGCTTCTGCTGGGTAATGTGATCGGAAAACGGCCCGTCGTAGATCAGGGTCGGATAATCAGTAAACCCCTCGTTCATCTCCCGGAAGCCGCTGTTGATGGCGGGCACCGCCTGGTCCTGGGTCTCCCTGGACAGATTCTGATAGGCCTGCTGGGCTTCCCCGATGGGAATGTCACCCTCCATCAGGGTTGTTTCCAAATCTTTCAGGCTGCCGTTCAGCTCCTTGGCATATTCTCCCAGGGTAATAAAGCTGTCCATCTCCTGGTCGGTAATCTCCTGCCCTTTGCTGATCTTTCCGGAAAGGTATAGGGAAAAATCTCCCACCTGGGAAATGAACTTGTTGACGTTGGACAGCTCCTCATAAGACAGAGGCAGCTCCGCCAGGTAAATTTTCGCGTCGCTGCTTTCCTTCAGCAGCTTGGCGGCGATGCCTTGCTGCTGGGGCGCCGTGTTGGCGTAAACTCCCTTTTCCAGCGCCACCTCCAGATTGGACACGCTGTCGGATAAATCGCTTAAAGCCCGCTGGTAGCCGTATTCGCTGTTTTGACGGTACCGCTGGGCGGCCTGATAATTGATCAGCGCCCCCACGCCGAGAAAAACGCACAGGGCGGTAAAATAGCTGAGAATCCGGATGAATCCCCGCTTGGTCAAATTTGGATTCATAAATCACGCCTCCTGGACGAAAGTTAGTTATAGATTGCCAAAAATCCAGGGGAATTATGCGGGCAAATCCGGACTGCTTTGCTAAAAATAAAAATTTGGGTTGACAAAAATCCGCTTTCGGGTATATGATACTAGTAATTTCAATCATCCTGACAAATGCGTTGATAGGGAAGAGTAATTTGGTTCCCGCTTTCAGAGAGCCGCCGGGTGGTGCGAGGCGGCAGGGGAGAAAAATGAAAATCGCCCTTGAGCAGCACGCTGAACCTCGAAAGGGTAGTAAGCGGTGCCGGTTCCCTCCGTTACCGGGGCAGCATTCGGCATTCGGCCCGATGTGAACAGAGAGGCCCTGGACAGCAGGGCAATAAGAGTGGTACCGCGGGGGAGCAAGACCTTCGTCTCTTAAACGAAAGAGGCGGACGGTCTATTTTTTTATCCAAAAATAAAGGCTCGGAAAGGCTTGCGAAGCGGCTCGCCCGAAAAGCAGGCGGAAAACCTTTGGGCCTTCCTTGTTCCCGCACCCTCTGCTTCCCCGCGAATCCCAGCCGGTTTTTCACCCGGGAGAAAACAGCTTTCTTTTTTCTATAGCCGAGAAAGGCTGCGGGGGCTCTGTTTTTCAGAGAGCGGGGATAAGGGGATGATTGCGGGAAAACCATGGAGATATTTTAGAGAGGCAGTGAAGACGATGGAATTGACAGGAGCGCAGATCATAGCGGAATGCTTGCTGGAACAAAGGGTGGATACGGTGTTCGGGTATCCCGGCGGCGCCGTGCTGAATATTTACGACGCCTTGTATGAATACCGTGACAGGATCCGCCACGTGCTTACGGCTCACGAGCAAGGAGCCGCCCACGCCGCCGACGGCTACGCCCGTTCCACCGGAAAGGCGGGGGTGGTGATCGCCACCTCCGGCCCCGGCGCAACTAATCTGGTCACCGGAATCGCCACCGCCTATATGGACAGCATCCCCATGGTGGCCATTACCGGCAACGTTGCGGTGGAGCTGCTGGGGCGGGACAGCTTCCAGGAGGTGGATATCACCGGGATTACCATGCCGGTGACCAAGCATAATTTCGCGGTCAAACGGGTGGAGGATCTAGCGGACATCATCCGCAGGGCGTTCCAGATCGCCCAATCCGGCAGGCCGGGCCCGGTGCTCATCGACGTGCCCAAGGACATCACCGCCAGCCGGTGCCAATACGAGAGGCAATCCCCCCTGCCCCTGTCCCCCTCGCCCCGGCCGGAGGAAAGCCGGCTTGCCAAGGCTGCGGAAATGCTCCGGCAGTCCAAGCGCCCCTTTCTATATGCCGGCGGCGGGGTGATCGCCTCCGGCGCCGCCCCGGAGCTTCTCCGCTTCGCGGAGACCCTCCAGGCGCCGGTGTGCACCTCCCTGATGGGGCTGGGCGGCTTTCCCGAGGACCATCCCCTCTCTCTGGGCATGATCGGAATGCACGGCTCCTACGCCGCCGGCATGGCCCTGGACCACAGCGACCTGATCGTGGTGCTGGGCGCCAGGTTCTCCGACCGGGTGGCCGGGGATCGGGAAAAATTCGGAAAGCAGGCCAAAATCCTCCAGCTGGACGTGGATTTGGCCGAGGTGGATAAAAACGTACTGGTGGACCGGTACCTGATCGGGGATCTGAAGGAAACCTTAACAGCCCTCAACGGCCTTTTGGAGCCCCAGGACCATCGGGAATGGCTTGCCCGGATGGAAGCCTGGAAAACGGAAGCGCCCCGGAGAACGGCGGATCCCGGCGAGGCTCCGGACCACACCCACATTATCCGCTGTTTAAATTCTCTGATGGGGCCGGAGGATATCCTGGTCACCGACGTGGGCCAGCATCAGATGTGGGCGGCTCAGGATTACCGGTTTTTAAGGCCCCGGACCTTTCTCACCTCCGGCGGGCTGGGAACCATGGGCTACGGACTGGGAGCCAGCGTAGGCGCACAAAGCGCCCGCCCGGACCGCCGGGTGGTTCTGATCACCGGAGACGGCAGCTTTCATATGAATTTAAACGAGCTGGTGACCTTGGCTTCCTATGAGCTTCCGGTCATGGTGGTGGTCATGAACAATCAGGTGCTGGGTATGGTACGCCAGTGGCAGAAGCTGTTTTACGGCCGGCGGTTCTCCCAAACCGACCCCCGCCGAAAGACCGATTTCGCCGCCCTTGCGAAGGCCTTCGGTATCGAGGGGAGGACCATTGTGGAGGACGGCCAGGTGGAAAAAGCGCTGAAGGAGGCCTTTGATCTCAAAAAGCCGGTGGTGGTTGACTGCCGCATTTCTCCCGATGACAACGTACTGCCGATGATCCCGCCGGGAGGCACGGTGGATCAGATGATCACTCAAATGGATTGATCTGCAGGAGAGTCCCTGCGCCGAGCGCCGCGCGGCAGGATAAAAACGGCTGTCCGGGCGGCGGGTTCCGTGGAACTTCGGCCTGTAAAATTTGACATGCAAGGAGCGTTTTTGATGGAACAAAAGCAGACCATTACCCTGGTTGTGAAAAATCACCCCGGCGTCCTTTTGCGGATCACCGGGCTGTTTACCCGCCGGGGGTTCAATATCGACAGCCTGACGGCCTTTCCTGATGAAAAGAAAGAGTTTACCACCATGACCATCACCACCTACGGCGACGACGCCACCGCCAAGCAAATCATCCGCCAGGTCAATAAGGTCCAGGAGGTCGTAGCTTCGGACCTGAAGGCCGGGGAAGCCTGAGGAAAAACGGCCTCAGGCGGCTGGGGCGAAATTTGAAATCTTGACCGAAAATACGATCTGTAATATAATAGAAAGGAAAAGCATCATGGAACGATCTGTTGAAATTTTCGATTCTACCCTGAGAGACGGAGCCCAGGGAGAGGGAATTTCCTTTTCCGTGGAGGATAAGCTGGCTATCGTACAAAAGCTGGATGAGCTGGGGGTTACGTTTATCGAGGCGGGAAACCCGGGCTCGAACCCCAAGGACCTGGAGTTTTTCCGGCGGGTCAACGAAACCCAGCGGAAGCACGCCCAGCTTGTGGCCTTTGGCTCCACCCGCCGCAAGGGGATCAAGGCGGAGGATGACGGCAACATCAGGGCGCTGCTTGCCGCCGACACCCCGGTCGTGGCGGTGTTCGGCAAATGCTGGGACCTTCATGTGACTCAAATCCTGGGCACGACCCTGGCGGAAAACCTGAGCATGATCGAGGATACCTGCAGCTATCTGGCCGGCAGGGGCAAGCGGGTGTTTTTTGACGCCGAGCATTTCTTCGACGGCTACAAGGAAAATCCGGAATTTGCCATGGAAGCCCTGAGGGCGGCCCAAAAGGGCGGCGCCGCGTGCCTGGCTTTGTGCGACACCAACGGCGGATGCTTCCCCGATGAAATCGCGCGGATTACCAAGGCTGTGGCAGAGGCGTTTCCGGAGCTGACGGTGAGTATCCATACCCACAATGACGGCGGCATGGCGGTGGCCAACTCCATCATGGCTGTGGAGGCGGGCGCTTCCCAGGTGCAGGGCACCTTTTTAGGCTTTGGGGAACGGTGCGGCAACGCCAATTTGTCTACGGTCGTGGCCAATTTGCAGCTGAAAAGAGGCATCCGGTGTATCCCGGAGGAAAACCTGAAGCTGCTGACCGCGACGGCCCGGGCTATCGCGGAGATCTCCAATTTGATGCTGAACAAAACGGAACCCTACGTCGGCAGCAGCGCCTTTGCTCACAAGGCGGGAATGCACGCTGACGGCGTGATGAAGCTGCCCCGGTCCTTCGAGCATATTCCGCCGGAGACCGTGGGAAACGAGCGCAGGTTCCTAATGTCGGAAATTTCCGGCAAGGCCGCGGTTTTCAGTAAAATCCAGAAGGTCTGTCCCAGGCTTACTAAGGATTCCCCGGAAACCGGCAGAATTGTGAAAAAGCTGAAGGATTTGGAAAATGAAGGCTACCAGTTTGACGGCGCCGATTCCAGCTTTGAGCTGCTGATCCGGAAAAATACGGGCGCTTACCGCCCCTTTTTCGAATTAATTCATTATCAGATTATATCCAGCCGGCCCACAGACCCCTCCGCCAGCGCCAGCGCGGTGGTAAAGGTTCGGGTGGGGGAAAAGCTCCAGCTGATGGCGGCGGAGGGCAACGGCCCGGTCAACGCTTTGGATCAGGCCCTGCGGGCCGCCCTGGAGGTGTTTTATCCCGCCTTGTCAAAGGTGCGGCTGATCGACTATAAGGTTCGTGTGATGGATGGCAAAAACGCCACCGGCGCCAAGGTGCGGGTTCTCATCTCATCCACCGACGGCAGGCGGGTGTGGACTACTGTGGGGGCCTCAAGCGACGTGGTGGAGGCCAGCTGGATCGCCTTGGTCGATTCCATCGAATATAAGCTGATCAAGGACGCGGAGGATATTCTTCTGGGGAACTGAGCCAGAGCTCAGGAAGGGAAACGGCAAACGGCGGCTGAATGGGAAAATGAAGAATGGAGAGACCGGGCTTTGCGCTTTTCCGCGGAGAACGGGGGCCGGCCGAAGGCTTTTTCGCGGCTTGGACTGTGCTTGCCGGCCCGGGATTTTCCATAGCCTTCTTTTACAGGATTTATTTTATAAAAGAAATAAAGTGAACGCAAGAGGACTATTCCGGCGCTTGGCCGGAAGCGTACGCGGGAACCACCCGCCGAAAGGAGAATGTAAATGCCGTTTCAAAGATTTTCAGAGATTACCCCAGAGATTTTGCAGCTGTCGGAGCGCTGCCTGAAAAACGGAAAGATCGACCCGGGCCTTTACGCCAAATACGATGTGAAAAGAGGGCTTCGGGATTTAAACGGAAAGGGAGTTTTAGCCGGCCTGACGGAAATCGCCAATGTGCAGGCCTACGACATGGTAGACGGAGAATCTGTGCCTTGTGAGGGAAAGCTGTTCTACCGGGGCTTTAATATCGCGGACCTGGTCAAGGGCTTTTTGAAGGATAAGCGGTTCGGCTTTGAGGAAGCCACGTATTTATTGCTGTTCGGCGAGCTGCCCGACGAGCGGGAGCTGAAGGATTTTCAGGCGCTGCTGGCCAATTACCGCACCTTGCCCACCGCGTTTGTCAGGGATATCATTATGAAGGCGCCGAGCCCGGACATGATGAATACCCTGGCCCGCAGTGTGCTGACCCTGTATTCCTACGATGAAAACGCCAATGATATCAGTATTCCCAATGTACTGCGCCAGTGTTTGCAGCTGATCGCCCTGTTCCCGCTGATCTCGGTCTACGGCTACCAGGCCTACCGCCATTACCACGACGGACAGAGCCTGTTTATCCATATGCCCCAGCCTGACCTTTCCACCGCGGAAAATATCCTGTACTGCCTGCGGGCGGACAGCAAATATACCGAGCTGGAGGCTAAGATCTTAGACCTTGCCCTGGTGCTCCACGCGGAGCACGGCGGCGGAAACAACTCTACCTTTACCACCCACGTGGTCACCTCCTCCGGCACCGATACTTATTCCGCCATCGCGGCGGCCCTGGGATCTCTGAAGGGACCCAAGCACGGCGGCGCCAACATTAAGGTCGTCAAAATGTTCGACGATATGAAGGAACATATCTCCGATTACGGCGACGAGGACGCGGTGAAGGATTACCTGAAAAGGCTGCTGCATAAGGAGGCCTTTGACAACGCCGGCCTGATCTACGGCATGGGCCACGCGGTGTACTCCTTGAGCGACCCGAGAGCCAATATCTTCAAGGCCTTCGTGGAAAGCCTCTCCAAGGAAAAGGGCCGGGAGGATGAATTCCGGCTTTACTCGATGGTGGAGCGCCTGGCGCCCCAGGTAATCGCCGAGGAAAGAAAAATCTACAAGGGCGTTTCCGCCAATGTAGACTTCTACTCCGGCTTTGTTTACAGTATGCTGGATCTTCCCACCGAGCTGTTTACCCCCATTTTCGCCATCGCCAGGATTTCCGGCTGGAGCGCCCACCGGATCGAGGAGCTGGCCAATGCCGGAAAGATCATCCGTCCCGCTTATAAATGTATTCAAGAGGTGCGGGAATACACCCCCTTGTCTGAACGGTAAAAACAGCTGTTCTTACCAGCCTGTACTTTATCCGAGGGGGCCCGCTTGACCCGGACGCCGTCTTTTCCCGTCTGGGCTTCATTGCTTGGAAAAGCCCCGGTGAAACCGGGGCTTTTCTTCTCGAATCCATCCGGACCCGCAGGCGTCACTCTTTGGAAAAGCTTCTTAAAGCGGCTGGATTTTTGAGGGCGACTGCCCGGTACCGAGTGCCGATCCAGCCATTCTTCGCGAACCGTGTCAGCAGCTTGCTCACCGTCACCCGGGTGGTGCCGGCTAAATTGGCGATTTCTTCGTGGGTCAGGTTCACCTGGAGAATCCCGTCTTCCCCGGGGACGGCGTGGCGCAGCAGGGCCTGGGCTACCCGCTGGTCCGCCTGCAGGAAGGTCATGTTGTCCACCTGCTCGGAAAGCAGCCGCACCCGGTGGGCCATCAGCTCCAGCAGATGAACTGCCAGATCCGGGTCCTGGCTGAAGCTTTTGATCAGGCCGTTCCGGTTGATGGCGATCAGCTCGGTTTTTACCAGGGCTTTGGCCGAGGATACCCTGGGCATGTGGTCGAAAAAGGCGGCTTCCCCCAAAATGCCCTGCTCTACAATGGTGATGGTTTTTTCCATACCGTTTTCCGAGCTTAAAAAGACCTTTACCCGCCCTTTTTTGATGCAGTAAAAGCAGTCTGCCTGTTCTTCCTGCCAGTAAATCATCTGATCCTTTTCATAGGTCCGGGTGGGAAGATTTTTGGCAAACAGCCGCCAAAGATCCGTTTCCGGCCCGAGGGGATAAGCGTCTCCGTACATCTGCGCCGCCTCCTTGATCGAATCGTTTTGATTTTGTCCCATTTCAGCGGGAATATCCTATGCCCGCCGGACGCGGCCTGAGGCTTCTGCGGACAGCTTGAAAAAGACTGATAAATATGCCCGCTTGCGGACGGTATCCCGAAGCTTTGGGAACAATTTGTTTTAATTGTATCATATAATACATTTTTGCCGCAAGACCTGTGGCATAATAAGGGCAGAAAAAGAATTTTGAAGATGAAGGAGAGATTCCGCCATGGGTATGACAATGTCCCAAAAAATCTTGGCGGCCCACGCGGGCTTAGATCATGTGGAAGCCGGCCAGCTAATCGAGGCCAGCCTGGATCTGGTGCTGGGCAACGACGTGACCGCTCCGGTAGCCATCAATGAATTTGAAAAATGCGGCGCCAAGGGAGTGTTCAGCCAAGATAAAATCGCCCTGGTGATGGACCATTTTACCCCCAATAAGGACATCAAGGCGGCGGAGCAGACCTTGAAGGTCCGCAGGTTCGCCAATCAGTACGATATTTTAAACTATTTCGATGTGGGGCGCATGGGCATCGAGCATGCCCTTCTGCCGGAGCAGGGCCTGGTGGGCCCCGGCAGCCTGGTGATCGGCGCGGATTCCCATACCTGCACCTACGGCGCGCTGGGGGCCTTCTCTACCGGCGTAGGGTCTACCGACATGTGCGCGGGCATGATGACCGGCAAGGCCTGGTTTAAGGTGCCCGGCGCCCTGAAATTCACTCTTACCGGCAAGCCCGCCCAGTGGGTCAGCGGCAAGGACGTGATCCTGCATATCATCGGGATGATCGGCGTGGATGGCGCCCTGTATCAGTCCATGGAGTTCGCCGGCGACGGGTTGCAGTATCTTTCCATCGACGACCGGCTCTGCATCGCCAACATGGCCATTGAGGCCGGAGCGAAAAACGGCATTTTCCCAGTGGACGACGTGACCCGGGCCTACTGTAACGGCCGGTTCCAGGGTACGCCGGTGGAATACGCCGCCGACGAGGATGCGGTATATGAAAAGGAATATGTGATCGACCTGTCCGCTCTGCGTCCCACCGTGGCATTTCCCCATCTGCCGGAGAACACCCGTACCATCGACAACGTGGGGCAGGTGAAGATCGACCAGGTGGTCATCGGCTCCTGCACCAACGGCCGTCTCAGCGACCTGCGGATCGCCGCGAATCTGCTGAAGGGAAAAAAGGTAGCGAAAAATGTGCGCTGCATCGTGTTCCCCGGCACCCAGACGATTTATCTGGACGCTATGAGGGAGGGCCTGGTTGAGGCCTTTATCCAGGCGGGCGCCGTGGTGTCCACACCTACCTGCGGTCCGTGCCTGGGCGGGCACATGGGAATCCTGGCCGCCGGGGAGCGGGCGGTTTCCACGACCAACCGGAACTTTGTCGGCCGCATGGGACACGTGGACAGCGAGGTATACCTGGCCAGCCCGGCGGTAGCCGCGGCCAGCGCGGTGACCGGCTACATCACAGACCCGGCTGAGGTTTCAGGCATAGGAAGGAGAGAGCACCAATGAACGCACATGGCTTTGTACATAAATACGGCGACAATGTGGATACGGATGTCATCATTCCCGCCCGGTACCTGACCACGTCGGTGCCGTCGGAGCTGGCGGCGCACTGCATGGAGGATATAGACAGGGAGTTCATCCATAAGGTAAAGCCCGGCGATATTATGGTGGCGGATAAAAACTTCGGCTGCGGCTCATCCCGGGAGCACGCCCCTATCGCCATCAAGGCGGCGGGAATCTCCGTGGTCATCGCCTCCACTTTTGCCCGGATTTTTTACCGAAACGCTATCAATATCGGCCTGCCGATTATGGAATGTGGAGAAGCCGCCAGGGATATCAAGGCCGGCGACGAGGTAAATGTGGATTTTGATACCGGCGTCATCACCAATGTGACCACCGGAAAAACCTATCAGGCCCAGCCGTTCCCGCCCTTTATCCAGAACATCATAGAAAAAGGCGGCCTGCTGAACAGCATCCAGTCGGAATAGGAGAAAATCAACATAGATCCGCTTTGGATTCTCATAAAAAAGGCGCCCGGAACAATTTGTTCCGGGCGCCTTTTCTGTTAAGCAGGGAAACGCCGTGGGGCGGATGATAGGGCGGGCGCCGTTTGCGTATGGCCATCGATAACGCCATCCCCCTTTTTGGGGGCATGGGAGGGGCTGACCAGTGTGCGTCCGGCGGGAAAAGCCGCAGAATGGGACGGACCGCGGACGCTTTCCGGATCCCTCTCAGCCGATCCCGGCCTTTTGCAGGTTTTGCTGGTGCTCCTCGTAGGTAGAGGCGTAATAATAGTTACCGCTGGCGTCGTGGCAGAAGTAAAGATAAGGCACATCCGACGGATATAAGGCGGCCTCAATGGTGGAAAGCCCCGGATTGCAGATAGGGCCGGCGGGCAAGGCCGGACACTTATAGGTGTTATATAAGGCCCGGAAGGGGTCAATGTCGCCGGAAAAGTAGGGGATTACATCGGATTCAATGTAGGTGATGGTGGCGTCCATCTCCAGCTGCATGCCGGCGTTCAGCCGGTTGTAGATCACCGCGGCGATGTTAGCTACCTCGTCAGGATTAGAGCCCTCCCGCTGGATCAGGGAAGCGATGGTGAGAATCTGATCCATGGAATAGCCCATTTCCGCCGCGCGCTGCCGGTAGCTGTCGGTGATCCTGGCCTCAGAATTCCGGAGAAAACGGCCGATAGCGTCCTGAGGCTTTTCCCCGACATAAAAGTCATAGGTGTCTGGGAACAGATATCCCTCAAGACGGAAGCAGCGTCCGCTGGATGGGGCGGCCGCGACCAGGGGATAATAGCTGTAATCGTAATTCTCAGCCATAGACATCAGCTCGTCAAAGGTGCTGACGCCGTTTTCCTCCAGCGCGGCAAAAATCTCCGTCAGGGATTCCCCCTCCGGAAAGGTGATGGTCACCACCTGGCCTTGCTCCGCCTGGCCGGAGGACTCAGAAGAACCGCCGGACTCTGCGGAATCTGAGGATTCCTCCTGGCTGGAGGGCGGGAGCTTCTGAGAAATATTGGATTCCGGTGACGATACCGCCGAAGGCGCGGCGGGGAGGAGCGACTCCTTCAGGGATTTAGACGAGGCGGCGGATTCCGCCGGGGACTCCGTCTGGGAACAGGAGGCCGCCCCGATCAGCAGCAGAACGGCCAGAACCGTGCACACAAGTCGTTTTACCATAGTAAAAACCTCCTAACAAAAGAAAGGCTAAGAGAAAAAAGAGGAAAAATGTCGAAATGACAAATAAAAAAATAATTCAAAGAAAGACCCATGTTTTGCCGGTCGCTTAGCGGAACAGCAGAGGAGGAAACGAAAATTCCCGGCGCCGCCGGCAGCTGCAAGCCAAAGTCCGACCGTTCGGCGCGCCGCCGGCCGATGAAAATGCCGGCGTTTTGGCGAAAAGGCCGCGGAACGAAAAAGCAAACCCTGGCGGATCAGCCGGAAAGGGAGAGGCTAACCGTTTTCCCGCCAGTTTTTGCACACATCCACCCATCCGGAAAAGCTGGAAGCGTATTGCTCCAGCTCCTGAGGCGTCAGCTCGATTGCGCTGTTGGAGCTGCCGCAGGCCGGGAATACCGTGCCGAACCGCTTTAGGGACTGATCTAGATAAACCTTGACCCCGCCGTTTACGGCAAAGGGACAGACGCCTCCTACCGCGTGGCCGATACAAGCCTCCGCCTCATCGGCGGAAAGCATTTTCGCTTTCGCGCCAAAGGCCGCCTTATATTTGGCGTTATCGATTTTTGCGTCACCGGCGGCGACAATCAAAATACACTGCTCCCCTAACCGAAAAGAAAGGGTTTTGGCGATCCGCTCAGGCCGGCAGCTTAAGGCCTGGGCCGCCAGCTCCACGGTGGCGCTGGAAACGTCAAATTCCATGATCCGGTTTTCCAGGCCCCACTGCTTAAAATATTCCCGTACCCGCTCAATTGCCATTTGCGATCTCAGTCTCCTTTGCGATAGTGTTTGGCTCAAATTTAGATTCTTATAGAGAAAGGCAGGAAATCATTCCTACCTTTCGTGTCAACCGCTCTCTGGTTGTTACATTTTCGGGCTTTTCCATCCGTATCGAAGTCCCATTTGGAAAAGCCTGGCCGCTGCCGCGTTTATTTTTGGCCGTAATAAGCGTTGGCGCCATGCTTGCGGAGAAAGTGCTTATCAAGCAGCTCCTGCTGCATAGAGGGAGCCTGCTCCTTTGCCAGGTTCTCCGTGTGCCAGGCCATCATGGCGAGCTCCTCCAGCACCACGCTGTTGTGAACCGCTTCCATGCAGTCCTTGCCCCAGGTGAAGGGGCCGTGGGATTTTACCAGCACAGCGGGGATGTGGTCGGGATCCTTGCCCTGGAAGGTTTCCACAATGACCCTTCCGGTTTCCTTTTCATATTCGCCGCCGATCTCCTCCGGAGTCATAGCCCGGGTACAGGGGATGGAGCCGTAAAAATAATCGCCGTGAGTGGTGCCGTAGGCGGGAATCGCCCGGCCGCCCTGGGCCCAAATGGTCGCCCAGCGGGAATGGGTATGCACTACGCCGCCGATATTAGGAAACGCGTTGTAAAGCTCCACATGAGTGGCGGTGTCGGACGACGGGTTCAGATCACCCTCGACCTTTTCTCCCTTCAGGTTCACAACTACCATGTGCTCCGGCTTCAGCTTATCGTAATCCACGCCGGAGGGCTTAATGACAAATAATCCCTTTTCCCGGTCAATCCCTGAGACGTTGCCCCAGGTAAACACCACTAGATTATGCTTCGGCAAAAGTAAATTGGCTTCCCATACCTGTTGTTTTAGTGCTTCTAACATAGATCAGAAACCTCCTAGCTTGATAAATAACTTCTTGATTTGGGCGCCGCCTGCTTCGGACCGGCGCCGGGACCTGCCCGTGCGAAAGGCCGCGCGGCCTTCTGAAAACTTCTCTTTTTGGACAACCTGGGATATAAGGTAAAAACGTTTTTTGAGCTGCGGCCAATACCCTTTTCCCATAAAGAACCAACCGCTCCTATTGTATGCGCATTTATCTTTTTGTAATTTCTTTTAAAGAATTAAAAACAACTTTTGTCCAATGCAGGCGAGCCGATTTGGCCTGAGCCTTAGTCATAACCCGGCGGAGAAGAAGCCGCCGCAGGCGGAATAACGGCCCTGCGCCGCCGGGAAAGGCGGGCCGGGAGCCGGCGGTATACAAAGTCTGTATTCGGGAAGCCTCGGCGGGATGCGCCAGGCCCGGAAGGTTTGCCGGCGAAACGGAAAGGAATAGGAAAAGCGGCGCAGCCGAACCGGCTTTGCCGCTTGAAAAGGGAGGCGCCGTTGCGGCGCCTCCTGAAAGGAGCTGCGGTATCATTCGTCTCTGCCGCAGCATTTTTTGTATTTTTTACCGCTGCCGCAGGGACAAGGATCGTTCCGCCCTACCTTTTTGCCCTTGCGTACGGTTTTGCCGGCAGAATCAGAGCCGTCGGAGCCGCCGCTGGTGGAGGTGGGCTTGGCTACCTGCTCCCGCTTGGGGGCGATATACCGGGCCGGCGCCGGAGGAGGCACAGGCGTCTGAGGCTGACTGTCCTGACCGCCGGTCCCGGCCGCGTCCTGAGGCTGCGCGGCGGCCGCGCCGGCACCGGGCGCGCCGGAATTGGCAGCGGCGGCAGGCTCCCTGGCGGGAGCTCTCTGAACCTGCAGCCGGAGGGTCAGCATCATTCTGGCGGTATCCTCACGGATGGCGGCGATCATCTCGTCGAACATATCGAAGCCCTCCAGGCGGTATTCCACTACCGGGTCATGCTGGGCGTAGGCTCTCAGCCGGATGCCCCGCTTCAGCTCCTCCATGGCGTCGATGTGGTCCATCCACTTGGTATCCACGTTTTTCAGCAGAACCACCCGCTCCAGCTCTCTCATCAGGGGAGAGCCGAAAACCTTCTCCCGGTTCTCATAAATAGCTTCCGCTTTCTTATAAATCTCGTCGATAACGTAATCGGCTTCCAGATTTTCCACCTCGGAGGGAGTAAACTGGAGCTCATCCGGCCCCAGCAGCCATCCGCGGTAGTAGTCCCTCAGGCCCTCCAGATTCCAATCCTCCTTGGGCGTTTCCGCGGGCAGATAGGTTTTCACCCGGCTCTCCACCGCCTGGCGCAGCATTTTGAGAATCTGCTCCTTCAGATCCTTGCCGTCCAGCACCTCATTGCGCTGGGCGTAAATGATCTCGCGCTGGCGGTTCATCACGTCGTCGTACTGGAGCACGTTTTTCCGGATGCCGAAGTTTCGGCTTTCCACCTTGCGCTGGGCGCTTTCGATGGAGTTGGAAAGCACCTTATTTTCGATGGGGACGTTTTCCTCCACATTGAGCCGGTCCATAATGGCCTTCATCCGGTCGCCGCCGAACAGGCGCATCAGGTCGTCCTCCACGGACAGGTAGAACCGGGAGGTGCCCGGGTCTCCCTGACGGCCGGAACGGCCTCTCAGCTGGTTGTCGATCCGGCGGGACTCGTGGCGCTCGGTGCCCATGATGAACAGGCCGCCCGCCTCCCGGACCTCCTCCGCCTCGGACTTGATAGCGTCCTTATATTTCTTGTTCAGCTCCTGGAAGGTCCGTCTGGCGTTTAAAATATCCTCGTTGTCCGTCTCGGCGAAGCCGGTGGCTTCCACAATCAGCTCCTCGGGAACCTGCATCCGCCGCATTTCCGCCTTGGCCATGTATTCGGCGTTGCCGCCCAGCATAATATCCGTACCGCGGCCCGCCATGTTGGTGGCGATGGTGACCGCGCCTTTTTTACCGGCCTGGGCTACGATTTCCGCTTCCTTGTCGTGGTATTTGGCGTTCAGCACCTCGTGCTTGATGCCCCGGCGCTTCAGCATTTTGCTCAGCAGCTCAGATTTTTCAATGGAAATGGTGCCCACCAGCACGGGCTGGCCCTTTTCGTGGCACTGGATAATATCCTCGATCACCGCCTCGAACTTTCCCTTTTCCGTGCGGAAAATGCTGTCCGGCAGGTCCTTGCGGATCATGGGCCGGTTGGTGGGAATCTCCACCACGTCCAGCTTGTAGATCTCCCGGAACTCCTCCTCCTCGGTCATGGCGGTACCGGTCATGCCGGAAAGCCTCTTGTAGAGGCGGAAGTAATTCTGGAAGGTGATGGTGGCCAGGGTTTTGGACTCCCGGGCTACGGTGACGCCCTCCTTGGCCTCGATTGCCTGGTGCAGGCCCTCGTTGTACCGGCGGCCGTACATCAGGCGGCCGGTGAACTCGTCCACGATGATGACCTCGCCGTCCTTCACCACGTACTCGATATCCCGCTTCATCACGCCGTGGGCCTTGATGGCCTGGTTGATGTGGTGCTGGATGGTGATGTTGTCCGCGTCGGTCAGGTTGTCGATATTAAAGTAGGCCTCCGCCTTCTTGACGCCCGAGGGAGTCAGGGTGGCGGTTTTCGCCTTTTCGTCCACGATATAGTCCGCGTCCTTGTAAAGCTCGTCGTTGTCCTCTTTTTCGTTCAGCTCCGCCACCCGGGTTTCCTTTAGGGTGCGGGCGAACCGGTCGGCGAGGGTGTAAAGCTCGGTGGATTTGTCCCCCTGGCCGGAAATGATCAAAGGCGTCCTAGCCTCGTCGATGAGAATGGAGTCCACCTCGTCCACGATGGCGAACACGTGCTCCCGCTGAACCTTGTTTTCCTTATAGGTGACCATATTGTCCCGCAGGTAGTCGAAGCCCAGCTCGTTGTTGGTGCCGTAGGTGATGTCGGCGTCATAGGCTTTTTTCCGTTCCTTATTGTCCAGATCGTGGACGATCAGGCCTACGGACAGCCCCAGAAAACGGTACAGCTTGCCCATCCACTCCGAGTCGCGCCGGGCCAGATAATCGTTCACCGTGACGATGTGAACGCCCTCCCCGGTCAGGCCGTGGAGGTACGCCGGCAGGGTGGCCACCAGGGTTTTGCCTTCACCGGTTTTCATTTCGGCGATCCGGCCCTGGTGGAGCACGATGCCGCCGATGATCTGCACCGGGAAGTGACGCATCCCCAGCACACGGGCCGAGGCCTCGCGGCATACGGCGAACGCGTCGGGCAGGATATCATCCAGGGTCTCGCCGTCCGCCAGCCGGTCCTTCAGCACGCCGGTCTGAGCGGTAAGCTCTTCGTCGGTCATATCCTTATAGGTGTCTTCCTTCATCAGCACCCGGTCGCAGATCGGCTGGATCCGCTTTAATTCCCGTTTGCTGTAATTCCCAAACAGGGAGGCTAATACGTTCATGAAAAAACCGCCATTCTCCGCATGGATAAAGTTGAATTTTTAAAAATCCGGCGCCTTCATGCGGCAAGGGCCGGGATGAATGATCAAAAACAGCCGCAATGCATATAAGCTTTACTATTATAGCATATATTTGTAAAGAAATAAATCATATTTTTCGGAAAAACCTCACGGAAAATAAGAAAAATTTCAGGGAAGCGGCTAGGCGTTCTTCCACTGCATGTTAGACGGGAACAGAGAAAGCAGGGAGAAGGGACGCCCCAGGCCGGAGAAAAGAGGCGGCGCGCCGGGCGCGCGGCTGGAATAGAGGAAGCGGTGCGCCGGCCCGGCCGCGGATAGAAAAAGAGCACAGGGCCGGGGGAAGAGAATATAAAACCGGCGCCCATAGCCGGAAGCGGGCATTAAACAGAGGTTATTAAAATATATTTTTAAAATGTGGTTTTAATTTTAGTGAAAAAAGAAAATAAAATTAAAAATATTTTTTCTTATATATTGACTTTTAAGTCAAAAATGCTATTATGTAAGCAAATACTTATTAAAAATAAGTTTAAAAAAGTAAAAATCATTGTGCCAAAAGGAGTGCTTTACTATGAGAGGAAATGTTCCTGCCACCATGAAGGCGCTGGTAGCCTACAGCGCCGCCGATTACCGCTTTGAGCAAGCCTTCCCGGTGCCGGAGTGCGGACCGGACGACATCATTATCAAAACCGAGGGCTGCGGCATCTGCGCCGGCGACCTAAAATGCCAGCACGGCGCCGCCATGTTCTGGGGAGACGAGAGCCAGCCCAGCTGGGTAGAGCCGCCTTTTGTTCCCGGCCATGAGTTTTTAGGCAGAATCGCCGGCCTGGGCGACAACGTGAAGGGCTATGAGCTGGGCGAACGGATCACTGTGGACCAGATCGCTCCCTGCGGCGAGTGCAGATTCTGCAGCGACGGACGGTACTGGATGTGCCAGCCCCATAAAATGTACGGCTTTTTCAAGGATTTCTGCGGCGGCATGGCGGAATATGTAAGGATCCAGACCAAGCACGCCAAAATCCACCGGGTTCCGGATGCCATGGCGCTCACCGACGCGCTGCTCATTGAGCCCTACGGCTGCTCCAAGCACTGCGTGGACCGGGCTCAAATCGGCAGCGAGGACGTGGTGGTGATTTCGGGCGCGGGCACCCTGGGCCTGGGAATGATTACCTATGCGAGAATGCGAAATCCGAAGACCCTGGTCGTTCTGGATATGATGGATGAGCGCCTGCAGAAGGCCAAGGATTTCGGGGCGGACCTGGTGTGGAACCCAGGCAGGGAAAACGTGGTGGAAAAGATCATGGAGCTCACCGGCGGCTACGGCTGCGATATTTATATTGAGGCCACGGGCCATCCGTCCTCTGTCACCCAGGGGATGCAGATGATCCGGAAGCTGGGCCGCTTTGTGGAGTTTTCGGTGTTCGCCCAGGCCACCACGCTGGATTGGTCCATCATCGGCGACCGCAAGGAGCTGGATGTGCTCGGCGCCCATTTAAGCCCTTACTGCTTCCCCTTTGTTATCGAGAACATCGCCAACGGCAACCTGAAAACCGAAGGGGTTGTCAGCCGTCTGTTCTCTCTGGAGGATTGGCAGGAGGCGTTTGAGTACGCCGCCGGAAAGCACGGCGATTTTAAAGTGGCCTTCCAGTTTTAAAAGAACATAGCGGAAATGGAAACGGCCCAAGGAACCTGGTTCTTGGGCCGTTTTTAAAAAGACGCCCCCGGCGCTGCCGGGCGCTGTAACAATCGTTTGCTTTATCATTGATCCTGATTTTCATGCTTTGCGTAAACGCGGCGGAAATTTATTTTTGAGCGCCGTGGCTTGCGGTAAGCTTTCGGGAACTGGTTGGGCTCTATCAAAGCAGGCTTCCTGCAAGGAAGCCGCGGATCTGCGGGAAAGGAGAATGGATATGAATTATTATGTAGGCCTTGACAACGGCGGCACCACAACGAAGGCCGCCATTTTCGACGCGAAGGGAAAGGAGATCGCCACCGCCAGCACCGCCACGAAGATGCTGGTGCCCCAGCCTGGCTTTACGGAGCGGGATATGGAGGAAATGTGGGAGGCAAACTGCCTGGTGATCAGGGAGGCCCTGAAGAAATCCGGCGCGGCGCCGGCGGATATCCGGTGTGTGGCGGTGTGTGGCCATGGCAAGGGGCTGTACCTTTGGGGAAAGGATGGCAGGCCCGCCTATCACGGCATTATATCCACCGACAACCGGGCCTGGAGGTATATGGAGGCCTGGCGGAAGGACGGTACGGAGGAAAAGGCGTTTCAGCTTTCCTGCCAGCACGTGCTGGCCAGCCAGCCGGTGGCGCTGCTCGCCTGGATGCGGGATCACAGTCCTGAGGTTTTGGAAAATACCCAGTGGATTTTTGAATGTAAGGATTACGTCCGGTTCCGCTTGACCGGCGAGCCGAGGGCGGAGCTGACGGATTACTCCGGGGCGAACCTGGTGAACCTGCACACGGCCCAGTATGACCCAGCGCTTTTAGCGCTGTTCGGCCTTTCCGACTGCATGGAAAAGCTGCCGCCCCTGTGCGGCGCGGCGGAGATCTGCGGCGAGATCACCCCGGAGGCCGCGGAAAAAACCGGTCTGCTGGCCGGAACCAAGGTGGCGGGCGGCGCGTTTGATATCGACGCCTGCGCCCTGGCGGTAGACGTGGTGGACGAGGAAAATATCTGCATGATCGCGGGCACCTGGAGCATCAACGAGTATATCCGTCCCAGGCCGGTGGTGGACGGCAAGGTAATGATGAATTCCTTTTTCTGCCTGCCCGGATACTATCTGATTGAAGAATGCAGTCCCACCAGCGCCGGCAATAACGAGTGGTTTGTCCAGAATCTTCTGCCGGAGTTGAAGGCGGAGCTGAAGAAAACAGGAGGGAATATCTATCAGCAGATGGACCGGTGGACGGATTCCATTCCGGTACAGGAGCAGTGCCCGATTTTCTTTCCCTTCCTGATGGCCAGCAACGTACATCCCAACGCGATGGGCTCCTTTGTGGGTATGAGCAACTTCCATACCCGGGCCCACCTGGCCCGGAGCGTATATGAGGGCATCGCTTTTTCCCATCGGTACCACCTGGAAAAGCTTCTGGCCACCCGTGACCAGGCGCCCCGTGGGATTCGTCTGGCGGGCGGCGTAGCCCGATCCCAGGTGTGGACCCAAATGTTCGCCGACGTAATGAAGCTTCCGGTAGAGGTGGTTCAGGTGAACGAAACCGGGGCGCTGGGATGCGCTGTCATCGGCGCTGCGGCCTCCGGGGAATACGCTTCTCTGGCGGATGCCGCCGCCCATATGTGCCGGATCTCCCAGCCTATTATGCCGGACCAGATCCGAAGCAGGCTGTATGACGAAAAATATGAGCTTTACCTGCAGGCGATCCAGGCGCTGGACCCCCTGTGGGACCGCCTTCAGGAATACCGGGACCGCCATCCCCAGGGCTGATCCCCGCCGGTCAAATGGTGCGGATAAATTCGTCGATAAAGGGCAGGGCCGCTCCCGCCGCGATGGGCTCCACTTTGTATTGACAGCAGGCGAGGTAATCGGCGCTGTCGGAAAAGGAGTTCCGATCCCTGGCAAGGCTGCGCAGCTGGCCCATGAATTCCTCCAGATAAACGCCTACGCTGCCGCCCAGAATCACAGGGCAGTCCAGCAGCATATTGATGTTGTTCACCGCCATGGAAAGGATATTCAAATATTCATCCCAAGCGCTCTTTTTCACAGGATCCCCGCCCCGCAGGGAGCGGAAGAATAAATCCAGATCCCCTTCGGCAAGCTCCGAGAGCACAGCGGAAGAGCAGTAAGGCTCTAAACAGCCCGACCTGCCGCAGTAGCAGGCTTTGCCAAAGGGGATCATCGTCATATGGCCGATCTCGCCGGCCCGGGTGTTCTCGCCCAGCTCCACCTGATGGTTCCGGATCATGGCCCCGCCTACATGCTGGCTCAGCAGAATGTAAAAGGCGTCGGTCAGGTCCGAACGGTTCCACAGCTCCGCGAAGCCCGCGGCCTTGGCGTCGTTGAAGAACACGCAGGGAAAAGGAATGTATTTGGAGAACTCCCGGCAGGTGGCTCCCTCAAAGCCTAGGATTTTTCCGTAAAATACCCGCTCACGATCCTTTGTGATCAGTCCCGGCACCCCCATGCCTACGCCGAGGATCCTTTGATGATCCGCGTTTACAGAGTCGATCAGCTCCAATACGGCAAGGCCGATCTGACGGTAATAATCGTCGGATTGAGAGAACGGGAAGCGCTGCCTTTTGCTGCAGATCACGCTGCCCAAAAGATCTACCAGAACGGCGGTATAATAGTCCTGGTTGATGTCCAGGCCCACCGCGAGGCGGGCGTCCTTTACTATGGAAAAGGCCCGGGCCCGGCGCCCTCCGGTGCTGTCGGCGGCGCCGGCATCCTGCACGAGACCCTCGGCCTGCAGCTCCTCCAGCTTTTGGGTCACCGTTGGCAGGGACAGCCCCAGCCGGCGCATAATTTCCTGCTTGCTGACGCCTTTCGATTCTCTGTAAATCATGTGGTAGATTTTACTGTGGTTTATTTTTTTTATGCTGGAGCTCATTCTCATGGCCGGCACCTTCTTTCTGAAAGCTGTCCCTATCATAGCACATTTTAAAAAAAGAAACAAATAAATTGCAAAAAGACTGCCGCTGTTCGGCTTTTTTCCTTCTTCATATAGAGAAGGCGGCGTAAAACCTGGAAAAAAGTAAAGCGGTTTTACTAAATGTTCTAAAAAAACGGCGGGGCAGCCGCCCGGAATCTTGTTGCGGATACCGCCCGCCTGGAGAAAGCTGGAAAAGGAGGCGCGGGTTCCATTGCAGAAAGGCAAGGGAATCGGCTTAGAATTTACAGAATCGCAAGAAATCTATAGTGCTTTTTAAAGTCAAACATGCTATAATAAAGGCAAATTCCTGTGCGGGCGGAGCCTTTGGGAACAAGGCTCGCCGGCCTGCCCGGAAAGGCCGCGCGTCAGGGAGCGGGAGGGCACAATCTATCCGCGCCAGAGCTTAAAAAAGCCCGCCGCGAATCCTTGGCGGATGCTGGAAAAACCGGCGTTAGGCCTCACTGATTTATAGAAGGGAAGGATCATCATGAATGAAGCCATGAAACAAAAAATCGAAAATGGAGAGGTGTTCCTGGGCATCGAGCTGGGCTCCACCCGGATCAAGGCTGTTCTCATCGACAACACCTACGCCCCCATCGCCTCCGGCGGCTATAACTGGGAAAACCGCCTGGAGGACGGCTATTGGACTTATCACTTGGACGACGTTTGGACCGGTGTGCAGACCAGCTTCCGGGAGCTGGCGAAGGATGTCAGCGAAAGGTACGGTGCGGCGCTGACCAAGGTGGCGTCCATGGGCGTTTCCGCTATGATGCACGGTTATCTGGCGTTTGACAAGGAGGGCAATCAGCTCTGCCCGTTCCGCACCTGGAGAAATACCACTACCGAGGAAGCGGCCAGGCTGCTGTCTGAGAAATTCAACTTTAATCTGCCTCTGCGCTGGAGCGTCGCGCATCTTTATCAGGCGATGCTCAATAAGGAGGCCCACGTGAAGGATGTGGATTTCATTACGACCCTGTCCGGTTATGTGCACTGGAAGCTGACCGGCAAAAAGGTCATCAGCGTGGGCGACGCCTCCGGAATGTTCCCCATTGACAGCGAGACTAAGACCTATCACGCGGGCATGATGGAAAAATTTGACGCTTTGGTGGCCGGAGACGGTTACAGCTGGAGACTGGGAGAGATTCTGCCTGAGGTTTTGGTGGCCGGACAGCAGGCCGGCGCCTTGACGGAGGAAGGCGCGAGGCTTCTGGATCCTACCGGAAAGCTTGAAGCCGGCGTTATCATGTGTCCGCCGGAAGGCGACGCGGGCACCGGCATGGTGGCCACCAACAGCGTGGCGGCGCATACCGGCAATGTTTCCGCCGGCACCTCTGTGTTCGCTATGATCGTGCTGGATAAGGAGCTCTCCAAGGTGTATCCGGAGATCGATATGGTTACGACCCCTGCCGGCAAGCCGGCGGCCATGGTTCACTGCAACAACTGCACCTCCGACCTGGATGCCTGGGTATCCCTGTTCCGCGAGGTTTCCGAGCTGCTGGGCGGAGACACCAAGAAGCCTAAGGTATACGACGCTCTGTATTACAAAGCACTGGAGGGGGATCCGGACTGCGGCGGCCTGATTTCCTACAACTACGTTTCCGGCGAGCCGATTACCGGCTTTGATAAGGGCTGTCCCATGTTTGTGCGCACGCCGGACAGCCGTATGACTCTGGCCAATTTCTTCAGGGCGCAGCTGTTCTCCACCATGGCTTCTCTGCGGATCGGCATGAACATTCTCACCGAGCAGGAGAAGGTCCGCCTGGATGTGCTGATGGGCCACGGCGGCTTGTTTAAAACCAAGGGCGTTGGCCAGCGCTTAATGGCGGGCGCTATGAACATCCCGGTGGCGGTCATGGAAACCGCCGGAGAAGGCGGCGCCTGGGGCGTTGCCCTGCTGGCGGCTTATCTGGTAGAGCAGAAGGGCGAGTCTCTGGAGGATTACCTGAACAATAAGGTGTTCGCGGGCAACTCCGGCGAGCGTATGGCTCCCGATGCCAGGGATGTGGAAGGCTTTGCCGGATTTATGGACCGGTATCAAAAGGGCCTGGCGGCCCAGCGCGGAGCGGTAGACAATCTGCTGTGATTAAATTTTTAAGGGCTTTTTAGATTAGCCGCCGCTGCTCCTGTAACCGTCCGCCGGGGCTTACCCTATGGTTGGTGGAACCGGGCTTTATGAGCGGCGCTGGAGCATAGCGCGGAAAAGCGGGAAATCAAAATGAAGCAGGGGAGCCGGGAAAGACAGTCCTTCTTGGCTCCCCTGCCTTGACTTCAATTTCCAGGTGAATTATACTTAATTTAGGCGGCTGGAGGCTTTTCTGGCTGAATCAAAAAACCGTACCATAAAATTAACAGCGATTGGAGGAATCTGACGATGTGGATTCCCATTATTACCAGTCTGGTGTGCTTTGCGGTGGCGACTATTTTATTTACGCCGCCGCTTAGAAAATTCCCTTTTTACCAGGCGGTTTCCTTTTATTTTCTTTTTGAGGGCGCCTGGACTCTGTTCAATACCCTGATCACCGCCATCTGGCCTTACGCGGACTTTATGATTTGGGTCCATCATGTTGGGATCATTCTCTTTGCCGGATATCTGTTCTATAAGATTTACGTCTATTACTGGCGGCAGAGGCGGGAGGAAAAAAGGGAGACGGAGCAGGCTGCCGGGGAAAAGGAGCTTTCCAAAGAAAACGACGAAGAGAAAAAGGACGGAAAGACAGAAAAATGATGGAATATGTTTATGCGGGGATGTGGTTCCTGATCGGCTTGCTGCTGATTTGGAAGCTGAGAAAGGAAAACCAGGTTTTTGTATTCGCAGGCGGGATTTTCTTGTTTATGGGCGCTTGGTGGCTGGCGGATGCCCTGCTGCCCCAGCTTGACCTGTTCGGCGGCGTTTACGCGTGGATTTTCCGCGGCGTTATGGCGGCGGCGCTGATTGTCACCGGACTGGTTTTCTTCCGCCAAAAAAGAAGGGACGCGGAGCAGCGGGCCTTGGAGGAAGAAGAAAGCGGAGCAGAGGATGCGGCGGATGAGGAAAGCGGCGGAGACTCTTCAGAGGATTGAGCGGCGAAGCTCGGGAAACAGCGAATTTTTAGAAAGCTCCGGCGATAGATTAAGCAGCAATGGGGATAGAACAAAATGATAGGGAACTTTTTGTCAGTAGCCATGAAGGTTCTGATTTTATTTCTCCTAATGAGCGTAGGGTTTGTGCTGGGCAGAAAAAAGATTATCACAGAGACCGGAACGGATCAAATGAACTTTCTTCTGCTCAACGTGGTGGTGCCTTGTGTTATCATCGACGCGTTTCAGGTAGATAAATCACAGATTCCCACCTGGAATTTATGGTTTACGGTGATCGCCGGCTTGGTGTATGTTTTAGCCGCGGTGGTCATCGTAAAATTTTGCTTTAATAAGGAGCCTGACGGCCGCAGGCAGGTGCTGAAATTCGGCGCGATGTTTTCCAACTGCGGGTTTATGGGCTTTCCCATGGTTCAGGAGGTTCTGGGCGACCGGGGGATGGTGTACGCCGCTATCATCAATACGATCGTAACGGTGGCGATGTGGACGGTGGGCTTTGTGGTGATGGGCAAGGAGGGCGAACGGATCTCGATTCGGAAGGTGGCGCTGAACCCAGGAGCCGTCGGGGTCTATATCGGCCTGCCTCTGCTGCTGTTTTCCCTGGAGCTGCCGGATCCGTTCCAATCGGTGGTGGGCTTTTTGGCGGATATGAACACGCCTCTGGCAATGATCTGCATCGGCGTGTTTATCTCCAAAACCAAGCTGCTGGATATCTTCAAGGAAAAGACTCTTTATTGGGTAACTGTGATCCGGCTGCTGCTGATCCCGGCGGCGGTCATGGGGATTTTGCTTCTGTTTCAACCGGATTATATTCCTATGACGTCCTCTATCATTCAGTTCTGCGCTCCCAGCGCGGGGCTGACGGCGATTTTCGCCGCCCGTTTCCGCCATGACACTACTCTGGCGGCGAAAACAGTGGCGATCTCGACGCTGCTTTCGATCCTGACGATGCCTCTTTTCTGTGTGGCGCTTCAGACTATTTACGGCGTTTGACCCGATTTTTTAGTACCTCCTTTGAAAATCCGTCATAGTATAGAGAAGCGGGGGGTGCGCGCGCCTACGCTTTATCATAGATCGCCGCGGATAGGATTTCCTATCCGCGGCATTGGTGTTTTATAGCTGAGCTTGTGGTGAAAGGGCCGCCGGAGAATTTCTCCGGCGGCCCTTTCTATGAGGCAAATCAGGATGTCAACGGTTTTGTTGATAGAAGCCGCACTGTGCCGGGGGCTCCGCCAGCGGGCAGGGTCAGGCCTTCGGCGGCGCTTTTTACGGCAAGGCGCGTAATGCGGATTGCGGTGGGGTTTCTCCAAAGAAACGGCGTGAAAAAACAGAAGACATGCCGTTTTCACAGGCCTGAAAAGCTCTCTGTGCGGAGAGGGGCGTTCCCGAGAGACGGGAAACACGCCGCGCTCCCCGGGGGCCTGGACGAAGCAAGCGGCCGGGAGAAACCGCAGAAAAATTATGGCTGCCCCGCCGGCAGATGGATGCATCGGCCCAGCGCGGCGGCGCAGGCCTCCATAAAGGCCTCTGAATAGGTGGGATGGGCGTGGATCATATCGGCGATTTCGTCAGCCGGAACCTCAGCGTGGAGCAGGGCCGCCGCCTCGGCGATCATTTCCGCGGCGTCGCCGCCCAAAATATGCACTCCCAGCAATTCCTGATACCGCTTTTCCACCACGACCTTGACAAAGCCCTCGCCCCTGCCGCTTGCCAGGGCCCGGCCGTTGGATTGGAAAAAGTATCTGCCGACTAAAATGCCTTCCCTTCCGTACTGTTCCCTGGCGGCTTTTTCGGAAAGGCCCACCCCGGCGGCCTCCGGGCTTGTATAGATACAGGAGGGAACGTACCGGAGGTCACAGGCCTCCGGCCGCCCCATGGCGGCGCAGGCCGCAGCCTCTCCCATTTTGAAGGCGGCATGGGCCAGCATGTGTTTTCCGTTGATGTCGCCTGGCGCGTAGATGTTGGGAATGCTGGTCCGCATCTGTTCGTCCACAGAGACCTTTCCCCGTTCCAGCCGGATCCGGTCCTTCAGAGCGCCCAGACAGTCTAAATCGGCGGCTCTGCCGACGCAGATCAGGATTTTATCCGCTTCTACCCGTGTGCCGTCCTGGCAGAGGACTGTGCTTCCGGTTCCCTGGTCCTGAATGGCGGACACCTTTTGGGAGGTCAGCACCCGGATTCCCTTCTTTTCCAGAGATTTTTTCAGCTGGGCGGAAATTTCCTCATCCATCGGCGGGACCAGCCGGTCCATAGCCTCGATGACGGTGACCTGGCTGCCGAAGCCGTGAAACGCCGCCGCCATTTCGCAGCCGATCACGCCGCCGCCAATGATAGCCAGCCTCCGTGGCAGAGCTTCCAGATCTAAAAGAGCGTCGCTGTCCAGCACGTTTTTGCTCTCGGCTCCGGGAATTGGAATCACGCCGGGCTTGGAGCCGCCGCAGAGCAGCACGCTGTCAAAGCCGTAGGTTTCCCCTCCGCAGGTCAGGGTGTTTTCGGTGGCCAGAGCCGCTTCTCCGTAGTATACGTCGATTTTGTGGGAGCGCAGCAGGCCCGCCACGCCGTCGGTCAGCTTTTTCACCACGCTGTTTTTATGGGCTACCGCTTTCGGCAGATCCACCGACGGATGGGCGTCCAGGACAATGCCCCGCTGGGCGCAGCCGGCGATTTCCTCCATCAGCTCGGCGGTTTTCAGGTAGCATTTGGTGGGAATGCAGCCCCGGTTGAGGCAGGTGCCCCCCAGCACGCTTTTTTCAAACACGGCGGCTCTGCCTCCCAGCTGGGCGGCCTTGATCGCGGCCACATAGCCCGCCGGACCGCCGCCGATCACCGCGACGTCGTATTGCTTTCTCATAATCTTATCTCCCAAATGTCGTATTAGGCTATCAGTGCTGCGTTCAGCAGGATAGCGGCGCTCTTGTCAAAGCTTTAAGGCCCGTCCAAGGAGCTGTGCTCCCGATTCCCGGCGGCCGCGGGCGGCATTACCGCGTCAAAGGGTTCAGCGGCGCGGCCTTGAGGCGGCGCCGGACTGGCGTGGATTTGACGCGCAGGCAAGCGGCCCCGGAAATCCGAAGGCCGGCCGTTCCTTTGCGCCGGTTTTGGGAGGGGCCTTTCGCAAAGCGCCGCCGGCGCCTTTGCTACAGTAAAATTTCCATCGGCGTTTGCAAAAGGGATTTCATTGCGCTCAGAAGCTGGGCGGCCTGGGCCTCAGAAAGAACCCGGGCGTCGTACCGCAGGCAAACCACAGCGGTTTTGTGAACCGTTACCTGGCCATCCTCCAGGACCAAAGCGTCCTCCGGGGCGGCCAGGCCGAAAATTCCGGCCTCTCCGGAACGGAGCACCGGGGTAAAGGCGTAAACGCCGAATGAGCTCATATCGCAGACGCCGAAGGCTGCCGGGACGGTTTCTTTAGAAGAAAGGGTATGTGACAACGCTTTTTCAGTCAATTCCCCGATTTGTGCAGAAATCCGGGAAAGGGACAGCGATTCGGCGCCTGCGACAACAGGCTGTTCCTTTTCCCCGCCGCCGAATACAGCGAAGCTAAAGCCGGCGGAGGAGAGGGACAGCTTCTGGACCGCCAAAGCGGCGGCCTTTAGGAAAAACGCATCCAGAGAGAGAGCCTTCTCCCGGGAGCCGTTCAGCTGGCTGATCAGATCTAAAAGGCAGGTGATATCTGCTTTGACCGCCTGGACAGCGGCAAAGCCGGCGCCGCTTGACTGGGCGGCCGCCAGCACATCGCCCTTAGTGACCTTGCCGTGACAGCCGGTTCCGGCCACGGCGGACAGATCCACGCCCTGATCCTGGGCGATCCGCCGGGCCAGGGGGGTGGCCAGCACGTCGGCGGCGCGGATAACGCCGTCGCTTCTGCCGGGAACAATGTCCTTTAAATCCAGTCCCCTTTCCCGGGCGGCTTTCTTCGCGTAGGGCGTGGCAGGAATAGGACTGTCCGCAGACGGAGCGGACGGGTTCTGCTTCTGGCCTCCCGAGACGGCGGCAGCCTCTCTTTCCGCGGACGGCCCGGTCTGAGCCTCCCGGCTCTTTTTCTCCGGCGGGGCCAGGGCGGCGGGTTCCGCTGAGCCGCCGGGAACTGACGGCAGCGGCGCTTCCTCCTGCTGAGAGGGCTCCGGTGCTTTGGGGCTGGCTGCCGGAGCCTCGGGAATCTTTTCTCCCGGCTCCCCGATGTAGCCGATCACCGACAGCACGGGCACCCAGGTATCCTCCTCCACGGTTTTCGCCAGCAGAATCCCGGAACCGGGAGCCTCAGCCTCCATGGTGATTTTATCCGTTTCGATTTCCATGACCGGCTCGTCCTTTTCTACCGGGTCGCCGACCTCCTTCAGCCACCGGATCAGCCGGCCCTCTTTCATATCCATGCCCGCCTTGGGCATAAAAATCTCAGTCATTTGGCTTCCTCCTTACAGCAGGCTTTTTACCGCGGCTACGATTTTCGGAACGGTGGGGAAGGTTTCCGCCTCCAAAATGGGATTGAAGGGGATAGGCGTGCTCTTGGCGCCTAACCGCTTAATGGGGGCGTCTAAATAATAGAAGGCGTCGCTGTCCGCGATCTGCCCGGCGATCTCCGCGCCGAAGCCGCAGAATTGAACCGCCTCATGGACGATCAGCACGTGCTTGGTCTTTTTTACAGATTCTAAAATAGTCTGCGTATCCAGGGGAACCAGGGAGCGGATGTCGATGACCTCCAGGCGCACGCCATCCTTTTCCAGCTCCTGGGCAGCGGTCAGACAGGTGTTGACCATGCGCCCGTAGGTGACCACGGTGCAGTCGGAGCCGGCAAGCTTAATGTCCGCCTGGCCCAGCGGGATGGAATACTCCTCCTCGGGAACCATGCCCTTGGTGCGGTAGAGGGTTTTCTGCTCCAGGAACATCACCGGGTTGTCATCCCGGATAGCGGTTTTCAAAAGGCCCTTGGCGTCGTAGGGGGTGGAGGGGATGACCACCTTCAGCCCGGGGAAATGAGCCAGACAGGCCTCCAGGCTCTGAGAGTGCTGGGCCGCCGCTCCGGTGCCGGCGCCGGAGGCGGTTCGCATGACCATGGGCACCTTAACCTTGCCGCCGAACATAAAGCGGAGCTTGGCGGCTTCGTTGACCAGCTCGTCAAAGCACACGCACATAAAGTCGGAGAACATCAGCTCCACGATGGGGCGCATTCCGCACATGGCGGCGCCCACCCCGGCGCCTACATAGGCCTGCTCCGCGATGGGGGTATCCATGATCCGGTCCCCGCCGAATTCCTGGATCATCCCCCTGGAAACGCCGAAGGCGCCGCAGTAAAGGCCGATATCCTCGCCCATCATAAATACGTTTTCATCCCGGCGCATTTCCTCAGAAATGGCCTCGTTAATCGCTTGCGCGTAAGTAATCTCTTTCATGGCTGTCCCCCTCCTCAGGCATATACATCGTCGAACACGTCGTCCACGCTGGGATTTTTACTGGCCTTGCCGTATTCCACCGCGTGGTCGATGACGGCGGCGGCCTCCTTTACCGCCGCGTCCAGCTCCTCCTCGGTGAAAAGCCGGCGCTCCGCCAGGTAGCTCCGGAACGCCTTGATGGGACATTTTTCCTTCCAGGCGTTGATTTCCTCCTTGGAACGGTACAGGTTGCCGTCGCTCTTGGAGTGGCCGGAAATGCGGTAGGTGTTTTCTACCACCATCATGGGGCCGTTTTCCAGCACGTATTCCCGTGCCTCTGATACCGCATCGTAAACCTCCAGCACATGATTGCCGTCTACGGTTTTCGAGGGGATGCCAAAGGGGTAGGCCCGCTTGGAAAGATCGGTGTCGTGCATAGCCTTGGCGATGGGAGTGGACATGCCGTAGGTGTTGTTGATGCACACAAATAAGATGGGAAGCTTCCATAGGGCCGCCAGGTTCAGAGCCTCGAAGCAGGCGCCCTCGTTGGAGGCGCCGTCGCCGTAAAATACGGCGGTGATGCGGTCCCTCTCGTTCCGTTTTTTGATGGTGAGGGCCGCGCCGTTGGCGATGACGCTGCTGGCGCCTAAAATACCGCTGGTGGCGAAATAGTTGATATCCGGAGAGGCGATGTGCATGGAGCCGCCCTTGCCCTTGCAGACGCCGGTCTCCTTTGCCAGGATCTCCGCCATCATGTGGTCGATGTCGATGCCTTTGGCGATGGCCTGGCTGTGGCCCCTGTGGGTGCCGAACACGTAATCCTGGGGCTTCAGGGCTAAAATGGAGCCGACGGCGGTGGCCTCCTCTCCGATGCCCAGGTGGGTGGTTCCGTGAACCAGGCCCATAGAAAACAGCCACTGGACCCGGGTTTCAAACTCCCGGGCCAGGTTCAGCTTTTTCCACATTTCGGCTAGAAGCTCTTTGGAATATTCAGGTTTCAATGCGATCCTCTCCTTTAAACAATTAAACAATATCCTATGACGCCCTGGCTTTTTATCGGCAGTGCATTGCGCGCAGAAAGGCCGATTTTGGGCGTCCTGCGTTTAACATAGGGCTTTCTTTTCGGGAAATAGGAAGGTCATGGCGCGGTACGGTCCCGGTTCCTTTTTAGGCGGGCTTTGCCGTTCCGGGCTTCCCGGGAAGCGGAATGTGACCGGCCTGACTGGCCTAAGTCAGTTCCACCGGAAAAAACGGCCGGTCCGCCATCACGGCGCCGGGGTAATCCGCGCCGAACCTGGCAAGCCCCTGGCGGGCCACGCTGCGGACCTTCATTTTATCGATGGATTCCGCCGGCACGTGGTATATCACCGCTTTTTTCGGCTGGATAAACCGCTTCAGGCATTGCTGCCCTGAAGCGGAGGCGAAAAAGAAAGGGTTCAGAAGCACCAGGTCAATGGGGATTTCTTTCAGCCATTGGTAAACCTGGGGATTCCGGTCGTCGCAGTCGCTGAGCAGCAAAATATTCCGGCCCAGGAGCGAGAAGAGCAGTAAATTACAGCTGGCGTTCTCGAACATGCTGCCGGTGTGGGGGGTGCAGGCGGTGTGAAGCAGAATGTCCTTTTGCAGCACAAAGGTATGCCGTTTTCCGATTTCATCCGGCAGCGCCCAAACCGGGGCCCGGCTCTCACGCAGCTCCGACAGAAGGGCTTGGTTTTCCTTGTCCGGCCGGTTGGGAAGCACCAAGCGGCGGACAGTATTCCGGGAAAGGTACCGCCGGACCAGATCCGGAGCGAAGTGGTCCGGATGCTCATGAGTAAAGATCAGATACTGGGCGTTCCGCCAGGGATTCTCCCCTTCAGCCATTTGAGACAGCACAGAATCCGGCAGCCGGTCGAAGGGATACGGACCGGCATCCTCCAAAACATCCGCTAAAATGACGGTGTTTCCCGCGCGGATCATTACGCCCGCGTTTGCCGCCACTGTGATTTCGATGGGCTTTTCTGTGGCTTCCATGGCGCCGCCTCCTTTTATGACGGGGGTGTCAGAATAGATTTAACAAATGAAATTACATTTGTATCACAAGGTGGATTATACCTCAGAATCAGGAAAGTTTCAAGCCCTTTTCCTAAAATAAAGATAAGAATTTTTTAATTTTTTGAATTATTGACAATTGTAATAATAATTGTTATACTGAGGGCAGCGCAAATAAAAAGTTAGAAAAAACTAGAAAGAACAATATCGCTCGATATTGTTCTATTGGAAGCGACTGATTAAGGCGGGCTTGCTTTGCTGGGAAGCCGGCGGGAGCGGGGCGCGGCCGGAAGGAGATAGCATGGATCGGGGAGACGGTATTCAAAATCTGCAAAAGATGGTACAGGCGGCTAAAATGTATTATCAGGAGGGCTTGACCCAGGAAACCATCGCCAAAAAGCTGAGGACCTCTCGGCCGGCGGTTTCCCTGCTGCTGGCGGAGGCCAGAAAAACCGGGGTGGTTCAAATCAAAATCAAGGACCCGGAGGTCAATAACGAGGAACTGGCGGGGCAATTTCAGAAGCGGTTCGGCCTGAAAAAATGCCTGGTGATCCCTTGCGGCATCCGCCAGGAGGATGTGGTGCTGAAGATCGTGGCCTCGCAAGCGGCCAGGTTTGCCAGCAGAATGATGAAAAGCCATACCACGGTAGGCACCTCATGGGGCGGCTCCTGCTATGAGTTTATGCAGGCTTTCCCAGAGGATACGGAGCTGTGCAATATCACTGTGGTGCCTTTGGTGGGAGGCTCTCCCCTGCTGACCCGGGAATTCCAGCTGATCGAAAGCGTCAGGGAGTTTTCCGAAAAGCTTCGGGGCACGCCGGTGGTGCTTTATTCTCCTGGCTTTGTGGATACCATCGAGGATAAAAAACGGTATATGGGAAGCCTTTACATGCAGTCGGTTCTGGAAAAGTGGAGGACCCTGGACTTCGCCGTCATCGGCGTGGGCCGCCCCCCGGAGTCCTATGAGGCCGAGCCGGGACGGGTCACCAATCTGCTGGAGGAAATCAACCGTTATCCGGATAAGGCTGTCAGCGACCTGTGCGCCCGCCGGATCAATATCCGCGGTGAGTTTATCCGGTGCAACTACAACGATAAAGTCATCGGCATTGAGGAAAGGGATCTGCGGTCCACCAACCAGGTGCTGGCGGTAGCGGTTGGAAGCAGCAAGATCTTCTCTATCATTGGAGCTCTGAACAGCGGGATTCTCGACTATTTCGCCACCGATGAGGAAACCGCCCGGCAGGTGCTGAATGTGCTGGACAGTAAGGTGATCAAGGCGCTGCAATAAAACGAGGATGGGAAAAAGGAAGCGGAAGAAAAATTCCCGCCTGGCGCGGGACTGCGTTTTCCGTCAGGAAAGAAGGTCCGGCGGCAAGCGTTATTCGGCCGCTCGGCAGTAAAGGGGAAGTATGGCTATGGTTTATGGGATCTCCCCAAGCACCGACCCCAGGTTCAACCTGGCGATGGAGCAATATTTATTTGAAGAGGAGCCGCGAAAGGGGCCTTGGTTCCTTTTGTGGCAGAACGACAACGCTATCATTGTAGGGCGCAACCAAAATACGGAAACAGAGCTGGATGGGGATTATACCCGGGCCCGGGGCATCCGGGTGGTACGGCGCACTACCGGAGGCGGGGCGGTTTACCATGACTTGGGAAATCTGAATTTCACCCTGATCGCTGAGGGCAGAAGCTCGGCGGAACTGGATCTGCACCTGTTTTGTCAGCCGGTGGCGGCAGCCCTGAAAAGGCTGGGGGTTCCTGTAGAGCTCGGCGGCAGAAACGATATGCTGATCGATGGGAAAAAATTCTCCGGCAGCTCGCAGCGGATTTGGAAGGGGAGGGTTCTCCATCACGGCACTCTGCTGTTTGACTCGGACCTAACCGTGCTTTCCAGGGCGCTGCGGGTTCCGCCGGATAAGCTTCTGCAAAAGGGAGTGGCCTCGGTGCGGGGCCGGGTGACAAATATCAAGGATTATCTGCCCCAGGCGGCGGCCCTGGAGGACTTTTGGGGCCTGCTGGCGGACGAAATGTTCGGCGGAAAGGCGCCGCCGCCCTACCGGTTTACCCAAAAGGATTTGGACCGGATTCAGGAAATCAAGGCATCCCGCTACGATACCTGGGAGTGGAACTACGGCCAGTCGCCGGAGTACGGCGTGAAAAAGGAAGCCCGTGTAGAGGGCTGCGGGAAGCTGGAGCTTCAGCTCCGGGTAACCAAGGGGCGGATCGCCGGCTGTAGAATTTACGGCGATTTTTTTGGAAGCCGGGACAGCGCCGAGGTGGAACAGGCCCTGCTGGGCTGTCCTCTGGAAGAGACTGCTGTGGAGAAGGCTTTGGAGCCGCTGCCGGTCGGGGAATATTTTCATAATCTTACCCGGGAAAAGCTGACGGAGCTTCTGGTTCGCTGAGAGAACCAGAAGGGGCTCCGAACGCATGGAGGCTCTCCCCCGGGCGGCGCTCTCCTGCGCGCCTGATTTGGGGATTCGTCCGGCTGTCCGGTTCGGCGGGCTTTCGAAGCGCTTCAGGTCCGCCGGCCTTGAACGGGCTGTCTGGAATTTGGAAAGCCGCAGAACAATCTGCTTTCATAAACCTATATTTAACGTGTAAAGGAGAAGATGACCATGTTAACACCCTTTGAGTTTTCCGTTCCCACGAAAATTATTTTCGGTGTCGGAGAGGTGAAAAAGGTAGGCGGCGAGGCGGCCAGATACGGTAAAAAGGCTCTTCTGGTGACCTACGACGAGGATTTTGTGAAAAAGGTCGGCTTTTTCGATAAGGTGGCCGACAGCTGTAAGGAAGCGGGCGTGGAGCTTTTGTACCATTTCGGCGTGAAGAGCAATCCAACCGCCGAGCACGCCGCCCCGGCCATTGCCCTTTGCAAAAAGGAAAAGCCGGATGTGATTATCGCGCTGGGCGGAGGCTCCGCTATGGACGAAGCCAAATTCATCGGCGTAGGCGCCCTGTATGACGGCGACCCCTGGGATTTCCCCCTGGGTAAGGCGGTAATTGAGAAAACCATCCCGGTCATCACCGTAGTGACGATTCCCGCCACCTCGTCTGAGCTGAACGGCACCGCCGTAATCACCAACGAGGCCCTGGGCAGAAAGGATGGCTTCGTCAACCCGGTTATGAAGCCGGTGGTTTCTATTCTGGATCCGGAGCTGACCTATACCATCCCGATCAAGCAGACCGCCTATTCCGCGGCGGATATTGTTTCCCACCTGCTGGAGCACTATCTGGGCCACACTCTGCCCTTCGCTCCCTATCAGGATCATTTCTGCCAGGGCGGCATCCGTTCCATTATGGACTGTATGGACCGCCTGCTGAAGGACCCCCAAGACCCGGAGGCCAGAGGCCTGATGATGTGGCAGGCAGCCTTTGCCTGGAACGGCTTCTATGACTGCGGTATGGGACTGCCCAACTCCAACATTCATATTTTAGGGCATTCCCTATCCAATTTTTACGATACCCCCCACGGCGCGGCCATGTCCGTCACAATTTTGGCCACGATGCGCTATTACCTAAAGGAGCGCGCCAAGAAATACGCGGATTTCGCCAGAGAGGTCTTTAAAATCGAGGAGAAAGACGATAGAAAAGCGGCTCAAGCGGGCATCGACGCCCTGGAGGCCTGGTTCAAGAAGATCGGTACGCCCACCACCTTGGCGGAGGCCGGCATCACCGATCCGGACGCCATCGATAAAATGGCTCCTGACGCGCTTCAAACGGCCGTCGCCTGGGGCGAGAAGGACGCCTACGGCTACACCGAGCAGGTGATGAGGGAGCAATTCGAGCTTTGCAAATAAAAGCCGCGGGGAGGAATTGAAATGAGCTGCTTTCTGGGAATTGACGCGGGCACCAGCGGCGTGAAGGCTGTTGTGATGGACGCCTCCGGCGCCTTGCTGGGCAAGGGCTATGGGGAATGTGACCTGATCACACCCCGCCCAAGCTGGGTGGAGCAGGATCCGCAGGCCTGGTGGGAGGCTTGTGACGTCGCTGTCAGACAGGCCGTAGCGAAAAGCGGCCGGGGCGGGGAAGTCGCCGGTATCGGATTTTCCGGCCAGATGCAGGGCCTGACCCTGATGGACAAGGAGATGAAGCCCATCGGCAACTGCATGATCTGGCTGGACCAGAGGGCCAGTGCCGAGGCGGAGGAGTTAAACCGACGGATTGACCCGGCGGAGGCTCTGGAAATTACCGCTAACCACTGCCTGCCCAGCTATTGGGCGGCCAAGCTTTTGTGGCTGAGGAAAAACCGTCCGGAGGATTATGAAAGAATCAACGTGGCTCTGTTCCCCAAGGATTACCTGCGTTACCGCATGACCGGAGAGATTGCCACAGACGTCAGCGACGCCTCGTGCAGCTGGCTGCTGGATATGAAAAAAAGAGCCTGGTCCGACCGCATGTTTGAGGTCACGGGAATTCCCAGGTCTATTGTGCCGGAAAGGCTGCTGGAGAGCCAGCAGGCGGCCGGATGTCTGCTTCCGGAGCTGGCTGAGCGCTGGGGACTGCGTCCAGGGATCCCCCTGGCGGCGGGCGGCGGCGATCAAACGGTAGGCGGCGTTGGCTGCGGCATCGTCCGGGCGGGCACCATCGCGGCCACCATCGGGACCTCCGGTGTGGTGTTCGGCGCCTGCGACCAGCCCTTTGTGGATCAAAAGCCCAGGGCGATGTACAGCCTGTGCCATTCCGTGCCCGGAAAATACTGCTTCTTAGGCTGCACGATGGGGGCGGGCGGATCCTTCAAATGGATGCGGGATACTCTGTTTGCCGATAAGAAGCAGGAGCTGGCGGAAAAGGGCGGGGATGTTTACGCCTATATGGACGCGTTGGCGGAGGCGGAGCCTGCCGGCAGCGAGGGCCTGTGCTTTCTGCCCTATCCTGGCGGCGAGTCCACGCCTCATGTGGACCCCAACGCCAGAGGAGTGTTTTTTGGACTGAGCTACCGCCATAACCTGGGGGCTATGTGCCGCAGCGTTATGGAGGGGGTCACCTTCTCCCTGCGGGATATTTTGGAAATTATCCACGAAACCAACAACCTGACGGTGACGGAGGTCCGGGCGATGGGAGGAGGCGCAAAAAGCGCTCTTTGGCGGCAGATCCAGGCGGATGTGTATAACGCTTCGGTAATCACTATGAACATGGATGAGGGCCCGGCTGCCGGCGCTGCGATTCTGGCTGCGGTGGCGGCGGGAGAGTTTCCGTCTGTAGAGGAGGGCTGCCGGCATATTCTCAAGCCGGTGACCCAAACCCAGCCGATCGCGGAAAATGTAGGCGTTTACGACGACTTTTACGGCACCTACCGAAAGCTGTATCCGGCTTTAAAGCCCTTATATCAGGAGCAGGCCCAAAAGGTAGCGAAGTATCTGGAATAATGACCTGCGTTCGGCGCCGCCCTCTTTTTCGCCCGCAAAGCTGAAGCATTAAAACCGAGGCGAAGCGCAAGGGAAAAGGCATGACGTTTTTCCCCTTCACGGGGGAAATGCGCCATGCCTTTTGTGATGTTTTGAAAAAACCGCCGCTGCAGGGAAGACGATAAACGATTATTAGGCTTTTTGTAAGCCCATCTGTCATTCTGCGGCTGGCTGCGCTCTTTGATGCCTTAAAGCGCGGCTGCGCGGAAGCTGCTGCCTCTGGTTTTGGCTCGATAGAGAGCTTTGCGGCCCTGGAGGCCCCATGGAGCGCCCGCCGCTGCAAAAGCGGGAAGAACGGGCAGGAAAATGAAGGAATAAAAAGAAAAAACCTCCGCATACTGAGAGTGTGGAGGTGGCAGCTTTGGAACAAAATCAGCTGCCCTTAGGGTTTTCTATGGCTCTGGCACAGCATCCCAAGGCGATGGAACGGTTTTCCCGTTTCACCGCTTCGGAGAAGGAAACGGTGCTGGCCCAAGCCCGCCAAGCGAGCTCTAAGGAAGAAATGCAGTCCCTTGTGAGGAGTCTGGCCCAGTGAAAAGCACTGGGCCCTTTTTTTGTCTCACAGAAGGAATCGCCTAAACGCGCAGGCGAAAGGGATCAGCCGCTTATTCTCTATTTACGGTTTGATAAACAGGTTCTTGTTATAGCATAAAAAGGCCTCGGAACGAATAATTCCATATTCGGGGTTTGGAAGGTCAAAAAAGATTAAATAAGCGAGAAACAGCAAAAGGAGAAGTGTGCAGAGGCCTGCCATCCATCGAGAAAATTTTCTGTGAGTCTTAGCGGAACGTTCCAGCTCGCTTAGATATCTTTGGTTCAGCTTCTCCAAATCCTCCTTGCGCTCCAGCTCCTGCTTAAGCCCATCGCACTTTTCCTGAAGCGCCTCAATTTCAGAGAGCAGAGCGTTTTCCTTCTCCGGGGAATCCTTTTTCTCATCCGGCTCGATTCCAAAGCACTGATCAAAGGAAACGTGAAGGGCCTTGCACAGCCGCCCGATGGTAAAGGCGCTGCTGGATTTAGAACGGTCGGAAAGGCAGTGGTTTACCGTGTTGACGGATAACCCCGCCATATTGGCAATGTCCTGATTTGTTAGCTCCGGCATGGCTGCGCGCTTGGCGCGCAGTATGTCGCGTATTATGGTCCCCTCTTGGGCGAACTCTTCGTGTTCTAGCATTTTCGGTACTCCTTCTTGGCAAATGGTATGATCTTATATCGTATTTGGTGAGTTCTCACAAGCGGCCGGCTGTGAGATATCGTTGAGAAATGCTGAGGTATTTGTTTTTACATTTTCTATTCCATCTGCTAAGCTAATACCCGTAGCAGATGTGCCTGTAACGTAGGGCTGCTACCGGCCCTGTCACCGTTGCAGCGGTGGCGGGGCCAAATAAGGAGGTGTTTCATGGCCCGAATTTAACCAGCCATTGATTAAAGAAGCATCCATCATCTAATGTATATATATCGTGTGTATATTAATTGCTCACCGGCCTTTCTGTAGAACCCAGCTTTCTAAATGTATTTTTCATAGCATAAATATCATAATTTTGCTCTTATTTGATATCCCTCATCATCCTCAAATCCCATAGATCCTACAATATCCTGACTGGTTCTCTTACTGAAATTTTCCCGGATGGGCAAGACATAATATTTAGGACTTCCTCTTTGAAAAACAAAGAATTTGCCGCGGCAAAAAAGTTAGATCGTTCTTTCGCCTTTGCCATCTCAAAAGGCAGCTTAAGTCAAGCTATTATGCTTGGCTTTCCTCCATGCGGCGCTGGACAGCCCTTTTGTCTATGTGTATTTCCCACGATACACCGCAAAAATGGGAGAGCATAAGAGCAAATCCATGACTGTATGAGGAGAACACGTGAATGGCAGAGATATGGAATTACGAGACGATCAAGGAGCTTCTCTACGCTCCCGGCCTAGGCCACTATTTTACATATGGCCTTCTGGCCGCCCGAAAGATAAATGCGGCCTGGGAACCGGTAGAGTTTATCCATGACGTAACAACAGATTACCTGCTTGTGAAAAAAATGGAGGAGCTGTTCAATCGCTACCAGCTGTATCCCATCCACCTTCGAGACGCGATCGAGGATATGCTTCCATAAATTTGGAGATAAAAAAACCCAGCACTCCCCCTTCAGAGTGCTGGGTTTTTCCATTTAAACAGATCAACTTTCTGCGGACTTTCAAACCTGAACGGCAGGCACCTTTGCGAAAGAACAATGGCATTAGGCTGACACTGCGATTACCAGCCTTTTTTGAGAATATCTTATCGATATTTGCGCTATATAAATTTTATTATACACTATAATGGGGATGAAAAGCAACAATTTTCTGAAAAAGAATTTGATATTAAAAAACAAGTGCTTTTACAGAGAAAATATAAGTAAAAAACATAGAGGTATTGTAAATTATTAAATGTATGTTAAATGAATATTAATTAAATGTTAAACTCTATATTGACAGTATCATAACAAATATGATATTATTTACATAAATCTTTAAAATTATACAATTTTAGAATGGGTATTTTGTGTCGGGAATTTGACCCGGTTACAAAATGTGGTAGTGAATTTGGCAAGATTTTCCCTTCCATAATCGTATGCTATTTTGTATCGCTCCACTTCTTTTTTAATGGGCCGGGAACGAAATTTATAATGTATAATCATACTTTTTAGGGCAAAACAACGATTTGCGCTATCGGCTGACGGTATACATGATGGTTCCGCGGTGTTTCCGCATTTGGAAGGCTGTGCTGCGCCGGCAGATGATTGTTTTTTGTGAGCGCCGTGCCAAATGAAGCTTTTTATTTATCTACAGATCAATGGAGAAAGACAATGCCTACTATTTCTGATATTTTACGAACAGAGAAAAAATACCCTTTGGATTATTTGGACGCCCGCAAATTATGCGGAAAGCTGAATCGGATTTTACAGCCGGATCCCCATTGCGCCGGAACGGACGGATATCTGGTGCGTTCCCTTTACTTTGATTCTTACGATAACGAGGACTATTTTGACAAGGCCGCGGGGCTGGAAAACCGCAAAAAAATACGCCTCCGCATTTATTCGCCGGACGATGCCTTCGCGAAATTAGAGTGGAAGCAAAAGCAGGGGGCCGCTCAAAGAAAGCGGAGCATGACGGTATCGAGAGATCATGCGCAGAGGATGGCCCAGGGAAGCTATTCCTGCCTTTTGGAATACGATGACCCTTTGGCCAAGCAGTTTTACAGTGTAATGCGCTCCCGGGCTTATTTGCCGCGCAGTATTGTGGAATACCGGCGGTACGCGTTTGCTTTGGCCGCCAATGACACCCGTATTACGCTGGACAGCCGTTTACGGGCCTGTGAAGCAAGTTCGGCGCTTTTTTCCCAAGAACTTCCCTTTTATTATCCGGCTGCTTCTCCTAGCCGGGTGACGCTGGAAGTGAAGTATAATCATTTCCTGCTCAGCTACATAAAAGAAGTTCTTTCGCCGTATATCACTGCTGAGACCGCCAGCAGCAAGTACTGCGCGTCGCGCAGATATAGCTTAGGAGGTATTACTTTATGAACCAGGATATTCTTTCTTATATTATGAACCATGCGGGAAGCCTTTCCCTGCAAGAGATTTTGGTGAATTTTATCGCCGCCATCGCAGTTGGCGGCGTAATTTTCCTTTCCTACCGTTTTTCACATTCCGGGGCCCTTTACAGTGGAAAATTCAACGTGTCCCTTTGGATGCTCACCTTAGTGACCACGCTGGTCATGTGCGTCATCGGCAATAACATCGCGTTAAGCCTCGGCATGGTGGGTGCTTTATCGATTGTGCGTTTCCGTACCGCGATAAAGGATGCTAGGGACACAGCCTACATTTTTTGGGCGGTCGCGGCAGGAATCTGCTGCGGCATTTCCGATTTTATGATCGCTGTCCTGGGCAGTGTGGTGATCTTTTTATTGATGCTGGTTCTTGGCAATATTCAGGGGAATAACCGTTATCTTCTCATTGTCCGGGGAGGAGCCGCCGCGGGAGAGAAAATCGAACAGGCGGTGCAGGAGGTTTACGGGGGAAAAGCGAGGCTGTGCGTAAAAAATTCCGCCCGGGAATCTGTGGAATATATCTATGAGCTTTCCCAGAAGCTGCTGCAGCGCACGGAAAATGTGGACATCAGCGAAAGGCTGTTTCAGATGGACAGCGTGGAGACGGTTGATCTGGTGAGCCAGAATGACGAAATCACCTCTTGAGGTGGGGACTATGAAAAAATCCGTCAAGGCTGCCTTAGCTGTTACGTTGTCGGCGGTGGTGCTGTGCGCCGCTTTAGGCTGGTGGCAGTTTTCGCAGACAGACTTCCAGGAAAGGCAGGTCCATCATGAGTTAGCCCAGGAGGCGGACCCGTCTATAGGCGACGCTGAAATTCCTGAGGATTTTATCGTGGGCGATGATTTCACCTCGCATCTGCCTCTGGTAGTGATCGATACCGCAGGGCAGGAGATTGTGAATTATAAGTATTACGACGCGGAAATAGACGCTTTTGTGGAGCCTGCGGATGTAGATCCTTATACCAGGATGACCGTGAGCGTGATCGATAACGGCAGCCATGTGAACCGTTTGGGGGATGCGCCCGCGGTACAATCTTTGGGTAAATTGAAAATCCGGGGCAATACGTCCGCTTCCAGCAGGTATCCGAAAAAGCAGTACCGGATCAAGCTGCTGACGGAAACCGGAGAGAAGAACTCCGTCGGGCTGATGGGAATGACGGCAAGCGACGACTGGATTCTCAACGGAACCCCGTTGGACCGTTCTCATCTGCGCAATTATCTGGCTATGAATATCGGCGGAATGGTGTTTCCGGAAACGCCGGATATGCGCTACTGCGAGGCTGTTTTAAAAACAGACGCCGGATATGAATACTTAGGGCTTTATATTCTGTATGAGGCGGTGGAGCGCGGAGAAGGAAGGGTGGAGCTTTCCCGTTATGACGAAAGCCAGGTTCAATGCGATTTTCTTCTGCGCCGGGACAGATATGAAACCGAGGGCATTATCCTGGATACCTACGCCACAAGGGAGGGGCTTACAGAAGAGTATTTAGAGGTGCAATACCCGCCTCAGGACCGGATTACGCCGGAAACGGTTTCCTGGATTACGGAACAGATCAATCAGATAGAGCGGCTTCTTTATTCTGAGAATGTGCCGGATATGGCCGAAGTAGAGCGGTATTTAAATGTGGACACCTTTGTGGACTATTTTATCATTAACGAGTTTTTTATGAATTACGACGCGGGGCTCCATTCCACGTATCTGCACCAACAGATTGGCGGTACTTTAGAAATCGGCCCTTTGTGGGACTTTGACGGGGCGATGGACAATTATGATAAAGAGCTGGGTGTGTTTTATGAAACCACAATGGAGGTGCGTTCCTATCTGGACGCCTTGCTGAAGGTGCCAGGATTCGCGGAAAGGGTGGAGTCGCGGTACCACGAGTTGAGAAAGACGGTGCTTTCCCAGGAGTATTTGGAAAGCTTTATTGACCAGGCCCAGGCGTTTCTGGGAAACGCCGCCGCTAGAGACGCCAGCAGATGGGACGCGGTGTTTGCCGCCGCGCTGCCTGAGCTGGAGGAGGAGGAAACGGGGCTGACCGTTGACCGTACAGTTTCCAGCTCCCAGGAGGAAAGCCAGCGTATAAAGGATGTTTTGGCGCTCCATGGAGAATATTTAGATGAAAATATCCAGTCGCTGGAGCGGTACACGGATACCTGGATTTACGGCGGTCAAAACGCGAATTTCCTTTCAATTTTATTTATTCTGGCGTTTTTTATTTCTATTGTCTTGATTCAGCGGGCTCGCAAGAACTAAATCAGCGTGAGGGTAGGTGGATGAATGTCCAAAGTTAAAATTAAAAACGTAAATGAAAAAACCATAAAGGAAAAATTCTGGGTTTGGTGCGCCATAATCTCAATGACAGTATATGTGGTTTGGAGAATCTTTTTTACGGTGCCCGATCATAACATATACGGCTGGGTGGCCACAATCTGCGGAATTTTTTTGGTAGCCGCGGAGACGATCTCCATGCTGGAGGGCACGGAGCATTTTACACGGCTCCGCAGGAAAAGTATTCCTGAAAAGCCGGTGCTCCCCCTGGATTGGTTCCCGGATGTAGACGTATTCATCGCTACCCATAATGAATCTGCGGACCTTCTCTATAAAACAGTCAACGGCTGCAAGCATATGAGGTATCCAGACCGGAAAAAAGTGCATATTTACCTGTGCGACGACAGTAACCGCCCTGAGGTAGCGGCGTTGGCAAGAAAAATGGGCGTAGGCTACTTTGGAATGGAGGAGAATAAGCTGGCTAAGGCGGGAAACCTGAATCACGCGTTAAGCCTGACCCATTCCCCTTACGTGGCCACCTTTGACGCCGACATGATCCCGACCCGGGAGTTTTTAATGGAAACCGTTCCCTATATGTTTCTGCCCAGGCTGAAGCAGTTAGACGACGGCACATGGGCGGAGCGTTCTGAGGACGAAGTGGATGAGGATTTTAAAATGGGATTCATTCAAACGCCTCAGAGCTTTTATAATCCGGATTTGTTCCAGTTTAATTTTTACAGTGAAAAGCGCATCCCCAATGAGCAGGATTTCTTCTTCCGGGAAATCAACGTGGGGCGCAACCGGGCCAACGCGCCGATTTACGCCGGCTCTAATACCCTGATCTCCCGGGAAGCCCTGGATGAGGTGGGAGGCATTGCTACCGGAACCATCACTGAAGACTTTGAAACCGGAATCAAAATTCAGGCGAAGGGGTATACCTGTTACGCCCTGGATAAGGCTTTGGCCCACGGCTTGGCGCCTACCGATATCGACAGCCTGATCCGGCAGCGGGTCCGCTGGGGAAGAGGATGCATATCCTCTCTGCGCCATGTCCATCTGCTGTTTCATCCGAACCTGAAGCTGAATACAAAATTAAGCTATATTTCCTGCTGGCTTTATTGGTGGACCTTTTTCAGACGGTTTATTTACATTATTTCCCCCATTTTATTTGTTGTGTTCGGAATCCCGGTGGTGATCTGCGGCCTTTGGGAGCTGCTTTTAATCTGGCTGCCGTCCTATCTTTTGTATAACCACGCTTTGAAAATCACCTCCGGAAAGCTCAGAACCCAGCGCTGGAGCAATATTGTGGATACGGTCATTTTTCCCTATATGATTTTGCCTATCCTTTTGGAAACCCTGTTCATCAAAGAGAAAAAGTTCCACGTCACCAATAAGGAGCGTACCGCTGGAAAGAAATCTGATTTTCAATTAGCGGTTCCCCATATTTTGCTTCTGGTTCTGGATGGGTACGCGCTCTTTTTAGCGGTTTACACCTCGATACATACCTACAATTATGGTATGGCCATCATTATTTATTGGCTGCTGATGAATGGGCTCAGCCTGTTCATGGCGCTGTTTTTCATGTCCGGACGGAAAAACCTGCGCGCCAACGACCGTTTCACGGTGGAATTTCCGGCGGAAGTGGATTACCACGGGAAAAAATATTACGGCGTGACAGGAGATGCTTCTGAAACCGGGCTGTCTTTAATTTTTTCTCAAAGCGCCTATCTTCCTCACGAAAAAGGAGAAGAAATGGAAATTCGGCTGAAAACCGAAAGGTATGAAGCGGTGGTAAAGGGCACGGCTGTCCAGGTGAGCAAGCAGGAGGACGGCTCCTGGAGATACGGCGTTAAGCTGAGCGAATTAGATGAAGAGAACAAAGCCTCTTATTTTCAGATGCTTTACGACAGGGACCACAGCCTTGCCAAGCAGATGGGAAAATCCGTCAGTATTTTCGAGGACGTTTTTCTGAATATTCACCGCCGGGCCGAGAGAGGAACCCAGTCCAGGCGTGCCTTGCCCCGGGTGGATCTGGGGCTGGAACTGCCGACTGTCACCGGCGGAAAGGTGCGCGTAGTGGACTGCAACTATGAATTCGCGCGGCTGGAGGCGGTGGACGCGATCCTGCTGCCCTATGAGCAGGTGAAGGCGCCCGGCGGAGTGATGATTTGCCGCCAGGTCGAAGGCAAAGCCGGGCTGTATCAAATAGAAAACTGGCAGGAATTGCTTTTTAACGGTGTGTTTGACACGCTTTTCGCTCAGGCCGATTACGCTTTGCCTGAAGAAAAAGAGCCTGCCCCCGCGAAAAGCTGATCCATACGGTTAGGAGGCATTTTCTTGGTTTTTTCCAGTATCATATTCCTGTTTTTCTTTCTGCCTGTCGTATTAGTGCTGTACTATACGGTCTGCGCCCCCAGCGTGGCCATGCGCAACGGGCTGCTGCTTCTGACCAGCTTGTTTTTCTATGCCTGGGGCGAGCCGAAAAACGTACTGCTGCTCATAGGCTCCTGCGTGCTTAATTGGGGGATTGCTTTGGCGATTTCCCGCTGGCGCCGGTATGGAAGGCTGCTTTTAGTTTTGGACTGCGCGGCCAACCTGGGGGTGCTGTTTGTTTTCAAGTATTTGGGATTCGCCGTAACTAATCTGAAAGCAGTTCTGGGAGACTCGTTTCTGCCCCAGGTGGATATTGCGCTGCCCATCGGTATTTCATTCTTTACGTTTCAGGCGCTGAGCTATGTCATCGACGTGTACCGCGATACAGTGCGGGTGCAGAAAAATCCCTTTTATGTGGCGCTGTATATCGCCCTGTTTCCCCAGCTGGTGGCCGGGCCTATCGTACGGTACAGCACCGTCGCGGAAGAGATCCGAAACCGGGTTCACAGCTGGGAACTGCTGAGCGAGGGAGCCTGCAGATTCGTTCAGGGCCTGGCAAAAAAGCTGCTTTTGGCCAATACGTTTGCGGTGGTGGCGGATAATATTTACAGCCTGACGGAAGCCGGGCACCAGCTGGTAAAGATCCCGGTTACCTTGGCGTGGCTTGGGTCCTTTGCCTATACCCTGCAGATCTTTTTTGACTTTTCCGGCTATTCGGATATGGCCATCGGCCTCGGAAAGATGTTCGGGTTCCATTTCGAGGAAAACTTCAACTATCCCTATATTTCTAAATCCGTAAGCGAGTTTTGGCGCCGCTGGCATATTTCCCTTTCCACCTGGTTCCGGGAATATGTGTACTTTCCCCTGGGCGGCTCCCGGGTGGAAAACAAAGACAAAATGGTGAGGAACCTTTTGGTGGTTTGGCTTCTGACCGGCCTTTGGCATGGAGCTAATTGGACCTTTGTGTTCTGGGGGCTCTTTAACTTTGTATGCCTGCTGCTGGAGCGGCTGTTCCTTTTTGAAAAATGGAAGGCGCATCCGGTTTGGAAGCACTTGTATACCATGCTGATGGTGAACTTCGGCTGGGTATTATTCCGAAGCGAAAGCTTTTATCAGTTCCAGGAATATCTCGGGAATATGTTCGGATTGAATGGGAACGGCTTTTTCAGCGGCCAGGCCCTTATGTTTTTACAGGAATACGCGGTGTATTGGGTGATTGGAATACTTCTTTGCCTGCCGGCCGCCGGTTGGCTGAAAAAGAAGCTGGCTTCCCTGCCGAAGCTGTCGAAAACAAGCTTTGCCGTGGTTTATCCTGTGGGAATGGCGGGACTGTTTTTCGTCTGCGTCACCTATTTGGTGCGCAGCGGCTACAATCCGTTTATTTATTTCAACTTTTAAGGAGGAAGCGTGGTGAAGCATCCACAGAAGCTCGGACAAATGATATTTGCCGCGGTCTTTTTCTGTTCCGTGATAGGCTACGGGGCCTTGAATCTTTGGTACGCGAAAGAGCCCTTGGCGGAGAACGTCCAAGAGGCTTGGGATAACATCCGGGAGGAGCCTGCGGCGGAAACAGTGGTGAACGCGGTGGCAGACTTGGATACGGCTGTTACGGAAAACACGCTGTTCCGGTATCCGCTGCTGGAATGCTACGGCGGGATGCAGCTGGCCTTGGGAAAGCACGAGGAAAATGCTTTTGACGTGGTAAAGGATAAGGATGGCTACCTGCACGGCGGGAACTTCTGGACCGGCTTTGGAGATGATACCAAAGAATTGGCGGTGAGAGTGCGCCGTCTGGCCGACGCCATGGAGGAGCGGGGAACAAAGGTGGGCTTTGTTCTTCCTCCTATGAAGGTGGTGCGGCAGCAGGCGGCTTATACGGGGATTCCCTACAATGATTTTACAGAGCAGGCGGATTCCCTGCTGCGCTGGCTGCGGTATTATAGCGTGCCTTATCTGGATCTGCGGGAGTCGTTAAAAGACGACAATCTTTCCTATGAAGAAACCTATTACAAAACAGATCACCACTGGAGTCCCTTAGCCGCGTTTGCGGGCTTTCGCGACACGGTGGACTGGATGAATTTCCAATGGAACGCGGGGCTGGATCCTGCAGGGGATTTTCGCGACCTGAGCCAATATGAAACAAAGAATTTTCCCGGCCTGATGCTGGGTTCTCAAGGCCGGGATGCCGGCGTGGTGTATTCCGGCGGAACAGAAGACTATCAGGTGTACTATCCTAAGTCCGGCGGAGACTTTACCTGGATCCACGGCGAGCCGGATCATCTCGAAAGTGAGGAGGGAGCGTTTGTTCCCACTCTATTGCAGCTGGAAACCAAGAGGGGCCTTTACGAGCTGGCGGCCAGTAACCTGTACTTGAATTCTGTTCAGGAATATGACAGCATTGAAAATCACAGCCTGGAGGATGGCACGTCTGTGCTGCTGCTTCGGGATTCCTACGCATCGCCGCTGGCGGCGTTTTTGTCTCAATGCTGCGGACGGCTGGATATGCTGTGGGCGCAGAAATACAGCGGCGACGAGATGATGGATTATCTGGAAGCGCATGATTACGATTATATTTTAGTTATGCTGTATCCTGAAAACTTGACCTATGAGAATTTTCCTTTTTATGAAAGCGAGGGCCTATGAAATATAACTTGAGATGGCGGAGGCTTTTTGTGACAATATCCTCTTTTTTAATCCTGGGATCAGCAGCGGGATGCAGCCAGCCGGCCGTCACAGGACCGGATTCCCAGACACAAGAGGGAAACGGAGTAAAATCTCACGGCGCTTTGCGGGTAGACGGCGCTTCCTTATGTGACGAAAACGGCAATCCGGTTGTTTTGCGGGGAATGAGCAGCCACGGGATTTCTTGGTATCCCCGCTATTTGAATGGCGGAGCGATGAAAACCTTAAAAGAGTATGGGGCGAATTTGTTTCGGATCGCCGCTTACACGGAGCCTTCCGGGGCATACTTGGAGAATCCCGACCGAACCCTGGATTATTTGTATATGGGAGCGGAGAGCGCTCTGGCTGAGGATCTGTATGTAATATTGGACTGGCACATATTAAACGACAGCGACCCCAATGAGCACATTGAGGAGGCGAAAGATTTTTTTGACCAGCTCAGCGCTCATTACGCCGACGAGCCGGGGATTCTTTATGAGATCTGCAACGAGCCCAATGGAGACGTTACCTGGGAACAGATTTCCGTTTATGCGGAAGAGGTGATCCCAGTCATTCGGAAAAACGCTCCGGATGCGGTGATTTTGGTGGGGACCCCCAATTATTGCAGCCATTTGGACGGTCCGCTTTCCGATCCTCTTCCTTTTGAAAATATTATGTATTCCTATCACCGGTACGTGGATATTTCCGTAGAGGAAGCCGGCTGGGCCGGCCCCTTTCAGAAATATACGGAGCAAGGCCTGCCGGTCTTCGTGACCGAATGGGGTGTATCCGCCGGGGAACAGGCATATTTTGAGGACGAAGAGGAAAGCCAGCCGGCCGACGCGGAGCTTTATCCTGAAACCGCGGAGCCGTTTTTAGACGCTATGGATCGCTATCAGATCAGCTGGGCGGGCTGGGCTCTCTGCAATAAGGCGGAATGGCACAGCGCGATCCGGCCGGATTGCACGAAATACAGCGGCTGGGATGAGGATGACCTGACGGTTTCCGGTAAATTAATGTTCAGCCGGTTCCTGCCGGAGGTTGATGGCCAATGAAAGGGAAAAAGAAATTTACGATAGGCGTCTTACGCGCCATAGGAGTGTGCGCCCTTGTTGGAATCCTAATTGGCACCTTGGCTTTTCTGGAGAAAGATCATTCGGTTGAACCGGCTCAGATCATTTTTGCGGGAACTAAGGACGATGCGGACTGCGCCATTTTGCAAAGCGGCGGCTCCTGTGTGGTTATCGATACCGGAGAGGCTCAGGATGCGGAGCATATTCTTGAGCTTCTGCGGGAGCGGCAGATAGAAAAAATAGACTGCCTGATTTTAACTCATCCGGATAAAGACCATATCGGCGGCGCGCCCGCTTTATTGGACGCTTTGCCGGTGAAAATGGTGGTTTGTCCTTATTATAATAAAGATAATACGCCATACCGGGATTTGCAGGAAAAAATGGAGGCTCTTGGCGTCAGCCAGCTGGTCCCATCCAGAGACCGGGTTTTGGTCTTTGGTGATTTGAAGCTTCAGATCTGGCCGCCGGAAGATTTCTATTATGAAAAGGATAACGATTACTCCATTGCCGTACTCGTGGAGCATGGCTCGGTGAATCTATTCTTTGCCGGAGATGCTCAGAAACAGCGGCTTCAAGAACTGGAACAGCGGGAATTCCCGGATATAGACCTTTATAAGGTCGCCTATCATGGCAGGGATTCCAGCCACAGCGCCCAGCTGATCCGGCAAATTGAGCCGCGGCTTGCTGTGGTAACGGCAAAAGAGCCCCTGGGAGAAACTGCGGATGCCTTAAAAGAGGTTTCAGCCCAGGTTTTGTGCACCTTAGGTCAGGATTATTTTATGGAAAGCAATGGCGATACTTTGGAATGGAAACGCCTATCGGCCTCTGATCCTTAATGGAACAGACGCCGATGGGCGTTTTTCCTATCTATAGGATTGACAGCCTATAATTCTCAAAAACCTGTGAGTGGAATTCACTTTGATGTGCGGACGCAGGATGGCCATTATCTGCTAAGCGAATATAAGGCGGCGCAGCAAGACTGTAGCGGCAACGCGGTCACAGACCACGGTGAAAGCGGCCGGGTAAGAGTATTTGGCATCTGCGGGGATCCATATCTTTTACAGCGCTGTAGCGTAATATAGAAATTCATTTATCAAAGAAAGGGCTTTATATATTGCTTAAAACCTCGATTTTTCTCGATACAGCTGTTTCCTATATGCCGGATTTGCTGGATCAGCTCCAATTATTGGCGGAGTGTGGATATTTATCGGATATGTGGGCGGCTCCATACATAAATGAGCAGGTAAAACAGGAGCAGGCGGCTTTGTCCCCGGAGAACTTTTCCGGGGCGTCATGGAGAGAAGCTGTTTGCCGTCTGCTTTACTTTTCTTTAGGTGCTTTGCCCGAACTTTTCTCAGATTGATTTATATTTTTTCAAAAAAATAAAGTGACTAAAAGAAATGCAAAAAAGATATTTTTTGCATTTATAAAATTATTGATGCTGAAAAGATGCTGAAAAACAGGCAATATTATGTCCAAAATAAATTTGGTTTATATAAATGTGATTTTTTTGTTGACAAAATACATGTGTTATTATATAATACATACAAATCAGATTGTATGACGACATATAATCTGATGAGTATATGAATTGAATAGGGTGGTCGACTGTGAAGAAAAAGATCAGGTTTAGCATCAGGCCGGTTTTGGGAATTCTCATGCTGGTGGTTTCACTGTTTCCGATTTATTGGATGATTTCCATTTCCCTTAGGTCTACGGAAGAAATGCGGGGAGAGGTTCCCTTTTTTCCGCAATCGTTCACCGTAAGCCATTATATTGAACTGTTTCAGGAGCAAGGCTTTGGACAGGCGCTGATCAACAGCACCATCACCACGCTGGTATCCCTGGCGATCTCCCTGGTGTTCGGTATTACCTGCGCGTACATATTGGCTCGGGTAAGATTCCGGCTCAAGGGCAGGAAGATCTTGGTTTACTGGGTTTTGCTGGTAAGAGTGATGCCGCTGGTTTCTTTCGCGATTCCTTTTTACATTATGTTTACTGAGCTGGGAATTTTAGCGACCCTGATTCCGGTAATCGCCGCGTGCGTGTTTATTAACATTCCTCTGACCATATGGTTTATCATCAGCTTTTTTCGGGATCTTCCCACAGAGCTGGAGGAAAGCGCAAAGCTGGATGGCGCTACGGAATGGAAATTGTTCGTGAGGATTGTTCTTCCGCTGGTGCTGCCCGGTATCGCAGCAGTGGCCATGCTTTCGTTTGTATATGCCTGGAACGAATACACCTACAGCGTCATGTTCGTTCAAACCCCTCAGCACTACACGGTGCCGCTGAAGCTGGCTACTATTAATATGGATGACAATGTAATGCAATACGGCAGCGTTGCCGCCGGCGGCGTGATCTCCATTGCTCCCATGGCGATCTTCGTGATTTTTGCTCAGAAATATCTGATTTCCGGTTTGTCAAGCGGGGCGGTAAAGGAATAACCGCCGTAATTTTAGGCGATTGGCCTGCTGTGAAAGGGAGGAGTTGGCTGCTGGATCGCGACCGGCAGCAGGGCGCGTTCGTTTTTCGGCGGGCTTTATCCTGCAATAATTCAAACACAAAACTGAAAGGTAGGAAAACGTATGAAAAAGCTATTGTCACTGATTATGGCGATGGTACTCGCTTCTGCGCTGTTTGGCTGCGGCAGTCCGGACAGCAGCTCAAGCGGCGGCGATTCCGCCGGGGGCTCAGAAACCGCCTCCAGCGCGGAGGGAAACACAGGAGAAACCAAAAAGCTCACTATGATCCTGCGTGCCGGTTCTTATACCGACGTTATGAAAAACATGGCGCCGGCCTTCGGTGAAGAGCACAATGTGGAATTTGAGTATTTGGACCTGGACGTAGCCAACATGTATGAGAAAATCGCTCTGAATTCCAAGAGCAACCAGGGAAGCTATGATGTTCTAATGATCGACGAGCCTTGGTTCCGGGAGTTCCAGGAAACTGGCATCATCTCCAATCTGAGTGAGCTGGGCTGCGAGCTGGATGATGATTTTATCCAAGAGGTTACGGAAATCTGCGTTGACGACAACGGCGATGTTTACGGCGTTCCCTTCTACGGAAACGTGGAGCTGATGCTTTACAACGTGGATGTTCTCTCTCAGTACGGCTATGACGCGCCTCCCACCTCCTGGACCGAGGTGTTGGATTTGGCGAAGAAGGTCAAGGCCGACGGGGGAAAGGACGGCTATTTGGTCCGCGCTCAGGCTGGAGAAAATGTGGTCATTGATATTTATCCTCTTCTGCTGGCCCACGGAGCCAACATTCTGGATGAAAACAATCAGCCTACCATTAATACTCCGGAGTTTAAAGCCGCTCTCGAATTTTACATTGAACTGAAAAACGCGGGCCAGATTATGGAAAAGGACGATATTGTAGCCTCTGTTTCCAACGGCGACGCCGCCATGTCCCTGACCTGGCCGGGCTGGTATCTGCCAGAAGCCGACGAGCCGATCAAATTTGCTCCGGCGCCCAATAAGGTAGGCGATGGAGATGAGGAGCATACCTCTACCTCTATTTACGGAATTTGGTATTTAGGCGTGGCCTCCAATTCCCAGAATAAGGAGCTGGCCATGGAATACATCGATTACATCACCAGCCCCGAAATCATGACCGAATCCGTCAAGTTCGGAGGTGTGCCCACCCGTCACAGCTCCTATCAGGATGAAGAGGTTCAAGAGGCGCGGCCCCATCTGGCCAGTGTGTATGAGGCCTTGCAGCACGCAAAGTTCCGTCCTCAGCTGAAGGAATGGCCCCAGATCACCAATGCCGTCGGCATTGAGTTGGATAACGCGATTCAGAACGCCAAGAGCGTAGACCAGGCCCTGGCAGACGCTCAGGCGGCTGTGGAAAGGCTATTGCAAGGCTAAAGTTAGAAATTTTCAAAAGAGAAAGGTAAGTAATTATGGGTAGGGTAAGGAAAAAAGCAAGACGCTCAGAGTCGTTTTTCTCTTACGCGATGGTCACCCCGACCGTTGTGGTGCTCCTGGTCATGAGTGTTTTCGCGCTGATTTTCACGTTTTATTACAGCTTTACGGATTATTATTACATATCGCTGGAAGGCCCTGTTTTCAATGGGCTGGATAACTATATCGCCCTTTTTAAGGATCCTTATTTTATCAGGGCCATTTGGAACACGGTATATTTTACAGTAGTCTGCACAGTGGTAGAAACCGTATACGGACTCGGCATGGCTGTTTATGTGCACCGGATGAAGCGATTCAAAAAGATCATGAGAACCCTCCTGCTGCTTCCTTACCTGCTGCCTACCGTTACCGTAGCGTTGATTTGGCGTATGATGCTTAGCAGCAACTACGGTATCCTGAACCGTTTTTTAGAGTTTCTCCATCTGCCGGTTCACAATTGGTTCTATGACGTGAATACGGCGATGCCCACGCTGATTGTGATTGATATCTGGCAGACCGCGCCGTTTGTATTCCTGCTGATCTACGCATCGCTGCAGTCTGTGCCGGAAACCCTTTATGAGGCGGCCAGAATCGATGGCGCCAACAAATGGAGGGAGTTTCTCCATGTGACCATGCCAAGCATTAAGGGGACAGTGATCCTTTGTCTGCTGCTCCGGACCATCGACTCGTTCCGCATGTTCGACAAGGTGAACGTGCTGACCCAGGGCGGACCCGCCAACACCACGTCCACCATAACCCAGTACATATATACCTACGGAATTAAAAGCCTGGATTTCGGCTTCGGCAGCGCCGGGGCCGTGGTCATGGCGGTGCTGGTGCTCGTGCTGTCCTCTGTTTATATTCAGCGGACGTTCAGGAAGGTTTAACATGGAATGGATGAAAGGAGAGCCCTATGACAGATAAGGAACGGCTTGAGATTTTTCAGCAGGTAGAAACCGGATGCGTATCCGACGCTATGATTCATTTCGGCATTGGCGCCTGGATGAAGGGGATTCTGCCTGCGGACCCGGAGGCCAGAATCTATGGAAAGGCTTCTACCGCTTATTTTGACATTGTCACGCCGCCCAGAGAATGCCTGACTCAGTACGAGCTCATCGAGCTGTGCGAGGAAGGGGAGGTCATGGTCTGGAACGCAGACGTGGATACCCAGATTATGGGCGGAAATATCTATCAGTTCGCTATGGACCATGGAATCAACGGTATTGTTATTCAAGGCCATACCAGAGATTACGGCGAGATCCAGAAAGCGGGAGGCGCGGTATTCAGCCTTGGCCAGGCGATCGGCTCCTCTCCGACCAATTTCCGGGCAACCAAGGAAACCGTGAATATCCCTGTCGCCGTAGGCGGAGTGGTGGTAAGGCCGGGCGATTATATTTTTGGTGATATCGACGGCGTTATGGTAATTCCCTACGAGCACGTGGATAAGGTGCTGGAGCAGGCCTTGCTCTATATGGAGTGGGAGGCAAAAATTGAGGTGGCTATTAAGAAGGGCTTAAACGCCCAGGAAATGAAAAAGGTTTATCAGGAGATCAGGTTTATTGACGAGAATTGAGCAATGGAAAGGATCGTGTTGAAATTATGAACCATCAGGAAAGGCTTGCTATGTTCCAGAGGTTGGAAACCGGCGCCGTAACTGACGCTATGGTCCAGCTGGGAGTGGGAAGCTGGATGGAGGGGGTCTATCCCACCTCTCCGAAAATGAAAGTGTTCGGCCGCGCGGTTACTGCCCAGTTCTCAATCGTGGTCCCGCCTCAGGAGCCAATCGACCAGTTCCAGCTGGTATCTATGTGCCGGCCGGGGGATGTGCTGGTTTGGAATGTTCCCCACAGAGGGAACATCTGCGGAGAAAATATTATGCACTTTCTCGGCAACCGTCAGGTAAACGGTTTGATTATCGACGGCTATACCCGTGATAAGGCCACGATTGAGGAAATGGGAATTCCGCAGTTTACCAAAGGAATTTCCATCGCGCCGGTACCTAGAAACTGCCGGGCAACGGCGAAGGATGTCAACGTTCCCGTTTCCTGCGGCGGCGCGGTGGTCAACCCGGGCGATTACCTTTTTGGTGATATCGACGGCGTTATGGTAATACCGGAAGCCTCTGTTGACGATGTGCTTCTCCAGGCGGAGCTCAATATGGAGTATGAGCAGCGGATGGAGCAGGCGTTGAATCAAAACGCTGACTATGAAGGCTTGCAAAAGGTTTTCGCTACAAAGGTGCTTTTAAAGCGCTGAATTACAGTTGAGGAAAGCGTCGGGAATTCATTTTCTTTGACGTCCGGCACAGCGGTAAATTGCCTTAAAAGCGGCTTGACAATCTTAGAGGATTGTGATGTAATTTAATTGTTAATCCCATATTTTCATAAATTTACCAGTTGCTATGCGGCTGTTTAAAAGGATGTCAAAGATATGAAATCAATTGAACGTATGCCGGTGGTAGAACAAGTGACTGCCAGGCTAAAGGAATATATCCAATCGGATGAAAGACAGGTGGGGGAAAAGTTGCCTACGGAAAGAGAGCTCTGCGACGACTTGAACGTGGGCCGCTCTACCCTGCGGGAAGCCGTCCGTATTTTGCAGGCCAGCGGGTTTGTGGAGAACCGGCCGGGCAAGGGCGCTTTCATTGCCAATAAGGAGGGCTACGTCGTTAAGGATGCGGTCCAGTGGATTTCGGAAAATAAGGTTTCATTAAGAGACTTTATTGAGGTCCGCATGGCCATCGAGGAGCTGGCGATCCGGCTTGCCATCGAGCGGGCCGCGCCGAAAGAAATCCAAGCCCTGGCCGATATACACCAGGAGTTTTTAGATGCGGTCAATCAGAATAATTATGATAAGGCGCCTAAGCTGGACGCTAAATTTCACGGTCAGATCGCCAAGATGACCCACAATAATCTGTTAATCAGCATTAATCGGCAGATCTCCAGCTATTTAGATACGTTCCGCAAGCAAACGTTCCGGATTCCCCGCAATATGCGAAATGCTATTTCGCCCCATACCGAGATCGTTGAGGCATTCCAGAAGCACGACGTCAACGGCGGCGTTCGAGAAATGCATCTCCATTTTCAGCAAATGTTTGAAGATTTGGAAAAGGAGCCTTTCGATTCCCAGGAGGAAACTTAACTCAGAAAGGACGCCTGATATGGAACAAAAAATCTGTGACGGCACCTGGGTAACGATGATTACCCCTTTTACGAAGGAAAACAAAATCGATTACCCAGGCGTGGCCGAAATCATTGAATGGTATATACAAAAAGGGATCGACGGCATTTTCGCTGTATGCCAGTCCAGCGAGATGTTCTATTTGAGTCTGGCGGAAAGGGTCGAGCTTGCCCGGTTCGTCCTGGAACGCGCGGCGGGCAGGATCCCCGTGGTGGTTTCCGGTCATGTCTCCGAATCCCTGGACGACCAGATCGAGGAGCTTTCGGCCATGGCCGCCCTAGATCCCCAGGCTGTAGTGCTGGTAAGCAACCGGCTGGCCCGCAGGCATGAGTCAGATGAGATCTGGAAGAAAAACGCCCAGGTTATTTTAGACGCGGTTCCCGGGGTGGCGCTGGGAATCTACGAGTGTCCGTACCCCTATAAACGTCTGATGTCAGGTGATCTGATTAAATGGTGCGCTGATACCGGACGCTTTGCTTTTTTAAAGGATACCTGCTGCGATATCCGCCAGCTACAGCAGAAAATCGCCTTCACGAAAGATACCCCTTTGAAAATATTTAACGCCAACTCGGCTACCTTGCTGGAATCCTTAAAGCTGGGAGCGGCCGGGTTCTGTGGAGTTATGCTCAATTTCCATCCGGAGCTGTACGGCTGGCTGTGCAGAAACTGGAGGAAAAACATGCAAAAGGCACAAAAGCTGCAGGATTTTGCGACAGTGGCTTCTTTGATAGAATTACAAAATTATCCCACTAACGCAAAATACCATATGTCCCTCAGCGGGGTGCCGATCGGGCTTGTTACCCGAAGCAAGGATTACGCGGGTTTTCAAGAGCTGCAGAAAAGCGAGGTCCAGGCACTGTATCAGTGCTGGCAAAACTATTCCGCCATCCTGTAATTCAACGCAAGGAGTGTGCAAAAATTATGCAACAATATATGAAAGCGGTTGCCGTCATGAGCGCCGGCCAGGTGCAGGTGGTGGATAACGTGCCGATCCCGGAGCCGGGAGATTATGAAATGCTTGTTAAGGTTCACGCATGCGGCTTTTGTAGCGGAACAGATTTTCATATTATCAACGGCCGCATGACGAAAAAAGAGCGCTTTTTTGGCTTCCCTACGATTTTGGGCCACGAGGGCGCAGGCGAGGTGGTTAAGCTCGGTAAAAAAGTGAGAAACTATAAGCTGGGAGATCGCTTTATCCATCCTAATCTACGGCCTGAGGTAGGCAACGGCTATACCAAAACCTTTGGTGGAATGGCGGAATATGGCTTGGTCAATGACAACCAGGCTATGCTGGACGATGGCTTCCGCCCGGAAGCTCTTCCGTTTCCTCTGCAGGGACAGTTTCCCAACGATATTGATTTTGTAGATGCGGGTATGCTGCTTTCCCTCTGCGAGTGTCACAGCGCCGCGGTTAATTTCGGCGTAGCGCCTGGCCAAAAAATTCTCGTTTACGGCTGTGGCCCCATGGGCTTGGCTTTGGCTATGTTCTGCAAAATGAAGGGCGCCGAGGATATTACCATCATCGATCACCATGATGACCGGCTGGAACGCGCGAAAAAGGTTATCGGCGTCAGCCGAGTAATCAATTCCTCCGTACAGGATATCGATGAGGTCATAGGCGGCGAGCTTTTTGATTTGGTAGTCGATGCGGTAGGATCTTCCCGGCTTTTGATAGAAGGCAGCAACCGCTTGAAGCCCGGCGGAAGAGTCGGTTCTCTGGGAGTGTTGGGAGAAAACGATCGGATACTAAACGTCCGAGAGCTGCGGAACAATACCTGTCTCCATATGCTGAATTTTCCTTACGGCGAATACGCCCTGTTGAAAGAAACGGCGGCAATGGTGCAAAAGGGATTGGTACGGCCTAGTGATTTTTATTCCCATGTAGTTCCTTTTCAAGAGATCGACAAGGCTTTGGAGTTAGTAAGAAACAAAAAAGCCCTAAAGGTTATTTTGACTTTTTAACAGCACGTTTTCTAAACCGACGAAAAAAAGAACAGGATATTCACACAAAACACTAGCAGGAGAGCGCCCTCTGGGCGCTCTCCTGCTTTATCAGCCCATTAATTAGGCAATAAAAAATGCAGAGCCGTCGGCTTAATAATCAAAATTATCTTAATTACTTTAAAATTACCAATTTTAAAGTAGAATTTAATTTTTTAAGCTTTCCAGACAATTAAAATAAACGTTGGCTCCATCCCAGTCGTGGTTTTACAGTTCAAGATAAAGAAATCTGCTGTCATGTTTACGAGATGCCGTTGGATAAGGGAAAAAAAGCGATCCTTCATTCTTTTGATGCAATATTTCAAAGCATTAAGGATCAAATATATTAGGCAGTTTATTAATCCTTATTTATAAAATAGTATTTACAAATAAGAAAAACTATGTTATAATCGCATAAACTAAAACGTTTAAATTACGTAAGAGAGGATTCTAATGTACGATTTACAACCCTATTTGAACACTATTGAAGATGTGATAGCACAGGGACCCTTCAAGGATACCTGGGAGTCCCTATCCGCCTATCAGGTGCCGGACTGGTATCAGAACGCCAAATTTGGTATTTTCATTCACTGGGGCGTTTACAGCGTTCCTGCCTTTGGAAACGAATGGTATCCGCGTCACATGTATAAGCAAGGAACGCCGGAATATGAGCATCACCTCAAGACCTACGGGAGACATACGGAATTTGGATATAAGGATTTTATCCCCATGTTTAAAGGGGAGCGCTTTGACGCGGAGAAATGGGTGGATCTGTTTCAGCAAGCAGGGGCAAAATACGTAGTGCCGGTGGCGGAGCATCATGATGGCTTTCAGATGTATCCCAGCGAGATATCCCACTGGAATGCCTATGAGATGGGGCCGAAGAGAGATATACTAGGAGAAATCAGCGCAAGCTGCAAGAAGCGCGGAATAGAGCTCGGCGCTTCCAGCCATCGGATTGAGCATTGGTTTTTCATGGGGCCGGGCAAGGAGTTTGACAGTGATGTCAGGGATCCCATGCAGCGGGGAGATTTCTACTGGCCTGCGGTACCTGGCGAGTATGCTCAGGATCTATTCAGTAAGCCGGAGCCTACCGATGAATTTATGCAGGATTGGCTGGTGCGTACCTGTGAGATTATCGACCGGTATCATCCGAGACTGATCTATTTTGACTGGTGGATTCAGCACAGCGCCTGTAAGCCCTGGCTGAAGAAGCTGGCGGCCTATTATTACAACAGAGCCGCAGAATGGGGAATTGAGGTCGCAATCAATTACAAGCATGACGCCTACCTATTCGGCACAGCCGTGCCGGATGTGGAACGGGGACAATTTGCTGACATTAAGCCCTATTTCTGGCAGACGGATACGGCCATAGCCTTAAATTCCTGGTGCTATACGGAAAATAACCAGTTCAGACCTGCATCGGAGATTCTTTGCGATTTGGTGGACATTGTCAGTAAAAACGGATGCCTTCTGCTTAACGTAGGCCCTAAAGCGGATGGAAGTATTTCAGAGGAAGACGCCGAGGTGCTGCTGCATATCGGAGAATGGATGAAGGTAAACGGGGAGGCCATTTACAATACGAAAACCTGGAGAAAATATGGCGAGGGCCCGACCCAGGTGGTGGATGGACAATTTTCTGACAGCATTAAGAAGAACTTTACCTCTGAGGATTTCCGGTTTACCACAGCGGGCGGCTATCTGTACGCCACAGCGTTAAAGTGCAGCGATAATGGGACCTATTGCATCAAATCTCTGGGCGAACAGGATGCTTCCAAGCAGGCTAATTTCCATGGGATTATCAGAAATGTGGAGGTGCTGGGAGGCGAAGCTAAGGCGGAATGGAGCAGAGACGAGAAAGGGCTCCATATTACAAGCGGGAAGAAGAGCAAGGATCCGATTGTATTTAAAATTAAAATTGACTGATAACCCTGTCCGCGTCAGCCTAGGCATGATGCAGCGATGCGATAAAACAGATGTTTTTGCTTCAAGCAAGGGAAAGTCCGCTTTGCGGGCTTTCCCTTGCTTTGTCGGCTTTAGCGAAAAGACCTCCCGGCATTGCCAGGGACATAACCTTCTTTTGGCCTGACGGAGCCGTCGGCACAGCTGTTTATGCCCTGAGACGAGGCACGCAGGAGCCTGTTTGCGCAGGCGATCGCACAAATGAGCCGCTTTAACTGGAACGTGGGAAACCGTATATTCGGATTGGCACAGCTTCCTCCGGCCATGCGTTCAAAAACGCTTTCACGGCGGCGTCTGTGAGAAAAGCCGGGCCGGCAGATTGACTGCCGCCCGGCTTTTTGACTTGGATCAGTGGGATCACACACGCTTTCCAAGGCCCGAAGAGATTTAAGATTTTCTGCTTCAGCCCTCCGTTTCAGGGTCCAGAGCGCTTTTACAGCGAAATTTCTGTGGAACGCTTTCAAGTCTGTTCCCGCGGAGCATATAGTCCCTCATAGCGCTTCGCGCCGTCAGTGGATATAACGAACCCGCGGGGATCCAGATGTTTTGAGAACGGATAACAGCTTAACCGCATAGGAGCTGTTATCCGCTTTTTTGTGCTCTCTTTTTATTTAGCTTTCCTGTGAATTATTCCTGCTTATGGCCTGCTCTTTTATCTCCGCACCCGCTCAAACACCGGCATGGTGTCCAGCGGCGCGCGGACCTCCGTCCACTGTCCGCCGGAGAAAATCTGCTGAGAGCCGTCACTCAGGCGCCAGTCGCAGCCGGAGGGCAGATAAACCTTGCGTGCGCGCTGTCCCAAATTCAGAATCGGCGCGACCAGGTATTTGTCGCCGTACATGTACTGCTCCTCCAACTCCCAGCAGACAGGGTCGTCCGGGAATTCTACAAACATAGCGCGCATGAGCGGAAGCCCCTTTGTGTGGGCCTCTTCCATAAGCTTTCTGGTGTAGTCTCTCATCTCTTCCCGGAGGCGCAGATATTTCTTGCAGATCTCGAAGGCCTCCGGGCCATAGCTCCACACCTCGTTGTCCGCGCCGGAGGCGCAGAAATAACCGCCGGTGGTGCCGTATTGGGGCTGACGGGGCTCGCGGTCGCCGTGCAGGCGCATGACCGGACAGAAGGCCCCCCACTGGAACCAGCGGATAAAAAGCTCTTGAAACTCTGGGTTTGTGGGATCGCCGCCATAGAAGCCGCCGATATCGGTGGTCCACCACGGAATTCCCGCGATACCCATGTTCAGCCCGGCGGCAAGCTGATTTTTCATGCTTCCAAAGGTGGAGGGAATATCCCCGGACCATACCAAAGCGCCGTATTTCTGGCTGCCCGCCCAGGCGCAGCGCACCAGGTTCACAATATTTGTCTGGCCGGCCGCTTTCATGCCGTCATAGAAGGCTTGAGAATAGCAGGAGGGATAGATATTTCCGGTTTGCAGACAGGGGCCTGAGTAATAACGGTAGTTATCAAAGTCGTAGATGTTGTATTCCGGCTCCGCCTCATCCAGCCAGAAGAGCCTGACGCCCGCGTCATAATAGTGCTCCTTTACCTTGGCCCACACATAGCCGCGGGCTTCGGGATTGGTGGCGTCAAAGGGAAGCGTGTTTTTGTCAAGGAAGATAAAGGAGGTGTCAACGCCCCGGTCGCATCGGATCAGGTAGCCGTTTTCCAGCATTTCCTCATAATTTTCAGAATCTGTTTCCACCGTAGGCCAAATGGAAACCATCAGCTGTATGCCCATGCTTTTCAATTCCTCTATCATGGCCTTTGGATCGGGCCAGTAGGCAGGGTCAAATTTCCAATCTCCCTGATGGGGCCAGTGGAAGAAATCGATGACGATAACGTCAATGGGAAGGCCCTGCCGCTTGTATTCCCGGGCCACGTGCAGAAGCTCCTCCTGGGTTTGATAGCGCAGCTTGCACTGCCAGAAGCCCAGCCCATATTCGGGCATCATGGGCACGGTGCCGGCAACGGACCCGTAAGCCTCTATCAATTCGGCCGGGGTATCGCCGGCCACAATCCAGTAATCCAGCGCCTGGGTGGAGAAAGCCTCAAAGCTGGTGACATTTTTTCCGAAAACCGCCCTGCCGACGGCGGGGTTGTTCCACAGCAGCCCGTATCCCAGGGAGGAAATCATAAAGGGAACCGAGGCCTGGGAATTACGGTGGGCAAGCTCCAGATCCGTGCCCTTCAGATTCAAATAGGGCTGCTGATACTGGCCCATGCCGTAGATGCGTTCGTTGGGATCGAGGGACTGGAACCGGGCTGTCAGATGATAATCTCCGCCTGGAATGGGGCGGAATTCCCTCGCCTCGATTTTTAGGGCGCAGAATTTGCGGGTATCCTCTTCCAGGATACGCTCATCCTTTTGATTGTAAACGGTGATTTTACCGTTATTGGACAGAGAAAGCCTGATTTTGCCGTTGGTAAGAACCGCGCCCTCGGGTGAAACCGTAATTTCCGCCTGGGCGGAGGGGCGGCTGGCCAGCGCCCAGTCATTTTCCGGAAACGCTGGGTTTTTGGTCGCGCGAACACGGACGGCGTTCGCGCCCCAGGGCTCGACGTGGACAGTTTCATTGCGGTATCGGTAGATTAATAGATTATCACGGGTGAGAATCATTTTATTCCCTCTCCTTCTATATCAGCGCTTGAACTGTATGCGTACCACATTCCAGGACAGCGGCGGCAGTACGGCGGATAGATGATTGTCCGTGACGCCGCTTTCAGCTACCCTTACAGGGCTGACGCCTTGCTTGTCCGGGCCGTTAGTCACATTGGGGTCGCCGGAATACATGGTGACATGCTCGATCAGGGAACAGCCTTCAAACGCCGCTAAATCGGCGGAAAGCACAAGAGAATCGTTCAGAGAACGGTTTACGGCAAAAACAGTAAGAGCGCCTTGCTCCTCATCCAAAAGAACGGTGCTTTCCAGATAGGGTACATCCGTAAAATTAGGACTGTCGTATTTCGGGCAGCTTACGGCTGTCCGCAGCACGGTTCCGTGACCGTATTGGGCGGTGTGGTAAAACGGCCAGTAGATGGTTTGAAGCCATGTTTTTCCGCCGTTCGGCTCGGTCATAATCGGAGCGATAACATTTACCAGCTGAGCAAGGCAGGCGATTTTCACCCGGTCGGCATGGTTTAAGAGGGTGATCAGCATAGTCCCGAAAACGGCCGCGTCCGCCATGGTATAGATATCCTCCAAAAGCGGGGGCGCGATTCCCCAGGGCTCCTTCGCTATTCTTTCGTCGTCGCTGCCCAGGGAGTGGTACCAGATATTCCATTCGTCAAAGCTCAGCATTAATTTTTTGCCGGAGCGCTTTTTCGCTTTCACATAGTCGCAGGTGGAAACCACGGAATGGATAAAGTGCTCTGTGGTTAAGGACTTAGCAAGATAATCCTCCAGATTATTGGTAGTGTCTCCCAGATATTGGTGAAGGGATAGGTAGTCCACATCGTCGTAAAGATAATCCAGAACCGTGGCTTCCCAGGTGGGGAAGGTAGGCATCTCCGGATAAGAGCTGCCGGTCGCGACCAGCTGGATTTCAGAGTCTATCTTCTTCATAGCCCGCGCGGTTTCCAGGGCCAGGCGGCCGTATTCGTCGGCTGTTTTATGGCCGATCTGCCAGGGTCCGTCCATCTCGTTCCCCAGGCACCAGGTTTTGATGCGGTAGGGCTGCTCCGCTCCGTGGGCCCGGCGCAGGTCGCTGTAATAGGAGCCGCTTTCGTGGTTGCAGTATTCCAGAAGATTGCAGGCGTCGTCGATTCCGCGGGTGCCGAGGTTGACGGCCATCATGACCTCTGCGCCCAGCTCCCTGCACCAGGAAGAAAATTCATCGATCCCCACCTGGTTGGTTTCCACAGTGCGCCATGCGCGGTCCAGCCGGACGGGACGCTCTTTGGCTGGTCCTACGCTGTCCTCCCACCGAAAGCCGGAAACAAAATTGCCGCCGGGATAACGGATCAGAGGAATCTGAAGAGGTTTGATTAGATCGATCACATCCGTTCGAAACCCCCTCGCGTTGGAGGCGGGATGGCCGGGGCAGTAAATGCCGTCGTACACGGCCCGTCCCAGGTGCTCGATGAAGGAACCGTACATTCGCCGGTCCACCGTGGAAATCTTAAATTCCGGGTCCAGGGATAAAGTAGCTTTTAACATAGGATCACCTCTTACCTTTCTAAAACGTTTAAATAAAATAATAAAAATAAAAGCGAAGTTTTCTTCGCTTTAAATTGCACAGAATGCCTAAGGGAAAAATGCCTGAATAACGTCCTGTCAGAAATCCAGGCTATGCTTCCCCGATGGAACAGACCGACGGACGCACATGAATCGTACAGGGAAGCACATGACACTTTGTGCAGACAGTTTTTCCCTGTAGCTGGGCCAATACAAGCTCGGCCGCCTTGTGTCCCATTTCCTGTAGATCTGGCTTGGCGCTGGCCAGAGGCGGAGTATAGGCGTGGACGATATCGGAATCGTCAAAGCCGAAGAGGGATATGTCCTTGCCCACTGAGATTCTATGCTCAATACAATAAGTGTATACGCCGCTGATCATCTTATCGCTGAAGGCGTAGATTGCGGTAACGCCCTGTGAGAGAAGCTGGCTGGCGGCGTGATACCCGCATTCTCGCGTCCAGTCTCCGATCACAGTAGTGCCCACATTATAAGGAATAGATGCCTCGAACAACGCTTGCTGAATACCTACAAGACGCTTCTGTGAGTTGAAGCTGTTGACAGGGCCGGAAATAATGCCGATGCGCCGGTGGCCCATGGAGATAAGCGCCCGCCCGATCTCCAGACTTGCGTTTTCGTCATCGGAAAGTACATAGGGGTAACTTTTGTCCTTGGGAACACAATAGGTATAAACAAAGGGCAGCCCGGTATCCGGAGGAGAAAAGGAGACCTCACGGCCATGATATCCAATGTAAATACAGCCCTCTACCTGCTTAGAAACCAAATTATCAAACGCGCGGTTAAATAGTACGGAACGCTCGGGGATGGCGGATAAATTGTTTCCATAACGTTTAAATAGCCTCATATTGGCCAGAAGTGCTTCGTAATCATATTCCTCGCAGTACTCCTCAATGCCATTGATAATCTCAGCGGTCTGAGAAACGGTCAGGTCCTCGGCAATGATTCCAATCGAACGGCTTCTCTGCCGTTTGAGGCTCTGGGCCAGGTAATTGGGCCGATAGTTCAGTGATTTGGCCACTTTCAGCACCTTTTCTACCTTCTCCGGGCTTGCGGAGCCTGGCTTTTGATTCAAAACATTTGAAACAGTTGCGATCGATACGTTTGCCAGTTTTGCGATTTCTTTTATCGTTGCCAAGCTCAAACCTCCCCTCTGCCTTGATTATGATAATTTAGTTTAGCATAGAAGTAGGGGGAAGTCAATTGCCAGGATTTCATCGTTGTCTAGAAAAAATGCACTCTGAAAACAAAAATCGTTAAAACGTTATAATTATATTAATCTGCCTAGAATAATAGAGTGAAATTTAGAAAAATAGGCGTGTTTTTTCTATTTATGAGGAATAGGTTGATAAAAATATCTAAAAAAAATAAAAAAATACTTGCAAATATGAAAATGTTATGATATTATTAATTCACAAAATTAAAACGTTTTAGCTATAGAAAGTAGGAAGCAGGAAAATGATCACCAAACAGGAAATCCAACCCGTCATCACAAAAAAGGTTGTAATAACGGATTCGCTATTCGCCTCTTATGTAAACGCCATAGCCGAGCATCTGCTCCCGTATCAATGGAAAGTGCTGAACGACCAGATTCCCGGCGCGGAAAAGTCGCACTGCATTGATAATTTCCGGATTGCGGCGGGAGAAATGGAGGGAACCCACCAGGGCGCGGTGTTCCAGGATACGGACCTATATAAATGGCTGGAAACAGTCGCCTTCTGTATTGCCAACGGTACCGGAAGGGAATACATAGAGATCGCCGACGGAGCGATCGCGCTGATCGGGCGCGCCCAGGAGTCCGACGGATATATTAATACCTATTTTACAATCAGCTGTCCAGATAAGAAATGGACGAATCTGGTGGAAGGACATGAGTTATACAGCGGCGGCCATATGATTGAAGCCGCGGTAGCGTACTTTAACGCCACGGGCAAAAAAGAATTTCTGTATATTGCGTGTAAATTTGCGGATTTGGTATGCCGGGTATTCGGTTTGGAGGAAGGCAAGTGCAAGGGCTATCCTGGGCACCAGGAGATCGAGGTAGCCTTGGTAAAGCTCTATCAGGCAACCGGGAATCGGAGTTACCTCACATTGGCGGACTACTTTATCCGTCAGCGCGGCCAGGAGCCTAATTATCTGATGGAGGAATACAAGAGCCGTCAGGGCAGGAATCTTTTCCCGGAATTTAGAGAGTATGACGATAAGTATGCTCAGGTTCATGCGCCGGTTCTTAAACAGGAGACGGCGGAAGGGCACGCGGTGAGAGCGGTTTATATGTACAGCGCCATGGCGGATCTGGCCCGGGTGGAGCGGGACGAGGAGATGGCGGCGGCTTGCCAGCGCCTTTATGAAAACATCGTAAAAAAACGGATGTACATAACCGGGGGGATTGGCTCCTCCGGCACATTGGAACGCTTTACGGCGGATTACGATTTGCCAAACGATAGAATGTATTGTGAGAGCTGTGCCTCCGTGGGCCTGATGATGTTCGCTCAGCGAATGGCTTCCCTTACGGGAGAGGCGGTCTACTACGATGTGGTGGAACGCGCCTTATGCAATACGGTGCTGGGCGGCATTTCCAAGGAGGGAAAACGCTACTTCTACGTAAACCCGCTGGAGGTGTGGCCGCAGAATTGCCTGGCCTCCACTTCTATGGCTCATGTGAAGCCGGTTCGTCAGAAATGGTTTGGCTGCGCGTGCTGTCCGCCAAATATCGCCCGGACGTTAGCCTCTCTGGGACAATATATTTACGCCCAGAGCGAGGACTCCCTCTATGTGAATCAGTTTATTTCCTCCTCGTCCACCGTTGAAATCGGCGGACAGGAGATAGAGTTCTCGATGGATTCCACATACATGAAGGATGGGGCCGTGCGCATTACCGCGAAATGCGGAAAGCGGGAAGAAGCGCTTTATCTCCGCGTGCGTATCCCGGAGTACTTCAAGAAACCCACTCTTAAAGTAAACGGAAAAGACGCGCCCTTGAAGCTCGAACAGGGATATGCGGTTATCCCGCTTGAGGAGCTGACGGAGGTTTGCCTGCAAGGAGAAATCCTTCCCCGTTTTGTGGCGGCCAACAGAAATGTCCGGGCTGATATGGGCAGGCTGGCTATCATGAAGGGACCTTATGTCTATTGTATGGAGGAAGAGGACAACGGCGACAATCTGGCGGCGGTTTTGATTTCCGACCAGGATAAAATTGAAGAATGCGCGCTTGATTCCCGTCTCCCAGGCGAGCTTCCAATGCTGAAGACGCCGGCGAAAAAGGTGACGCAAACCATTGCCGAGACAGATGATCTGTACGGGACTCCGGCGTATACGGAGGAAGAGATGGTTGCTGATTTCGTGCCATACGCTCTTTGGTGCAACAGAACGCCGGGCGAGATGCAGGTTTGGGTAAGAGCGCAGATTTAAGCGGATTTAAAGAGTATATAGTAAGGGGATATAATCGGTGCGTGTGCCGATTGTATAGATTAGTGGACGAGCGATTTTTTGCGAAACAAACCAGAAAAAGGCTGTTATTATGCCTTTTTTAGCACAATAACAGCCTAGAATCTATTGTCCGCTAAAGTATAAAAATCAGAACTAGGAAAGGGACGAAGAGTATGAAGAAAACGATGACACGAATTCTGACGTTGGCTCTGGCTCTTGCGATGTCGGCGAGCGTGCTGGCTGGGTGCAGCGACAGCCCGGAGCCCGCGGCCAGCGGAAGCAGCACGGAGTCTACAGCCAGCGAAGACGCCGCCGGAGGCGAAAGGGCGAAGCTGACCGCGATGATTGTCAAGTGGTCGCCGCTCACTAAGGATGTCAATGAGATGCAGTGGCTGAAAAACGTGGCAGAGGCTGCCAACGTCGAGGTGGAGTGGCAGCAGGAGTCTTCCGATTGGAACGACAAAAAGAATGCGGTTTTTTCAAGCGGCAATATTCCAGATGTGCTTTTCTCAGCGGCTGGAGATGCGGAGTTTACTCAATATCCTGGTTTGTTTGAGGATATGGGTCCTCTGATTGACCAGTACGCCCCAAATGTGAAAGAAATGTTTGAAACCTATCCGGAAATCGAATACGCCTGCAAGGATATGGAAGGGAAGACCTATACCCTTCCCAGAATCGACGGTACTTACGAGGCCTGCAAGAACTATGCCTCTATGTTTATCAACAAAACCTGGCTGGATAATCTGGGGCTGGAAATCCCCACAACCTGGGATGAACTAGAACAGGTTTTGATTGCTTTTAATGAACAGGATCCGAACGGGAACGGAGATCCGAACGACGAGATCCCGATGGACTTTATTTGGAACGACAATACGAACAACCAGTATGGCCCGGCGAATATGCTCGGCGGAACCGGAATGCCGCTATCCAACGGTTACATCCAGGGCTTCTTTGCGGAAGATGGAGAGGTTAAATGCTGGTACACGGATGAAAGATTCCAGTCTCTGCTGATTTATCTGCAAGGTCTGTGGAACCAGGGCCTGATCAATGAGGCTGCGTTTACCAACGATTACTCCCAATACCAGGCTCTTGCAAGAGGCGAAGGCACGACGGCCAAGGTGGGCTTCACTTTTGGTTGGAATTTGACGGACCGCTTCGGAAATGAACTGGCGGACCAGTATGTCGTGCTGCCGCCGCTGAAAGCCGACGATAGCCTGCCGGATGATCAGCTGTATTATGTGAGCGAGGATACTTTCTGGGGCAAGGGCGTTGTCAGCATGAGTGCAAGCTGCGAAAACAAAGAAGCAGCCATGAGATTCATCAACCAGTTCTATGACTACGACGTGAGCTTAGAAGTAATGTATGGCGGCATGAATGATGTGGACAACTGCATTGTGAAAAATGACGACGGCACCTACGAGGTCTTGCCTCCCAAGGATTCTTCCATGGATCCCAGCTCCTGGCAGTGGACCAATACTTTCGTGAACAACGGCGGTATGTGGGTTAGAAACGATGTCCAGGTCAAAACTCCGGTTCCAGATCTGACTTTAGGCGAAAAAGAAACCTATCTGCCATATCAGGAATCGATTCCTACGAGCAGCCTCTTTAAAAACGACCTGATGAAATATTCGCAGGAAGATCAGAACACTCTGGCAATGGTCGAAACGAACTTGGGGAACATCTGGGATCCACAGGTCGCGAACTGGATTACAGGGACAAACGACATCGCTACAGAGTGGGAGGCTTATGTGGATAGCCTGAAAAACGCTGGATTGGACCAAGCCCTGGAAATCAAGCAAGCTGCCTTTGATACCTATCTTGAAGCAACCGGAAACTAATCTGTATCGGAAAGGCGCCGTAACCATTGAACTGACTTACGGCGCCTTTTCCCGCAAAATGATCAGCTTGCAGCGAGGAGATGTAGCATAGTGAGAAGAACAGGCTTAAAAAGAATGAAGAAGGAATTGCGCCGAGACTGGCAGCTTTGGGTGATGGCCCTGCTCGGGCTGATATGGGTAATTGTTTTTTGTTATACCCCAATGTATGGCATCCAATTAGCTTTTAAGGATTATGATTTCACCAAGGGGCTGACAGGCGGCGACTGGGCTGGAATAAAGTATTTCATGATGTATTTTAACAGTCCAGCTTTTGCTACGACAATGCGCAATACGTTTGTGATTGCGTTTTTTTCCATTGTGGTCGGTTTTCCACTGCCAATCATTCTGGCTTTGGCGATTAACCAATTAAAAAAGGGGGCGCCTAGGCGGGTTCTGCAGACTACGGTATATCTTCCCTACTTTATTTCTACAGTGGTTATGGTCGCGATGCTCAACATCATGTGTGCGCCTAACGGTGTCGTTACCAATTTTCTCAGATCTCTAAATTTGATTGGGGCAGATACGAATATCCTTGGCGATACGGGGTGTTTTGTTCCTCTTTATGTGATTTCCGGCGTCTGGCAATCCTGCGGCTGGAACAGCATTATTTATATCGCCGCCCTTTCCAATGTGAATACCGAACTCTATGACGCCGCCAAGGTAGACGGCGCAAACAGATGGCAGATGATACGCCATGTCGAACTGCCGGCTATTGTCCCAACAATCATCATTATTCTGATCCTGAGCATGGGCGGGATCCTTTCGGTAGGCTTTGAAAAAACCTATTTGATGCAAAACCCTCTTAACCTGGGGGCTTCTGAGGTCATTCAGACATATGTGTACAAAATTGGCGTACAATCCAATCAGATTAGTTTCAGCACAGCAGTTGGACTGTTCAACAATTTGGTCAATTTTACTTGTTTAATCGTTGTGAATATGATTGCAAAAAAGAAAGCGGATATCAGCTTGATGTAATTAGGAGTGAGGTGCGATGAGAAAAAAATTAAATTTATCTGATTTTTCCTTTAACCTGGTTTTTGGTATAATTTGTATCTTTTCCTTTCTGATAGTGGCTTATCCGTTATATTTCGTGGTTATTGCATCCTTTTCCAGCTCTACCATGGTCAACCAGGGTGAAGTTGTTTTTTGGATCAAGGATTTCAGCATATATGGTTACCAGCAGATTCTGGCGGACAGCAGGATCTGGATCGGTTACCGGAACACGCTTTTCTATTCGATAGTCGGCACGCTGATCAATCTTGTCGTGACAATGCCCTTAGCCTATACGCTGTCCAGAAAGGAATTTCGTTTCCGGCGGCCGCTGATGGCGATTTTTGTCTTTACCATGTATTTTTCCGGCGGCCTCATCCCCAGCTATCTGCTGATGCAGAAGCTCCATTTAATGAATACGGTTTGGGTCATGATGATCCCCACGGCGGTGAACGTGTATAACCTAATTATTGCCAGAAGTTTCATGGATAACCTTCCTCCGGAATTGTATGAGGCGTCGCAGCTGGACGGCTGTTCACATTTCACATATTTTTGCAAAGTGGTGCTGCCGTTGTCAAAGGCAGTCATCTCCGTTTTGTTCTTATACTATTTTGTACAGCACTGGAACGACTATTTTTCTGGTTTAATGTATATCAACGACGAGAAATTGGAACCGTTACAGCTTACTCTGCGGAATATCTTGCTTAGGAATCAGGCTTTCGCAAATGGAGCGGGAATTGGCGCAAATGTTTCCGGCGCGAGCAGTTATGCACAGACTTATGCCGATCAGATTAAATTCGGCGCTATTATTGTGTCAACATTGCCTTTGCTGTGCATTTATCCCTTCATTCAGAAATATTTTGAAAAAGGCGTAATGATCGGCGCGGTTAAAGGATAAACGGCCAGCCATTTGACGGAGTGTGATATTGTGGGATAGAGAACGGACTATTTTGATGTTTCCGGCAACAGAGAGGAAAAAGGAATGGGTGTAAGTCTATACAGAACTGTAAAAATGGGAGATATGCAGGCTCTTTATTTTCTGGAAGAGACAGAGCGGCATATGTCGCTGACGCTCCTTCCGGAAGGGATGGAGCCGGTTCCCTGGGAGAATAAGAAGCAGGCGGCGGACTCTTTGGTTCAGGCCTACGTGAGAGGAGACGACCTGCCGGGAGCTTATTCCGGGGGAAAGACCATGCGGTCGGGCGGAACCGTTTGGGGTATGCGCTTTTGTCAGCAGAAATGCGAGACGGACGCGGCGGGAAATATCGTCGTAGAGACGATGCTGCAATCCCCCCACGGCCACTTTTGCCACTACTTGAAATATTTGGCTCACACAGGAGCGGCGGAAAGCTGGACGGAGTTTTTTAATACCGGTAAAAAAGCGGTAACACTGGAGATGCTAAGCAGCTTTTCTATATCCGGAATTACTCCCCTGGCGGCAGGCACCGCGCCGGGACAGCTTAGAATACACCGGCTCAGAAGCGACTGGAGCATGGAGGGAAGGCTCGTGACCGAGCGGTTGGAGCGTCTGAACCTGGAGCCCTCCTGGGCCGGACACGGGGTTCGCAGCGAACGGTTCGGCCAAGTCGGGTCTATGCCGGTAAACAAATGGTTCCCATGGCTTCTGGTGGAGGACGTGAAAAATCACGTTTTTTGGGGCGCGCAGCTCGGGCATAACGCTTCCTGGCAGATGGAGGTGTACCGGAAGGATGACGGCGCTGCCATCAGCGGAGGCCTTGCGGATTACGAGTTTGGACATTGGGCCAAAACGGTGAGGTCGGATGAAAGCTTTCGGACGCCGGCGGCGACGCTGACCGTTTGTAAATGCGATACGATAGACGAAGCGTCCGACCGGCTGGTTTCCGCCATGCGGGTTCCGGATATCGCCTCCGAACAGGAGCTTCCGATACTATTCAATGAATATTGTACGACATGGGGATGTCCTTTCCATGAAAATATTGCAAATATTCTTTCCGCAATTCAAGACAAGGGGATTTCCTATTTTGTAATCGACGCGGGCTGGTATAAGCCGGAGGGGATCCCCTGGGAAAACGCCCTGGGAGACTGGCGGGTTTCAAAAGAGCTTTTCCCGGAAGGACTGGAAAAGACGGTGGCGGCGATCAAAGAGGCCGGGATGACGCCGGGAATCTGGTTTGAGCCGGAAACCGCAGGCAAGGCCTCGGAGGCCTACCGTCAGGAAGAGCACATGCTGACAAGAAACGGCGCGGTAATTACGACCGCAGGCCGGCGCTTCTGGGATCTTCGGGACCCCTGGGTAAGGGATTACCTGCGGGAAAGGGTAATCGAGTTTCTGAAAAGCTACGGCTTCGGATATGTGAAAATCGATTATAACGATACTGTAGGGATCGGCTGTGATAAAGCGGAGAGCTTAGGAGAGGGCTTGCGGCAGAATATGGAGGCATCCTTTGAATTTTTCCAGGAAATGCAGCGATGCATCCCCGGTTTAGTGATTGAAAATTGTTCCTCCGGAGGTCACCGCCTGGAGCCCAAAATGCTTTCCGCAACAGCCATGTCCTCCTTTTCAGACGCCCATGAATGTACGGCGATACCGATTATAGCCGCGAATCTGCACCGGGTGATGCAGCCGCGGCAGAGCCAGATCTGGGCTGTCATTCAGCAGAAGGACTCCTTAACGCGGATTGCCTACTCCATGTCGGCAACGCTTCTGGGAAGATGCTGCCTCTCCGGCCATGTGACGGAGCTGACAGCGGAGCAGTGGAAAACGATTGAAGACGGAATCGCGTTTTACAAGGCGGCGGCTCCGGTAATTAAGGCCGGCAGGTCTTACCGGTTTGGTCCGGAGCTCCTAAGCTACAATGAGCCGGAGGGCTGGCAGGGGATGCTGCGGGTTGGAAATCAGGGAGAAAGCCTGCTGGTAATCCATATGTTTGGCGGAGAGCTGCCGGAATGCGTAAGCCTCCGGCTTCCGAAGAATACAAGAACAGAGGTTCAGTCCGTTTATGACGCGTGTCATAGCAAATATCAGATATCGGATGGCGTTTTTCAATGGCGTCCGAAGGAAACATTCAGCAGCATAGCGTTGCTGCTGGCATAAATACAGAGGCCACAGCGGAACGGTTCAGGTCTGTAACGGGCTTGCGAGTTCTATGGCGGCCGTGTGATCGTATAAGAGGCTTTTTCATGAGGAAGAGGGAGGATGCAATGAAAAGAGCTGTCGTAACGGCTTCTTATTTAGAGGCGCAGGCGGACGGAAAACGCTACCGCCTGGTCCCCGTTACAGAAGAAATTATTCGCTGCATTACTGCGGAGAAAGAGGTTGTGAAAGAGACTACCATTCGTAATTGTTGAAAACTTTGTGGCAAAAGGTAGCCAAACGGCGCGGATGTCCGCTGATATAAGCGGTTTCCGCTTTTTATTAAAGGAGGACAGACAGGCGGAGCTGATTGGGGAAAGCTAAGCGGACGGTCACGGTCATTCATCCTGTCAGAATCAATAGAGAAAATAAACTTATATTTTTATGGGAGGAATTTTATGTACGATTTGCAACCGTATCTAAAAACGATCGATGAGGTGATTGCCCGGGGGCCTTATCGGGACACATGGGAGTCATTGTCTACCTATCAGGTTCCAGAATGGTACCGAAACGCAAAATTCGGGATTTTTGTCCACTGGGGGATCTTCAGCGTTCCTGCGTTTGGAAACGAATGGTATCCAAGAAATATGTATATTCAGGATTCTCCTGAATACGAACATCATATCAAGACCTATGGGCCGCATAAGGATTTTGGGTATAAGGATTTTATCCCCATGTTTCGGGGAGAGCGCTTTGATCCGGAGCAATGGGCGGATCTGTTCCAGAAAGCGGGAGCCAGGTATGTGGTTCCGGTTGCGGAATTTCATGATGGATTCCAGATGTATCAAAGTGAAATATCTCACTGGAATGCCTATGAGATGGGACCGAAGCGGGATGTGCTGGGAGAGATCAGCGCAAGCTGTCAGAAGCGAGGAATGGCACTGGGTGCATCCAGTCACCGGGTTGAGCATTGGTTTTTTATGGGAAAGGGGAAGGAGTTTGACAGCGATGTCAAGGATCCTATGGAACGGGGCGATTTTTACTGGCCCGCAATGCCGGGAGGCGATCCACAGGATATTTATTGCAAGCCGGAACCGTCGGAGGAGTTTATGCAGGATTGGCTGGTACGTACCTGCGAACTGATCGATAAGTATTGTCCGAAAATTCTGTGGTTTGATTGGTGGATCCAGCACAGCGCCTGCAAGCCATGGCTGAAAAAGGTAGCGGCCTATTACTATAACCGGGCTGCGGAATGGGACGTAGGAGTCGCCATCAACTATAAACATGATTCGTTTTTATTCGGTACGGCCGTGCCGGATGTAGAACGGGGACAATTTGCAGAGATTAAACACTATTTTTGGCAGACTGATACTGCGGTGGCGTTGAATTCCTGGTGCTATACTGAAAATAATCAGTTCCGTCCCGCGCCGGAAATTCTCTGCGATCTGGTGGATATCGTCAGTAAAAACGGTTGCCTGCTGCTGAATATCGGGCCCAAAGCCGATGGAACCATTACAGAAGAGGACAGGAGAATCCTGCTTCATATCGGAGAATGGCTGAAAGATAACGGCGAGGCTATCTACGATACGAAAGCCTGGAGAAAATACGGAGAAGGACCGACAAAGGTCGAGGACGGACAGTTTTCTGATGGAATCAAGAAGAACTTCACCACAAATGATTTCCGCTTCACGACGGCGGGCAGCTGCGTATACGCTATTGCTTTAAAATGCAGTGACAATGGGGTATATGATATCGTTTCTCTGGGAGAAAAGGATGCTTCCAAGCAGGCTAATTTCCATGGGATCATCAAAAAAGTGGAACTGCTGAAAACAGGGGAAACGCTGGAATGGAGCCGGGATGAGGAAGCGCTTCATATCAAATGCAGATTCAAGAGTGAAGACCCGGTGGCGTTTAGAATCAGCGTAGACTGATAGGGGATGACGTTGGAACAAGAAAGGAAGACGAGAAAATGCGGAAAAAAGCGATAAAACTGCGAAAGGTACTGTCACTGGTACTGGCTTTTGCGCTGTTGGCTGGAATGTTGCCAATGGAGTGGTCTACTTTCGTTGCGAAAGCCGCTGACTCCTATGAACTTGTAGAGAATGCAGAAGTAAACGACCTGCTGTACTTTGTAGACGCGGGCGACTATAATACGTCTACGGTTCCAGAGGGCGAGAAGCTGGGCCTTTTGAACAGCAGGACCGACCAGTTGTACGGCGAGGACGCAACAACTGGTTATAGCTGGGGTTTGCAGAGCCTAGACGGCGGTAAACATGATGTCCTGCAAGGTATTGGCCCCCAGGGTCAGTGCAATACGCTCTGCCAGCACTCCGACAACGGAGTAGATCTTAACCGAGGCTATGCGGATTGGGAAAATGGACTGAGCGATATCACTGCGGATGTCGTCTCCCTGCGCTATGGGACCCAATTTGATCCCTATGGAAAAGGGATTATTCGCTATGACTTTGAGGTCCCGGCAGGCTATTACGCCGTGGAAGTCGGATTTATGGCGCCGTTCGTAGCAGGATACGACGCGGAAATCGAGGTGAACGGAAAGAGCATCGCGACCGGGCATGTGAATTTCAGAAGCACGGCCGTGTTGAAGGGTACCGCAAATGTGCGCGAAGGGCAGACCGCGATGGAAGTGAAGTGCATGGGGGATTGGTCCTCCGGCATACAAATCGCTTATATCAAAGTGTACAAAGGCGAAGCGCCCTATGCTTTTGACGAAACGGTTGTGGACGATGCGAATGTGGACGACCTGCTGTACTTTGTAGACGCGGGAGACTATGACACGTCTACAGTTCCAGAGGGCGAGAAGCTGGGCCTTTTAAACAGCAAGACCGACCAACTGTATGGCGAGGACGCGACGACCGGTTACAGCTGGGGCCTGCAGAGCCTGGATGGCGGCGAGCATGATAAGCCACAGCCCGATGGCCCCCAGGGCCAGTGTAAGACCTACTGCCAGACCTCCAACAATACTTCAGACATTACTAACCGGGGCTACGCGGATTGGAGCAATCAGACGAATGTTGGCCAGTACGATGTTTCGGTGCGCTATGGAGACAAATATGATCCCTATGGAAAAGGGATCATCCGCTATGACTTTGAGGTACCGGCGGGCTATTACGACGTGGAAGTCGGATTTATGGCTCCGTTCAACAACGGATACGACGCCAAAGTGCAGGTGAGTGGTAAAACCGTCGCGACTGGCCGTGTAGATCACATGGGTACTGCGGTACTGAAAGGCACCGCAAAGGTAAAAGAAGAGGAACCGTCAATCAGAGTGGAGTGCAGCGGGGACTGGGATTCCGGCGTGCAGATCGCTTACATCAAGGTTTATAAATCGGAAGAGTCCCGTTATTATGAACTGGGTGAGGGAGATATCCTGATCGAAGAACTGAATGACGGCGGCTATTATATGGCTAATCAGTACTTTGAGGTTGAAATCGGAACGCGCGGTCAGATCCGGGCGCTCTATCTGGTAGGTGATGAATATCGTACAAACTATGTGATCGATACCGATCAAGCTGGAATCGGCCATGGCGTAGGCGAACTGATCCTCAGTGTGAAGAAAGAAGGGGAAGAGACTTATCAGGAATACTTCACCACTGTCTCCGGCGACGGAAGAAGTTTCTCAATTGAAGACGATAAGCTTGTGGTTACTTATGAGAATGCTACTGGCAATAAAGCAATCAATGGGTTTAAGGTAGTGGAGACCTATCAGTATGTGGACGACCAGCTACGCTGGTCCGCTACCGTGGAAAATACCGGCGAGACGGATATTGTAGTCGGCGACTGGGGAATCCCGATCCAGTTTAATGAGAATTTGTCCGGCACGGCGGAGGAGATTTATCAGAGACGGGTCGTGGACCACTCCTTTGTCGGAATGGACAGCTCCTATCTCTATGCTACCCGGCCTAGCGGTGAAGGACGGTATCTGCTGTTCACCCCGGAAGCCTCCACTGACGCAAAGCTGGAGTATATGGATCACTGGGCCGATCAGGAACGCGCCAATGAAGAATCCTATGTGGGCGGACTGTTCGTCTATTATATCCACTCCGACAATATCAAGAAAACCCATAGAGGTTATCTGGATACTAACACTTCTGTAACGATCCCGGTGGGAGAGAGCAAAACCTATGCTTTCAACTTTACTGCAGTGATGGATGAAGAGGATATGAGAAGCACCCTCTATGAGGAAGACCTGGTGGATATGGTCGCGGTGCCGGGCTTTGCCTACTCGGTAGATATGCCCGGAAAAATCTATCTGCATACCAAGGTGCCCCAAGAGAAGATCAGAATCGATATCCAATGTCCTCACGAGTCAGGCGTTTATGAAGATATGGGCGACAACGTGTATTCCGTCATGGAGCATACCAAGACAGACGAGAATACATATGCGAAATATCTGGAGACGAAAACAGTTGACGGGGAACAGTATCATATTTACGAGCTGAAGTTCACGGAATTCGGGCATCACAACCTGATCGTGAACTACGAGCAGGCCGGCGGGACCAAGCAGGCGGTAAGCCAGTTCTATATGATGGATACCGTGGACAACATGCTCAACGATCACGCGGAGTTCATGGTGGAGAAGACCCAGCTTGACCGGCCCGGCAAGGTGGGAGATAAGGTGTTTGACGAATACTGGCTGAATATCAAGGGCAACCGGATTGAAACCTTCGGGGAGGACGGCGACGGCTATTTCCAGATGAACTACTGGGGCTGGGGCGACGACTGGGGAGCGACCCACGCCCAGTTCCTGGCGGAAATGAACGCGATTTCGCCGAATAAGGACCAGGTAGAGGCGCTGGATGCTTATCTGGATGTAGCGATCTGGAACGAGCTGATGCGTGAGCATCAGAAAGATTACCGTGTCCACAACTTTCTGATGGAAGCCCCTAATACCAGTCCGGACGGACGCGGTTACGCTTATCCCCATATTTACAACACATACTTCTCCATGTATAAGATCGCGGAAAATTATCCTGAACTGGTGGATTACCGCGAGGATGCGGAGACCTATCTGCTGCGGGCGTACAATATTTTCTGCACACAGAACAACGGCTCCGTGGGCTACGGCGCCAACTGCGGCACCATGGGCGAGAGCTCCGTTCCGGATATCATCGAGGCTCTGGAGCAGGAGGGCTATTATGAAGAGGCCCAGAACATGCTCCGGATCATGGAAGAGAACAAGTACGAGGCCTTTGAAAACAGGCCGTATCCTTACGGCTCTGAGTATGCCTATGACAATACGGCCGAGGAAGGCGTATTTGTAGCCGCTATGCTGGCACAGGAGTACGGATTTGAAAGCGATCCCTACATGTCTCCGGAAGAGCGGATCAAAGCCCTGGATGATAAGACTAGAGCCTGCCGCGGCGTACAGCCGCTGTGGTACTATTACGCCAATCCAGTCACTATTTGCAATGAGAACTGGTGGAACTTCCAGTATAGTATGGCTCTTGCGGCGGTGCCTATGGACAACTGGCTGCGTTTGCAGGATAACGGCATGACCCAGGAAGAAAAGGGTGTGGCGGAGCGCGTAAACTATGCCTCCAAGCTCGGAAACCTGACCTGTGTCAATTCGGGACAGATCTGCGCGGATCCGGAAACGATCGGAACGGTCGCATGGTCTTATCAGTCAGAGATGGGTGATTACGCGGCCGTGGGAGATATCCGGTACAACGGCTGGCGCCACAGAGCGGGCGAGTCCGGACTGGGACTGTGGGGTGCGCTGCGCATCCTGTCCGCAGACGTTGCGACCGACCCGATATTCGGTTTGTTCGGCTACGGCTGCGAGGTGAACGATAACGGCAGCGCCTATGAGGTTACGCCTCTGGATGGCGTGCAGCAGAGACTGCATCTCATCGACGAGGAGATCTACATTGAACTGAACCGCGACCAGTATACCAAAGCGGTTGTAAACAAGGACGGCACTGGCTTTACTCTGACCGTGGACAGCAACGGCACCGGCGACAAGCATGATCTGGAGCTGGAGGTATACGGTCTGGCGGCCGGCAGCTATCAGATCCAGGCTGGCGATTACACCGGGACCTTCACCGCTGCGGAAGGCGGGACGGAAAAGGTAGTCGTTCCCGTAACCGGAAACGGCAGCGAGATTACCGTTACCAAAACCACTGTTGCGGGCGGGCTGACCGTAGAAATTGAAGAACCGGCTGAGAGCGCTGTATCCGATACTGTGAAGCTTTACGGAAAGGCCGTTGTGGGCGGCGCCCAGATTATCGACGCCGACAAGTATGAGTGGACCGTACAGGAAAGCGGCGCGACTATCGAGGATGCGGACAAGGCGGTAGCAAAGCTGAACGTGACCGGGGCCGGCGCCTATTATGTGACCCTAAAGGCAACTGTGGGCAGCGAGACGAAGGAAAAAGCAGTTACGATTACCGTAAAGGACGATCCAGCAATGAAGGATGAGATCGCCCGGTATACCTTTGAATTAGATACCTTTGACGGAAAAGACGAAAACGGTGAGAATATCAACAACAATGCAGTGATCAAGAGTGTAGGCGATACCATGGGGTATACCGCGCTGGCTTCCAACTTCCAGAAGCTGGAAGAGGGGAAGGACGGCAAGGCCGCCAGATTTACCGGAGACATCAAGGGCGGATATATTGAGTTTGACAGCGATGTCTTCAGCCGTCTGGAGACTGCAACGATCATGATGGATGTCTGCCTGAAAGACACCCAGGCCAACAATGCGGCGCTGATGAATCTAGGCAACGAGATCGTGGTGTATTTTACCAGTGGAAACACGCTCGCTATGCGCATCGGTGAAAAAGAAACCGCTACGGAGCTTTCTCTGGCGGCGGATTACTGGAAAAATGTGGCGCTGGTGGCCAATGGGGACGATTACACCCTATATCTGGATGGAAAAGCATGCGCTTCTCTGGAAGATACCGGGGTTATCCTCAATCAGGTCGGCGACAGCAGCCGTTATCTGATCGGACGCAATCAGGGAGAAAATGAAAGCTTCTACAATGGTCTGATGGATAATCTTGTCATCAAAAGCAAAGCGTTGAGCGCTAAAGAGCTGGCGGAACTGGTCGAGGAGAAAGAACATACGCCTGTATCCGTTCCGGAGACCACCCTAGTGACAACGGTCGGTATCGCACCGATTCTGCCGGAGCAAATTCGTGTGCTCTACACGGATGGTGTGTATGAGATGACTGATGTAGAATGGGAGGACATTGCGCCGGAGCTGTATAACAAGAACGGGATATTTACCGTAGGAGGTTCGGCGGGCGGCCTTGATGTGGAGGTTCAAGTCCTGGTCGTTTCGGGTGAACAGATCCAGCTGGAACAGCTCCCGGATACCAAAGCGGATTCTATCATGGGCGATGGAAACAGCACCTGGCTTCCGGTCAGCAGCCTGATCACCAACCCGGAGCCGACAACCAGCAGCAATCTGGGCGGAGGCGCATGGCAGAACTGGGGACATTCTTCTCAGAACCAGCAGGCATGGGTATCCTATACCTGGGAAGAACCGCGGATCATTATTGGATCCGACGCATATTTCGGAATCGACGGTAATCAGAACTTCTTCCCCAAAAGCTATGAACTGGAGTACCTGGATGAAAGCGGAGCGTGGCTGCCGATTGAAAATCACAGCGGGTATGAGGTTGTAATGGATGGTTACAGCAATGTGACCTTTAATCCGGTCGTAGCCAAAGGGATCCGTTTGACCATGACGCCTTCTAAGGATGGCAGCGCGATCATCAAGTGGAAGGTTTATGGCTGGCCTGACGCTGATGTATCTCAGGTGGAGATTCCAGTAATGGGCGTAGAGCTGAACAAGGATGAGATCCTGTTCACAGAAGCCGGCGCGAGCGAGACTTTGACAGCGACGGTCACGCCTGATAACGCGACAAATACCAATGTGACCTGGAGCTCGGATCGTCCGGAGGTGGCGACGGTTGACCAAAATGGTAAAGTGATGGCAGTCGCCAGCGGAACCGCTGCCATTACCGTTACCACAGAGGATGGCAAGAAGACAGACTCCTGCGTGGTGACAGTGGAGATCCCGGAGCCTGGCCACGTGCATGACGACCCGCTGAAGAAGGTAGACGAAAAGCCCGCTACCTGTACGCAGGAGGGCAGCAAGGCCTATTATGTCTGTGAATCCTGCGGAACCTGGTTTGAGGACGCGGCCGGCGAGAAGGCGATCACGGACCACGACAGCGTAATCCTTCCGAAGACAGAGCATACGCCTTCTGACTGGAAAGCGGACGCGGACAATCACTGGAAGGAATGTACTGAGTGTACAGAGGCCATCACGGGAAGCCTGTCGGCTCACAGCTTTGAATGGATCATAGACAGAGAGGCCACCGTGACCGAGGCTGGAAGCAAGCATGAGGAGTGCTCCGTATGCGGCTATGCCAAGGATTCTGTTAAGATTCCAGCCACAGGTACGGGTTCGGTCGATCCTGAAGATCCGAAGGATTCCCAGAATCCGGAACAGCCGGATCCCGGAAATCCGGATCAGACAGCTTCAGAGAATTCCAATGGAATTGCCCAGACTGGTGACAGCAGTCTCATTGTGGTATGGATGATCCTCCTGACGTTAGCAGGCTTCTGCATCGCGGGAATGTGCATCCATAAGAAGAGACTCGGATAAGATATTTTAAGGTATCGCAGAACCAACTGAGCTTGGTTCTGCGATATCCTCTGTTTATTTTAAAAAGAGGATCTGGAGAGAATGAGGGATCTTGACTTACGTGTGATTCGCGTTGGGGAATTTACCTGGAGCGTGATGAAGCCCAGGAAAGGAAAATACGACTTTTCTTTGTTCGATTTCTTCCTGGAATTGGCGGAGGAGGGAAATGAAAGTGATCTTCTGTACGCCTACGGCTACGTTGCTTGTATGGATAACAGAGCGCTATCCGGAGATTTTGAACTGCGATATCAACGGCGTTTCTTACCAGGATGGAGAACGGCGGCGATACAACACCAATAAAAAGGAGAACAGAATATGCGAGTGAAAGGCTTTCAGAAGGAAAATGGCGGAATCCGAGTAGAACTTGATGAGGGACAGCTACTCTTTTGGTCAGTAAAAAATAATATCGTTCGCTGCATTTATACCAAGGAAGAGGTTGTTAGGCAGGGGTCCCCTTTGGGAATTCAGGCTGGTTATCGGTTTGATCTGCAGGCCAGAAATCGAGCGGAGGCATTGGAGATTTCCAATGGATGGCTGTGCGTCGCAGTGAACAAAGAAACTGGCGCGTTTCATTGGCGGGATCATACAGGGAGAGATTTGCTGGAAGAGGGACCCAAGGAACTGCAGGAGATCCAGATCCCTGATTATGCAATTGTGGCTGGAGAAACAGAAAGCGAGTTGGTGCACACGGTGGACGGAGATCGTAATTTTGTGAAAAATCTGTGCCCAGTTTCAGAGCATAGCGGATACCGGGGAAAACTGCGCTTCTGTTGGAAGGAACAAGAATGTATTCATGGCCTTGGCCAGGGAGAGGAGGGAATTTATAATTACCGTGGGAACACACAGTATCTGTACCAGCATAACATGAGAATACCGATGCCGTTTTTTGTATCCGACCAAGGATATGGTATTCTGGTAGATTGCGGATCGCTAATGATATGGAATGATGACCCGCGGGGAAGCTATCTTCTGTTAGATGCGGTTCAGCGTTTAGATTATTACTTCATCGCTGGAACAAACCTGGATGAAATTATTTCGGGGTTTCGCAGCTTGACAGGAAAAGCTGCCTTGTTGCCAAAGTGGGCATACGGGTATCTGCAGTCTAGAGAAGTGTATCATACGCAGCAGGAATTGATGGATACCGTGGCTGAATACCGAAGGAGAAAAATTCCGCTGGACGGCATCATTCAAGATTGGCTTACCTGGCGGGATGGCGCTTGGGGAGAAAAAATTCTGGACAAGAAGCGGTATCCTGATTTCAGAATGGCTGTAGATGAAATACATAGGATGAATGCCAGTGTGGTCGTTTCCATCTGGCCGAATCCCAGTATTGGTACGGTTGATAACCAGGAGTTTTCAGAAAAAGGGGAACTGCTGTGCGATCTTTCTACCTATAATGCGTTTTCACCACAGGCTCGGGAGACATATTGGGGGCAGTTAAAAAAAGAATTTTATGCGGCAGGTGTAGACGGTTGGTGGTGCGATTCTACGGAACCGTTTTCCGGAGCTGATTGGAACGGAAAGTATCTGCGTGAACCATGGGAGCGTTATCTGTTAGTTGGGGAAGATCACAAAAAATACCTGAAAGCCGAACGGGCTAATCTATATGCGCTGGCTCACGCCCAGGGGATTTGTGAGAATCAGCGGAGAGAAAGCGAAGAGAAACGAGTGTTCAATTTGACACGGTCCGGTTATGCGGGTTCACAGAAATATGGTGCGGTTCTATGGTCCGGAGATACGAGTGCGACCTGGGAAACGCTAAGAAAGCAGATACGGGAAGGCTTGAATATGTGCATGAGCGGTATGCCGTATTGGACACTGGATGCGGGAGCGTTTTTTGTTGTCAGGGAACATTGGTGGAAACGTGGTGCCAACGCCCACGAGTGCCATGATATGTGGTGGTACTGGCAAGGGGATTACGAAGATGGCGTTCAAGATATGGGGTACCGGGAACTGTATGTGCGTTGGCTGGAGTATGCTGCGTTTCTGCCGGTGTTTCGCTCCCATGGAACGGATACGCCCCGGGAGATCTGGAATTTTGGAAACGAGGGAGAGCCTTTTTACGATGCCATTGCCCAGACGATCCGGCTGAGGTACCGGTTGATGCCCTATATTTACTCAATGGCCGGGAAAGTATATTGCCAGGATTATACGATGATGCGCAGCTTGTTGTTTGACTTTCCGGAGGATAGTCATGCAAAAAATATAGAAACGGAGTATATGTTTGGGGAGAGTCTCTTGGTATGTCCAGTGACCGAACCAATGTATTTTGAAAAAGGAAGCCGCGAGCTGCAAAGAAGTAAGGGCTGGGAATGCTATCTTCCTATGGGAACAGATTGGTATGATTTCTACACCGGTGAAAAATACTCCGGAGGCGGTACGGTATTAGTCGAGACAGCTTTAGACAGGATCCCGCTGTTCGTACGGGCCGGAGCAATTCTGATTATGGAAAAGGAATTGATGTATGCGGGACAGCAGACGGCAGAACCGTTGGAAATTCGGATATATCCCGGCTATGATGGAACCTATGCGTATTATGAAGATGCTGGAGACGGATATGGCTATGAAAACGGGGATTATCAGATTGTTGAATTCCGCTGGGAAGATTTTGCTGGATGTTTGACGATCGGAGCGGCTCACAAAATATACCCACAGGGAATTGTAGGAAGAGAATTACTCATTTGTTTGGGTGACAGGAAACAGTGTGTGAAATATGAAGGAGATGAGGTGACAGTTGCTTTCTCGTAAGGTTCAGAAAGCAGGCGATGCATGTAGAGACTGTCTTTTTACACCACAATTAGACGGAAAGAGTATTTTAACTTTTTATGGTGACAGAAACATTATCACTGTGCAGATGTGATAGATATTTTAAAGGATGGAGACAAATAAAAAATGAAGGAATTTACATATTATGCGCCTACTGAGATTATTTTTGGTTGCGGAAAGGCGACGGCGATCGGTGAGGTGGTCAGAAGATATGGGGAAACCGCGCTTCTTGTGACAGACGACAGCAAACCTATGGCGGCGATCGCGGAAAAGGTGATGCAACTATTGCAGAAATCCGGTATTTCTACTGTGCATTTTTGCGGTGTTAAACCAAATCCGACTACGAATATCGTGACAGAAGGTGCCCGAATGGCTAAGAATCATGGGGCTCAGGTCGTAATCGGACTGGGAGGCGGTTCCTCCATGGATACGGCCAAGGCAATTGCGGTAGAAGCGACGCATGAAGGAACGGCTTGGGACTATAACTGCCATACGCAGGGACCGACAGAAAAGACGTTGCCGATTATCGCGATCGGAACAACCGCTGGAACGGGATCGCAAGTCACACAGTGCAGCGTGATTACCCGTACAGCGGACAAGGATAAATCTGCTATATGGCATAGAAATATCTTTCCCAGAGTGGCGATCGTAGACCCGGAACTAACAGCTACCATGCCGAAATCTGTTACGGCACAGACTGGCTTTGATGCATTCTGCCATAACTTTGAAGCATATCTTTCCGTGAACACCAATCCGCTGGTAGAGGTCATGGCATTGGAAGCGATTCGCATCATTAATGAAAATCTGCCCAAAGTGCTCGAGGATGGCAGCAACATGGAGGCGCGTTCCCAGATGGCTTGGGCAGATACCTTGGGAGGATTGACGAATTCCAATGCCGGAGTGACGCTTCCCCATGGACTCGGGATGCAGGTGGGAGGCCATTGCCCACAGGTAACCCATGGCCAAGCGCTTGCAGCTTTTTATCCGGCGTTTACCCGATATACTTATCCAACTGCAATCGAAAAATTTGCCACGGTAGGGAGAATCCTCAATTCGGAGCTCTGCGGGCTAGATAACGTAGCTGCGGCGAAACAATGCTGTGAAGAAATCGATAAATTTTTGCAACGTATTGGCCTTTGGATCGGTTATTCGGAACTGGGCGTGAGTATGGAGGATATCCGAGAGATCTCAGATTGCGGACAGGTACTGGGAGATTACCTGAATAATCCGCGTGTCGCGACCATTGATGAAATGTATGAACTTCTAATCAGTTGCTATCAACGGTAATTTGATAGGCTTTTAGATTTTGTGTGGTTCCCGGAGGATTTCACTTCTTCCCAACGGAAGAAAGTGGTTTCGTACCTATTTGATTTTTCTTACGAGAATTTTAAAGATTGAATATATTTCTAATATAAAAATAAAGTGACGAAAAAAGAAAAGAAAATATAGGCGTTTTTTGAATTGACAAATTTTAGAAATAATGATATACATAAAATAAGTTTTGTATAAAATTAATATATAATATAATTAAAAATATTAATTTATGTATAAAATATTGAGGAGGGTTTGTCATGAGGAAAAACGCGGGATTCAAAGCCACGGCGGTTTTACTGTCTTTTTTGTTGGTTCTCCAAATATCTCCAATCACCGCCTGGGCGGACGAGCTGAACAGCTCGGCGTCAGAAACTGTTTCCAGCCAGCTTCCATCCGGAGAGGCGGAAGGAGGTTCCGCTTCTGATTTCCAGGAGCCCGGCGTTTCTTCTGAAATCCCGGGGACCGCTTCCTCAAGGGAAAGCTCCTCCGTAGAAGGGACTGCCTCTTCGGAAACAGCTTCAGAAACGGTATCGGAACAGGAATCAGGGCCGTCTTCCGATACGGAAGCATCGAGCCAGGAGGCTTCCGGCTCCCAGGCCGAAGCTTCAGGGCCGGAGAAGGAAACCACCCCGGAATCTCTGGAGGAGTTTGTTGCGTCAGTTTTAGTGACCAACGGCAATGAAAACCCGATCAATGAACCAGATTTGGCCTCTCAGTACGGCTATGAACTGCCCCCCGCGGAGGAGAAAGAAACCTATGAGATTTTAGGGGAGGATACCTCTCTGAGGGAAGAGTCCATCAAATATTTCCGCCTGAAGGACGGCGGGTATTTGGCGGCGGGATATCCGGTCCCCGTTCATTATGAAGATAAGGAAACCGGAGAATTTCTTGAGATCAACAACGATCTGGAGAAAACCGCGATTGACGGCGAAGCTTACTATACCAATGCGGACAACCCGTTTGAGGTTTCCCTTCCGGAGAATCTTTCCGCCGGCCAGCCGATCATTGTCTCTCAGGACGAAAATTCTATCGGCCTGACCTATTTGCCGAATGAAGACGGTCATGTGGAAGCGGCGGCCGACAGCGGAATTTTGGCTGCTCCGCCACAGAAACCGGCAGCTTCTGCTTCGCCGGGCGGAAATATCCAGATCACTAACCGCGTGGGCGCCGTAAAAACGGCAGCCCGGCCTCTCACCAGGGCTGTCACGGCGGAGCAAAAAATCGAAGAGTCCAATGAAGCCATGCAAAAGGCGGAAAAGGTGGAATCCAAGGCGCTTTATGAGACCGAGCCCAACATCAGCTTTGAATACCGGCTGGTGGGGAATTATCTGAAGGAGAATATCATCATCAAGGAAAAGTCCGCCTTGGAGCCTTTCCGATTTGAACTGGACACCAACGGTATGACTGCTGAGCTCCAGGAGGATCGTTCCGTGCTGATTTCCAGCGGGACGGAAGAGGAGCCCTCTTTCCTGATGAACGCCCCCTTTATGTATGACGCCGCGGGAGCCCGCACCAGCGAGGTGGAGGTCACTTTGACGGAAACAGCCAACGGATATCTTTACACCATGACACCCAGTGAGGAATGGCTCAGTGATCCCGCGCGGGCCTATCCGGTAACCATTGATCCCCATATCGAGAAAATCACCAGCTACGCCAATGTGAAGGATACCACGGTTTCCTTTAAAACCAGAGGCGCGACTGTGGGTGCCTCTTCTTTGGAATCCAGCGCGGAAATTGCCTATTTGAAGGTGGGACGGCAGTACAACGGAAACGAGCTGGGCGCCGCGGTATACTTTGCGGTTCCCTCCAACATTCCCAAGTCCGCCAGGATCGTGCAGGCCACGATGAATGTTGCCGGCTATCGCGGCGGCCTTTCCACCTGTTCCAGCGATACCCAGATCAACGCTTACCGGATCACCAGCGACTGGAATGTGGGAAACATTAAGGAAAATAAGGTGCTGTATACGGACAGCAGTCCGAAAACTCCTTCCTATGACAGCGCCGCGCTGGACTATTTCATATATAACGACTCTGCGGCTTCTTCAGATGGTACCTGGAAAGAAATCGATATCACCCGGGCGGTCCAGGAATGGGTCAACGGAACGCCAAATTATGGTATCCTGCTGCGGGGCGTCAATCTGCCCTCCTCCGGAGACAGGCTGGCGAGATTTTACGACAGCGATAATGGTGTGGAAAACAGCGATCCTCAGTATGTGTTTTTGTATCGGGATACCAATGGCCTGGAGGATTATTGGAGCTATCACAGCCATTCCGTGGGAATCGCCGGCAATGGTTACCTTAATGATTTCAACGGCAATCTGGTGTTTCTCCACGACGACGCTTCCACCGTCAGCGACCTGATGCCGGTAACCGTCAGCCATGTGTATAACTCCAGTGCGTCCAATGAAGCTTCCCGGTTTGGAAACGGCTGGCGGCTGAACGTAATGCAGACCTTGGAAGCGGTGAAGTCCGGGAGCGGCGTCGATCCGGCCCAGTATCCTTACGTATACACCGACGGGGACGGAACTAAGCACTATTTCTATAAAGATACCAAAGACGGAAACAAGATCAAGGATGAAGACGGGATGGGAATGGAGTACAGCGCCTATCCCAATCCTACTTATGACCTGAAGCATCAGATCACTCTAAAAGATAAGACCAAGCTGGTTTTTGGCACGGACAGCTATTTAAGGCGAATTATCGATACCAACGGAAACACGATCCAATTTCAGTATGGCCCCCGTTCCGATGGGAATTTTCTGGGATATATTACCGACGCTGTCGGGAACCGGATCATCATGACCTATACCAGCGATTATTCCAAGCTTACCAAAATTACGGACGAATCTACCGGGAGAGTAACCAGCTTCCAGTATGATTCCGCCGGCAACTTAACCTCGATTACTCACAGCGACGGAGGCAAGGCGGTCTATACCTATTTCGGCAAACTGCTGAATTCCGTTACAGATCCTGCCGGCTACGGAATGAGGTATTACTATTTAGGAAATACCTTCCGGGTTTATAAAATCCAGGAAAGATACAATGGAGCGGTATCGCAGAGCATGGAGCTGGATTTCAGCAAAGTAAACCAAACCACCTTTACTACCCATGGAATGGACGGCAATTATGACACCGAGGGCGACAATCAGGTAATTACTTATCAGTTTGACAATTTCGGGCATCCGGTAGCGGTTCAGGATCAGGATGGCAACGCAAATAAATACCAGTATGATACCGGCGATGAAAAAGAGCCCCACAAGCTAATGAAGGCGAGCTCCATGCAGAAGCCTGTGCTCAATCTGCTGGCCGATTATAATATGGACTCTACATGGAAAACGGCCCATAATGGTAGTTCCGCCTACACAATTACCAAGAAAACAGATACTGGACACCTAGGAAATACCAGTTATGAGGTAACTCGAAATGACGCAAACGGAGTGAGTGCGATCTATCAGACACTCACGCTATCAAAAGGAACCTATACTCTTTCAGCCTATTTAAAGTCGAAAGATGTCGGTGCTGCTCATGATGAGGAAACGGGTGCCGGCATTTGGGTTGCTCAGAAAAACAGTTCCGGAGAAACTATAAAAGTAGATATGGAGCGATCCTTAACGGGGACGACAGATTCGGAATTTGACAACGGATGGGTTCGGTTGACGCTTACGTTTACTGTGGCGGAAAATAATACCAAAGCAGAAGTTTTCGCGGGTATCGCTAATACGACTGGAACGGTTTGGATCGATAGCATACAGTTAGAAACCGGCGAGGTCGCCAATAAGCTGAATCTGATCAAGAATTCAGGCTTTCAGAGTACAACTAACGGCAAGCTGGATCACTGGTCGTTCTCGGAAACCCCGGCCGGCAGCGGAGTAGGGTCCCCTCCCAGCCATACGCAGGCGGCTTTGATCAACCCCACGATCTCCGGCAGGCCAAAGTTTTCCCAAGCCATCAATGTGCAGGGAAAAGAGGGGGACGTCTATTCCCTCAGCGGCTGGGCCAGCACTACGGGAGCGAAGCCGGGGGGCGAATTCCGCATTGCCGCGGCGTTTATCTTCGATGGAGCCGAGCCAAAATGGTTTCACGCGACGTTCAACGAGAGCGTAACCGGCTGGCAGTTCGCCAACGGGATCGGCGTGGCTGACGACGGAGACCCCACCACCACCCGTACCTACAGCGCGATTCACGTCTATGTGTTCTATAAGGATCAGCTGAACCCGGTATATATTGATAACCTTCAGTTGGTGAAGGACAACGGCCAGAGCTATGTATATGACGACGACGGCAACGTGACCTCCTCCGCAGACGCCGCTGAGGATTCCAAGTTCAATTACGACGACCACAGCAACCTGAAGCAGATGGTGGACGTAAGCGGAAACCACTTCGGATATTATTACGATAGTAAAGAAAACCTGACCGACGCAAGAAATTCCGACGGGATCAATTACATTTTTAGTTATGACAGTCATGGCTTGCCTATAACCTCTGATATGCACCGAGACAGTCATCATGCCAGAATCATAAACGGTGACGATGTTCGCTTACGCAATGGACACTCTGGGAAATACATGGAGATTAAAGGCGCTATTGATGCTGACTCCACAGTAGTGCAGCAATATCCGTTTAATGGCGGCGCCAATCAGATTTGGAAGCTGGTGAAGGACAAGGAGGGCACCTACCGGATTTATACGAAGCTTGGCAGTAAAACAAGGGTTTTAGATGTAAAGCGTCTGGGCACTACAGACGGCACGCCGATTCAAATTTATACGCCCAATGATTCTGATGGTCAAAGATTTATTCTGGAATACGCCGGAGGAGACGCATACCGAATTGTTCCCAAGCACGCGCCCCACATGGCGCTGGCGCCGACGGGAGGAAGCCAGGGCAATTCTATTCCTGTTGTTCTAAAGACTAAAAATACTGCGGCAAAAGATCAGCTTTGGTATTTTGAAGATCCAGGGGTGATGACCTCTGAGGCGCCGAAAGCCGGAGAGACGTTTCATATACGAAATCGGATGAGCGGAAAGAACTTTGATGTCAACCTGGCTCTTACCGCTGATAATACGCCTCTGCTTCAGGGAATCCACAATGGACGGAAAAATCAGACTTTCCTGCTGGAGAGTGTGCCTGGGCAGGATGGATGGTACTATCTGCTTCCCAAGCACGCTAATGGAAAGGCGCTGCAGGTCACCGATGTTTTAGTTAACAATGCGGAAAAAACTGTACGGCTGCTGCCAAAGAGTAATGTGGACCGGCAGAAATTCAGCTTTACCAAACTATCAGACGGCACGTATAAAATCGTGTGTAAAGCGTTTCCAAACGAATTTCTGGCCATCGCTGCAAATTCTTATGATCAGTCCGCCCATATCGTGTCGACAACGAATAGCAGCGACAGTTCTAACCGATGGATTTTAGAAAAAACCTTGAGCATAAGCTCCAGCGCTTCGTATACGTCCGACGGGCGGCATATCAGTTCGGTGACGGATTCCCGGGGGACAAAGACCAGCTATACCTATGATTCCAAGAACCGCATGAACACCGGCGTTACCATAGGCAGCGGCAGCGGCGCCCAATCCACCACCTATGCCTACGACGGCCTGGACCGGGTGACCTCGGTTTCCTCCGGCGGTTCCACAGCGGGCTATGGCTATGAGGATTACCGGCTTTCCACCATTACCCATAACGGCTTCAGCTATACCTTTGGATATGACGGCTATGGAAACAACACCAGCGTAGCCGTTGGCGGCCGCACGCTCACAACTAATACCTTTAATTTGCAGGCCGGACTGCCTGCCGGCTCCACCTACGGAAACGGCGATACGGTAACCTACAGCTACGATAATAAAGAAAGGCTCGTCGGGAAATCCTTTAACGGCACGCCGGCGGTTTCCTACAAATACGACGCCATGGGCAGTCTGGTGGAAACGGAGGATTTGCTGAATAACATTTCCTTTAAAACCCAGTATGACCTGATCAACCGGGTCACCGGGGTTACGTCCTCCGACGGCGGGGAATACCGGATCTCCTACGACGATCAGAACCGGATCGACGCCACACTGGAAAAGATCGCTGGAGTCACCCTGAAAAACGAATATCAGTACAGTGATACCAGTATCATTGAAGGGATAAAGCTCAACGGCTCCCAGATTCTTACATATGACTGGGATGACCTGACCCGAATGACCTCCCAGACCCTGAAGCTGACGGCTCCCTTTACCACCCAATACACCTATCTAAAGGGCTCTAATGCCGGCGGCGAGACAACGCTGGTGGCCGAAATCAAAAACGGCGGGGAGACCTTAAGCTATACCTACGACCAGTTTGGGAATATTGTCAGTGTTTCCCAAAACGGTACGGTGGTGGAAAGCTACGAATACGACGGCCTGAACCAGCTTATCAAGGTGACCAACGGCGCGAATGTGACGGAATACGCCTACGACGCGGGCGGGAACCTGACCTCTGTGAAGCTGAACGGGGAAGTACAGGATACCTACGGCTACACGGACGCGGGCTGGAAAGACCTGCTGACCAGCTTTAACGGCCAGGCCATCACCTATGATGAGATCGGAAATCCCCTCGCCTACCGTGACGGCTTTGCTTTCACCTGGCAGTATGGGAGAAGATTGTCTTCGATATCTCATAATGGTGATTCTATTTCGTATACCTACGATCCGGATGGAATTCGCACCAGCAAAACGGTAAATGGGACGACAACCAAGTATCATGTGATGAACGGCACCCTGCTGGGCCAAACCAAGGGCAGTGACACTATCGTTTTCCTGTACGATGAAAAGGGTAACAAATACGGTTTTGACTATAACGGGACAAAGTATTATTATATCTTTAACGTACAGGGCGACGTCATCGGTATCCTGAATCAGTCCGGCAGTCAAATTGTTTCTTACCAATACGATCCTTGGGGTAAGGTGCTTTCCGTAGACGGTTCCGAAGCTTTCACCATCGGCCAGATCAATCCTATCCGCTACCGCAGCTACTACTACGATACCGAAACCGGGTTCTATTATCTACAGTCAAGGTATTATGACCCGACGGTCAGAAGATTTCTGAATGTAGACAGTCAATTGGCAGGAACTGCCCAAGTGCAAGGCTATAACCTGTTTGCCTATTGCTTGAATAACCCTATTATGATGATTGACAAAACCGGAAACTGGCCGAAATGGGTTGACGGTGTTCTCACAACACTCAGTGGCATTGGGCAAGTGATTGCTGGTTTCGCTGTAGGTGTTGGAACCAGTTGGTCAGGAGTTGGCGTTGTGGGCGGTGGGTTCATGATCGCTAATGGTGGTGCGGCCATCTGGTCCGGGATATCACAGATTGTAAATGATGTATCTGGTTCTAATTACCATGAAGAGAATTATATTAGAACAGGAGCGCGGGCCGTGGGCAACGCTATAGCAGGAACTCAGGGGGAAAAGGTTGGCGCAACTATTTATGATGCGGCTAACTTTGCGTCAACAGCATATTCGATTATTGGAGGAGGTGCAACCGGATTATCTCAGACAGTAAAATCAATAGGAAAAACGACTGCTATTACTAAACAAACTTTTTCCATGCTTCCCAGAAATCCCTTTATGGATAAATATGCTGTAGATATCGGTATGGCCACCACCAAATATATCAGCCTGCCTAAGCCTTGGTTCCGTGCTGTCAATGGCGTTGGAGCAATTATAGACGCTACCACAACAGGAAAAAACATTTGCGAAGGGCTTATTAATATTTTTGGAGAAGAGGAAGAATAATGCATAACAAAAAAACTATTAATAAAAACTTTTGGATCCCTATGATTATACTGATAGTTTCTATGATAATTAGTGTTGCCATCCGTCAGATTTCTGTGGTTATAGCACTTTTTACTTTTCTTTTTTTAATATTACCAATATGCATGAGTTTCCGCCACAAGTATATAAACTGGGGGCTGACATTTGTTAAAGGGATAGGTTTAGGAATAATTTATTGTATGGTTCTTTATGTGGTTCTAAAAATTTCGAACTATAACGAGGTGTTAAAAGCTATTATTTTATGGCCAATGGAGTAAACATTGTCTAAAAAGATTTATCTCTGGCTACAGTTTCTCATGGCAGTGACAGTATCAGCTATACTTACGACCCAGATGGAATCCGCACCAGCAAAACGGTAAATGGGACGACAACCAAGTATCATGTGA